>Ga0315275_10000006_pt1 | contig 220527 bp, 227 predicted proteins | sample YL17G03_0_MG_FD_205557 | JGI IMG/M metagenome (GOLD analysis project Ga0315275, IMG submission 205557) | Sediment microbial communities from Yellowstone Lake, YNP, Wyoming, USA - YL17G03_0 | ecosystem: Environmental > Aquatic > Freshwater > Lake > Sediment | place: USA: Wyoming | collected... | reverse complement strand
GTATCGGCCTGGTTTTGATCGTAGAAGTTCAAGCCGCCGCACAGATCCAAAAAGAATTAGCGAGCCTGAAACTCAAGTCCTGGATCATCGGCGCCTGCGTCAAAGGCCATAAGCAAGTCCAAATATTGTAGACGCTGTACGTAACTACTTGGTTGTAAATTAGTTAGGAAGATAATATTCAGGTTTTAACGGGTTCTGTCTTGATTTGTTCTGCGCGCGTTCCTATCGGTACGTGCTCGAATCAAATCAAGCCATCTGTTAAAATTCGAGTATTTTAAAAGCTGCACTTATCCAAGATATATAATCGATATGGAAAATAAGCGTTTAATCGGAATAAAAGTTTGCGGTATTACGGCGCTTTTGTTTAGTTTGTTTTTTTTATTTGTTTGTTTTCCTTTGGCTGGGTTTCCTAAAATAGATTGGGAAGTAACAGGAATAAATCTTATTATTGCGATGAGTTTCGGTATATCCGGGATATTTCTAATAAGGTTAAAGAATTGGGCAAGAATCTTATTTTTGTTGCAAATGGCGTGTTGGGCAATTCTTGTTTTCATGGCTGTTCGCAGTTTTCATACCCGGGGGGTTTCCAGTAAAATTAAAGAGACCATCGAGATCAATTCAAAGATTTGGCTATGGTGGTTCGCGCTTGGTTTTCTTCCCGCTTTTTTAAGCGGTTATTTTCTCACTCGGCCTAAGGTGAGGGAGGAATTTAAATAACGGTATTAAAAATTATGAAAATATTAGTCATAGGTTCAGGGGGCAGGGAACACGCGTTGGTCTGGAAGATCAGTCAATCCAAGCTGGCTAAGAAAATATTCTGCGTTCCGGGTAATGGCGGGATTGCCGGTCTGGCTGAATGCATTGATATTAAAGTTGAGAATATCCCGGCTCTGGCGGAATTCTGCAACAAAGAAAGAATCGATTTTACCGTTGTTGGCCCGGAGATCCCGCTGTGCGCGGGAATTGTTGACGAGTTTTCCAAATGCGGCTTGAGCATTTTTGGGCCGAATAAAGCCGCGGCCCAGATGGAAGGCAGCAAAGTTTTTTCCAAGAACATCATGGCCAAGTATAAAGTTCCGACAGCCGCTTTTGAGGTCTTCGACGATCCCGTTGAAGCCAAAAAGTATATTGATAAAATCAGCGCGCCCTGCGTAGTCAAAGCCGATGGGCTGGCTGCGGGCAAAGGCGTCGTAGTCGCCCAAAATCCCGATGAAGCCAAGCAGGCGGTGGAATGGATGATGGAAGATCGGATATTTGGAGCAGCAGGGGACAAGATAATTATCGAAGACTGTTTGCAGGGCCAGGAAGCTTCGATTTTAGTTTTTACTGATTCCCGGGAAGTCATTCCCCTGGCTTCCAGTCAGGACCATAAAAGAGTTTTTGACGGCGACAAAGGGCCGAATACCGGGGGAATGGGCGCTTATTCTCCGGCGCCAATAGTGACCCGGCCTATATTTCAGGAAATTCTTGAGAAAATAGTTTACCGTACTATTGACGGTTTGATGAAAGAGGGTATAACCTATAAAGGAGTTTTATATGCCGGAGTGATGCTGACTCCGGAAGGGCCTAAGGCCTTGGAGTTTAACGTGCGTTTCGGCGATCCGGAAACCCAGGCTATCCTGCCGCGTTTGAAATCGGATCTCTTGGAAGTAATGATGGCTACTTCAAACCAAACCTTGAGCAAGATTGTTAAGTCCGGCGGGCTGCAGTGGGACAACCGGGCTTGCGCCTGCGTGGTTTGCGCTTCCGGCGGGTACCCCGGAGATCACCAGAAGGATAAGGAAATTTCCGGGCTGGAGAATGCCGCGAAGATTACTGACGCAATGGTTTTTCACGCCGGGACCAGGCTTTTAGCCGGCAAATTCCTGACCGCGGGAGGCAGAGTGCTCGGTGTGACCGGTTTGGGCCGGAACATTAAGGACGCGGTCAAGAAGGCTTACAAGGCAGTGAGCAAAATTAATTTTGAAGGCATGCATTTTCGCAAGGATATCGGGGCGAAAGCGATTAAATAATAAATCAACAGAAATCCGGAGGATTTATGAGTAAAAAAATTTGCATCGTCATGGGCAGCCAGTCGGATCTCGAGACAGTGCAGGGCGCGATCGATATCTTAAAGGAATTTAAAGTCGGCTGCGAAGTCAGGGTTTTATCCGCGCACCGCACCCCCAAGGAATTGGCTCGATATGTCGAAGATTCCTCTAAAAAAGGAACTAAAGTTTTTATCGCCGCAGCCGGCGGAGCAGCGGCTTTAGCCGGAGTGATCGCGGCGCATACTACTTTGCCGGTAATCGGTATTCCCATTGAGACCTCCAGCCTCAAAGGGCTGGATTCGTTGTTATCCACGGTTCAGATGCCTGCGGGTATCCCGGTCGCTGCCATGGCTATCGGCAGTTCCGGGGCCAAGAACGCGGCTATTTTTGCCCTGGAGATACTGGGCTCGAGCGATAAAAAGATCAGCGCAGAGTTGGCTAAATACCGGCAAGCGATGAAAGCCAAGATCACCAAGATAAAAGTCAAGTTATGAGCTCAACCAGAATACTTAAGATCAATCCTAAAAAACCTGAAGAGCGCTTGCTTCTTCAGGCCGCGGATGTGATCAAAGACGGCGGTTTGGTTATTGTTCCTACGGAGACGGTTTATGGGATCGCCGCCAATAGCCTTAATCCGTCCACGCTGGAGAGATTGAACCGGATAAAGAATCGGCCTGCGGATAAGCATTATTCCCTGCATATCGGCAGTAAAGAGAAAGTTGTGGAGCTGGCTAAAGACATCCCCGTAGCCGCCTTCAAACTTATGGAAAAATTCTGGCCGGGGCCGCTGACGATCATCTTGAGGGCTCCGGATAACAGCACTATCGGACTAAGGCTGCCGGATAACCAGATCCTGCGCAGGATTATAACCCTGGCGGATGTTCCCGTAGTTTGCCCTTCGGCGAATATCTCGGGAAAACCGGCGCCAACGACTTTTAACGAGGCGATCCAAGATCTTAACGGCCAGGTAGATTTAGCGATTGACGCAGGGGCTACTGATCTAGGTGTGGAATCTACTGTTGTCGATCTTACCGTTGTGCCCCCGCAAGTGCTGCGGGAGGGAGCGATAAAAAAAGAAGAGGTTTTGAGCGTCGCCAAAACCAAAATAGTGCTTTTTGTCTGCACGGGCAATTCCTGCCGTTCGGTTATGGCTGAGGGGCTTTTAAAGGAAAAACTAAGAAAATTAAACCGCAAGGACATTGAAGTAGCTTCGGCCGGGATAATGATGGCCGATGGCCTAGGTGCCAGTTTCCAGACTCTTGAGCTTTTGCGCAGGGAAGGCATAGACGTCTCCAGACATGTTTCGCACAGGCTGACTATCGATATGCTCAATAAAACAGATTTGATCCTGGTGATGGAGAAGATCCACGAAGACAGGATCATCCAGATGGCGCCGTGGGTCGCTAACCGGCTTTTTCTTTTAAAGGAATTTGCCCGGGTCAACGACAATAATTTTGATATCCCTGACCCTATCGGTAAGTCAGAAGAATTCTACGAGTTAACTCTGGGGGTTATTAGGGATGCGGTTGATAAAGTCAGCCAAATAATCTAAAAAGTCCAGCAGAAAGGATTTCAAGAATGGAAAAAATTGTTATTGGCTCTGATCACGGTGGATTTGCCCTCAAGGAGAAACTCAAGGTTTTTCTCGAGAAAAAAGGGTTCAAGGTCAAGGATGTCGGCCCGTATTCGGCGGAACGCTGCGATTACCCGGAGTTCGCTTACGCGGCGGCTAAAGATGTTTCTAGTGGGAAATTTAAAAGGGGGATTTTGATCTGCAAAACCGGTATAGGCAATTCGATCGTAGCTAATAAACTCCCCCGCGTGCGCGCCGCGTTATGTTATAATGTTAAAGCAGCTATATTATCCCGCCAGCACAATGACAGCAATATGCTGGTTTTGGGAGCGAGCTTCGTAAATGAAAAACTCGCCCGCAAAATTGTCAGTTCCTGGCTTGTTGAGCCTTTTGCTGGCGGAAGGCATAAAAGAAGAATAAATCAGATCCGCAAGATCGAGATTGAGATCGCCAAAGAAAGATAAAATAAAGAAAGAAGCATGAAGCACTTAAAAAGTATCGACCCGGAAATCTATAGAGTTATTAAAAGCGAGATCAAAAGGCAGCAGGATAACCTGGAATTGATCGCCTCGGAGAATTTTACTTCCCTTGCAGTTTTAGAGGCCCAAGGGTCGGTTTTGACTAACAAATACGCCGAAGGCTATCCCGGCCACCGGTGGTATGGAGGATGCGAATACGTAGATATCGTGGAAAACCTGGCTATTGAGCGGGTAAAAGAACTTTTTGGCGCGGAATGCGCCAATGTCCAGCCGCATTCCGGAACCCAAGCGAACCTGGCTGTTTTTTTGGTGGCTTTAAAGCCCGGGGATACCTATATGGCTATGGACCTCGCTTGCGGAGGACATCTTTCCCACGGCCATCCGCATAATTTTTCCGGGATGTTTTATAAGGCAGTTCCGTACGGAGTGGATAAAAAGACCGAGTGTATAGATTATGACGCTCTGGAGAAATCAGCTTTGCAAGTCAAGCCCAAAATGATCCTCTCCGGAGCTTCGGCATATTCCCGGGAAATTGATTTTAAAAGATTAAGATCTATCTGCGATAAAGTCGAAGCTTTAATGTTTGTAGATATGGCTCATATCGCCGGACTCGTGGCTGCCGGAGTGCATCCTTCGCCGGTTCCTTACGCGGATTTTGTCAGTTCTACTACTCATAAGACTTTACGCGGGCCGCGCGGAGGTTTTATCCTGGCCAAGGAAAAATATGCCAAAAGCCTGGATTCTTATGTTTTTCCCGGAATGCAGGGTGGGCCGCTTATGCATGTTATCGCCGGTAAAGCCGTGGCCTTCCTCGAGGCCAAATCGGATAAATTCAAAGAGTATCAGAAACAGATCGTTAAAAACAGCCGCAGATTCGCCAAAGCCTTAGAGCAAAAAGGATTTCGCATTGTTTCCGGCGGAACGGATAATCATATGTTCTTGGTGGACCTCACCGGGAAAATGATCTCCGGCCGCGACGCGCAGGTTTTACTGGAGTCGGTAAATATTACTTTGAACAAAAACCTGATCCCTTACGATTCGATGTCTCCGCAGCGGGCCAGCGGTGTGCGTATCGGAACACCCGCGATTACTACCCGCGGAATTAAGGAGTCGCAGATCGACGTGATCGCCGGGTTCATCGATGAGGCTATAAAGTTCCGCGGCGACTCCAGGAAGCTTAAGGAGATCAAAGCCGGAGTTTTGGAATTAACCGCTAAATTTCCGTTATATCCGGAATTAAAAGGAATGATCGAATGAAGAAAGTCACAAAGTCACAAGGTCATTACGCGCAAGCGTATACCGACGCTTCCGATAGCGTCGGGTGCAAAGTCACAAGTAAAAAACACAAGAGGATCAGCTGGGATGAGTATTTTATGCAGATCGCGCATTTGGTCGCCCAGCGCTCGACTTGCATCCGCAGAAATGTGGGAGCGGTGATCGTTAAAGATAAACGCATGCTGGCTACCGGCTATAATGGCGCGCCCCGGGGGCTTAAGCACTGTTTGGAAATAGGCTGTGTGCGCGAGAAATTGAAGGTCCCCTCCGGAGAGCGCCATGAACTCTGCCGCGGTTTGCACGGAGAGCAGAACGCGATCATCCAGGCATCGCTCTACGGAATAAGCGTCAAGGACAGCACGATCTATATTACCAATCAGCCCTGCATCATCTGCGCTAAAATGCTGATCAATGCCGGAGTCAGCGAGATTGTTATTTCCGGAGGATATCCGGATAAGATGTCCGCGCAAATGCTTAAGGAAGCGAAGATCAAGATAAGAAAAATTATATGAGATGCTCATTCTGCGGATATAAGGAAGATAAGGTAGTGGATTCCCGCTCTATCCAGGAAGACCGGGCGATCAGGCGCAGGCGCGAGTGCCTTAAATGCGGCAAGCGTTTTACTACCTATGAATATATTGAAGAGCCTTCGCTAATGGTTACTAAAAAAGACGGGCGCCGGCAGCCTTTTGACCGCAAGAAAATCCTTTCCGGGATCATCAAGGCCTGTGAGAAAAGGCCGGTGAGCATGGATAAGATGGAAGAGATCGTGATCCAAGTGGAACGCGTGCTGCAGAAAAAACCGGCGCGCGAAGTTGTGTCGACTCGGATCGGAGAGCTGGTTATGGAGAGGCTCAAAGGCTTAGATGATGTCGCTTATGTGCGTTTTGCCTCGGTGTACCGCCAGTTTCGGGACGTGGAACAGTTTATGGTGGAATTGAAGGATATGCTGATTAAAGAAAAACATAAATCCCGCAAAAAGAAAAGCTAAGGAGCGCCGGTTATGGTAGAGATGGAGTTGAACAAGATCGTCATAGACGAGAACAGGCATGAGCAGTTGATAGTTCTGAAGGAAAAGAACGGGGACAGGGTTTTGCCTATTGTAATAGGCTTGAACGAGATCGCCGCCATCAAATCCAAGATCTCCGGAGTCAATCCTCCGCGCCCCATAACCCATGATCTTTTGTATTCTGTTATCAATATCCTTGAGGCTGAAGTCGAGAAGATCATTATCGATAAGCTCGAGAACAATATCTTTTACGCTAAAGTCGTTTTCAAGACTAAATCCGGGGAAACCAAGGTAGCTGATGCCCGGCCTTCGGACAGCATCGCCCTTTGCGTGCGGGCTAAGGCCCCGATTTTCGTCGAGGAAGATGTCCTTAAACAAACGGAAGCCTTTAATAAAGGAAAATGAGAATAGGGATATTTTTCGCTACCCACGATAACCTTCCTAAAATCGAAAAAGCCGCAAAATTATTCAATCAAAAAAAAGTAGATTTTGTTCTGCATGCCGGGGGCTTTCGGGAAAGTCCAGCGCTAAAATATTTAAATTATAACCTATGAATAAATTTTTTGACCAGTGGAAAAAACTTAACCGCGGATTGCTGCAGCCGGTCCGGGATCTTTCGGTTAAGAGAAGATTGAAAGTTTATCTGGTCGGTGGAACCCTGCGCGATATCATTTTAAAAAAAGACAAGCCTAATCCCGATTTTGATTTTTGCCTTAAGAGTAGCGCGATAAATTTTGCCCGTCAAGTGGCCGCGGAAATAAAAGCCGGCTTTGTGGTTTTAGACCAGGCTCACGGATGCGCCAGGGTGGTCAAAAAAGCCCCGGGGAAGGTCATAACTCTGGATTTCTCTGATTTTCGCGCTAAGACCCTGGCGGAAGATCTGTTATCCCGCGATTTTACTATTAACAGTATGGCGGCGGGTTTAGATGAGATTTTAAAAGGAACAGGTTTTGATGATGCGCTGATCGATCTTTACAACGGCCGGCAGGATCTGTCCAAGGGATTGATAAGGCTGGTGCACAGGAAAAGTTTTGATGATGATCCTTTGCGGATCATGCGGGCATTCAGTTTATCGGCGATATTCGGGTTTAAGATAGATCCTGAAACTTACCGGCAGATCTCTTTGAAAAGGAATAAATTAAACACGGTTTCTTCTGAGCGCGTCCGGGATGAATTATTTAAGATCTTATCCAGCCCCCGAGGTTACGATATCGTAGCCCAACTGGATAAATACAATATCCTGGAGCTGATTTTTCCCGAGATCAAGAAGATGAAAAAAAATAACAAGCGTTCTTTTAGCCGTTTAAATGTCTGGGGTCACACCATGCTGACTTTCAAGAATACGGAGTTAATAATTAACAGCTTTAAGCGTAACTCCGGGCCAGGAGAATATCTAAGCCAAGATATTTCCTCGGGGAGAAGCCGGGCTGAATTATTAAAATTGGCCGCGCTTTTGCACGATGTGGGCAAGTCTCAGACTTTTCGGATTGAAAAAGGCAAGGTGCAGTTCCACGGCCATGAGCGGCTGGGCGCAGGGCTGACAGGGGCTATTGCTATTCGGCTGAAACTTTCCAACGAGGAGCTGCGGATTTTAAAGAGAATCGTGTTTTTGCATTTACGGCCGGGATATCTGGTGGCCAATTCCCTGCTTACCGCAAAAGCCAAATTCAGGTTTTTTCGGGATTCCGGGGATGATGCAGGAGCTGTTTTGATCCTGGCCCTGGCTGACGAGCGATCGACTAAGAACTATGTGCTCCTGGATAAGATCCGCCAGAAATACGAAAAATTGATCCCGCGCCTCTTGAGAGAATATTTTGTCAAGCATAAAGATGTCCCGGCTGTGCGTCTTGCAGACGGTAATGATGTTATGCGGCGTTTCAGGCTGTTGCCTTCGCCTTTAATCGGAAAAATCTTAAGGCAGTTGGAAGAGCTGCAGGCGATAGGCAGAATTAAAACAAAAAAGGCAGCTTTGAAGGCAGCCGAAGCCATTATAAAAAACATTTAGCATTTTAAATTAATAATACTATAATATTGTCATAAAGCGGATAAAATTTGCTTCTATTGGTAATGTTTGAGAAAATTAAAGGAGGGTGTTTATGGGCAAGGCCGTTAAGATCAAGTTCTCTCCCGCCGAAAAAGATATCCTTTGCGAAATAGGCAATATGTGCGCCGGTAATGCCACTACGGCTCTGGCGCAGATCCTGGGCAAAAGAATAGAATTGGAACTCCCCTCTGTCCAGGTTATCAGCACGAATAAACTTCCTTTTTACCTCAAGATTGACCCTGAAGAGCCGATTATCGGCATACATTTGCAGATCTGGGGCGGGGCCAGAGGCAATGCCTTGATGGTCTTTCCTATTAAAGACTCACATCTTCTGATCGACCTCTTGATCGGCTCTCTTCAAGAAAGAGCCGGCACGCTTACTGAGATCGGGATTTCCGCTTTAAAAGAAGTTGGTAATATCGTAGTCAGCTCCTATCTTGCCGCCTTAAGCGCTTTTACCGGTATTTCGGCATTTCCTTCAACAGTGACTTTAACCAGCGGAATGGCGAAGTCGCTGGTCAATCTGGCTTTCTCCGGCTTAAGAAAGGATGAATGTCAGGAAACAATTCTAGTCGAGGCATGTTTTAGCGAGAGAAAAAGAGATTTAAAGGGGAGGTTCTTTATTATTTTCGACGCGGAATCGATTGCGGTGATCTTAAAGAAGGCCAAAAATATGGTCGATTAAAAGTGGAGATAGCCATGAAAGAGCAAATCGATTTAAACGTTTTAAGCCTGGATTGGGCCTCCCGGATAATGGGAGCTCATCTGGATCTGAGAAATATAAATTTGGAGCTCATCCGGCGCTTCAAAAAAGATATACCGGTTAAGAAGGTTCAACTTTTCCTCTGGGATAAATCCAAACGCAGGCTGGTCCTGGCGGCTTCGACCGTCAAACAAGCGGGTCTGCCGAAATTCCGTGCCAGCAGGGAGATGCTTATGGCAATCGCGACCAAAGAGCCTTTATTGGCGGGATCGGCGGTGCTTATCCCTTTAAGGCGGGGAGAGGATTCCGTAGGACTTTTGGAACTGTCAGATCAAAAAGTGTTTTCCAAGCACAAAGAAAAAATTTTAAAACTCTCCGGACTTATGGCGGTGGCTATAGCCAATACCCGGCTTTTCATGGAATCCGAGATCCGCACCCAGGATATGTTCCGGTTTAATGTTTTAAGCCGGGCTTTAAACCCCACCATTCACGAGGAAGAAATAGTCAGGATCCTCCTGGAGGGGCTGGCCGGGATCATAAAATTTGATATTGCCGGGCTTTTGGTCCTGAACAAACAATCCCAAAAACTGTTTATTAAGTCCATAGTTCCTATTTCCAGAAAGACGGTTGATAAGGTTAAAACGAATTTGTTGGAGTTAACCGATAGCCTGACCAAGAACGCCCTGAACGGCAATAATATAAAAGAAATTATGAATATCCCCAAGGGGAAAGTGATCAGCCGTAAGATCAATTCACATCTGAACGCGCCTCTTATCACTAAAGGTAAATTCGTAGGGGTATTGAACCTCAGCAGTTTTAGTAAAGAAAATTTTTCCGCCCGCGATGCGCAGAATATTTCCAGTTTGGTCGCCCACGGAGCCGTGGCTTTTGAGAATGCTATGCTTTATGAAGATCTGCGCCGGACGTATTTTAGCATTATTAGAGCGCTCACTTCGGCGATCGAAGCCAAGGATGAATATACCCAGGGCCATTCGGTACTGGTTTCCAAATACTCAGCTTCGATTGCCTTGGCAATGGGGCTTTCTCCTTCCATAATCGAGTCTATCCAGATCGCCGGGATTCTGCATGACCTGGGAAAGATCGGGGTGCCGGAGGAGATCCTGGTTAAAAAAGGCAAGTTGACCGATAGCGAATACGGGATAGTCAAGACTCATCCGGCTATAGCGCTGAAGATCCTCGGCCCGGTGGAATTTCCCCATTTTGTCAACGAAGAACATCTTCCCGAAGCTCCGCCTGAGTTGACCCTTAACCTTTTCGAGGGCGCTGATCTTTCTTCGGAAGTAAAATTGATGATCTATCACCATCATGAAAAATACGCCGGAGGCGGTTACCCCAGGGGGATCAAAGGCGAAGAGATTCCTTTAGGTGCCAGGATCTTATCGGTAGCGGATACCTTTGAAGCGTTGACCGCTAATCGGCCTTACCGCAAGGCATTTTCGACCAGCGAAGCGATCAAAGTCCTGCGTCAGATAAGAGGAGAGCAGCTCGACCCTAAAATCGTTGATGTTTTTATTAAAGTGATCAATGATAAGGGGTTGGAGACTTTAAGAGCGCAAGCCGGAATATAGAAGCGAATTTGGAAAAGATTTAAAAAGAATTATGTTGATTTATTCAACGGCAGTAGTAAAATATTAATGGTAAACTAAAAATAAGAAAATGGGGCAAAATAGACATTAAGGATATTAAGGCAACGTTTAGCAATATTAGAAGCGTCGCTTTTTTTTTGAAGACAGGGGATACTTTATGTTAATAGTTTTTAAAGCTAAAAATATGGGGTTTTACGTTAAATTCAACGATAGCCCTGCCGCGCAGGAAATTTTACTTCATCTGCCCTTAGAGGGGATTGGCCGTAGATGGGGAGATGAAATATATTTTGAAACAAACATTTCCGTGCCTTCGGATGACCAGACTTTGGAGGTCAAGGTTGGGGATGTGGCTTATTGGCCGGAAGGTAAATGTCTTTGCGTGTTCTTCGGCCCGACCCCAGCCAGCCAGGCGGATAAGCCTGTGCCCGCCAGCCCCGTAATTATTATCGGCAGCACCATGGCTACTCCCGGGGAATTGCGGGAAATAAAGGTTGACGAACCTATCCGGGTCTTCGTGATGGGCAAGGGCCAGGATTACGCTGAAGGCGGCAACCCTTATGACGACTACAGGAAATTAAGCCAGCAAGAGATCGACATCCTGGTTAGGCAGCTCTTAGAAGAAAAAAGAAGCACCAGTTAGTTAAGTTCGCAGAATAGTTTTACCCGAGGCAATCTTTAAAATAATTTAAGGTTGCCTTTTTTAATCAAGAAAATATGGATAATAATAACCAGCAAGAACGTTATCAGGATCATTTAGCCGAAAAAGAACGGCAATGGGAAAGCCAGTGTTTGCGCTGCGGCGCCTGTTGCGGCGCTTATGAAGATCCTTGCCGGAACCTTAAAAAAAACCCGGATGGGAAATATTCCTGCGGGGTTTATTCCCGCAGATACGGAGCTCACGAAACCGTGAAAGGGAAAAAATTCCGCTGTATGCCGATCAGGGATATTATTCATATGGCTTGGGATCATGACCAGCTTTGCGCTTACAAAAAAGATATTAAACCTTGAACGAAAACGTTCTGTGCGCGTTAGAAACTTAAATTTATTGCGTGTTCTAATTCAGTATGATAGCATAAGCCATGATCCAAAAAGGCGTCGCCACATTCACGCTGGATTACGGAAAATGTCCCAAGTGGCTCTATGAGCGCATGGTCCGCCTGGGCCGGGAAATGGTTTATGTGATCATCGCTGAATACGGCCCGGATGAATTCATCAAGAGGATCTCTGACCCGGTCTGGTTCCAGTCCTTAGGCACGGTCCTGGCTTTTGACTGGAACGCCTCGGGGTTGACCACTATTCTTACCGCGGCTTTAAAAGAAGCTATCCGTGGCCATGAAAAGCAGTTAGGGATCTTTATTTGCGGAGGCAAGGGTAAAACTTCCCGCAAAACTCCCGATGAGATCAAAAGCTGGGGGGGGAGACTGGCTTTACCCGGCAATAAAGTGGAAAATTTAGTCTACAACTCCAAAATGGCGGCTAAAGTCGACAGCGCGCTCATCCAGGACGGCTTCCAGATCTATCACCACAGTTTTTTCTTTTCCCAAAACGGCAGCTGGGCGGTGGTCCAGCAGGGGATGAATACCATAAATCTTACCGCGCGCAGATATCACTGGTATTCCCAAAAAATTACCGATTTAGTTTGTGAACCGCATTCGGGGATCATCAGCCAGGTGCGGGTGCCGGCGTTAAACCTTACCGCGAAAACCAGCGAGAATACCCGTAAGGTCAGCACTGAATTGGCCCAGGGCAGTTATGTAAGCCTGATGAAAGATATCCAGATCATCCGTAAACATTCTTCGCCGCTTTCCCGGATGGTTTCTTTGAAATCCGCAGATGCCGAAGCTACTTTTTTGCATCTGGAAAACAGGGAATTCAAAACTCATCCGGTTTTAGGCGAGGATTTCTCGAAGAGCAAGTATCTGGAAAAGATCCTGGTTAAAGTCTGTGATCAAAAGCCGGGGAATTACGAAAAGCTCCTTTCTTTAGAAGGGGTCGGCCCCAAGACTATGCGGGCTTTAAGCCTGGTTTCAGAAGTGGTCTACGGAGCCAAGCCTTCTTATGAAGATCCTGCCCGGTATTCCTTTGCCCACGGCGGAAAAGACGCTACGCCTTACCCGGTTGATCGCCCCACCTACGACGCTTCCATAGAATTCTTTAGCCGGGTGGTGCAAAAAACAAAATTGCCTTTTTACGAAAAAAGAAACATCCTGGCGAAACTGGCGAAGTAGAAAAAATGAAAGTGAAAATTTATTACCATCATACAGATTGCGGGGGCGTAGTTTATTACGCCAATTACCTGCATTTTTTAGAAGACGCCCGCACTGAATTTTTGGCCGGCCGCGGTGTTAATATTAAAGAGCTTATTGCCCAAGGCGCATTTTTCGTGGTCAGCCGCCAGGAGGTCGATTATAAGGCTCCCGCAGCCTATGGAGATATTCTGGACATTACTACCCAGCTTAAGGAAGTCAGCGGAGTGCGGATTAATCTGGAACATAAAGTGAAAAAAGATAACGGTATTTTAGTCGTTGAAGCCAGGACCACCCTGGCTTTTGTCAACCGGGATTTCCGGCCTAAACCGATTCCGCAGGAAATGCGGGAAAGAATCGAGAAAGCTTAAAACTTATGCTTAACCGTGAAGAGATTAAAAGATTGATTGAAAAAAACAACCTGATCAGCAATTACTGCGATCTGGATACTCAGCTTACCCCTAATGGTTTTGATTTGACCGCGGCCAAAATTTTCCAGTTTAGCCAGGCGGGAGCATTGGATTTTTCCAACCAAGAAAGAAAAATTCCGCAGAGCCAGGAGTTGATCGCTCAAAAGGAAAAGCCGGAAGACAAATTTGGCTGGTGGCCGCTTGCCCCGGGGATCTACAAAGTAGTTGCCAACGAAAAAGTGAAATTGCCCTTGGACCTTATCGGCGTGGCGTTTACCCGCAGTTCGCTTCTGCGCATGGGTGCGTTTACTCAAACAGGAGTCTGGGACGCCGGGTTTGAAGGAACCAGCGAATTTGTGCTCGTGGTGACTAACCCGTTGGGAATGAAGCTTAAACAAAACGCCAGGCTGGTGCAGCTGCTTTTTACCAAAATAACTGAAACCGAAACCGGCTATAACGGTATCTACCAGCACAAGAGTTGATTTTTTATCATTCTTACCAGTACAACCTCCGCGGTTGTACTGGTAAAACTTAAGGTTAAAATGTTTTTAAAGGGTATCTTATTTGCGATCCTGGTGATGACTTTTTTTATTTCGCCCTTAAGGGCGGACACGATTTATCTCAAGAATGGCCGCACTATCGAAGGGTTTATATTGGAGGAAAAGCCGGAAAGCGTCCTGGTGGATGTCGGTTTCGGAAAAGTTGGCCTTAAGCGCAGCGAAATAGAGAATATTTCCCTTTCCGATGAAAAAGATTCCGGACAGCTGCGCGATAAATGGCTTAGGCAGAAAGCTGCGAATCAAGAGCGGGCAAAAGAGCGAAAACTTAAGGAAGAGTTCGCCCCCAAATATGTGACAATCGTCGATGAGCGGGGCCAGATCATGGTGGAAGCTCTTCTAAACAGAAAGGTAAAAGCCGCCCTTTTTCTAGATACTGGCGCATCCTTGATGGTGATCAAAGAGAGCGTGGCCCAAAAGCTGGGGTTGGATGCAGCGGACATAAAAGAGGAAATGAAGCTCAAGCTTGCCGACGGCAGGGAGACTAGCGCAAAACGTGCGGTTTTGACAAGCGTCAGCGTGCAGGGGGTGGAAGCGCAAAACGTCGATGTAGCTATATTAGCCGCGGATGTCCAGGATCCTTATTTAAAAGACGGACTCTTGGGGATGACTTACCTGAAGAATTTTAGTTTTAAGATCGATCAAAAAAACAAAAAGCTGATTTTGGAGAGATTTTAAATGAAATCATATACCGCATATTTGAGTTTTAATACCAAAAATCCGCGTGAATTTATTAATATAACAGCACAGGTGGAAAGCGCGGTTAAAGAAAGCAAGATCATGGAAGGCCTGTGCCTGGTCAATGCCATGCATATCACCTCCAGCGTTTTTATTAATGATGACGAAAATGGATTACATCAAGATTTCGGGCAGTGGCTGGAAAAACTCGCGCCCTACGGCAAGGATAAATACCAGCATAATTTAACCGGAGAAGATAACGCCGATGCCCATCTCAAGAGGACGATCATGGGGCGGGAAGTGGTAGCGGCTATAACCAAGGGCAAGCTTGATTTTGGGCCCTGGGAGCAGATATTTTACGGTGAATTTGACGGCCGGCGCCCAAAACGGGTTTTGATCAAGATAATCGGCGACTAAATCGCCATTATTAAGGTAAGGGGATGGATATATTTGAGAGATTAAAAGTTCCGGAATTAACCAGGAGAACGATCGTCATCGTTTGCTTATTCGCTGTGTTTATCTTATACGGCCTGATTTCCTTTGCCGGTTTTTTAAAAGAAAACGTGATTGCTGACGAGAAAAGGATCGTTGCTTCGGTTAAAGTAGGCATTGGCCGATATTCCCTGGAGTCATTCAGTAAGGAGAGAAGCCCTGTGTATCCTCCTGTTTTGGACGAAGCGCAAAACGGCTTTGCTTCCGAGAAAAATCCCCTTTTTACAAATGTCCTGGCGTATCCGGGGATTACTGACCGTAGATGGCGTAAATTGCTGCCGGAAGTGTACCAGGGGCCGAGGAAAAATCTATATTTTTATAACAAGGATTCTGGCGATTTTTCGGAGAGACTATTGCTTGAGCCTTACATCGAGAAGGTCTTAGGAATACCCAAAGTCAAAATTACCGGGCAGTTGATCATCCAACTGCGTTCCCGGGCGGTAGTGACTTTTGCCGACGGTAACCAATTGATCGGCGGAGCAGTCCTTTTGCTGCCCCGTCTCAACGGTGAATTTGTTTTAAAAGGACAGCAAAGCCCGGGACGGCCAGTTTCTGTTTTAAGCGGTGAGATGGACGCTGAAGTAGCGGTTAAGGCGCCTTCTTTGAAATTTCCGATAAAGTTCGGTTATTATACTTTTGATGCCGGCGCAAAGCAGATCGTTCTTAATGAGATTTTCAGCGGCCAGGAAGTACCCAGCGTCAGGAGCACGTTTACCGTTCCTGCGGGCAAGAGCATCGGATTTTATTTCAGCCTTCCCGGAGAGATCCAGGAGCTTTATTTTTCAGAGGAGCAGTACAATCAGGATAAGCTTGAGCATGTGCGCTTTTTTGAAAACCAGGCCCTAAGAAAGATTACCATCGCCTTTGACCGCTCGCGGCAAGGGGCGCGGGCGTTTCAGGATATGATCGTGACGATTTCTTATTAATAGCCAAAAGCTGGCATTTTGCCCAGGGAAAGGAGATTCTTTATGTTTAAACTATTTCGCAGAACACAGTATTTTATCCATCCTTCCAGTCAGCTCAAGTATATCGAGATGGCAGTTATTCCGGCTCTGCTGCTTAGCTTTATCTGCGGTTTTTTTCTTATCACCAGCGGAGATATCTTTTTGATGAAGGAAAAAGCGCAGATATTCGGTGAAATTGCTTCGCTCCAGGAAGTTATGCAGCGCTTGAGCTTTCAAGGGCAAGGACAGAAGCCCGGGGAAACTATTGCCGTATTAGATAAGAGGCTGGCCATTCTGCAGAATAATCTGGAGATGGAATATTTTTCTATGGTCCAACAGTGGGCTAAGACAAAAATGCTGCTTTCTTTTCTTTTAGGGGTAGGGCTTTTATTTTCGGGCTTCATGGCCCTTTTATTCTCTCATCGGGTTGCCGGGCCGATCTGCCGGTTAAAGAAGATTGCCGAAATGTTCACCCAGGGCAAGGATATCCCCCCGATAAAATTCCGCACTCAGGACGAATTTAAAGAGCTGGCAGACATTTTTGAGAAACTGAGAGTTTCTTTAAAATCAAAAGGGGTCTTAAAATAAAAGAGCGGTGAAAGACATGGTTGTCAGGGGCATAGGTATCGAAATTATTAAAGGGCCAAGCGGGTGTGCTCGTACGGCGTTTACGGTTAAAGCCGTGCCTTATAAAAGCGAGCTCGAAATGCGGGCTTTTTATCGGCGTGCTCTGCGTAAAATATTGCTGCGCAAGAGCGTTTTAGTTAAATTTGAAGTTTTTCATACAGCCGCAGATGAATCGCTTAAAGCCAATGCCAAGATCCTGGCTCAGGAAATATTCCGCTTGATCTACCAGGAAAAAACAGGGTTAAAAAAAATAATTATCTGCGCTGCGGACCAGCGCGTGTACGCGGCGTTTAAGCGCCACTGCCTCGGCTACCTGGATTATATCGCCAATAAATTACAAAGCCCGTTTGTAACTGTAGATGCCATTATCGAGGCGAAGGGCGGTATTGTGATCATCAAGCGCAGTAATCCGCCCTTTGGCTGGGCTTTGCCCGGCGGTTTTGTCGATTATGGAGAATCCCTGGAACAAGCGGTTATCAGAGAAGCCAAGGAAGAGACTGGCTTAGAGATCACAGATTTGAGGCAATTCCACACTTATTCCGCCCCTAAGCGCGACCCGCGTTTTCATACTATAGGAACAGTTTTTATAGCTCAAGCAACCGGAAAGCCTAAAGCCGGCGATGATGCTGCCGGAGTTCAGGTTATTCTCCCCGGGGATATAGAAAAACTTGATTTTGCCTTTGACCACCGCTTGATCCTGCTGGACTACCTTTCTAGCCTGAAGAATAAATAATTCTTAAAAGAAAGCGCTTGCAGAAACCAGTAGTTATATCTTGAAACCCTGTTGTTTCTAAGGCATACTTATTAAAGAGGATGGTTATTTTATTTAAAAATCAGAGCCATCAAAGCCACGGAGGAAATGATGAGAAGAACAAGCATTTGTTTGGGGGTAATTTTGGCGTTGGTATTATTGTATTCTAATCCGACTTTTGCTCAACACGGCCCAAGCGGCGCAGAAGGAATGCCGAGCTCTGGTGAAATGCGGGCTGTAACTAATGCTGGGGGGAAATGGGAGGCGCTTCCAAATGCTGGTGGTATGCAGGCGAAATTCACCAATAAAGACGGGAGTTCAACGTATTTATCGAACACACAAGTTCGCAATATCGTCCAAACCAGCTACAACACCCCGACAGCACCTATAGCGCCTGGCTCCACTGATTTTGGTCTAGGAAGAGGACATAGTGATGCCATGGGCAGAGCTGTGACTGCATTTAAAATGCAAACCGGAAATTACGCTCCTCCCGTGAGTTCGACCCCTACATTTACTCCGGTTTCTAAGGCGCAGGCTTTTCCGCCAGGATGGAGCGTAACGAACCCCAACCAAGCAGGAATTCAATCGTTAGTCGATGCATCAAAAAGTAATTCCATTAAATATTCTGGAAGTACGATTCCAGGAGGGACTACTACTGTAATTAAAACCAACACAGGAACGACCGGTATTAATGCTCCCCTAAATAGTGGGAATGGAGTTTGGCAGACGGCAGCAACATATAGGTATCCCTCGGATACGGCTATAGCCTATTCCTATAATAAGCCGCAGCCGCAGTCAGTAACGACCACGCAACCTACTAATGGTGTGACCAGTTTTCGGAGAGATGGATATCCGGGATTTCTGCCGCGTTAACAATAGTTAAGGAGAGGTTGGATTAACTTTCCCGGAGTTGTTTTTCAGCGTCGACTACGTCGCGGTTGATCATGCGGATAGTTTCTTTGATCCGGTCTTTCAGCAATGAAGAAGAGACCGGGTTGTCGCGAATTTCCCTCAAGATCTGGATCGCCATCCTGAAGTAACGCACTACTTCCCCCTCGTCAGTATCAGTATGTTGTAAGATCTTATTAAACGCGGTTCCTCTCAGCCAATATTCCATGGCTAAAGACAAATTAAAATATGGAGCTTTACTGAAAGGGTAAATTCTCGCCCGGGCTTCTTTTTGTTTGATCTTATCGTGCATTTCTTCGCAGAGCTGCTTGAGCCGGCGGCTGTTTTTGGAAATGTTGAGCAGCTCCTGGTTTTTTCTCGGCTCAAATACCGCGGAGACCGCGATCACCCCCAGCCCGAACTCGTCCAACTGCTCGAAAATATTCTGTTCGTAAAGCTCAGCTAAGATCAGCTCATACCCGTAAACTACTTTGGCGAATCTGCCTTTAGGGGTCAGGGCATTATCCTGGATGTGGCCTGACTCTTTGAGCAGTTTTAATTTGGCGTTGATCAGCCTCAGGGCTTCGTCCTGCTCTTTTTTCTTGGTCTGGTAGTAATGCAGGGTCAGGGGGTAGATATTAAAAAGATTGTCCTGGTATTTTTCGTAGAGGTTTAAAACCGTGGCATAGGAAGTATTGAACTGGCTTTTGACTTTTTCCGGCATGTTGTAGATGACTTCTTTTACTTCCTCGGGCTTGATCCGGTTAAGGTTGATCCGGCAATAAACAAAACCCTCATCGTCGATCCCCCGGCGTCCCGCCCGGCCGGCCATCTGAAAAAAATCCCGGGTCTTCAAAGGCCTGATAAACCGGCCGTAATATTTACGCAGTTCGTCAAAAACCACCGAACGGCTGGGCATGTTGATCCCCAGGGCAAAGGTCTCGGTGGTGAAAATCACCTTGATTAGCCGGCTGGTAAAAAGCCGCTCGATGACTTCTTTTAAAGTCGGAAGCATTCCGGCGTGGTGATAAGCGATGCCGCGCTTGATCAAAGGATAGATCAGGCTGGCGCTGGTTTCATTAGTCAAATCAAAGCGCTGGCAGAGGTCCTGGAACATTTTTTCGATCTCGGCTTGTTCGTTTTTGTCCAGAAAATTGTAGCTGGACAGCTCAAAGGCCAGGTCTTCGGCTCTTTTCCTGCCGAAGACAAAATAAATACAGGGCAGGCCTTCCTGGTTACGGATGTAATCGATCAGGCCGTGAAGTTTATTGGCTTTGGAATCCCGGCTTTTTCTTAAATGGGTGATCTTATCCACGACCTGGTTATTGCACTGGTAGAAGAAATGCAAAGGCACCGGCCGTTTTTCTTCCACTACCACCTGGACCGGCTTGTTGTGGATGGTCGAGACCCAGTTGGCTAGCTGTTTGATATTAGGGATGGTCGCGGAAAGCCCGAGCAGGCTCATGTGTTTGGGTAAAAATACCAGGGATTCTTCCCAGACCGTGCCCCGCTCGTAGTTGTCGATATAGTGGATCTCGTCGTAAATGATCCAGGAGTATTTTTTTAAAGACTCCGGCTCATCCAGCACTTTATTGCGGAAGATTTCCGTGGTCATGATCAGAACCGGAGCATCGGCGTTGATGGAAACGTCTCCGGTAAGGATCCCGATCCTGTCCGAATAATTGACCTGAAAATCGCGGTATTTTTGGTTGGATAAGGCTTTGATGGGAGCGGTATAGATAACGCAAACGTTGCGGTCCAGGCAAGTCTGGATGACATGCTCGGCTATAGCGGTTTTTCCCGCTCCGGTAGGAGCGGAAACGATCACGGAATGGCCGTTATTGATGTGGTCGATGGACTCTTGTTGAAAACGGTCGTAGATCATGCAAATATTATAAGCTAAATTCGTTGATTTATCTAATAATAAATAGTAGAATAAAACCTATGACTTATGAACCAGCCCTGAATAAAGCCTGGGACCAGATCCAGCGTTTGAGCGCGGATAAGGCTTTTGTGCTCAAGTTCTTTAGCGACGAATACAGCTTGGACGCGGCTGGACGGAAAGTTTTGTCTTTATCCTGTAATGTGCCGGCTAAGGATTTTGTTTCGATCCTGCTTTTGCATTATCTGGAGCAGAAATTAAAGGGACTACCCGGCTTGTCCGGGGAATGGATCTCATTTAAGGAGCTGGAAAGCGGAGAAGCCTATTATCCGGCTTTTCGTAAAAGAGCGATCGAGCCGATCTTAAGAAAATACGGCTCTAAGCCTGAAGGGGTGTTTTCTGTCCTGGATAAAGGGATCGCCCAAAAGATCGACCAGGCTGACGCGGCCGTTACAGTTGAGGCTTTTATCGGAGTTCCTATTATTGTTGAGATCTGGAAAGGCGATGACGAATTCGGCCCGGAGGCGAATATCCTTTTTGACCGCAGCATTGCTAAGATATTTTGTACCGAAGATGTAGCGGTCTTAGGAGGATTTGTGGCTAAATATGTCTAGAAAAAGTATTTTTAAAAAACTGTTAGTTCTGGCCGGGCTGGCCGTGGTTCTTCTGGCAAGAGGATGCGGGAATTCGCAGGTTGATTTCTCTCCTGCGGGCAAGATCAGCCTGCCTTTTGGTAAGTCCTGCAATTATGAGGACATCCTGGTGGTTCGGGCAGTTGATGGGGATACTCTGAAGCTGGAAAATGGCGAGCGGGTAAGGCTTATCGGTATCGATACTCCGGAAACCTATGAATCAGTTAAATTATACCGGGACAGCCAGAAAAGCGGCCAGGATATTAAAACTATCCAGGCTCTGGGGAAGCGGGCGTCTAATTTTACCCGTGGCTTAGTCGAGGGCAAGCGGGTGCGCCTGGAATTTGACCTGGAAAAGCGCGACAGATACAAGAGGCTTTTGGCTTATGTTTATTTAAAAGACGGGACTTTTGTTAATGCCGAGATCATTAAACAGGGCTACGCTTCTTTAATGACTTATCCGCCTAACATTAAGTATGTAGATAGTTTTAAGGAATTGTACCAACAGGCGCGGGAAAATAACCGCGGGCTCTGGAAAGAATAATCAGGAGGTTGGAAATGTTGAGATATTTGACTGCGGGAGAATCACATGGCCGGGGATTAGTGGCGATATTAGAAGGGCTGCCGGCAGGGATCAAGATAGACGAGAAAATCATTAACGCTGAGTTAAAACGCCGGCAAATGGGATTTGGCCGGGGCAAGCGCATGCAGATCGAGAATGACCGCGCGTTGATGGTTTCCGGGCTCAAGGGTAATAAAACCCTGGGCAGCCCGTTGGCGATATTGATCGAGAACAAGGATTTTAGTATCGAAAAGCTGCATAAGGTGCTTTGCCCCCGTCCGGGCCATGCGGATTTATCGGGATTTCTTAAATACGGATTTACGGATATCCGGGAATGTTTGGAGCGGGCATCCGCCAGAAGCACTGCCGCGACAGTGGCAATCGGCGCGGTCTGTAAGCTTTTCCTCAAGGAATTCAAGATCAGCGTGAACAGTAACGTGGTTTCTATCGGCGGAGCCATAGCTCACGACCAAAGAGTCAATAAAATCAAACAGGCAATGGCCAATAAAGATACTTTAGGCGGTGATTTTGATGTAATAGCTAAAAATGTTCCTGTTGGCCTGGGCAGTTATGTTCAGCCGGACCGCAGGCTGGATTCCCGCCTGGCCGCAGGGATAATGTCTATTCCCGGGATCAAGGGCGTGGAAATCGGCCTGGGTTTCGGTTACGCCGATAAATTTGGCTCGCAAGTTCACGACGCCATCTATTATTCCGATTCCAAAGGTTATTCCCGTTCCACCAATAATGCCGGAGGGATCGAGGGCGGCATTTCTAACGGAGAAGATATAGTTTTATCCGCCTGTATGAAGCCTATCTCGACTTTGATGAAGCCCTTGGATTCGGTGAATGTTTTAACCAAAAAATCCTCGAAAGCTGCGACTGAGCGCTCGGATATTTGCGCGGTCGAGTCCGCGGGCGTGGTTGCTGAGTCTGTAGTGGCTTATGTTTTGACGGATGCCTTCCTGGAAAAATTCGGCACGGATAGCCTGGCGGATATTAAAGCCGCGTATCAGCATTATCTAAGAAGAATAAAAAAATAGTTAGAAAATCACTTCCCTTACGTCTATTGTAAGTAGAAGGGGGGTGATTGCGATGGCAGAGAATCAGGAAGTGCAGGTGGTTCGGCTTTACCGTTTGGAAGGTGAGTCGAAAATAAAAGCCTTTGCCGATGTTTCTATCGGGAATTTCATTATTAAAGGCTTGAAAGTCCTGGAAGGGAAAAACGGTTTGTTTCTTTCCATGCCGCAGGAAAAAGCTAAAGACGGCAAATGGTATGACACAGTTTTTCCCGTGACCAAAGAGGCCAGGAAGAGCCTGTCTGAATTGGTTTTAGAGGCGTATCAGCAGTAATTTTAGGTGAAGGTTCCAGGTTGCGGGCTTAAGGTGAAGACCCTTGCCTAAAGCCTGGAACCTTTAAAACAAAAATATGAATAATATTTATCTTGTAGGTTTCATGGGTACAGGAAAATCTTCAGTAGGGATGCATATAGCCCGGGAAATAGGAAGCGATTTTATCGACCTGGATAAATTTATCGAAGAGAAGGAAAATAAAACCATCCCGGATATTTTTAAGGAAAAAGGCGAACCGTATTTTCGCGGCCTGGAAAAACGTTTCCTTAAGGAGGCTGCTGCTAAGGAAAATCAGATTGTTGCCTGCGGCGGAGGGATCGTCATCGATCCGGATAATATCAAGTTAATGAAAAATAGCGGCACAATGGTTTGTCTTACCGCAACGCCTGATGTGATCATGGAAAGGACCCGCAAATCCGATCATCGCCCGCTTTTGAACGTTCCTGACCCCGCTGAAACGATCTGCGCATTGCTGGCTGACCGCCAGAAATTCTATTCCCAAGCGGATATCACTATAGATACTTCCGAAATCTCCATCAAAGAAGCCGCTGCTGCGGTTTTAAAATCCCTTCCTTAAGATCTTAACCGTTTTTTTTGTTAAAAATTATTGTTAGATTTTGCCTTTTGCCGCGTCTATTGTAGATGGAGGTGAATATGACTGAGCTTGAGGCTTTAGTAGGATTGAATCTGGTGATGGATATCGGGAGCATCCGGTTGAAGAAGCTCCTGGAGTTCTTTGGGGCCCCGCAGAATATTTTAACTGCTTCCCGGGAAAAGCTGACCGCTGTAGGAGGCATAGGTGAGGCCATAGCTTCCCGGATCGTCTCTCTGGATAAAAAAGATATTGACCGGGAATTTGACTTGAGTTGTAAGGATGATCTTAAGATCCTGACCGTAACCAGCCCTGAATATCCTTCCAACCTTAAATTTATCATTGACCCGCCGATCGTGCTTTACGTGAAAGGGGAAATTCTTCCTCGGGATAATCTGGCTATTGCCATGGTGGGTTCCCGCCGGCCATCTTTATACGGATTAAGCTGCGCCGAAAAATTCTCAGCTGACCTGGCGAGTTATGATTTTAGCGTGATCTCCGGAATGGCCCGGGGCATAGACACTGCGGCGCATAAAGGGGCTTTGAAAGCCCAAGGCAGGACTATCGCGGTAATCGGAAGCGGACTGCGTAACATCTATCCGCAGGAAAACCGGGAGTTGGCCAAGCAGATCGCCTTAAACGGCGCGGTGATTTCGGAATTTCCCATTGATGCCGCGCCGCTCAAGCAGAATTTTCCCCGCAGGAACCGGCTGATCAGCGGTTTGTCGCTGGGGGTGCTGGTAGTAGAAGCCTGCCGGAACAGCGGCGCTTTGATCACTGCGGATTTCGCCCTGGAACAAGCCAGGGAGGTTTTTGCCATTCCCGGGAAAGTGGATTCCGTAAGCTCTTTTGGTACCAACTTTTTGATCCAGCAAGGCGCAAAACTGGTTTCCGGCATCGAGGATATCCTGGAAGAATTTCCCTTCTCCTTGACCGGGAATAACCAAAAGCCTCTGGCGCAGGGCAATAATTATCAGCAGCCCCAGCAAGGTTTATCTTGCACAGAGGAGCTTTTATATAATATAATATCTACTCGAGCCTTTTCAATCGATGAGTTTGTACAGAAAACCAATAAAACGCCTGGTGAGATCTTCCAAGCGCTTTTAAGCCTGCAATTAAAGAAGAAGATCCGGCAGATCCCGGGCATGCTTTTTGAAAGGACTAAAAATGGCGGATAAAAACCTGGTTATTGTCGAGTCTCCGACTAAAGCCAGAACTATTAGTAAGATCCTGGGCAGCAATTTTACGGTTGTGTCTTCCATGGGCCATGTGATCGACCTGCCCGAGAAGAAAATGGGGGTCGATATCGAGGCGGGGTTTGTCCCAACTTATAAGATCCTGGCCGGGCGCAAGAAGCTTCTGGCCCAACTGAAAAAAGACGCTAAAGGCGCAGCCAATATTTATATGGCTACTGACCCTGACCGCGAAGGCGAAGCTATCGGCTGGCATATCAAGGAAGCGATCTTTAAGGATAAAACGGTAAAGCGGGTTAATTTCCATGAGATCACCGTTGAAGCGATACGCCATGCTTTTGAATCTCCGCGGGAATTTGACCAAAATATGGTTGAAGCTCAGATTGCCCGCCGGATCCTGGACCGGATAGTCGGATATTTGCTGAGCCCGTTGCTCTGGAAGAAGATCGCCCGGGGCTTAAGCGCGGGCCGGGTTCAGTCTGTGGCTTTGCGGCTGATCATTGAGAGAGAAAGACAGATCCTGGATTTCAAGCCTCAGGAATACTGGGAGATCGAAGCCCAGCTGCGCAAAGAAAGCGTTATATTTACCGCTAAACTCGACAAAAAAGATTCCCAGAAAGTAGAAATAAAGGATCAGCTGGAAGCGGATCAAATCCTCAATGAACTTAATGGGAGAGAGTTTAAAGTTCTAGAAGTCAAGAAAATCGAAAAAAAACGTTCTTCTGATCCGCCGTTTATCACCAGCACTCTGCAGCAGGAATCTTTTAATAAATTAAGGTTTAACGCCACCAAGACTATGATCCTGGCTCAGCAGCTTTACGAGGGCATTGATATCGGCGAAGAAACTCCGGTGGGCCTCATTACCTACATGCGTACTGATTCGACCAATATCGCGGTGGAAGCGGTAAACCAGGTCAGGGAGCTGATCCTGAAAAATTTCGGCAAGGAATATCTTCCTGAAAAGCCTCCGGTTTACAAAACTAAAAAATTCGCCCAGCAAGCCCATGAGGCTATCCGCCCTACTTTGATCGCTCATTCTCCGGAAAGCCTTAAGAAATATCTTTCCGATGATCAGTATAAACTATTTGAATTGGTCTATAATCGTTTTATTGCCAGCCAAATGTCTCCTGCGCGTTACTTGCAGACTTCCGTAAGCATCCAGGCCGGGGATTATAAATTCTGTGCCTCCGGCAGCAAGTTGATCTTTAAAGGTTTCAGCGCGATCTATGAAAAGCCAGACGAAGAAAAGGAAAAAAACGAGATCCCCGTATTGGAGAAAGACGAAATCCTGGAACTGGTGAAACTTTTACCTTCGCAGCATTTTACCAAGCCTCCCCCGAGATTCTCGGACAGCTCGCTGGTCAAGATCCTAGAAGAAGAGGGGATCGGCCGGCCTTCGACCTACGCGCCGATTATTTCCACGCTCATCCAGCGCGGCTACCTGCACAGGATCAAAGGGTATCTTAATCCTACCGAACTGGGTTTTAAGGTTTGCGACATGCTTATTGAATATTTTCCGGAAATAATCGATGTTAAATTTACCGCTTTTATGGAAGGCGAGCTTGATGGCGTGGAAGAAGGGGAGATCGGCCGCCAAAAGGTTCTTACCGATTTTTACGGCCCATTCAAGATGAGTTTTGATTTTGCCTCCGCTAACATCAAGAAAGAAGTGATCACTACCGAAGATGTCTGTGAAAAATGCGGCAAGCCGATGATCATCAAGTGGGGAAGAAAAGGCAAATTTTTAAGCTGCTCGGATTTTCCGGCCTGCAAGAATGCCAAGTCCATTACTTCCGGAGTGAAATGCCCTCAGCTTGGCTGCACCGGAGAGTTGATCCAGCGCCGTTCCAAGCGCGGGTTTTTCTACGGCTGCTCGAGTTATCCCAAGTGTACTTATATAGCCAAGAATCTGCCGCAGGACAGCGAGGAAGACCAGGAGTAATATGGACAGGCTTATTGAAAGATTTGTCCGCTACCTTGAGATCGAGAAAAACTATTCTCACCACACGATCCTGAATTACCGCCTTGACCTGGACGATTTTCTCAAATTTTTGGGGGAATCTCCGATCGAAAGCGTGGAGTATTTGCTTTTGAGGAAATATCTGGCTATCCTCAAAGAGAAGAAGCTGGGTTCAAGGAGCATGGCCCGCCACCTCTCGACTTTACGGTCATTCTTTAAATTCCTGACCCGCGAAGGATTTTTGAAGTCCAACCCTATCCTTAGCGTGGCTAGCCCCAAGCTGGATAAACACCTGCCTCAGTTCTTGACCGAAGAAGAAGTTTTCCGGCTGATCGAGTCGAGCGTGCCTAAAGATGAAATGGGGCAGCGTGACCGGGCTATTTTAGAGACTTTCTACAGCACGGGGATGCGTATCAGCGAGCTTTGTAGTCTTAGCCAGGATGACCTGGATTTTATCGGAGGAGTAGTAAAACTCAAGGGCAAAGGCAAGAAAGAGCGCATCGCTCCCATAGGTGACAAAGCGATCTCCAGCTTAAGGGATTATCTGGGAAAAAGGAAAAGACAAACCAGCGCTGTTTTTCTTAATAAGCGGGGAACCAGGATCACCGACAGGGGGGTCCGTAATATCGTCGGCAAATACCTGAAAGCTTCCGGGATGAAGAAGGGGGTATCTCCGCATACCTTAAGGCACTCTTTTGCTACCCATTTATTAAACCGGGGAGCGGACCTGCGCACGGTCCAGGAACTTCTGGGCCACGCGAACCTTTCCACGACCCAGATTTATACGCATCTGACTACGGAAAAGCTGAAAAACGTTTACGATAAGGCGCATCCGAGAGCCTGATAATTTCGGCTCTGGCCAAGGATAAAAGGTATGTTTATACTTTATGATCTAATATTTTTATTATTCGCGTTACTCTACCTGCCGGTATTCTTGTTCAAGAAAAAACTCCACGCCGGTTTTGTCATGCGCCTGGGGTTTCTTTCGGAGATCCCGGAACTTGACGGCCCGATCTGGTGCCACGCGGTCAGCGTGGGAGAAGCTATGTCGATCAAACACCTGGTCGAGAGTTTAAAAGAAAAATTTCCCCAAAAAGATTTTGTAATTTCCACAGTCACTCCTACCGGTAATAAGATCGCTTGCAGCATTGCCGGGAAAAACGACGCGGTTATTTACCTGCCGCTGGATTTTAGCTGGATCGTGCGCCGGGTTATCGATAAAATCAATCCCTCGCTTTTTGTGATCGCCGAGACCGAGATCTGGCCGAACCTTATAAGCTGCCTGAATAAAAAAAATATCCCGATTGCCGTAGTCAACGCCAGGATCTCAGACCGCTCTTTTATGAAATACCTTTTCGCGAAACCACTGGTCCGTTCGGTCTTGAATAAAATCAGTGTTTTTTGCGTACAGACTAAAATCGATGGCCGGCGGCTGGAACAGCTGGGAGTATTTCCGGATAAAATTAAGCTTACCGGGAATATGAAATTTGACATTAAGGTTCGGGATTATGAGGAGTTAAGGAAAGACTACGCTGACTACCGGATAAAGCTTGGGGTGAGGATCAAGGAGAAACTTATTGTCGCGGCCAGTACTCACCCCGGAGAAGAAGAAAAGATCCTGAATGTTTATCTTAACCTGGTAAAGAGCTTTCCGGATCTAAAACTTTTGATCGGGCCGCGCCATCCGGAAAGAAGCGAAAGTATCGCGAAATTGGTCAACAGGTACCCGCTTCTGGAATCTGTCAAGATTTCGCTTTTGCCCCGCTTGGCCTCTGCCTCGCAGTCTGGTGAGCGTAAACAGGTTTTTATCCTGGATACTATCGGCCAGTTAATGTACTTCTACGCTATTTCGGATATAGTTTTTGTAGGAGGATCCCTGGTAAAAAGCGGCGGCCATAATATCCTTGAGCCTGCGTCTTTAGGCAAGGCGATACTGTTTGGAAAATACATGTTCAATTTTCGCGATATCACCAGGATGTTTTTGGATAAAAATGCCGGGATAATGGTTGAAGACGCCGAAGAACTGGAAAGTAATTTAAGGCGTTTACTGGAGGATCCGGCCAAGATCGCTCAGCTGGGAAAAGCCAGCCGCGAGGTTATCCTGGAAAATCAGGGCGCCACGGCCAGGAACGCCGAAGTAATAACGTTATTATTGAAAACCTGAAAGTGTGGTAAAATATGGGCATGTTGGAAGTCAACTTCAAGAAAGTAAAATTGATAGGAGTTCTGGATTTATCCGGCCACGTCGACATTAATTCTTCCAGCCTGGTCGAGAAAGTTGGCTGGGCCCTGGAAAACGGCTACAAAGATTTAGTCTGCGATTTTCAGGATGTCGAAATCATCGATTACGCCGGGATGTCCGCTCTGGCTATAGCTTACAAGAACGTGATCAATCACGGCGGCAGGATGAAGTTTGCGTCAGTAGCCGTGCATATCCGCAAAGTTTTTAACCTGGTTTGCCTGGACAGGGTTTTCGAGCTTTATGACAGCCTGGATACGGCTCTGCGCAGTTTTGAGGATGAGAAGATAATATCCGAAATTCAGAAAAAACAGTTGCGCCGCAGGTTTAAGCGCTTGCCTTTGGATATAGGAATTGAGTTCAAATCCAAGAAAGAAGATAAATTCCAACAGGGTAAAGTTTTGAATATAAGCGCAGTGGGGATGCTGGTTTTTGCAGAGAAGGTAACCTGTAAATTAGGCGAGATCCTGGATATCAAGCTTACTCTCCGGCCATCTCCGGGTTTTCTGGAGATTGAAACAGTGGTGGTGTGGCTGGTAGAGAAAAACATCCAGCCGCAGCTCTATCCGGCCATGGGTTTGGAATTTTATCACCTGGATAATATTACCCAGGAAAAAATTGTGGAGTTCGTGGAGAGAAATCTGGCCCGGAATACCGCGGATGAGGGGTAACCGGAAAATAAAAAAGCCCAAGCCTGGATAATGATGTTTGGGCAAAAATTGCGAAAGGTAACATGAAAATATTTTTTGCGGCTTTGCTGATATTATTGTTCACTGTTCCGGTTTTTTCTAATACTCCTCAAGACATCACCCTGAAGATTTTCGAAGCCAGGCTGGAAATTTTTGTGGTTCATCCTTCTAATAATCCCGCGCAGCATTTTATCAAGACTGTCAAAGTTTTTCAAAACGATGAAGAGGTTTTTAGTAAGGAATTCTCTGAACAGGAAACAGAAGGCCAAAAAGCGGTTTTTACCTTATCGGAGCTGAAAAAAACCGATAAAATAAAAGTCCAGGCTGTTTGTTCTGTTTATGGTGATTTGGAAAAAGAATTTTCCCAGGATTAAATGAAGTTGGAAATCATAATTTAACCAGGAGGGTCAAATGCAAGGAGTCTGGAGCTGGGGTATTGGTTTTGCGGTGGCAATGATATTTTTTTTGGGAGTAAGGATCGTCAGGCCTACTCACCGCGGGCTTATCGAGAGGTTAGGAAAATATAACCGGTTTGCCAGTAAGGGGTATAATTGGATTATGCCTTTTATAGACGAAATGTACCTGGTAAATGTCACCGAAGTTATGGTTGATGCTGAGCCGCAAGAAATCATCACCAATGACAATTTGAACGCCCGGGTGGACGCTCAGGTTTATTTCAAAGTCAAAGACGACGAAGAAAGCGTTAAAAGCGCTATCTATCACGTTAATAATTATCAATATCAGATCGTCAATCTTGCCCGCACTACCTTGCGTAACATTATCGGCACTTTGACTTTAAAATCGGCCAATTCCGAAAGAGGCCGGATCAATGAAGAATTACAGAAGACATTGATGAAAGAAACCGCGGAATGGGGGCTGGAGATCGTCCGCACCGAACTTAAAGAGATCGATCCGCCTAAAGACGTGCAGGAGACTATGAACAAAGTCGTCAAAGCTGAAAATGAAAAGATCGCAGCGATCGATTACGCGACCGCAACCGAAACCATGGCTGACGGCGCCCGTCGCGCCGAGATCAAAAAAGCCGACGGTGTCAAGCAGGCCAGGGTTTTGGAGGCGGACGGAGAAGCCCAGGCGATCAAGTTGGTCAATGAAGCGGCTAACCAGTATTTTGTGGGAAATGCCCAGATCCTGCGCAAACTCGAGGCAGTGGAAAAAGCCTTAGCTAATAATTCCAAGATCGTGGTGCCCATGAATACGGAATTGATCAATGTTATCGGCGAAATGGCCGGCATTGTTCCTATCCACAAGAAAGAATAGAACGCAAGCCTAAGATAAAACGAGGTTTAAATGGGCCAGGTCGAGAAAGAAGCAGTAGTTAGTATCTTGGGCATGCACTGCGCAAGTTGCGTTTCTGCTATTGAAGGTGCGCTGAAGAAGGCCGAAGGGATAAAGGATGCCCGGGTAAACCTGGCTACTGAGAAAGCGTTTGTCCGTTTTGATCCCCAAAAGACCGCAGAAGCTCAAATCCGAGAAGTTATCGAGAAAGCCGGTTACCGGACTATCCCAGAACCGATGGGCGCTGATTTTGATCAGGAAAAAACAGTCAGGCTCCAAGAGATCTCGGGCTTGAGGATCAGGTTCTGGATATCTTTTATCTTGTCGCAGCCCCTGGTCTATTTGGCTTTAGCTCCGGGATTTGAACTGCCCCTGCCGTGGTTTGTTGCCGAGCACAATTCTCTCTTTCAGCTGCTTTTAGTTACGCCTATAATTTTCTGCGGTTACAATTTTTTTACTCAGGGGATATTGGCCTTGATCCGGACTAAAAGGGCGAACATGTATACTTTGGTTTCGGTGGGGGTTGCTTCAGCCTATTTTTACAGTTTCTTTATGACCGTTGGCACTTGGGGAATGGGAAGTGATTCCATAATGGAAGGGCTGTATTATGAGACTGCCGGGCTCCTGGTCACTTTTATCCTTATGGGCAAATATCTGGAAGCCGACGCCAAAAGGAAAACCTCTAATGCCATCAGTAAGCTCTTAGACCTGGCTCCCAAAACCGCTTTGGTCCTGCGCGGGGTTGAGGAAAAAGAGATCCCGGTTGAAGATATTATTATCGGGGATATTGTTATCGTCAAGCCCGGGGAGAGGGTTGCTGCTGACGGCATCGTCATTGAAGGCTATTCCAACGTCGATGAATCCATGATCACCGGGGAAAGTATGCCGGTGGATAAAACGCCGGGCAAACAGGTCGTCTGCGGAACGATCAATAATACCGGCGTATTTAAATTCGAGGCGATCAAAGTCGGCCGCGATACCATGCTTGCCCAGATCATCAGGCTTGTCGAGGATGCTCAGGGAAAGAAGGCGCCGGTCCAGGAACTGGCGGACAAGGTCTCCGCGGTTTTCGTGCCTATGGTATTTATTGTCGCGGTCATCGTTTTTGGGGCCTGGCTTTTGGCGGGCCAGGAGTTTATTTTCGCGCTGAATATTTTTATCTCCGTTTTGATCATCGCCTGCCCTTGCGCTTTGGGGTTAGCTACCCCGACCGCGGTCATGGTGGGCACGGGAATTGCCGCCCAGAACGGGATCCTGATCCGTAATCCGGAGAGCCTGGAGATCGCTTATCAAATAGACGTGGTGGTTTTCGATAAGACCGGCACGCTTACCCGGGGCAAACCTTTGCTCACGGATTATCTCGCCTATCATTCCCGGGGCAAAGATGAAATTTTATCCATTGCCGCTTCGGTAGAAAAGAAATCCGAGCATCCCGTGGCCGAAGCTATTGTCTCCGGAGCCCGGGAGAGGAATATTCCGATTAAAGATGTCCAGGATTTTATCGCTTTGCCCGGAAAAGGGGTTATGGCCAGGTTTAACGGGGAGCAGATTTTTCTGGGCAACCGTAAATTGTTGGAGAAAAAGGATATTGAATTCTTTCCGGAGATCAAAGCCGACGCCGAGAAGCTGGAAAACACGGGCAAGACCGTGATGTTCGTAGTTGCCGCAGGCAGGCTCATCGGGATAGTCGCGGTCGGAGATACTCTGAAAAATTACGTCCGGGAAACTATCGAGGCGCTGAAGAAGCAGAAAAAACAGGTTATCATGATTACCGGGGATAATCGCCGGACCGCGGATTTTATCGCCCAATATTTAGGCTTAGACGATGTTTTTTCGGAAGTCCTGCCTCAGGACAAAGAAGAACAGATCAAGAAACTCCAGTCGCAGGGGCTAAAAGTGGCCATGGTCGGAGACGGGATCAACGACGCTCCGGCCTTAGCTCAGGCCGATATCGGCATAGCCCTGGGCAGCGGCACGGATATCGCCATTGAATCCGGAGATATAGTCCTAATAAAGGACGATCTAAGGGATGTGGTCATGGCCTTGGATTTATCCCGTTACGCGATGAAAAAGATCCGGCAGAATCTTTTTTGGGCTTTTTTTTATAATTTGATCGGCATTCCTATTGCCGCGGGGGCACTGTATCCTTTTACCGGGTTCCTCCTCAACCCCATGGTCGCCGGAGCGGCCATGGCTTTCAGCTCGGTTTCGGTTGTCAGCAACTCGCTTTCCATGAAAAGATACAGAAGGCCGATTTGATATGTATCTTTAATCCTTCCGTAACTAAATTACAAAGATAAAATTATTGACTACCGCACATTTGTGTGGTATGGTTAAGCTATGACCGAGCCGCTTACTGTCCGCCAAAAGCAAATCCTGGATTTTATCCGGCGCAAGATCAGTATTGACCGGATCTCTCCTACTATAAGGGAGGTTGCTGGTTTTTTTGGTTTTTCTTCCACAGGTACGGTGCGTGACCATCTCCAGGCTTTAAGCAAAAAAGGATACCTCAAGCTTAACAAGAACAAGGCCCGGGCGCTGGAGCTGGTCCAAAAAGAGCGGGGTTTACCGATCGTGGGCATGGTTGCCTGCGGAAAACCTCAGTTCGCTCAGGAAGATATTGAAGGTTATTTACAGCTTGATAGAATATTTAAGACTGACGATAATCTCTTTTGCCTTCGGGCAAAGGGTGAGAGCATGTCTGGGGCAGGGATAATGGAAGGCGATCTTCTGGTGGTACGCCGGCAGCCCCAGGCTCAAAACAACGAGATCGTAGTTGCCCTGATCGGAGACGAAGCCACGGTAAAATTCCTGCGCCGCCTGCCTGCCGGCAGGCAGGGCAAGGATTTTAAATATTACCTGGAGCCGGCGAATAAAAAATTCCGCTCTCTGGCCGTTACGGAGACGACTGCCATTATCGGCCGGGTGATCTCGGTTCTGAGAAAATATGTTTAATCTCCAGGCGCGCTGGGATCGGCCTTTTCCCGGAGACTCCAGCTCAAACAGCGAGGCTGTGGAAGTGACCGCTCGATTTTTTAAAGGCAAGATCAGCCCGCTTTATTTTATTTTAAAAGAAAGCCGTTTTAATATCGCGCGCATCAATTATTCCTGGACGGAAAGAAAAGGAAAAGGGTTGATCTACTATTTCAGCGTCTCGGATAAAAACGACAATTATTGCCTTTTTTTAGACGCCGAAGCCATGTCCTGGCGCCTCCTTACCTAATAACGAATCCCAAGAATATGGCTAACAGGATTATTCTTCACATTGATATGGACGCTTTTTTCGCTTCGGTTGAGCAGGCGGTTAATCCTGGTTATAAAGGCAGGCCGCTTCTAGTCGGTTCGCGGGGCAGGAAATTCCATACGGTCGTGGCTGCCTGTTCTTATGAAGCCAAGGCTTTCGGAATACATTCGGGCATGTCCACCAAGGCGGCTTTGCGGCTGTGCCCCTGGGCGGATTTTGTTCCGGCAGACTCAGCTAAATATGTTTATACTTCTGACAGGATAGAAGAGATGCTCAGAGATTATTCTGACCGGATGGAAAGGGCTTCGATCGATGAGTTTTACCTGGATTTAAGTTCCTGCTTAATTCACCAAGCTGTCAGGATCGCTAAAGAAATAAAAGCCAGGATCAAAGAAAGATTTTTTATTACCGCTTCAGCCGGGTTAGCCCCTGTCAAAATCATCGCTAAGATCGCGGCTAAGGCCAGCAAGCCCGACGGGTTGCTGCTTCTTGAGGAAAAAGAGGTTTTGGGCTTTTTGGAAAACCTGCCTGTGGGAAAAATCCCGGGTATTGGAGCGCATCTGAAGGAGCAGCTGAACAATATCTCTGTGTTCACCTGCGGGCAATTGCGCCGGATCGACCCTCAAGCCCTTTTAAGCCGCTTCAATAAAACCGGGTTATGGATGGCTCAAGTAAGCCGGGGGGAGGATTGCGCCGAAGTGGGGTATTGGCAGGAGGAGGCGTCAAGCCCTAAGTCCATAAGCCATTCCCATACTATGGAAAAAGAGATCCTGCACAGGCAAGAGCTGGAAGCCTGGATCAGGATGCTTTCGGAGATGGTCGCCAGCCGTCTGCGCAAGGAAAAACTGGAATCCCGGATATCCAGCCTTTATCTTAGAGGAAGAGAAGCTGTTTTTTCCCGGGAGAAGAACTTCCAATTTCCTACCGCTGACCCGGCGCGGATATACGAAAGAAATCTTTGGATCTTGAAAAGCTTTCAGCTTAAGATTATTTCAGTGCGGGCTTTAGGCGTATGCGCATCCGGCCTGACTCCGGCCCAGGAGCTTTATCTTTTTCCGGTTGACCGCAAAAGGGGCAGGCTTTTGGCGGCGGTGGATAAGATCAACCAGCTCCAGGGCGAATGGGCGATTTATCCTGCGGCAATAGGCCGGGTGAAAAATTAGAGGGATAAAAAAGAATTTGATAGTATAATAAGCGCTATGAGAAAAAAACAATTTTCCTTAACGATAGCCACGATATTTCTGCTTTCGCCGTTTTGGGTATTTGCTCAGGAGATAGCGAAACTTCCCCAGTTCACTAAAGACGACCGGGTGCTGATTTTAGCCCCTCACCCTGACGACGAAACTTTGGGCGCCGGCGGCGCGATCCAGCGGGCGCTGGCTTGCGGAGCCAAGGTGCAAGTGGCCTGTTATACTAACGGCGACCATAATGAGTTGGCTTTTATCGTCTATGAGAAACGTCTGACTTTCAGGACCGGGGAATTCCTGTATATGGGCGAGGTTCGCCGCAACGAGACCATCAAGGCCATGACTTCATTGGGGCTGAAAAGCCAGGACATGGTCTTTTTGGGTTATCCGGATTTCGGGACTATGGCTATTCTCACTCAGTTCTGGAAGTCTTCAAAATCTTACCGCAGCTTGATGACCAGGATTTCCAAGGTCGCTTACTCACAGGCTTTGTCCCCGGGAGCGCCTTATGTCGGCGAAAGCATCCTTAAGGACATAAAAACCGTGATTTCGAATTTCCAGCCGACTAAGATCTTTGTTTCTCATCCCGCGGACACTAACCGCGACCATCAGTCTTTATACCTTTTTACCTGGATCAGTTTGTGGGACCTGGAAGGGAAGATCGTCCAGCCCGCGGTTTACCCTTATATCATCCACGTGGTCAACTGGCCCAAACCGCGCGGCCACCATCTCGACCTGGCTTTAAAACCTCCGCCAAAATTAAACGAAGTCTCCTGGCTGACTTTGCCTCTTAGTGAAGCGGAAGCCAAGGCCAAACAGAAGCTGGTAGATTTTTATGACAGCGAGATCCTTTATAACCCTCCTTACCTTTACAGCTATGTGCGTAAGAATGAACTTTTCGGAGATTTTCCGGTTATCCAGCTTAAAGACACTAAGGCCAAGCTGATCGCCTGGCATAATGTGGGGCTGTTGCCGGATTTGCCTTCTGATGAGAATTCAAATGAAGAAATTAAACAGGAGATTTTATCGGGATTAGCTTACGCGGTGCAGGGTGGGGATCTTTTGATCCGGATGGATTTGCGCCGCAAACTGGATAAAAATCTGGGAACTTCGATTTACCTGCTCGGGTATAAAAAAAATGCGCCTTTTGCCGATATGCCCAAGATCAACGTAGGCATAGGAGTATTGGGAATGCGTATCAGGGAAAAGGGCCGGCTTATTTCCGTTGCTGGCGCTAAACTTAAATTTGAAGGCCGCTCGCTGATCATCAGGCTGCCCTTGGCGGTTCTTAATAAACCCGACCGGATCTTAAGCCGGGTAAAGACCCGCGCCGCTAAATTTCCTCTTAATGCTTCTGCCTGGAGGATCTTAAAAATATAATAAATGATGGAAGAAGTGGTCATCCGTAAATTTAAAGCCGAAGACCGCGAGCCTGTCCGGGACATCGCCTGGGAAACTGCGTTTATCGGCGAGCCGGCAGCCGCGTTTTTTTTCGGCAAAAGCATCCTCGCGGATTTTCTGACCCTGTATTTTACTGATTACGAACCGGATTCCTGTTTTGTTGCGGTTTTTAAATCCCAGGTGGTGGGATATTTGATTGGCTGCCAGGATACCCGGGTTATGGCTTCGATATTCAAAAAAAAGATCTTGGCTGGTTTATTAGCCAAGTTTCTTTTTTCCGGGGTATTCCTAAGGCTCAAAAACCTGCGGCTGATTTTCAATTTTGCCCGGAGTTTCTTCAAGGGTGAATTCAATATGGGAGAAGTCAACTCTGACTATCCCGCAACCTTGCATATTAACCTGAAGAAAGATTTTCGGGGTAAGGGGGAAGGGGCGCGATTAATCTCGGCTTTCCAGGTATATTTGGTTAGCAAAGGAGTTAAAGGCTTGCATTTGGCTACTATGTCCAGCGCTGCGGGAGCGTTCTTTAGTCGTCAGGATTTTATTCTTTTGTCTAAACACCCCCGGAGTTATTTTCGTCATCTTTTAACTCAGGAGGTCAGCGTATACATTTACGCTAAAAAGTTGGGAACAACCGTTTTCGACTAAAGATTCTTGACATATCATGAATGTTATGATAGAGTTAAGAAAATAAAATAAGGAGGTGTAATATGACGGAATTGCAGTTGAGTTTAATCGAACCTGCTAAAACAGTCATCGCCCAGATAAGCCAATTTCTTATCAATATCCTGCTTGTTTTAGTTATTCTCCTTATTGGTTGGCTTATAGCTAAGCTTATCAGGATGGTAGTTATTAAACTGCTCAAATCCATCAAAGTCGATGATCTGTCTGAGCGCATCGAGCTGGACGAGCTTTTGTCTAAAGGCGGGATCCCGTATACGTTGTCGGAATTGATCGGGATAGTTTTTTACTGGCTGACTCTTTTGATCACTTTCGTAATGGCGATCAATGCCATAGGCCTGACAATCGCCAATGATCTACTGAATCGTTTGGTACTTTACATTCCTAATATTATCGCTGGAGTGTTTATCCTCATTCTGGGAATGTTTGTAGCCACTATGTTAAAAAACATCGTTCAGACCGCAGCCACCAATGCCGGGCTCTCCCAGGCTAAATTTCTGGCTAAGCTGGTGGAAGTGGTGGTGGTAATTTTTGCCGGGCTAGTTACTTTTGAGCAGCTGGGCATTGCTCCCAGGTTGATCGAATTGATCGTCAGCATTATTCTGGCTTCGTTCGGCCTGGCTTTTGCTTTGGCTTTTGGATTCGGCTGCCAGGATAGCGCTAAGAAATGCTTAAACGACATAATCGAAAAAATTAAATCCAAGAAGTAGGACTTGTTGGGAAAACCTGATTTTATTAACCCCTCATCTTCTTAAAGAGAAGGTGAGGGGTTAATCTTAGCTACTATTTTCGGAATGCGCTACAGATTCATCGATGATTTTGGAACTTTTAAGATCAGAAGCCCCCTTGGCTATAAGCTATATTTTCCTCTCGCTGACGCAGAGGGAAAGCTTTTAAGCGCGATCGCGCCGAATCTCTCCGGTGACATTAAAAAAGATAATGAGCATTTTTTGACCGTACCCGCGAGTATTGAAGATTTAAGAAGCAGCCCTCTGTGCTGCCGGGAATTTTTTATTCAGGCCGGAGAAAAAGTTATCCGGTTATCCCGTCCCCAGAATGATTTACTGGAAGCGGGTTTTCTGTATCAAAAGATAACTAAAAAAACAAAAGGTTTAGAGATCGAGATCCTCAACTTTATTCCTTTTGACCTGCCGGTGGAGGTCATGAGGGTAAAGGTTAAGAATATTTCTCGTCGGGAAATTTTGATCGTGCCCACCTCATTTATTCCTTTATATGGCAGGTCTGAGAAGAATTTACGCGATCATCGTCATGTCAGCTCTCTTTTGAGCCGGATAAGCCTGGAAAAGTTCGGGATTTCCTTGAAGCCTTCGATGATCTTTGACGAAAAAGGCCATAAGCTGAATTCCACGATTTACTACTGCCGCGGTTTTGAGGATAAGATGATCGCTCCTCAAGGCCAATACCCTACCCTGGATAATTTTTTCGGCCAGGGAGATATTTATTGCCCGGACGCGATATTTAAGGGCGTTGACCCGGTCAAGGAAAATAAGCAGGAATTTGAAGGAAAAGAAGTTTGCGCGGCTTTGCGGTTCCGCAAGAGGAGATTAGCCCCGGGGAAGACGGCGGAATATTTCCTGCTTCTGGGAATAGAGGAAAAAGAAGCCAGGATCAGGGATAGATTCTCCAGGTTAAATTCTCCAGAAAAAATCGAAGCTGCCCTGCAAAGAACCAAAGACAGCTGGCAAGAATATTTATCCGGCCTTAAGATCGATTTTAAAGACCAAGATAAAAACGGGTGGCTGGCCTGGGTTAAATTTCAGCCGACTTTAAGGAAGCTTTTCGGTTGTTCGTTCTTGCCGCATTTTGATTATGGAAAAGGCGGCCGGGGTTGGCGCGACCTTTGGCAGGATGCGTTGGCTCTTCTCCTGACCGAGCCGGAAAAAGCCCGGAAGCTCATCTCCGCAAGTTTTGCCGGGGTAAGGCTAGATGGCTCCAACGCCAGTATTATCGGAAAAGGTAATACATTGCTGGCTGACCGTAACCGGATCAACCGGGTGTGGATGGACCACGGAGTCTGGCCGTATCTGGCTACTTGCCATTACTTGAACCGCACCGGCGATCTGGGCTTCTTACTGGAAAATCAGGCTTATTTCCGGGACCATCAGCTCAAAAGAGCTAAAGCCGTTGATCAAGAATTTTGCCAAAAAGATTTTCTCCAGCGCGGCAAGAATAATAAGATCTACCAGGGCAGCATACTCGAGCATATCCTGATCCAAAACTTAGTGCAGTTTTTTAATGTCGGAAAGCATAATATTATCCGGCTGGAGAACGCCGACTGGAACGACGGTTTGGATATGGCCCAAGATAAAGGCGAGAGCGCGGCGTTCAGCTTTATGTACGCCTATAATCTGAAAAGCCTGTGTAATTTCTTGCGCTTTTTAAGAAAACAGCGCTCCAGCGTGAGCCTGCTGAAAGATTTGACTTTGCTCCTGGATACTTTAGGCGAACCAATAAACTATAATGATTATAAAGCTAAACAAAAACTCCTGGATAAATATTTTGAAAAAATAATTTATCCTGGCGGCGCGAAAATTGAAGTAAGGCTTGATGATTTGATTTCTGATCTAGAAGCCAAATATCGCCATATGTCCAAGTGGCTATCCAGCAAAGAATGGCTAAGGGAAGGTTTTTTCAACGGCTATTATGACGGCCAGGCTAGAAGAGTGGAGGGCAAGCTCAATGGCAGTGGGGTGCGGATGATGCTTACTTCACAGGTTTTCGCGATCATGAGCGCAGTGGCAACAGAAGCGCAAGTAAGCCAAGCCTGGAAATCGATCAAAAAGTACTTGTTTGATAAAAAACTAGGGGGCTTTCGTTTAAACACTGATCTGAAGAAGCCTTATCTTGAGTTGGGCCGGGCTTTCGGCTTTGCTTACGGGGACAAAGAAAACGGGGCGTTTTTCAGCCATATGAACGTGATGCTGGCTAATAGCCTTTATAAACGCGGGTTTATCCGCGAAGGCCATGAGGTGTTGGATTCTCTTTTCCGGATGGCCAGCGCAGAAAAGTCCGGGATTCCTCCTATGCTGCCGGAATACTTTAACAGCCAGGGCCAAGGGCTTTATCTTTATCTTACCGGCTCAGCCAGCTGGTATATTTACACCCTGGTCGAGGAAGTGTTGGGCATAAAATTTGAACTGGGGGATATAGTTTTAGAGCCAAAACTGCTGGGGCAGGATTTTTCTCGGAAGTTAATTGAAACGGAATTCTGCCTGGGCAATAAAAAGATTAAGCTTGTCTATCAGTTAAAAGTCCGGCCGCAAAAGAATAAACTCTTAGCTATTAAACAGGTAAGACTTGCCAACAAAAAAATCCCTTTTCAAACCAGCTCTTGCCGCATCAAAACCTCTCTTTTAAGGCCTAACCTGAATCTTATTAATTTAATTTTAGGTTAATCAGGGCAATTTCGCTGAATTTCGCTGGTTTTTGAGTTTATTTTGGCACAAAACAGCTTGGGTTTTCTGGGGTTATGTTGTATAATAATACATTTAAGATATAGCCATTTTTATTTTTCGGAGCGCTAAATTGAGCTTAAGAGAAGACCTATACAATCTGGCTACGGATAAAACTCAAGGCAAAGCTAGTTTTTTGATCAAATTTTTACTTTATCTAATATCCCTGGTTTATGGGCTCATAATCTGGGCCTTGAGCACTGGGCGTGGCTTAGGCAAAACTCAGCTTGGCTGCAAGGTAATCAGCGTCGGCAATATCACTTTGGGTGGCACAGGTAAAACAGTAATGGTCGAACGGATCGCCAGGTATCTTTGCAAAAGCGGCCACAAAGTTGCGATTTTAAGCCGGGGTTATAAAAGGCCCAGAGCTACTTCAGTTCAAATAACGCCCGGGTATGAAACTATGGGCGATGAGCCTTTTATGATGTTCCAAAAGCTTCTTGACGTCCCGGTGCTGGTAGATCCTGACCGGGTTCGTTCGGCCAGAGCCGCCATTGCCGAATACAAGGTAGATACAGTGATACTCGATGACGGATTCCAGCAGTGGCAGATAAAAAAAGACCTGGAGATCGTGATGCTTAATGGCATGAATCCTTTCGGGAATCGCAGACTTTTGCCCAGAGGGATCCTCCGTCAGCCGCTTTATACTTTAAAAAACGCTGATGTTTTTGTTTTGACGAATGCCGGCAAAGCTGATTTGAGTAAAACCCGGGAATTCCTCTTGAGGGCCAACCCCAGGGCAATGATATTGGAAGGGGAGCATGGCTTAAGCGGAATATACCGGCTCAGCCGCAAAGACGAACTCAAGGCTTTTGATTATTTGATCGGCCAAAGCGCGGCTCTGTTCTGCGGCTTGGGCAATCCGGATTCTTTCCGCGGTCTTGCCGGAAAGTTGGGAATAAAAGAGGAGTTGTTTTTTGAGTTCCCTGACCATTATCGTTATGAAGAAGAAAATATCGAAAAAATGGTTTTTGAATCCCGCCAGAAAGGTATTTCTTTGCTTTTAACTACGGAAAAAGACGCGGTGAGAATTCCCCTGGCCGCTCGCAAAAGGTTCGGGGAAGACATTTTTGTTTTAGCTGTAGAACTCAAATTTAAAGATGAAGAACAAAGATTTTTTGACCGATTATGCAATATCTATTCTACTTAAGACTTTAGGCCCGCTAGTCAGGATTTTGCCTCTTGGTTTAAGTTTTTTTATTGGCCGCGCGCTGGGGGATTTGTTTTATTTGATCGACCTTAAGCACAGGGCAGTAGCTTATGCCAATATCAAGACCGCTTTAGGCCAGAATTTATCCCCTTTCCAGATCCGGGGCTTGGTGCGCAAATTTTACCGCGCTTTCGGCCAGAACATAATCGAAGTTTTTTACATTCCTAAATTCGACAAGAAATATCTAGAGCGTAACGTCAGTATTGAAGGTTTTCAGAACGTAGAAGCAGGTTTTCGCAAGGGTAAAGGGGTTATTTTCGTGGCTATGCACGCTGGAGGTTGGGAGCTGGCCAATATCGTCTGCGCTAACCTCGGATTTGCCTTCAGCATGTTCGTCCGCGAGCAGAATTTTCCTCGGGTCGAGAAGGTTTTGAACTTTTACCGCAGCTTGAAAGGCTGCCGGATCATTGAGCGGGGCAACGAGCTGAGGGAACTGGTCCGGGTCTTAAAAGCCAATGAGTCCGTGGCTATGACTATTGATCAGGGGGGAAGAAACGGAACCACGGTAAAATTTTTCGCTAAGTACGCTTCCATGAGTTCAGGAGCGGTGAGGCTGGCTTTGAAACTTGATTGCGCGTTGATCCCGGTTTTTCCTATTCGGGAAAAAGGAGCGCAGATCAAATTCTGGGTCGAGCCGGCATTTAAGCTTCAATCCACCGGCAACCTCGAGGAAGATGTCCGAAATAATCTCCAGGGGCTGGTGAAGATCTTTGAAAAGTATATCGCTAAGTATCCTCAGGAATATCTCTGGACTTACAAAAGCTGGAAGTATTCCAGCGAGAAGAATATTCTTATCCTTTCCGACGGAAAAACCGGCCACCTCCGCCAGTCCCAGGCCCTGGCCAGGATCACTGTGGATTATCTAAAAGCTAAAGGGATAACCGGCCATGTCAATACCGCGGAAGTAAGATTCAAAAGCGGCTTATCCCGCCTGGCTTTGACTTTGGCTAATTGCTTATCAGGCAGATATATCTGCCAGGGCTGTATGTTATGCCTGAGGGTTTTTCTGGAAAAAGAGAGTTATTTTCAGTTGATCAAGGCCAAGCCGGATGTTATTATTTCCTGCGGATCCGCGCTAGTTGCGGTAAATTATCAGCTTTCCAGAGAGAACCAGGCCAGATCCTGTGTGATCATGCGGCCATCGATATTCAGCTTGCGCAAATTTGACCTGGTGGTCATGGCTAAGCACGACCGGCCGGCGTTTTGCAAGAATGTCGCAATCATTGACGCGGCGCTAAACCTGATAGACGAAGAGTATCTTAAAGACCAGGCTGGGCAATTGATCAAAGATACCGGGGTCTCGATCTCGGTTGATCAGCCGGGATTGGGAATATTGCTGGGAGGCAACAGCAAAAATTTTCAGCTCCAAGAGGCGAAGGTAAAAGAAGTTTTGGTTGGGCTTAAACAGGTTTGTCTTAAGTTCAAAGTTCCTATCCTGGCCACTACTTCCCGCAGGACGCCTTTAGCGGTGGAGGGTATAGTCAAAGATGAATTGGCTGGCTGCGATTGCTTAAGGCTCTTGATCATTGCTAACGAAAAGAATTATCCTTCGGCTGTAGGAGGAATTCTGGGTTTAAGTAAAATAGTGGTGGTTTCCAGCGAAAGTGTTTCCATGATATCAGAGGCCGTTACTAGCTTAAAACAGGTATTAGTTTTTAGGTCCGGGGGGTTATCCGCCAGGCATAGGATGTTTTTGGAAAACCTTTCGAAAAATGGACATATCCAGGTTGTGGACGGCGCAGATATAGGCAAGGCGGTTGAGCGGATCCTTATTGATCCGCCGGAGATCAAGCCTCTCAGAGATAAAGAAATAATAATGGAATCATTAAGGAGAGTCCTTTGAAAATACTGCAGATACTTCCGGAGTTGAATGTCGGAGGCGTGGAGCGCGGGACGGTAGACTTAGCTAAAGAGCTGGTCAGGCTCGGCCATAAAGCGGTTGTGGTTTCCAATGGAGGAGACCTGGTCGCGGATATTGAGCAGGCCGGAGGCGTTCATTACCAGCTGCCGGTGCATCGCAAGTCTATCGTTAATATTATCCGCATGGTCTCGAAGTTAACCGAGATCATCAGAAAAGAGGAAATAGATGTGGTCCATGCCCGTTCGCGGATGCCGGCCTGGGTGGCGTTTTTTGCCTGCCGCAAGACTAAGACTCCGTTGGTAACCACCTGCCACGGCTATTATAAAAAGCATCTTTTTAGTTTAGTGATGGGCTGGGCCAAACGGGTGATCGTTCCCAGCAATGTCATTGCCCGGCACATGATCGAGGATTTCGGAGTGCCCCACGAGCGTATCAGATTTATTCCCCGTAGTGTCGACCTGAATAAATTTAAATATTTAAGCCCCGATAAAAGGATTGGAAAGACTTTTAACGTCGGGATTATCGGAAGGCTTACTCCCATCAAAGGCCATTTGCATTTTATCAAAGCCATGGCTAAAGTAGCCAGGATCCATCCCCAAGTCAAGATCTGGATAGTCGGCGACGCGCCCAGTTCCAAAGAAACTTATAAGGATCAAATACGGGTTTTAGTCAAAAGGCTGGGCCTGGAAGAATGCACTGATTTTTTAGGCACTCAGAAAGATGTTCCCAGTATCTTAGCTCATCTTAACTGCCTGGTTTTGGCCACTACTACTCAGGAGGCGTTCGGCCGGGTGATTGTGGAAGCTCAGGCTTGCGGTGTGCCGGTAGTAGCCACCGCGGTGGGAGGGGTGGTCGACATTATTGAAAACAACAAAACCGGGTTGATCATTCCGCCTGCAGACCCTCAGGCAATGGCTGAAGCCGTAATTAAGATCATTAATGACAAGGAGCTCGCTTTAAAGTTGGCGCAAGAAGCTTATAAAAAAGTCCAGGAAAAATACGGTGTAGGGCTGATGGTGGAAAAGACCGTCGCGGTCTACAAAGAAGCTTGCGAAAAATTCAAAATCCTGATCATTAAATTCAGTTCTCTGGGGGATATAATCCTGACCACCGCGGGACTGCAAGCGATCCGGGAGAAATTCAAAAAAGACAATTACCGGATCAGCTTCCTGGTGGGCCAGGAATTCAAAGAAGTGCTTTTGCGCTCTCCTCATATTGACGAATTGCTGGTTTGCGATTTTAAAAGCAGGGACCGGGGGCTGGGAGGGTTTTTAAAACTGGCCAAGTCTTTAAGGAACAGGAATTTTGACCTGGTGATTGACCTTCAGAATAACCGCAGGAGCCATATTCTTGCGGCCATGACTTTGGCGCTTGACCGTTTTGGCTACGAAAACAAAAAATTCGCCTCGCTTTTAAATCATCGGATCAAGTTAAAGAAAGAAGTTATCGGGCCGGTGGCCCATCAATTCAACCTGCTGAATCTTCTCAACATCCAGCTGGCGGGGCATTATTTAGAAATGTTCCCCCGGGCCGAGGATGAGAAATACGTGGAGGATTTTTTGGGTTCGCAGTGGCTTTCCTCTAATCAGAAGCTGGTCGGCATCAATATTGGAGCGAGTAAAAGGTGGAAAACTAAAGTCTGGCCGATCCGTCAGTTAGCCCGCTTTTGCGAGCTCTTAAGCAGCCAAGATATCCGGGTAGTGGTTACCGGCAATAGCGATGATCTTAAGAGGGCCGTTGAGCTTATCAACAGCTTGCCTAAAGTTAAGATCATCGACGGATGCGCTAAATTAAGCATTAATCAGCTGGCAGCTTTGATCAAAAAATGCAGCGTATATGTTTCAGCGGATTCCGCGCCTTTACACGTGGCGGCAGCAGTGAAAACGCCGTTTGTGGCTTTATTCGGGCCGACTGACCCGCTCCGGCATCTGCCGCCGGCGAAAGATTTTTTTGTTATTAAAAAAGACCTTAGCTGCAGCGCTTGTTATAAATCAAAATGCCACAGGCCCAAATGCATGGAAACTATTTCCGCCGAAGAAGTCCTGGAAGCGGTCAGTAAGCTTTTGAATAAATAGCCGGAAAATGAATATATTATTTATCACAAATCATTTGAATGTGGGCGGGATAACCAGTTATGTGCTCTCTTTAAGCCGGGGATTAAAACAGCTTGGCCATAATGTCTATGTTGCTTCCAGCGGCGGGGACTGTCTGACCCGTTTTACCGAGGAAGGGATAATTTTTATTCCTGTGCCGATCAGGACTAAATCCGAGGCCAATATTTTCAAAATCGGAGTTAGCTTTTTTAAACTGCTTAAAGATATCCGGGAAAAAGATATCCAGATCGTTCATACTAATTCCCGGGTGACCCAGGTTCTGGGCAATTTGCTCAAGAACCGCGGGGTGGTTCATGTGACTACCTGGCACGGTTTTTTCCAGCGCCGCTGGTTCCGCAGGGTATTTCCCTGCTGGGCGGACAAGACTATCGCTATAAGCGAGCAGGTCCGGGAGCATCTCATAAGTGAATTTAAAGCCGGCGAAAATAATGTCCGGTTGGTTTATAATGGTGTTGACACGGAAAAGATAAAACTCAGGGCGCCCTTAAGCCGCAGCGAAGTAAAAACCAGGCTGGGGCTGAAAGAGGGGCCGGTAATAGGGATCATTGCCCGGCTTTCAGACGTTAAGGGCCATCAATATTTGATCCGGGCAATGAAGAAAGTGCTGGAGAAATTTCCCGTGGCCCAGCTTTTGATAGTAGGCGAAGGAAAGATGGAAAAAGAGCTGCTAGGGCTGGTTAAAGAATTAAAGATCAAGGATAGCGTGATTTTTATTCCGCGCTCTTCCGACCTAGCCGAACTTTATTATATAATGGACGTGTTCGTGATGCCTTCTTTAAAAGAAGGGCTGGGGCTGGGGCTTATGGAGGCTATGGCCGGGTCAAAAGCGGTGGTAGGTTCGGCTGTAGGGGGGATCAAAAATCTGATCCGGGATAGGGATAACGGCCTATTAGTCGCTCCTCGGGATGTGGATGGTTTAAGCAATGCTATTTTGGAATTGCTTAATAATCCTGCGGCTGCTGCGATCATGGGCAATAATGCCCGGATTTTCATTAATCAGAATTTCTCTCTGGAGAAAATGCTTAAGCAAACAGAGGAAGTTTACAAAGAATGTTTAAACGCAAGAAACTAATAATCCCGGGAGCAGCATTAATTGCGATGATTTGCCTGGCCGTATTTGTCCGGCAGCAATATGTTCTGCCCATTTTAATGTACCACTCGGTGAACCAGGTTGTCCTGGATGGGAATGCGCTGACAGTTTCAGTCGATACTTTTGAAAAACAGATGGAATTTCTCAAGAGGAATCATTATACAGTCCTGCCTCTTGATTTCGCGGCAGATTATGCCAATGGAAAAAAGAATGTTTTTTCCCGCGCGGTGGCGCTCACTTTTGACGACGGCAACAAGGATAATTATACTTACGCCTACCCCATTCTTAAGAAATACGGTTTTTTCGCTACGATATTTATTATTGTTTCAGAAGTTGGCAAGCCTGGGCGGCTGAATTGGCAAGAGATCAAGGAAATGCAGGATTCCGGCTTGATCAGTTTTGGCAGCCATACTCTGACCCATTGTTTTCTGGATAGCTTGCAGTCAAAGAATGAGATCGAGCAAGAGATCCGCGGTTCCAAACAGGAACTGGAGGCAAAGTTGGGTAAAAAGGTGAATATTTTTTCTTATCCCATGGGCAGGTTCACCCCCATATCCTTACAGGCGGTAAAGGATGCGGGTTATAAGGCGGCAGTGGCCACTAACCCCGGATACAGATTCCCCAGCCGGGATATCTTTGCTCTAAAGAGGCTGCGTATTTCCGAGAATGCCAGGAATATGTTTATTTTCTGGTTCGAGTCCAGCGGTTATTATAATTTTATCCGGGAGATCCGGCAGCATAAAAAATAACTATGAAAGACCGGGAAAGAATACTTATTTTTAACGTTAACTGGCTGGGGGATGCCCTTTTTTCTACCGCGACTATCAGGAACATCCGGGCTAATCATCCTGATGATTTTATTGCTTGCATCATTCCTTCCCGATGCCTTGCGGTCCTGGAAGGAAATATTCATCTCGATGAGATCATTATCTTCGACGAGAAAGGAAAGCACAAGAACCCCTGGCAGAAACTTAAGTTCATCAGTTATTTGCGCAAGAAGAGATTCGACAAGGTGTTCCTTTTGCACCGTTCGATGAGCCGGGCGCTTTTGGCTTGGCTGGCCGGAATTCCGGAAAGGATCGGCTATTATACTTCCAAGCGGGGATTCCTTTTGACCAAGCCTATTATGGCTCCTGCGGTGGAATCTATGCACCGCATAGATTATTATCTTAATATTATTAAGGAAGCGGGATTAGCGGTCTCCGACCGGCATACCGAGTTCTTTGTCAAACAAGAAGATATCCAGGCGGTGGAAGACTTCCTGATCAAGAATTCTATAACTGAAGATGACTTTATCGCTGGAATTAACCCCGGCGGCAACTGGGGGCCTAAACGCTGGCCTCTTGAGAACTTCGCCCAACTCGCGGATAATCTGGCAGACGAATTCAAGGCCAAGATTATCATCACCGGTTCAGAAAAAGATGTGGAGCTCGCTGAAGAGATCCGTCAGGATATGCGCCACGGGGCGGTCCTGGCCTGCGGTAAACTTACCCTTAAGCAGTTCGCGGTACTGGCTAACATTTTGAATATTTTTGTCAGCGCCGATTCCGGGCCGATGCATATAGCCAACGCGGTGGGAGCGAGGAAGATTTTCGCTCTTTTTGGCCCCACTGATCCAAAATTGACCGGGCCGTACCCTCAGGAAAACGTGGTCATCGTCAGGAAAAACTCAGCCTGCCAGATACCCTGTTATAAAGTCGATTGCCGGGATAACTTTTGCATGAAAAAGATAACCCCGGAAGATGTGATGGCCGAAATCCGCAGAGCCTTTAAAACCCAAAATGCCAAGATCGAATAAAGTCCTTTTTATTACCCTTACCAACATCGGCGACGCGATCCTGACTTTGCCGGTAGTTGATGAGCTCAGGTCATATTTGCCGCAGGCCGAGATTACGGTTTTGACCGGGCCGCGGCCTTCGGAGCTCTTCGAAGATAATCCCTATATTAAAAGAGTAATTATTTATGATAAACACTCTTTTTTATCCAGAAAGCTGGGGCTGCTGCGGATGCTCGGGAATGAGAAGTTCGATGTAGTGGTAGATCTGCGCAATAGCTTATTCGGTTTATTTTTACGGGCAGCTTATAAAACATCAGCGTTTTTGAGAATTCCGGCCTCCGTCAAGCATATGCGCGACCGCCATCTTTATAAAATACGGGATATCGGCAAGGCTTTGGGTTTGGCAAAAACCGATCTTCTGCACCGATCTTTAGCGCAGTATCAAACAGACGCCCTTTATATTGAGAACATTTTAAAAGAAAATGGTATTGCCTCTAATGAAAAGATCATTGTTGTTTCAGCGGGCGCCCGGAGTGCTACCAAACGTTGGCCTCAAGAAAAGTTCGTGGAGTTAATCGAAGCGCTGCACAAAGAGTATAAAGCCCGCTTTATACTTATCGGCGACCAAGAAGATGCCTTGGCTAATGAGTATATCGCTGTTAATTGCAAAGTGCCGGTATTAGATTTAAGCGCCCGGACCACGCTAAAGCAGGTAGCGGTCTTATTGAAAAGATCGGCTATTTTGATCACTAATGATAGCGCTAATCTGCATTTGGCCAGCTACCTGGATATTCCGGTGGTCGCCATATTTGGGCCGACGGATGAGTTTAAATACGGGCCATGGTCCAGCAATTGCCGGATAGCCAAAAAAGAGATTTTTTGCCGTCCCTGCAGGAAAGCGCAGTGCCGCTATGCTACGCTGGAATGCCTGCAGCGAGTCAGCCCCGAAGAAGTGCTGGGCCAGGTTAAAAGCGTCCTGACAGAGGGCGTTAACCGGCAATCAATAACTGCAGATTCAAATCAGTATAAACGTATTTTGATCGTGCGTACTGATCGTGTCGGAGATGTAATTTTAAGTACTCCCGTGATCAAAGCCTTGCGTGACGCTTATCCGGGGGCTTACCTGGCAATGGTGGTCAGGCCTTATACAAGAGCCATTATCGAAGGCAACCCGTATCTTGATGATATAATCCTCTATGATAAAGATGGAAGGGAAAAAAGCTGGTTTTCGGCTTTGCGCTTCAGCCGGGCTTTAGCCAAAAATAAATTTGATCTGGCTGTGGTGCTAAATCCATCTAACCGTTCGAATCTCATCCCGTTTTTAGCCGGAATTCCTAAAAGAGTCGGCTATGGCCGGAAATTGGGGTGGCTGCTTACTGACCGGATAAAAGACACAAAGTTCGGGGGAAAAAAGCACGAGATAGAATATAATCTGGATTTAGTCCGGACTCTGGGTATTCAACCCCGGGATACATCTACCTTTATGCCCATTGCCCGGGACTGCGAGAAATGGGTGGAAGCGGTTTTTAACCAAGAAAACATTCAGCCTTCGGATAGGCTGGTTGTGATCAATCCCGCAGCCAGTGATAATTCCAAGATGTGGCCACCCGAGCGTTACGCCCAAGTCGCGGACAAGCTTTCGGAAAAAAAGATGAAAGTCATTATCCTGGGAGGGCCGGGGGATAAGAAAATCTGCCAGGAAGTGATCGATAGCATGCATTGCCCGTATATCAACATGGTCGGCAATAATAATATCAGTCAGGCCGCCAGCCTTCTAAGACGCTCCAGCCTGTTTATTTGCTCGGACACCGGGCCGATGCATATCGCCTCCAGTTGCGGGATCCCGGTTTTGGCGATCTGGAGCAGGTCTCAACCAGGGTTAAGCCCGCTGCGCTGGGGGCCGCATAATAAAAAGAGCGGCTTTATCCATAAGGATGTGGGCTGCGCCCAGTGTCTGGCCCATAACTGCGCTAAAGGTTTTCTTTGCCTCCAGGCGATCACCGTGGAAGAGGTTTTGAAGCTGGCGGAAGAGCTTTTAAAAAACAGTTGACAAGGAATTGATTTTAATGATAATATTGTCAAATAGATTTGTTCCTGTTGAAGCAAGTAGAGCAATGACAAAGGCGTCACTCATCTATAGAGTGCCGCCTTTTTTTATCATCAGAGGCTGTCTAATAAATAGGCAAAGGCTGCCTGGAACGTAGATACAATAGCGGTTAAACTAACGCAAGGAGGAAAGTATGTCCAAGAGAATCGATGAGTTTATGGCGAAAGTCATAGAGAGAAATCCTAACGAGCCGGAATTTCATCAGGCGGTTCGAGAGGTCGCGGAAACTGTAATGCCTTTTATCGAGGAAAATCCTAAATACATCAAAGCCAAAGTCCTGGAAAGAATGACTGAACCGGAAAGAACTATAATCTTCCGAGTTCCCTGGCTGGATGATAAAGGCGAAACACAGATCAACAGAGGTTACCGTATTGAGATGAGCAGCGCGATCGGGCCTTATAAGGGCGGTTTACGCCTTCATCCCAGCGTGAATTTAAGTATTCTGAAATTCCTGGCTTTTGAGCAGGTTTTCAAGAACAGCCTTACCACCTTGCCTATGGGCGGCGGCAAAGGCGGATCTGACTTTGACCCTAAAGGAAAGTCCGATAACGAAGTAATGCGTTTTTGTCAGAGTTTTATGACCGAGCTTTCCCGCCATATCGGGGCGAATACTGATGTGCCTGCCGGGGATATCGGAGTCGGCGGCCGCGAGATCGGTTTCATGTTCGGCCAGTATAAGAGGCTGCGCAATGAATTTACCGGCATATTGACCGGTAAAGGATTGAACTGGGGAGGATCGTTGATCCGTCCCGAAGCTACTGGTTATGGTTGTGTGTATTTCGCTCAGGAAATGTTAAAGACTAAAGGTGATTCCCTTAAAGGCAAGATCTGCGCGGTATCCGGCTCCGGTAACGTCGCACAGTACACCGTGGAAAAGCTTCTTCAGTTGGGTGCCAAAGCCGTTACTTTGTCTGACTCCGCCGGATATATTTATGACCCGGACGGGATCAGCGAACAGAAATTGCAATTCGTGATGGATCTTAAAAACGTCAAACGCGGCCGGATCAAGGAATACGCCGATAAATACAATTGCAAATACTATGAAGGTAAAAAACCCTGGGATGTTAAATGCGACGCGGCTTTCCCTTCCGCTACCCAGAACGAGATCAATGACGCGGACGCCAAGAAATTAGTCAAGAATGGTTGCATCTTGGTAGCTGAAGGCGCGAATATGCCTTCTACTCCCGAAGCGGTTGAAGTATTCCAGGCAGCTAAGATTTTCTATGCTCCCGGAAAAGCTTCCAACGCCGGCGGCGTAGCCACCAGCGGCCTGGAAATGTCCCAGAACAGCCAGCGCTTTAACTGGAGCAGGGAAGAAGTCGATGAGAAATTGCATCAGATCATGATCAACATTCATTCCTCCTGCGTGAAATATGGCAAAGAAGGTAAATACATTAACTACGTTAAAGGCGCTAACATAGCCGGATTTGTCAAAGTCGCCGACGCGATGCTTGATCAGGGATTGGTGTAATATTTAGGCGGTTTTTAAAAAGGCGCTTCCCATATCCCGTGAGGCGCCTTTTTTTTAGCTTTAAAAGTTGATAGCGGTGGAGAAAAGTCAGTAAAAAGGGGGATAAAGACATATACAAATCAGGGAAAAGCCAATAAAATAAATTTCTTGCCTTTTAACCGGGTGTATGTTTTTAAGAAGGACTGTCAACATGCGATCTCCACGATGAGCATTCCCCAATATCCGGATTTCCGCCCTTTGGAAATAAAAGATTTAAGCGTAATTACCGAGGCTCTCAAAGCTAATCCTCCGGTGATCTCAGAATTGACATTCGCTAACATTTATTCCTGGAAAGAGCTTTATAAACCCCAGATTTCTTTCTGGGAGGATTTTATCATTTTTTGTTCGGACTGTGTTATGGAGAGGAAATTGTTCGTTCCTATAGGAACGGGGGATATCAAGGCTTTGATGGAGCAGCTTTTAAAAGCAACGAAATGTTTTTTCTTTAGGGTTCCGGAGACTGTTAAGTCTTTGTTTGAAAACAGCCCCTCTTACCGGATCGAATTCGACGTTGATAATTCGGATTACCTTTTTAGAACTTCGGACTTGATCGAGCTGCCGGGCAAAAAATATGACGGCAAAAGGAACCTGATTAAGAAATTTAAAACATTTTTTAATTATGAGTACGTCAAACTTAATTCTTCCCATGTCGAAGAATGTTTCCAGTTTGAGGAAGAGTGGTGTTCGATCAAGCATTGCGACAGCGTGGAAGGCTTATTCAAGGAACGGAGGGCGATCCGGGAAATGCTTGCTCATTGCGCGGAGTTTGATTTAATAGCCGGAGCGATCCGGGTGGAAGAAAAAATCTGCGCCCTGGCCGTGGCCCAGCGGCTTAATCCTAACACCCTGGTGCTGCATGCGCTCAAAGCCAATCCTACCATGGCCGGGCTTTACCAGGTGATCTGTAACGAGTTTTTGGCTAAGGAAGCCAGGGAATACGAATTTGTGAATATGGAGCAGGATCTGGGAGTGGAAGGCTTAAGGAAATCTAAGCTTTCCTATCATCCTGTCGAGATGATCAAGAAATACACGATTAGTTTAGCGGATAATTGATAGGCCCGGGAGAAAAAAGGCTCTGAAACGGAGTTTAACAAAAAGTATATACAAACTTAATAAAAATTGATAAGATAATAAAGAGTTTTTAGGGTAAGAATTGCAAATCACAAAGTTCTCAGGAGCAGTCCATGATTTCACTAAGACTTTGTTTGGCAACTCTCAAAAAGAGTTGCCTGTTTTTTCCCCTTGGTTTTATAGTTCTTGGATTAATATGGGCTCAATTTTCCTGGGCGGAAAGCGTAAAACTTAAAAACGGCAATACCTTGCGCGGCAGGATTATTAGGGAGGATGCGGAGGCGATCTGGCTGGAGACCTCTTATTCCACGGGAAAGGGAGTAGCTAAAATTAAGAAAACTGAGATCGAAGAATATGCGTCGGTTAATAAAACAGGGCAGAACTCTGAGCTTAAAGCCGCTGATCCAGAGCCTCCGGATACCAAACGCAAGAATTTCGGGTTTCCTGATGGGGCTTTCTCCTTGGAAATACCGGAAGGATACAAGATCGATCCGGAGGCTACGCGTGAAGATCTCAAGACTGTAGCCCGGACAGCGGCTTTTTTAAAAGAATACAAGAGTCATGGCTATACTACCAGGGTTGTGATAGATTTTAAGCCGCTAAGCCAATCCGTTACTTTAGATGAATATTTCAGAGATTTTGTAAACAAACTCAAACAAAGGGATGCCGGCTTATTCTACAAAGTGGCAAGCCAGGGTGATACCCGGATTTCCAACTTGCCCGCAAAATGGATGATCTATCTCGGTCATAGCAAAAGTATTTATACCGTTGCGCTCAAAGGTCAGCGAGCTTATGTGCTGGAATGCAGCGCCACGACAACATTATTTGACCAGCACAAGGCTGAGTTCGATCAGATCGTCAAAAGCGCCAGGTTTGAATAAATGATCAAGGAAAAATAAGCATGAAACTTATTTATCGATTTATCGGATTGGTTTTTTGTCTGGGGTTAGCCAGCGGCTGTCTGGGAGTGCGATGGTCGGCGACCAGCAAGACTTTTGACCCCAAGAGCAAGATGCTGCTGGACGCTCAGCAGATTGTCATTGAAACTCCTGATTTGCGCTTGCCCGAAAGCGAGACCCTGACTTTTCACGTGCAGTGGCTGGGAATGGCAGCAGGAGATATCGCAATTTCGGTTAAAGGCGTCAAGAACATCAACGGCCGGGATGCTTATGTGCTGGAAGCGATTTTTAAGTCCAGCGGGATCCTTTCCGCGATCTACAAAATCGAAGACCGCTATGTCTCATATATGGACGTAGAGAAACTTTATACTTTGCGCCATGAAGTTTACCGCCGGGAAGGAAAGTTCAAGAAGGATGCGATCACCGAATTCGACCAGGAAAACCACAAGGCCAGATTTAAGAACTTTGTGGATAATTCCGAGAAGACTTTTGATATCCCTGCCGACGTGCAGGATACTCTAAGCGCTCTGTATTATTTTATGCTTGTTCCGCTTAAGGGCGGGGGAAAAACAGAATTCTCGGTTTCTAGCAATGAAGCTAATTATGAGCTTTTGGGAGTGGTAGAATCAAGAGCTTTCATCAAAACTCCCGGATTAGGAGAAAAAAGGGCATTTCTTATTCAGCCTTACGCCAAGTTGAAAGGCGAGAAAGTGGAGAAGGGCAACTTAAAAGCATATTTTAGCTGCGATAAAAGAAGGCTTCCATTGCTAGTCATTTTGCAAGGGCCGATATTTACCGAAGTCACCTTAGTTTTGGAAAAGGTGGAGTATCCGCCAGCTGTTATTCCGGTTACCGACCCAGCTGCTCAGACTGCCGATACTCCGTCTTCTGCTTCCAACTAAAAAATTTTTAAGAAAACCCCTTGATTCTTTGATAAATATATGTTAAGCTTTTGCTTTCCTACCTATACTCGAACTCCCTAATTAAAGCAGGAAGTTGAAAGGCATAGAAGGCATATTTAATGGAAGAGAAAAAATTTACTATTGAGATTAAGAATTTAGTGGACAAATGGAAGGACAAAGATGGAAACCTCATCATGATCCTCCATGAGATCCAGAATCATCACGGTTATGTTCCGCGCGAGCTGGCCCTGGAACTTTCCGGCATGCTCGATGTGCCCCTGGCCAGGATCTACGAAGTGATCACTTTTTATAACTATTTCAAACTTTCTCCTCCCGGTAAGCACAAGATCGCGGTCTGCATGGGCACCGCCTGCTATTTAAAGGGCGCTCCGGATATACTTAAAGAGATCAAAACTATATTAAGCGTCGAAGAAGGAAAGACCACCCAGGACGGGAATTTTTTTCTGGACGTGGTGCGCTGCCTGGGCTGCTGCGGCCTGGCTCCGGTGATGATGATCGACAAGAAAGTCTACGGCAAAGTTAAGAAACAGGAAGTAATGGAGATTCTTTCCAAGTATATGAAAGAAGGATAGATCGCGATGAAGAAAATCACCCGGGAAGATTTAGAAAAGATCAACTTAAATCCCAAGAAAGAAGCAAACAATTATATCCGTGTGGGCATGAGCACTTGCGGCATTGCCGCCGGGGCTGATGAGGTCTTTGCTACCTTTATAGAGGAAGCCAAAAAAAGGAACCTTTCGATCGAGATCAAAAAATGCGGTTGCGTGGGCATGTGCTTTGCCGAGCCGCTGGTGGAGGTGGCGGTAGAAGGCCTTCCCCCGGTTATTTACGGCAAAGTGAACAAGGAGATCGCCGTTAAGATCCTGGAAAAACACGTTGCCGGTAAGCGCCTGGTAAATGAGTATATATTCGATTTAAAAGTCAAAGAATAAAACATGTACAATAAAACTGTACTTATAAAAGATACCACGATAGGCCCTGAAGACAAGACTAAGGATTTTTACGCCTTGGTTTTGAACAGCCTCAGGGAAGCTAACCTTAGCGATGAGGTTCAGGTCGTGCGGGCCGCGGATATCGGGGTGTATAACCATGGCTGCGTGATCAAGATTTTACCGGATCTGATCTATCAGGATGTTAAAGAAGCGGATATTAAAAAGATCATCGATCTTACTCTCAAACAGGGGAAAATCCTGGAGGATCTGGTTCTCAAGAAAGAACCTAAACAGCAACGCATAGTTTTGAGGAATTGCGGCAAGATCGATCCCGAAAGTATAGATGATTATATCGCAAACAACGGATACCAGGCGTTAAAGAAAGTAATTTTCGAGATGAACCCGGAAAAAGTTCTGGAAGAAATGAAGAAATCCGGGTTGCGGGGAAGAGGCGGCGCGGGTTATCCGACCTGGATGAAGTGGAAATTTACCCGGGCAGTGCCATCCGACCAAAAGTTCGTGATCTGCAATGCCGATGAGGGCGATCCCGGAGCATACATGGACCGCAGCGTTCTGGAAGGTGATCCTCATTCGGTCCTGGAAGGGTTGATGATCAGCGCTTACACTATCGGTGCCTCCAAAGGGTATTTTTATATCCGCGCGGAATATCCGCTGGCAGTTGAAAGGGTCAAGATCGCTCTGGCCCAGGCCTATGAAGCCGGATTATTAGGCAAGAATATTTTAGGAAGTGATTTCAGTTTTGACATAGATATCCGCCTGGGCGCAGGAGCGTTTGTTTGCGGTGAAGAAACCGCGTTAATTGCATCCATTGAGGGCAAACGCGGCACACCGCGCCCCCGCCCGCCGTATCCTTCGGTAAAAGGGCTTTGGGACAAGCCGACGGCCATCAATAACGTTGAGACTTTAGCCAATATCGCGCCCATCATTACCAGGGGCGGAGACTGGTTTGCTTCTATCGGCACAGCAACTTCCAAAGGCACCAAGGTTTTTGCAGTAACCGGCAAGATCAAGAATTCCGGGTTGGTAGAGGTGCCTATGGGCATTACTATCCGCGAGATTGTCTTCGATATCTGCGGCGGGACCATTTCCGGTAAAGCCCTTAAAGCGGTGCAGACCGGCGGGCCTTCGGGCGGAGTTATTCCCGTGGAATTCCTGGATACCCCGGTGGATTATGAGAATTTGCAGAAACTTGGCTCGATCATGGGCTCCGGCGGGATGATCGTCATGGACGAAGACGACTGCCTGGTAGATATCGCTAAATTTTATTTAGGTTTTTGCGTAGAAGAGTCCTGCGGCAAATGCGCGCCCTGCAGGATCGGCGGTTACCAGATGCTCAAGATCCTGGATAAGATCTCGGAAGGCAAGGGCAAGCTCGAAGATTTGGGGCAATTAAAGCGGATCTCTATTGCCATGCAAAAGGCATCGCTCTGTGGTTTAGGCCAGACTGCTTCTAATCCGGTAGTTTCCACAACCCGGTATTTTGAATACGAATATAAAGAGCACATATTGGAAAAAAAGTGCCGTTCCGGCAAATGCAGCCATCTGGCCAATTACACCGTCATCCAGGAAAAATGCAAGAAATGCGGAATGTGCCAGAAAAATTGCCCGTCCGGGGCTATACCCGGAAGCAGGGAAGAAGGGTATTTGGTCAAACAGGAAAAATGCGTAAAATGCGGCCAGTGTTATGAAGTCTGTAAATTTAAAGCGATAAAGAAAGAATAACTATGGTATCCAAGGTCGTCAAAGCCAAGATCAACAATATTTTATTAAGGGTTCCCGCGGGAACGACAATTCTCGATGCGGCCAAGAACGTGCAGATCAAGATCCCGACTCTTTGCAAACATCCGGATCTTCCTCCTTCAGCTTCCTGCGGCATCTGTATCGTCAGGGTTAAAGGCTCTAACAAAATGCTGCGCGCCTGCTGTACCCCCTTAGAAGAAGGCATGGATATCATCACTCATGACCCGGAGATCGTGGAGATCCGCCGGACCGTGATCGAGCTTATTTTATCGAATCATCCCAATGACTGCCTGAAATGCGCCAGGAACAATGATTGTGAATTGCAAAAGCTTACCGCGGATTTCGGGATCAAAGAAGAATCGTTTCCGCAGTTCCTCAGGGATCTGCCGATGGATACTTCTACCAAAGCTATTGATCTGGATCCTAAGAAATGCATCCTCTGCGGCCGATGTGTGCATGTTTGCCAGCAAGCTCAGGATGTCTGGGCGCTTTCGTTTTTGGAAAGAGGGATTAAGACCAGGATCTCGCCCGCGGGGGAGATCCAACTCGCGGATTCTCCTTGCGTGAAATGCGGCCAGTGTTCTGCCCACTGCCCTACCGGAGCTTTTGTCGAGCACGATCATACCGCCAAGGTTTGGGAGGCTTTGCAGAATTCCGATAAATATTGCGTGGTTCAGATCGCTCCCGCGGTCAGGGCTTCTATTGGAGAGGCTTTCGGTTATACGGGTAAGAATTTTACCAAGAAACTTTACGCGCTTTTGCGCAGGCTCGGGTTTAAAGCGGTATTCGACACTTCATTCGCCGCGGACGTGACCATTATGGAAGAGGCCAGTGAATTTGAGGAGAGACTCTTAAAAGGCAGCCGTCCTTTACCGCTGATCACTTCCTGCTGTCCTTCCTGGGTTGATTTTATGGAAAAATTCCACCCGGATATGGTCGAGCATTTTTCTTCCTGTAAATCTCCCCACGAGATCCTGGGAGTATTGTCCAAGACCTATTACGCCGATAAAAGCAAGATCGATCCTAAGAATATTGTTATGGTCTCGATCATGCCTTGCACCGCCAAGAAATACGAGATCACCCGCAGTAACGAGATGTATGCTTCCGGTAATCAAGATATAGATGTAGTTCTTTCCACCCGGGAATTAGCCCGGATGATCAAACAGGCAGGGATCGATTTTGAGAGCCTGCCGGACGAGGAAGCCGATTCGCTCCTGGGGGAATACGCGGGAGCGGGAGTTATCTTCGGCTCGACCGGCGGGGTCATGGAAGCGGCTCTACGCACCGCCAATTACTTTATCACCGGAAAAGATTTGAAGAACGTTGATTTTGAGAATGTTCGCGGCTTAAAAGGAGTCAAGGAAACCGAAGTGGAAGTCGGCGGGACTAAGATCAAATTAGCCATTGCTCACGGTTTGAGCAATGTCGAGTATGTCATCAATAAGATCCGCCAGGCTAAAAAAGAAGGCAAGGAGCTGCCGTATCATTTTGTGGAAGTCATGGCTTGCCCCGGCGGATGCGTTGGCGGCGGCGGGCAGCCTTACATGGTTACTGACGAGCTGCGAGCCAAGCGCGCTCAGGCGCTTTACCAGGACGATAAGGATAAAGAAGTCAGGTTTTCTCATCAGAACCCTTACGTCAAGCGTCTTTATGAGGAATTCCTGGGCAAGCCGCTGGGCGAAAAATCCGAGAAGCTCCTGCATACTACCTACAAACCGCGCCCCACTTACCGCAAGTAAAAATTTGAGCTTATTTACAGCCGAGGCCATCAAAAGCCTCGGCTTTTTTATTTTATACGTACCCCGGGATTTTAACGGGGCCTGTCTTGGCAGGATTCGCAGGGGCGCTTGTCCTGCCCGGCGTGCAGGACTGCGCTCTGCATCAGCCCTTCGCTCTGCCTGACAGTTAAGCTTGCTGGGCAACCGTGCCCGCTCCGGGCTGATGAAGCCCTGCTCATCCTGCCAAGCCACCCGTTAAAATCCCGCGAGATCCTTAAACAAAAAATCCTGGCGTCATTAGTCACTAATCATAAATTTATTTGTGAAATAGGTTATTAGATGTAGAATACTCATATTGAATTTATCACGCGAAATTTTGCGGGTGGCAAGGCGTGGTTGGAGGGGCGTAAAGGCGAGGAGCGGGCAAGGATCACCAGCAGGCTTGATTATCGGTGAGAGCGACGAGCCGACCCGAGCTTGATTTGCCTCGCAGGGGCAAATCAAGCGTCCCCGGAAACCATGCCTTGACAGGATCCGCAAAATTTAACTCGTTGATATTTTAACTGGAGAATAGATGAAGCTTTTAGTGACTGGGGCGACGGGGTTTATCGGGGGGAGTATTGTCGAAGACCTGGTCAAAGAGGGCCATGAGGTTTTTGCCTTGGTGCGTAAAACAAGCTCGATCGATCATCTCGCCCGCCTGGGAGTCAAGTTCATTTTCGGGGATATAACCGACAAGGACAGCCTTTACGCGATCACCGGCAAATTTGACGCGATATTTCACTGCGCGGCTTATGTCGACTCTAAAAATTTTAAAAAACTGAAGTTAGTTAATATTAAAGGGACTGAGAACATTTGTAAACTGGCTGTGCGCCTGGGGGTGGAGAGATTAATATATTTAAGCTCGGTAGCAGTGGTCAGCGGGCATTTCCAGGTTCTTTTGACTGAAGACCTGTCTTACAGCGCCACTAATCTTTATGGGGAATCCAAGATCGAGGCGGAGAGAATAGTTTGGGGTTACCGCAGAAAAGGGCTGGCTTCGGCGATCCTGCGGCCGCCTATGGTTTACGGTGAAGATGAACCGCATTTACTCAAGATTATTTTGTTTCTGATCAAAAACCGGCTTTTTCCGATCCTGGACGGCGGCAGGAACAAACTGCATCTGGGTTACGTAAAAAATATCGCCCAGGCAGCGGTAATGGCTTTGCATAATGAGGATTTTTTAGAAGGAGCTTTTTTTGTCGGGGATAAAGAAGTTCTGACTGTTCGCGAGATCTATTCGATCATGGCAGAGGCGATTTGCGCGCCTGGGCCTATAATTCTTCCTACGGGAGCTAATTCATTCTTGAAGATTATCCCGGGGTTGGGCAGTAAAATAAATTTTATCACTAAGGACCGGGTTTATGATATTTCCCGGATTGAACTGTTGGGATATAAGCCGAGGTTTAAAACCAAAGAAGCTTTGATAAGAAGCGCCCGATATTTTTATCCCCTTAAGGGCTAGTTTTAATGATTTTTCTAAAAATTCTCGCGTTGGTATCGATTATTTCAAGGCAGTGCTCGTATTCCGAGCCCAGAGCTTCGGATTTTCCCATGATCAAATACCCTCCAGGGTTCAAACAATTACAAAACTTATCCAGTATTTGTTTTTGCAGCCGGCGGTTGAAGTAAATAAAAACGTTCCGGCAGGTCAGCACATCGATATTTTCGGGATACTTCTGGGAAGTGAGGTCAAGATAATCGAAACTAACCAGTTTTTTTGTGTCTTCCTTGAGATAAAATTTGCCTTCTGAAAGTTCAAAATAACGGGCTAAGAGCTTTTTGCTGACATTTTTGAGATGCTCTTTGGAATATATTGCTTCCTGGGCGAATTTCAGGCAGGCCTTATCCACGTCCGTAGCTATAATCTCGACGCGGGTAATTTGAGAAATTCCCCTTAAAGCTTCTTTCAGGGCGATGGCAATTGAATACGGCTCTTCGCCGTTGGCGCAGCCGGCAGACCAGAGTTTTATTGAGTTATGCTTATTTTTTATCTTGGCCGCGATTAAATTTTCAAAAAGATACTGGATAGTTACCCAGACCGGAGTATCCCGGAAAAATTCCGAGACATTGATGCATAAAGTCTCAAAAAGTCGCTCATACTCCTTAGGGTTTTTAGTCAGAAACTCCACATATTTAGAGTAAGACGGGATGGAGTGATACTGGAGGCGCAGAGCGATACGGCGTTTTAAGATATCGGTGTGATAATTGCGCAAGTCCAGCCCCCGTTCATCGGAGATCTTGTGCAAGAGCGCTGAGAAAGTTTTCTTGCGGTCTTCGGAATCTATGTGGCCAAGATGAGAGCTTACATATTCGAGCGCAGGAAGCATTGTGCGGTTGATTTCTCTTTGGTAGAAATTTTTAGTTTCTTGGGAATTCTCGGAATCAAGGTGGACCGAGGAGGCGCAGATCTTGGAGACGATGTGGTTGGTTATATCGTTCTTGCATCTAGGGCAGGTGCAGATGTCGTAGCGAAAATTAAGAGAGTTTCTGACGATCTCCAGGGTTAATTCTTCAATGATCCTGAGGGTATCTTTATCCATCATTTCCTGCGGTATAGACGGGCATTGAGGTCGATTTCCTGAAAGATCTCTTTGGCTTCACGGATCAGTGTTTCGGACTTGCCCATTACCAGATAGCCTTCAGGCCTTAAGGCGTTAAAGAATTTTACTAATAGCTGTTCCTGAAGGTTGCGGTCAAAATAAATAAAGACATTGCGGCAAAAAACTATATCGGCGTTTTTGATGTATTCCGGGGAGGTCAGGTCCAGGTAGGAAAAAGTAACCAGCTGTTTGATCTCCGGATCTATTTTGAATCCGCCTTCTTCCGGCGTAAAGTATTTATCCAGCAATTCTTTAGAGACGTTCTTTAGGCTGGATTTAAGATAAACGCCTTTTTGGGCGAATTTCAGGCATTTTTTATCAACGTCGGTGCTGGCGATCTCGATCCGGAAATTGGCGTTTTCAGCAAGTAAGATTTCTTTAAGCATGATCGCGATCGAATAAGGTTCTTCGCCGTTAGCGCAGCCGGCTGACCAGATCCGGATAAAAGGGTTATGGCCGACTTTTTTCTGGCGGAGCATATTCTGGATGATCGATTTTACGGTCTCCCAGATTTCAGGGTCGCGAAAAAATTCCGAAACGTTGATGCAGAGGGTCTCAAAAAGCTGGTCGTATTCTTCCGGGTTTTTTATCAGCAGCAACAAATAATCCGAATAAGCGTTGATCCCGGTAGCGCGCAGCCGGATAGCTACCCGGCGTTTCAGCAGGTCCTGGTGGTAGTGATGGAAATCCAGGCCGCGGTCTTCCCGGATCTTATCCAGGAGCAAAAGAAAGATTTTATTTTTATCTTCTTTGAGTTGGTGGCGCGGCTTTTTGCTGATAATGTCTATAGCCTCAATGATCGCTCTGGCAACTTCCGCCTGGTGCTCGACCCGGTGTTGCTGGATGATGGTGTGCAGAGCTCCTTGTTCAGTGGTCACGTAACGAGCGGGGAGGCGGGACAGGACAAAAGCCAGCATGTCGTTTTTACAGATCGAACAAGTGCAGATGTCGTAGCGCAGAGTAAGGGCGCTGTTAAGATAGTCCCGGGCAATATCCTCGATAATATTTTTTAGTTTGCTGACCATGTAAACGCACTCTCCTTTTACCTGTGATTATAACAGGAGTTTAAGGAATTTAAAGAATTTTCTTGCTTTTTCTGGCTGAGAATGAGAAAATATACGCAAATATAATTAAGGTATATCAGGAGACCTTAGGTGAAAATCTACAAAATTTCGCAAGTGGCTCAAAAATTAGGTATTTCCAAGCAGACCCTGGTGCGCTATGAAAAAAAGGGTATATTGCCTAAATCTCCCAGGAATCATATTAATTCCTGGAGGCAATATTCCGAGGAAGACCTGCGTAAAATGAAAGCTATTTTACGCAAGGGGTTTACCCTGATTGAACTGGTTATGGTGATGGTTATGATAGGGATCCTGGCTGCTTTGGCTATTCCCAGATTTGCCAGTTTTTATTCTATTAAACTCGAAGGCTGCATGAAAAAAGTTATTTCCGATATCCGCTTTAGCCAGCAGATGGCGGTTTCCCGCCACGTGAATTCCCGCATTGTTTTTGATGCTGGTGCGGACACCTATACAGCGCAAGAACAACTGGTAGCAAGCGGGCCATGGAGCGGGATCAAAGATCCTTTTACCCGAACCAACCTGGTAATGAATTACCGCTCCGACCCCCAATACAGAGGAATAGATATTATCAGCGCCAATTTTAACTCTGCTAATACTCTGCAATTTGACTGGCAGGGCGCGCCTTTATCAGGAGGGAATGTGATTTTTAGTTACCTGGGGAATACCAGGACCGTGGTAGTCGCGAATAATACCGGAAAGGTGAGTTTGCAATGAGGCGGCTGAATCAGCACGGTGTCAATTTGATCGAGCTGGTAGCGGTTTTGGTAGTGGCGGGAATAGCTATCCCCGCGCTTATGACTATGTGGGCTAATATTTCCTGGCGTTCGGTGGGTTCGGAAAACGTGGCGGACACCACTTCCTATGCCCGGGCGCTGATGGAAGAGATCAAATCGAAAAAATTTGACCAGAAGACAACTTTACCCTGGACCTTTTCGGCTAGCCTGGGGATCGATACAGGAGAAAACAAGGCGGATAGCCTGACATTCAACGATGTCGACGATTATATCAATACCACTGACCTTAACATTACTGTTCCGGCTCCGGGGTATATCCGCTCGGCAAGCGTGGAGTATGTTAATTTAAGTACCACCAACGGGTGGCAGGCCTGCGGTTTGCCGGTAACCTGTGGAGCAGTTTCTTTCTGCACCGGATGCAGTGAATGCTGTTATAAACGGATCACCGTAAACGTCAAACGTACTGACCGGATGCCCGGAGAGTTAAATCTGACCGCGATCGTGGCCGGCAATTAATTTTAAGGCAAAAATATGTCTAAAAAAAATAAAGGTTTGACTTTGATCGAGGCGGTGATGACCATAGTCATTGTGGGTGTTTTGGCAGGAGGAAGCATGTTTTATATCCGCCAGGTCATTGATCTTTGGGATTTTATGTCTTTTCGCAGCGAAATCGTTTCCCAGGGAAGGATGGCTTTGATGAGAATGAGCCGGGAGATCCGGCAAATCCGCAACTCGACCTCGGTTTTTTATGCCAACAGCACCAGGTTCAGATTCGGGGACGTAAACGACGTAAACATAGATTATAATTTTTCCGTATCAAACCTTACGCGTAACACCGATATCCAGGCCAGCGGAGTGCGCAATGTTACGTTTACCTATTATAACCAGACCAGCCAGCAGATCGCTGTTCCTTTGGTTTCTCCGCAGGCAACTGATATTAAAAGGATAAAGATCCGCTTAGACATGTTTTCGGGTAATCAGAACAAGACCCTGGAGACTCAAGTCTGGCCGCGTAATCTGTGAGGATAATTTTGGATATTTCCGAAGCCGGAGTCAGATCGCCAAAAGCAGCAAAGGGAGTGAGCCTGATCATCGCGGTTTTCACGATGATGATCCTGGCGGTTCTGGGTTCGACCCTGGCGATGATGATCTCCGGAGATTTTGAGATGAATACTCGCAACCTGGAATCCGAGCAGGCTTTTTATTTGGCTGACTCCGGAATTGAGGATGCCTTGATGCATTTGTCCCTTGCGCCCCTTGGCGATGTGGCATTTGATAATGATGCCGATTATTTAAGCCGCAGATTGGCTAGCGGAGAATACAATGTTACCCGAGAGATTAACGGCGCGGAAATAAATATTACCGCTAAAGGCTATGTTCCTAATCAGGCAAATTACCGGGCTATGCGCCAGGTGAAAGTAGTGGCGGTGAATGCCGCCGGCGGCCTTACGAAAGGGATAGGTTGCAGTGGGACATTCGACTGGTCAGCGGCAAAAGCTGGGCATACGGTTGCCATAGACGCGGATATCATGGCGTTACAGTATAACGGAGACGGAGACGGAACCTTGAATGAGGTAGGTTTTGATTACGGCTTGAACCCTCCGGGTCCACTTTTACCTGCCGGCTCAGGTACCCGCATTATAGGCAGCGGAGGCAGCACTATCCCCATGCAGTGGTACCACGATAATGCTGACTGCGAGTGGCCCAGTCCGGACACCCGGGTTATAACAAATACCGCTAATGTTACCTCCACATTTAAGACATTAAAGGTTGCTGGCCCGTATTATTTTTTTACCGATATGGTCGGTCAAGCAGTGCGAAATGTCGACCATGCACCGTTAGCCAATGGCTCCTGGGCTGATGGTGATTGGGCAGTGATTATTGCCGTTGCTAATAGCGGTCGGGATGCAACATTAGATAAGACCATCAATGATACCTGGGATGATCATCGGATCAGACTGGTACGGCGTTATTCTGAGGCAGCGCCTGTGCCTTTGCCTGCGCCCGAGTTCGGACGCAATGACTCAGGAGGAGTAGATTCAGGGATCAATTATATCGGAGCGACGATTTCTCATAATATGGGATATGTGGTCGATACCGTTATCGATCTCCAATCCGCATCTTTGGACTGGGATAATGTCAAGATAATCTGCGAAGGGGATATCTTTATAAAAGGTGCTGGAGCTCTTGCGATGATGCATTCAGCATCCAAAGGTTCCAGCAGCCATAGGCACCCGCCGTTGGCTACGCAAAACGGGAATATCATTTGTCTCGATGCGACAAAAAAAAGCGACCGCAAAATCAGCGGCCTTATTTTTTCGGAAACCGGCACCGTGCGCTGGAATCATCTCCAGTATCCTACGAGCGGCGGTGCCTCGTGGTTACGAGGGAATATGATCTACGGCCGGAATATAATTTTAGACGGCGATATCAGTATAGAATGGCTGAAGGCATTGGTCCCTCCTGATGAAGCTCCGTTTGGCGGATCCATATCCCCGGGAAGCTTTACTTGGCAGGAGCAGTAGATGGTAAAAGGGAGGTTGGAATGAATAAAACTAAAATTTTGCTATGCTCAGTTCTAATTTTATTTTTCGCGGGAACCCTTTATTTATTATATGCGCAGGAAAAGTTTACTTCAGATAATCCCGAGTATCTGGCTTTGGCCCAGAAACTCGATGCCCTGGCTTCAGATGTCCGGAAAACAAACGCAGAAGTGCTGAAAAAATTGGACCAGGTTTTAAATAATCAGGATAAGATCCTCAAAGAACTCGATGTGGTAAGAATCAGGGCTTCCCGGCGTTAACCCGGGCTTTAATCTTCTTGACAGCCAATAATTGCGTCGCTAGAATTAGACAAATGGATAAACCTTTAGATCCTCAAAATAAAAAATCGCCAAAAGCGGCCGGAGCCGGTTTTAAGATGCCGGTTGTTTTTAATAAGCTGCTCAATGCTTTGGTTGAGTTTTTTATTTCCTCCCAGGATGTCATCGGAATAGATATCGGCACAAGCTATATCAAGATCCTCCAGCTGCAAAAGAAAAATAAGAAATATGTAGTCCGTAAATGCATTACCCGGGCCCTGCCCCAGGCGGTTAAAGATAATAACCTGGAAAAAAGAAAACTGGCCCAGGAATTCGTTAAAGAATTTATCGCGGAAACCCATTCCAAGTCCACCCTGGGGCGATTCGTTATTTCCGGAAAGGGGATTTTTATTTTTTCCCTTTCGGTGCCTTTTCTGAACAAAAAAGACTTGCGGGGGGCGGTGGGGATCGAACTTAAGAAGCGGCTGCCGTTTCAGCTGGACATTAACAACGTGATGTTTGATTATTTTGTAACCGGCCAGTTCCGCGACGACAAAGGCTCGGGGCTGCAGATCACCTGCATCGCCGCCGACCGTCAGGTCATCGATGAGCAGGTCCAGCTTTTGAAAGATATGAATATCCGGCCCGTAACCATTAATACTATTCCTGACTGCCTGGGCAATCTCCTGCCTTATTGTTTTGATAATCTTTCTAACAAGAAAACCACGACCCTCCTGGATATCGGCGCGAATATGTCTTTGCTTAATTTCTATAAGGGCAAAAACCTGGTTTTTTCCCGGGATATCCCCATCGGCGGGGAGCATATTACTCACGCTATGGCTAAGCCTATTAATTCCCCGGGTGGGGCGATGAATATAAGCTCGGAGGAAGCGGAAAAACTTAAACGTAACATTGGGATACCCTTACAGGACGAAGCGAACGTTGAATTCTTGACTGATTTCGGCCCCTTAAAAGGGGACCAGCTTTCCGGCCTCCTGCGCCCCACATTGGAAAGACTGGTTATGGAAATTAACCGCACCACAAGTTATTACGTCAAGAGTTTTAAATCGGAAAATCCGATCGATGAGATATACCTTACCGGAGGATCGTCCCGGCTGCGCAATATCGACAAGTTCCTCCTTTATAACCTCGAAGGGGTGAAAAAAATCGAGTCTTTGAATATCCTTAAAACCGTCAAGAGCTGGGCGGATACCGGAGTATTGAAACAAGAATTGATGATGGAACAGGCTATGCCCCATTTGGCAGTGGTTTTCGGGCTCTGTTTGGGCTCCGGCGGAAAAGTAAATCTTCTTCCCGCAAAGGAAAAACTAGAACAGAAGGCGGTGTTTTTATCCACGGCATTGAGGATCGGCTTGCCTCTGATTTTACTTTTAAGCCTGGTGTTTTACGGTTTAAATTACGGCAACGCCTTAAAGTATAAAATATTGATCAGTAATGTGAATTCGGAGATCAACAGGCTCGAGCTTTCAGCGGCTCAGGTCAGGGAATACTCTCTGATGCAGGGCAAACTCGAACAGAGAAAACAGTTTCTTTCCATGGCTAAAGGCAAGCAGCCTTACTGGTGGGGTTTATTTAAGGAGCTTAGTCAGATCACTCCGCCGGGAGTGATCATTCAGAAAATAGCCACGGTTCCGGGGAAAACGCCTCAAGAGCTGCACTTGACGGGCAAGATTTTCGCTAAGTACAGCATGGTTGACTTAGAGCTTTCGCAATATGTCCTGGTATTGTCGGATTCGCCGTATTTTGCTCATGTGGAATTACTCTCCAGCAAGAACGACATGTATTCGCCGATACCGGCAGCAGACTTTGAAATCGTCTGCCAATTGAACTACTAAGATGGCTAATATCAAGAAAAACGTCACCAAAGTCTCACAGGTTGTAACTTTTACTTCCATTTTTTTCATAATTTTATTGGCGATCTATATTTTTGTGGGCCGGCCGGTTTTAAAGTATTCCGAAAGTTTAAAAGCCGAGTTCGGGCAAAAGCAGGCCAAACTTGCGGAATCCCAGGAATTAGTGCGCAGCTTGCCAAATCCTATAAAGGCAATAGAAGAGATTAAAGTCAAATTACAGGAAGTCCAGGAGCTGGGGGTGAGCAAAAAACAGATCCCCCGCTTGATGCAGTTCATTGGCCAGGCAGCCAGCGACCGCAATATCAATGTGGTATCGCTGCGGCCGCGGGAGGACATTAAAAGCGAAGACAGCGAGCTGCCAGTGGGGATTAACAGGATTTATCTGGAGATCGTTTTGAACTGTAATTATCAGGCGCTGGCGGAATATATCAAGTCGGTCAACGAATTAGCTACAGCTTTTAAGGTGGAATCGCTTACGGTGGAAAAAGAATCTGAGACACTTTCCCCGCTAGACGCGAAAAGCAGCTCTAAAAACCCAGCCGCAGCATCAGGGCTTCTTAAAGCGGTCTTGGTCTTAAGTACAGTTTCGGGATAGTTAGAAAATGACTAAAGATCAAAAACAGTTAGTGATAATTATAATTATGCTTGTGGTTCTGGCATTTATTGTTATGAGCAACATGAAAAACAAAAAAGCTAAGAGTCCGAACGCGCAGCCTGATGCGGCTTCCCTGGTTATTGATTCCGGGGTCAAGGTTACGGCTAAACTGCCGGTAGTGGACAATAATGTTCTGGAAAATCAAAAGAAACGCTCGGAGGCGCCCTGGGGCAGAGACCCATTCTCGTCGGATACTTATAAATCAGGGCAGGCCAGTTCCGAACTTAAACTTCAGGGGATCTCTTATCGCAAAGACAACGTTGGTTTCGCTTTTATCAACAACGAGATCGTTAAGCAAGGAGATGCCATATCCGGTTATGAGGTAGAGGAAGTTTTGAAAGACAGGGTTTTGCTAAAAAAAGGGAGTCAGAGTTTTTACCTGACTTTTCCCGCAGAATAGGGGAGATAAAATGTTCGGACAATTGCGAGTATTGTTATTTTCCGCGGTATTAATCTCAGGGCTGGGGTTGCCGGGGATTTCCCGTTCCCAGGAACCAGCCAAGCCGGTTTTAATAGAATCTCTGGAGTTTAGGGAAGTGGATATCAAGGATATCCTCCGCCAGCTGGCTAAGCAGTATAATCTCAATATTGTGTTTTCGGAAAACGTAAAAGGGCTGGTCACGGTTCAATTGAATAACCTCAGTATTGACCAGGCGCTGGACTCCGTTATCACCGTTAACGGCTTCGCCTATACCAAAAAAGAGAGCGTTTATAAAGTCACAACAATAGAAGAGGCGGAGAGAGAGGGCAAGCAGACTAAACTTTTCAAGCTCAACAATGCCGAAGCCTCTAAACTTAAGGATACTCTTTCCAAAGTCCTTACTTCTTCCGGATCAATCGAGGCTGACAGCCGTTCCAATTCCATTGTCGTAACCGATTCACTTTCGGTGCTTAATAAGATCGAAGGCATGATTCCTGCTCTGGACGAAATGACCCCTCAAGTTTTGATCGAAGCTAAACTTATCGAGACCTCGCTTACTAATAGCGAGAAACTGGGCATCGACTGGAGCACTACGGTCCAGGCCCAGGGATCTAAGAGGCCCATAATCTTCCCCTTTTCCCCAAAAGGCAGAGATACTCTAGATTCTATGTATCCGTCCTCCACAACTGCGAGCACGGACATCCTGGCTTCCAGTTACGCTTTTCCTTATGCCGTTAAAGGCGATTTTACCTTAGGAACATTGGATTTTACCGGGCTGAAAACCGTGATGGACTTTTTAAAAACCAGGGCGAACACCAAATTAGTAGCTGCTCCGCGAATAATGACGGTGAATAATCAAAAGGCGACGATCAACGTAGGCCAGGTCGTGCCGGTAGCTACTTACGAAAGGAATGCTAACAACGGTGCCTGGGAGGTTACCGGTTGGGAACAGATCAATATTGGTATTAATCTGGAAGTTACTCCTCAAATAAGCCCGGATGGGCATATAAAATTGAAACTTAAGCCCGAGGTTTCTAACAGCGCGGGCACAATTGCTGCGGATACCATCAACCAAAGGCCGATCATTTCCACCCGTAAAGCCGAGACTGAAGTCCAGATCAAAGACGGGCAGACCATTGTTATCGGGGGCCTGGTTAAGACTTCGGAGTCCAAGACCGATAAAAAAGTGCCTTTTTTCAGCGAACTTCCGTTTTTGGGCAAGCTTTTTTCGCGCCACGAAGCAGGAAGCGCGACTGAGCCCGAAGAGAAAACCGACTTGCTAATATTTGTCACCGCGCATATAATTAAAGAGGGTGATGGATCGGCTATCGCTCCGGATAATAATATAATTTCCCGGGAACGCCCTTTTAAGCTTCAGCCGCGAGGGAAAAATGCGCAGTGAGAAATTTATTTATATTTTTTTAGTTTTGATCTTTTCGTTTCTGATCCTTTTTTATTTCTGGGGATTGCGCAAAGAGTTCCTCAGCGCTTCAGAAGAGAAAAAGGCAAGCGAGGCGACTATTGCCCAGCTGCAAACCCAGCTTAAACAGCTGGCGGAAATTCAGGATTCGCTGAGCAAGTCCGAGGCCATGTTTAAAGAAGAGCTTAAGAAAGAAAGGGAAAAAGTTTTGTATCTGGATGAAAAACTTAAAAAATCAGTCAGCCAAAGCCGCATTCTGGCCGCGAAGATTTCCCAGTCGAAAACTGACCGTAAGATCGCCGAAGAGCTGCAGAGAAAATTCGAAGAGCTTATGCTTAAGAATGAAGTTTTGAAAAAAGGATTTGATGACGCCCGGAAAAAATTTGAACTGATCGAGCCGATAAAGGAAAAACTTGCCGGGTTAGGTTTGGCCTTGGGCCAGCTGGAAGTAAAAAAAGGCAAAGATGAGCTTTTGAGCGTTCAGCTGGATTCTATTTCCAAAGAATTAAACAGCGTCAATAATTATATGCTGCAGTTATTGGAAAATAATATTTCCCCTATTAATGATTACGCGCCTCTAACCGGCAATGGCCAGGACAAAAAATCAGAAGAAGGTGCGCAGGCCGTTTCAAAATACAAAGAAGAGATCGATAAGCTTAAAGCCAGGTTTGATCTCTCCGATAAGGAGCATTCCTTGCTTAAACAGCAATTCCGGGATGCTCAGTTACAATTGGAACAGAACAGTAATGAGCTTAATGCCCGGGCAGAAAAGATCTTCACTTTGCAGGAAAAGGTTATGAGTATGGAGAATGGTCTTTTTGAAATGCGCTCTGATTATAAAGAGATGGAAAAAGATGCGGCGGTGCTGCGAGAAAAATATGTTGCGGTAGAATTGGAAAAAAGCAGCCTCCAGATCGCCCTGGACCAGGCCAGGCAGGAGCTCGGGCAATTGCAGGGTAAATTCCTGTCGTTATTAGGGAAGATCGGAGGGATCTTTAAGTCTTCCGAGGAAATTGAGGCCATAAAGAATCCGCAAAAATCAAAAACTAACAAGATCGGCGTGGAACTCATCCCGCAGGAGATAAAGGAGTAAGTTAAGGATGAAGAGCCCTGCTTTAAAATTTACATTTTTAGTTCTAGCGGGGCTGATTTTGGCCTGGGTGGAGTTGGCGTGGCCCCAGGATTATTCTATAATCTCCCGGAAGGCTAAACTGGAAAAGGCCAAAGATTATTTTTCCATTGGCCGGCTTTTCATTAAAGAAGGAAATTACGCCGCTGCCAACGCCGAGTTCGCTAAAGCCGAATTAATGCTCCAGGAAGCATCGATGACTACGCCGGAAGAGGAAATCACGGAGAAATCCCAGGCAAACGACAAAACTGAGAAGGAAAAAAAACAGGTAGAAAAAGCGATGTCGTATTACCTGGAAGAGATCAAAAAGGAGACCTCTAATCCCGATTATTATTTTAATCTGGCCATCGATTACCTCAAACAGGGGCAGTTCGTTTTGGCTGAGGAATCTTTTAAGCTGGTAGTTAATTTAAATCCTTTGGATAAGGACGCTTGTTATAACCTGGGCATACTTTACGATAATTATCTGGGAAATCCCCCAAAGGCCAGTAAATATTACCAACAGTATCTTAATATTGCACCCGATGCGCCGGACGCCGGGCTGGTCAAAAGCTGGATAAAAGCGATAAAAGATGCTAACGGAGAAAGATGAACGATAAAGAGCTGGAAAGTCTACTGTTGAGTCAGAATATCCTTTCCCAGGAAAGTTTGAATAAGGCGATCGACGAAATGCGCAAATTAAAGCGGCCGTTGGAAAAGATAATCGTCGAGATGAAGCTTTTGCCCCGGAAAACTCTTTATGGAACGATCGCCAAACATTTCGGGTTAAATTACGCCTCCCTGGAAAATGTTTTGCCCAATGAACAGATGGCCAAAATTATGCCTGAGGCGCTGGCTGTGCAAACCCAGTCCGTGCCGATGAGAATTGAAAGCGGGATTTTGCACCTGGCTATGTTTGAGCCGTCGGACCTTTTTGCCATTGACCAGATCCAGATGCAGACCGGGCTGCATATCGAGGCATACCTGGCTGCCTCGGAGGATATTGAGGAGGCGCGGGCCAGGATCTACGCCAAACGCTCGCAGAGCGAAGATATAATGACCACGGGGTTTGCCGGGGTTTCCCAGGACTCTAAGGCATCGATGAACGATGGAGCATCAATTATCAAACTCGTGGATTTGATCATTGCTCAGGCCGTGCATGACCGGGCCTCGGACATTCATATTGAGCCGGAGCAGGAACTGACCCGGATCAGGTTTAGGATAGACGGAATCCTGCATGAGGTGCCTTCTCCTCCTAAAGAATGGGAACCGGCGATAATTTCCCGGGTTAAGGTATTATCCGGAATGGATATCGCCGAGAACAGAGTTCCTCAAGACGGCCATTTTCAGTCCAGGATAGATGAGAAGATCATTGATTTTAGAATTTCCACCATGCCTACCATTTACGGCGAGAACGTGGTTATGAGGCTTCTGGATACCGCTTCAGTTACCATCGGCTTGGAGAAACTCGGGTTTTCCACCCTGGATCAGCTTACCAGGTATGAAGCTTTGATATCTAAGCCTTACGGAATAATCCTCTCTACCGGGCCGACCGGCAGCGGCAAGACCACTACTCTTTATTCGGCGTTGATGAGGATCAACACCATTGACCGGAATATTATCACTATTGAGGATCCGGTTGAATACCGGCTCGGGTTGATCCGTCAGATCCAGGTCAATGCCAAGGCCGGGATCACTTTTGCTAACGGCCTCAGGGCTATGCTGCGCCAGGATCCCGACGTGATAATGGTAGGCGAAATTCGCGATCTCGACACCGCTGTTATTGCGATACAGGCGGCTTTGACCGGGCATTTGGTTTTCAGCACTTTGCACACTAATGACGCTCCTTCGGCGGTCACGCGTTTGATCAATATGGGGGTCGAGCCATTCCTTATTTCGGCATCTTTGATCGGAGTCATGGCTCAGCGCTTGATCCGGGTTATCTGCGAGCACTGTAAAGAGCCTTATGAGCCCTCGAAAGCGCTGATCGAAAAATGGGGGATCAAGGATAAGAAGAACGCCCGGTTGTACCACGGTAAAGGCTGCGATTACTGCAAAGGCACGGGCTTTCGCGGCCGTTCCGCGATTTTCGAGCTGATGAGCGTGGATGATGAAATAAGGGAGATGATTATTTCCGGAGCCTCGACGGTTGCTTTACGCCGGAAATGCCAGGCTAAAGGAATGAAACTTTTAAGCGAGGATGGATTAAATAAAGCTCTCAGCGGAATGACCACTATCGAAGAAATTGCCAGGGTCTGTGAAGATCATACTACTCTCAAACCGGCTTCTGAAGAGGCGACGGCTGAGTTCAAGCCTATTTCACAGGTTTTGCCGCAAGCCAAGCCCGCGGAGCAGGTTCAGGTTAAGCAGGCTGATATCAAGGAGTATGAAAAACGTATTGCCAGCTGGCTGGGCGAAAAAAAATAAAATTTCTTAAAATATGCCGATATACGTATATAAAGCGGTAGACAGTCAGGGTAAGTTTGTTAAAGGCGAATTAGAGGCAGCCAGCGAAGTCGCTTTGACTACAGACTTGGCTAAAAAAGGTTATCTGCCGATCAGTATCAGCTTTAAGTCTAAGTCCAGAGAATTACCTGCCGGCAGCGCCATGAGGGGCTCCGGCGCTACTCGCGGCGGGATAGACAACAAAGCCCTGGTAATTTTTACCCGTCAGTTCGCCACGATCATCAAAGCGGCGATCCCTATTCTGGAGGGCTTAAGAGTTCTTGCTGACCAGGCCGAAGACCCGCATCTTAAAACAGCTTTAACTCAGGTTATTCGTGACGTAGAAGGCGGCAGCAGCCTTTCTTCCGGGCTGGCTAAGCATCCCGGGATCTTCTCCGAGCTTTACGTTAACACCGTGGTTGCCGGAGAAAGCGCCGGGATCCTGGACAAAGTGTTGTTAAAGCTCTCGGATATGCTCGAAAACGATATGGAAACCCGTTCCAATATAAGCGCTGCGCTGCGCTACCCGATCATGGTTGTTATCGCTTTGGTTATAGCAGTTGTGGTCCTGACAGTTTTTGTCATTCCTCAGTTTTCCAAGATGTACTCTGATGCTAACGCCAAGCTGCCTCTACCAACCCAGATCATGGTGTTTACCGGGTATGTCTTGACTCACTATTGGGGTTTAGTAATAATTTCTCTTGTAGGCTTGTTTTTTGGTGTGCGCGCGATCATTAATACTCCTGCGGGAAGAAATTTTTGGGATAGCCAGAAATTTAAAATCCCGGTTTTTGGGAAACTTTACACTAAGATGACCATGCTCCGTTTTGCCTCAATGTTGAGTGTTTTGTATCAGGCGGGGTTGCCGGTTCTTAAGACCCTGGATATAGTGGGGTTGACTATCGGTAACGTGGTTTTAAGCCGGGAGATAGACAAGATAAAGCATGATGTAGCTGACGGAAAAGGGATTTCCGGAGGGATCTTAAACAGTAAACTTTTCCCCCGTTTGGTGGGGTATATGGTCTCAGTAGGGGAAAAAAGCGGCTCTTTGCCTTTAATGCTTGATTCGCTTTGCGAATTCTTTGACCTGGAAGTCAGGACTATGGTTAAGAATCTTACTACTTTGATCGAGCCGATCATGACCGCGTTTTTGGGCCTGGTAGTTATGGGTATGGCACTTTCTATATTCTTGCCGATGTGGAATATGATCCAGATTTTCAAAAGATAACTATAGCCCTGCATGCAAAACCTAGAAGAAAAGCTGCTGGAGCAAAATTGGCTGGAACCCTGGCAATTAGATGTGGCCAAGGTCGAAGAGCGCAACTCGGGTCAGTCTTTATGGATAAACCTGGTCAAGCTGGGTTTTCTTTCCGAAAAGGACATCACTTCATTCCTGGCTCAGGAATGCGGCATACCCTACGTCAGTGTCAGCGATTACGCTATCGACCAGTCAGTGCTGCGTCTTATCGAAGAGAACTTTTGCCTTCAGAATCAGATCATCCCCCTATTTAAGCTGGGCAATACCTTGTTCGTGGCTTGCAGTAACCCTTTAGATACCGCTCTTTTAAATAGTGCTGCCAAAATGACCGGTTTGGATATTGAGCCTTTGGTTTCTGAGGCTCACGCTATCCTGTCAGGACTAGATTTATACTGGCGGCTGGAAGAGAAGAATTTTGAGCTGGCCAGATTTGTGATCAAACAAAATATGGTCCGGGGATTTGTTCCTTGGCGGGAAGCAGAACGGCTTTTCTTGGCCATTCCTTTTAAACTCAAGGTTTTGGATGATGCGGTAACTTTGTTTTCGCGCCAAGCAATAGCCTGTAATACCTTTAATATTTCCGCAGATGCCCAGGCTGTAGGAGCTCAGTCCGGCCTTTTTTTGCCCAAAGGATTAGTTGTTCTGCTATCTTTTAAAATCAGCCAGGGGCAAACTTATCCGGAAAAATTGATTGAATTAAGAGGAGAAATAGTGCGCAGCGCTATGATCAAAGTGCACCAGTACTTTCTGGGGATCAAATTGCTGAATGCTTCCGAGGCAATCAAGAAAGAGCTCCTCGGTCTTATTTTATTGAAATAAATTCAACAAAGTTAATTAAAGAGTATTCCTCGAACCTTTTTGTCCGCAATAAAAAAACAAAAAAACTCTTGACAATTCATATTTGATATTTTACAATATCATCAAATATCATTAAGTATATTCAGCACAAGTTAGAAGCCGCGATATGATATGATACTGCTAGATATTGGACAAGAGAAAGAAGTAAAAAAACATGAAGAGGCAGGAAAATATGATAGAGGCTAAATTGTTAACCGCACAGCATGTGGCGGAAAAGCTCGGCATTTCCAAGCAGACTCTTTTTCGCTACGAAAACAAGGGTGTTTTTCCAAAAGCCAGGCGCAACCTGATTAATAGATGGCGCCAGTATACAGAAGAAGATTTAAAGAAGCTAAGAGAGATCATCAGGGGGAACCTTGGATAGGATTTTTAGATTAATAATTTTTTTCTTTATTGGCCTGGCAGGATTGATGGGGCAAGCACTCAGCCAAACAGAAAGCGTTAAGGCTGAACAGGTTGAGGCTAGAGCTAATCCTTTTTTGACTCAAAAAGAGGAAAAGGCTCTGGTTGAACTGGGCAATGCCTTACCTCTGGAGTATCTGCAAGTTTCGGCAATTTTTTATTCCTCGTTTTCATCTCAAAGCCGGGCCATTATTGATGGGAAGGTTCTCGTCCTGGGAGATAGTATAGACAACAAGGAAATAGTCAAGATTAATCCTGAAGAGGTGGTTTTAAAAGATTCTCAAGGCCGTTATGTGGCTAAAATGGCGGGATTGAATGTTAAGCCGAGCAAATGAGTATGAAAAACAGTAAACTTGATAAATTGCTTTTTCTGATTCTAATTTTTTTGCTGCCGGGAATTGTCGGCTGGCAGAAAGTTGAATTAAAAGAGCTTTTGGAAACTCAGAAAAATAAACAAGAAGCTTTATCCGCTATTTCCGCAGCGCTAAAGCCTTTAGATATCAGTCCTTACAACATATTAGAAAAAGTTTCTTCTGCTCTTTTTCAGCTTAAGACTATGGAAGTTGATACTGAGGTATGGTTGGAAAACAAGCTTTTTCATATTAAATCCGATTTTAAAAACCAGATCCGCAATGTTGACGATTATCAAGCCAACGGCAGGATAAGTTTCTCGCTTATTTTGCCTTCCGGCGTATCTACTTCGCAATGGGTCCAGACTTTTGAGATCGGAGGGATCACTTTTACCTGGGATCGGGAAAACCGAGTTTGGGAAAAGAAAGAGCTGGAGATTACCGGTAAAGACGCTAAAGCTGTGCTCTCTTTTAGCGTGCTGAGGAGTTTATTTACCATTAATGACAGGGAAGTTGATCCTGGCACGATTAAAATCCTGGGCATGGAGAAAAGAAAAGGCCGGGATTGCTTTGTCCTGGGTTATAGCTTGGATCCGGAAATGTTCAAGCGTTGGAACCTGATCGGCAGTATTTCCATGAAGATCTGGATCAACCAGGAAGATTTTCTGCCCCAGATGCTCCGCGCTGAAGGTAAGATCGGCGATATGTATTTATTACAGATAGTAAATTACTCAAATTTTAACCAAGTCCAAGAAATCATCCTTCCTCAAGAGATTAGTAATGAAGTCAGGGTTCAAAAAGACGGCTTAAAGGCTAAAATTAACACTTTGGTCAGCGAAGTCAGCCAGATCCGGGGTTGGAAGGCTCTTGAAGATATCCAGGTGAAATTTTCGGACAGGGTTAGTTTAAGGAAGCAAATAGAAGCGATCTTGACTCGCGATTTTAATCCATATCTGCTGGACAAAGAAGGAGAGGTTCTGCGCTGGCTGGGATTGCTGGCCCAGAATGTGGATTACCGGCAGAGCTTGATCAACTCGGAAATTGCCTCGTTGGCAGGGTTTTATGACCCCAAGCTGAAGACGATCTTTATCGGAGATTGGATCAATCCAATCTTGGCTGAGCCGGTTTTAGTGCATGAAATTGTCCACGCTTTCCAGGATCGACAGGTCACTATGAAAGAGTTCCAGGGGGATGAAATAACCAGGCAAGAACTGGATTTTTCTACGGCCCGCCACGCTTTGCTGGAAGGCGAAGCCACAGCAATAATGCTGGAGTATATATTAAGGAAAGAAGGGGCTGATTTCCAGGATCTGGGGGATATATTCGCCCTTATAGAAGATAAGATCATTAAAAACAACGAATACAGCCGGCAAAACATCCAATATAATATTTACGGTTACGGAGCTAATTTTATCCAGGATTATTTAAAAGAAAATAAATGGCCGGACTTAGACAATCTGTACAAAAATGCTCCGATTTCCATGAATCAGATCCTGCATCCTTACCGGATTTCTGCAGTCAAGACACTGGACAAAACTGCCATTGCTCAACCGCAGGAGTTTCTCAAGGAAGTTGAGTTACCCGGAGGATGGAAAAAAGTCTATAATAATCGTTTGGGGGAATTCTATTTGTTGGTATCTTTGCGCCAGTTTTTGGATAAAGATACGGCTGAACAGGCAGTATCCGGCTGGAAAAATGATCGGATAGCCTTGTATGAGAAAGATAAAAACCAGAGATTAGTGGCTTTGCAAACACAATGGAATAATTCCGATGAGATGAAAGTTTATTTAGGTGCTTTTAAGAATTGGCTTAAAAAAAGGTATCCTGAGATGATCAGCCAGGAAAAAGAACAAGCCAGTTTTATTAAAACTCCGGAAGGAACTTTTTATTTGAGGCCGGCAACGGACGGATTGACCGTGATCTGGAGCCAGGGGCAAAGCTTAGAGGAATTCGAACTTTTAACCGCAAAGATTTCTTATTAAAAACGGAGAGCTATAGTGGAACCTAAAAGAATATTTAAATCGGCATTGATAGGGGTATTGTCCTTTTTAGCTTTTGGTTTATGTCAGCAGGAGGATCTTTTTGGCCAAGTCTCGGGCTCAGGCCAGGCTAGTCAGCCTCCGGTTCAGGCTTCTACACCGGCTCAGCCAGCCGGCAAGCCGGAAGAGGTTAAGAAAGGGCTGACCAGCTCCACTCCGGTCCTGGAAATAAAACGCTTAGAATCCGAGTCCGCGCTTTATTCGATCGAACTGCGCGATGTGCAGCTGAGCGATCTTTTCCGGGTCATTGCCCACGATTATAATTTGAATATTGTCATGGATCAGGCTGTTTCCGGCACGATCACCTCGAGTTTTACCAATATTTCTTTGGATGAGGCGCTGGAGGCGATCGCGGAGATGAGCAATCTTTCCATCGAGAAAAAAGGCAACATCGTCAAAATCAAACCGAATTTATTGACCAAAACATTCGTCCTTAAATACATTGAAGCCAAGAAATTTTTAGAGGGATCGGTTCCCGCCGGGCAAGTAGCTGCCGGGCAAACATCTACGGGCGCATCGGCAACAGGAATATACAGCCTGCTCTCGGAAAAAGGCAAGATCTTATTAGGCCAGCAGCAGAATTCTTTGACCGTGATCGATTATCCTGATAATATTAAAAAAGTCGAAGATTACCTCAAGGTTATTGACCATAAAATGGAAACCAGGGTTTATAAATTAAAATATTTGAAAGCGGATGAAGTGACGGGCGCGACCAGCAAGTCCACGACCACGACGCAATCCATAACTCCTACCGGCACGCAAGTCAGCACAACTACCAGCACCAGCAGCGCCAGCGGAGGAACAACTGCTAAATAAAAACGGAGGTTAGTTTAAATGAAAAAAATAATTTTTGTTCTGATCTTTTTGTTTTTCTGCGCTTTTAATTCTTTTGCCCAGCAAGTCTCCACCGATTTGCGCACTTTGCTTTCCAGCGAAGGAAAAGTCTTATATGGAGAAGAGCCAAATTCCATCGTGGTCATGGATTATCCGGAGAACCTGGAACGCATCACCGATTATCTCAACGTGGTAGATGTTATTCCCCAGCAGGTGCTGATCGAGGCCAGGGTGGTTGAGGTTAGATTGCAGGGGGAAAGTTCCCTGGGCGTTAATTGGCAGATGTTCGCGGAAAAAGGCGGGCTGGAAATGGGGCAGTTTAAGGTCCAGAGCGTGACTACCGACACGTTGGTGGGCAAAGGGCTGTTGGACCAGGTTATTCCTTTTAAAAAGACTTTATATCCTCCGGGAACTTCGGGAGCAGTTGAAAATCCTTTTACCATTTCGGTTTTTGACGAAAACATCAACCTGGTCTTAAGCGCTCTGGCTAACGAGTATAATACGGAAATCCTTTCCGCGCCCCGGGTGACCACTGTTAATAACCGGCCGGCGGAGATAAAAATTATTCAGTCTATGCCTTGGGCTGAGCCGACAGTGACGGTAGTAGACGGGGGCTCTAGCGTTACCTGGAAAGTTAACTTTGAGTCAGTAGGCATAACTCTTCTAGTCACTCCGACAATTAATGAGAACGGCGACATAACCATGACCTTAAATCCGGAAATAAGCGAATTTGTCCGCGATTATCCCTTAACGGTTGTAAATTCAGGAGTAATATTGCCTTATACTATTCCTGTTATTGATCGCAGGATTACTTCTACTAAAGTTATAATCGGTAACGGACAGACTTTGATTATCGGCGGGCTGATCAAGAATAAAATGGTTAAAGGGGAAACCAAGATCCCCTTTTTAGGCGATATGCCGATGATGGGCCATCTTTTTAAGAGCCAGAAAGAAACCAAGGAAAAAATAGAATTGTTGATATTTGTTTCGCCTACTGTTATCAATCCCCGGGAAATGGTGCGTATGGCTAAGCAGGAGCGTTTTGGCCCGGGAGCAAAATTCATCCAGGACAAGGAACGCCAGGAGAAAATAATGCTGGTCCTGGAAAACAAGGAAAACCTCAGCCGGCTTAAGCGGACATCAGATCTGGAGACATTGATCAAAAAACAGCAGGCTTTATCCGAGCAAACCAAGCAGCTGGAACAAGCGGTGTTGGCTGAAGAGAACAGCGTGAAGAAACTGGAAGAGGATAAACAAACCTTAATTGCCAGGAGAAAAAAATAACTAATAAATAAAATGATCCGAAAGAATATTTTAGTAATTTTATTTTTGTTTTTGGCTCTTACCGCATCAAGTTCAGGCCAGCCTGTTTTTGCCGGGCCGGCTTTGGCTGAGCAAACTAACCCGGAAATCGAATTGCTCATTCAGGACGTCCGAGAAAATATTAAAAAGCAGGAAGCCATTATCAATTCTTTGCGTAAACGTTACGAGAGTCTTGTTAAACGGAAAAAAGAGCTGCAGCGGTTTATCGATGAGGAAAACAAAAAGCTCAAGAATGCCGAGCTTTTAAAAAGCAGATCTTCAGCCAAGCTAACTGTCAGGCCAACCCCGATCCCCCCGGAGGGCAAAGTTCTTAAGGGCCAAGAAAAAAACCAAGAAAAGATCCGGGTTTCGCGCGAAGAAAAAGAGGCCCTTAGGCGGGAAAAGGAAATCGCTAGGCGGATGAGAATTCAGGCCGCGGCTTTAAGTCAAGAGGAAAATGCCGGAAAAGCCCTGGAAGAAAAAAAGCGTCTGGAAGCTGAAGCCAAGAAAAAAGATTCAGATTCCCGGCGCAATAAAAAAAGTATAGAGCAAGCCGCTCTGGCTAAAAAGCAGCAGCAAGAGCGGGAAGCTTTAAGCAAAAAAATTGAAAAGCAGCGTTTGCTTCAAGAGCAGGAGAACCAGCGGCTGATCAGCGAGAAAGAATGCCATAAGAGGCTATTACTGGAAGCTGAGAAAAAAACCAAACATGAAAAATATGTCTCCCAGTTAGAAAAGCTTTTGAACAAACAGAATTCCCTTCTGGAAGAGACCCATAAGCTTGAATTTAAGATCGCCGAAGAGGAGAAAAACTTGGAGGTCCTGGAAAAAACCAGGCAGGATTTGATCAAAAAACTTCTGGAAAAACCTTGAAAAAAATAATGATAAAAAAATGCTTAGTAATAATATTATTCCTGGCTTGTGCAACAATAACAGGAGCGAACTGGGGGTATTCAGCTAATATTGAGGAAAGAGATCAGGATTTGCTGATCATGGACCTTGAAAAGAGTATTGCTGAACAGGAAAAATTGCTCAGCTCTTTACGAGTTAGATACGCTAAGCTGCTTAGCCGGAAAAAACAGCTTTTGGAGTGGATCGAGCAGGAAAAGCAGAAACTCAGGGAAAAACAAGCCAGGCCGGCCCAGGAAAAGATTACCATCAAGCCTGCGCAGGAAAAGATAGCGGCTAAGCCTAAAGTTAAGATCAGCGATGACCGGGACCGTCAGCTGACTCTTGCTCTCGAGAAGAAAAAGAAATTTTCGGAAAAAGAAGCTAGGGTTGCCGCGGAAAAGAAAGCCAGTCAAGCGTTGATGGAAAAGAAAAAACAGGAGCAGGCTAAATTTTTAGCCGACCAGAAAGCTAAAGAGCAAAAAGCAAAAGCAGGAGAAAAAAATAAAATTAAAACTCCTAAAGAACAAAAGCAGTCTGAATTGGAGCAGAAGAAAAAAGAACTAGCCCGAGTTGCCGCTGAAAAGAAAGCTAGCCAAGTCCTGATGGAAAAGAAGAAACAGGAGCAGGTAAAGTTCTTAGCCGAGCAGAAAGCTAAAGAGCAAAAGGCAAAAGAAGAAGAAAAAAATAAAATTAAGGCCCTTAAAGAACAAAAGCAAGCTGAATTAGAGCAGAAGAAAAAAGAAGAAGCCCGAGTTGCCGCTGAAAAGAAAGCTAGCCAAGTCCTGATGGAAAAAAAGAAACAGGAGCAGGTAAAGTTCTTAGTTGAGCAGAAAGCTAAAGAACAAAAGTTAAAAGAAGAAGAGAAGCACAGCCAAATGGCTTTGCAGGAACAAGAAAAGGTCAATAAAACGCGCCGGGAAGAGGAATTAAAATTAGCCCAGGCGGAGAAAGAAAAAAAGCTCCTGTTGGAAGAAAAACAGCGCCTTATCGAGAAAAAAGCGGCTAAGGAACCTCTGAGCCGGAAAAAAGATGATCTTTTTGAGGAAGAGTTGAGGAAAAGTGAAATACGCAGGCAAAATAAAGATCAGCAAGTCGAAAGTATGATGGATAAGATCGAAAAGGTCGATGCCTGGATCCAGGAACATATCTGGTAATTTGGAGGTTTAATAAGTGGCGGATAGCTCTCATAAAAAAATCGGCGAAATATTGGTTGGGAACGGGCTGATTACCGAAACCCAGCTGGCCGAGGCATTGGCGGAACAGCGGACTTCGGGAAACAGGTTAGGTGAAATCGTGGTCAAGAAGGGCTGGGTCAGCCGCGAAGAAATAGATAAAAGTTTGACCCAGCAAAGAGGAATAAGTACTTTTAATCTTTCCGGCTATATCATCGAGCCGGAAGTGGTCAGGCTTATTCCCGAGGCCTTCGCCCGTAAATACAAACTGATGCCTGTTTTTGTCATCGAGAATACTCTGACTATCGCCATGTCCGATCCCAACAACGTTTTTATTATTGATGAGATCCAGCGTTTGACCAAACTTAATGTCGAGCCGGTTAGCGCGGAAGAGCTGGATATCAGAAAGACCCAGGACCAGTATTACGGCCCGACCGGCAGCCTGCAGGAAATTATCGGAAGTATAGATAAAACTAAATTAGCCGACGGGGAGCAGTTGGGTGATGAAGCTCCGGTGATCAAGATCGTAAATTATTTGATCATCCAGGCGGTGCAAACCAAAGCCTCGGATATCCATATTGAGCCTGAAGATAAATTGCTTAATGTGCGTTACCGCATCGACGGCATGCTTCACCGCCAGTCTTCGCTTCCCCGGGACCTGGCGGCAGCGGTGACTTCGCGTTTTAAGATCATGGCCGGGTTGGATATCGCCGAGAAGCGCCTGCCGCAGGACGGCAGGATCATGATGAAGGTCGGCAGTAAAGATATAGATTTCCGCGTTTCTACCTGCCCCACGATCCACGGTGAGAACATCGTGTTGAGGATTTTAGATAAAACCGGGCTGGTCCTGGGGCTGGAGTCTTTGGGATTCCCTCAGAATACTCTGGGTTTGTTTAAAGAATTGATCAGTTCTCCCTATGGGATAATCCTGGTGACCGGGCCGACCGGAAGCGGTAAAACCACGACTTTGTATTCTGCGCTGCAGTTACTGAATAAAGAAGACGTGAATATCATGACCGTTGAGGACCCGGTGGAATACCAGTTCCCGGGTATGCGCCAGGTCCATGTCAATGTCCTGGCCGGCCTGACATTCGCTTCGGCGCTGCGCTCTTTCCTGCGCCAGGACCCGGATATTGTCATGGTCGGGGAAATCCGCGATCTGGAAACCGCGGAGATCGCGGTCCAGGCCGCTCTTACCGGCCACATGGTTTTCTCAACCCTGCATACCAATGATTCACCGTCGGCTTTTACCCGGCTGATGAATATGGGAGTGGAGCCGTTTTTGATCTCTTCTTCGTTACTGGGAGTTTTAGCTCAGCGACTTTTGCGCCGGGTCTGCGAGAAATGTAAAGAGCTTTATTCTCCGTCGGAAATTTTGCTTAAAGATATGGGGCTGGAGGATAAGATCAAAGCAAATATAAAATTCGCTAAAGGCAAAGGCTGTAAAGTCTGTAACCAGAGCGGCTATAAAGGCCGGATCGGCATCTACGAGCTCTTAAAGGTAACTCCCGAGATCCAGGATGCGGTGCTCAAAAAAGTCTCCGCGGACGAGATCCGCAATCTCGCGGTCAGCCAGGGCATGGTTACCCTCAGGAAAGCGGCGCTGGAAAAAATGCTTCTGGGCGGGACTACTCCGGAAGAGGTCATGCGCGTGACCCTGGAATCCGGCTAAGAGCCTGGCGCTAAATGAATTTATTGACAAATTTAATTTAGCATTTATAATGTTATAAATATCGTAAGAGTTTAATATTCATAGTCAACGTTATAAAGGAGGAGTAAAAATGTGGAGAAAAGGGTTTACGCTTATCGAACTGATCGTAGTTATCGCTATCATCGCTATCCTGGCGGCTATCATCGCGCCCAATGCTTTTAAGGCCATAGAGAAATCCAAGACTTCGGCAACTATCGGAGAGCTTCAGGGCATAAAAACCGCTGCTTTGTCTTATTTTGCTGATACAGGAACTTATCCGCCTGCTTGCCTTGGTGATGCCTGTGGCGCTCTTGCTAACGGTTTTATTGTGAATGCTACTTCCGCTGCTGCTACTATCGGAGGATGGGATGGTCCTTATTTGCCTAAATGGGCACCAACTTCAAAATTCGGCGGAGAATATAATTGGTTTAATACTACAGGATCAACATCTCTACACTTTAATGCTGCTTCAGGCGCAAATGAGAGATATGTGGAAGTAAACGGTACGATAAGCGTGGCTGTCCAGAATTCAATTGATAGGTCAGTTGACGGTGGGGCTGCTGTTAATAAAGCTGCCGGTGAATTGTGGTTCCCAAACGCAAATGCTGTTGAATTTCTGGTTTCTCGCGACGGCCCTATAACTCCGCAATAATTGGTTAGATGATTTAATTTTGCACCCCATATTCGGCATTTGCCGGGTATGGGGTGTCTAATATATGAGTTCTTCAATTTTATCTTGCCAGGGGTTAAGCAAAAGATTCGGCAGTGTTGTGGCTCTGGACGATCTGGAATTTAACCTTGAGCCCAACCAGCTTTTCTGCTTGTTAGGGTTAAACGGAGCGGGAAAGACCACCCTGATCAAATGTTTGCTGGGATTACTCCAGCCCTCTTCCGGTCAAATCAGTTTTAAAGGCCAGCCGCTTTGCCAACAGGATATCCAAAACCATTTCAGTTACCTTCCGGAATCATTTCAACTTTACCCTGAGATCACTTCTAAAGAGCTCCTTTGGGTTTTATCTTTTGGTTTGGGCAAAAGCTTTAAAGATGCGCTTGAGGCTTTGGAATTGGTAGGTCTGGCGGATAAGTCGGATAAAAAGATCAAAACCTATTCCCGGGGCATGCTTCAGCGTCTCGGCCTGGCAATATGCCTGATCAAGAAACCGCAGGTTGTATTCCTGGATGACCCTTTCCTGGGTCTGGATATCATGGGCCAGGTGGCTATGATCGAGGTGATCAAAAAGTTGAGAAACCAGGAGCAGGCGGTTTTATTTTCTTCGCATATCCTATCCCAGGTCGAGAAGATCGCGGACTCCGTGGGTATAATCCATAAAGGGCGGATGCTTTTTTGCGGCAAAGCCGAAGAACTCCTGAAAAGCCGCAAAGCCGTTTCTTTGGAAGAGGCTTTTTTAAAGGAATTAAGCAGCCAATGAGAAAAATAATTTCTTTTACAGTTCTAAATTTTCTCCAGGGCACCAGGGAGAAAATATTCTGGCTGGTGAGTTTTTTCTTTGTTTTTATACTGGGAGTCACTTTTTTTATCGGGTTATTATCCGTGGGCGAAACAGTCCCGGTCTTGCGCAGCGCCGGGCTTTCCGGGATCGAGGTCAGCGCGATAATGCTGGTGGTTTTTAGCTTGATCTTTAATTTTTACCGGGAAAAAGACTCCCGCTTGACTGAGTTTTTGCTCTCCCACTTTTCCCGGCCGGCCTATATAGCAGGCAAGCTCTGCGGGTATCTTTTGATCGGGCTGTTTTATATAATTTTGGCCGGGCTGGGCTGGTCTTTGGTTCTAGTCTTGAACAATGCTTTCAGTTTTTCGATCATTCCTGCGCTTTTTGCTTTGTATCTCAAGGTTTCCATAATCACTGCTGTGGCTCTGGCGTTTTCATGTTTGTTCAGCTCTTATACCATGGCTTTTTTCTCGACTTTTTTCGTTTATATCGCTTCAGAAGTCAGCCGCGACGCTTTGAAGATCATCTCTTACTCGCAGCATTCTAGCCTCAAGCCCTTCTTTAAAGGGCTGTATTATCTTCTTCCTAACATGGATAAGCTGGATATTAAATCCGCGGTAGCTTTCAACAGTCTGCCGCAGCCGGGATATTTCGCCTGGATCGGTTTATATGCTTTTATCTACGTCCTACTTTTATGGTCTCTGGCCACATACATATTCTTAAAGAAAGAAATTTAAAGCCGCTGGCGATCCTGATCGTTTTTCTGTTGGGATGCGCGATGTTTTTTTCGTATCTGACGGAAAACAGGGCAAAAGCGGACAAGCAAAAATTTTATTTTGTTCCGGACTTGAAATATCTTTCTCTGGCCAGCGCCACCCACAAGACTTTTCTGGGCTACCTTTTTTTTATCCGCGGCATCTTGGATTTAAACGAGCCCTTTCCTATTTCAATTAACCGGATGGATTATCTCTTGGCTAATTTTAAAGCCGCGGGAGCTTTGGAGCCGGAATTGACCAGGGCTTACTTTTTCGGCGGGGTGGTCGCTGGAAAAAACCAAAAGGATTCTTTAAAGGCCATTGCTTTTCTCAAAGATGGCAGCCAACAAAAACCCGGCAACTGGAAATTCCCTTTTTGGATCGGGCTTAATTATCTGCAATTGGGAGATTATTCGCGGGCAGCGGAATATTACCAAAAGGCGGCGCAATTACCGGGCAGCCCAAATTATATCAAGACCAATTTGATTTTTTTTTACTATAAAAGCGGAGAAGTTAACCAGGGCATAGCTTATCTTCAGTCCTTGATACTCTCGCTGGATGATAAAAAAATTATCGAGTTGGTTAAATTCAAGCTGGATTGGCTGCAGCGGCTGGCTATGTTGGAAGAAAAAGTCAGACAGTATTATGAGCTTTACGGAAAATATCCGCAGGACCTGGAAGAATTAAAGGCTCAAGGGCTGATTTCGCAGATTCCCGAAGATTCTTTCGGCCAAGGGTTCTATTTAGACAAAAGCGCGGACAGCACAAGGCCCCGGGTTAAGAGCAGAAAAGTCTGGCAGGGGAATTAACGTAAATACTAGTATTTATTGAAAGTTGTGATGATTTATGATAAGATAATAAAAGATGATATGTGTCTCAAAAATATTTTATTCCCAATGAAAATGGGTTATATGCCACAGAAGGCGATTACATTAGTGGAGTTGCTCATCGGCTTGGCCATTACCGTGGTGATCATGTCTATCACCGTGGTTTCCTTTAATTCCATGGAAGGCCGTAAGCTCGATACTCAGGCCAGGAATATGGTCGGCGACCTGATCTGGGCCCGGGAAGTAGCAGCGGCAAGGCATAATAATTGCACGGTTGTTTTTAATACCGCTAATAATGGGTATGCGTTCTACAAAGGCATTGTTAGCGCGAACAGCCTGATTAAGAACCAGAGCTTGACCCGGGGCGTGAGTTTAGACAGCGTTGAAGATTGGAGCGGCGGTACGCTTAACCAGATTGTTTTTTATTCCCCTAAAGGGGATTCTTCTGATTCAGCGGTGATCATCTTGAACCAAACCAACAGGCTGCGCTGGATCAATATCAGCAAGGAAACAGGTTTTATCAGAATGGAGTAAAAACATTAAAATGATTAAAGTCAAATATTCAGGCCTGCGCGTACGATCTTCAAATGGTTTGAGTTTGATCGAAGTTTGCCTGGCCATAGCCATTCTAGCTATAATCTTTACCAACCTTTCTTTCATATTTGATCAAGGCTACATGTTCTTGCGCAAGACCAGGCTTAGCCGCCAGGCTTTTTTTCTGGCTGAAGAAAAAATGGAAGAGCTTTTGCATGAAAACACCGTTAATTCCCCCACTAATGAAGCCAAAGCTCGGCTTGATTCTCCTTTTGAAGCTTTTCAGCGCTCGGTCAGCATTGACCTCCTAAATGCAGCGTCTTTGCGTTCGGTGTGCTGCACGTCTCCAGGTGTGGGCTGCGTTCTGGGTTGCGGGAGTAGGCTAGCCGAGGTTAATGTTACTATTTACTGGAATGGCACAAGCGGAGAACAGAGCTTCAGCCTGGTCAGTTTGGTTTCCAGTGCAACACACTAAAATGAAAGATAAAAAAGGATTTACCCTTATTGAGCTCCTGGTCAGCCTGGCGGTATTCTCTTTGGTGGTGGTGTCCATGGGCAGCGCTTTTTATAAGATTTATAATGATTGGCAGCGCCAGAGGGATTATAACTTGGTCCTGGAAAACGGCCGCTGGGCTATGGAGTTCATGAGTAATGAAATAAGGTTGGGCCATGGGGATAAGAATACGACTGACGCCGCAGAGGCGCCGTTAAGCGTCCATGAGCTTTTGCAATTTAAAGTGAATAGCGGAGGGGCGAATGATGATAAAATTTATTATTGGAGAGGAAAATCCACTGTGGGGGACCTTTTTGTTTTGTATCGCGGACAGGTCAATGGGAATAAAAATTTGAACAACGCCAATGATGCTCGTCAGGAATTATCTCGTTTCGTTGTAGGCGGCACGGATATCTTTGAGGTTTCTTCCGGATGTGCCAGCGCTAATGATTGTAACGTAGCCATAAACTTGACCTTGCGGCCCAGGCCCGAACAGCCGGTAGGCCCGGGCAACCAGAATGTTACTTTCTGGACTTTGGTCCGGCCGAGGAATTAGATGAAAAATCAAAAAGGCCAAATATTGTTGGTAGTTTTTATGCTGCTTTTATTCTCCAGCATTATCTTAGGAGGCGTTGTCATGCTCTGGCAATCCAGCCTGAATACCTCGGGGCTGCAAAAATATAGTTTGGCCGCTTTTTACCTTGCTCAGTCAGGTATTGAGCGGGCTTGCGCAGAGATAATGTATAAAGCTGCTACGGAACCCACCGGTCCAAACGGTATAGATAATTGGCTTGATGGTGGCCAGTCTTTTTTTGAGCCTAATTTGGCCGGAGGGAGTTATCTTGTGGATATTACGATGGGTACTGGTGCTGATAAAAATATGGTAAAAATAGTTTCTATGGGAAAAATGGGTAATTCTGAAAGAAAAATACAATTAAAAATATTGGTGAATGAAGTTTCTTGCTCAAGAGTAGGTAAAAGCGGCAGATGTGGTCCTCCCTGGGGTAATGCTTGGGGATATTGGAGCAGGTTCGATAACGAGTGGGAAGAACAATAAACTATGGCTAATTACAGCTATTTAGCCAGAGACGACGCCGGAAAACAGGTCAAGGGTGTCATGGCTGCCGAGAACGAGTTGGACCTGGCTAACCGCTTGCACAACATGGGCTATTTTTTGACTTCGGTCAAAACTGCTCCCGCTGTTTCCCAAAAGAATGAAGCTAAGGGCGGCCACCTCAACCAGGTAGAAGTCTTGAATTTTTCCAACCAGTTAGCGATTTCGCTGGAAGCCGGCGTCCCATTATTGACTGTTCTTAAAGATATGGGGATAAGCCTTCGGCAGAAAAAGGTCAAGCTGGTAGTAGAAGATATTTCCCGCCGGGTTGAGTCCGGATGTACTTTTCGGGAGGCTCTGGCCATGCATCCCCGGTCTTTTTCTCCGCTTTTTATTTCCATTATCGGCGCCGGAGAAAACACGGGCAAATTGTCTTATGTTCTTAATGATCTGGTAAAGATCATTGAATGGCAGCTGGAGCTGGAAGCCAAGATGAAAGAGGCTTCTATTTATCCCATTGTTCTTTTCTGCGCCATGGCCGGCGTGGTCACGATCTTGATGTCCGCGGTAATTCCCAAGTTTGAGCCGATGTTCAAGGATCTTAACGTGGAATTGCCTCTGGCCACCAAGATCGTCCTGGGAGCGAGCAAGGTCTGGTGGGTCCCTTTAGTGGTTTTTGCCGTGGCTGCTGCAACCTGGATCATTATCGGCCTGTATCCTAAAGGCCGCTATCAGCTGGATAAGTTTAAATTAACCCTGCCGATCATGGGTGATCTTTTGACCAAAATTTCCCTATCCCGTTTTTGCCATACTTTTTCCCTGGCTTTGCGTTCCGGGGTGAACGTTTTTAATGCTTTGGGTATGTCTGCCGAGGTTACGGGAAACAGCTTTATCGCGGCATCGGTTTCTAAGGCCCGGGATTACGTCAATATCGGAGAGAGGATCGCCACTTCCATGGAGCTTTCCGGAAAAGATTCCGGCTGTAAATTCCCGGATATCGTCATCCGCATGATCAGCGTGGGAGAGCAGAGCGGCAGCCTGTCTGAAACCCTGGACAAGGTCAACCAGTTTTATGACAAGGAAGTGCCTTCTACGGTAAGAAAAATATTCTCTTTATTGGAGCCTTTGATGATTCTAGTCATGGGTGTGGTTGTCGGAGGGATAGCTCTCTCGGTTTTTTTACCGCTGACCAAACTTGTCAGCGCTGTGGGAGGAGATTAATTTGGCTGATCAGCTTTTTGGCATAGACATCGGGTCGAAATATACTAAAGTTGTAGTGCTTGAGCATGGAGTTAAAACCCGCCTGGTCAACGGTTTTCTTTTTCCCACCCCCATAAAGGTTAGTAAAGGCGGGGACAAGGAAGTCGATACTGAGCTTTTTCTGGGGGCCATGAGCCCTTTTATTCCGGCCGAGAGCCTGCGCCGCGCCAAAATCGCGGTTAACCTGCCGCCGATGTCTATTACCGCGCTTTCGGTATTCCTGCCTTTGATGTCCCGGAAAGAACTTTCCTATGCCGCGATCAACGAAGCCAAACAGAAGATGATCCCGGTTGCCGGCCCAAACCACATATTCGACTGCCTTTTTCTGGGCGAGACCATGGTCAATAAAATACCCAGGGCCGAGGTTTTGGTGATCCGCACGGAAAAGTTCTATGTTCAGAGAATAATCGAGATCTTTAAAAGTATCAATGAGCATCCCGCGCTTATTAGCCCGGCCAGTACCATATTGCCTAATATTGTGCCCAAGGAGGCTTGGGGAAAAGACCGGGCAGCGGTTATTGTGGATATCGGCGCCTCCTATTTAAAGATAATGATCTGCAGCGCTGCACATATGGTTTTCATGCGCAATATCGTTTTTGGCCTTGAGGACATAATCCAGGATTTTGCCCGGCAGCTCAATCTTAAGGTTCCCGAAGCGGAAGAGGCCGTAAAAAGGCATGGGGTCCCGGAAGTTGCTTTTGATCCCAAGGATAAGGTCGCGATAGCCGAAGAGATCATGCGCCAGAAATACGAGGCCAGCCTTGAAGAGCCGTCTTCTCAGGCCGTTCAGGTTAATCTTTTGGAGCTCAGGCTGTTATGGCAGCCCCATATCGAGCGGATCGCCCAGGAACTGCGCCGCTCTTTTGTGTTTTACAATGAGCGTTCCGAGGGCAGAAAAATCGAACAGCTGTTTTTTATCGGAGGCGGAAGCTATATCAAGAATCTCCGGAAGATCTTATCCTCTCATGTGGGAGGCGAGTGCAAGGAGGTCCTTCCTTTTGCCCATATCCCGCATGAGATTACTATCGATAATAAATTCAAAGAAGAGATCGTCTCGTCGGCGATTTTTGCTTCTGCCGCCAGTTTGGCTTTCGGCATCCCCTTAAAAAAAGGGGCCAAAGAAGTACAGATCAATTTTCTTCCGGTAGAGATCAAACAGAAGGCGGCAATAGCCTCGAGGCGAATGATATTGTTAATCATTGGGTTTTGTTTGATCGGCGTTTTTCTTCTGGCTGGGGGGCAGCTGTTCTTATCCAACCAGATGGTCAAGTGGAATATCCGCGCAGTTGAAAAGAAATTGAGCAAGGTCAAAAGAGTCTCGGAGGATCTTAAAGTAATGGACCAATACCAGGCTAAAATTAAACAGCTCAGTCAGCAGATAGATGATTTGATCAAATCCCGGCCTGATTTTAACCTGCCTCTAAATGACCTGGCCAAAGCCTTGCCTGAAGAAATTATTTTGAACAAATGCCTTTTTACCGCGAATAAGATCGAACTTGAGGCTAGCATGTTCGCTGATTACGAAGAGGCGAATAAATTCATCTCGGATTTTAAGAACAAACTGGCTAAAACCGGATATTTCTCAAACATAACTGTTCCCGCGATCGAACTGGAAGCTATTTCTCCGGAATTAAGCTCTGGAGGCGGGCAAGAAAAGCTGCGTTTGACCCAGCCTAAGGACAGGAATTTTAAATTATCCGCCGATGTCGCTGTGCCTAAAACTCCGGCGGCCGGTGTAAGCTCTGCGGCGGACAAGGAAGGCTTATGAAAAAATTGCTTCCTATTTTAAGTTGGGTGGGGATGGGGTTGGCAATGCTATTAGTGGTTTTTGTTTTTGTTACTCAGTTCCAAGCCAAGCAAAAATTAAACAAAGAATTAACGGTAAAGAAAGCGGAGCTTAACGAAGCCGAAAGCGCCAGCCGGAGAATGGCAGAATTGGAAAAGAAAAGCCAGGGATTAAGGCAAAAAGAGATCAAAATGAAAAGGCGGGTGGTGGTTGGCGATACTCAGCCGCTGGAGCTGATCAAGGCCATCACCGGCTTGGCTAGCAAAACGGGGCTGCGCAACATCAAATTCGAATTAAAAACTTCCAGCCAAATTGCCGCCAAGGATCCGTCAGCGCCTCCTGCGCCCCCGGGCGCCGGGCCGGTTCCTTCTTATTTTCAGATGAATTTTGACTCGACATTCCCCCAGGCGCTTAAATTCCTTAAAGGTTTGAACGAGTTGGAAAGGATCGTCACCGTCGAGAAAATAGATATCAGCCGAAAACTCGATATTCTTCCTTATCAATCGGTTGTTTTAAGTTTGATGACTTATTCTTTCTCAGAATAAGTTAAAAAAAATCTTGACAAACAATGTGGGTATGTTAAACTCAGAAAAAATGGAGGTGTGGCAATGAGAAAGTCCGGTTTTACTCTTATCGAATTAGTTATGGTTATCGTTATCATCGGTATTTTAGCGGCAGTAGCAATACCCAGGTTCATGAATTTACGCGAGGAAGCGATAAAAGCCAGATGCCAGGCTGATGTTGGGGCGCTCAGAACTGGAATATCCGGATGGTATGCCAAATATCATGTTAATAATACCCGCTGTCCTTCTCTTGATGATGGTGGTGTCATAGGAGATTGTAACGACAACGGGTTCCCCGTTGCTACCCAACTTGCTTCTGATGTCCAATTTGCGCGATTTGCTTTTGCGGACGGTAAATTGCCTCCTGTTGGGCATATCAAGAATCAAACCAGGTGCCCAAATTGGGGCGATGTTGATTGTTATGATGCGGAAAATGGAACCTTTAACGAGACCGCGGCTTGTGAAGATTAAGGCGCGGAAATAATTTGTGTTTTTTGTTTATAGCCCCTGAGGAAACTCAGGGGCTTTTTTTATAACCGCTGGAATAAAAATAAGTTAGAATTAAAAACGCTGATGATTTTGCTTGACATAAAATCCTGGTGTTTTATAATTCTTAAAGAGGCGCTTCACTAAAACAACCTACTATGAAAAGAATAATGATAGTTGATGACGCGATTTTCATGCGTCAGATGCTGATGAAAATGCTGATTGCCGAAGGTTTTGAGATCTGCGGCGAAGCTTCCTGCGCCACTGAGGCGGTGGAGAAATACAAAGCTGTTAAGCCGGATCTGGTGACTATGGATATTGTCATGCCCATGATGGAGGAGCTCGACGGAATAGGCGCGGTCAGGGAGATCATTAAACTAGATCCCGAGGCCAGGATCATTATCTGTTCGGTTATGGGCCAACAGTCTTTGGTCGTGGAAGCTATCCGCGCCGGAGCCAAGGATTTTGTGACTAAGCCTGTCCAGCCGGTAAGGCTCTTGGAAGCGGTAAAGAATATCTTGAAACTCAATCAAGCTTAGTTTATGGCGGAGATTAATTTTACCGATAACCAAAAAGATGCTCTTAAGGAGATCGGGAATATCTGTGCCGGCAATGCTGCGACCGCCCTTTCCCAACTCTTAGACCGAAAAATAACCATAGTTGTGCCCCGGATACTCTTCCTGCCCATAGAGCAGGTGCCTCAGGCTGTGGGAGGAGTCGATAAGCTGGTCGCCGGGCTGATGCTGCGGGTGCTGGGCGATCTGCCCAGTAATATTATCTTTATATTTTCTTTGAAAGATGCGCTGGCTTTGGCCTCGCTTTTGACCGGCAAGCAGGTTTCCGGCTCCAGCGTTATGACTGACCTGGAAAGATCGGCTCTTAAAGAAGTCGGCGTTATCTTGGCTAACGCTTACCTGGGCGCTTTAGGAAGTTTTGTTGGTTTAGGGCTGGTTCCCACTGTCCCCGAATTGATTGTGGATATGGCTGGGGCGATAATGGATTATATTCTTATTGAACTCAGCTGTAAGTCGGAATTCGCTCTTCTGGTGGAATCGGAATTCCGGGAGCCGGAAGCTTCGGTTACCGGCCATTTTTTCCTTATTCCTAATCCCGACGGCCTGGAGCTTATTTTACGCTCTATTGATAAATAAAACATCATTTTAAGGGGATGGCTCATGCAAGATAGCTACAAAGAATTATTCCTTTCCGAATCCCTGGAGTACCTGGGCAATATCAGTAAATGCCTGGTCAAGATCGAAGAAAATCCCGCCGACTCTCTTTCCATTAACGAAATTTTCCGGGGGATCCATACCTTAAAAGGCATGTCCGCGACCATGGGCTACGATAAACTCACGGCTCTCTGCCATTTGGCAGAGGATCTTCTGGATGAGGTTCGCAACAAGAAGAGGAAGCTTAATTCCGAGATCATCGATATTCTTTTCGCCGTGGTGGATATTATCAGCGAGCTTCTGGAAGAGATCAAGGCTAATAAGCCCTCTGTTGTGGATATAGGCGAGGTGACCCAGAGGCTGAAAAAATTCCTGCTTACTAAAGATGGGGCTGAGGTTGAGGAAACCAGTGCTTCTTCTAAAGCCGCTCTTTCTGCCGGTGATAAATTAATTTTCAGTGAATCGGAAAATAAAAACGCCCGCCAGGCCCAGGAAAAGGGAAGCCAGATTTATAAGGTTGACATTGCTTTGAACCATGATTGCGTGATGAAAGAAGCCCGGGCATTCCTGGTGATTACCAACCTGCGCAAGCTCGGAGAAATATTAAAATCCATCCCCGAAGTTGAAAATCTAAAAGAGGGAAAGTTTGAATTCTCGTTTACCGTGTTTTTGGCTTCCAAAGAGGACCAGAATATCATCCGTCAGGAGCTTTTAGGTATTTCCGAAATAGAGGAAGTTATCGTATCTGGGGCTGATCCGCAGGAAAAAGCAGGAATAGACGCTAAAACTTCAGCTAAAACTTCTGCCACGCAATCTGCCCCGGTTTATGTTAAAAAGATCCAGAGTATGCGTATTCCAGTCGAAAGGCTGGATAAGATAATGAATCTGATGGGAGAATTGGCAATCGCTAAGATCAGGCTTGCCCAGACAGTCCAGACTTATAAGATTGAGGCCTTGGAAGAGGTAGTGTTTATGCTGGACCGCTTGATCACCACTCTTCAGGACGAAGTTATGCAGACGCGGCTTCTTCCGGTTGCCTATATACTCGATGCTTTCCCGCGCGTAGTCAGAGATGTGGCTAGAAAACAGAATAAAGAAGTTGACTTGGAGATCTTGGGCAGCGAAATAGAGTTGGACCGGGTAGTCCTTGATGAGATCAGCGACCCGCTTTTGCATTTAGTCAGGAATTCCATTGATCACGGTTTGGAGGCTTCGCAAGAGAGAATTAAGAAAAATAAGCCCCCCCGCGGAAAAGTAACCATCCAGGTCAGCCGTCAGAAAGGCCAGATCTTTATCGAGGTCGGGGACGACGGGCAGGGAGTTGATTATCAGGCGGTTAAAAAAGTGGCTTTAGCTAAAGGCTTGATTACCGAAGAAGAAACCAAAGATCTGGACGAAAAGAGGATCCTGGATCTGATCGCTTTGCCGGGATTTTCCACTTCCGCCAAAATAACCGATATTTCCGGCCGGGGCGTAGGGCTGGATGTGGTAAAAAGCAAGATCGAAGCTTTAGGCGGCAGGGTTGATTTCGAGACCAAGAAGGACGTTGGCAGTAAATTTATTCTGACCTTGCCATTGACTTTGGCTATTATCAAGGCAATGTTGGTCAAGGTTCAGGAAGAGACATACGCCGTGCCCCTTATGAATATCAGGGAAACGATCAAGATCGCTAAAAAGGAATTAAAATTTTTGCAAAATTTCGAGGTGATCAAGGTCAGGGATGAAGTTATCCCTATCATCAGGCTGGATAAGATTCTGGGAGTGGCAAGCTCAAAGCTCAAGCAGGAGAACACAGACGAAAGGTTGTCTTTGGTTATTGTCGAATACGGCAAGAGAGCCATGGGGCTGGTGGTCTCTCAGGTTCTGGGAGAACAGGATATAGCGGTAAAACCTCTCGGGTCATTGGTCAAGCGCACCAAGGGCATTGCCGGCGCTACAATACTGGGAGACGGCAGGGTAGCTTTAATCCTGGACATAATGAGTTTGATGTAGCTTAAATTCTAGGGGTGGAAGAAATGGAAAATTTAAAATTAAACAATGAACAGCTGGATGTTTTAAGGGAAATCGGCACCATCGGCGGGGGATCCGCGGCCACGGCTTTAAGCCAGATCCTGGCTAAAAAAGTTACTATCTCCGTCCCGCAGGTCAAGCTGGTTTCTTCCGATAGAATAACCGCTTCGGAATTTCTCATCGAGCCAGACGAAGTAAGCCTGGCCGTGGATTTGAAGATCCTGGGCGCGCTTGCGGGCAGTATAATCGTTTTGTTTTCCCAGAAGAGCGCTTTAATGATGATCGACATCCTGCTCAAAAGGCCGGTCGGCTCGACCCAGCTGTTGAACGTTATGGAAGCATCCGCCCTTTCGGAAAGCGCGCATATTCTTTCCGGCTCGTACCTTAATGCCGTGGGGGAGCTTTTGGAATTGCATCAGCTGATCCCTTCGATCCCTCAGACCATAGTTGACCGGATGGACCGGCTGAATAAAATGATGATCAAAAAATTCACTGATCAGGGAGTCCATTTCTTGCTGCCTATCGAGAATAACCTGATGATCGAGGATATCCACGTCCCGCTTTATGTGATTTTCTTGCTTGAATACGACAGCATCAAAAAAATCTTAAAGATAATCGGATTATGAAAGAAGAAATATTCGCTTTAGATATCGGCACCAGGAAAGTGATGGGCATAGTCGCCAGGCGCAATGATGAAAGCCTGGAGATCCTGGACGTTGAAATGATGGAGCATCCGGCTCGTCCGATGTTTGACGGCCAGATCCATTCTATCGATGAGGTTGCTAAGACCGTTAAGAAGATCAAGGAAAAACTGGAGTCCAGGCTGGGGAAAAAGCTGGATAAAGCCGGCGTAGCCGTGGCGGGGAGGAACCTGCTGACTTATAAGAGTAAGGTCAGCCGCGATTTTGTTCAGGCCGAAGAAGTTACCCTGGATCTTATCAGGACTTTGGAGCTTGAGGCGGTAGATAAGATCAGCTCTGACTTCGGTAAGGATCTTTCGGAATTTTATTGCGTGGGTTACAGCCCGGTGTATTACCAGCTCGACGATAACCGGATCGACTTTCCAGTCGGCCACAGGGCGAAATCCGTGAAGATCGAAGTCATAGTTACTTTTCTTCCGCGCATAGTTTTAGACAGCATATTCGCGGTTTTGCGTAAGGCTCGTATCGAGGCAACAAATCTGACCCTGGAACCAATATCGGCGATAAACGCCATAATCCCTGTTGAAATGCGCAGGCTTAATATACTCCTGGTGGATATCGGAGCCGGGACATCGGATATCGCGATATCCCGCGAAGGGGTGGTTTTCGCCTATGGGATGGTCCCTGAAGCCGGCGATGAGATCACTGAAGCTATTTCCCATCAGCTTCTGGTTGATTTCTCCACCGCGGAAAAGATCAAACGCGCCTTAGAGACTAGCGATCAGGTCGAATACGAGGATATCTGGAGCAGGAAGCACCGGATCAATACCCGGGACGCGAAATTTCTTTTGTCCGACGCGGTAAAGAAGCTCGCTCGGGCAATCGCTAAAACCGGGTTAGAATTAAACGGCGCGGCGCCTTCAGCCATAGTCCTGGTAGGAGGAGGGAGCCTTACCTGCAACCTTATTGATGAACTGGCTTTGGGTTTTAATATGGCCAGCGATAAGATCGGGATCCGTTTACCGGCGATGATCAACGGGCTTAAAGATCTGTCTAATAAATTATCCGGCCCGGAGGCGGTCACTCCTATCGGAATAGCCATGATGACCGAGCAATCGGAAGGTTTGCGTTTTATTGAAATTGAGGTCAATAAGGAAAAAATTATTTTACTGGATTTTGCCCAAAAGAAAGATATTTTGGGGGCGTTGACATTTTCCGGAGCGATCAATGAAAAAAGGCTTTACCCCCGGCCGGGGCTGGCGTTGACCGTCAAATTAAACGGTGAACTTAAGATCATTAAGGGCTCATTTGGCACCCCGGCGAAGATCCGTCTTAACGATAAAAGCGTTGCCAGTTTATCCGAGAAGATCAATCACGGGGATAAAATAGAGTTTGAGCAAGCCCAAGATGGCCAGGACGCCCGGGCTACGGTCGCCCAACTCGTAAAACTTGATCCGGTGAGCGTTAAATTTAACGGCCAGCTGCGCCAATACTTTTCCGAGGTTCTGATGGATGGGCGGCTGGTCAGCGGGGATGTTGAGGTTTTGGACCGGGCGAACATCGAGATACTGCCTATTCAAGCTAGAAATGTGCTGAAGTCCGAGAATGTCAACCTGGAAGCTTTATCCGAACGGCAGGTACTGGTAAACATCGACGGTTCTCCCAAGATCCTGCCTCAGCGCAATTTCACCCTGCTTATTAACGGCAAATCCGCAGACCTGGAAACCGAGGTGAAAGAGCAGGATGAAATAGAATTTTCGACCGCTACTCCCACTTATTACCGGGTCAAAGATGTGGTAGATACAGGCGTAGGTTTTGAGAAGATGCGCATCAGCGTGGACAACCGTGATATCGAAGTAGAGATCGAGAGGGTCCAGGTTTTTATGAACGGCCATCAGGTTAAGCCCGATGAATTTTTGATCGACGGCGCGGATATCCGGGTTTATTATATCAAAGAGCGCAAGATCCTGCTTTCGGAAATTTTTAAGTACATCGAGATCGATCCTCAGAAATTAGCCGGCAAGAGGATGCGGATATTGGTTAATGATTCTCCCGCCGGCTTTACCACGCCGCTGGAGGATGGTTCGCGGGTAAGATTGCTGTTCGAGGAAAGATAAGCAGCTGCATTTTTAACCAGGGGGGGAGATGAAAATACAAAATTATATGGAAGATGTTGTCCAGGATGAAATGGAACAGCTTCTTAATGAGAGGGATAATGCTTGTAAATGCACTAAATGCAAGCTGGATATAATGGTTTGGGTTTTAAACCGGCTGCCCGCCAAATACGTGATCACTGACCGGGGCCGGCTCTACACTAAGCTTAAGGAACAAGAAGTCCAGTTCAAGGCGGACGTGGTTAAGGAGCTGACCAAGGCCATTGATTTTGTCGCTAAGAATCCGCAGCATTGAGAGGCTTTTAGGCTATGGAAGAGATTAAGGGCGGCAATGAAGTTACCCAGGAGCAGCTGGACAAGGTCGTACACTTCATAAATAAAAAAAAGAGGATCGACCTTTGTTCTTACCGGCAGAGTTTTATTTTTCGGCACCTGCGTTCCAGGATGAGTGATCTCAATATTTTGGACTCTCTGGATTATATCACTTATTTGAAAAATAATCCTAAAGAGATAGACCTGTTCCTTGAGGATTTATCGATCAACGTTACGCATTTTTTTCGCGACCCGGAGGTGTTTACCGCTTTTCAGAAGGGGCCATTGGCGCAGTTGATCAGCCGCAAAACTAAGAGCAGCCTGAATCTGATCCGGCTATGGTCAGCGGCTTGCGCTTCCGGCCAGGAGCCTTATTCGCTGGCGATCATGATGAGCGAGGCGTTGGGTAATCGCAGCGATTTCGTGGTCAAGATCTGGGCGACTGACGTAGATAGCGAAGCCCTGGAAAAAGCCCGGATAGGAGAATACGAGGAAAAAGATCTTAAGGAAGCCGGCAATAAGATACTTGAAAAATACTTCAAACCGGTCTATAATGGTAAATATTCTGTCAAGGACAGCATCAGGAAAATGGTCAGGTTTGAGAAGCAAAATCTTATCAGCGAACCGGGATTGAAGTTTATTGATGCTGTTTTTTGCCGCAATGTGATGATTTATTTTACCCGGGAACAGCAGGAGGCGCTGTTTGGCAAGTTTTACAATTCGCTGAATTCCGAAGGGTATCTGGTCATCGCCAAGGTTGAGAGTATCTGGAATAAGGAAATGTTTGTTAACATCGACCCTTACAATAAGATTTACCAGAAAGCGTCTTGAGATAAAACAAAAAACAAAAGCCGGAAAATTTTCTAAAAGCGACATGAAAATGAAAGGGAGGTAAAAGATGGCAAAAGTTTTGGTGGTGGACGACGCGTTGTTTATGCGCAGAATGCTTTCTGATATCCTGAAAAAGGAAGGCATTGAGGTCTGCGGTGAAGCGGAGAACGGTAAAGATGCTATTCAAAAGTATCAGCTGCTTAAACCCGACTTGGTGACCATGGATATCGTTATGCCCAAGATCGAGGAAATCGACGGCATTGGGGCGGTCAAGGAGATCGTTAAAGTTGATCCTCAGGCCAAGATTATCATGGTTTCAGCTATGGGTCAGCATTCTCTGGTTGTGGAAGCGATCCAGGCGGGCGCAAAAGACTTTGTCACTAAGCCTTTCCAGCCATCAAGGGTTATTGAGGCGGTAAAAAGAGCTTTAGGCGGGTAATTATTTCTTTGGGGAAGGTTTATGGAAGATAATCTTATTGAAGTACAGATGGCTCAGATGCAGATCGCTCAGGCACCGGCAGTGCTGGTGACCAAGGGGCTGGGTTCATGCCTGGGGATCACTTTTTGGGACCCGGGTAAGAAGATCGGCTCTATGGCTCATCCTATGCTTCCGGATTTTGATAAGGCGAGGGTAAAATCCAACCCCAGCCGTTTTGTTAATTCCGCTATAATCCACATGCTTGAAGAGATGGAGAAGATGGGCTGTTCACGCTCGAGAATTGCGGTCAAAATTTTCGGCGGAGCGCACATGTTCAGTTTTATTAATACCGACAGTGTCTTAAACGTCGGACAAAAGAATATCGAAATGGCTTTAATCACTTTAAAAGAATTAAACATGAAAATCTCCGGGCAGGAAATCGGCGGTACTTTCGGCCGGACCATATTTATAAACCTCGATGACGGCAAGGTTTTAGTTAAGACTGTTTCCTGGGGAGAAAAAGAAGTCTAATGGCAGACAAAGTAAAAGTGTTAGTCGTGGATGATTCGTTCCTGATGCGCAGGATAATCTCTGATATCGTAAACAGCGATCCCCATCTGGAAGTGGTTGGGAAAGCCAAGGACGGCGAAGAGGCATTAGAGAAAATCGTCTCTTTGAATCCGGATGTGGTGACTTTAGATATAAATCTTCCGGTAAAAAACGGAATAGATGTTTTAAATGATATAATGAAAGTCAGGCCCACGAAGGTGATCATGCTTTCAGCTTATACCCGGGCAGGGGCATCTGCCACGATCAGGGCTTTGGAACTTGGGGCGGTTGATTTTATCGCCAAACCTTGCGGAGAAATTTCTCTGGGTTTGGAGAAACTCAAGAATGAGATAATTACTAAAATTAAACTTGCCGCTAACGTCGATCTAGGCAAGTATCTTTCAGCTTTTCGAGCTGCCGGCCTGGCTGTTCAGGAAGAAGAAAAAAACGCCGGGGTAAAAAAGCTGGTTATTATCGGCGCTTCTACCGGCGGCCCCAAGGCGATTTTGAATCTTATGAAATGTATTCCTGGTGATATTGATGCGGCTTTTTTGATCGTTCAGCATATGCCTAAGGGTTTTACTTTGAGTTTTGCGGAGAGGATTTCCTGGGAAGCCGGGATTAAGGCCAAAGAAGCCGAAGATGGGGATATTATCGATTCCAGCAAGGCTTTTGTCGCTCCCGCGGGAAGCCACATGGTTTTATCCAGAGAAAGAGGGCTCCTGAAAATAAGGTTGAATCAGGATGCCCCGGTAAATTTTGTCAGGCCTTCGATAGACGTAACCATGCTTTCTGCTGTTAATATTTTTGGCGGGCAAATAATCGGAGTGATCTTGACCGGGATGGGCAAAGATGGGCTGGAAGGGGCAAGAAAAATAAAAGAAGCAGGGGGAAAGATTCTTATCCAGGATGAAGAATCTTCGGTGGTCTGGGGGATGCCGGGTTCGGTCTCCAGGGCTGGATTAAGTGAAGGGGCATTGCCTCTTTCGCAGATAGCCGAGGTTTTAGTTAAATGCATCCGGGGGGAATCCTCGAGGTAAGAATTGGGGTAAATAAATGGAAGAAGAACAAAAATTAACGTTCACTCAGCTGGATGTGCTTAAAGAAATAGGCACCATCGGCTCGGCTACCGCTGCCACCGCTCTGGCGGATATGGTCCAGTCTAAAGTGGATATTTCCGTTCCGCAGGTAAGCCTTGTGCCTTTGGAGAATCTTTCTACGATCCTGGCCAGCGCCGAGAAACTTTATTTTGTCCTGGATATGGAGATTAAAGGAGATATTGGGGGAAGGATATTCCTTCTGTTGTCGCCTGAGGACGCTAAATTTTTGGCCAGCGCTTTACTGAATAAATCCAAGGATGAGCTGGATTTTAAAGACGATATGTTCCGGTCCTCTTTGCAGGAAGCTTGCAATATCTTAGGCGGTGCGTACATTTCGGCATTGGCGGACATGACAAATTTCACCATCCTTACTTCCATTCCGTCGCTGGCTATGGATATGGTCGGAGCGATACTTGATTTTATCTTTATCCAGATCGCTCAGACCTCGGAAGAGGCGTTGTTTATTAAAACTGATTTGCAGGTCAAGGGTTTAAGCATGGAAGGCTTATTTCTTCTATTTCCTACAAGCGATTCTTTGCAGAAAATCTTTAATGTTTTAGGAGTTAAGTAAGGGGGAGGCAAAACATGGCAGAACAAAAGGAACATGAATACCAGTTGGTTGTTTTTACTCTTGGGCAAGAGGAATTTGGGGTGGATATCAGCCAGGTCAGAGAGATCGTAAGAGTGGTTCAGATCACTTATTTGCCTAAAGCTCCGGTTTTTGTAGAGGGCGTGGTCAACTTGCGCGGTCAAGTTTTGGCTGTTATTGACCTGTCCAAGAGGATTGGTGTGCCTTCTAAGGAAAGAGGAGAAAATACCCGGATCATAGTGGTCGAAGTCGGAGAGAATACTGTAGGTATGATCGTGGACTCGGTTTCGGAGGTTTTGAGACTGTCTTCTGAACTTGTGGAGAGTGTTCCTTCCCTCGTGGAGACGGAAGTCCCGGAACATTACATCAGAGGGGTGGGAAAGCTCAAAGACAGACTGCTGGTCCTTTTGGACCTGGATAAAATACTGACCCCCGGAGAATTTCAGCTGGTGGAAAAACATATCAAGGCAAGCATAGCCAAGGAAAACTGAATTTTGCAGGTTAGCTAAGTCTGATCTTAAAATTTAAAAGAGATGGGAATTACAATCCGCCGGGTGAATTTGGCGGTTTGTAATTTATGGGGCTATGAGATATTATCCATTATTCGCGGATTTAAAAAACAAAGTTTGCTGCGTGATCGGCGGCGGTGTGGTCGCGGAGAGAAAAGTCAGGGTTCTTTTAAAATGCCAGGCCCGGGTAACGGTGTTTAGCCCCAGGCTTACCGCGGGCCTGGAAAAGCTGCGGCGGCAAGATAAGATCGCTTATCGAAGATCTGTCCCGGGAAAAAGTTTTCTCCGGGAGGCGTTTTTGGTCGTTGCCGCTACAAATAACCGCCAAATTAATTCCCGGATCTCTGGCGATTGCCGCAAAAAAGGGATCCTGGTTAACGTTGTCGACGTGCCCGGGGAAAGCAATTTTATTGTTCCGTCGTTTATCGAGAAAGACGGCCTGGTTATCGCTATATCTACAAGCGGCCAGGCGCCATGTCTGGCTAAAAAGATCCGTCAAGACCTGGCCAAAAATTTTTTGCCTCGTTACGCCGGGCTGTTAAAAGAATTAACCGGAGTGCGTAATAAACTTAAAAATTCCTGTCTTGGGGTTTCGAAAAGAAAATCGGTTTTGAATAGGTTTATAAACTCCCGTATTTAGGATATGGCTTTTTCCTATCAAATATTTTTCAATCTTCTGGTATTCATCTATGGCCTAAGCGCAATAGGGTATTTTATCTTTTTCATCACTCAAAAGCAGAAATTTGGGTTTTGCGCTTTTGTTTTGGTTTTGTCGGGTTGGATTTTGCAGGCCGGGCTGCTTGCTTACCGGTGGCTGGTTTTCAAATCTTTCGCTGTCTCTAACCTTTACGAATCCCTGAATTTTTTTGCTTGGATAATCGTGTTGGTTTATCTTATTTCCGAATTTCGGCAGAAGCAGTGGACTGATGGAGTATTTGTCCTGCCCCTGGTAGTATCGCTGGCGGCTTATGCTGCGACTTTAAATAGCGATCTAAGGCCATTACCTGCGGTGCTTAAAAGCCCGTGGATGGCGGTGCACGTAACTTTATGTTTTTTAAGTTACGCTTGTTTTACTTTGGCTTTTTGTTTCGCGGTCATGTATGTCTGGCAGGAGAAAGAATTGAAATCCCGCAAGGTCGACGGCTTTTTTTTTCGTTTACCGGCTTTGGAATTTTTAGACAGGCTGGGGTATCGGGCAGTTGTTTTTGGTTTTATCTTCCTGAGCCTGGGGATTGTCAGCGGTTCAATCTGGGCCCAGAAAGCCTGGGGCGTTTTCTGGAATTGGGACCCTAAAGAGACCTGGTCGCTGGTTATGTGGCTGTTGTACCTGGTTTATTTGCATGGCCGCCTGATGTCCGGTTGGAGGGGGAAAAAAAGCGCGTATCTGTCGATAATCGGATTTGCGGTGATGCTTTTTACCTATTTAGGGGTGAGTTTTCTCTTACCCGGCCTGCATTCGTATTTGTCAAAATAATGAATATCCAATTACTTGGGCTTAATCATAAGAGCGCTCCTATAGAAATAAGGGAAAAGATCGCTTTTTCCGATTCTAAATTAGATGTTGCCCTCAAAGAGCTAAAAAAATATGAAGGGATCGAGGAAGTTTTAATCCTTTCTACCTGCAATCGCACGGAGATTTACGTGGCCAGCAGTGATTGCTCGCGAGGAGCAGATTGTCTCTGGGATTTTATTTGCCGTTCTATGGAGTTGCAGGAAGAAGGACTCCGAAAATATTTTTATCTTTTAAATAATAAAAAAGCGATAAAACATCTTTTTCAGGTGGCCTCCAGCCTGGATTCCATGATCATCGGAGAAACCCAGATTTTTGGCCAGGTTAAAGACGCCTATTTTAAGGCCAGACAGGCTAATTCCCTGGGGCGGACTTTGGATAGTATTTTTGAAGAGGCGATCCGGGTCGGCAAAAAAGTGCGCACCCAGACCCAGATCGGCAAAGGCGCGATTTCTACCTCTACCGCGGCAATAGAACTGGCGCGCAAGATCTTTGAAACTTTAGAAGACAAGAAGGTCTTGATCATCGGCGCGGGCAAGATCGGCGAGCTTACAGTGAAAAATCTTTCTTCGCGGGGGATTAAGACCGTTATTGTCGCTAACCGCACCCTGGTTAAGGCCCAGGAACTGGCGCAGCGTTTCTGCGGAGAAGCGATAAATTTCGAGAGCATACTGGATTATATGCGCTTAAGCGACATCATCATCAGTTCCACCAGCGCTCCGCATTTTGTGATCACCGCGCAAGATGTGGCCAAAGTTATGCGTTCCAGGAACAGCGCGCCTTTGTTTTTCATCGACCTCGGCCTGCCTCGCAACATCGACCCGGATACTAATGGCCTGGAAAACGTATATTTGTATAATATTGATGACCTGGCTCAGGTCAGCAACGCTAATATCAACCAAAGGCGCAACGAAGCCCAAAAAGCCCAGCAGATCGTGGATTCCTGCGTGGAAGCCGCAATAAAGAATATCAACTTGGAAAGCGCCCAGCAGGAGGAAAGCGTTCTTAAGTGAAGAAAACTCAAGTTATTGTCGGCGCCAGAGGCAGTCTTCTATCAGTGGCTCAAACTGCGGGGGTGATTCGCAGGCTCAAGGCCAGGTCCCCGGGCGTTGAATTTGTTTTTCGCAAGATCACTACTCTGGGAGATACAGCGAAGAAATGGCAGCGCAGTGATACGGGGATATTCGTTAAGGAACTCGAAGATGCCCTTTTGTCCGGAGAGATCGATCTGGCAGTGCACAGCGTCAAAGATTTGCCTTCTGTGATCCCTCCGGCTCTCTGGCTGGCAGCAATTACCAAAAGGGAAGAGCCGCGCGATATCCTGATCACTAAAGATAAGAATAAAGGGCTTTCCGGGCTTAAGCCAGGCGCCAAGGTGGGTACTTGCAGCCTCAGGCGCAGGGCTCAGATCTTAAGTTTAAGGCCGGATCTTAGAGTGGAAGATTTGAGAGGTAATCTGGACACCAGGATCCGTAAATTAAACTCCGGGCTTTATGACGCGATCATTGTCGCGGCAGCGGGCCTTAAGCGGCTGCGGTATAAGAATCTTGCCACTAGTCTGATAAGCCAGGATATCATGCTTCCCGCTGCCGGGCAGGGCGCTTTGGGAATAGAGGTCCGTAAAGGGGATAGCCGAATTGAGGAACTGGCCAAGAAGCTTGAGGATCCCCGGACTAAATTTTGCGTGGACGCGGAGCGGGCGTTTCTGGCTCACACCGGAGCGGGCTGCCGGATGCCGGTGGCAGCTTTCGCCTTAGTCAAGCTCAAGCGTATTTTTTTAGAGGGAATGGTTATAAGTTTAGACGGAAGAAAAATCGCCCGGGGATCTTTGCAAGGTAAAATCAAAGAAGCGGAAATTCTCGGCAGGAAGCTTGCTGAAACGGTCTTAAAAAATGGCGGGAAGGAAATTTTAAGGGAGATAAAAGATGGCTCAAGCTAAAGGCAAAGTTTATCTGGTAGGCGCTGGCCCGGGAGATCCGGAATTGATCACTTTAAAAGGGGCGCGGCTTTTAAAAGAGGCCCAAGTTGTGGTTTACGACCGCCTGGTGAATCCCCGGATCATCCGCGAGTGTTCTGCCAACGCCGAACTGATCTATGTCGGCAAGGCTTCGGATAAACATACCCTGCCCCAGGATAAGATCAACGCGCTTTTAGTCCGCCTGGCCAAAAAAGGAAAAATAGTGGTGCGTTTAAAAGGAGGAGATCCTTTTGTTTTTGGCAGGGGAGGGGAAGAGATCCTGCTTTTAGTCAAGAATAAGATCCCTTTCGAGGTAGTGCCGGGAATAACCAGCGCGATCGCAGTCCCCTCTTACGCGGGAATACCCGTAACTCACCGGGGGCTTACTTCTTCTTTGGGAATTTTTACCGGTCAGGAAGACCCGAATAAAAAGGATACTTCTATCGCCTGGGAAAAGATTTCTACCGGAATGGGGACTCTGGTTTTCCTGATGGGTGTGGAGAATTTGACTAATATAGTTTCTACTCTGATCAAATACGGCCGTTCTAAAACTACTCCTTGTTGCCTGGTTCAATGGGGCACGCTTAACCGTCAGAAAAGCTGCCCCGGGACACTAGCAGATATCGAAAAGAAAGTTAAAGCAGCAGGGATGAGCCCTCCGGCGATCCTGGTAGTCGGAGAGGTAGTTTCGCTGCGCGATAAATTGAACTGGTTTGAGAAAAAACCGCTTTTAGGAAAAAAGATACTGGTTACTCTTCCGGCTGAAGATAACAGCAGATTAAGCGCGATGCTCGAACAAGAGGGAGCTGAATGCGCGGCTTTGCCTTTGATCCGGATCAAAGCTCTGGATGATTACGCCAAGCTCGACGATAAAATAAAAAACATCGACGATTTTCACTGGCTGATCTTTACCAGCCAGAACGGGGTGCGTTTTTTCCAACAGCGGCTCAAAGCCCAAAAAAAAGATGTCCGTGTGCTCGCTGGAATAAAAGTTGCGGCCATAGGCCCCAAGACCAGGGAGGCTGTTGAGGCTTTAGGCATTACGGTCGACTTGCAGCCCAAAGATTTTCTGCAGGAAGGCCTGCTGGCTGCTTTGAAGAAACAGAACGTTAAGGGCAGGAATATTTTGATCGTACGGGCCCGGGAAGCCCGCGACGTCCTGCCTCAAGGATTAGAAAAGTTAGGAGCGGGAGTTTGCGTGGTCAGCGTTTACCAGGCCGAGTTGCGTAAAGAAAAAGTTTCTATTCCCGCATTTCTGGCCGGGTTTGACCTGGTGACTTTTACCAGTTCATCCTGCGTGCAGGGGTTATTTCAGGCGTTTTCCCGGAAAGAGATTTTTTCCCGGAAGAACAGGTTTAAGATCGCTTCCATCGGCCCGGTTACATCCGCGACCTGCCGCAAGTATAAGCTTAAGCCTGAGATAGAGGCCAAGTCTTACACTCTCGATGGTCTGGCCCAGGCGATACTCGGATATTACAAAAAGCACAAGCTAAGATAACAAATGATCAGTATAACCAAATTACTTTGTGATTTGCCTTCTTACGGAGACGAATTGCGATACCGTAAAGGGATGACTTCGGCTTCCCGCCGTCCGATCGTGGTCTGGAACTGCACCCGCAAGTGCAACCTCGCATGCATGCACTGTTATTCTAATTCCGCCAATAAAGATTACGAGGGCGAATTGACTACCGCTCAAGCGAAGAAAATGATCCTGGAGCTGGAAGAATTCAATGTCCCGGTGCTGCTTTTTTCCGGAGGCGAGCCGTTACTGCGCAAAGATCTGTTTGAGCTTAATGATTTCGCCCACCAACACCATATCCGCACAGTTATTTCCACTAATGGGACGCTTATTACTAAAGAAATTGCCCGCCAGATCAAGGACAATAATTTCGATTACATCGGGGTAAGCCTGGACGGGATCAACGAACGCAACGATAAATTCCGAGGGAAGACCGGCGCTTTTGCCCTGGCTCTGTCGGGGATAAGGAACTTGGTGGAGGTCAAGCAGAAGGTGGGATTGCGATTTACCATTACCCGGCATAATTATCCGGATATAAAAGATATCTTCCGCCTGGTCGAAGATGAGGCGATTGACCGGGTTTGTTTTTACCATTTGGTGTATTCCGGCCGGGGAGCCCGGATGACCGAAGATGACCTTCCCCGTAAACAGATGCGGGAGTGCATTGATTCTATCTGTGATTGGGCGGAGAGCATGTATTGCCGGGGCATGAAAAAAGAAGTGCTGACTGTGGACAACCACGCCGACGCCATTTATTTGTACTTGCGCGCTAAAGAAAAAGATCCGCAGAAAGCCCAAAAGATCCTGGAGCTTTTAAATTATAATAAAGGTAACGCTTCGGGGATCGCTATTTCCAACGTCGATAACCAGGGGGACGTGCATGCCGACCAGTTCTGGCAGAGTTATACCTTTGGTAACGTCAAAGAGCGCAAATTCGGTTCGATCTGGATGGATACTTCTGACCCGGTAATGGCCGGGCTTAAGAGCCGGACAAAATTGATCAAAGGCCGCTGCAGCCGCTGCCGCTTTCTGGAATTATGCAACGCTAACTTCCGGGCCCGGGCCGAGTCGGTTTATGGGGATATGTGGCAGGAGGACCCTGCCTGTTATCTTACAGATGAAGAGATAACTTTGGAAGCGCAAAGTTTAAGGAGTAAAGTATGCCATATTCAACCTACCGTCTCAAAAGACTAAGGCAGAATGAAAATTTTCGCCGCTTGATCCGGGAAACCAAACTTAGCGCGGATAATCTGGTTATGCCCTTTTTTGTGCGCGAGGGAAAGAATATTAAAAAGCTGATCTCTTCTTTACCGGGCAATTATCAGCTTTCAGTGGATAATCTGCTCAAGCAGGTGAAGGTCTGCAAGGCTCTGAGTATTCCGGCTGTGCTTCTATTCGGTATTCCGGATAAAAAAGATGAATCCGGTTCAGGCGCTTTTGCCAAGCACGGGATAGTTCAGAAAGCCATAGCGGCCATCAAAGAAAAGGTCCCGGGTATACTGGTTATTGCGGATGTCTGTCTTTGCGAATTCACGTCAACCGGCCACTGCGGGATAATTAAAAAAGTCATAAAGTCACAAGGTCATTGCGCAAAAGCGCATACCGGCGCTTCCAGTAGCGCCGGGGGCAATGTCATCCTTGATAATGATGCTACTTTAGAATTACTGGCTAGGACCGCGCTTTCCCAGGTTGAAGCGGGAGCGGATATGGTCGCCCCATCGGCCATGGCTGACGGCCAGGTGAGGGCTATCCGCGGGATACTCGAGGATAATAATCACCCGGAAGTCCCGATCATGGCTTACAGCGCCAAATATGCTTCTGGCTTTTACGGCCCTTTCCGGGAAGCAGCGGGATCCGCCCCAAAATTCGGCAACCGTAAATCTTACCAGATGGATCCGGCTAATTATCGGGAAGCGCTTAGAGAGATCAGCCAGGATGTAAAGGAAGGCGCGGATATAATCATGGTCAAGCCCGCCCTGGCTTATTTGGATATAATCGCTAAGGCTAAAGAGAAATTCAATCTGCCGATCGCCGCCTATAACGTCAGCGGAGAGTTCAGCATGGTTAAGGCCGCGGCCAAAGCCGGCTGGATAGACGAAGAGAAGATCACGCTGGAGATCCTCAACGCCATCAAGCGCGCCGGCGCGGATATCATCATCTCGTATCACGCCATGGAAGTGGCGAAAGTTCTGACAAATTAATGAATTCGATGGTTTGCTTCTTACAGATTTTAACGGGTCCTGTCTTGGCAGTGTTCTCAGGGGCGCTTGTTGCGCCCCTGCGCGGCGCAACTTCGCTTCGGTTCGTCCCTACGCTCTGCCCGACAGAATAGCTCGCTTGGCATCCGTGCCCGCTCCGGGCCGAACAGACCCTGAGAACCCCGCCAAGCCACCCGTTAAAATCTGAGTAGCCGCAATACTTAAGGTTCATTAAATTTTAGTTCTAACTGAATAATTTGTAGTATTCTGAATTTTGCGGGTGACAAGGCGTGGTTGGAGGCGCGTCACGCCGGGACGCAACAAGCGCCCCCGGAAACCACGCCTTGACAGGACCCGCAAAATTTTAATACGAGAGAAAAATTATGATAATTTCCTGGAATATTACAAAAGCCTGCAATCTTAAGTGCGAGCATTGCTACCGTGACGCCGGAGGCAAAGACGTTAATGAGCTTTCCACCAGCGAAGGCAAAGACCTGCTTTCGGAGATCGCCAAGGCGGGTTTTAAGATCGTTATTCTCAGCGGAGGAGAGCCGCTTTTAAGAGAGGATATTTTTGAGCTGATCGCCTATGCCGCCAGTGTTGGTCTGCGCCCGGTATTAGGGACTAACGGGGTACTGTTTACTGTTGAAATCGTCAGGAAATTAAAAGCTGCGGGAACATCCAGGGTAGGGATAAGTTTAGACAGCAAAAATTTTCTGATCCACGATGATTTTCGTAAACAAAAAGGGGCTTGGAAGAAAACCGTGGAAGCTATGCGGATTTGCCAGCAGGAAGGCTTGGATTTCCAGGTCCATACCACGGTGACCCGCAGGAATTATAAAGAGATCATCGATATAACCGATTTTGTTACCGGCTTAGGGGCTAAAGCCCATCATATTTTCTTTTTGGTCCCTACCGGCAGAGGCAAAGAGATCAGCGAGGTTTTTATCGGAGCCGGGGAGATCAAAGAAGTCCTGGAAAAAGTTTTAACCAAACAGAAAGACACTTCTATAGAGCTTAAGCCGGTCTGCGCCCCGCAGTTTATACCGCTGGCCAAGAAAATGGGGCTGGCTCTGCGTTTCCAGCGCGGCTGCTTGGCGGGAACTAGTTATTGTTGTGTTCTGCCTAACGGCGACGTTCACCCGTGCCCGTATCTTCCTTTCAAACTCGGCAACGTGCGCGAGGAAAAATTCAGCTCGATCTGGAAAAATAACCCGGTTTTTAACAAGCTCCGTTCTTTGGAATATTCCGGCAGCTGCGGTATCTGTGGGCATAAATCTTCCTGCGGAGGGTGCCGGGCCCGGGCTTATTATGAAAGCGGAGATTTTATGGCTGAAGACAAAGAATGTATTATTATCCCTTTCAAGAAAGATGCTTACTAAATTAGACCGCCTGATCTTAAAAGAGCTTCAAAATAATTTCCCTGTCTCCAGCCGGCCTTTTGCCGAGGTTTGCAGTAAATTTGATCTTAGCGAAGAGGAGTTGATCCGCAAGGTCAGGTCTTTAAAAAGAAGAAAGCTGATCCGTTACGCCGGCGCCATTTTTGAGACTAAAAAACTGGGAATAAAATCCACGTTGATAGCGATGAGAGTTCCGGAAAAAAGTCTTCCTAAGGTAACCAAGATCATCAATAGCTATTCTCAGGTCAGCCACAATTACCTCAGAAACGGAGAATATAATATCTGGTTTACGCTTTCCGCCGGATCTAAACCGCTCCTCGCGGCGCTACTTAAAGAAATAAAACAAAAAACCGCAATAGAGGATGTTCTGGACCTGGAAACCGTAAGGGTTTTTAAGATCAATGCCAGGTTTAACCTTAAGAGTAAATGAAACCCGATAAAAAATTTATTTTGGCTTTGAACCGTCCTTTAGGTATAATAAAGATGCCGTTCGCGCCCGTAGCCAAAAAACTTGGCTGGGATGAAGAGAAACTTCTTAAAGCGATTAAAGCCTACAAGAATCTAGGGGTGATCCGCAGGCTGGGGTTGATCTTAGCGCATAGAGAGATCGGGTTGAGATCAAATGTCCTGGTAGCCTGGAATGTGGCTAAAAAAGATATTATGTTTGCGGCGTATATTTTTTGCAAAACTGAAGAAGTCAGCCATTGTTATCAGCGCAAGACTTATGTTTCTTGGCCGTATAATATCTATACCATGATCCACGGCCGTAACAGGCGGGATTGTCTGAGGATTGTAAAGGCGCTTTCTGGTACGAGCAAGATAAAAGATTACCGGGAGCTGTTTACTTTAAAAGAACTGAAGAAAAGAAAGGCGGACATATGGTTGCTCACAAGATAAGTGAAAGAAGAAAATTCCCCAGGTTAAAACACGGTGTAAAAGTAATTTATAAATTCATGGGGATTATCGGCGAGAAGAAAGACGAAGTTATTGACGTTGGACAGGGGGGTATCCGCATTTCTCTTAAAGATAAAACCGAGATCGGGACTATTTTGGAATTGGCAATCGCGATTTCTTCTGAATCCAGCCCTTTTTTTGCTCTGGCTAAGGTAGTCTGGCAATCCGGAAGACGTAGATTAAGCCCTGACAAAAAACTTTATTATGAAACCGGAGTAGAATTCTTAAAAATGGATATGCAGCATAAGATGTTAATGATCGAATATATTTATAGCCGGATTAAAAAGGAAAAAAAGGGAAAAAAGCTCTAATGCGATTGCGCGGATCCCGTAAATTATTCCAAGAAGCCCGGAAATATCTGGTCGGCGGGGTAAATAGCCCGGTCAGGGCCTACAAGGCCGTGGGGGGGAGCCCGATTTTCATCACTAAGGGCAAGGGGCCGAGGATTTATGACGCGGATAATAATTGTTACCTGGATTTTGTGATGAGCTGGGGCGCTTTGATCCTGGGCCATGCCCATCCCGCAGTTATTAAAGCGATCAATAGTGCTGCGCGCAACGGCAGCAGTTTCGGGGCTCCAACCAGCGCTGAAACCGAATTAGCCAAGATCATTCATTGCGCGATCCCGTCCATGGAGAAAATCCGGCTGGTTAATTCCGGAACCGAGGCTGCGATGAGCGCGGTCCGCCTGGCCCGCGGATTTACCGGCAAGGATAAGATCATTAAATTCGAGGGATGCTATCATGGCCATTGCGACAGCCTGCTGGTCAAAGCCGGCTCGGGTGCCGCTACCTTTGGCCAGCCGGACAGCTTAGGGATTCCCCGGGATTTAAGCCGGGAAACCATAGTTCTTGCTTATAATGATATTGACGCCGTAAGCCGGGTGATCAAAAAAGAGCATAAGAAGATCGCCTGTGTGATTATCGAACCTGTCGCGGCGAACATGGGAGTGATCCTTCCTAAGATCGGGTTTCTTGTGGGCTTACGGGAACTCACCAAAAAGTATAACATAATTTTAATTTTTGATGAAGTCATCAGCGGTTTCCGTTTTACCTTCGGCGGAGCGGGCAACCTTTTTGGCATAAACCCGGATCTGACCTGCCTGGGTAAAATTATAGGGGGAGGATTGCCTTTGGCCGCTTACGGAGGAAGAGCCGAGATCATGGACAAGCTTTCTCCTCTGGGGGGAGTTTACCAGGCCGGCACACTTTCGGGTAATCCTTTGGCAGTCGCTAGCGGCATCGCTACTTTAAAAGAGTTAGCCAGGAAAGATTACGCTTGTTTTAACGAGACCGTATCAGAGATGTGTTTAGAAATGGAAGACATCCTGAAAATGAAAAAATTGAAGTTTACCATTAATCGGGCAGGCTCGATTTTTACTTTGTTTTTTACGGAGAGAAAAGTCTATAATTATGCCAGCGCCAAGAGCTGCGATACCAAAAAATTTGCCCGTTTTTTCTGGGCTATGCTCAAAGCAGGGATAAATATGCCTCCTTCGCAGTTTGAAGGCAATTTTGTTTCTTTTGCCCACCAGAAGCGCGATCTAGAATTTATGTTGGAAACATTCGCCGAGAACATTAAATAAGGCCGGAGAAAATAATGAGATGGCTTAAAGAGAATAAAATCTTAAGGTTTTTAGGTTCGGTCAAGCTGGCTTTAATTCTGTTCTGGTCGATCATCATAGTTTGTTTTATCGGCGCCGTGCTGCCGGAAGAATTGCGGGGCTATGTTTTTGGTTCTGTCTGGTTTTTTGTCCTTTTGGCTTTTTTCGCCCTGAATATCTTGATCTGTGTTTTTTTTAGGATGTCATTTGCCAGGAAAAAGATCGGCTCAACACTGGTCCATTTGTCAATACTATTGATCCTGCTGGGATCGTTTTTGAGCTATTTTTTCAGCATCCGGGGCGTGATGGAATTGGAGGAGGGCCAGTCCAAGGATACGATAATCATGGGATGTAAACTGCATAAGTTGGATTTTCGGGTCTACCTGGATGATTTTTCCGTTGAGTGGTACTCTGCCAGCCCGGATAAATACCAGATCAGGACTTATGTGATCGACAAGAATCTCAAGAATGCTTTTAAGGCGGAAAAGTCTAAAGAGCAAAACATCAGCAATACAGGTTATTCTTTTATGGTCGCGGATTATTTTCCTGATTTTGCCATGGATGAGAATATGAAGGCTTATAATAAATCGGCGCTGCCTAATAATCCCGCGGTCCTTTTAAAAATAACTTCGCTTAAGGCAAAGGAAGAACGCTGGGTTTTTGCCAAACATCAGGGTATGGGGTCTAAGCAGGATGAGAATATTAAATTCCGGTTTGATTACCAGCCGATGATCAAGGAATTTCGTTCCCGGGTCCGGGTTATCGACGAAAAAGATAAGCAGAGTTTAACCGCCGATATAAAAGTAAACTCTCCGCTTTCTTATAAGGGGTATTCTTTTTATCAGTCCGGATACGACGAGGATAATTTGAAATATACCAGCCTGGATGTAGTATCTGACCCGGGGGTAAGCTTTGTTTTTGCGGGTTTTTTAGTTTTAAATGCCGGACTGATCGTTATTTTCTACCCCAAATTAAAGCCGGTTTCCAGCCGAAAGAAATAAACCATGAATGATATTTTGCTTAAAACAGCTTTTATCTCTTATTTAGCCAGTGCAATTTTCTTCTGTATTCCTTCGTCATTTCTAAACAATATCTGGGATAAAGCTGCCCGGTTTCTGCTTAAATCCGGGTTTGTCCTGCATTCGTTTATGGTCGGTGTGCGTTGGTATGAGGCTGGCCGGCCGCCTTTTACCAACATGTATGAGGCTCTGGTCCTTTTCGGCTGGGCGGTGGTGCTGGTTTATATAATTTTTGAGTTTGTCTACCGGGTGAAATTCCTGGCAATTCCCGTTAATGTCCTGGTGATAATTTTCTTAAGTGCCGCGCTGCCTTCTGACAGCGTGATCAAGCCTTTGGTTCCTGCGCTGCAGAGTAAATGGATGAGCGTGCATGTGATCACTTATTTTATCGGCTACGGCGCGTTGAGCATCGCTTTTGTTTTGAGCGGGATCTATTTACTTTTAACCGGCCAAAAAAGGCTTGATCAGGCGGCTCTGACAGCTTTAGACGAGCTTATTTACCGGCTGATCATTTTTGGTTTTCCTTTTTTGACTATCGGAATGACTACCGGCTCAGTCTGGGCGAATTCCGCCTGGGGTACTTATTGGAACTGGGATCCTAAAGAGACCTGTTCTTTGATCACCTGGCTGGTTTACATTGTTTATTTGCACGCCCGCCTCTTGAAGGGCTGGAAAGGCAAGAAAGCCGCGTATTTGTCGCTTTTGGGATTTTTGGCCACCCTTTTTACCTTTGTCGGCGTGAATTTCATCCTCCCCGGCCTGCACAGCTACTCCTGAAACATTTATCGGCTACGCGGTGATGGGCGTTCTAAAAATTGGCTTGACATAAAGCAGCTAAAGTATTATGATTTTAATAATCGTAATACTAACCAACCATAAAAATGTCTAATCTCGTAAGATTCGGGGTATCTTTAGAAAAAATCCTTTTGGAAAAATGGGATAGCCTGCTTAAGGTCAAAGGCTATAATAATCGTTCCGAGGCTTTAAGGGATTTGATCCGCCAAGAATTGGTCAGGGTTGAATGGTCATCCGGGGGCGAAGTTGTGGGGGCTATTACCCTGGTCTATGACCATCACAAGAGAGAGTTGGTTAACAAGCTGACTAACTTGCAGCATGATTTCGGAGGCTTGATCTTCGCCAGCCAGCATATCCATATTGACCATCATAACTGCATGGAGATCATCGCGGTCAAGGGCTCTCCTAAGTCGATCCAGGCTCTGGCGGATAAAATGCAAGGGACCAAAGGGGTAAAACACGGGGCTTTAAGCATGGCTACCACCGGAAAGAATTTACAATAAAATCAGTAATATTTTTTTGTCCAGCAGTAACACGATTAGTATAATCGTGCCAAGCGGGGGAGAGAAAAATGAAAAGAAAGGGCATCCTAGCAGCCGGATTTTGGCTTGGGTTATCTTTACTGGCCGCGGCAGTTGTTTCGGCCGATGAGCCGGTTACTAATGAAACTTTGCTCAGGGATATCGGGGATTTAAGAAGGACAGTGCAACAGCAGGCGCAGAAGATCGCTGATCTGGAGCAACGGGTCAGGCAACAGGAGAAGCAATCTCAAACTTTCGGTGCTCCGGCAGTTGCCTCGGATATCGATAAAAAGATCGATGAGCGCCTGGCCAAGCGTATTCCCGGATATCAGCTGTTGGATGGCTTGTCGATCTCGATCGGCGCCACTTCCGTGCTGCAAAGCGCGCATAACGCCAACGGCGCTAGCCAGCTGTCCAAGAAAGAAGATGTCACCGAGGCGTCTTATACCGCTGATATCACTTTTGAAAAAAAGTTTGATGATTACGCAGAAGCGTATGTTTATCTGGGTGCCGGCCAGGGGGCTGGAGTGGATGATCGGCTTGCGCTTTATAAGGGAATTAATTATGCCGCTTCTGATGACGTTAATGTTGCTTTTATTGAGGCCTGGTATGAGCAATATTTCCCGGCTATATCCGGGGCGCTGGCATTCGGCAAGCTTGACGCTACTAGTTACATTGATACTAACGAATATGCCAATGATTCAGATACCCAGTTCCTGGGAGTGATGTTTAATAATTCCCCGGTTGTCGAGTTTCCTTCTAATGGCGCCGCTGTCCATTTTGGCGCATCGCCCCTGGAATGGTTAAGCGTTAATCTGATCGCGCAGGACGGTAACGCTGACTGGGCTGATGTTTTTGACGGTATGTTCTTAACCGGACAGCTTAATTTCAAACCTAAATTCTTCGCCAAAGGCGGTAATTACCGTCTCCTGGCTTGGAGCAACAATACGAATCACACTAAATGGGATGATGTCGCTAAAGATAAAGAACGCGGTTATGGTTATGGATTCAGCTTTGACCAGGAGTTGACCGAGAGTATCGGCGTGTTTACCCGTTACGCTTGGCAGGATCCCAAGGTTTACGTGGTTGATGCGGATGATCCCGGCTCTGAATTTTCCTTAGAGCAATCCTGGAGCCTCGGCCCGCAGTTTAAGGGAACGCTCTGGGGCAGGCCGGATGATGTTTTCGGTATCGGTTTCGGGCAGATCATTCCTTCAAACGAATATAAAAAATTTAGTCCTTTGGGTCCTTTGCAGGCCAAAACCGAAAGCCACCTGGAGTGTTATTATAATTTTAAAGTGAATGACCATTTGAGCCTCAGCCCGGACTTGCAGGTGATCTGGCAGCCTTACGGCAAAGATGCGGTTAACGCCGACGGAACAATCGTGGTCGGCGGCTTGCGTGGGAGAATGGACTTCTAATGCATATGGCGGATGCGTTGATCTCTCCGACGGTAGGCGCGACAATGTGGGCGGCTACTGCAGGGCTTATTGCTTACAGCGCGAAGAAAGTCAAAGAAGAAGCGGACGACCGCAAGGTCCCGCTTATGGGTGTTTTAGGCGCTTTTATTTTCGCTTCGCAGATGCTTAATTTCAGCATACCAGGGACCGGCTCCAGCGGCCATTTGGGAGGAGGGATGATCCTGGCGATCCTGCTTGGCCCGTATGCCGCTTTTCTGGTCATGGCGTCGGTATTGATCGTCCAGGCGCTATTCTTCGCTGATGGCGGGCTTTTGGCTCTGGGTTGTAACATTTTTAATCTGGGTTTTTTCCCCTGTTTTGTCGCGTTTCCCTTTATCTATAAGAAGATCGCAGGAGTTAATCCTAAGCAAAAAAGGATCATGCCCGGAGCCATTATTGCGGGAATTATCGGTTTGCAATTGGGTGCTTTCGGTGTAGTTTTGGAAACGGTTTTTTCCGGAATATCCGAACTTCCTTTCAGAACGTTCGTTCTTTTAATGCAGCCGATTCATTTGGCCATCGGAATAGTCGAAGGATTGGTTACCGCGGCTGTGGTGATTTTTGTCTGGAAAGCCAGGCCGGAGATCCTGGAAGCTAGCTGTCAAGCCGAGCCGATCGGATCTTTTAATATTAACAAAGTTTTGCTCGGTTTATTGGTCGTTGCTGTGATTGCCGGAGGTGTCTTAAGCTGGTTTGCCAGCGCGAATCCGGACGGGTTGGAATGGTCGATGTTTAAGACTTCAGGTAAAGAAGAACTAGAAAGCGGGGATGGGGTTCATGCTTTTACGGCCCTTATTCAGGAAAAGACAGCGTTCTTGCCTGATTATGGTTTTAAGAAAAACCAACTCGCGATCGAACCGGAAGAGAACGCGTCCCAGCCGTGGCCGGCAATAGATCCGGGCACATCTGTATCCGGCCTGGTCGGAGGAGCGTTGACCCTGGCGATGGTATTTTTGATCGGGCTTTCTCTTAAACGCCGAAAGGCAGCGGTTTCATAAATATGAACAAGATCAGCGATAATTTTTTAGACATCGGCTACATGGATGACCTGGCTGGCAAGGACAGCTGGTTACACCGGCTGGACCCGCGTGCTAAATTGATCACCACGTTTATATTTATCGTAACCGTAGTTTCTTTTGACAAATATACTCTTTCCGGGCTGATCCCGTTTTTTATTTTTCCTATAGCGCTACTCGCCCTCAGCGGTTTGCCCGCGGGATATTTATTTAAGAAGGTATTGCTGGTTCTGCCTTTTGCGGTTTTAGTAGCTATTTTTAACCCTTTGATGGACCGGGAAGTAATTTTCCGTATCGGCTCATTGGGGATTTCCGGAGGGTGGGTGTCGTTTTTTTCCATTATCCTGCGTTTTATTCTGACCGTGTCCGTTGCTTTGATATTGATCTGCCTGACCGGATTTAACGCAGTCTGCCTGGCGCTGTCAAAGCTGGGCCTGCCCAAGCCGTTTGTAGTGCAACTTTTGTTTTTCTTTCGCTATCTTTTTGTTTTAACTGACGAGGCAGCGCGGATGTCCCGGGCCTGGTCGCTGCGGGCGTTGGGTTCGAAGGCGATCGATTTCAAGACTTTTGTTTCTCTGGTCGGCCATTTGCTGCTGCGGACCATTGACCGCGCCGAAAGGATCTATCTGGCCATGCTCTCCCGGGGTTTTGACGGGCGTATCCGCATGATCAGGGTTATGAGGATCGGCTCCCGGGAATTTATTTTTGGAATAGGCTGGTCAATGTTATTTGTGTTGTTGCGCTCTTTTAATATTCCTGTTAAGTTGGGGGCGCTGGTCACGGGGAGGTTCTCATGAGCCACCATATTGTTGAAGCCATTGGCCTGCATTATACTTATCCGGACGGCACAAAGGGATTAAACGGAGTTTCTTTTCGTATCAGCCACGGAGAGTCTGTGGCTCTGGTCGGCGAGAACGGAGCCGGCAAATCCACGCTTTTGCTGCATCTTAACGGCTATCTGGCCGCTACCCAGGGCCAGGTGCGCATAGGAGATTTTGCTTTAAATCCCGGCAACCTTAATGCCGTGCGCCGCACGGTGGGAATGGTCTTCCAGAATCCTGACGACCAGTTATTCATGGCTACGGTTTTTGACGATGTGGCTTTTGGGCCGCTGAACCTGGGATTGGGAAAGGACGAAGTAGAACGTAAGGTCGCGCAGTCACTTGAGACCGTCGGGGCGGGACATTTAAGTCAGCGGCCTCCTTACAAGCTGTCCCAGGGGGAAAAGCGATCGGTGGCCATCGCCACGGTTTTGGCCATGTCCCCGGACATTTTAGTGATGGACGAACCCAGCTCCAGCTTGGATCCTGTTTCGCGCAGCCGGTTGATCGCTTTGCTCAAGACCTTTAAGCATACCAAGATCATCGCCACCCACGATCTGGATATGGCCATGGATATTTGCGAGCGGACCATAGTGCTTCACCAAGGGCAGATCACTGCTGACGGAGCGACCACCGGGATCTTTGGGGACCAAAACATTCTCTCGCGCAGCCGCCTGGAGAAACCTTTGAGGATGCAGGGGTGTCCTAAATGCGGAAATACTTTTTCGCATCCGACTTTTAAGCGCGAGTCTAAATAAATCTTCGCGCGTTTTTTCCTGCCAAACGCAATAATGTTATTGAAGAAATCTTGCCTGGTGGTACAATCTAAAATAGCTAAAGAGGGTTTAGATGGGCGCTAATGATAAGCTTAAAAGGTTGCGTGTTATCCTTAAGAAGATGGACGGGGCGCTCCTGGCTTTCTCTGGAGGAGTGGACAGCAGTTTTTTGTTAAAAGTCGCTGCGGCAGTGTTTAGGGACAGATTTTTGGCGGTTAGTTGGGTTTCCCAGGCTATTCCGAGATCTGAGCTGGAACAGGCAAGAGCTTTGGCCAAAAAATTCAATGTCCGGCACCTGCTTATAAAAGGCCGGCCTCCGAAAGAATTCTGGGAAAATGCTCCCCGGAGATGTTATTACTGCAAAAAGGCATTATTCGGCCGGCTAAAGAAGCTTGCTCGAAACCAGGAATTGAGTTATGTTCTCGACGGCAGTAACGCCGATGATGCCAAAGATTTCCGTCCGGGAACCAGGGCGTTGGAAGAATTGGGGATCAGGAGCCCGCTTAAAGAAGCGGGTTTGACCAAGGCTGAGGTCAGGAAACTTTCCCGCAAAATGGGTCTTAAAACCTGGCAGAAGCCGGCAATGGCCTGTCTGGCTTCCAGGATCACTTACGGCGAAAATATCACTGCCCAAAAACTTTCCAGGATCAACAAAGCCGAAGAGTTTATTCGTTCTCTGGGGTTCGACCAGGTGCGGGTGAGGCTGCACGGGCAACTCGCCCGGATCGAAGTGGGGCCGGAAAAAATAGTTTGGGCCGTAAAAAAAAGAAAAATGATTTCAGCCAGGCTGAAATCAATGGGTTTTGCCTGCGTCAGTATCGACCTTGACGGTTACCGCAGGGGCTCGCTTAATGAGGGATTGGCATGGATAAAAAAAAGATAATCGATCTGCTTAAAAAAGTTAAAACCGGAAAAATATCCATTAACGACGGTTTTAGCAAACTGCGGCATTTGCCTTATGAGGATCTGGGATTTGCCAAGGTCGACCACCACCGGCTAATGCGCACTGGATTTCCCGAGGTGATTTTTTGTCAGGGCAAAAAATTAGATCAGATCACGGCTATATATAGATCTCTGGCTAAAGAAAATAAGAGGGTCCTTTTGACCCGGGCCGACGAGAAGATATATAGAACAATTAAGAAAATAAGTCCCAAGGTTATATACAATCCGTTGGGCCGGACCATATGCCTGGATAAATCAAAATCTCCAGGGGTTGGGCTGGTTGCGGTGGTTTGCGCGGGTACAGCGGATATTCCGGCGGCCGAAGAGGCGGCGATCACGGCTGAGATCTTCGGAAGCCGGGTGGAACGGCTCTATGATGTAGGAGTAGCCGGCCTTCATCGGCTGCTCGATTGTTTTGATCGGATCACACAAGCAAAATGTATGGTTGTTTTGGCGGGGATGGACGGAGTGCTTCCATCAGTTATCGGAGGGCTGGCTTCTTGCCCGGTAATTGCTGTCCCGACATCAGTAGGATACGGAGCAAATTTTAACGGTATTGCCCCGCTTTTGACCATGCTCAACAGTTGTTCTCCTAATGTCTCGGTGGTCAATATCAACAACGGTTTTGGCGCGGGATACATCGCGGCGATGATCAATAGGAGCGCGAAATGAAAAAACTGAAACCGATTTTAATGGAATTAACCGGCTCGGAAAGTTTTAAGCGCTTGCTTCCGGGAATTCCTTTTACAGCCGGGATGAAATCAGGGTATATTACTTTAAAACCGGGGGAATCCGTAGGCGAGCACAAGACCGAAGCTAAAGAAGAGGCGATCATAGTCCTGGAAGGCCAAGCTCAAGTTTTCTGCGCAGGCAAAGTTTTATTTACTGTCAAAGAACGCAACCTGGTTTATATTCCGCCGGAAACAGATCACGGTATAAAAAATAACGGAACTAAGCCGCTGAAATATGTTTATGTGGTTAGTCCTGTTTTGTCTTGAATCTTAAACAGCTAAAATTTTCTTGATAATCAAGGTAATCCGCATATAATAAAATTATGGTTTTATGAAAATGGCCTAAAAAACAAAGGAAATAAAATGAAGCCCGAGGATAAACTAAGGTTAAAGCAACAATACGCGGATCTGGCTGACGGACAGATAGCCGGGATGCTCGGCGAAGGAAGAGAGGCTTACGTGGAGGGCGCTTTTGAATTACTACAAGAAGAAGCCCGCAACAGGAGGCTGGAAATTGATAAACCCCCAGCGCAGGAAAAAGAAATAATAAAGCTTCAACCTCTGCCTGAGATTGAGCCAGGGGTCGATGTCAATACTTTCGCGCAGCTGGTGATCGTTACCGGGGAATCGGACCGCGCGTTTATCGAGTCTTTGTTTGAGAGCAGGGATATTTCTTATTTTTTTCAGAATTTGAATATTCGCCGGGATAACCCATTGCCGGTGGGTTTTATGGTGGACAGCCTAAGGGTCGAGGACGCGATCGAATTGTTAAAGGATTTTAAGCCATCTTCAAGCATCCTGCTATGGTAGCCGATGACAAATAAAAAAAAGGTCCTGATTGTTGAAGACAGCAATCTTATCTGCGCCATCCTTGAGGCGGGTTTAAACGAAAAAGGATTTGATGTTGTTATCTGTCATGATGGCGAGTGCGGGCTCAGAGTCGCGCAGGAGGAAAATCCGGATATAATTATCCTTGATTTGATCCTCCCCCATCTTCCCGGAGAAGAAGTTTGCCGCCATATCAAGCGCGACCCAAAAACCGAGAATATCCCGGTGATTATGCTTACCGCAAAGAGCGATGAGGTGGATAGGGTGATTGGAAAAGTCCTGGGGGCGGATGCTTACATTCCCAAACCTTTCCGGATGGAAGAACTCTTGGCCCAACTCCAATTGCTGCTCTGTCAGAATTAAGGATGACTAAGAGAAAATTAAATTTGTTTGTTTGGGAGGTAATACTGCAATTGGTATTGTTTGGGACTGCTCTGGCTGACCCGCCATCTTCCTGGAACCAAGTAGCAGGCAAATTGCAGAAGAGAGTCGCCCTGGGCAATTTGGGCAACGATGTGAGTATCACTTTTCAGAATGCGCCTTATAAGAAATACATGGAAGACGAATTAATGGCGTATACTTTACGTTCTGACGGGGAAATGATCATTCAGATGAACGCCCAGATTAAAAGGATCAAAGTCGCGCCTAACGAATTATTATGGTTGGCTAAATTTCTGATCGAGCATAAACTTGAGGATTTTTCGGAAGGAGAGCCGCAGTTGGCGGATTCAGCATCATTCGCTATAATCCTTAAGGTGGGAAATTCCCGCAAAGGCATCTGGCTTTATAATAAAGGAAACGATAAAAACCGGGAGATTGTCTGGCAATACATGTTTCATTTAGGCCAGCTTTTTCTGGAAAATGCCGGGCTGCGTGATAAAAGTCAAGCTATACTCCCGGTATGCAATGGCATAAACAGGGTTGAAGAGCTGGATAGCAATAATGACGGCAGGATCGAATGGCTGCGTCTTAAAATAGGGTTTCATGCTTTTAAAGCCGGAGAATTTACTTTTAATTTTTCCGGTGTTAGCCATTCAGTTTTTCTGGGTCAGGGCAATACGGAGAAAGATTTTTTCCTGAATACTTATTTATTACAGCCGGCCGCAGACTACAATAAAGAATATCTGGCTTTGACCGTTAATTCCCAGCCTGCCAGCTTGATCGGGCCTTACAGGATGGACCTGGGGCTGGATTCGGAGAGTTATCGCAATAAAAATTTGCGGATTTCCCCGGATTTTGTTTTTCAGGGGCCGGGGAAAAACAGATTTCCTTTGCGTTTGCATCAATCGGTGATCGTGGAAGTAAAAAATAACCGGACTGAACCGGAAAACAAGTTCCTGCGTTTTACTCTTTTGGAAATTAATTCCGATGGCGCGCGTCTTGTCGGTAAAGATGAGCCGGTATTTTTAGCCCTTGAGGAAAATATCCCTCTCGGAGATTTTGGATGTATTTCCAGCGTATTTAGCCTTGTCGGCCCGCATCCGGGGGGAGCGATTTTTGAGGTGAGCTGGAATATTCCGGAAGCGGACACCGTGCAGAGGCAGATGGGGTATTTTCAAGGGGATAAGGAAGCCGCCAGGTCCTCTCTTGATTTTTCCCGGAAGTGTCTGGGACAATTGGAAGAGCTTGAGGATCTTCAGATTAACGTGATTTATTCTACGCCCGCTGAGGCGATTTAGAGCAGGAGGGAATATGGCCGGATTTTTAGGCAGTTTTACCGTGGCTTTTTACGCAAAGATCGCTTCCCAATCCGTAGTCAGGACAATAGGATTTCTGCTGGTGTTTATTTTATTAATAAGCGCCGCGCTTTCCTTCAATAGCGCTTTAATGATAAATCCTAAGTTGGTATACGTTCAGAGGTGGGCGGATGATAACCTCAAAAATATACCGGCTATTGAAGTCAAAAATGGAGTGCTTATTCAGCCCCAAGAGACCTTTGTGCTGGAAATAGGTAATGATTATTCTGTTTTTGCCGTGGTGGTTGACCAGAAAAAAGAAGCTGATATCCTGGCAAAATATAAGAATGTTGTTATGCTTACCCGGACCAGGTTTGTATTCAAACAAACCGGAGAGGATTCTCTTCCTTACGTGAGAAAGCGTAATTTCGACAAGGCTAAAAGCTGGAAAATATCTCCTGATCGATCGGGATTCTCGCTGGCGTTTGATAATAACCATATAGCGGTTACTCCCGATAACGTCAAAAAGTGGCTCAAGGTGGTTTCGATCTTTATTTTTCCCGCATTCCTGTTAGTTCTATTCATACTTTACAGCTTTACAAACCCTCTGCAGATCTTATTCTTCAGTTTGATCGGCCTGATGGCTAATGCCATCTTAAAAGCCAAAGCGTCGTATAAACAGATATTTAACATTTGTTCTTACGCTATTGTTCCTCCTACAACCCTGGTAACTCTTTTGGAAGTATTCAGGTTTCGCTTGCCGGGTTTCTGGTTCCTTTTTAGCTCGGTTTATGTATTTTACATTTTTCTGGGGCTGCAATCCGCCAAAAGCCGAAAAAGATTCGGTTGATCGGGAAACAACCCGAATTTTGATTGACTTTTTAAAAAGCTCGCGGTAAAATATAACTTGTCACAAGATGAGGTGACAGAATGGCTTCAGAGCAGCGAAAAATCTAAAAGCAACTCTCTTTGAAAAGAGGGTTGCTTTTTTAGTTTTTTATCATCCGTTAATGGGAGGTGGAAAATGAAGATTGAGAAAATTTTTATTTTTATAGGGATCATTCTGTTTATTTTAATTGTATTCACTTATACCCGGTTCAGCCAAATGGAACAATTGATAACCAGGCAAAGGATCGAAGGATTGAATCTGAGGCTAGACAGCCTGATCACTACTATCAAGTTTTCTGATAACAGGTACAAAAGTTACAGTGATGATTTAAAAAAGATTTGGGAGCGGGTAGACTTGATGGAAAGCGAGAAGATCGATCTTTTAACAAAGGTGGATAACCTCTCCCGCGAACTGGAAGGGCTGCGCAACAATGTTCTGGTAACCAATCTGGAGGCGAACAAGAAAATAGTCGAGCTTGGCGCGATCAGCGTTAAGAAGCCAGAAAAGGTTAAGAAGTAAAAGCGGCGGCGGAATGGCTTATTTGTTGTTTTTGGTGTTTTAGACTTGAAAAAGAGTAATTCTTAGGCTATACTTTTCTATTGCCACGGACTGGTTGAGTCTCTCAATCGGAGCGTGGTTTTTTACTTTTTAATTAAGAACGACTTTAAAAAAGATTTTAGAAGGAGGAAGCAAAAATGGTTTTGAAAATGATCAATAAGATTGTTGCTATTGCTATTATTTTTACTTTAGTTCTTGAGCAAAGCGGTTTTGCCCAGGTTGCCGGCCCGATGGGGATCCCCGCTTATATCAATGGTTATATTTCTCCGGATAAATTCCGGCCGTTGCAGCTGCGCAGTTTGACTTTTGACCAAATAACCAATGATTTCAATCTTTTTCTGGATAAGGGCGATCTCCGCGATCTAAAGCCTAAAGAGATCAAAGAAAACGCCGCTAAATTATCCGAATATTTCCGTATCGGCTTGCGGCTGCCGAACAGCACTTTCTGGGTCAATTTAAGGCCGGATGCCCAGGATCAGATGATCGATCCCTGGCTGGAGAAAACCGACTTGGGAAAAGTCATGCTGGAAGCTGATCTGCAGCTTAAAAAAGACATGGCTAATTTTACCTCGCCGCAGACCGCTGAGGGGAAAAATTACTGGGACAATCTCTACAAAAAAGCTGAAGAGTTGTTCGGCCAGTCTGAGATTATCATTCCTACTCTAACCCGGCCCTGGATCGTTCCCGGAGAGATCCTCATCCGCCAAACTAAAGAAAATGCCTATATTTACAAAGCGACTTTGAACGTCATGCTGGAGCAGGATTATCTGAAAGACGCTCCGGAATATAAATTCGATGACCCCCGGCTGAAAACTTTAAATGAATATTCTTCGGAACTGATCCGCCGGGAGATCCTGCCTAAACTTACCCGTGAGGTCAATTCTTCCAAGAATTACGCCGGTTTGCGCCAGGTGTATTATTCCCTGGTTTTAGCCCAGTGGTTCAAGCAAAGTCACACGTTACAAGACACAAATCACAAAATAGATAGTTTTGATCTAAGCGGGTTGACTTCAAAAAAGAACTGGTCAAAGGAGACCTATTTTAAAGCATACAAGAAATCCTTCGCTAAAGGCGAATATAAATTACAGGAGACTGTGAGCCGGCTTTCCGGAACAACGGTAAGACAGTATTTCAGCGGCGGAGAAAAGATAGCTATTCCCCTTTTAGGGCCAAGTAATTTTGTCAATGCTGTGGTTGCCGGAGATGTTATTCAGAATCCTTTGCCGGATTCTCTTAGAGGTCCCTTGATCGAGGTTACGGCCGACATGGTTAAAGAGACTGGCGTACAACATCCGGAAAAAAGCAACGGCGCGCAGAGTGTCAAGAAAGACGGCGGAAGCGCTGTGGCGGGAAACGGATCGATGTTCAATAAAATGCTTCCCGGATTAGCTTTGACCGCCGCGGGATTAGGGCTGGGGATAGTTTCCGGTGCTGCACTTTTCGGTTTGCTCAGCATACCGTTCTTTTATGTTTTTTACGGAGGACTGGCAGGCCTTTCTTTTATCGTCGGCGGAGTATTATTTATTCAGGGGGGGTATAAGGCGGCTGCCCGCGAAAGGGCCGGGGTATGGAATTGGCAAGAGGCGGAAACTTCCAGCTTGGGCGGCGGAAAAACAGAAGCAAGAGCTAGTTATGAATCCCGCAGGAATGAGCTATTCAAGGAATTATCCGGCTTCAACAAGAAAGTATTTTCGGATGATAAAGCTAAAGCGGCGCTGGTTAAGCGAGATCAAATGAAAACAGCGATTAAAGGTAAGATGAAAACTACTGGAGAGTATGCCGGTTTCAGAGTGGACCTGATGTTCCGGGCTAATACAATGAGGAATATAACTATCCCTATGCTTTTGACCGGGGTATTCTTGTTGACTTTATGGTCTCCGCTATGGATTAATTTGCCGTTTCTTTTTATGATGGCGGGTAGTTATGAGTATCTGAGCTTTAAAAAAGATGATGCCCGGCGGGTTGAAAAGTCGGTTCAAGAGATCGATGAAGAGTTGTCGACCTATTATTTTGTTGAGCCGAATCTGTTTGTATATAACCGCGACGGCGGGACAGCGGTTACTCTTAACGGCAGGGTTAAAGAACTTTATGCCGCTATCAATGAGATTACCTGGATGGCTTCGCCTAACGAGGACTTTGTGGCCAAGCGTCTGGCTCGCGTGAGGAGTATGATCAAGGAAAACAAATATACTCCTGAAGAGATCAGGATAGTGAAAGAGCATCTTCAATTCACGAATCTGATAGTTGAGCGGGATAAGAGAGTAAGGATAAATTTATTATTTTCTTCGGTTTCAGGCGTGTTGGCTGGAGGTTTGATCATTGCCTCGCAGATTTTTTCGGGGGTGAGCCAATGGCTGATGGTCCCGGTGATCGGGATGATCGCGCTTATAGGGGGTATCGGTGCGTATAATTTGTATAAATTATTTACCAGGGATATACCCCTGCGCGATCTTAACAGCGAATATTACAATGAAGTCGATAAAATGCTTACCGAGGCTAACCAGGAAGGGAAGTCAGCGCCAGAAGCTGGTAAGAATGCCTTGATTACCGGTATGTCCAGCCGCGACGGCGGTTCCGAAATGAAGAATATCATTAAGAAGGCCTGGTGGGGCATCGCTTTGCCAGTTTCCTTGGTTTCTACTTTTGCGCTTTTCGGAGTATTGTTGGTTACTTGGTTTCCTTACGTGGTTTCTACCGGAATAACCGGTTTGGTGCAGGGGTATATGCTCGGCATCCCGGCGCTTTTTACGACTTTCGTTGGAATTGGCATCGGCCATCTTGTTGGGGAGTATGCTGAAAAGCAGCTTTTTAAGAAGCATTTTGACAATATTGACGCTGAAAAGATAAAAATTCAACAGTTTCCTGAAAAGACCAACCGCGACGGCGGCAGCAAAGCGGTCAGCCTTAAAGAAAAGGATGATTTCAATTTCGACCAACGCCTCCCGGAAAATGTGGATTGGGAGAGATTGCCGATTTCCTGGGCGGCCGAACGAAGCGTTTCTAATTTCGGGCCAATGTTCCTCGGTGTTTTCGCGGTCAGTGCGGCAGCCGCGGTCGCGATGGCGGGGTTGCCTGTTATAGTTTCGATAGGGGCTTTCGGAGTTCTGGCTGTTCCGGCGATGGTATGGTTCTTCAAGAACATGGACACAAGGTACCGGGTAAATATTAACGATTACGCGCAGGCTCTGGAGATACGCAAAGCGCACAAAGAGATAATTTCTTTCCAGCGGAATTGGGCCAGGGATAAGAAAAATTACGCTTTTGCCGCGAAGACTAACGAGGAGAACCGCGGCTGGAAAGTACTCAGGGTCGAATACCAGCTTGACCAGAAAATGAAAGGCACTCTTGAGGGAACGATCGAAGGAATGTTCGCCGGTCTTTTGGCGGGAAGTTTTTCCGGAAGTTTCTCGGGAACCATGGCCGGCGATATCGTGCCGCAGTTATACAATGAGAGTTCTTTTCTTGTCCTGGCCAAAGGCGATAAGACTATCAGGGTGATCTGTCCGAGCTTGAATACGATCAAGAACAGCCTGGAGAGCATACAAACGCGGTTTAATAATAATTATCCTATTTACAGCTATTCTTGGTGGGCGGCCAACGAGATGCTTGATCCGCAGCACGAGAGTATCTCTAATTTTCTCAAGTCCGATATATTCAATCCCTCCCTCGTGCACGATGAATTGTCGCTGATGATAGCCAATACGCCGGATTTACAGTCGCGGCCGGACATCACGGTCTCCGGGGTAACTCTTAAAGACAAGATCATCCTGGGAACGGATATTTCTTACAACGGGAAGCCTTATTTGTTGTTCCCGAAAGACGTGGTTCAGCAGCTAAGTGAATCGCTGGGTAATATCCCTACCGTAAGGATAGAAAGCGGAAAAAGCTCAAATAAGGAGTTGTCCAGCGGTAGAAAGCAGTTATTAAAGGACGGTGGAACAAAACAGGCAGCCAATAAAGAAGAACTTAATTTCTGGGAAAGGCTCTTAAATCCCGTCCTGGTGTCTCACTATATTAAGCAGCTCGAAAATTGGTCCAGCTCCGGAGAAGAAACAGCAATACAATTAGGGCGTTTAGGCGATAAGCGGGCAATAAAGCCATTAGAGGCGTATATCATCAGGAATCTTGAACGCGATCAGGATGTCCATAACTGGGTTGCGGAACAATCGTTGCGGCAATTGGGCGTAACTCCTACAGACGTTGAAAAAATATATTTGCATCAGTTAGATCACAAGTTATGGTTTGTAAAAGCCCGCGCCGCAGAACGCTTAGGCCAGATCGGCGGAGAACTTTCTCGGCAGGCTTTGAGTATCAAGGCAGCAGCACTTAATACAAAAATAGACAAAATGGATACTTATGTTCAAAGGGCTTTCAGCTCTGCCGCTGAAGAGATCAAAAGCAGGAATGCAGTATCTACTGGATCTAAGGACGGCGGAAGCGCAACAATCGAGGTCCAAAGTTTTGCTAACTGGATCAAGTGGCTGGAAAGAGAATTAAAAGAGACTGACCCGGTTAGAAGATTGAAAGCTGCCAAGCAATTACAGTGGATAGCTTCTAAAAACGGACAGGAAGACCCGTTATTTATTGCGCCGGTAATGATTGCGGCTTTAAATGATAGGTCTGCAGATGTGCAGCGGGTGGTAATCAAAACTTTAGGAATATTAAAAAGCAAAGACGCGGTAATCCCACTTGTAAGTTTTGCGATCAATTCCGCAACTCAGGATATCGACCTTCGTCTTAGAATGGATGCAATAAGTGTTCTAGGCGGGCTTGGGGATAATCGGGCTGTTCCCGGGCTGATAAAGATGTTGGAAGAAGATCATCAGCCGGAAGTAAGGGTTTATGCCGCTGAGGCCTTGGGACAAATCAAAGCCGAAGGATCCATAGACAATTTATTGAAAGTGATGTATAGTTCCAACGAGCCGGAATTTGTCCGTAAGGCGGCGGAAAACGCGTTGGTTCGGTTTAACGGCTATCAAAAGGCTGGTTCAGAGATTGCTGCCAAGAAAGACGGCGGCACTGCTCAGCCACCAGTGAATACCGGCGGTGTTGATTTCCGGGTATTGCCGGCAGTGGTCCAGCCGATGGTTAATCCGGCGGCTGGGATGAATCCCGCGAACATGATCAGTCTGCGTGATCTGGATAAGCAGTGGTCGGAGATCCAGAGTAAAATATACCAGGGGGAAATGCCTTATCAAGAAATCAAGAAATACGCCAGCGCCTGCTGCGGCCAGGAAGACGCGGCTAAACAGTTGGAACAGGTTTCCGAAGGGATCACCAATATCCTGAAGATGGAAGAAGACCGGGCATTGCCGACAGCTCCGGAACTCAAAGAGATCCTGGCTTACCTGGGATAGGTCAGCAGATCCGGGGGAGTTGTTCTCCGGTGAGCATATCCATGATCCGGGTTGATCCGATAGAAGTGCGCAGGAGGACCCGGGGGGCGGCGCTGCGAAAAACCTTTCCGATTATCTGAGCTTTCTTGCCTAAAGGATGCTTGCGCATTGCGGATAATACTTTTCTGGAATCTTTTTCAGGAACGAAAATCAGAACTTTTCCCTCATTGGCCATATATAAAGGGTCGATCCCCAGTATTTCGCAAAAACCCCGCACTGGATCGCTGATCGGCAGCTGGTTTTCTTCGAGTTGGATCTCCACATTTGATTGTTGGGCGATTTCGTTTAAAGTGGTAGCTACTCCGCCGCGGGTAGGGTCGCGCATTACGTGGATATTGTTTGATTTGGTTAAAAGCTCGGCGATAAGATGATTCAAACTGGCGCAGTCGCTTTTGATCGAAGTTTTTAATTTGTAATCCTGCCGGGCGGACATGATCGCTGCGGCGTGCTCTCCGATAAACCCATTAATTATTACAATATCTCCGGGCCGGGCGTTCCCGCCGGAGATATTGACTTTTTTAGGGATCGAACCTAAGCCGGTGGTATTAATGAATATTTTATCGCAGGCGTTTTTTTCCACTACTTTTAAATCCCCGCCGACTATTTTTACTCCAGCTTCTTGAGCGGCTTTAGCCATGGATCTGATAATTCTTTCCAGAACCGAAATCTCCAACCCTTCTTCCACAATGCAGGCCGCGGTAAGATAAAGCGGCTTGGCGCCCATCATGGCCAGGTCATTGACTGTTCCGCAGACCGCTAATTTTCCGATATCTCCTCCCGGGAAGAATATGGGCTGGACCACAAATGAATCTGTGGTGAACGCGGTTTTGCCTTTTAAGTCCAGGATCGCCGCGTCCTCGGCTTTTTCCAGGATAGGATTGGAGAAAGCCGGGAAGATCAATTCTTTTAACAGACAATGGGTTAATTTCCCGCCGCTGCCGTGCGCCAAAAGTATTTTTTCATTGTGACCTTGTGACATGTGATTTTATGACCTTTTTCAACGGTTATATTTGTACCAGGCTGAGCAGGTTCCTTCCGAGGAAACCATGCATGGGCCATAAGGATTTTCGGGATTGCAGGCTTTGGCGAATAATTTACATTGAACAGGAGTTTTTACTCCCCGCAACACTTGTCCGCATAAACAATTTTTTGGTTCTGTTGTTTTTGACGGTTTAATCTGAAATTTTAACCGGGCATCAAATTTATCGTAAGCAGGATTAAGTTGTAATCCGCTTTTAGGGATAATTCCCAATCCCCGCCAATCCGCGTCGCAGGGTAAAAATACCCGCTTTAGCATTTCCTGGGCGGGAATGTTGCCTTCCGGACGCACCGCGCGTTTATACTGGATCTCAACGCTGGCCGCATTTTTGGCAATTTGTTTTAAGAGCATCAGTATCGTTTCCAGGATGTCGGTCGGCTCAAAGCCGCTGATTACACAGGGGATCTTGAATTCTTTGGCAATGAACTGATAAGCTTTAGTTCCAATAATGGAGGAGACATGCCCCGGGCAGAGGAATCCGTGAATTTTTATTTCCCGGGTAGCCAAAAGCGCGGCCATCGCTGGAGGGATCAATTTATGGCAGCAGTAAACCGAGAAATTTTTTATTTTAAGTCTGCGGGCGTCGTCTACCACTGAGGCGATTATTGGAGCGGTGGTCTCAAAGCCTACAGCTAGAAAAACAACCTCTTTGTTTTTATTTTCTTTGGCGATCTCCAGCGCGTCCAGAGGGCTGTATACCGCGCGGATATCTGACCCGGAAGAACGGATTTTTTCCAGGCTGCTTTTTGTGCCGGGGACTTTAAGCATATCGCCAAAAGTGGCGATGATCAGGTTTTTTATCGAGGCCAGCTCGAGCATGGAGTCGATATCTGATTGGCTGGTCACGCAGACCGGGCAACCCGGGCCGGAGATGAGATTGATGTTCTGGGGCAGAAGCTGTTTTATTCCGGAGCGAAAAATGGCCATGGTGTGGGTCCCGCAGACTTCCATGAGGTTGATCTGTAGGCCGGAGAATTTGGATATTTGGCTGGCCAGGTTTTTAACGATCGACTTTTCGCGGAACTCGTCAATGTATTTCATTAATCGTAATAGATATCTTTAAGCAGTTTTAGGGTTTCTCGAGCTTCTTTTTTGTTTATCTTCTCGATGGCAAAGCCGGCGTGGAGCAGAATATAGTCTCCGGGTTTGATATTTTCCAAAAAGCGGATATCCGCCTGGCGTTTGACTCCGGACATATCGACTTCCGCCAGGGTGCCCTTAATTTTAACGACTTTTACCGGAATAGCTAAGCACATATTTGGTTGGCGATGGCTGCCTGGCCTAAAGAAACTGCTCCGTCATTGGCCGGCAGAAGTTCATTATAATAAACTTTGAATTTATCTTTGCGCAGTAGTTCGGCTGTTGTTTCCAGCAGCAGTTTATTCTGAAATACTCCGCCAGAAAGGCAAACAGTATTAAATCCGGTTTGCTCGCGCAGCTTATGGCTTACTTCCCGGGCCATAACAGCTACGCTGTTGTGGAACTTGCGGCTGATGTCTTCTTTAGTTACTTTCTTTTCCAGGTCCTTGACGATTCCGGTAATCAATTCCCGGCTTTTGATTATCAGCATACCTCCGCTATCCTCGACGAGGAAGCGATAAGATTTCAGGGTACTCGATTTCTCAGCGTTACACTGTAACCGGATCGCGGCCTGGGCTTCGTAGCTTATTATATCACAAATTCCCAGGAGTGCACTTACCGCGTCAAAAAGCCGGCCCGCGCTTGAGCTGAGTATGGGGTTTATACCGATGATATTGACAATGCTTTCAAGTTTTTCTTGATGTTGTTTCAAGAAATCCAGGTTTAAGTCATAGAGATTTACGGAGTAGGTATTATAAAGGTAGCTTATCGCCATCCGGTACGGCTCTGTTGTAGCTTTATCGCCTCCGGGCAGGGAAACATATTCCAGATGAGCGGCCCGGTGCAGATTGGCCAGTTCTCCAATGAAAAATTCACCTCCCCAGATCTTGTTGTCTTCTCCATAGCCTATTCCGTCAAAGCACACTCCGATAATTTTTTCTTTGATCCGGTGTTCAACGATAACACTGGCCAGGTGGGCCTGGTGGTGCTGGACTGCCACGCTTTTCAGAAATTTATTTTTAGCAGCCAGCTCTTGGGAGAACTTGGTGGAAAGATAATCGGGATGTAGATCATGGGCTATGATCCGGGGCTTGATCTGGAAAAGCTCAGAAAGCCGCTGGACAGCTTCCTGGTAAAAATCAAAGCTCTGGGAGGTTTTAAGATCGCCGATATACTGGCTTAAAAACGCGGATTTGCTTTTGGCCAGGCAGAAAGTGTTTTTTAATTCCGCTCCGCAGGAGAGGATCGGCTTAAATTTCAGGTCAGTCAAGAATGGGAAAGGGGAATAGCCGCGGCTGCGGCGCAAGACTATCGGGCGGTCGTCCATGGCCTGGACGATCGAATCGTCGCAGCGGTTATAAATATCGCGGTCGTTGACGAGGTAACAACTGCAGATGCTTTTGAGGTTTTTTAAGGCATCTGAGTTTTTAATTTCAATGGGCTCATCGCTGATGTTGGCGCTGGTCATTACCAAAGTCCGTAAAGGATTCCCCGCGGATAATTCCCGGGAGAAGATCAGGTAGTGGAGGGGGGCGTAGCCAAGCATTATCCCTAAATAATTATTATCCGGAGCCAGAAGAGAGTTTATTTTTGAATCGGATTTTTTCTTCAGGAGCACGATCGGCCGCTCCGGGCTTTCCAGGATAGTTTGCTCGTAGTGGCTGATGTGGCACAATTTTTTTGCAGTTTTTATATCCGCGGCCATCAGGGCAAAAGGTTTGGCAGGCCGGTTTTTCAAGCGGCGCAGTTTTTGTACAGTTTGTAAGTTGTAGGCGTCGCAAGCTATATGGAAACCGCCGAGCCCTTTTATGGCCACGATGTTGCCGTCTTTTAAAAGCTGGATTGTTTCCCTGATCGCTGCAATACCTTTTTTCGAACCAGAGGTTTTAGGCCTCAGGTTATTGATCAGGGTTACTTCCGGACCGCATTTTGCGCAGGCGTTGGGCTGGGCATGATAGCGCCGGTCATTTAGGTCAAAGAATTCCCGGTTACAGTCCGGGCACATCTTGAATTTTTTCATTGTCGTTAACTCCCGGTCGTAAGGGATGTTGCGTATGATCGAAAAGCGCGGCCCGCAGTTGGTGCAGTTAATAAAAGGATAGAGGTATCTGCGGTTGGTTTTGTCTAAAAGTTCTTTGCGGCAGTCAGGGCAGACGCTGATATCCGGGCTGACCAGGCCGGATTGGCTAAAGCTCTTTTGGCTTTCCCGGATGGCGAAATTTTTAAGACCCTGAGCCCTGGTGGGAATGAACCTGGATTTGATCAGCCTGGCTAGCGGTGGCAATTCATTTTTCAGCCGCAGATAAAAAAGCCTTAGTTTATTTGAACTCGCTTCGGCGTGGATTTCCACTCCGGCAGAGGTGTTTAAAACAAAACCAACTATTCCCATTTCTTGCGCTAATCGGTGTACAAAAGGCCTAAACCCGACTCCTTGAACCACGCCTTCCAGTTTTATCCTTGCAGCTTTTTCCATAGGGTTATTTTAACACAAATTCATTCCAATGGCATAGAAATTTGAACTTATTGATAGTATTATGCTTAAGTTGAAAATTCCTTGACAAGATCAAGAAAGTGTGTTAAAAAATAGAGACAGTTGGAGGTAAATTCTTTAGAAGGGGTCGAAGAATTGCTAAAAACAAAGATACTCTTAAAATCCTTTATCGGTTAAAGCTGAAAAATTTATTTTCAGCTTTTTTATTTTATAGATCTTAAAAAAGGGGCATAAAAAGGAGGTAGTGAATGGAACTTACTAGAAGAGAGTTTCTGAAATTATGTAGCGCCTCGGCAGTAGGAGTCGGACTTTCACAGATCGCTGATCCTCGGCTGGTTGCGGCAATGGAAGAAGCCGCTGCCAAGAAACCCCCGGTCATCTGGCTCCAGGGCGCTAATTGCACCGGCTGCGCGGTTTCATTATTGAACACCGCTCATCCCACGATAGCGGAAGTCTTACTTAAGATCATCAGTCTTGAATATCACTCTAATGTTATGGCTGGTTCCGGAGAACTCGCGTTTTCCCACATGGAAATGATCGCCGAAAGGGCTAAAGGCAAATACTTTCTTTTGGTGGAAGGCGCGATTCCCACCAAGGATAACGGGATTTATTGCACCATCGGAGAAAAAGACGGTAAAGAAGCGACTATTTTGTCAGTCCTTAACGATATCGGGCCCAAGGCCGCAGCCATCATCGCAGTCGGAGATTGCGCGGCTTTCGGCGGTATCCCGGCAGCCAAGCCTAATCCTACCGGCTGTAAACCGGTTTCCGAGATCGTCAACGCTTTCCCCAACAAGGTTCCTCTGATCAATATCCAGGGCTGTCCTCCGCACCCGGACTGGCTCCTGGGCACCATCGTCCATGTTTTACTTTACGGCTTGCCTGAATTAGACGACAAAGCCAGGCCGAAATTATTTTTTGGTGAAACTGTCCATCAAAACTGCCCTAACTACTCGTATTTCCAGGAAGGGAAAATGGCCAAGAAGATGGGAGATAAGGGCTGCCTGATCGAATTAGGCTGCAAAGGCCCGATGTCCTATTCGGATTGCCCGCTGCGTAAATGGAATAGCGGCGTGAATTGGTGTATCGGAGTTAATTCTCCTTGTATCGGCTGCTCCAGCGACCAGTTCCCGGACGGAATGATGCCGTTCTACAGCGCTTTGCCAAAAGACAAATGGCCTAAGAAAGACAGCGAGATAGTTTAATCTTAAGACGATTTTAATATAAAGGAGGTTTTGATGGCTACTCAAAAAATAACAATAGATCCGGTAACCAGGATCGAAGGGCACTTAAAGATGACCGTTGAAGTCGAGGACGGAGTGATCAAAGATGCCTATAGTTCGGGAACGATGTGGCGCGGTATTGAAGTTATTTTAAAAGGGAGAGATCCTCGGGATGCCGGGGTGATCACTCAGAGGATCTGCGGAGTCTGCCCTATGGCTCATGGTACCGCCTCGATTTTGGCTATCGATGATGCCTTCAAAGTTAAAGTCCCGGATAACGGAAGGATCATCCGTAACCTGCTTTTAGGCGCCAACCATTTGCAGTCGCACATTCTGCATTTTTATCACCTGGCAGCTCTAGACTATGTCCAGGGTCCGGATGTGGCGCCGTTTGTGCCCAGGTATAAAGGAGATTATCGCCTGCCCAAGAAGCTTAACGATCAATACGTTGCCCATTATCTCCAGGCTCTGGAAATGCGTAAAAAGGCTCACGAGATGCTGGCGGTATTCGGCGGCAAAATGCCTCCGCAGATCACTATGGTCGTCGGCGGCGTGACCGTCAAGCCTTCTGTGGATAAGATCGCTTCGTTCCTGTGGCGGCTGCGCGAGATCCGCGATTTCGTGGAGAACGTTTATATTCCCGACGTCTTGGGAGTGGCCGAAGTTTACGCGGATTACGCCAAGATCGGCGTTGGCCACGGCAATCTGCTGGCTTACGGCGGATTTCCTTTAGACGGCGCGGGAAAAGAAAAATTGTTCAAATCAGGAAGATACATTAAGGGAAGAGTCCTGGTTATGGACCCGGCTAAGATCACCGAAGATGTAAAATATTCCTGGTATAAAGATTCTACCTCGGGAAAGGCTCCTTTTGACGGAATGACCGAGCCTGAACCTGAAAAAGCTGGGGCTTACACCTGGTTAAAAGCTCCCCGGTATGACGATCAACCTTATGAGGTCGGCCCGCTGGCAAGAATGTGGGTTAACGGCGATTATCGTCAGGGAATATCAGTTATTGATCGTCACGCTGCCCGCGCCCTGGAAGCTAAAAAACTAGCCCAGGTTATGGAAGACTGGCTTTTACAGTTAAAACCCGGTGAATTGGCCTGTGCCGAGACCAAGGTTCCTGATTCCGGCGAAGGTATGGGTTTGACCGAAGGCGCCCGCGGCGCTTTAGGCCACTGGATCAAGGTTAAAGGAAAGAAGATCGAGAATTACCAGGCAGTAGTTCCTACGACCTGGAACTGCGGGCCCCGCGATGATAAAGGTGTTCGCGGGCCGGTGGAAGAAGCCCTGGTGGGAACCGCCATAGCTGACGTAGATAATCCTCTGGAAATTGTCAGGATCATCCGGTCTTTTGATCCTTGTATCGCCTGTGCGGTGCATTTGATCAAGCCCAGCGGAGAAATGAAGAAATTCCGCGTCATCTAATGAGGAAGATCATCGGCTGCGGTAATCTTCTTTTAAAAGACGAGGGGATCGGGGTCCATCTTATAGAGTATCTGAGGCGAGTTGATTTGCCGGCGGATGTGGAATTAGTCGACGCTGCTTGCGGCGGTTTTGATATTATGCCGCATCTGGATAACGTGAAGAAGGTGGTCATTGTCGACGCGATGCAGGCCGGCGGAAAGGCCGGCCAGATCTATAAGTTCGGCCTGGATGATTTCTCGACTGATACCCCTCCCAATATATCTCTTCACGATATTTCGCTCAAAGATGTTTTGCTGCTTTCGCAAAAATTAGCGCCTCTGCCTGAGATCACAATTTTTGGTATTGAACCCAAAGAAATGAAATGGGGCATGGAATTGACTCCTGAGCTGGAAATTGTTTTACCCAGGCTTGCGGAATTAGTCATCAAGGAGATAAAAAATGCATGAAGTCGGCGTTGCCAGAGAGATATTGAAGCTGGCCATGGAAAAAGCCCAGGGGAGCAAGATCAAAAGCCTCAAGATCGAGTTAGGGGATGACGGCCACACGACTCCTAAGTCGCTTAGCGAAGCTTTCGTCATGGTAGCAAAAGGATCGATCGCTGAAGGGGCGAGCTTGGCGATCACCCGGACCAAAGAGCTGGAAAGCCGCCTTCTGGAATTAGAAGTGGAGAAGTAATGTTCAATATCGGCATGCCGGAATTAATGGTGGTTTTTTTTGTGGCCCTTCTGGTCTTCGGCCCTAAACGTTTGCCGGATATAGGCAGGCAGCTGGGAAAAGCCATGCGCAGTTTTAAGCAGGCTACGATGGATTTAAAGGATGCCTTAGACCAGGAACCTCCTGAAGAAATAAAAAAAGAGGTGCGGGAAAAACTTGGATACGCCTACGAAGATGAACCTGGAACAGCTGGCGCCGAAGAAAAAACAAAAGCGTCTGGATGAACCTGTTTCATTGTTTGAACACCTCGGAGAATTGCGCAAGCGGCTTACTTATGCGCTCATTGCGGTCATTATCGGAGGATTGGGCTGTTATCCGGCGGTGAACTGGGTTATCGCGGATCTGGCCAAACCTATAGGTAAACTTTATTTTACCGGACCGGTCGAGGCTTTCTGGTCCAGGATCAAGATCGCGTTTTTCCTCGGATTGCTCGCCAGCCTTCCGATTGTTCTTTTTCAAGTCTGGAGTTTTATTCAGCACGGCCTGCTGCCGAAAGAGAAAAGGTTTATTTTTTCTTTAACCCTGGTATCTTTTATCCTTTTTATAGGAGGAGCGGCTTTTTGTTATTTTTTGGTTATCCCAACGGGAATTAGATTCCTTCTAGCTTACAGTTCGGATACCCTGGTGCCGCTGATCACCATCTCTCGATATTTGTCGTTTGTTATGACACTTATTATTTCTTTCGGGCTGGTTTTCGAACTGCCGGTGGCCATAGGTTTTTTGACCAAGATCGGGATTTTTAACTCCCGGGTGTTGCGCGAGCAATGGAGGTTTGCCGTAGTCGTTATTTTTATCGCGGCCGCGGCTTTAACCCCCGGCCCGGATGTTTTCTCCCAAATGGTTATGGCCGCGCCGCTATTAGTTTTATATGGAGTAAGTATTTTTGTAGCTATGTTGATCGAAAGGAGAAAATAGAATGCCCAGAATTGGTTTTCCTGAACTTGTAGTGATTTTGTTGATCGTGCTGCTTCTTTTTGGAGCCGGCAAACTGCCGCAGATCGCCAAATCCATGGGAGAAGCGATCAGAGAATTCAAGAAAAACGTGAATTCCAAGGATGAGGAAGATAAGGGCGAAAAAAAGTCTTAATTGAAAATTGAAAATGCTTGACAAAGCCCCGGTTATTTTATATCATAAGAGAAGTAAAACCAAATAGTTAAAAGGAGGTGCATAGTGAAGAGAGGTTTGGTTCTTGCAGTGTTAGTTTCTTTTGTGTTTCTGACGCTGGGACTAGTTATCTTCCAGTCTTCTAAAGCTTCCGCGCAGGCTCAAGGGACATTTGTCGGAATAGACAAATGCAAAGGGTGCCATCCGTCAGAAATGAAGGATTTTGAGGGGCGCAAGTTCGCAAAAGCCTGGTCGGTTCTGGTTATGCGCGGCAAGGATAAAGACGGCGAATGCCTTAAGTGCCACGCTACCGGATACGGCCAGCCAGGCGGGTTTGTTTCCGATGAAGCGACACCCCATCTGAAATATAAACAGTGCGAAGCTTGCCATGGCCCGGGAAGTCTGCACGCCAACAGCCCCGGAGACGCGGGTGCAAAAACGGCGATGAAGGCTTATGTCAAGGATAATGATGTTTGCATCAAGTGCCATGTTTGTATGAAGGCGCATAAATCATCCGATTTTTAACCGAAGATTAACACTGTCCTTGCTTATGACATTTGTTAATTTAATTTTAAAAAAGGTGCGTTAGATGCTAAATAAGGGCACAGGCAAACAGGTTGCTTGTGCCCTTATTGTTTAAAATAGATTATTTTTTGTCTTCATAATATATCCTATAAAGTGCGGTCATATCACAAAGAGGAGGGAATAGATGTTTAAAATGTTTAGTAAATCCATAGGGATGAAATTGACGATCTTGCTTACTTTAGTTTTAATTGTAATCCTCTCGATCATTACAATTATGAACGTGAATTACCAGAATAAGACTCTCTTTTCCGGCGAAAAAGATACCGCCAAAAAGTTATCCGATACCGTGAATACCGCTATCCGTTATCCAATGATGACCGGAGATCAAGAGGTTATTCAGAAACAGTTCGACGAGTTCGCCAAGCTCGAAGGCATCGTGGAGATCGAGCTTATCGACCACAAGGGGATTATTAGAAGAGCCACTGATAAAGGCGAGGTCAACAAGATGTTTTCAGAAGTAAAAACAACCAGGGAAAAACAGGATAATGTGGACGGGGCGCTTGTTAATGCTAAGGAATTTTCGGATCTGGAGGCCCGCATGAAGACCGGTGCTGGCTCCAAGGACGTCTTTACGATTATCCGCCCTATACTTAACGAGAAGATCTGCGCCAACTGCCATGGAAGCAGTCAAAAGGTTTTAGGCGTTTTAAGGATCGTCCTGGATTGGACCCCTATTCAGGATGCCATGAATTCCACCCGGAGCAGGAATATTTTATTCTCTCTGGTCGGTTTACTAGTAATGGGGAGTTTAGTATTCGCGCTTTTAAGAAAAATGCTCTCTTCGCCGGTGGGAATTTTGATCGGCGGGACCATACCTTTAAGCGCGGGAGATCTGACCCAGAAGATCATTATGAAGTCAAAAGATGAACTGGGAAAGCTGGGGGACGCTTTCAATAAGATCGTTAATTCCATGCATGCCATAGTTTCCCAGGTCCGTAATTCCGCGGATAGGGTTGCCAGTTCAGCGGAAGAGATGTCGTCTTCGGCTCAGGAGATGAACGCTACTACCCAGGAAGTAGCTGCTGCGATCCAGAAAGTCAGCAAAGGCGCTACTACTCAGGCTGAAAGGCTGCAGGAAACTTTTGAGACCCTGGAGAAAACCGCGGAGAGCATTAAGCAGATGGTCACTGACGCCCGGGCCGCTAATCAGTCGGTAAGCGATACCAATGTCCAGGCTGAGGCCAGCAAAACCCAGGCTAAAGAAACTGTGGCCAAGATCGAAAGACTTACTGTCACCGTTTCAGATACGGCCAAAGTCATTCAGGCTTTAGGCCAAATGTCCCAGCAGATCGGCGAGATTACCGTTACCATCACCTCTATCGCTGACCAGACCAATCTTCTGGCTTTAAACGCCGCTATCGAGGCCGCCAGGGCCGGAGAAGCGGGAAGAGGGTTCGCTGTAGTCGCCGAAGAAGTCCGTAAGCTTGCTGAAGGTTCGGCCGAAGCTGTAAGGAAGATCGGGGGTTTGATCCGTTCCATCCAGAGCGAGACTAACCGTGCCGTTAACGCCATAGATATGAGCTCTAAAGAAGTTCAGGAAGGCATGTCGGAAGTTTCCAAGATCGCTGAAGTCTTGTCAGAGATCAGTAAAGGCGCTCAGAGCAGCTTTAAGCTGACTAACAGTATCGCCGACGCCGGACAGAAAAGGATCACAGAGCTTGAGCGGGTGGTCAAGTCAGTCAACGAAGTAGCGGATATCGCTAAAGAATCAGCATCTTCAGTCCAGGAAGCATCTTCCAGCACCGAGGAACAAACCGCTTCCATGGAAGAGATGTCCGCTTCCGCCCAGGAACTGGCCCGTCTGGCTATGGACCTCAAAGAAGTAGTCGGCAAATTCAAATTGGACGAAAAGAAAGGTGCTGGCGAGAAAAAAGAAGAGTAATTAGCAGGAAAAACTTGGGACGGTTCCTATTTTTTACAGGAGCTATGGCTCGAAATAAAAAATAGGAACCGTTCCTTTGATTTAAAAAAGCCCCGCGAGAAAGATTGCGGGGCTTTTTTTCTAAAGGCGCAAATTAAATAGGGATGGTATTTATTGTGGTGAATTTGATCCCGACTTCAAATTTATAAGAGTGTTTTTTTTCCTGGCAAGGTTTGCTCCAGGAGACAATTCCTTTGATATAAAAAGGGCTGCTATGCGGCAGGATTTTAAACTGGCCGGAAAGCTCGCTTCCGGTCTTTAAATCCTCGTTCATCATCACCCGCATTCCGCCGAGGCTGATATCAACTAGTTTTACTCCTGCTTTCTGGCTGTCGTCCTTGGAAAGAAAAGTTTCTTCGCTGCTGGGAAGCCGGTTGGCTTTACGTTTTTCCTGCATAGCTCCTCCTTCAAGTTTTCCCGAGTATCTTTAGAGAAAGAACCCCTACCCTTAAATTATACACAAAAAAGCTCTTGGATTCAATGAAATCTTGCGCTACCGGGCAAAGAATTGAATTGACTTATTTCGGATTTAATTTTATGATAATACAAATAATCAGGAGAGATCAGTATGAAGATAGTGATTACCGGAGGTGCCGGGTTTATCGGGAGTTGCTTGGTCTGGAAATTGAATTCACAAGGCCTGACCGATATCATCGTGGTCGATCATCTGGATTCTTCCCAAAAATGGAGAAATCTGGACGGCAAAAAATTGCGGGATTGCATTGACAAGGATAAGTTTATTGTCGACCTTGAGAAGAACAAATTCAAGGGCAAGTTTGATGCCGTGATCCACATGGGCGCTTGTTCCTCCACCTTAGAGACTAATATCGCTTACCTTATGGAAAATAATTATATGTATTCCAAGAGGCTCGCTCAGTGGTGCCTTGGGCAAAAAGTCCAATTTTTGTATGCTTCATCAGCCGCCACTTACGGCAGCGGAGGATCCGGTTACAGCGACGAGGATAAGGCAACTCTGAAGCTTAAGCCTTTAAATTTGTACGGTTATTCCAAGCAATTGTTTGACCTGTGGCTTATAAAAAACCGGCTCTCCAACAAAGTGGCGGGCTTTAAATTCTTTAACGTCTTTGGCCCTAATGAGTATCATAAAGATCAGATGCGCAGCGTCATCGCCAAAAATTTTTACAGCGTGATTAAAGAGAAAAAGATCCGCCTGTTTAAATCTTATCTTAAGGAGTATGCGGACGGACAACAGCAAAGGGATTTCATTTATGTTAAAGACGCCGTGGATATCGTTTATTATTTTCTGGAACATAAAAACAAAAAAGGGATATTTAATGTCGGCAGCGGCAAGGCGCGCTCCTGGAATGATTTAGCCAAAGCAATGTTCGGCGCTCTAAGCTTGAAAACGAACATCGAATACATCGAAATGCCCCGGGATTTAAGGGATAAATATCAGTATTTTACCCAGGCTGACCTAAAGAAACTCAAAGAAACCGGTTGCCAACATAAATTCTATTCCTTGGAAGAAGCGATTAAGGATTATGTCGGATATTTGAAAGACGGAAGTTATTTGTGATATTCATTCTCTTGCCACTTTAATCTTGCCTGCCATTCGTTTTTAACTCAAATATTTTCTTTTTTGCCAGAGTTAGGCCTCTAATAAGCTTGACGAGAAGAGGGTTATACTATATAATATTTAAACTATGGAAATCAATGAAATTATCCAACAGAGAAAAGATAAAGCCGAGCTCTTAAAGCAAGCTGGGGTCTCGGTTTTTGATAAGCCTTATCCCAACCGCCTGGATATCGGCCAGATAATCGCCGAGTTCCAGGAAGGCAAGAAAGTACATGTTTGCGGACGGCTAATGGCGAAAAGAGGCCATGGGAAGGTGATTTTTGCGGATTTGCGGGATTCCACCGGTAAGATCCAGCTTTATATCAAGGCGGACAATCTCAATGCGGAAAGGTTTAAACTATTAGATAATATTGAAGTTGCGGATTTTATCGGGGTGGCTGGAGAACTCTTTAAGACCCATACCGGAGAACTCACGGTAAAGGTCCTGGAATTCATCGTGTTATCGAAAGCTTTGCGGCCGTTACCGGAGAAATGGCATGGTTTAAAAGACGTTGAAGCTCGTTATCGCCAGAGATATCTGGACCTGGTGTCTAATGAAGAGGTGAGAAAGGTTTTTGTTCTGCGTTCTCAGATCATTCGTTCAGTCAGAAACTATCTGGAGAACAAAGGATTCCTGGAAGTGGAAACTCCGATGATGCATCCCATTGCCGGAGGCGCGGCCGGCCGGCCATTTAAGACTCATCATAATGAATACGATATGGATTTGTTCCTGCGTATAGCGCCTGAGCTTTATCTTAAGCGGCTTCTGGTCGGAGGTTTAGACCGGGTTTTTGAGATCAACCGTTCTTTTCGCAACGAAGGAGTTTCTGTTAGGCATAACCCCGAGTTTACCATGCTTGAGGTTTATGCCGCTTACGCCAATTTTGAATCGATGATGCATTTGTGCGAGAGCCTGGTGGTCAGCGTGGCCCAGGAAGTTTTCGGCACCTTGCAGTTCACTTACCAGGACAAAATCCTGGATTTTACTCCGCCCTGGAAAAGGGTGTCTTTTGCCGAACTGGTCAAAGAAAAATTCGGGATCGAGCCCCAAGATGCCCCAGGGCTTATGCTGGAGAAACTTAAAAAATCCGGTTTTGCCAAAGATAAAGATAAATTAAGCCGCACTCAGATCAATAAAGTCATCGAAGAAACCTTGGAATCGGAAATGTCAATAAACCCGACTTTTGTTACTGATTATTACACGGTCTTTTGCCCGTTAGCTAAGACGCGTGTGGATAATCCCTTGATTTCCGAAAGATTTGAATTGTTTATCGCCGGTATGGAACTGGGGAACGCTTATTCGGAGTTAAACGATCCTTCGGAGCAGAAGGCGCGGTTTGAAGAAGAGGTTAAAGATCCCGGCGAAAGCGGACAGAAAACCGTGGATGAGGATTATGTGCTGGCTCTTGAGCACGGCATGCCTCCTGCCGGGGGATTGGGCGTGGGGATCGACCGTTTGGTCATGCTTTTAACTAATCAGGCCTCTATTCGGGAAGTGATTTTTTTCCCGCTTTTAAGGAATATTATCGAAGAAAGTAAGACTCAAGATGTCGGTTAATCTTTTTATCAGTTGGCGTTATCTTTTGACCAAGAGAAAAGAGAAATTTATTTCTCTGATCAGCGTGATCTCGGTGCTGGGGATCGCGATAGGGGTGATGGCGCTTATCGTGGTCATCGGTGTAATGACCGGATTTGACCAGGACTTGCGGGATAAGATCGTAGGTAATTTTTCGCATATCACTATCTCGGGTGTCCGCCCGATGGATTACTCCGAGTTTGAGTCTGTGGCCGCTAAATTAAAGAATTATCCGGACGTCTTGGCTTCGAGCCCCTATGTCCAGGGCCAGGTTTTGATCGAAGAAGACCGTAAATTCATGGCTCTGGGGTTAAAAGGGATCGAGCCGGATAAGGAGCAGTACGTCACCAAGATCAAGGATTATGTCATAAAAGGCAGCTTCCAGGGCCTGGCTGCCGGTACGGTGATAGTGGGCACAGAATTGGCCCAGTATCTGGGGCTAAAAATCGGTTCGGAACTTAAAGTTTATTCCCCGTTCGGGAAACAGTATAAATTAAAGATCGCCGGTATTTTTAAATCGGGAATGTACGATTACGACCTGAACTTGCTTTTAGTCCGTCTGGAAACCGCGCAAAACATTCTGGAAATGGGCAAAGGGATCAGCGCTGTAGCGATCAAAATTGATAAAATGTTCTCGGCGGACAAGGTCCAGGCTAAACTCCAGAAAGCCATAGGTTTTGATTACAATTTCAAGACCTGGATGGAAGCCAACCAGAGTTTTTTTGCGGCGCTCAAACTTGAGAAACTGGCCATGTTTATAATCCTGACCTTGATCATTCTGGTTGCTTCTTTTAATATTGTCAGCACTTTAGTGGTTCTGGTCGTGGATAAGACCAAGGATATCGGTATATTGAAAGCTTTGGGGATGAATTCAGGAGATATTCGCAGGATATTTACCTATGAGGGATTGATCATCGGTTCTTTAGGCACGTTTCTTGGTTCAACCGGAGGATTCGTTCTTTGTTTGCTCTTGAAAAAATACCAGTTTATCAAGCTTCCGCAGGACATCTATTATATTAGCCGGCTTCCGGTGGCCATAGAGTTCTGGCCGGATGTGGCTCTGATCATTATCTCAGCCTTAGCGATCACTTTGGTTTCGACTTTATACCCCGCAAATAAGGCAGCGCGCCTGGTTCCGGTAGAGGCTTTGCGCTACGAATAGATGATAGAAGCGATAAATGTACATAAGGTTTATACCGACGATTCCGATAAAGAGCTGCAGGTTCTAAAAGGGGTCAGTTTTAAAATAGAGCAGGGAAGTTTTGTAGCCCTGGTCGGCCCAAGCGGCGCGGGAAAATCAACTCTTTTGCATATTCTCGGCGGCCTGGATTGCCCGAGCCAGGGGAGCGTGGTCTTTGAGGGCCAGGAACTTTATAAGCTCACAGACAGCGAATTGTCCCGGATCCGGAATTCCCAAATCGGCTTTGTTTTTCAATTTTATCATCTTCTTTCGGAATTCACCGTCCTGGAAAACGTGTTGATGCCGGTTTCGATCTCCGGAGCGAATAAAGCGCAGATGGCCGAAGCTAGTAAAAAAGCGCTGGAATTGCTTGACCGGGCAGGCCTAAAAGAAAGGCTGACGCACTTTCCTAACCAGCTCTCCGGAGGAGAGAAACAGCGGGTGGCGATCGTCAGAGCGCTTATGAACGAGCCGAAACTGCTTCTTTGCGACGAGCCGACGGGAAATCTGGATTCCGGCTCAAGCGCGGAGATAATCGATTTGATAAAAAGTATTCATCTGAGAAATAAGACGACAATACTTCTGGTAACTCATAACGAGGAATTAGCCTCCAAGGCAGAGCGCAGGTATCACTTAAAAGACGGGATAATGGTTTAATTCGGCACCCGGCCCAATTGGAGGGGCCGGTGCGCCTTTACTATTCAGGAGGATATTGATGAAGATCTATATCGACGGTAAATTTTACGATAAAGTCAACGCCAAGATCTCGGTGTTCGACCACGGGCTTTTGTACGGTGACGGGGTGTTTGAGGGGATTCGCAGCTATGATCGCCTGGTGTTTAAATTGAAAGAGCATATTGTGCGCCTCTATGAGTCGGCGCACACATTAATGCTCAAAATCCCCCTGACCCAGGAGCAAATGATCAAGGCTGTAGTGGAAACGCTCAAGGTCAATAAAATGGATGATGCTTATATCAGGCTGATCGTGACCCGGGGAGTAGGAGATCTGGGGCTTGATCCGCGTAAATGTTTGCAAGGGCCATCGGTTATCATCATCGCCGATAAGATCGCTTTGTATCCGGAGAAATATTATAAGCTGGGGCTGGAGATCATTACTGTGCCTACGGTGCGCAATCTCCCGGAAGCTCTTAATCCGCAGATCAAATCCTTGAACTATCTGAATAATATCATGGCTAAGATCGAAGCGGTAAGCTGCGGATACGACGAAGCGATCATGCTGGATTCTTTAGGCTACGTGGCCGAATGCACCGGGGATAATATTTTTATCGCCAAGGACAACCATCTTTATACCCCTCCGCAGTGTATGGGGACTTTGCGGGGGATTACCCGCGATTCGGTGCTGGAGATCGCGGCCAAGTCCAAGATCGGAGTGCATGAGCACGTGATCACCCGCCATGAAGTGTACAACGCGGATGAATGTTTCTTGACCGGAACAGCGGCGGAAATCATCCCGGTGGTCAAAGTGGACAGCCGGCCGATCGGCAAGGCTAAGCCCGGGCCGCTTACCCTGAAACTTATAAGCAAATTTAAGGAATTGACCAGAAAAGAAGGAACGAAATATTAATTTTTGGAGCAGCTTATGTTATGCGACATTTGCAAAAAGAACCCGGCAACAGTGCACCTGACTGAGATCGTTGACGAGCAGATGAGCGAGCTGCATTTGTGCGAAGAATGCGCCAGGAAAAAAAGTTCTCAGATGGAATCTCAGTTTGGCCTTTCCGATCTTTTGGCGGGGCTGGCGGATTTCGAGAAGCCGTCCGAGGAAAAGGAGCTAGCCGCGCTTAAATGCCCTAATTGCGGGCTGACTTACAAGGATTTCAAAAAAATCGGCAGGCTTGGCTGCGGCGAATGTTATATCGCCTTCAAAAAATTTTTGACCCCTTTATTAAAACGGATCCACGGCTCAGGGGTTCATTGCGGAAAGTGTCCGGTCAAAACATCGATTGTCAAGCCTACCCGCAAGAAAGCGGTTGATCTGCAGGAGTTGCGCTGCCGCCTGCAGAAGGCCGTTGAGCTGGAAGCTTATGAAGAAGCGGCCAAGATCCGCGACCAGATCAAGGAATTACAGGAAAAGGAAAATCAAAAAGGCCCTCTTTAAAAAAAAGAGTATTTATGAAGATCGTCGATTTGCTCCATCATACCAGTGAATGGCTAAAAGGGACCGGCCCGAATTCGGATATCGTTATTTCCAGCCGCATCCGTTTTGCCCGTAACATTGAAAAGGCGTCTTTTCCCCACTGGGCGAGCAAAAAACAGTCCAAACAGATCGCCGAAAGCATCGAGGAAGCAGCGGGCAAAACAGAGTATCTAAAGAGATCTACTGTATTTAAGCTCGTTGATTTAGATACGGTGGATAAGCAGTTTCTGGTAGAGAGGCACCTTATGTCTTACGAGCACGCCCAGAAGACTGATTCTAAATCGGTGATCATCGACGATGATGAGATCATCTCGATCATGGTCAACGAAGAGGACCATTTACGGATCCAGGTAATGCAGTCAGGGTTTAATCTTTTTGAGGCTTACAACATTATCAACAAGATTGACGACTGTTTTGCCAAAGAGCTGGTTTACGCTTTTTCTGCGGAATGGGGATATCTTACCGCTTGCCCTACCAATACCGGCACGGGAATGCGCGGTTCTGTCATGCTCCATTTGCCGGCTCTGGTCATGACCCGCCAAATCAATCAGGTGCTGGCGGCGATCGCCAAATTGAGCTTTGCCACCCGGGGTTTGTATGGGGAAGGCACTCAGGCCACGGGAAATTTCTTTCAGATCTCCAACCAGGTTTCCCTGGGGCATAGCGAAAGCGAGATCATCGATAATATTAACGGGCTGATCCGTCAGATAATTGAACAGGAAAACCAGGCACGGGAACTGCTTTTGAACCAGAACCGGGCGATGCTCGAGGATAAGATCAACCGCAGTTTTGGGATTTTAAAAAGCGCGCATATAATTACCAGCCAAGAGACCACAGAGCTTATGTCTTTGGTGCGGCTGGGCTGCGATTTAGGAGTAGTCAGGGAAATTAACCGGCGCGCGATCAATGAGCTTTTTATCATCACCCAGCCGGCGCACCTTCAGAAGATCGAGGATAAGAAGCTTTCGGCTGCGGAAAGGGATTTAAAACGGGCGGAGATTATCCGTTCCCGGCTGAATAAGTAAAACAAGTCACATGTCATTACGCAGAAGCGTATACCGACGCCTCCGATAGCGTCGGGTGCAAGTTACAAGGTTACATGTGTTTAATTTAATTAATTAACGAGGAGAAAGATATGTTTAACAGGTTTACGGAGCGGGCAAGAAAAGTGATCATCCTGGCCAAGGAAGAGGCCAAGCGTTTTAACCACGATTATATTGGAACAGAACATATTCTTCTGGGGTTGATCCGGGAAGGCGAAGGGGTGGCGGCGACGGTTTTAGAAAAAACGGGAGTGTCTCTGGAGAATATCCGCATCGAGATCGAGAAGCTGGTCCAACCCGGGCCGGCGACTCAGATAATCGGAGACCTGCCTTTTACCCCCCGGGCTAAGAAAGCCCTGGAGCTGGCTGCGGAAGAAGCGCGCTCCCTCGGCCATAATTATATCGGAACCGAGCATTTATTGCTGGGGTTGATCCGCGAAGAAGAAGGGGTCGCTTCCCAGGTGTTGTTAAATCTTAATCTTGATTTGAGCACAGTCAGGAACAAGGTTATGGAAGTTTTGGGTTCAGAGCTGCCTGGCTTGGGCGCACCCGGAGTCAAGACTAAAACTCCGGCATTGGATGCTTTCGGCAGAGATCTGACCGCTTTGGCTAAAGAGAATAAACTTGACCCGGTGATCGACCGGAATAATGAAATTGAAAGAGTTACTCAGGTATTAAGCCGCAGGACTAAAAATAACCCTGTGCTTTTGGGGGAAGCCGGAGTGGGAAAAACCGCCATAGTCGAGGGGCTGGCCCAATTAATTATCGCTGGTAACGTTCCTGAAGTTTTACGCCACAAAAGGATCATCGTTCTGGATCTGGCGCTGATGGTCGCCGGGACTAAATACCGCGGCCAGTTCGAGGAAAGAATTAAAGCCGTAATGGAAGAGATCAAGCGTTCCCAGGATGTTATTATTTTTATCGACGAACTGCATACGCTCGTAGGCGCGGGCGCCGCTGAAGGCGCGATTGACGCATCTAATATTTTAAAGCCGGCGTTGTCGCGCGGGGAGATCCGGTGCATCGGAGCGACCACTATGGATGAATACCGCAAGTATATCGAGAAAGACGCGGCATTGGAACGCAGGTTCCAGACTATTATGGTCGAGCCTCCTTCAGTGGAGCAGACCGTTAATATTTTAAAAGGCTTAAGAGAGCGATATGAGGCTCACCATAAGGTTGACTACAGCGATGAGGCATTATTTGCGGCAGCCAAACTTTCGGACAGGTATATTCCGGGAAGATTTTTACCCGATAAAGCTATTGATCTGATTGATGAGACCGGTTCAAGGTCCAGGCTTAATGTTTTAGTGGTCCCTGCCCAGATTAAGGAATTCGAGGCTAAAGTCGAGGCTTTGAGAAAGGAAAAAGAGGTCCATATCAAAGAACAGGATTTTGAGAAGGCCGCGGCATTAAGGGATCAGGAGAGGCAGGCCCGTGAAGAACTGGAACGTTTAAATCGGGATTGGTCTGCGCAGAAAGATAAGATCCGGCCCAGGATCACCGAAGAAGATATCGCTAAGATCGTGGCTCAGTGGACCGGGATTCCTATTTTTCGCCTGGAAGAAAAAGAGGGCGAGAAACTTTTAAAGATAGAAGATCAATTGCATTTGCATGTGGTCGGCCAGAATGAGGCAATCGCCGCTATTGCTTCTGCGGTCAGGCGTTCCCGGGCGGGGATAAAAGACCCGAGGAGGCCTATCGGTTCTTTTATTTTTCTGGGGCCCACAGGCGTAGGTAAAACTTTGCTCGCTCGGGCTTTAGCTGAATATATGTTCGGACACGAAGACGCCCTGGTGCAATTAGATATGTCTGAGTACATGGAAAAGTTCAATGTTTCCAGACTGATCGGAGCTCCTCCCGGATACGTGGGCTATGAAGAGGGCGGCCAACTCACCGAAAAAGTCAGGCGCAGGCCTTATTCGGTAATACTTCTAGATGAGATCGAGAAAGCTCATCCGGATGTGTTTAATCTTCTTTTGCAGGTATTTGAAGACGGCCGTCTTACCGACAGCTTTGCCCGTAAAGTTGATTTTCGTAACACAATTATGATCATGACTTCTAATGTGGGCGCGGAACTGATCCGCAAGACCGGAGCGATCGGATTTAAAAATCAGAAAGAAGAAGTCTCTTACCAGGAGATGAAAGATAAGCTCCTGGAAGAAGTCAAACGCACTTTCAAACCCGAATTTTTAAACCGGATCGACGATATAATCGTTTTCCGGCCTCTGCTCAGGGAAGATCTGGTAAAGATCGTAGAGATCGAGCTCGATCATGTTGCCCAAAGGCTTAACGACCAGAATATAAAGATAGAAATCTCGGCGGAGGCCAAGGATTTTCTGGTGGAAAAAGGTTTTGATCCTGTTTTCGGAGCCCGGCCTCTAAAAAGGACCATTCAGAGATTTCTTGAGGATCCTTTGGCTTCGGAGATAATCTCTAAAAGGTTCAAGGACGGCTCGACTATTAAAGTAGGGCGTAAAAACGAGGAGTTAATTTTCGAATCATGTTAGGCCAAGTCAAAAATAACTTAGTTACGCGATTCCGGGATTTTATTTACTTTATTGGTGGGATTACTAATTTGGCCGCCCAGAGTATGTATTGGGTGTTCATGCCTCCTTTTGAGAGAAAGCGGATTTTTGAGCAGGCCAAGAAAGCAGGGGTGGATAGCCTGCCGATAGTAGCGCTTATATCATTTTTTATCGGCGTGATCCTGGCTTTCCAGATTTCTACCCTCATGCAGAGGCTGGGCTCGGAAATGTATATCGCCAGTGTCGTAGCTCTGTCTTTAGTCAGGGAACTCGGCCCGATCATCACCTCTTTAGTCGTGGCTGGAAGAGTAGGAGCGGCAATCACCGCGGAACTGGGTTCCATGCAGGTTACCGAGCAGATTGATGCGCTGGAGACCCTGGCTACGAACCCTATAAAATACCTGGTGGTCCCGAGGCTGATCGCCTTGGCTTTAATGCTGCCGTTACTGACAGTATTCGGGGATATGATCGGCATACTCGGCGGCTGGATGATCTGTGTTTTTAAATTAGGAATATCTTCCCGGCTTTACCTGAATATCACTTTTGATTCGTTACTGTTCAAGGATCTGTTCACCGGTTTATCCAAGACAATTTTTTTCGGGATGATCATTGCCTGGGTAAGCTGTTATGAAGGGTTTAACGTCGAAGGCGGGGCTGAAGGCGTGGGTAAGGCTACTACCAAGGCGGTGGTGACATCATTTATACTGATCATCGCCTGCGACTGTTTCTTTACGGCATTATTTTATTTTATCTTTCCTTAAAAATGCTTGATAACAGCATAATAGAAATTAAAGGGATCTCCAGATGTTTTAACACCCACCGGGTTTTAAAGAACCTTAGCCTTTCGGTCAAGCGCGGATCGACTTTGGTGGTGATCGGCCGCTCCGGCTGCGGCAAGAGTGTTATGCTTAAGCATATCGTGCGGCTGATCCGGCCGGACAGCGGTAAGGTATTCATTGACGGCCAGGACATCTGGGAGTTGAAAGATAAAGATATTTTTACTCTGCGCAAAAGAATGAATATGGTTTTCCAGGGCGGAGCTTTGTTCGATTCTCTTTCGGTCGGAGAAAACGTAGGTTTTGAATTGATCGAGCACAGCTCGGTTTCTGAAAATGAGCTCTGGGACCGGGTGGAGGAATCGTTATCCCTAGTGGGCTTATCGGGGATCTCGAATCTCACTCCCTCGGAGCTAAGCGGCGGGATGAAGAAGCGTGTGGCTTTGGCCCGGGCGATCTGCACCAGCCCGGAGATCCTGCTCTATGACGAGCCGACTACCGGAGTCGACCCGATAACAGCCGACAATATTAACGAGTTGATCATCAGCCTTCATGATAAATTGAAAGTGACTTCTATCGTGGTCACTCACGATATGAAGAGCGCCTATAAAATAGGGGACAGGATCGCCATGCTTTATCAGGGCCAGATTATCGCCGAAGGGACTCCGTCGGAGATCCAGAATACGGACCATCCGATAGTCCACCAGTTTATTAACGGCCTGGCTCAGGGCCCTATAACCGAAACTGCAGAACATTTCAGATAACGGAGGATATATGATATTCGGCAAGAGCAAAGTTGAACTTAAGGTCGGGATATTCGTCGCAGCGGGGCTTTTTGTTTTAACGATCTTTGTCCTTCTTATCGGAGATTTTAGGAACCAGGTTTCGGCTTATAAAGTTAAATTTCAATTTAATTTCATTAACGGGGTTAGAGAAGGCGCGCCGGTCAGATTTGCCGGGGTTGACGTCGGCCAGGTAAAAAAGATCAAACTTGTTCCTTCGCCAGCGCAGCATACCACTAAGATCGAGATAATCGGCATTATCCGCAACGATATCAGGATCCCCATTGATTCCCAGGTCTGGGTCAACACCCTGGGGATTTTAGGCGAGAAGTATATCGATGTAATGCCCGGGAAAAATTATGCGGCTTTTGTTTCCGAGAACGCGACTATGATCGGAAATGACCCGGTGGCTATGCATGAGTTCGGAGATCTGGCCAAGTCTATCGTTCAGAAACTCGATGCCAGCATCACTGAGATCAAAGGGGTGGTTAGTTCAGTGGATAATCTTACCAAAAATCTGGATGACGGCGTAACCCGGATCAAGAATAAAGAAGGAACGATCGGCAAGCTTCTTTATGACGATCGGTTATATAATGACCTGGATGCGCTGATCAACGATATTAAAGCTCACCCCTGGAAGCTTTTCATTAAGACTAAAGAAAAGCCGGCACCTAAGGTTAAAGCACCTAAGAAATAATTCTGAATAGTTATATCTACAAGACACAAGTCACAAGCAAAGATTTTACATGTGACGTGTGACTTTGTGATTTGTAAGTGAGCTTAAGCCTCCCTTTAGATTATGGTTAAGGACAAGACTATCTATACCTGTCAGAATTGCGGAAGCCAATCGGCAAAGTGGCTGGGAAAATGCCCTGACTGCAACAAATGGAATTCTTTTGTGGAAGAGGATTACGCTTATCCTCCTACGGGAAAAGCAAAAGAAAGGACTGCGCTGTATAAAGAGGAGCCGGTCCTTTTGAAAGACGTGCAGATCAAAGAATCAAACAGGATCCAGACCGGTATTGCCGAGTTGGATAGAGTCCTGGGCGGAGGGATCGTCAAGGGCTCAGTGGTGCTTGTCGGCGGCGATCCGGGAATAGGCAAATCCACGATTTCTCTGCAGATTTCCAACCAGCTTTCCCAAAAAGGACATACTGTTCTCTATGTCAGCGGCGAGGAATCCGTGGCCCAGACTAAATTAAGGGCCGCGAGGCTGGGGCACACGGGCTCTGGCGGCCTGCTTTATATAGTCAACCAGACCGATCTGTCTTTAATAGCGGAACATATCAATAAACTTAAGCCGGAGCTGGTAATTATTGATTCTATCCAGGTGGTTTTTGAGCCGTCTATCAGCTCATCTGCGGGCAGTGTCTCTCAGGTGCGGGAATGCGCGGGGATCCTGACCCAGTTGGCTAAAACTACGGCTACCACGATATTCCTTATCGGCCACGTGACCAAGGAAGGGACTATTGCCGGGCCGAGGGTTTTAGAACATATCGTGGATACTGTTTTGTATTTTGAGGGCGACAGGTTCAGCGCTTATCGGATCCTCCGGGCGGTCAAGAATAGGTTTGGCTCCACTAATGAGATCGGCGTATTCCAAATGAGCCAAGAAGGGCTGAAAGAAGTCAGTAATCCTTCTGAGATCTTTCTTTCGGAAAAACCGAAAAATGTTTCCGGCTCAGTGGTAGTTTCGGTGCTCGAAGGCAGCCGGCCGCTTTTAGTTGAAATCCAAGCTTTGGTAAGTAGATCTAGTTTTGGTTATGCCCGCAGAAGAGCGGAAGGTTTTGATTTTAACCGCTTGAGCCTGTTGGTGGCGGTTTTGGAGAAAAGGATCGGCCTTTCTCTGGAAGCGGAAGATATTTTTGTCAATGTCGCCGGAGGGATAAAGATCGAGGATCCCGCGGCTGATTTGGCGGTTGCTTTGGCAGTAAGTTCGGCTTTTCGGGACCAACCTGTATTAGAGGGGCTGGTGGTTCTTGGGGAAGTGGGGCTGGCAGGGGAGATCCGCAGCATTTCTCAAGCTTCCTTACGAATTAACGAAGCCGAGAAGCTGGGTTTTAAGCACTGTATACTACCGGCTAACAGCTTGAAGAATCTTAATTATAAGGCCAAGAAAATAGAATTGATCCCGGTTGAAACTTTAAAACAGTCGATCGATATCGCCTCCGGGCAAGCCGCCGGAAGAAGCAACTCATAATTTACATATTTTTATAGAAGGGGGGAAAGTCTATGAATGTTTTATCTGTGCGTATTCTTTTTATAGTAGCTAGTATTCTGTTCGGGTATTTCTCTACAAACCATATTTTACATGGTGTTATCATCGGTTCTTTTGCCAGCGGTTTTATAATCCTGTTAGAAAGCCTGATGCGCAGGGTTTCGGTAAGAGGGCTATCCAGCACTGTATTTGGCCTCATTTTGGGTTTGATCATGGCCAAACTCGTGGGAGACGCTTTTAGCGTAGCCCAGATACCTGCGGAAATTTTGGCTAATATCCGGGTGATTTTGACTCTTTTATTCTGTTATTTCGGAACTTTGATCGGGCTGCGTGGGAAAGACGAGTTCAACATCATTATTCCTTATGTGCGGCTGCGCAGGCAGGATCAGGCTGAGGAGGTTACGGTCGTGGATACCAGCGCGATCATTGATGGCAGGATCCAGGATATTCTAAAGACCAAATTCCTGGAAGGCAAGATTGTTATTCCCAGATTCGTTTTAAAGGAGTTACAGCAGATCGCTGATTCTACTGATCCCATTAAGCGTCAACGGGGGCGCAGGGGGCTGGAAATTCTTAACACTGTGCAGAAAGAGGCCGGGGTTAATCTTTCGCTTAATGAAGAAGAATTTTCGGAAGTTAAAGAAGTTGATGCCAAACTGGTTAAGCTGGCTTTGCTCTTGCAGGCCAAGATTTTGACGGTGGATTTTAATCTTAACCACGTAGCCAGTTTTCAGGGGGTAAAAGTTTTAAATATGAACGAGCTGGCTAACGCTTTGAAGCCGGTGGTTTTTCCGGGAGAGCAGATGCAGATCAAGCTCTTAAAGGAAGGCAAGGAATATAATCAAGGGGTGGGATACCTTGATGATGGGACTATGGTCGTGGTGGAAGACGGGCGCAGGCTGATCGGCCAGGAAATAAAAGTCGTGGTTACTTCTGTCCTTCAGACTCCCGCGGGCAGGATGATTTTTACCAAGATCTCCAGATAACATGCATGTAACGGCCATACTTTTAGCCGCAGGCAAGGGGAGCCGTTTTAAATCCGGGATTTCTAAGCCGTTGGTTAAGCTTGGGGGGCGCCCGATTATTGATTTCAGCCTGAAGATCTTAAACCAACACCCGCTGATTAAAGATATTATCCTGGTGGTTAACTCAGGAAATATTGAATCGATATCGGTTTTGGTAAATAAGACCGGTTACAAGAAGATAAGGGCTTTGGTTTTAGGCGGAGCTCGCCGTCAGGATTCGGTGTTTAACGCTTTAAAAAAAATCAGTTCGCAAAGTCAGCTGGTTTTGATCCACGATTCCGCTCGGCCTTTCATCAAGTTTCGGGAAATTTCAGCTTTACTAGCCCAGGCCAGGAGTTCTGGCGCAGCTATCCTTGGTGTGCCGGTCAAGGCGACTATTAAACAAGTCACAAGTCATTTTGCGGTTAAACGGACATTGGACAGAAATTACCTTTGGGAGATACAGACTCCGCAGGTCTTCCGGCAAGACTGGCTCCTTGAGGCAAATCGTAAATTCGCGAAAGTAGATGTTACTGACGACGCCGGCCTGGTCGAGAAACTGGGTAAGCGGATTGTTCTGGTCCAGGGGTCTTATGATAATATCAAGATTACTACTCCGGAAGATCTTTATCTTGCTGAAGCGATATTAAGGGCAAAAGCCTGCCTGCCGGCAGGCAGGGAGATTTGATATGGAAAGAATAGGTATTGCTTACGATATTCATCTTTTGGTCGAAGGCCGTAAATTATACCTCGGAGGAGTAGAGATCCCTTTTATTCTGGGACTTTTAGGCCATTCGGACGGTGATGCTTTGCTTCACGCGATCTGCGACGCTTTATTAGGCGCAATGGGAAAAGGCGATATCGGCGAACATTTTCCGGATACAGATCCAGCTTATCATAATATTGCCAGCATTGAATTATTGAAAGCGACCTTTGATTTAGTCAAAAAAAATAATTTTTTTATCTCAAACATCGATGCGGTAATAATCGCTGTAGAGCCAAATTTAACGCCTTTTAAGAAATTGATGCGCCAGAAAATCAGCGCAGTGCTGGGCCTTTCCGAGGATAGGATCAATATTAAGGCTAAAACTAATAATGGCTTCCAGGAAACAGGGGCTCAGGCCGCTATCGCCTGTTTTGCCGCAGTAATATTGACCAATACCTGTAGCTAATCGGAATTGCTACAGTATAGGCTTCTGCCTAACACCCGGAGCTAATCGGAATTGCTCCGGTATGGGCCTCTGCCCAAGGAGAAAAAATGATTATTTTTCTTTTAGAGATTATGTTTTTGTTTGTCGTTTTAATTGGGTTGAAGGCGGCTATAGTTCTCGTTTTTTTTGCCGACGAAGTCAAGAATGTTCAGAAAAGAGATCCGGCAGCTAGGAGTATCTGGGAGGTAGTTTTGCTCTATCAGGGGCTGCATGCTTTGATCCACTACCGCATTGGCAACTACTTTTACAAAAGAAATCTTTTTTTGATCGCCCGGTTGATCAGCCAGTTTTCGCGGTTTTTTACCGGTATCGAGATTCATCCCGGAGCGACTATCGGGAAAGATTTTTTTATTGATCATGGGATGGGAGTGGTCATCGGAGAGACTGCGATCATCGGCGACAATGTCCTTTTGTATCAGGGGGTCACTCTGGGGGGAACGGGCTTGGAAAAAGGCAAGCGCCATCCCAGCATAGGCAATAACGTTGTTATCGGAGCCGGGGCCAAGGTCTTGGGGAATATCACAATCGCAGATAATACTTATATCGGCGCCAATGCCGTGGTTATCAGGGATGTTCCCGTTAATTCCACGGTAGTAGGGGTTCCGGGAAGGATCACTAAGCAGGACGGGAAGAAGATCGAACTAAACCTTGATCATATCCATATTCTTGATCCGCTTATGCAGAATATCGAGGAGCTGCAGAAGAGGATCGAGGATTTAGAGAAGAAGAAATAGGATCTTCGGGATTTTTTGATGGCAATACAAATTCAGAATTCGCTAACCAAGAAAAAAGAGGAATTTATTCCTCAAACCCCCCCTAAGGTAAATCTTTATTCCTGCGGAGTCACTGTTTACGATGACTGTCATATCGGCCATGGCCGCAGCCTCTACATTTTCGAAGTGATCAGGAGATATCTCAAATACCGGGGTTTTACGGTAAATTTTGTGCGCAATATTACCGATATAGACGACAAAATAATCAACCGGGCCAATGAGCTAAAGACTGACTGGAAGCAGCTCGTCGCTAAGTATATCGAAAGGTATTACCAGGATCTGGCCGCTTTAGGGCTGGCCAAAGCCGATATTGAGCCGCGGGCTACCGAGAACATCCCGGATATGCTTAAGTTTATCCAGGGGCTTATAGATAAAGGATACGCTTACACGACTTCTACCGGAGTTTACTTTAGCGTGCGTAAATTTGAAGATTACGGAAAGTTATCCGGCCAGGGCATTGAGCAGATGCTTTCCGGCGTGCGCAAAGATGTTGATGAGACCAAAGAAGACCCTTTGGATTTTGCCCTCTGGAAAAGTTCCAAGCCCGGGGAGCCTTTCTGGGAGAGCCCGTGGGGAAAGGGAAGGCCGGGTTGGCACATTGAATGTTCCGTGATGAGCACTAAATTTCTGAAGGCCGATACTCTGGATATCCATGCCGGAGGAAGAGACTTGATATTCCCTCACCACGAGAATGAGATCGCCCAGGCCCAAGCTTTGAGCGGAAAAACATTTGCCAAATACTGGATCCATCACGGCCTGCTGACTATCGACGGCCAGAAGATGTCTAAATCCCTCGGTAATTTCATTACCATAAAAGACGCTTTGGATAAATATCATCCTGATGCTCTGAAGATATTCTTCCTTCAGTCGCACTATGCCAGCCCCGTTGATTTTTCGCAAAAAAGGATGGAAGAAGCGACTAAGTGGTACAGATCATTTGTTTACCTCTTTACTCAAATTCAAAGCTTGCAGCCGAAATTCTTCGAATTAGCTGCAGCAATTGACCTGGAAAAATTAGACGAAATAGACAGCCACCGGTTGGAATTTGAAAAAGCGATGGATAATGATTTTAATACCCCGCAGGCAATGGTTGCCTTGGAGAAGATAAAATCTTATTGTCAATCCCTGATAGTTTCAGAATTGATAAGTGTTAACGCCGCTAAGATAAAATATGCTATCAAAATAATTATTGAATTACTTAATATTCTCGTATTAGAGCCCGATAAAGTCGATCCTTTAAAGGATTCGCGTCTGGCGACTGACATGGGATTAAGAGAAAATATCCAGAAGACCCTGGCTGAGTCTCATGATGAAGAATGGGCCAGAACCAAACAGAAAGAGCGCGAACTGGCCAAAAAAGAAAAGAATTACGTTGAGGCGGATAGGATCAGGAAAGAGCTGGAAGATAGCGGATATATAGTTTTAGACCGCAAAGACGGAAGTAGCGAATTACGCCGTAAATAATTATTGGATTTTGCGGGTGACGAGGTGTGTTCGAGCACGCACCTACTGGAGCGCGCGCAGAATACACCTCGTCAGGACCCGCAAAATTTTTTAAAATAGGACGGATTATGAAAGGTAAGTTTATCACTTTCGAAGGTTCGGAATGCAGCGGCAAAAGTACTCAGTCCAAGCTTCTTTATGAGTATTTGCTGGAAAAGGGCTACAAGGTCATATTTCTGCGCGAGCCTGGCGGAACCAAGGTCAGTGAAGAGATACGACAGATTCTTTTGGATAACAAAAATAAAGCTATAACCAGCGAAACCGAGCTTCTGCTTTACATGGCCAGCCGCTCTCAGACTGTCAGCGAGGTGATCAGGCCCTCGTTAGCTCAGGGAAAGATCGTTATTTGCGACCGCTTTTTGGACTCAACAATAGTTTACCAAGGTTATGGCCTGGGAATGGATATTAAATTGATCAGAAAGCTGGGTTATTTCGTTACCGATGGGGCTAAGCCGGATCTGACGATCCTTTTGGATTTACCGCTGGAAAAGGCCTTAAACGGAATCCATAGGCAAAAGGACCGTATCGAGAGCAGGTCTTTCGAATATCACCGAAAAGTAAAAAATGGTTATTTGAAATTGGCTAAACAGGAGCCTCAAAGGATTAAAATAGTCAAGCTTGCCGATGACAAATTTGAGACCCAAAAGAAAATCCGCGAATTAGTGGAGAAGATCTTATAAATATGTCGTTTAAAGATATCGTAGGACAGGATAAACCAATAGCCCGGCTTCAGGGCGCCCTTAAAAATAACCATTTAGCCGGGGCATACTTGTTTAGCGGCCCGGAGGGGATCGGTAAAAAATTAGCCGCCCGTAATTTTGCCAAGGCTCTTAATTGCCTGGAAAACGGCGTTGACTCCTGCGAGCGCTGTATATCCTGCAGGAAGATCGATAACGGCCAGCATCCGGATATACATATCGTGGACAACGGCGCTTTTGAGGAAATCAAGATCGAAAATATCCGTTCTTTGCAGCAGCAAATCGCTTTACGGAATTACGAAGCCAGGTTTAAAGTTTTTATAATTAACGACGCCCATAATCTTAATCCCGAGAGCGCCAACGCTTTTTTAAAGACCCTGGAAGAGCCGCAGAAAAACAGCGTGATCATTTTGATCACGGATAAACCCAGGGTGATTTTTAGGACTATAATTTCCCGCTGCCAGAACGTAAAGTTTTCTTCTTTAGGCCGCAGGGAGTTTGAAAAAGTCTTAGGAGGAAACTATAATATGCAAGAGCAGGTTTTGCGTTTCTTGCTTTTTTTCTGCGAAGGAAGGATCGGAGCCGCCCTGCAGTGGAAAGACAAGGATATTATCTCTCAAAAGAACCGGATCATTGATTTTTTCAGCTCAAACTCAGCGTTAAACGCCGAGAATTCATTTATTCAAGACCGGGAAACTTTTCGTCAGTGCTTAAGCATTCTCACCGGTTGGTTCAGGGATGTCTATTTCATCAAGGCCGGCATCGGCAAAGACCGGATCATTAATTTTGACCGTAGCGAAATTTTGGAAAAGCTCGCAAATCGCTATACTTTTAGCGAGCTGGATAGTATTTTAAACGGCATTTCCGCATCAATGCTCCATTTGGAGCAGAACGCTAATGTGAAATTGCTACTGGCGAACCTGCTATTATCCGTCAGAAAAAATTAAGGGGTTATTATGGAAAGAATCATCGGGGTAAGATTGCGCGATACCGGACAAACATTTCATTACAATGCCGGGGATCTTGTTCTTAAGGGGGGGGATTATGTGATCGTTGAGCATGACCGAGGCCTGGATTACGGCCAGGTCATTTGCCTAAGGACCGGTGAGAATGAAGCTAAGGAAAATCAGGCCAGAGAAAGAGAGCTCAAAGATAAAGAGGGCAAAGAGAAAGAAAAGCCGCTGGTCAAAAAGATCGTGCGCCTGGCTAAGGAAGGCGACCTTAGGCAAATCGAGGAAAATCGGGCCAAATCCAAGGAAGCTTTTAATACCTGTTCCAAAAAAATCTCCGAGCATAAGATAGAGATGAAGCTGGTCCAGGCGGAATACTCTTTTGACCGCAGTAAGATAGTTTTTTATTTTACTTCCGGCGGAAGAGTTGATTTTCGCGAACTGGTCAAAGACCTGGCTAAGATCTTCAAGGCGCGGATCGAACTTCGCCAAATCGGGGTAAGGGATGAAACTAAATTTTTCGGAGGATACGGCCCCTGCGGCCGGGAGTTATGTTGCTCTAAATTCCTCACTGATTTCGAGCCGGTGACTATCAAGATGGCCAAGGAAGAAGGGCTGCCGTTAAACCCCCCGAAGATCTCCGGGATCTGCGGAAGGCTGATGTGCTGCCTTAATTACGAATACGAGAATTATAAAGTGCTTTCCAAAGGGCTTCCCCGGGAAGGCGAACGGATCGCCGTAAAAGACGGCAAAGGTAAGGTGATCGGAGTCAATGTCTTTAAGCGATCGGTAACCGTGGAACTGGAAAACGGGGTTATTACCGAGATAAAATATAAATAACATGGCCGAAAAATTTTATATAACAACGCCCTTATACTACATCAACGCCTCTCCTCATATCGGGCATTCCTATACTACCAGCGCCGCGGATACTTTAACCAGGTTTATGCGTCAAAGGCTGGGCCGGGATAATGTATGGTTTCTGACCGGAACCGACGAATACGGGTTGAAGATCCAAAAGGCGGCTGACGAAGCCAAGCTTTCTCCTCAGGAATTCTCCGATAAGGCAGTAGTCAAATTTAGAGACCTCTGGAAAGACCTGAACATTTCTTACGACGATTTCATCCGGACTACCGAAAAACGCCATATAGTTACCGTGCAGAAAGTCCTCGATATTCTGTATAAAAAAGGCGATATTTACGAATCCAAATACGAGGGGTGGTACTGTACGCCTTGCGAAAGTTTCTGGGCCGGCTCCCAGGCCGAAGGCGGGCTGTGCCCGGATTGTAAAAGGCCGGTGGAGAAGATATCGGAAACCAATTATTTCTTTAAGCTGTCCAAATATCAAGAATGGCTGGTAGAGCATATCAAGAAAAATCCTGATTTTGTCCGGCCGCAGATCCGTAAAAACGAGGTCTTGAGTTTTCTTCAGATGAATAAACTTGAAGACCTCTGTATTTCCCGGCCGAAAGAACGGTTAAGCTGGGGGATCCCCATTCCTTTTAACCCGGATTACGTTACTTATGTCTGGTTTGACGCTTTGATAAATTATATCAGCGCAGTCGGAGAATTCGACGATAAAGGCAAATACCGTTCTAAATGGTGGCCGGCAGACGTGCAGTTGATCGGCAAAGATATCCTGCGCCAGCACGCTATATACTGGCCGATCATGCTTCACGCTCTCGAAATAGAGCCGCCCAAAACGGTTTTTGCCCATGGCTGGTGGATGATCGGCGATACCAAGATGTCCAAGTCCCGCGGTAATGTGATTTCTCCTCTGGATATGTCCGCTAAATACGGGATCGACGCTTATCGGTATTTTCTCTTGCGTGACGTTCCTTTCGGAATGGACGGTAATTTTTCCGAGGAGTCGATGATCAAGAGGATCAACAGCGATCTGGCCAATGATTTGGGGAATTTAGTCTACCGCACTCTGACTATGACTGAGAAATATTTCAACGGAAAAATTACCGAAGAGAACAAAACATTAGAAAAAAACAAACAAACCTCGGATATTGAAGCAAAGATCGAGAATTTGGGTTCCAGGGTGGCGGGTGCTCTGGATGTCAGCAATAATTTTGATTTCGGAGCGGCTCTGGAAGCTATCTGGGAGTTGATCGGCCTGGCTAATAAGTATGTCGAAGAAACCAAACCCTGGAACCTGGCCAAAGAGAATAAAACCGAGGAGCTTAAAAATTTCATTTATCTGCTGATCAAAGTAATAAGAGCGGTAGGGGTGGCTTTGGCTCCGTTTATGCCGGTGACTTCCGAAGCCATTCAAGCCCAGGTCGGCTCGGGATCGATTAAAAAAGGGAATCCTTTATTTCCCCGCATCGAAACCGAAGAGAGCAAAGCCAAAAAGAATAAATGACGTTAATCGATACTCACTGTCATCTTGATTTCCCCGAATTTGATGTTGACCGCGGAGAAGTTTTGAAACGCGCCGCTGACGCCGGAGTTAAATATGTCATTAATATCGGTTCCAGCCTCCAAGGGTCGATCGATTCCGTAAAACTAGCTAAGGATTATTCGAACGTCTTCGCGGTAGTCGGCTGCCATCCTCACGATTCCCAGGATTTCTCTGAGCAGGATGTAGAGACAGTGAGATCTTTGGCTGGCTTTGAGAAAGTCGTGGCAATAGGCGAAATCGGGCTCGATTATTACCGTAATCTTTCTCCTCAAGAGGACCAGAAGAAAATATTTGTCAGTTTTTTGCGCCTGGCCAGAGAGTTAAACCTGCCGGTCGTGATTCACTCCCGGGAAGCGCGGGAAGACACTTTAAGGATAATGCGGGAAGAAAACGTTAAGAAAGCGATAATCCATTGTTTTGGCGGGGACGGGATATTTCTTAAGGAGTGTATTGAAAGAGGGTATTTAATTTCTTTTACCTGCAATGTCACTTATAAGAAAGCTCAGGGCGTACGGGATGCGGTTAAGGCCGCTCCTTTAGAAAATATTTGTTTGGAGACTGATGCCCCATATCTTTCTCCGGAGGGCTACCGGGGCAGGAGAAACGAACCATCTTTCGTGAGCACGCTTGCCCAGGAGGTTAGCCGGATCAAAGAGGTGAGCGTAGAAGAAGTGGCCCGGGAAACTACATTTAATGCTAAAAAATTCTTTGGCTTGAAACTCGACGGTTAAAAAACAGATTAAAGTATGAATATTAAGACCATAGAATGGAAGAAAAACAGTATCAAGATTATTGATCAGACTAAACTTCCAGGGGAACTCAAGTATCTTTACATCAGGGACCTTAAGGCTTTGTGGAGCGCGATCAGGCAGTTGAAGGTCCGGGGAGCTCCAGCTCTGGGAGCCACGGCAGCTCTTGGAGTTTATTTGGGGGTCAAAGATTTCCGGGGAACTGATTTTTGTTCTTTTTTTCGAAAGCTTGAGCAAGTCGTCCGTTATCTCGGTTCATCCCGCCCGACGGCCAGGAATCTTTTCTGGGGCTTGGATAGAATGAAAAACGTGGCTCAAGAAAACAAAAGCCGGACAATTCCCGCGTTGAAAAATATTCTTTTTGCGCAGGCCCGGAAAATCATTGAAGAAGATCGCTCTGCCTGCCGGCAGATCGGCTTTTATGGCGCAAAACTGTTTAAAAATAACGATAAAGTGCTTACGCTCTGTAATGCCGGGATCCTGGCCACTATAGATTACGGAACAGCGCTGGGAGTGATTTATCGGGCTAAAGAAGAAAACAAAAGAATAAAAGTATTTGCTTGTGAGACTAGGCCGCTCTTGCAGGGAGCCAGGCTTACTATTTGGGAATTAAAGCGCAAAGGTATAGATGTGACTTTGATCTGTGATAATATGGCTGCGGTTTTGATGAAAGAAGGCAGGATCGATAAAGTTATTACCGGCGCAGATAGGATAGCCTCTAACGGCGACGCCGCCAATAAGATCGGTACTTACAGCTTAGCGGTATTGTGCAAGCATCATCAAATCCCTTTTTACATCGCGGCACCCATTTCGACTTTTGATCTGAGTTTAAAAACCGGAAAAGATATTATCATTGAACAAAGGCCGGCGGCTGAAGTCACGGATTTATTTTTTAAAAAGCCGATCGCGCCTAAGGGCATTTCAGTGTTTAACCCGGCTTTTGACATAACGCCCCATGAGCTTATCAGCGCTTTTATTACCGAGCGGGGGGTTTTTAAGAGAAATAGGGGACGGTTCCTATTTTTCCCAAGTTTTTAAAGGGAGAGCTAATGAACTTGAAAAATTTAGGAGAATTCGGGTTGATCAAAAGAATAAAAAATCAGATCAAGACAGATTCTTCCGTGATCCAAGGTATAGGCGACGACTGTGCGGTTTTAAAATCAAGTTCCCGGAAATACCAGCTTTATACCAGCGACATGATCGTAGAGGGAGTTGATTTTACCGAGCAAGATGACCGTATACTCGTGGGAAGAAAAGCGCTGGCGATTTGCGTCAGCGATATGGCCGCTTGCGCAGGCATTCCCCGTCACTGCCTGGTTTCTTTGGGCTTAAGTCCAAAGACAAAAGTCGAGGAAGTTGATCTGATCTATAAAGGGTTGAATCTGATCGCTCGGGAGTTTAAAGTGAATATTGTCGGAGGGGATATCAGCAAAGCCCCGAAACTGACTATTGATGTGAGCCTTCTAGGAGATGTAGAAAAGAAAAATCTGGTTTTAAGAAGCGGGGCTAGGACGGGAGATATAATATTTGTTACCGGTAGTTTCGGAGGCTCGATCAAGGGAAAGCATCTCAGTTTTATCCCCCGCTTAAAAGAGGCCAGATACCTGGTTAGCAACTTCAAGATTAATTCCATGATCGACGCTTCCGACGGATTGCGCTCTGACCTTGGCCATATACTCGAAGAGAGTAAGGTCGGCGCGGTCATTTATGAAGACCTGATCCCAATAAGTCCCTGGGCCGGCTCTTTAAAAAACGCGTTTTGCGACGGGGAGGATTTTGAATTGATTTTTACAGTTGGCCTAAAAGATGCCCGGAAACTTAAAAGTTCCGGCAGGGGATTCATTCCCATAGGAGAGATCGTCGCGGAGAAATTTGGAGTGACACTGGTGGATAAAAAGATCAAACAGAAGAAAATCAAGTTTTGCGGATATGCCCATTTTTAAAACCATGGAAATAATTTCTGATTCAGCCGGAAAAACTTTAGATATCGGAAAGCGCCTTGCCGGCAATTTCAAAAAAGGGGATATTGTCTGTCTTTTTGGGGACCTGGGCAGCGGAAAAACAGTTTTGACCAAAGGCATAAGTTCAGGACTGGGAGTGGATAAGAATAAGGTTGCCAGTCCTACGTTTGTCATCCTGCGCCAGTATGAGGGCAAGCTTATGATTTATCACTTTGATCTTTATCGGCTCAACAGGCCTGAAGATATCCTGGATTTAGGTTATGAGGAATATTTTTTTGGCGAAGGCATCTCGGTGATCGAATGGGCGGACAAGCTCGGTTGCCTTCAGCCCCGGGAATTTTTAAAAATTCAGTTGCTGGTTGCAGGAAAGGATAAGAGGAAATTGAAGATCTCCGCAGAAGGGCGCAGATATAAGAAATTACTGGAGGATATCCGTGAAGATTTTAGCCATTGATACATCAAGCAAGGCTTTGTGTCTGGGTGTTAGCGATAGCGATAAGGTTTACGAATATAATCTGGAGCTGGGAACCCGGATTTCCTCTTTGCTTGCGCCGACAATTCTGCGGGTGGTGAATAGTTTAGGCTGGAAGATTAACGAGATCGATTATTTCTGCGCCGGGATCGGACCGGGTTCTTTTACCGGGCTCAGAGTCGGTCTGGCGGCCGTAAAAGCTTTGAGTTGGTCTTTAAATAAGCCGGTGGTGGGGATTTCCAGTCTTGATATTCTGGCCCAAAACGCCGGCAAAGGCAGCTCCTTTATAATCCCGGTTATCGATGCCAAAAGAGACATGGTTTATGCCAGTATTTATAAAAACCAGCGCGGGCAGATCTCGCGCGTAGCTGCTTATATGCTGCTTGGTTCCCGGGAGCTGGCGCTTAAAATCAGGAAAAATATTTCCGCCAAAGCTCTTGGGGAGAGCGTTATTTTAGGTGACGGGCTGAATATTTGCTCGAGAGAATTTTTTGCCAGCCTTAAGGGGATCAAGATTTTGGATAAGGATTATTGGCGCCTTGAAGGAAGGAATTTAATCGCTTTAGCTAAGCTTGCGATCCAACAAAAAAGATCAAGCGACGCCTTTAGCTTAAAGCCGCTATATCTTTATCCGAAAGAATGCCAGATAAGGAAGTACCCTTTACATTCAAAATAACATGAGTAATCTTGAAAACAGAATAGGATATCGGCCTACCTGGGCTGAGGTTAATCTCAAGTCGCTGGCTTTTAATCTAAATCAAGTCAAAAAGGTATTGTCCGCAAAAACCATGATTTTGGCTACGATCAAGGCTGACGGTTACGGCCATGGGTTGATCCCGGTTGCCCGAAAACTGGCGGCAAGTGGAGTGGATTATTTCGGGGTTGCTTCTATAGACGAGGGAATCAAACTGAGGGCTGCCGGGATAAAAATTCCCGTTCTTATTCTGGGACTTTTTTTCAAAGGTGATATCGCGCCTTTGTTTAATTATGAACTTACTCCTACGATCTGCTCCTATGATCTGGCGTTGGAGCTTGACCGCCGTGGGAAAAGATTAGCCCAGAGGATCAAAGTGCATATTAAAGTAGATACCGGAATGGGCAGGATCGGTTTAACCGGGCAGGAAGCTTTAAAATTGATCAGAAGGATCCATCGGCTGAAATTTATCGAAATTGAGGGGATCTTCACCCATTTCGCTTTGGCGGATATTAATCAGAAGTTTACCGCGGACCAGATAAATTCATTTAACCGTTTGATCTTGCAGCTTGAAACCGAAGGGATACATATACCTCTGGCGCACGCCGCCAACAGTATGGGGGTCCTGGCTTACCGTCAAAGCCATTTTAATATGGTCAGGCCGGGCCTGGTGCTTTATGGCCTTTATCCCAGACCAGGGCTGAAGATAAATCTTAAACCTGTTTTAAGTTTGAAGACAAAAGTTATGTATGTCAAAAAGGTTCCTAAGGGCTGCGGAATTAGTTACGGCCATAGCTATATTACTAAGAAAAAAACCACGATTATTACTTTGCCCATCGGTTACGGCGACGGTTATCCGCGCAACCTTTCCAATATCGGGCCGATCCTGGTCAAAGGAAAGCGTTTTAAGATCAGCGGCCGGGTCTGTATGGACCAGATCATGGTCGATGTCGGAAATCTTAAGGTTCGCCTCGGCGATGAGGTTGTGCTCATCGGCACACAGGGGAAAAACCGAATAAGCGCCGAAGAATTGGCTCGCTATTGCAATACCATCCCTTACGAAATCGTTTGCGGTTTAGGCAGCCGTATTCCGCGAATTTACCTTGATAAATAAAATCAGGGGACGGTTCCTATTTATTTCTGCGGCGGAAAGCTATTGAAATAAATAGGAACCGTCCCCTAGTTTTTTTACGGCAGGTTGCCGATCAGGTAGATGCTCAATAAGAGCATGATGATATGGCTTATGGACACCGATAGGAATGGCATGAGTATCCCTTCTTTTCCCAGGGCAATGCTTATCGCGGTCAGGACGTAATAAATAAATCCTACCACCAGCGCTACCCCGAAAGACGACATCCCGGTGGCTTTGCGCCGCATCCTGAAAGAGAAAGGTATCCCGATAAGAATAATGATCAGGCTGGTTAACGGCAAAGTGAACCTTTGGTAATAATCGACTTTGAGGTTTCTGATTACCGAAGTCGCCCCGCTTTTGGAGAGCCTCCAGATATAATCCTCTATTTGCGCCAGGCTCATGAAATCCGTGCTTTGTTTCTGGTTAATGAATTCTTCCGGGGTTTCGGTAAAAGGCATTGTTTCTTCTTCCAAAAACTGAGGGTCGGTTTTTAGCTGGCCGGTCTCGTCAAAGATGTAAGTGATGCTCTGGTAAAACTTCCAAAGGCTGTCCCTAAATTCTCCCTTATTGGCCACGATCTTCCTGATGATATTCTGTTTTACGTCGTGTTCAAGGATAATTATTCCCTCCATGGTTTTCTGGAAAGGGTCGAACTTATTTACGTAGAAGAGACGGTTTTTGGAGCCGTAGATGGTCAGGTTTTTCAAGACCTGGAGATCTTTGGCTTTAGGTTTTCTGATGGTATCGTTTTCCATCTGTTCTTTGATCTTGGCGTTTTGCTGGCGGTAGTTAGGGGCGATCTTGTCATTGATCCAAAAGACAAAAACGCTTACAATAAACCCGAAAATGACGGCGGTTTTTGTGATCTGAAAGATGCTCAGCCCCGACGAGCGCATGGCGATGATCTCGTTATCGTGGTTAAGTTTGGCGAAAGTATAGATCGTGGCCAGGAGGCAGGCAAAAGGCGCGACCTGGATGAATATCGCCGGAAGAAAAGTAAGATAGTAAAGTTTTATGACATCCAGACTTATTTTGTGTTCCAGGATCACGTCTAAGTGCGAAAAAAGGTCGGCGACAATATAAAGAAAGAAGAAAGTAAACAGGCAGAGGAAAAAGATGTTCAGAATGGATTTTAAGATATAGCGGTCTAATATACGCATAGCCTATAGGTTAAATAAGCGCCTACCGAGCCGAATAATATGTTGGGAAACCAAAGTGCCAGGGTCGGGTCCAGGTAGCCCTGTATGCTCAGCGCTTCCAATCCCAGAAGCATCAAGTAGTAAATTCCGATTATGATGAATGCGATCCCAAAGTTTACGGATTTTTCCCGGCGCCGGGTGATCACCGCTAGCGGCAGGCCCAGGAGTATGAACACGAAAGAGGAGAAAGCCAGGGATATTTTCTCGTTTATCTCCGCTACCATCGGCGTATAGTCGATGTTTTCTTTCTTTAATTTTTCGATTTGCTGCTTGAGCTCTTTGATAGTCATATCTTTGGGTTTTTTCTCGATTGAATTCTTGTCTTGGGCGTTGGCGAAGTTCAGGCTCATGAAGTAAGTTTTAAAATTCAGCTTATAAAAACTGCGCGGATTGTTCGGGTCAGGTTCGTCCGCAGTGCCATCCATAAGCTTTAGTTTAACCAAATTCTTTTCCGGTAAGGCTAAAAATTCCCCTTTTTTGGCCACGATGATCCGTGTGGGCTTGTCTTCGCCCTGGGGTTCGTAGATGCGCACGTTGTAAAGTTTATTTCCGTCAATGGAGTAAATAAAGATGATGTATTTGTCGAAAGAATTGATGAATACTCCCGGCTCGAGCGCAGCGGCGGGGTTTTGCATCCCCACCTCGATCAGAGTTTTTCTGCTTTCAAAATGGGCGTAGGGGATGAAGCGGTCATTAAAAATAACCATCAACAGGCTCAGCAATAGGCCAAAAGTCAGAAGCGGCTTCACCAGGCTTATCAAGCTCACTCCGCTTGCGCGGATAGTCACGATCTCATTATCGTTGGAAAGTCGTCCCATGGACAAAAGTATGGCCACCAGACTCGAAATAGGCAGGATGTAGATCATGATCGCCGGGATCCGTAATAAGAACAGCTTGGCTACGCTGAATATGTCCACGCCTTTATTGATGACGAGGTAGGCGATCTGGACCAGGTAGCCCAGAGTAAAGACAAGGCTAAGGGCGATAACAGCCAGGATGAGCGGGGAGATAAATTCTTTTAAAAAATAATCCCTTAATATTTTCATAGGTTCTTAGTTCGCGAGAGTCAGGACGAAGACTGTGTTCGCTCCGGCGCTCTTTAAAGCTCGGCTTGCTTCCGAGGATGTTGCCCCGGTAGTCATTACGTCATCAATGAGTAAAATGTTTTTTCCTTTAATCAGATCGGGCATTTTTACTGCAAAACTATCTTTGACGTTGATCAGGCGGTCAGAGCCTTCTAGCTCGGCCTGGGTCCTGGTATGGCGAAGGCGGACCAGGGTATTCGTTGAAACAATTTTAGTAAAAAGTGGCGCGATATTTCTGGCTAATAATTCGGCCTGGTTGAACTCTCTTTCCCGTAAACGGGCCGGATGCAAGGGAACCGGGATTATTACGTCCATGGCGCTTATCGGCACATCGTACTCCCGGATAAAATCCATCATCAAACTGCTCAAGGTGGCCGCTAGATAGTCCTTATTATTGTATTTAAACTCATGGATCAGGTCTTTTATGGGCCCCTCGTAGATGCAAGGGGCAAAAGCCCGGTCAAAATGCATTCTGTTCTTAAGGCACGCAGAACACAAAGTGTCAGCTAAGGATTTTCTGTCCAGGTTCCTTCCGCAACGATGGCAGAAAGGAGGGGTGTTCTTTTTAATGCTTGTCCAGCACTTAACACAAACCAGCTCATCCACGCAGTTTGAAGCTAAATCCTGCTTGCAAATGAGGCAGGTTTTGGGATAAATGATATCCTTAAGACCGGTAATAAACTTAATGATGAATTTCTTCATCTGGCACCTTCAATATAATAACAATTAAAAAGAGCTTTGTCAATCTTTCGACTTGTTTCTTGACACTATCGTTTAAGGATAGTAAAATGAATCCACTATGGAAGCCCAAAACAAAGCTCAATTAAAAGAAAAACTCCTGGTTTTGCTTAAGAAAGACGCTTTTAAGAAAGGCAAATTCATCCTTTCTTCCGGCAAGGAAAGCAGCTTTTACCTGGATGGACGGGTCATTACCATGACCCCCGAAGGCGCATACCTGATCGCGGCCATAATTTTAGAGATGATCAAAGGCGATACTCTCGAAGGCTTCGGGGGGCCGACGCTAGGAGCGGACCCTATAGTCGGAGCGGTGGCTTGTTTAAGTTATATTCAGTCCAGGACGCCTCTCAAAACTTTTATCGTGCGCAAAACAGCTAAAGAGCACGGAACGCAGCGCCAGGTAGAAGGCCCGGCCTTGAAAGCAGGGGACAGGGTGGTTCTGGTAGACGACGTGGCTACTACCGGGAAGTCTCTGGTCGAGGCTAAGCAGGTTTTAGACTCCTTGGGAATCATAGCCCAAAAAGCCATTGTTATCGTTGACCGCAATGAAGGCGCAAAAGAAAATTTAGCCCGAGCCGGCCTGAAACTGGAATCGATTTTTAGTTTAACGGACCTCGGCGTCTAAATAAAGAATAAGGAAATAATGCCCAGGATAATCATAGTAGGCGCAGGCCCCGCAGGAATGATGGCTGCTATCCGGGCCAGCCAGCTCACCCCAGAAGTAGTCCTTATCGAAAAGAATTCTCACCCCGGCAACAAACTTCTTTTAAGCGGGAAAGGCCGCTGCAATATAACTAATAACTGCGAGTTGGAAGATTTTCTAAAAAGGTTCTCGTTAAACGGCCAATTCTTAAGAGATGCTTTTAAGAAATTTTTTAACCGGGATCTGATCGAATTCTTCCGGGAAAGAGGGCTGGTTTTAAAGATCGAGAGGCAGGAACGGGTTTTTCCGGAAACCGATCGCTCCGTTAGTATTGTTGAAGTTCTGCAAAAAGAGCTGGTAAAAAATCAGGTTATTGCGGCGTATAATGTTACTGTTACCGGATTGCAGGTCAAAGCCGGAAAAATCTCAGGGGTGCGCCTGGAATCCGGGGAAGTAGTTTTGGTGGATAAAGTGATCCTGGCGACCGGGGGAGTGACTTACAGTTTTACCGGTTCAACTGGAGATGGCCTTTTTTGGGCGGAAAAAACCGGCCACAAGATAACCCCTATCCGTCCGGGGCTGGTGGCTTTAGAGGCCAAAAAAGAAAATTTTAAACTTCCTGAAGGGCTGACTCTTAAAAATATCCAGCTGAGGTTCTCCAGCGGCAAAAAAGAGATAATTTCAGGGATCGGGGAGATGGTGTTTACTGATTTCGGAATTTCCGGGCCGCTGGTTTTAACTTTAAGCGGACAAATCGCAGATTGGATCCTGGGTAAGCATAAGATCAGGGTTGAAATTGATTTTAAACCGGCTTTATCCAGAGAGCAGTTGGAAAATCGTTTGCTGAGGGAATTCAGTATCCTCTCCCGGAAAAATCTGGATAATGTTTTGAAGCAGCTTCTGCCTTTATCTTTGGTAAAGATTTTCCTGGGCAGGCTCAAGATACCTGCAAACAAAAAAGCCAATCAAGTCACCCAGCAAGAGCGTAAAGTAATTGTCGATTTGCTTAAGGGGTTCAGTTTAGAAATAAAATGTACCCGGCCACTGGAGGACGCGATGATCACTAGGGGTGGAGTGAGTTTAAAAGATATCGATCCGAGGACTATGGAATCGCGAAGGGTTAAAGGGCTGTATTTCTGCGGGGAAATGATCGATGTGGACGCGGATACCGGCGGATTTAACCTGCAAGCGGCATTTTCTACGGGGTATCTGGCGGGAGAAAGCGCAGCTTTATCGTAAATGAGAAAAATATTTTTAGCTTCCGATTCCAAGGCCCGCAAGCAATTGCTGGAAATTTTTGGGCTAAAATTTAAAGTGATTTCCAGCGGTGTAAAAGAAACTAAAATTACCCCGGGGCTGTCTTTCGAGGCCCTGGTTAAGAAAAACGCCTGCCTTAAAGCTCAAGCCGCCGCCCGTATGGTTAAAAGCGGAATCATTATCGGCGCCGACACAGTAGTGGTTTGCGGCAAACAGGTCTTCGGGAAACCCAAAAATCTAAAAAACGCTCGACACATGCTTAAAACTCTTTCCGGCCGGTCCCAGTGGATTTATTCCGGGGTCTGCGTTTTGGATAAGGATAACAACCGGATCAAAGTGGGTTGTGAGAAGACCAGGATCCATATGGACAAATTGACTGATTGTCAAATTAACGCTTATTTCAAATTTGTTTCTCCTTTAGATAAGGCGGGGAGTTTTGATATTCAAGGCAAGGGCGCTTTTTTTATTCGCAGGATAGAAGGCTGTTTTTACAATGTAGTGGGCTTGCCTCTACGCAGGCTTTATCAGATGCTTAATGAATTAAACATAAAAGTATTTAATCTTTTACCTGTATTTTGTTTGGTCAGCCTTTTGACTTTCTTAACCGGTTGTTCCACGGAGTACAATATGGTCACCGGCCAGCAGGAATCATACTATTATTCCACAGACCGGGAAGAGGAACTGGGCAAGTCCATGTCCAAGCAGTTGGAGCAACAGGTTAAATTGGTTAATGATCCTTTGGTCGGGGAGAGGGTTAAAAATATTGGCAACAAGATCATTGCGGTCGCCGACAGAAAAGACATCGCTTACAGTTTTAAAGCCATTGCTGATGATGAAATCAACGCGCTGTCTTTGCCCGGCGGGTTTGTTTATGTGAACAAAGGGTTGATCGACCGGGTGGCTAGTGATGATGAACTCGCCGCAGTGATCGCCCATGAAGTCGGGCATATTGTGGCCCGCCATAGCATCAAAAAACTTCAAGCTGTTTTGGGCTATAACCTTGCCCAGATCATCACTATTCCAATTCCGCAGTCCGGCCCGGTTAGAAGCGCAACCGATCTGGCTTTTACCCAGTTGTATCTGGGCTATAGCCGGGAGGATGAACTTCTGGCTGACCAGCTCGGTGCCCGTTACACCCGGCTTGCCGGTTACAATCCCCGGGCTATGATCACGTTTTTGGAAAAGCTGCAAGAGCATAACCGTAGGAAGCCGTTACAGCCGAAAAATTATCTTAAGACCCACCCTTATGTGCCTGACCGGATCCGGGTTGTGAAACAGGAATTAGGGGAGAAGATCAATTTTGACGATTATATCAATATCGAAGATAAGCCGCATGAGTAAACTTTTGTTTATGCTGCTTTTATTTACTTTTTTTTCAGGCACAGGAGTGACTATGGCCCGGGCGGAAGAAGGTAAAATTAATCCTTTTGGGGTGCTGGAGTTTTTATCATGGAACCATTCCTGGAACAATTTTCAGTATCCGGATGAGGGTTCTCTGAAAAAATCAATCGCGCTGATGAAGGAAGCCGGGATAGGATTTGTGCGGGTTGATTTTAGCTGGCAGGATATCGAGCCCTCACAGGGTAAGTTAGATTATTCTAAATACGACGATCTGGTCGCACTTTTGTCCCAAAACAAAATCGATATCCTGGGGATCCTGGATTACAGCGCGGACTGGGATTCCCCGAAAGGGGCATGGAATTATCCTAATCCGGACAATACTTTTTTTCTGAAATACGCCAGGGGCGTTGTTCAAAGATATAAGGACAAGATAAAATGCTGGGAGCTTTGGAACGAACCGGATTCGCAGACTTATTGGAATCCGCAGGACGGATTGAAAGGCTATGTTGATCTTTTGAAAGAGGTTTATGTAGAGCTCAAGAAGATCGATCCTTTTTGCAGGATTCTAAACGGCGGGCTGGCCAGCGGGTTGCCCGGAGTCAACCATCTCTACGATAACGGAGCCCAGGGATATTTTGATATTATGAATATTCATATTTTTGAGACTCCGCTGGACTCGCAGGCGATAAAAAGAGCGCAGGCTTTTGTCAGGCTTACTAAAAAAGTAATGGCTAGAAATAACGATGCTGACAAGAAAATCTGGATCACCGAGATCGGCTGTCCCGGAGTCAAGAAAGGTAAAAAAGTAAAAAACTGGTGGATGGGCAAAAACCCGTCCGAAAAAGACCAGGCCCGCTGGGTCAAAGAAGTATATAGCAATTTATTAAAAGACAAATCAGTAGGAACAGTGTTCTGGGCGTTTTTTCGCGATACCAACCAGCACTGGGAAAACGGGGTTGATCATTTCGGCCTTATAAGAAACGATTTTTCCAAGAAGCCCGCCTTTATAGCCTACAAAGAAAACGCTTTCAAACCATCAAGCTCCTTGCCTTGAAATTACCCTAAAAATAGGTTATGTTTAAGTAACAGCAATAAATATAAAAGGGGGCAACTATGAAAAAGATCAGTAAAATGATTTTTTCCCTAGGTATCATTTTGGTTTTTCCGGCTTTATTGTTTGCCGGAGATTGGATTACTCAAGGATTACAAGATCTTACGACTGACCCGGTGGGAGCTATTAGTAGCGGTGTGGGGGCTGTTACTGGAACTATATCTAGTGGGATAAGTGGCACGCTGGGGGCTGCTTATAATGCGGGTTATAATACTGGAGCTGTTTTGAAAAGTGGCTACAATACTCATATAGCTCCGATTTTGGATAAAATGCCGGCACTTAGGCCCGTGAGTATCTCGAATTGGGGACAAGCTCTTGACCGTAAGCTTACAGAAATAAATCAACCTCTTTTCAAAACATCGGTTAACGAATCCGTAGGCAATGGTTTAAAGAGTAATTTATCAACGGCACAAGCAAACAACCGTGCACTCACCGGTTGGTCAGACAATACCAGTCCATCCCTGTCCGGCAAAAACGCGATGGATCGTGCGATTAATCCACAGGGCAAGATTAAATAAAACTTTGAGCTTTGCGGATATAACAAAAGTGAACTTCTACTGAAGTTCACTTTTGTTGTTTTATTTCTTGGAGCCTATTGTTTAATTTGGTGCGGAGGGAGGGAGTTGAACCCTCACACCTCGCGGCACAGGCTTCTGAGACCTGCGCGTCTGCCAATTCCGCCACCTCCGCGTAATTCCTAAGTATAAGCTACGATTATTCGCCTGTCAACCCATAATTGGATCAAGTGAAGCGTAAACAGATTTTGCTGGTTCTGAGGGCATTAAATTTCTTATGGGTCCTGACAAGGCGTGGTTCCGCAGGGCGTTCGCTGCGCCCCGGCGTGGCGCAGCTTCACTCCGGTTCGTCCCTGCGCTCTTGCCGATAAATTTGTCGCGGGCAATCCCTGCCCGCTCCGGGCCGAACAGGCCTGCTCCACCACGCCTTGCCACCCATAAGAAATTTACTGCCGCTTTAACCGCAAAATCAGTATGCCTGGGATTAGCTTTTCTGTTTCTGATAGATTTTGTTATTCTCCAAGGATAATCGTAGCTTGGGTCGTCATTTTAGGGGTTGCGGGTGGCAATTTTTGTTGTTATAATGTATACTTTCAGGAGGGAAAAAGTGTTTTGGAATGCTTTCAAGATCACGGCTAACGGGGTGGGAGAGAGTTTTATTCTGGGGTTGGTTGGCTATTTGCTGATCAAGCGTAATTTCCTGGGAGAAGAAGGGTTAAACGCTTTGAGCCGTTTGGTCATTGGCGTGACTTTGCCGTTTTTAATTTTCTTCCGGCTGCTCAAGGATTTTCGTTTTGAAACGTTTCCCAATTGGTGGGTGTTTCCCCTTATTAGCCTGGCCATAACTTTATTGGGATTGCTGGTAGGCTGGCTTTTTAGCGGTTTTATCCAGGGCTCGCAGCATAAATTGCAGTTCTTGAGCCTGGTGTCCTTCCAAAATTCCGGATATTTGCCATTGGTTCTTTTGGCCACATTGCTGACTCCGGAAAAAGCGGATGTGATGTTTATTTATCTGTTTCTTTTTCTTCTGGGATTTAACCTGGTGATGTTTTCTTTAGGAGTGTACATGTTGACATTCACCAAGGCCAAAAGATTTGATTGGTGGAGTTTATTAAATCCGCCGGTAGTTGCTACTTTAGCCGGGCTGGGGCTGGTTTTCTTTAATCTGGAGCGCTTTTTTCCGGCGCTGTTAATGCGGCCTTTGCAGGCCGCCGGCGATTGCACTTTGCCTCTGGCTACTTTTGTCGTGGGCGGAAATATCGCGGCGATCCGCCTGGCTAAAGTCGAAAAGAAGGCAATGTTTTTTATGGCTCTGGCTAAACTGGTGATTATGCCGGTTTTAGGTTTATGGTTGGTTTTTATTTTTAAATTGCCCGAACTTTTCGGCCTTTTGATCGTTTTACAGTTGGCAATGCCGCCGGCAACCAATCTCTCGGTTATTGTCAGCCATTACAAAAAAGACGACCTTTTAGTCAGCCAGGGGATTTTCTTCGGCCATGTGGGTAGCTTGATCACAATTCCTTTGTTTTTAAGTTTATATTTCATGATAAGTATGATAAAATGAGTGATGCTCTAGCAACAAATAAGCGGGCTTTCCGGGATTATGCGGTACTCGAGACCGTAGAAGCGGGGATCGAGCTTAAGGGAAGCGAAGTAAAATCCTTACGGGCAGGTAAGATTAATCTTGCGGATAGTTTTGCCCGCATTGAAGAGGACCAGGCTTTTTTATACAACACGCATATAAGTCCTTATGCTCAGGCAAGTTATTTAAACGTTGAGCCTACTCGGCCCCGGCGGCTTTTGCTGCATAAAAAGCAAATCCGAAAACTGGATATGGAGCTTTCGCAAAAGGGGCTTACTCTTGTCCCTTTGAAGATGTATTTTAATGCTAAAGGTTTTGCCAAGCTGCTTTTGGCGGTCTGTAAAGGCAAGAGATCTTTCGACCACCGCGAGGATGTTAAGCGGCGGGAAGTCGATAGGAAGATCCGCCAGACGATAAAGGATCGGAACAGGTGATATGGGGGTGAAAGGGCTCGACTTAAGTAAGCCGGGTAAAAGTTGCATGCCGCGGACGCATGGTTGGCCGCGTTATCAATCCGTGCACAAATAAACGCAAACACAAACGTGTTGAACCGGTTAGCAGCGACTCCCATGGTTTCACCCATGATGTCGTTGTCGGGCGTATTAGCCTTCGCTAACTAATTTAGCGAAGCCTCAAACCTTCCTGCCTAAGGGAGGGATTTGAGACCTTAATTTAGGCTAGTTCCCGTTTCTGCCTTTGTTACGGGAGCGAGAGCAGTCAAAGGCTGCCGCTTTTTCAATCCTGTCTGCCGGAGGGGAAAGGCCTAAGAGCAATAAACAGACTAAGCATGTAGTAGCTTTTATCTGATTATTTAGGGACGGCGGTTCAATTCCGCCCACCTCCACCAAATTTTTCCGATAGGAGCCCCGTGGTGGGCTTACAGCTTTTGAAAAAGGAATAGTCGATGGACTTCAGGATTTTTGTGGGTTTTGTGAATATTCTGCCTATAATCGCGGTGGCGTTTGTTTTTGTTTTTTTTCTTGTTCTTGGATATAACAATATAAAAAAAGAGAGGGCAGCTTTTAAAGGCATGGCCGGGCAGTTCGACGGATACTGTCCTAAATTTTTTCTAAGATGTTGTTTAATAGGGGCGTTCAGGGGATTTCCTTTAAAAATATTTTATACCCAACCGCACGAAAACACGCCTGAGTATTTACGCTATTATTTGAAGTATAGGGCCGGGTTCAAATTAAGGATCTACCCGGAAACGACTAATACTAGATTAAGCAAAATGGTTAGGGTAGTGCGTGAAGTGGAAATCGGAGATATTTCCTTCGACGAGGCCTTTATGATTCTTTCGAACGATCCCGGCAGGGCGGTACAATTTCTGAGCGGCCAGGACAAGAAAGACACCGTGAGAGAGTTGTTCAAGCGCGGCTTCGATTCTCTGGTGATGGACGGCAAGACGATATTTGCTGTGAAACCTTACAGGAGTAATGATACCGCGCTGCAGGAGATTTCTTTTCAGAAGACCAGAGAAGTCCTGGAATTGATGTTTAAGTTCGGCTCAGGAGCCGGGGTCTGAAGTCTGGATAAAGAAGAATGGAATATTAATAATGTGCGGATATAAGAGGCTATTAAAAACGTATTATTGCTTGGTCGTTTTGTTCATTTCGGTGTTTTTTCTGAACGGCTGCGCTACTGTTTCCCGAAAAGGCGGTGTTGCTTCATACAACATTTCCGGAGCGGCCTATTTTTCGCTGGTTTCTTTATGCGATCTGAAGGATATTAAATGGGATTATGATCCTCTGACCCGCTGCGTTGCCATGAAAAAAGACGCGCATTGGATCAATATTCAAACCGGCGGGAAAACTATTTTTGTTGACGGCAGCCCCAGGCAGTTAAACGAGCCGGTGGAGATCTATCGCGGGATGCTGGTTATTCCTTCTCAATTCCGGCAGATAATCGAGGAGATGTTTCCGCAATATTCCGTTGTCGCGGAAACTGTTTCTTTTTACAAGATCCGGAAAGTTATCATTGACCCTGGACACGGCGGAAAAGACCCCGGTGCGCCAGGCAGATCCGGCCAGCATGAGAAAGAAATTGTCCTGGATATCGCTAAGCGTTTGAGCGGGCTGTTAAAAAAATACGGAGTGGAAACTGTCCTTACCCGTTCTTCAGACAGGTTCATCCCGCTTGAAAACCGCTCGGCTATGACCGAAAATTCTCAGGCGGATCTTTTTATCAGCATCCACGCCAACGCCAACAAGGCGCGTTCTTTAAGCGGATTTGAGGTCTATTGCATTTCACCGGAGGTCAGCGATTATCAACGGGCCTTAAGTTCAGCCCGGAATTCATCTTTGGATTTAAACGGCGGATCTTTTGCCGGTTCGAATATGAATTTGAAAGCCATCCTTTGGGATATGACGTATACTTATAATCGCGCGGAAGCTATTCAATTATCCCGGAATATCTGCCAGTCTATCGGCCGTTCCGTCGATACTCGCATCATCGGGGTAAAAAAAGCTAATTACCACGTATTAAGGGGAGCTTATATTCCCGCGATCCTGGTGGAAGTTGGCTTTCTTTCCAATAGAAAAGAGGAGCAATTACTTAACCAGCCGGTTTACCGCCAGAAGATCGCCGAAGGGATCGAGCGCGGGATCCGGGATTACGCGCTGGGCTTGGCGGGCGTCAAAACCGAAAAACAAAATTATAACTTTGTTAAGTCAAAAGAGGGCGCAAGATGAAACCAATCGGAGTGTTTGATTCGGGTGTAGGCGGGTTGACCGTAGTTAAAGAACTTATTGCCCAGCTGCCCGGAGAGGATTTGATTTATTTCGGGGATACCGCGCGGGTGCCTTACGGCATAAAATCGCAGGAGACTGTGATCAAATTCTCGATCGAGAACATCCTTTTTCTTTTAAAACAAGACGTGAAATTGATCTGTGTCGCCTGCAATACGGTTTCCAGCTTCGCGCTTCCCGTCATTAAGAATTATTTCAAGATCCCGATAGTGGGGGTGATAACTCCGGCGGTCAGAGAAGCGGTTTACGCCACCCAGAATAAAAAGATCGGAGTTATCGGGACCCGGGGCACTATCAGAAGCCGGGCTTATGATAATGAGATCAAGCATCTTGACCCTAAAATTAAAGTCACGGCTTTATCTTGCCCGCTATTCGTGCCCTTCGCGGAAGAAGGGCTTATTGAGGGCAATGCGGTTTTGGAAGTAGCCAGGAATTATTTAAAACCTCTTAAAGAGGCGCGGGTGGATACGGTTATTCTCGGCTGCACGCATTATCCGCTTTTAAAGCCGGTGATCAGGCAAGTTTTGGGCAAAGATGTGAAATTGATCGATTCCGCCAAGCAGGTCGCAATAGAGGTAAAAAGGATACTTTCCGCGGAAAATATTTTAAGCAAGTCCCGTAAAGGCAAACGCCGCTTTTTTGTCAGCGATAACCCGGAGTGGTTCACCGGCCTTGCCAAAAGTTTTCTGGGCGAGCCAATAAAAGGAGCGAAGAAAGTCAGTGTATAACTTAAGAGTCGAATCAAATTTCAGTTCCGCGCATAATTTGCGTGGATATAAAGGCAAATGCGAGTCTCTTCACGGCCACAACTGGAAGATCGAAGCAACGGCAGAAAGCGAAACGCTCGATAAGACCGGAATGGTCATGGATTTTAAGCTGATCAAGAGCGAGCTCAACAAGATCCTCGAGAAGCTCGACCACAAATACCTGAATAAGCTTAAGCCTTTTGATAAAACCAACCCTACTTCGGAAAATATCGCCCGTTTCATCTACGAAGCTCTCAAGCGAAAAGTTGCGGGTTTAAAATCAATAACGGTCTGGGAAAATCCAACCAGTTCTGCCACGTATTATGAGTAGCAAGGGAAATATCAGCAAGAGCTGTGTCGTCCTTCTCTCCGGTGGGCTGGATTCGGCTACGGTTTTGTATTGGGCCCGGCGGCAAGGGTTTTCTCCGGTCTGTCTGATTTTTGACTATGGCCAGAGGCACTCCAGGGAAATAGAAAGTGCGAAAAAAATAGCCGGGGCAGCGGGATGCCCTTATAAGCTGGCAAAGATATCCTTGCCCTGGCAAGGCTCAAGCCTTCTCGATAATAAGATCAAAATTCCGGAAGCGGCCATTGCCGGGGAAAAAGCCGCGGGCCAGATACCGAGCACGTATGTGCCGGCGAGAAACATAATTTTCTTAAGTTTGGCGTTATCGTTGGCGGAGACAATCAGCTCAAAAGCGATTTTTATCGGGGCTAACGCCGTAGATTTCAGCGGTTATCCTGACTGCCGTCCGGAATTTTACCGGGCTTTTGAAAAAGTGATTTCCCGGGGGACAAAAGCAGGGGCAGAAAAAAGAAAGATCAAAGTCTGGACCCCGTTAATAAATCTTACTAAAGCCGGGATCATTAAACTTGGCTTGAAGTTGGGCGTGCCGTATGAATTGACCTGGTCATGCTACCGGGGAAAGAAGAGCCCCTGCGGTAAATGTGAAAGCTGTTTTTACCGCGCCAAGGGGTTTCAAGAGGCCGGGAGGCAAGATCCGGCATTGGGAGCAAAATGAAAGGAAGAATCGCCGAGATTTTTTTGAGTATTCAGGGCGAAGGGCTCTATGTAGGAGAAAGACAGGTATTCGTGCGCCTGGCTGATTGCAATCTTGATTGCCGGTACTGCGATACCAAAATTTATTCTTTCCGGGAATACGAGCCCCAGGCGCTTCTCGGCGAGTTAAACTGCTACCGCGATAATTATCAATCCGTGGCTTTTACCGGGGGGGAGCCTCTTGTCCAAAAAGAATTTTTAAAGGAGATATTGGCGCTTACGCATGAATCCGGGTTTAAGAATTATCTGGAGACTAACGGCACTCTTGCCGAAGCCCTGGAAGAGGTCATTGATAATGTGGATATTGTGGCTATGGATTTTAAATTTCCCAGTTCTACCGGGTTTTTAGATTACTGGCCGCAGCACCGGAAGTTCCTGAAAATTGCGTCCCTTAAAGAAGTTTTTATTAAAGCCGTCATCTGCGCATCAACTCTGGAAAGCGATCTGAGGGAAGCGGTCAGGGTCATCAAAGAAGTTAATCCCGCGGCTATCCTGGTCTTGCAGCCGGACAGCCGGGTTGATTATTTTGAGATCGAAGAGAAAATTAATAGATTTAAGTATATTTGTATCGCCGAAAATATTATCTCTTGTATTATCCCCCAGATCCATAAGCTGGTGGGAGTAAAATAAAGTCACCTGCCTGCCGGCAGGTACGTCACAAGATTAGGAGCTGTGTAAACCATATACCCACCCCTGGGGTGGGTAAGGAGTTAATTCAATGAAGAAACAATCAAGTTATGAGGGGTTGCAAAAGAATGTCAGAACTCTCAAGACTCCGGAGATCGAAGTTTGGGAGAATCAGTATCCGGATAAGCTTTATACCATATCTTTAAATATTCCAGAATTTACTTGTATCTGCCCGAAAACCGGATTGCCGGATTTCGCCGACATCAAGATCGAATATTCTCCGCGCAAATTTTGCATCGAGCTCAAATCTTTTAAGATGTATACGATTTTTTACCGCGATATCGGGATTTTTCATGAACACCTGATCAACAGGATGCTCGAAGACTTTGTTTTTTTTGCTAAGCCGCGCTGGGCGAAGATAACCGGGGTATTTAACCCGCGGGGTGGGATCACCACTACGGTGTCCAGGGAATATAAATAGAAATCCGGAATTATAAATTAACGCGGAGATTAAATTATGAGAACAATAAGCGCTAAGAAGATCACTGAAACGGTTAGGGATCTCTGCATCAAAGCTAACCAAGAACTCAGGAGCGATATTATCTCCGGATTAAATCAGGCTTATGGCCAAGAAACCGATAGCCGCTCAAAAAACATCCTTAAGGCGATCTTGGAAAATGCCCGGATCGCCAAAAAAGAAAAACTCTCGATTTGTCAGGATACCGGATTTCCCAGCATTTTTATTGAGTTGGGCCAGGGGCTGAATGTTAAAGGCGATTTGAACCAGGCTATCCATAAGGGCATAGACGCGGGGTATAAAAAAGGTTCTTTCCGGGCTTCCGTAGTTGCTGATCCGCTTAAACGGGGGAAATCCGGATATACGCCCGCGGTGATACACCTGGATCTGGTAAAAGGAAGCAAATTAAAGATCATTGTTTTGCCCAAGGGGTTTGGCTGCGAGAACAAAAGCCAGTTGAAGATGTTAAATCCCACTGCCAGCTGGTCGGAGATCAGCAAGTTCGTGGTCAACGCGGTTAAAACCGCGGGCCCTGACGCCTGCCCTCCTTATGTGGTCGGGGTGGGAATAGGCGGGACCGCGGATTACGCTTGCCTTTTGGCCAAGAAAGCCCTGCTGGCGGATATCAATGCCAAAAGCAGCAAGTTGGAACAACAACTTCTCAAAGAAATCAACAAATTAAGAATCGGGCCGATGGGCCTGGGCGGTAAAGTGACAGCCTTGGCGGTAAAGATCGAAGAATACCCGACGCACATTGCCGGTTTGCCTGTAGCGGTGAATATCAGCTGTCACGCTACCAGGAGCGCAACAGCCGTACTTTAAACAACCAGTTTATTATGATCAAAATAACTACGCCATTAACTCAGAAACAGATTGTAAATCTCAAAGCCGGGGATGAAGTCCGGTTGACCGGCACGATTTTTACTGCCCGTGATCAGGCGCATAAAAGATTATGCCAGCTTTTGGCTAAAGGCAGGAAGCTTCCTTTTGACCTTAAAGGACAGGTTATTTATTATTGCGGTCCTACCCAAACTCCCAAAGGCAAGGTTATTGGTTCCTGCGGGCCGACAACCAGCAGGCGCATGGATGAGTTTACTCCGCTTTTGCTTAAAAATGATTTGGCGGCAATGATCGGCAAGGGGGGGCGTTCTTGCGAAGTCCAACAAGCGATAAAAAAATATCAAAAGATTTATTTTATCACTTATGCCGGCTGCGCAGCGCTGCTGTCGAAATATGTTTGCAGCGCTAAAGTTATTGCTTTCCCTGGCCTGGGGCCCGAAGCGATCCAGCGGCTGGTAGTGAAAGATTTTCCTCTTATTGTAGCCATAGACCGCAAAGGGAAAAATATTCTTACGGAGGGAAGTTAATGAAAAAATTACAGGTCAAGTTATTTCGGACGCTTGTACTTACCTCTACATTTCCTTTGATCGCCGTAGGTTTTATAACTGTTGTTTTTCTGGGAAAGATGGCGGTCAACGATGCCCGGCAAACAATAAACAGCAATCTCAAGATCGCGCGTAATATCTGCCAAAGCGTGCAGGATAATCTTAAATACGTGGTGCGCGACCAGAATAGAAGGGTTTATACTTTGATGGCCGAGGATCAGATTGATCTTCTCAAGAATGAATACACTAAAGTTGTAGAAAAGAACAATCTGGATTTCTTTTTAGTAACCGATAATTTCGGCAAAATCATTATTTCCATGTCCAGCCCCCAATTTGAGGGCAGCGATTACAGCCGGGATTTCTTCGTGCGCAAGGCGTTACGCGGCCAGATCTATGTTTCTACGGAAATCCTGGAGGAATATGAGTTGGAGCGGCTCGGTATCCTGGAAAGGGCCAGGATACCCGGGATAACCCCGGTCCAAGGGCTGGTGATCAAGACCTCCATGCCGATAATCAACAACAATGAGATGATCGTCGGCACGATGACTGCGGGGTATCTGTTAAACAATAATAATTCTTTTATCATAAAAAAGATAACCGAGGGAACGGATCTGGTTTCCTCGATTTTTTTAGGCAATGTCCGAGTCTGTTCGAATCTGCCTTTAAACAAAGGCTTGAGCGCTATCGGCACCAGGCTTGATCCAGAAGTGTTTAAAGAGATCCGGGAAAAGAAAAGCGATTATCTGGCTAGGATTAATGTAGGCGATAGATGGTATTTGGCCGGTTACTCCGCGTTGTATAATTCTCAGAAAAAAATAATCGGGGTCCTGGGAATAGGCCTTCCCGAAAAAAATATTTTCGCCCTGCGCGATCAATTGATAAAACTTTTTATCCTGGCAGTCGTTATTTCCAGCATCCTGGCTTTAAGCCTGGGGCTGTTAAACGGCGGGGCAATAGTAAAATCAATAAATAAACTTTACTGGGGGATTGAAGCTTTCGCGCGCGGGGATTATACCCACAGATTGGAGATCCGTTCCCAGGACGAAATCCAGGAGCTCGGGGAATTTTTCAATAAGACCATGACCCAGCTGATGGTTGCCAGGCAGGAACTGGAGGTTTGTTCGCTTAATGTTCAGGATCTGGAAAGTAAGGTCAGCCAGGGTGCGGAGCAGTTGGAAGCAGCGCAGAAACAATTGGTGCAATATGAACGGATGGCGGCTATGGGCAGGATGGCCACTTCTTTAAGCCACGAATTGCGGAATATTTTTGCCGAGATCCAGGCCAGCCTTTACAATCTCAGGACCAAGATGAACAGAGAGTGTCCTCAGTCCGCGGGCTCTCTTAAAGGCATTGAAGATAGCATTAATCACGCTAATGAGACTTTGTCGAGCGTGTTGAGATTCAGTTATCCCAAAAAGTTGATTTTAAGCGACGTGGACATCAATTATTTGTTGGAGAGCATTCTATCTTTTCCCCATATTCAGTCTCAGATCAAAGAGAGCAGGATCGAAGTGGCCAAAGATTTCGATCTTCAGCTTCCCCATCTCAAGGCCGACGGAATTCAGTTAAGGGAAGCGATCCTGAATCTGGTCTCCAATGCCATTCAGTCTATGCCTGAAGGAGGCAAGTTGGCGATATTTACCGACAAAGACCAGTCTTCGGTGCGGATCAAAGTAGTTGATACGGGTATAGGCATGTCTAAAGAAGTGCAATCTAATCTTTTTACCCCGTTTTACACCACCAAGAGTTTGGGGCTGGGATTGGGGCTGTGTATTACCAAGACTATTATCCAGGAGCACGCAGGTTCGATCCAGATTTTTTCCGAACCCGGCAGAGGGGCTACTTTTATGGTAACTTTACCGGTTAATCGATAGAGCTTAAAGGATGGGAGGCGATTTTATGTTTAAAAATGAACGGATCTTGATAGTAGATGATGACAAGATACTTGCGGAGCATCTTAAAGCCGGCCTGGCTCAAGAGGATTATGAGATAGTCGCGGTCAGTAAAGGATCGATTGCCATTGAACTGGCCAAGAAGAGCGTGTTCAGCCTGGCGATTTTAGACCTGGTCCTTCCGGATATCCAGGGTATAGAATTGATGCAAGCTTTAAATAAGCTTTCTCCGCACACTAATTTTATAGTTTTAACCGGTTACGCTACCATATCTTCGGCTATAGAGGCGCTTAAAGTCGGCGCTTACGATTATCTGATCAAGCCTTTTGATATGGAACATCTTAAGCTAGTTATCCGTCGCGGACTGGAGAAAAAACGCCTTACGGTAAAGAATATCGAGCTTATTGAACAGCTGGAAAAAGAAAAGATCAAGCTGGGGATTATTATGGATGCTTACAACCGCATCAGCGAGATCTTCCAACTGGATGAGCTGGCTGATTTTGTTTCCGATAAATCGGTTTTGATTGCCGAGGCGGAGAGAGCTTCGTTGATGATGGTTGATGAGGGCGCCGGAGAACTGGTCATGCAGGGGTCCAGGGGGCTGGAAAAAGAGACTAAGGGTTTGAGGATGAAGATCGGGCAATTAGTCGCCGGTTGGGTGGCCCAGGAAGGCAAAGCCATGCTGGTGCGGGATATTGAAACCGATCCGCGGATGAAATTTCAGCTGAGGAATCCTCAGTACAAGACAAAATCTTTTATTTCCCTTCCCTTGAAGACGGATCACCATGTTCTGGGAGTTATAAACGTTACCGACAAGCTAGCCAAGATGGAAGTTTTCACTGATGATGATTTAAAGTATCTTTCTCTGTTGGCGCATCAAACCGTGACTCAAATAGAGAATATCAGGCTCTGTGAAAAGCTTTCATCATTGGCCATCACTGATGCGCTGACCGGGATTTTTAACCACCGTTATTTCCAGGAAGAGCTTAATATTGAGATCCTGCGGGCCCAGCGTTACAAGCATAGTCTGAGCCTGATAATTTTCGATATCGACGGTTTTAAAACCTATAATGACCGCTATGGACATTTGGAAGGGGATAGGGTATTAAAACATGTGGCTGGGGAGATCCGTAAGAGCGTGCGCCAGGTTGATATTATCTGTCGTTACGGCGGAGACGAATTCGTGGTTATTTTACCTTCTACCCATGCCAAAGGCGCCAAATTCGTGGCGGAAAAAGTAAGAAATTCAGTGGCTACTTTGGACCTATTGAACGTCGAAAATCACCAAGTTATCCGCATGACTTTAAGCGGTGGAGTGGCGGAATTTAAAGAGGGAATGAATAAGGAAGATCTGATAAACCTAGCTGACCGGGCGCTTTATAAGGCAAAGTCTGAAGGGAAAAATAAGATTGATATTAACTAATGATTTTCAAGGATCGAAAGGAGTTTTTATGACAAGAATCGACGGCCGGGCCTGTGACGAAATGCGCAAAGTTGAGATCACCCGGCCTTTTAACAAATACGCGGAAGGCTCGTGCCTGATTGAGCTGGGCAACACTAAGGTGATCTGCACCGCTTCAATAGAAGAGTCAGTTCCTCCTTTTCTGAAAGGTTCGGGTAACGGCTGGGTTACCGCCGAATACGGGATGCTTCCCCGGTCGTGTCACTCCCGCATTCCCCGCAACAAGGATTCCGGCCGGACTATGGAGATCCAGAGGCTGGTGGGCAGGTCTTTAAGGTCGGTTACGGATATGCGCTCAATGGGGGAGCGCAGCATCTGGATTGATTGCGACGTGCTCCAGGGGGACGGCGGCACGCGCACCGCATCTATCACCGGCAGCTTTCTCGCGCTGGCTGATGCGCTGAATAAATTAAAAAAAGACGGTTTGATCCGCAATATTCCTTTGCGCGATTTTGTGGCCGCGACCAGCGTCGGGATCGTCAATGGCGAGATGATGCTGGATCTCGCTTACGAGGAAGATTCCCAAGCGGATGTAGATATGAATATCGTGATGACTTCTAAGGGCGAGTTTATTGAAATACAGGGGACAGCTGAGAGAAAAACATTTGATAAGCAGCAGATGGATAAGCTCTTAAGGCTTGCAGAGGATGGGATTTCAAAACTTATTGATCTCCAAAGGAGTTTGCTGAAAAATGTCTTCTAAAAAGCTTGTCGTCGCCACCCAAAACAAGAAGAAACTGGAAGAAATTAAGGAAATTTTGAAAAATTTTGATTTAAAGATAAGCTCCTTAGCTGATTATTCAAGGCCTCCCAGGATAGTAGAAAACGGAAAAACTTTTAAAGAAAACGCGGTTAAAAAGGCGCTTAAGATCGCCAAGTTCACCGGGGAACTTACCCTGGGTGAGGATTCCGGGCTTTGTGTTAGAGCTTTAGACGGCGCTCCCGGGGTGCATTCGGCGCGGTATAGCGGACGGGATAAAAACGACGATAAGAACAACCGCAAGCTTTTAAAAGCGTTGGAAGGGCTGACTATAAAAAAGCGTTCGGCATATTATGCCTGTGCTGTGGCTCTGGCGAACAAGAACGGTTTGATCAAAGTGGTAGAAGGCCGCTGCCGCGGCAGGATCGCTTTCATCCCACAAGGGTCTTTTGGGTTTGGTTATGACCCTCTTTTTATTATTCCTAAATACAAGAAGACATTCGCCCAGCTGGGAGGCGCGGTTAAACACAAGATGAGCCACCGTTTCCTCGCCCTTGTCAAAACGAGAAAGATCCTGGCTGCCTATTTTAAAAAAGGCAATATTTTTGACATTAAAGTCTGAGGGTGTTATACTTATTGAATTGTCCGCGGGGCGTGGCTCAGTTTGGCTAGAGCGCTTGCTTTGGGAGCAAGAGGTCGACAGTTCAAGTCTGTCCGCCCCGACCAAAATTAGAATAAACTAAAGCGAAGGGGGTCTGAAGATGATGTTTATAAGAATATGGGGGATTGTTTTAGCGGCGTTATTGGTGGCGGGGACAGCTTATGCGGGAGAAGTCACTCAAGCGGAGGCGGTCAGATGCTACAATGAAGCTGTCAGGGCCCAGAAATCCGGAGATATAGACGCCGCAAAAACCGCTTACCAGAAAGCGATCATATTGTCAGAAGGGGCCAGGAAAGATATCCTTAAGGCTAGTTACAATAATGTTGGAGCAATAGTCGCCAATAAGGAAGATTTAAGATCGGCTGCCCAGGCTTTTAATGATGCTTTGACTATCGATCAGTATTACAAAGAGGCTAATTTTAACCTAGCTATTATTTACTTGAAAATAGGGAATACCGAAAAGGCTTTGGAATACTTGGGCAAAGCTATAAATAAAAAAGATTGTTATATGCTGGAAGGCGAAAAACTCGAATAAATTGCCGGGGGGAAGTTTTAGTTAAATGCGCCTGTAGCTCACTTGGATAGAGCAACTGCCTTCTAAGCAGTGGGTAGCAGGTTCGATTCCTGCCAGGCGCATAAATTACGCTAGAGCCATATTATTTTTTAGAAATGAAACCATTAAAAATAATATTCTTCATGTTGGTTTTTCTGATCCTGATTGTTTTTATCGGGCTGCACACCTTCGTCAGTATCAAAGGCCGTAAGTTGTTAACTTCCAAGCTGCATTCCATTTTTCAGAGCGATGTCATTGTCGGCCGGGTAACCACCAGTTTTCCTTTAAATCTGATCATCAAGGATCTAGAAGTAAAGAGCTGGTTTAAGGTTAAAAAAGTTTTTGCCGGGACGGGGATTATCGATATTTTGGGAGGGAATTTTATACTTTCTGACCTCAAGCTGGAAGGTATTGAATTTGAGTTAGAAAATAAAAAGCGTGGCGATCAAACCCAAACCCAAACTCAAACTCAAATCCCTGTCAGTCTTGAGACTGTAACCGCAAACGTGGCTCAGGTCCAGGAGGATTTTTTTCTGCCCCAACATATTATTCTAAGACGGCTGATAATTTCGAACGGGTCTTTTACTTATATTGATTCCACCAAGGGCGAAATACCGATCAAGATACTGGTTAAAGATTTAAATGTCAGGTTTGATAATTTTCAATGGCCCTTTCGCGCTTCCGAAGTGGTTTCATTGCAAATTAGCGGGAAAGTGCCCTGGGAAAACATTAAGGAAGAAGGAAGGATAGACCTTAAGGGATGGATAAATTTCTACAAGAAGGACATGAATTTAAAAGTTAAGATCAATGATATTGACGGGGTCTACATTTATCCTTACTATTCCAGCTGGATCGATATCGATAAGGCGAGGGTAGAGAAAGCCAGGCTTGATTTCAGCAGCGACATTACCGGCCTTAATAACGAAGTTAACGCCAATTGTCATCTGGAAATGATCCAGCTTACCTTTAAGCCTAAAGAAGAAGAGGCTCAACAAGCGCGGATAGAAAAGATCACCAAAGTTGTAGTGGGGCTGCTCAAGGCTTTGAACCAGGGCAGGGTTGTTTTGGACTTTAATTTTAAGACTAAGATGGACAACCCTGAATTCGGGCTGGGGATAATCCAGCAAGCTTTTAAGGACAAACTTTCCCAGGCAAGAAAAGGCCAGGATTCCGCGGTCATGCAGATTGTCAAATTTCCCGGCAAACTTATCGAGGGTACGATCACCAGCGCCGCTGACTTGACAAAGACCGTAATTAACGGTACAGTTGTGGTTGGAAAGGAATTGAAGAAGGCGATGGATAGCTCTTTCTCCAGGGAAAATAACTCTCCGGCCAGCGTGGCTGTTAACGCAACCTCTGTTAATGCCACTGAGCCGGTTAACGTTACTAATTAGGTTTATTGTTTCTAAATGTGGTGGCTATGGCTCAATTGGTTAGAGCACTAGACTGTGGTTCAATTCAATGGTTTGACAGTTTATTCGTTCTTTGATATAATATATTAATGATTGAGCGTAAATGTAAAGTTTGCGGAAAGACGTTTCTTGTGAAACCATTCCATGTTAAAAAGGGGTGGGGTAAATTCTGTTCTAAAAAATGTCAGGCTAAGGGGCAGAAGAACGGGAAGTGGTTTTTATGTGCTTTTTGCGGGAAAGAAATATACCGAACCCCGAGAGATCTCAAAAAGTCAAAGAGCAAGCGGTTCTTTTGTTCGTTTAGTTGTCATTGCTCCTGGGAAAATAAGAATATTCGTTGTGGCAAGAATGCTCCCAATTGGATCGCAGGAGAGAACGCATACAGACAGCTGTTGAAGAGGTCGAAGGTTAAAGAGGAATGTCGACGGTGTGGGATTGTTGATAAAAGAGTTCTTAGTGTCCATCATAAGGACGGAAATCGCAAAAATAATCAATTAGATAATTTAGAGTGGCTTTGTAGAAATTGCCATTGTATTGTGCACGAACATTAGTTTCGATGGTGGGTATAGCTCAATTGGTTAGAGCGTCTGACTGTGGCTCAGAAGGTTTGCGGGTTCGATCCCCGTTACCCACCCCAATAATATCCTTCTCTACGTATAACGGGAGAGTTTAAGGCCTATGATCGCAATAGCGGTTATAGGCCTTTTTATCTGGCGATGTCCGTAGGAGTTAGGGCATCGCGTTTATTGGCCACATTCCGATTATATCTGCACCATAAGCTGTTTTAAAAGCCTCTCTGAATAGCGACACTTAATCGCCAAAATAGGCCAATTCCTCTCTTAGTTTATGGTCGCTAGTTTATGCCATAATTGCCGGTTATCTGCATTATTTTTATTCGGATTATTGGCATAAACTAGGAATTGAAGAAAAGAGAGAGGTGTTACTGAGAAGGATTTTTGAGTAGATCTTGCCACATTTCGAGTTGTTTTTCCCAGTTTAGCTCGAAGGCAATATCGCGCAGTTTGTACTCGGGGATTAAGGAAATTGTTTCGTTTTCTGCGCAGAGGATTTCTTTTTGTATTGCTGGCGCAAGCAGTAAAAGGTTCATCATTTGATTGAGTCGCTGGTGATTTAAATTAAGCCATTCGGCAACCTGCTTTAATCCTTTAGCCTTTCCTTCTTCAAGGATACCTTGGACTTGATGTGCAAGGATCAAATTTTGGCGTAGTTGAGGTTCTTTTTTAATATCTATTTGGTTAGGTGGAACTGGCAGATTCTTGAGTTCCTTGAGCTCTACCTTATATTGACGTTTTTTGTTATCCTTGAACAGTACAATTTCAAGAATGCCTTTGTTCCCATCGAAGCTCGCCTTCTTAAGGACTGTTTTTATAATTGCGATCTTATCCTCTAAGCTGAAAGTATCCCATACTTTATCGTCGAGCTTCGGCATAGCAGTCAAGGTTCTCAGTAATTCGATGATTTTTTGTTCAATCTTCTGCGCGCTGAGCAGCCGGGTAGGGCAGGTTTTGTATCCGCGCTTACTAGCACTCATACAAAGGTAGTAATGATACCTGTATTTACTGGCTTTGATGTTGTAGGAGAAATACATCGCGCAATTGCAGGCTTTACAGCGCAGGAGGCCGGTAAGCAGGCCCACATGTTTAGCCTTTTTTGTCATTTTCCAATCAGGCCTATTTTCTACAAGTATGCTTTGTGCCTTTTGGAAGGTCTCTTCTGAAATAATTGCCTCGTGTTCTCCCGGATAGAGCTCGCCTTGGTACGGAACCTTGCCGGTATAAAGCGCATTTCTTAGAATTGATTGTATCCCATTACTTCTAAACTGAATTCCGCCGAACTTTCTGCCGGTTTCTGATGTGTGCTGCTTAGTTGTATAACCCGAGTCATTCATAATCATAGTTGCCGATAGAAGTGAACGTTTTTCAATATATCTGTCAAAGATTTTGCGCACGATCTCGGCTTCCTTCGGGTTAACTACGAGCTTATGCTTTTCTTTATCGATGTTATAGCCTAACGCCGGCCTACCGCCGATCCACTTGCCTCTTTTTTTGGCAGCGCCCATCTTATCCCGAGTGCGCTCCGAGATAATCTCGCGCTCAAACTGCGCAAAAGAAAGGAGGATGTTCAGCGTAAGCCTGCCCATCGAGTTTTGCGTATTGAAATGCTGCGTTACCGAGACGAAAGTTGCCTCGTGTTCTTCAAAGACAGATAGAAGTTCTGAAAAATCTAAGAGGGAGCGAGATAATCGGTCTACCTTATAGACTACTATGCAGTTGATCTTGCCGGCTTTGATATCAATCATTAGCCTTTTCAGCGCAGGTCGGTCCGTATTTGCGCCCGTGAATCCGCCGTCATCGTATTTTTCAGGTGAGCAGAGCCATCCTTCGTTCTTTTGACTGGCGATGTAGCTTTCGCAGGACTCGCGTTGCGCATCCAGCGTAGTGAAATCGCGCTCAAGCCCATCGGTTACGGACTTACGCGTATAAATGGCGCAATTAATGATTTTATTTTCTTTTGTTTCTATGGTTTTCATAAGTTAAAAAAGTTATAACCGTTCCAATGCGCTCCGGTGATCTTTCCAGCTACGGCAGTGAGGTGCTTATATATCTTACCCTCGTATTCAAAGCCATCCTCAAGCACTTTAATTTGGAGCTTCTTGCCGCGGTAATCCTTGGTAATGATAGTTCCTGGAATAGGGAGGCGCGTGTCCCGGCCGCGAGTCTTGGTCCTGGTCTGCGTTTCTACGCTTACCTTGGGTCGAATCGCCTTATTATTGACCGGATCATAAAGTCCTATAAGCTCCTTAAGCCTGTTTTGCGCCTTTTGTGACAGCCCGCCATATTCCAGCTCCTGCAGCCGGTAGGCAATTCTTCTAATCAAATAGACCTTATTATCCGAGCTCGCCTTCTGGCCGTCAAACAGCCCCTCAAATTCCTTTTGGAGCTCCGGAATCGTCTTGTTTTTTAAGGCCGCAATCTTGGCATTTATCGTTTTTTCCATCGGTAGTTTCCCTCAGTCATATATGGCATAGATTTGGCGATATAGCAAGGTAATAGAGGGGTATTTTTGTGTTGATTTGTTTATAGAATGATATAAAATGTTAAATATGGATCTCATCAAAAAACTTGAAACCTATCGTTTAGAGCACAAAATAACCCAACAATCTCTCGCTTCTCAGTTAGGCGTTTCTTTTGTTACAGTAAATCGATGGCTTAATGGTAAGACAAAACCGAATAAGATTCAGCAGTATCATATCGAGAAGTTCTTGAACGGTAATGTTGGAAGCAAGGGAAAGACATGACCACCTATAGCAATTTGTCAAAAGAACAGCTATTAGCTGAAATTAAGCGTCTAAAAAAGGGTAAGAAATTCGGTCTGCTTTGGGAAGATAAACCGGAAAACGTAGCAGAGCTTTGCAAAACAAAATTGCCTGTGTTGGTTGATGTCGAAGATAAAGAAATTTCTGATGGTTATCACGAGTCGACAAATATTTTAATTGAAGGTGATAATTATCATGCCTTGTCTGTTTTAAATTACACTCATAAGGGAAGGATTGACGTCATATATATTGATCCACCATATAATACTGGTGCTAAAGACTGGAAGTATAACAATGCTTATGTTGACATAAATGATTCTTACCGACATAGCAAATGGCTTTCATTTATGCATAAGCGACTAAGGTTAGCAAAGAATTTACTTAGACCTGCTGGTGTTTTAATTTGTACGATCGATGAAAATGAACATGCAAGTCTTGGCATGCTTTTACAGGAAATATTTTTTGATAGAGAAATTGTATGCGTAACAATAGTTCATAATCCTGGGGGTATTCAAGGGAATAATTTTTCTTTTTGTCATGAATACGCCTATTTTGTCTATCCTTCTGGTGGTAAGTATATCAATTTACAAGAACGTGACGAAAATCCTGATATTAGGCCTCTACGGAATGTTTCCAAGGGTGACCATTTAAGGGACACCGCCGCAAATTGCTTTTATCCTATTTATGTTAAAAAGGGAAAAATTATTGGTTTTGGTGACGTTTGTCCTGATTCTTTCCATCCAAAGTCTGCAAACATTATTAGGAAGAATGGAACGATTGAAATTTATCCTATCGATGTTCAAGGCAATGAGCGAAAATGGGTTTTTGCTCGGCAGAGTGTAGAGGCTATTTTTGAAGAACTGAGTGTTGAATATAATAAGAAACGTAAAATTTGGGATATTATCAGAAAAAAGACTAAATTCCCGTACAAGACAGTTTGGACAGATTCAAGATATAATGCAAACCTTTTTGGAACGCAATTGTTGAGTAAAATCATCCCTGATAAGTTTCCATTTCCTAAATCACTATTTGCTGTTGAAGACTGCATACAAGCGGTAATACACGATAAGAATAATGCAATTATTCTTGATTTCTTTGCAGGGTCAGGAACCACAGGGCATGCGGTATTAGAGTTGAACAAAATGGATGAGGGCAAACGGCGATTTATTCTTTGTACGAATAACGAAAATAATATATGTTCTGATGTTTGTTATCCTCGCATAAAGAAAGTCATTACGGGATACAAGGACTCTAAGGGCGAAAAAGTTGATGGTCTAGGTGGTAACTTAAAGTATTACCGCCCCGAATTTGTGGATGCTGATCCTACAGACAAGAACAAAAAAAAATTGACTGAAAAAGCCACAGAAATGCTTTGTCTCAAGGAAGGTACTTTTAAGAAAATAGCCGGAAAAAAAGCCTTCAAGATTTATAAAAATACTAATCACTACACCGGCATAATCTTTGACCAGATGGCGATCCCAGATTTCAAAGAAGCCATTTCTAAGATGAAGGGTAACTTTAGCGTATATGTGTTTTCACTTGGGGATGATTCTTTCGAGGAAGAATTTGACGACGTTAAGCAGAAAGTTAAATTATCGCCTATCCCGGAAGTAATTTTACGGGTTTACAGGAGAATTTTTAAATAATGCGACTAAAAAACTATCAAGTAACTGCTATTGATGAGCTACTGCGCAAAGCGAAAAAACTGTTTACTTATGCCGATAATAAAAAGCTGATATTTAAGGCGCCCACCGGATCAGGTAAGACCATAATGATGGCCGATTTTTTAAAGCAGCTATGTGAAGATAAAGAGGTTAAATCTTCGCTTTCATTTATTTGGACGGCCCCAAGGCAATTGCACGAACAGAGTAAGAATAAATTAGATCATTATTACGAGTCGAGCCGGGTTCTGCGGTGTTCTTTCTTCGAGGATTTGAATGATAAAAGAATTGACCAAAACGAGATACTTTTCTTTAACTGGGAGAGCATTAATAAAGAGGACAATATTTATATCCGTGATAATGAACAGGACAATAATTTGTCAAATATCATTGCTCAGACCAAAGAAGATGGCCAGACAATAATTCTCATCATCGATGAAAGTCATCATCACGCCACAAGTGAAATATCGCAGAATCTTATCCGGGATATTGGGCCCAAGTTGACGATTGAAGTCTCTGCTACGCCGGTGCTAGAAAGCCCAGACGAGATTGTTTCCGTTCAGTTGGAAGATGTCAAGGCTGAGGGGATGATTAAGAAGGCTGTCATCCTTAACCCCGAGTTTAATAATGTCCTAAAAGACGCAAAAATTCAGAGCCAGCTCAGCAAACAATCCGAGGAATTAGTCATTGAACTTGCCCTAAAAAAAAGAGAAATTCTGAAAGAAGCCTACCAAAAGGAAAAATTCGACATCAATCCTTTGGTGCTTGTACAGTTGCCAGATCGTCACACCAGTCTTGAAGACGTGATAAAAGATAAGGTTATAGCAATTCTAAAAGATAAGCATAAAATAACTACCGAAAACGGTAAACTGGCAATTCATCTTTCTGGTGACCACGAAAATTTAGAGCATATTTCAAGCGTGGACAACGAGGCGGAAGTTTTAATATTTAAGCAGGCACTCGCCCTGGGCTGGGATTGTCCCCGGGCCCATATATTGGTGTTGTTTCGTGATTGGAAAAGCATCGTCTTTTCAATTCAGACGATCGGCAGAATTATGCGAATGCCCGATCCCGATTATGGCCACTATACAAATGAAATTCTTAATTACGGATATATTTTTACCAATTTAGACGATATAGCAATCCAAGAGGACATCGCCAGAGATTATATCACGATTCATACATCAAGACGTCGGGACGATTATTCACCTTTGACTATTCCTTCCTGCCATTCAAAAAGACATCGTGAAAAGACAAGATTATCGTCGTTTTTTATTAAAGTTTTTTCACAAGAAGCCGACGCTTACGGCCTTGCTAAAAAGATGCAGAAGAAATCAAAAGGGCTTAGCGTAAATTTTATATCAGATTTCAAAGCAGAGAGCGTTGACGCTTTGGTCGGGCAGATAATAATCGGCGATAAGGGCATCAAAATGACCGGATTTGATCTACAAAAGTATTTTGATTATTTCGTCAAAAAAAATCTTTCTCCATTTCACCCGGAGGATCGCTCCATCGGTAGGCTCAAAGAAGCGATCTATTATTTTTTTGACCACGCGATGAACATTAAATATGAGGATGATCAGGAAGCGATTGTTGAAATGGTGCTTAGCAAGGAGAATATTCAGCATTTTGTTAATGTCATAGACCAGACTAAAACAAAGTATCTAGAGTATGTGTCAAAGCGGGAAAAAGAGCTTGATTACGATGAAAGTTGGGATGTGCCAGAGAGCATAAGTTATAGCGCATCGTATTCACAGATCGACCATAAGTTAAAGTCAATAATGCGACCATTTTTCTGTAATGAGACGTCCAAGATTGAACTGGCGTTTATAAATTTCATTGAGGAGCAGAATTTAATTCTTTGGTGGTTTAAGAATGGTGACAGAGATGCCGTTTTCTTTGCTGTGCCTTACCAGGAAAATAGTGATAAGAAGCCTTTCTATGTTGATTTTATCGTTCACATGAAAGATGGTTCGACTGGACTTTTCGATACAAAGTCAGGCTTAACCCGGCAGGTGGCTGGCCCAAAGATTGACGGTCTTAACGCTTATATTAAAGAGCAAAATAAAAAAGGCCATAAGCTATTTGGAGGCATCGTTACAAACACTGACACGCGGAAGTTTAAGGGTCGGTGGATTTATTTTGATAAAGACGGTAAGGCGTTAACGGATAGCAATGATAATTGGGAAAATCTGATTTTGTGAAGTAATCATCTTGGGATTCCCGGGTAGTTCGGGGGTAGGTATGAATATAAAGAATATTTTTATAAAGAATTTTCGGTCAATTCGGGAAGCTCCTTTAGATTGTGATAGGCTTACCGTTATTTTGGGAAGAAATGGCGCTGGCAAGTCATCTTTTCTTTATGCTATAGATACCTTTTATGACATAGCTGCTCAGATAACCGAAGAGGATTTTTTTGGTAGAAATATGGATTCTGTTATTGAAATTCGCGTTACTTATGGTGATCTTCGGGATGAAGAAAAGGAAGAATTTAAACCGTATATACACGATGACAAGTTGATTGTTACAAAACGCATCAAAAGCGAAGAAGGACGTATTGCGCAGCGTTATTTTGCTGCTGCCTTGCAGATTCCAGAGTTTGCTGAAATAAGAGCAATTTCAGGAAAGAGAGAGCGTGTTAATGCTTGGAATGAGCTCGTTGAAAAATGTACTTTAGCAGGCTTAAGTGGTAAGGTTAAGAGCGCTGATGACGTTGAGCGTCTCATGGCTGAATACGAACAGAAGTACCCAGAGCTTAAAAAGCCTATTGAGAAGGAAGAACAATTTTTTGGACCCAAAAATATTGGGGGAGGGAAGCTCGATAAGTTTACTAAGTATGTCTTAATTCCAGCGGTTCGGGAAGCTCTTGATGAGGTCGGCGGGAAAAAGGGAGCAATATATCAACTTCTTGACATGATTGTATTACGAAAAGTTAATGCTAGAGATGATATACAGAAATTCAAGGTGGAATTTGAAGAAAAAGTTAAGAAACTATACAGTTCTGAAAATCTTAAAGAACTTCCTGAATTAGGTAACTCTATTTCTCAAACACTTGAAAAATTTGCGCCTGGCTCAAAACTAAACTTAGGTTGGGGTGAGGTTAAACCTCCTGAAATATCTTTTCCTGCAGCAAGAGCAACTTTAATTGAGGATAAATTCGAGGGCGACATAAGTAGGAAGGGGCACGGGCTTCAAAGATCACTAGTCCTTACTTTGCTGCAACATTTGGCTACGATAACTCCTGAAGAAGAGCCTACAGAAGAATCAACGGAAGAAAGTGAGGCTGCAAAGGAGGCAAAGTCTGAGAGAACGATGGTGTGTCCAGATTTAATTCTTGCTGTTGAAGAGCCGGAGCTGTATCTACATCCGTCAAGGTGTCGTTACCTTGCTGAAGTTTTGCTTCAGCTTGCAGAAGAAGCGGGACAGAAGAATAAGAATCAGATTATGTATGCGAGCCATTCCCCTTATTTTGTTGACCTTTACCGTTTTGACCAAGTGAGAATGGTTAGAAAAGTTTCTTCGCCTGATTCGGAAATACTGCAAAGTATCGTTACTCGTTTTTCTCTTGATCAAGCGGCTGCTGAGATGGCAAAGGTATGCAGTGTTGACGCTTCATGTTTTACTCGGGATAGCTTTAGGGCACGAGCCATGTCAGTAATGAGTACTATTGTAAATGAAGGGTTTTTTGCTGATGTGGTTGTCGTTGTGGAGGGTCCCTCTGAGGTTGGCGTGTTATGGAAACTTCAGGAGATTATGAAAAAGGACTGGTCTAAGCTTGGAATAGCTGTGGTTCCAGCAGGTGGCAAAAACAATATAGACCGCCCAATAGTAATTTTTAGAGGTTTTTCTATCCCTGTCTATTTTATATTTGACGCCGATTCACATCTCGTAGGCAAGGGGCAGAAAGAGGTGGATACAAAGAATCGTAACCACAGATACTTGAGACTCGCTGGTGCACCAATTAGCGATTTTCCAGACACCAGCGTAAATGAAACTTGGACAGTATTTAGAGACAACCTCGAAACCGTATTTAAAGAAGCTCTAGGCGAAGTCGAATTTAAAACAATTCAAAACGAAATAGCTACTGAGTTAGGATATGACGACCCAGAACGGGTAAGCAAAAACATAGAAGGCGCCGCATGCCTCATAGAACGCATCTATGAAAAAAAGAAAAAAATTCCAATTCTTGAACAGATTATAGAAAAGATTACAGAATTACGCAAGAGAAGTGAATAAGGTAGTCTGGTGTTTAGTTTTGAAAGGTTTTGTAGTAACGCAGGACCATCCTAGGACTGGGGGCAGGTCAGTTATATTTTAAAGTAGCCCATTGATGAAGAGGAGGATTAAATAATGTTATTTTTAATATTTTTAAGCGGTATATTGATAGGAGCCATAGTGGCATGGGCGATAAGCACGAGAAGTACTAGTGCTAAGATTGCAGCTGCTGATGCCCGTGTTGAGGAGTTGCGTAAACAAGTTGAGACCGCTGGCATAGGTTTCGATGAATTAAGACATCGACTTGATGAAGCTGAAGCTGCCAAAGTCGCGGCCGAGACTAAAGTTTTAGACGCAGAGAAATATATTGCAGAGGAAAAGGCCCTTCTTCAAGACGCAAAAGCAAAACTTTCTGATGTATTTAGTTCACTTGCATCTGAGGCGTTAGCAAGTAACAATCAAGGTTTTTTAACGCTTGCAGAAGAAAAATTTAAATCGCTAAAAGCTTCTGCTGAATCTGATTTGGATGCTCGTAAAACAGCAATAGAAACGCTCGTCGCCCCTTTAAGCCAGACATTGGCTAGCTATCAGGAAGAGGCAAAAAGATTAGAGGAAAAGCGCATTCAAGAGTTAGGGGCCGTGGGGCAACAACTTGCCTCACTTGCTACAGCTCAAGTAACCCTTCAGAGTGAAACAGCGAAGTTGGTAAATGCGCTACGCTCTCCGCAGGTAAGGGGTCGTTGGGGTGAAATAGCATTGCGGAAAACTGCAGAATTAGCAGGAATGTCAAGTTACTGTGATTTTATTGAGCAAGAGAGCGTTTCAACTGAGGATGGTCGGCTTAGGCCAGATATGATTGTGAAACTTCCCGCTGGTCGTGAGGTTGTAGTTGATTCAAAAGTCTCACTAATTGGGTTTCTGGAATCTTTGGAAGCAAAAACTGATGCTGAGCGCGAAGCGGCTCTTTTAAGGCACGCGGCTCAAATTAATCAGCATGTTGTAAAGTTATCCGCAAAGGAGTATTGGGATCAATTCCCATCAGCTCCAGAATTCGTTGTGCTTTTTATTCCAAATGATTCTTTTCTCGCTGCAGCAGCAGAGAAAGATCCTAATCTTATAGAATCAGCTCTCAGTAAAAAGGTGGTTATTGCTACTCCTACCACATTTATCGCATTATTGAAAGCCATAGCCTTTGGTTGGAGACAGGAAATGTTAACTGAGAATGCACAGAAAATTAGCATATTGGGACAAGAAATATCAGATCGTATTGCAACAATAGTAGAGCACTTTAATAATGTTGGTAAATCGTTGCGTAAATCCGTTGAGGCATATAACGATGCAACGGCATCATTCGAAAATAGGCTCCTTTCGTCTGCACGTAAATTTAAAGAGTTAGGGTCTGGCGGGAAAAAAGATATAGAAGATTTGCAAACAGTCGATCAATTGCCACACATAATTGATGCTGTCTCAGATAAAGAAGACGAAAAGAAACAAAAGAAGAGTTAAAACTTAGTTAATACTAGATTAGTTAGACTTATGGGTGTTATTATGCGGCTGGCAGACATATATCTATAAATATTAATATAAGACGAAATGGCAAAGAAAACTTGTCCTAAGATAATAGCGAAGTTGAGTCCCAAGTACAGTTGGGAGTTTTTACGAAGAAATGAAAATTATATTAAATTTTACAATAAATTTTTGTTATATAAAAAGTCACCTAACTACAGCAAAGACTTTGAAGAGGAGATATTTTATATCGGGTGGGGGCTTGCTGGGGCTGCCAATCCCAATAAGACATATGAGGAAAACATAAAATTTCTTAAAAAAGATATTTTTTCCCCCATCCCTGTTTTGCTTACAGTAGATACTACAAAACCAGTACATATTCTAGAAGGAAGTTTTACGATAGCTCTTAGTTTCCCTAAAAGAACAATTATGTGGAGCTTCGAGAAACAGTTAAACTATCATCTTCAACAATATAAAAAATTTTTAAAAAAGCAGCGTGAAAAAATTAATAAGTCCCGGGTAAGGATAGAAAACTATAATAGGTATTTAGAAGTCTTTGATTTGAAGAATAAAGGATGGGGTTTTGATAGATTAGCTAAGAAATTTTATGCGTCCGATGTGGATCGAGGCGGTTTAAGTTTCGCAAAGATGAAAGTCAAAAGAGATTATAACCGATGTAATGAATTAATTAAATATGGCCATCAACAGATAAGGTAGTATCCTTATCTGTCTTCGATAAGTAGTTTATTTTGTTCTATACTTATCCCATGAGATTACCTCATGGGATTTTTTGTTGTCTAGACCAGCAACGACAGAATTGCGCTTGTAAACGCCAAACTAACACAGGAGGTGGGTATGTCCTTAGGAAAGGTGAACATAAAGACGATCAAGATCGCTGACTATAGTCCGGCAGAATACAATCCGAGACTTGATCTAGGGCCGGAGGATGTTGAATACCAGCAGTTAGACGCAAGCATTATGGAATTCGGTTTTTTGGAGCTTTTAGTTGTAAACGAAGGTACGGGCAACATTATCTCAGGCCACCAGCGGGTAAAGATACTTAAGACACGTGGGGTTACAGAGACTGAAGCTATTGTGGTTAATTTCTCGCTAGAAAAGGAAAAATCCGCTAACCTCGCTTTAAACAAAATTAGAGGTGACTGGGACCAGGATAAGTTGGCTGTGCTTTTGGATGAATTATCAAAGTTACCAGATTTCGATATAGGGATTACCGGTTTTGATACTCCAGAGATCAGTCAGATTTTTGACCGCTACTTGGAACCTAAGGATGCGGATGATTTTGACGCAGAAAAAGTTACCGAGTCTATTGTTGAACCAATAACTAAAAAAGGAGATATCATTGAGTTGGGGAATCATCGCATTTTATGTGGCGATGCTTCTATCCCTGAAGATTTTAAACTGCTAATGGGCAGCTATTCGGCGGATATGTTTGATGTCGATGTGCCATATAATGTTGCGTACGGAGGCGGAGACCGTCCAAATCCCAATACCCGTCCGAAGAAATCACGGCAATGGGAAGCAATCTATTCTGATGATATGCCGCAGCCGGAATATGAAGCTTGGATGAGCAAGGTATTCGGGAACGTTAAGGGGCATCTTAAGCCGGGGGCTGCGGCATATATCTGGCAAGGCCATCGCCAAATACCTCCTACGTATCGGATTTTACTCGAGCTCGGATTCCACATCTCTTCGATCATTTGTTGGCTTAAGGAATCCGCGGCTATTTCATACGGGGATTACTCATTTAGGAGCGAACATGCGTTGTATGGCTGGTTGGAGGGTGCGCCACATTACTTTGCGGGAAAACCCGGCTTCAGCAACGTCTGGGAAATCAAACGCGATCCGACTAAGCAATACATCCACCCAACCCAGAAACCGGTGGAATTAGCAGCCACAGCCATACGCAACAGTTCTAAGATAGGCGATATCGTCTTGGATTGTTGTATTGGGGGAGGTGGCGTATTGATAGCTGCAGAAATCCTAGGCCGCAGATGTTTCGGTATGGAGATTTCCCCTAAGTACTGCGATGCCATTGCGTTGCGCTATATTGCCTATGCAGGTAAGGATAATGTCTCCGATGATCTTCGTCAAAAGTATCTCAAGGAGGGAAATAAATGAAACAGAATGATCAGGGGCCCATTAAGGAAGAATGCGCGATTTTATCCATCATTCAAGAAATAAAGGATGGCTTGCGCGATCCGAAGTCTCTGCCTAAAGAAGATAGGCAGCAGTGTGTTGAGGTTTGTATCTTGGAAGGATATAGCCAGATTCAGATTACTCAGCTTTTACGTTGTAATGAGAAAACTGTACGAAGGGATATCATTGATATCCGGGCGAAGAACGCTCTTACGCCTAACGTTGAGTTTGTGAAGCAGGTAGTTGGTGAGTTGTACTCTAAAGGTATAAACCATCATGGTTACTTAATGCGGTTGGCTCGTAGCAAAGAGGCTTCGGTATCAGAGAAGGTACAGGCAGAGTATGCTGCGTGGAAGGTTTTAAAAGATTTATCCGAGATACTGCAGTCCGTGGGATATTTGCCGTTAAGGCCGCAGGAAATTGTCGGAGATTTATTTCATCATATCGATGAGCAAAGCTTGGGAAAGTCCTTTCAGGACGCGCGTAAGGCTCTTACCGATGTGATTGACGTAGCGCAGCAATGCGGCACATTAACCCCTGAACTACAGGAAAACGTCAACTCTCTTCGGCAAAGAGTAGAGAAGGCAGAGATCGTCCAAGAGGTAGAGAAACTTTCAAAAAGCTCAAACGAGCTAAAGGAGGAAAACCATGATAAACCAAATTCTTAAAGATCTTAGTGTTACTAGGCGAGAGGCAGCGGAATCTTCGATTTTTGCCTTTGCACAGACGTACCTGAAACATTATCTAAAAATCACACCTTCATTGGCGCATAGGAAGGTTTATGGGATCTTACAGCAGATGCATAGGGAAAGGGGTATGAATTTTGCTTTAGCGGGCCCTAGGGATTTCGGAAAGTCAACGCTCGTAACGCTTATAGATGTTTTGTATAGCTTATGCTACAGAAAGGAGAGGTTTATACTTATTCTTTCTAATACGGCTAAGCTTGCGACTAGGATGATGGGGAATGTGAAAAGCGAGTTGATAGGCAACGCTTTAATTCAGGCAGATTTTCCAGAAATGTTTGAATTTAACGAACATCCGAAGCCAGCATGTTGGAAAGATAATAATATTGAGACTAGGACAGGAATAAAGGTGATTTCTGCCGGTATTCATGAGGCAGCAAGGGGTATCCGTTATCTGGAACATAGGCCATCCTTGGTCATTGCCGATGACGTCGAGAAAGGCGATGCGTATATTTCGATTGAAGCTATAGAAAGAGCAAAAGATATATTTAATAAGACCTTCTTGAGGATAGGTACTGAAGGGACAAATTTTATTATTCTTGGAACCTTTTTCCATCCGCATTGTTTACTTGGGGAATATTTAGATCCGGAAAAACATCCGGAATGGACTAAGAGAATTTACAGGGCCCTTGAGTCGTTTCCTGAAAATCAAGAGCTCTGGCAGGCGTGGAGCAATATTTATAATAATCGCCAAGAGTTTCTCGGACAGACAGGCCCAAATGCCGCGCTAAAGTTCTATGAGGGGCATAAACTAGAGATGGATAAGGGCGCAAAGTCTCTATGGCCTGAGAAATGGGGGGCATATGATTTAATGGTAAAACATGAAAACGATCCGGTTGTCTTTAGTTCTGAATATCAAAATACACCTATCGATCCTACGACTCAGATTTATAAGAGAGATGAATTGCATTATTGGTCAGATGATAGCAAAGGCGATGAAGATCTTGTAAGGCATCTGTCCGATGACTTAAGCTATGTCGGGAGCTGTGATCCTTCTATGGGGTCAGATTATTCAGCGATTATCGTTCTGGTGCGGGATAACAAGACAAAATTAATCTATGTGCTTGTTGCTGATATAAGAAGGCGGAGCGTTAGCCAAACGATAGATGACATCGTTGCCTATGCCAAGAGATTCACCTTTAAAGCCTTCGCTGTTGAAAGCAATAACTTTCAGCAGGTAATGGTTGACCAGTTAAAAGAACGCTGTAAGGCGGAGAGTGTTATCCTTAATATTAAGGAGCAAAAGAATACGTCTCATAAGAAGGAAAGAATAATATCCATGCAATCTATTACAAGGACAGGAGGTTTAAGGTTTAATAGGAATCACAGGCTATTGATTGATCAGCTTTGCTCATTTCCTATGGGTGCTTTTGACGATGGCCCCGACGGTTTGCATATGGCTTTGCAGCTTTGTGGAGATCTCGATAATGGATTTTGTTGTTGGTTTGGAGGAAGCACAGTAGATCCTTGGACAGGAGAAGTCCTAACGTCCGAAGAACAGATGAAAAGAGCCGCAGCTATGCCTGCCGATGGGCGTGTGCAGTATGGACGGTGGCAAAGGGGTCGATAAGCGAGCTTCGCGTTAAGGCAAGCGCCGCGGCTTATAACTGCGGCGCTTTTTATTACCTGTTTACAGAGATTCTTTCTGCCGCGCCGTATTTCTGGGCGTTTCTCTCTGGTTCACCTCCTGGTCGACCCCTTTCTGGGAGCCGTGAGGAGAGTCGACCCACATCTCAAATCCCGCCATAGCTGTTTACAGAGAGTGTTTCTATGGTGAGCCCCTTCTGGGCGTCCTTTTAAGGCTTACCTCATTTAAGCCGTCCCCCAACTAAAATTTTATTGACAGAAAGTATAAAGGATATATACTATATGTATATTACATATAGGTGTGAACGAAATAGGAGGCGATTGCCATGTTCGAAGGAAGTCCGTTAGCAAGAAAATATAAAATCAAGAAATGCGAGTGCCCAAGCGGGAAGATGACGCGATTCGTTGAGCCATGCCTGTTGTTTTTTCTTTCGCAACACGCTTCTTACGGCTATGAATTGATGGCGAAACTGGACGGGTTCGGGTTTCCTAAGGCAAATCCCGATCCGGCTATGGTTTATCGAACCCTTCGTTATTTAGAAAAAGAAGGATTTGTTTTATCAAAATGGGATACCAAGGGGACTGGCCCTGCAAAGAGAATTTATGAATTAACCCGGAAAGGCTTAGGTCTGCTTCATCTTTGGGCGGAAAGTATCGGAACGCGTAAGCTGGTGTTAGAAAAATTTCTTAAGCAATATAAGCAATGTTTTAAGAATAAATAAAAAGAGGTGAAAAATGAAAAAAATCTTATTTATCGTACTGATTTTGACGGCATTATCAGGCATGGCTTTTGCAGGGAGTTTTTTATTTACTGGGAAAGCGAAAGAGGACTCTTCTTATGATACGGCGCTCGTCAAGAAGAAGAATATCGGTTCATCTATTCTTGCAACCGGCTCGGTAAAGCCCGTCATTGGGGCGGAAGTTAAGGTGGGCGCGCGTATTTCCGGAAAGGTCGAGCATCTCTATGCCAATATAGGAGACAAGGTTGAAAAGGATCAGGTTATCGCTGAAATAGAAAAAAGAGATTTAGAGGCTCAAGTTGCTCAGGCAGAAGCTAATTTTAAAGCGGCGGATGCTGGGATTGGCGCTTCCAAAGCATCATTCTGGCCAGCCTTAAGTGCTGAGACAGATTATGCTTTTCAGGATACGAAATATTTTCCGGATAAAGGAGATCATTTCGCCGGATTAAAAGTAACCATGCCGCTTTTTAACAAGCAGGATTCATACACCATTAAACAGTCCACGGCGGTTAAAGAGTCTACGAAGGCCGCTCTTGAATTTTCCAAAATTCAGTTGTCCTACGCTACTATTAAGGCGCCCATTTCCGGAGTTATTGCTTCAGTGACTACGCAGGAAGGAGAGACTGTCGCTGCCGGCCTCAACGCCCCGACGTTCGTTACCATAATTGATCTTTCCAGGCTTCAAGTCGATGCGTTTGTGGATGAGACGGATATCGGACGCGTTAAGGTGGGACAGAAGGCGTTATTTACGGTTGATACTTACCCGGATAAAGAATTTACCGGCAAGGTTAAGGCGATCTATCCTAAAGCAATTATTCAGGAAAACGTGGTTAATTTTGACGTCGTGATTGAAATTGATGATTCTAATAGTGAACTCCTGCGGCCGGATATGACTACCAGCGTGACTATTTATCAGGAAGAGAGAACTGGGGTATTGGTGATTCCTCGCTCGGCAGTTATTAAGGCCGGGAATGAAAGGTTTGTTTTTGTGAAGGAGACCTCGGGCTCTTTTGAGAAAAAAGAGATTAAAACCGGCATGCAAAGCGGAAAAGATATTGAGGTAATCTCCGGCCTCAAAGAAGGTGATACTATCGGAATTAAACGGGAATAAGAAGGGGGATTTCGATGATAGAGTTTAACGATATTGCCAAATCTTTTACTAGCGGCGCGATAAAAACAGAGGTTCTTAAGGGCGTTTCTTTTAAGGTAGACAAGGGCGAGTTCGTTTCCATTATGGCGCCTTCAGGAACAGGCAAGACTACTTTGTTGAATGTCCTTGGATGTTTAATGAAAGCGACAAGCGGTTCCTATTTATTTGAGGGACGTGATATTGAGACATTGAACGATGATCAGCTTTCTGAAATCAGGAATAAAAAGATAGGTTTTGTTTTTCAGACGTTCAATCTTCTTGAGAAAACAAGCGCGCTCGATAACGTCCTTTTGCCTCTTGTTTATTCGGATATATATCCTGTTGACGCTTCAAAAAAAGCCGTTGGCCTTTTAGAGGCTGTAGGCTTAAAAGAGAGGATTAATTATAAACCAAATGAGCTTTCCGGAGGCCAGCAACAGAGAGTTGCGATTGCCCGCGCCCTTATCAACGACCCCGCGGTAATTTTAGCAGATGAGCCTACGGGTAATTTGGACAGCGCATCAGCCAAGGAAATTATGGAAATATTTAAGTCATTGCACAGCCAGGGCAGGACAATCATTGTGGTTACGCATGATAACAGTATCGCCCGGCAGGCAGGAAGGGCTATATATTTGAAAGACGGCAGGGTGGACAAGGAAGAGGTGCTGAAATGAAACTCCTCAGGCTTGCCAGCGTCTCTTTAGGTGCCGTAGCAAAACATAAGGTGCGCACGCTTCTTATAGTATTGGCTATTGTGGTTGGTATTGCCACTCTTACCGTGATCGTGGCATTGACACAAGGCGCAAATAAAACAATCTTGCAGCGCATAAATAATTTCGGGCCGGATGCCATCATGATCCATTCCGGCGGTGGGCAGATGCGCGGGCCCTCCACCGTGTCCGAGGCCAATCTAACAAAAAAAGATATAGCTGATATCGAGAGTGTTGAGGGGGTAAAACTGGTTTCGCCTTTTCAGGTCTCGCTGGATATGCCGATAAAATACGGTAATAAGTTTACTACCTCTTGGGTTTTTGGGGTCCAACAGAACTGGCAGGAGGCATGGAGAAGGGGCGCCTCAAAGGGTGAGTTTATTTCCGATTCGGACAATGAGCAGCTTTCTAAGGTTTGTGTTATTGGACAAACCGCGGCTAAGGATTTGTTTGGCGATGCCAATCCGATCGGCGAAGACATTATGATCGAGAATGTTTCTTTTAAAATTGTGGGGATTTTAAAAAAAGCGGGGCAGTCTCCTATCGGGACTGATTTTGACAACCTTATTCTTATTCCATTTACCACAGCATCGAGACGGCTGATGAATCAGCCACTTTATATCAGCATGGCAAGGACGATCGTTGATCGTCCTTCACAAATCAAGAATGTTGTCAAAAAGATAAAAGAAGTTTTGCGGGATAATCATCATCTGGCTGTTACCGAAGAGGATGATTTCAAGCTTTCGAGCCCCGAGGAAATAACCAAAATGATTAAAAGCACCTCGCAGACCCTTACCTTATTTTTATGGCTCGTGGGAATTATCTCGCCCCTTGTTGGAGGCATTGTGCTCATGAATATCATGCTCATGGCGGTGTCGGAGCGTAAAAGTGAGATTGGCTTAAGAAGGGCGATTGGCGCTAAGAAAAAACATATTGTTTTCCAATTTCTCGCAGAGTCTCTTATGCTTACCTTTACCGGGGGTTTTTTTGGAGTAGTTATCGGTTTTGCTGTTGCGTTAATATTTAGCTTCTTCGGTAAGCCTATCAGCATCAGCTGGCAGCCGTTCGCGGTCGCATTTATATTTTCAAGCCTTATCGGGTTATTTTTCGGTATTTATCCGGCACGAAAAGCGGCATCCCTTGATCCGGCAAGCGCCCTAAGTCAAAAATGAAGATTGCCAAAAACATACTCATATCCCAAAAAATATTACTTGAGCGAAAAGTAAGAACAGTTCTATCTCTTTCGGGGATCATCATTGGTGTTTCGGCGGTCATTGTTATGGTGGCTTTGGGGAAAGGGACGGAAGAAAAAGTTACTTCTCAGATCACGAAAATGGGAAGCAACCTTTTGCTTGTTAATGCGGGACAGGTTAGAATTATAGCCGGTAGAGCCCGACAGTCAAAGATCGTGACCACGCTTGAGTTAAAGGATGCGGATTCTATTACTGAAGGTTCATCTGGTGCGCAATACGTAGCTCCGGCGCAGCTAAAGAAGATGAAGGTTAAATACGGCAATTTAAGCACAAACACCAGTATTGTAGGAACGACCCCAGATATTACGGCAATTCAGAACCACTCGCTTTTAAAAGGGAGATTTTTTGACGAGGACGAGGATAAAGGATTAAGAAGGGTTGTGGTGATCGGAGAAACGGTTGTAAAAAATATATTTGAAAACCAAGACCCGATTGGAGAGACGATACTGATAGATAAAGTGCCTTTTGAAGTTATAGGTGTTTTTGCTCCCAAAGGGCTGGATCTTTACGGAGCTGATCAAGATGACCGGATATTTGTTCCGGTGAGAACAGCTTTGCGTAGGCTTTTTAACCTAGACTATATCAATACGATTTATGTGAAAGTTAAAAATGAAAAACTGATGGATGCAACCTCAAAGGAAATAGATTCTATCTTACGGGAGAAGCATCATATAAAGGAAGGCAAAGAACGCGATTTTACTATTCTTAACCAAGACGCCATCTTAGAGGCGCAAAAAGAAAGCAGTAAGATTTTTACTCTTCTCATTGGAAGTATTGCAGGATTGTCACTCTTGGTCGGGGGCATAGGGGTTCTGGCCGTAATGCTGATTTCCATCAGGGAGAGGATTAAGGAGATCGGGATAAGAAGGGCTGTTGGCGCAAGAAGAAGAGATATTCTTATTCAGTTTCTATCCGAATCATTGTTGTTAAGTATAGGGGGCGGAGTAATCGGTATTGCTTTAGGGATTGTCGCGGCCATTATTACGGCCATTTTTGCTAAGATACCTTTGATTATTCCTATTGAGATTGTCGTGCTGTCATTCTTTGCTACTTTTATTATCGGGATGTTCTTCGGGGTTTATCCGGCAAGGAAGGCGGCGTTTTTAGATCCCATAAAGGCATTACAAGTTGAATGAGAGGATGGAATGGTAGTTATTAGGCTGTTTATAGTTTTTCTTAAGATCGGTTTATTTACCATTGGCAGCGGCTATTCTATGTTAGTTTTAGCTCAACGTTATGTCGTCGATACTTACCATTGGTTAACTCTTCCGGAATTTACCGACTTAGTCGCCATATCTGAAATTACCCCAGGCCCTATTATGGTCAATCTGGCAACGTTCGTCGGAACGAAGGTGGCCGGTTTTATAGGAGCGGTATTTGCGACTTTGGGCCTGATCATCATTCCTTTTCTCACTCTTTACATTATTAGTTTAAATTACGCTCAATTCAAGAATTATCCTCTGATGCAGAGCATTCTCAAAGTTATCAGGCCTATGGCCATAGGTTTTATTACCGTGGCAATAATGAAGTTGTTCAAAACTTCTATAACTGACCTCAGAAGTGCTGTGATAGCAATCGGCGTAATTCTGCTGACGTACGTTTTTAAAATCAACCCGATTTATACAGTTTTGGGAGGAATAGTGCTAGGCGTAGTAATGCGTTAATACAACCGTCAAGAAGGGAGCAATATAATGAAATTATGTATACCAACAGAAACGAATGAAGGCAAGAGTGCAGTGGTTTATGGTCATTTCGGCAGTGCACCGTATTTTACCATCGTCGATACTGAGAAAGATTCCGTTGAGATCATCGATAATGCCAATCAGCATCATGCGCACGGTATGTGCCAGCCGATGAACGCGTTAATGGGCAAGAAGATTGACGCAGTGGTTACCGGTGGAATAGGAGGCCGGGCGGTTCAAGGACTTAATCAAGGTGGGATCAAGGCTTATCGGGCTATTCCGGGAACAGTTGCGGATATTGTCAGTCAGTTTACCAAAGGTGGTCTTGAGGAACTAACCGTAAACAACGCTTGTTCGCATCACGGTTGTCATTGACACTAGGAAGTGGAAGTGGAGGTGAATATGAAAATAGGAATTATTATCTCAAGTAACGATACAGAAACTTGTTGGAATGCCTTCCGTTACGCAAACTTCTGTCTTGGGCAAAAAGACGAAGTTAAGGTATTTTTGACCGGCAAAGGCGTTGAATATCAGAAAATAAGCACCGAGAAATTCAATACAATTGAACAAGCGGAAAAATTGCTCCAGTCTGGCGGCAAGATATTGGCATGCGGAACCTGCATCAAAGCTCGTAATCAGGAAAGCACTGAGATGTGCCCGATCAATACGATGAAAGATATGTACGAGATCGTCAAAGAGAGTGATAAAGTTGTGACTTTCTGAAATTTTTCCATAGCTGTGTCTAGATAGTCGTCCCCCTGTGCAATATTACTGCCCGTCCTTTTAAGGCTTACCTCAAAGTCAGTCATTCTTCCCAAACTAAAATTTTATTGACAGGTTAAATAAATATGATAAACTTGTTATGAGCATATGTTCATAACAACAAAGAGGTGTTTATGCGTCCAAAGAAAACTCGATGGGTCAAATGCGTTCCTGGCGAACGATGTTTTAAGCCGCTGTGTAAGCCGTTAAGTAAAGTTAAAAGCGTGTGCCTGACGCTCGATGAGCTTGAAGCGGTGCGGCTTGCCTGTCTTGAAGGATTAAAACAGGTTGACGCTGCAAAGCTAATTAAGGTTTCAAGGCCGACGTTCTCTCGGATCCTAACCTCGGCCCAGAAAAAGATCGCTGACGGATTGGTCAATATTAAAGCGATTCGCATTGAAGGCGGATGTTGCCAAATAATTGGTAAGGTTAAAAAGATTAAATAATAGTATTAATAATATATAGTTTCAGGGGAGAGGGATGGAGCGATTGACCAAAGTCCTAAAAATATTGGGGGATAAGAACAGGCTCAGGATTCTGAAGCTTTTGGAATCGAATAAATTCTGCGTTTGCGAGCTGGCTGCTGTTTTAGGGATAACCCAGCCCAGTGCTTCACGCCATTTGAAGAAACTTAAATCTGTAGGATTGATAAGCGATGAGCAGCAGAGTTTCTGGACCAACTATTTTATTGATAAATCCTGTACTGGTTACGGCAAACATTTGATGAGGCATATCCATGGCTGGCTTAATGCTGATCCAATGATCAAAAGCGATCTTGAAAAAGCTTTAAAGTTAGACCGCACTAAGTCGTGCTGTAAGTAAATTAATTAAGGAGGGATCGATGAAAGAGTGGAAGAAGTTCCTTTATATTTTAGCGGCATTTCTGGCATGTTTTTTTCTGCCAGTGGAGAATATGCGTTTTAGCAATGCGATATTCGAAGCGCTGGCTTTGGTAAAATGGTACGCTCGAGAGCATGTGCTTTTGTGCCTGGTTCCGGCGTTCTTTATTGCCGGTGCTATCTCGGTATTTGTCAGCCAGGCTTCGGTGATGAAATATTTTGGAGCCAAGGCGAATAAATTTCTTTCCTATAGCGTGGCTTCGGTCTCTGGCACGATCCTGGCGGTTTGCTCCTGTACGGTCCTGCCGCTTTTTTCGGGGATTTATAAACGCGGCGCGGGTTTAGGCCCTGCTACTGCTTTTCTTTATTCCGGTCCTGCGATCAATGTTTTGGCGATCATCCTGACGGCGCGCATCTTGGGCTGGCAGCTGGGCCTGGGTAGAGCTATTGGAGCTGTGGTTTTCAGTGTTGTGATCGGGTTATTGATGCATCTGATCTTTTATAAGGAAGAGTGCCGGCGCCAGGAATGCGGGGATTTTAACGCGGGTGAAGTTAAAGAAACGCGTTCATTAGGTCAGACTGTTCTGTATTTTGCTTCTATGATCGCGGTACTTGTGTTTGCTAATTGGGGCAAACCGCTTGAAGGGGATCATGGTATTTGGTCGCTCATTTATCAGTATAAATGGTGGATCACCGGTGTGTCTTTAGTCAGTCTTGCGGTCATGCTTGTCAGATGGTTCAAAAAAGAAGAATTAAAAGACTGGACGCAAATTACCTGGGCATTTGCTTTGCAGATCTTGCCACTTTTGCTCGGCGGCGTTATGGTCTCCGGATTTCTTCTAGGCAGGGTAGGGCACGAAGGTGTTATCCCTTCGAGATTTGTTGTCATGCTTGTGGGGGGTAATTCTCTCTGGGCTAATTTCTTTTCGTCTATCGTTGCGGCATTCATGTATTTTGCCACGCTTACGGAAGTACCCATATTGCAGGGATTGATGAATTCTGGGATGGGCAAAGGGCCTGCCTTGGCTCTTCTTTTGGCAGGGCCTGCTTTAAGTTTGCCAAGCATGCTCGTATTGCGCAGCATAATGGGGACTAAAAAGACTGTTGTCTATGTGAGCTTGGTTGTTGTTATGGCTACGTTCAGCGGTATGCTTTTCGGAGTGATAGTTAAGTAAACAGAAAAACATGCACATGCATAAAGAAAATAATAAAGAAAGCCGGCTGATCATATCCGCAGGGCTTAATCTTGCCACTACGGTAGCGCAGATTATCGGCGGAATATTCTCTGGCAGCCTTTCGCTGATCTCTGACGCGCTGCATAATTTAAGCGATACAGTGGCTTTAGTGATCAGTTTCATTGCGGTGCGGCTTGCTAAGCGCAAAAACACGGACGCTCAAACCTTTGGCTATAAACGCGCTGAGATCTTGGCAGCTCTCTTTAACGCCTGCGCGCTGGTAGTGGTTTCGATATTTCTTTTTAAGGAGGCTATTGCCAGATTTGCTCATCCGCAGCCTATAAACAGCGTGTTGATGTTATCTGTCGCTTCGGTCGGTTTGATCGCGAACATTATTTCAGTGTTTCTGCTTAAAGCGCACGCGCATGAGGATCTAAACGTCAGAGCCGCCTATGTACATCTTTTCTCTGATTTTCTTTCTTCTATAGCGGTGATCATCGGGGCCTGCGCGATTTTCATATCCAAGGCATACTGGATCGATCCGGCCTTGACAATTCTTATCGGTATTTATGTCTTGAAAGAAGGATACAAGATCATTGAAGAAAGCACGCACATTCTTATGCAACATGTTCCGAAAGGAATCAACTTAAGGGAAATCCAAGGGCGGATAGAAGGTATTGTCGGAGTAAAAGACCTTCATCATGCTCATCTATGGGCGGTAACCGAACGGGATATCCATTTTGAAGCGCATATCAATGTATCGCGCGATATGCTGGTCAGTGAAACCTGCCTTTTGGTAAAACAAGTAGAAGAAACGCTTAAAGAGCATTTCGCCATTACGCACGTAACTCTGCAGGTTGAATGTGATTCGTGTAAAGGCGTGCCTCTCGTTAAGGAGTAGGACATGGAGATAAAGAAACTTGTTAGTCTTGCCGAAGATGACTTACTTAAGATGGAGCAGATCGTGCTTGATCGCGATAAAGAAGGGGCGTTGGATTTCGTCAAAGATGTGATCAAGAAACAAATTGATAGGGATAACGCATCAAAAATGAAGAGGGAAAGGATATAGGAGATAATGAATACTTTTTTAGATTCACTGCGTTTTTTCTTTATCATTTTTGCCGAATTAACCCTGCTTTTTTTGGCTATCAGCACAC
>Ga0315275_10000005_pt1 | contig 223986 bp, 236 predicted proteins | sample YL17G03_0_MG_FD_205557 | JGI IMG/M metagenome (GOLD analysis project Ga0315275, IMG submission 205557) | Sediment microbial communities from Yellowstone Lake, YNP, Wyoming, USA - YL17G03_0 | ecosystem: Environmental > Aquatic > Freshwater > Lake > Sediment | place: USA: Wyoming | collected... | reverse complement strand
CTTGACATGGTCTTTCAGGACTCATTCATTGCAGATACTTATCTGTTCTCCGCACAAACCTACTCCACAATTGCATCTGACTTTGCTGTCAACCTGTCAGAAAAGCTCGTCTATTCTAAAAAAGCCATAGACATCGGAAAAAGAGGTTTGGAACACGCGATACGCTCTGGCTCTCCACTGGCCATGATCTCCACTCTCCATGGTCTGAGCAAAGCATATTACTATCACTCAAAACTTGAGCCGGAAAAAGATGATAAGCCCCAGTTGCTCAGAGACGCCTTAGGTTACAGAAAAGAACACATCAAAACTGCGAGAGAAGCTTTCCCCTCCAATCTTTGGATACTTGGAGTGGGAATGGTATATTCAGCCCAAATTGAAACAGACCTATCTAGACTGGAAAAGGACGAAGAGAGTAAGGTCAACCTCCTTGAAGAAGCCATCGCTGACATGAACGATGGAGTTTCAAATTGTAGGAATTGGATTGTTTCCCGTGCTGTACCCTCGGTTGTAGCAAGCGTAGCTGGATTTGAAGACACATTCGGCGGAATCCTAGAACAAGGTTATTTGCTAACCGCAGAAAAGGAGAATTTGACAAAGGCCAATGAGGTATACAACGATGCAGTAGAGGACTTCAAGAAAGTCGACCTGCCAAGCCGCGTGGCAGAGTCGTATTGGAAAATTGCTAAGAACTTGGACCGCGTCCGTGAATACGATCAAGCCGCGAAAAACTTTGAGAACGCGTTCGCAGCATATAAGGCAGCCGCTCAGAGAATCAATCAGTTCAGTGACTTCTACGTTGACTATGCATACTACATGAAAGCTTGGAGCGAAATCGAAACAGCCAAACGCGCTCATGACGACGAGGAATATGCAATTGCGATGCAGCATTATGAAAAGACCTCCCAGCTGCTAAGGGAATCAAAATCGTGGATGTACCTATCGTTGAACTTTTACGCCTGGTCACTCTTGGAACAAGCAGAGGACCTAAGCAGAAAAGAAAACAGCGAAGAATCAATCGAAGCCTTTGAAAAATCGATAAAATTCTTACAAGAGTCAAAGCGAATTCTCACCATCAAACTAGAGGGAATTGATAAGACAGACGAAAGAGACTTGGTCAAGAGACTGATTGAAGTTTCAGACACAAGAGAAGAATACAATCGTGGAAGAATCGCCATAGAACAGGCCAAAGTTCTTGACAAGCAAGGCAACCACATGGGAAGCTCTGAAAAATACGACAAGGCGGCAAATATTTTCCAGAAAATATCACTGGTCGATTCAGAGCAAGCGGGAAAAGAGGCTAAACCACTAATTCATCTCTGCAGAGCGTGGCAGAAAATGACCATGGCCGAAGCAAGAGGATCTCCAATAATGTATGAAGAAGCAGCAGAGCTATTCATGCTCGCAAAAGACCACACTCCCAAAGAGTCAGCAAGCCTGATGGCGTTGGGTCACAGCAGTTTCTGCAAAGCCTTAGAAGCAGGAACAGAGTTTGAAATCACCAGAACCATGGCAATGTACGATAAAGCGGTCAGGTACATGGACGCTGCCGCAGACTACTACCTCAAAGCCGGTTTCGAAAACACCTCAAACTACGCAAAAGCAACGCAGCGCCTGTTCGACGCCTACGTCTTCATGGAAAATGCAAAACGTGAAAGAGACCCCGCAAAACAGGCAAAATACTACTCGATGGCAGAAAAAGTGCTCCAGGTCGCAGCGGACTGCTTTGTCCAAGCGAAGTACCAAGACAAGACCGATCAGGTTCAACGATTATTGAGGAAGGTCAAGGAGGAAAGAGCGCTAGCTCTATCATTGAGTGAGATTTTTCACGCACCCGCTATCACTTCATCCACCGCGAGTTTTTCAACCATAACCCCAAGCGAAGAAGAAGCAGTGGGTTTGGAGAGATTCGAGCATGCAGACATACAAGCCAAACTGATTCAGCACGAGACTGAAATCAAGGTAGGAAACACCGTGAATCTTGAAATTCAAATTGTCAACGTTGGAAAGGAACCGGTCTCACTCACAAAAATCGAAAACATCGTTCCTGAAGGTTTTCAACTGGTTGGTAAACCTGACTACTGCCTGTTCGAAAACATGCAACTAACCATGAAAGGAAAGAGGCTTGACCCACTGAAGACAGATGAAATAAAACTTGCCTTAAGATCGTTTAAGAAAGGTTCAGTGGAGATCAAGCCTCGAATTGCCTGCGTAGACTGGACTGGACACCAAATGTCCTACAGTCCGGAGCCTTTAGCATTTAATGTTTCAGGCGCTGCTCTTCCAGGCCGCGTGCCAACAGGGTACGCAGACCTCGATAATCTTTTGTTCGGCGGAATACCAGAGAATTACGCTGTGATATTAACTTCCCCTTCAAGTGATGAAAGAGAACAGCTCATCAAGAAGTTCCTAGAAGCTGGAACAAGGAACGGCCAAACAACATTTTACGTAACCGCAGAGGCGGGTGACATTGCACCTTTGGCAGAGGAGTTTCAGTCAAACTTCCATGTTTTCGTCTGCAATTCACGAGCAGACGCGATGATCAAAAACTTGCCCAACGTGTCTAAACTCAGAGGAGTGGAGAACCTAACGGACATTGACATCGCCCTAGCTAAGTCATTCCGCATGCTAGATTCGTCGCAAAGTGGCCCGAAAAGAGCCTGCATCACAATCGTATCAGACATCTTACTTCAACATCACGCTATAACAACAAGAAAGTGGCTGAGCGGTCTTCTTCCAGACCTAAGGGCAAAAGGCTTCACCACTCTAGCAGTCATCAATCCCCAAATGCATCCTCAAGAAGAGGTCCAAGCAATCCTAGGCTTATTCGAAGGAGAGATCAGAATCACCGAAAAAGAAACAGACAGAGGCCTAGAAAAACTCCTCAGAATCAGGAAACTGCACAATCAACGATACCTCGAGAACGAAATAGAAGTCACGAGAGAAAAACTGGAATCTTGAGGACGCCTTCGCACATGGACACAAGCCGATCCTGTTGCGCTTTGACATCTAGGTTCTTTTTTGAAACGGCACTTGCGAGATTCGCGGTGTCCATCACAATGAGGAAGGACGCGGATTTGACGCTATGATCAGGGTCATGTTAACAATCTGTTTTGTCTCAACCTTCTCAAAGTGGTTCCGCAGAAGGCCCAGTATTAAACTGCAATCGACAAACCTCTCTTTCCCGAGCACATTATGCTCCATCTTTTCCATAAAATCTCCAATCCTCAAGGGATCTTTGATTCTGCGAACAAGAACAGTTGGCACTACTATCATCAATTTTCCATTTTCCTTCATCACCCTACACCACTCCCAGACAGCATCCTGAAGAACAGCCTTTTTCGGCAATCCCATCATGATCAAGAGATCCACAGAATTATGCTTCAATGGAACGCCATCATAATCACCCTCAAGAGGAACCATATCTCTGAGATGCAGATCCACATCAACTTCTTTCGGTCTGACAACGAAGATACTGCATTTAGGCAGCCTGCTTTGGAGAGAACTCAACAATCTGCCATGCATCGACGACGAACTGGCTGCAACAAAAGCTATAGCACCCTGCTTCCTCAAGTCCTTCATCAACAACTTTGATATGTTCTCAAAGACCGAAGCCTTGAGTGGAAGATTCGTCAAATACTCTGCGTAAGAGAAACGAATAGTTTCTATTGCGTTTCGAAGCAGCTCGTCAAGCTCTTTTCTTCCTTTCTCACTAATTCTATACAGTTTCTTTCTAGGTCCCTTACTGCTTTTTTGCCAAACACTTTCAAGAAGCTGCTCCTTCAACATCTTGTTCAGAACTTTGTAAAGTTGCCCGATTTCAACATGTTTGCTCATCGCAGCGAGTCTCTTATGGACTCCATATCCATAAGATTCTTCGCCAACGAACATTTTCAGAATGAGCAGTCTAAGGTCCGCGGTCTTCATGACGATCCTCCACAGATGGCTGCTGCAGTCTTGAGAGCTGTATCTGTCCGCGAAAAACTGCTACTTATCTTCCTTTCTCCCAGAGAATGCATCATTCAAACATTTCCCTCAACTGTCCTTAATCCAATACGAATAGGTCGCGACAAAACTATATGTAGATATCGACTACTCCTAAATTCCCCATAGTCCCTTAAATAGTTGACTCTCAGTCTACCAGTCTAGCGCGCGCGGGGAGAGAGGAGTGAAATGAGAACATTTCCAAAGACCGTCAGTATGACTAATAAATCGATCATAGGGCTAATCTTTGTGTCGATATTGCTATTTACGATGGTATCGGTAAGGGTCCAGGCCTCCTCAGTTGTTTTAATAAATCCAACCGTGAGTCCGACCTTCACCGACATAACGTCTTCCAATAGATTCACAGTGACGATAGGCATCCCTTCAGGCAAGAATTACCTTCCAGTTAATTCAGCAAGATTTTCACTGGGGTCGGTTGGTTCCAGTCCGTGGGGGATTCCAGTATCGGTAACGTTCTCTGCGTCGAGCTGGATAGTCTACAGCAGCGGACCAGGCTTGCTCAACATCAAAGTGACTCCTGGACAAGTTGGACCGGGTTCACTGCAACCAGGCCAAACAATGACTGTCAATTTCAGTGTCATAGCTCCTTCGGTCTCCGGGACGAGTACTTGGCTTATGACAGCCTACAACAACAATAATTTTGACCCACAAAGACAATATGCGACTGCAACAGCAAACGCGGGAGTAACAGTTCCAATAACAATAACGTCTGACCCCCCGGGCAAAAACTTTGTCTCAATCGACAACGTTCAGTGTGAGACTCCCACCAAGTTTAGTTGGATAGCCGGCAATACTCATTCCATAAGCGCAAATTCACCAGTAGCTGGTGCAGTCGGAACAGAATACGTGTGGGCGAACTGGACCGATGGAGGCAGTCAAACTCACAATATAACAGTCCCCAACACTCCTACCACGATGACCGCGACTTATGACACGTACTATTGGGTAACTTACTCGGCTAATGTTCCTGTTACAGTTCCTGCTTCTGAGTGGGTTAAGTCTGGTCAAAACGCTACCGGCGTCTTTGCAAGTCCTCAGTACAATGTTGGAAACGATACCGAATACGTCTTTGTCAGTGACAACAGGCCTTCCACGATTACTGCTCCTACCACGATAAGCGGGACATATAAGACCGAGTTCAAGGTGACTTTCCAACAATCTGGCTCTCAAGTCCCTGTAGTTGTTACATACGATGTTGGCAATGGTCAAGAGGTTAACGGTACTGTTCCGTTTAGCGTTTGGGTTGAAAATGATAGTCAAATTTCGTACAACTATGAGTCTTCTGCTTCTGATAACGTCGGCAGCTTGTATGTTCTGACAAGCACTAGTCCAGCTTCGCCTCAAACAGTTACAGGTCCAATTACCGTGACCGGCACCTATGGGGAGTCACTTATGCTGACTTTCTCATCAAGCAGCGAAACAAGGACAGTGGCAATCATTGTCTCCACCACTCCGCCCGAAAGTCTACCTCCGATTCCGGGTGTAACCGGACTCTATTATGATGTCCAAGTTGTTGGCGCTGTTTCAGGAAATACAACAGTGTGCGTTCACTACGATGACACGGGATTGACCCCTGAACAGGAGCAGAGTTTGCGTCTATACATAGGAGATCCCGTCGACTTCAATGGAGATGGGACAGTCAATGGAAATGATGTGAGCCTAATCCAAAAAGCTATGCTGAGTGGAATCTATTCGTCCACGTTCGATGTTAACCATGATGGAAAAGTCGACGATGCCGATCTGAAGATAGTTCAGCAATACGCCAGTCAAGGTCTGTTGATTCCTGGATCTAACGGAACACAGACAAGATTGCCTTGGATGGACATTACGATAAGCATCGATACGGTGAACAACTTAATCTATGGAGTTACCGACCACTTCTCAGCGTTCGGAATACATTTGACCTAAGTCCTGTTGCTTCACTCTTCTTCTATTGACGCAAAAGTATTCAAGAACTCACTCCGCGCATCTGCAGATTCCAAGCGAGCTTGCCACCGCATCCATATGTGGGCTGCGCTCGCCAGAAAAATGTGCGAAATTTCGGTCGCTGGATGCAATTCGAAGGAAATATAGCACCAATCAGTATATTTATCGGCATATAATCACACTTTAGGCCGTACTGAAAGGTGACACTCAGAAGCGCGCGCTATGTTCATAAATGTTTTTCTTGCATAGAATTTCGTCTTGTATGGAAAAATACGCTCAGACTCCTTTGGCATGTCAGAAGCAGCGTTAGAAGTTTGCTGGAAATCTTTTGGACTCTGGGCCCGCTTCCCTTCTTGCCTAGCTTTGATAGATGTTTTGATCAGAGTGGACTTCGATGCCTGTTTCCCCTATGCTATATGGTCTCGGAACGGAATCAGCCTCAGTGCCACGCATTTTTAGAATTCTGGCAGTACGCTCTCCTGTTCCAAGTGTCTGTAGATGTATTACACCCTGAGATAGGTACTCTTCCGGCTGCACCAGTCTTCCTTCACCTACTGAAATAGCTTCGCTCGTAATAAGACAAGTAGCTGGCAGTTTATTCAAAGCCTCCATAATATCCAGTATTGCCTGCCTTTTCTCCCAAGCCTTTGGAAAACGAAATGTAAGGCCAGAGATTGAGTCGAGCACGACTCGTTGAGCACCAATATTGCCAAAAAATTTATCAATATTGCTCCCTCCCTCCCAAGTCTTGAAGATATTATCTATCGAGTGTGCGCGTGCAAGTTCCTTTCCGCTCACCGCCATCTTGCCACTCGGCCTATTCTCGAACGACTGTTCCGGAATGCGTCTAACATCAGATGCGTCGATAAAAGTGAATGTTTCCTCTTGCTCCAACTTCTTGAAGTCCCAACCAAAGGTTAGCATTTCTTCGACAAAGTGAAACTTGGTCTCATCTAGACTTATATACAGGGTCTTCTCTCCTTTTTTGGCAGCACCATAGTGTAGGAATTGAGAGCAGAAGATTGTCTTTCCAGTTCCTGGTCCACCTGTTATCAATGTCATCCTTCCCAGTGGAAAGCCGCCTCGTAGCATAGCGTCAAGGCCTGTTATGCCGGTCTCCACTTTTCTGAGTGCCATCTTTCAACATCCCCTAGAGTAGTTATTTGTCGATATAGACATTAATAGCAGTATATATTTTCTTCGAATTAAGCCTTAGGTGACAGACATTTGGCACATCTCTTCCTGGATCGCCTGCTGATTGCAATCAACATAAAGACTCTTGCGAGCGCTAAGGATGAACATGATTTGTACGAAATCTGTTTGACCACTGATGTTCTTAATAACGTTGAAGCGCACGCGCTACGTTCAGTCACTTCGTTTGCAACAGCCATGTACATTTGGCTGATAGTGCTTCGCAATTTGGGATCTAGACTTGGGGGTTGAGAACGCGAAAGCGATTTCCAATCTTTGACTCCTTCAACTTCAGCTCTCTTTGTTGCCGGTTCAATATCTCGATACCAGCTTGTTTTTCTGTAGTATTGTCTGGCAATCTCCTAGCGCGCGCTAAGTTATTTGTGGTGACATAGAAACTAGAATAAGGCATATAGAAATTCATTCATGCTCTTTATCAGCTTCGGCTTCTTTTCTTCTACGTTTTCGGATTTCATCTTGATGCTTGCGAGACTTACTATCCTCTATTTCAATCCCTGAAGTGTAAAATTCTTTCCCGCAGTTTTGACACTTAGTACGTAACCCTGCTGTTAGTGGTGCTGTATATCTTCGCCTACAAGAAGGACAAAGCGCGCATTAAGAGAAACAGCGGAAATTCATGGTCTTTTGTAACAAAATACTGTAACAATCTTGTCACAATCCCTTTTTTCAGCTGTTTCTCAGAAGACAATTAACGCAATGGTGTTTTTCGCATGATGTCTTCCGCGCGTAAGAAAAGAAAAGGGGGAACTATTTTTTGAGTTCGACAACTATGAGGTCTAAATCGGTTTTCCCTGGGTTCTCAGCTTCGTGAGATTGGGCTTTGAGGAAGATTGCCTGTCCAGTTTTCAGGTCTAATATATCTGTTTTTCCTGAAGATGTCATCTTTGCTTTCCCGCCTTTGAGAACATATACCACATGGTCTGGATGGTAATGCATTACCGCCTTGTCGCCTGGCTTTAACAGAACCTCAAGTACACGCACACGGTCGTTTTCCATTATGAACTTGTAGACGTTTTTGGCTACTTTCAAAGGGTCTTGCGCTTTTTCCGTTATTCCATCTCCGTTTCCGCAATAGTCTCAGATTTCCGGTTGCATATTTAAGAATATGTGACTGCAAGGACACAGCTAAAAAATCACTATTACAGCCTTCACAAACTCTGGGTCGCTTGAGCCTTAGATTCCAGTGGAAATCATGATCGATAAATAGTTTGGCTGAGAATACATAGAATGATGCATAATGTGGAGGGAGCCTATATCGGTGCTTATTGTTTTGTTTCTTTTATCAGGCATCTTAATGCCTGCACTGAATGCTCAGCCGATTAAAGCCAAGACCCCTGCGGTGGAACAAAGCGCGATGGCTCTGGAGCCTCACATTCCAGTTCCGTTCTACTATCAAGATGAAGACTATTTCTGTGGTCCCGCCTGCCTTCAGATGGTCTTCAATTATTATGGTGAAAACATATCCCAATACGAGATTGCCGCTGTGGCCAGAAGCATCGGCGACCCTGTGTACGAAACGTTCACTGGCGAGCTGACAAGAGCTGGGCATTTCAGCAACATCAGCACTTCTATGGGCAGTGACCTTCCGTACAATATAACAGGATACACCCTGCGCACGCTCGGCTATGCAGCTTTCGAATCCCACGGCATGAATTTGACAACGCTGGAGGAGTACCTGAACGAGGGTAAACCGATTATCCTGCTGATGTGGTACAGCTACCATCACGTGTCGACCCATTTTCGTGTTGTGACGGGATACAATCAAACGCATGTCTTTCTGCACGACCCGTGGAACAAACCTGCGTGGGGAGGAGCATACGGCGGTCCAGACATAGCTTTTAACAACAGCGAATTCCTTGACCTTTGGTCATACTACGATAACTGGGCCCTCTACGTTTCCCCGTGGGCAATAGACATTAACGCGCCAGCGCACATTACCCCTGGAACACCTTTTCTGCTAGAGTCTGCGATCGTATATCCCCAACCACTTCCAGACGCCATGTCTGTTTATCCAACTTCCTTCTGCAACGCATCAATTGACTTGCCCGCGAATCTAAGCCTAGCGCAAGGTGAATCTCGGAAGAAGACAGTAGGCACTGGCTTCTTGAATGCAGGCAGTATTACCAACGTGAGCTGGACGCTTGTTGCAAATTCCTCGCCAGAAGGCACGTTGAATATAACGGTTGAAGGATTGGTTTCTGGATCGGTCGGTGCTCACTACAACTACACTGCTTACGACTACAACGACAGAATAGGTGTAGTAGCAAGTTTTGTGATCAAATCAGGTGAAGCAATTCATGCGGTAAGTATCACCAACCTCACAACTTCTAACAAAACCATCGTGGGCCAAGGGTACCCCATTAACATCACCTTGTCTACAGAAAATCATTCCACAGATAACTTTAATGTGGCTGTCAATGCCACTACGACAACAATCGGAACCCAAACATTGAACAACACGCTTGACAGAACATCTTCAACCCTAACCTTCGTGTGGGACACCACTGACTTTGCGTACGGCAACTACACCATAAGCGCCTGTGCCTGGCCTGTTCCTGGCAAAGCAAACCTAACCAACAACATATTTGTTGACGGCCATGTGCTAGTCACGATTCCTGGCGACCTCAACGGAAACTTCAAAGTCAGTCTTACAGATCTAGTTATTCTGGCATTAGCATACGGTTCCAAACCAAGCGATATTAAATGGAAACCGAACGCAGACGTAGACAACAACGGCGTCGTGGATCTATCCGACCTCGCCATACTGGCTGTACACTACCGACAACACTACCCATAGCCCTTGGTAGGTGCACTTAGCGCGCTATACAACAAACATCGGGAAATGATGGGAAAAGGTAACAGTTTTGAGGTAACAATAGGTCACATGTCAATTTCTTCAGGACATTCCAAAAAGACAATAGACGCAACATCATTTTTCAGCTTTTTTCAAGTCTTGTTACAGTAACCTGTTCTCTAAGGAATGAGCTTCTTTTTAGGAAACAGGATGGACTATTCCTCGTTTCTTCGTCAAAGCAGCGTTGACGCATTTTTGTACACATATCTTTTGACACTTTTATCAGAGAATCAAAGGAGGAGCAACGAAATGCTGGAGGAAGCTGAGGTCTCAAGAGGGCACCAAGGAAACAAGCTTCTAAGAATCTGGTCGACTTCGGAAGACTATGAGTCCCGCGCGCTAGTCAGTGGATGTCATTCCGTTCAGGTTTTCTGGGCAGATGCCTCTGCGCCGTAATCAGGTAGGATATCCTCGATATCTCTCACTGCATGAATGGTGTAAGCCCCAAAGCCAACAAATGCCCCCAATATCCCGGTTATCAAAAACATAAGCGCCATGCCAGTGCCTGGACCTGTACCGATCAACCAACCAAAAACGGGCGAAAGATTTCCGCCAGACATCATAGCCGGCTCGAACATGCGGTCGGCTAGGGGTCCCGCCATTAGCATTGCTATCGGTGCAGATATCTGAGCGATAAGCAGCCTTGTTGCAAAAACACGTCCCTGAACGTCCGGGGCCACTTTAGCTTGCCATATGGCTTGGCTGCAGCCATTGAGTATAGGTAGCAGAAATAGACCTAGGAACGAGGCTAAGGCCCACACGTAGAATTCACGGCCCAACCCCATCAACAGCGTGCTTGTCAAACTGAGCAATACCATTCCAAAGAGTACGCCTTTGACCCTGCGTTTCGGACCACCCCAAACACTCATCGCTACGCTTCCAATTACCCCTCCAACTCCACCGGCGGAAAGAACGCTACCAAGTATGATCTGGCCTGTCTCGTAGTTCCCGACTCGCGAAAGAATCATCGGATTCAAGAGGACATTGCTAAATGTTGCGATGAAGTTGATGCAGAAAAATGTTAACTGCAAACCGAGCAAACTGCGGCGTTCATATATGTAACGAAATCCATAGAGTGATTCCTTCCATATGCTTCCAATTCCCTTGCGTCCGTCCTCGGTTGAAGTGGGTCGCGGGATGTGTACAAACAGAAGCATACTGACTGCCACTATGAAAGTGGTGATATCGATCATCAACACCGCTGGGAGACCCGCCACCGTCAAAACTAGAGCACCTACTATCGGTGAAAAGATTGTTGCTGTGAACTGGGCAGTTGCGAGCATGCCGCTGGCCCGCCCATAGTTCTCTTTGCGAACCATCATGGTTACTGCTGCAGAGTAAGCAGGGAAATGGAAAGCTTGAAAACTGGACGAGATGGCTCCCGTCACAAAGATTTGCCAGAGCTGCAGGCCACCTGTCGTATAAAGCAGAAGCACCGCAACGGTAGGCAATCCAGCTGCCAGATCGGCAAACATCATCACTTTTCGGCGGTCGTAACGATCAACTATAGCCCCCGCTAAAGGGCTCATCAGAATCAGAGGCGCAAAACTGAAGAAGGCAACCAAAGAGAATGCTGTTGCTCGGAAACTCTCTGCAGTCACCTCGTATACCCATATTGCCAACCCAAAACCTGTCATGTTCGTGCCGAGAAGCGATAGCATTTGACCTGCCCAGACGATAGTGAACCCTAGCATACCCGTCCGGCCCTTACTTGAGGAAACTGCACTGGTGGACTGGCTCTCCATTCTCTTGCGCTCCTGTTACCTAACATACCGCGCATTCTAGTTCAGAGTTCACGGGGTACAAGAAAAAAAGGGTTTTGGCTTTATGTTTAGTGCGCGCTACATTAAATTTCCTTTGAAGACGCTTATGTAACAGTTTTGAAGTTTGGAAGGCTTTTGCCTATGTTGTAAGAATGGCAAAAGGTAACAAGTCGTAAGGCGCGCGCCAAGCGAAAACGACTACATTGTCCTCACCGAGTAAAACAGAAAAGGCGAGCTGAAGCCTAAGCAAAAGTCTCAAATAACCCAGTCTACAGACTCCCTCTGGTGGTGCTGACTTGGAAGGCGTTGAACGGAAATTCACTCTAGAAGAATTGAAAAGGTACGATGGAAAAGAAGGCAGACCTGCCTACATCGCTTACAAGGGCAAGGTGTACGACGTCACGGACAACTACCTGTGGGCGGACGGAGATCATCAAGGTGAACACGCAGCGGGCAAGGATTTGACAGAAGACATGGCAAGCGCACCTCATGGTGAAGAGAACCTCGAAAGAGTCAAACTCATCGGCATACTCGCCTCCTGACAAACGATGAAACCCGAACATCTGCCGCTGCGAAAGTCTAATTGGCCCAAAGAAGTCTTTTGCAACGATTTTGGCACGCCTTTTCTTCGGATCCACGAAACTTTTTGCCGCTGTTACTGACATTTCCTGGAAGAAAAAGAGGTTTAGATAATTTATATATGGATTATGTGCAATGAGGATAAAGAGGGAAGCGGTTATTGCCCTTCGATGACACCTTGGCCATTGCAATAATCACGGTAGGTGTCGTCATCGCCGTTCTGATTGTTGTTTTCTCCATGCGAAGGCGAGGAAAGAAGACCGCAAGGATTGCGGAACAGGATTTGGAGGCTGATCTCAGAGGTTACCCTTTCAAAGTCATCAAAAGCGTCCCTGCAGAGGATGCTTCGCACGCTAAGGAAGAGTTACGCATTCTGGACTTGGAGAGGGAGATTCTGAGTGACGCCATAAGACGGCTTTACGAAGCGCATGCCGAAGGCAAGATTACAGAAGAGGAGAGAGAAAGGCTTGCTCAAACGTACAAGTCTAGAATGATGACGGTGAAGGATGCCATTTCAAAAGATGAATCCGTAGTGGCTCTGCACGAACTCGAAGGCATGCAGCAGGATTTGATGAAGCTTTTCAGCGAAAGATTCGATGAGCTGAGTTCAAAAATCGAAGAGCTCCGCGCAAAAACTGAAGTCAAGACGATAAAGGAAATAACCATCGCTCCCAAAACGTTAACGACCAAAACTCCTTCCGAAGAAGAAAAACCTGGAGAAGAAGAGAAATCCAAGAGGAAGAAGAGACAGGCGCCAGCCAAACCTAGCCCAAGAACAGAAGCAGAAAGAAGAATAGAAGAAATCAGAGCCGAAGTGGAAAAAGTCCTGGACAAACTGGGGCAGATGGAAATTGAATCCTGAACGAAACTGGATTGAAAAGGCCAAGAAGAACGCAGCCCTAGAAGCAGTGAAGCAAGTCAGAAATGGCTTCACAGTTGGGTTGGGCAGCGGAAGCACAGCCGCCTACGCTATCGAAGAAATCGGGAGAAGAATGAGACGAGAGAAACTGCGTGTTCAGGGCGTTCCAACATCGTATCAAGCCTTCATGCTCGCCGTGCAACATGGCATTCCCGCAACGACGCTTGAGGAAAACCCAGTGCTGGATTTGGCGATAGACGGAGCAGACCAGATAGATCCGGAACTAAACTTGATCAAGGGCATGGGCGGAGCACTCGCACGTGAGAAAATCGTGGCCTTCGCCTCCAAAAAACTGATAATAATAGCCGACGAGAACAAGAAAGTCAAAGCCCTCGGAGAAAACAACCACCCGGTACCCGTGGAAGTGCTGCCTTTCGCAGCTTCACTCGTAACACGCAGGATCAGAGAAATTCACGGAAAGCCTCACCTGAGAGAGGGAAAAAGGAAAGTGGGACCAGTCGTAACGGACAACGGAAACCTAATCATAGACGCAGACTTCGGACTCATCCACGACCCCAGCCGCCTAGAACAAACATTGAAGTCCACGCCGGGAATAATAGAGACAGGCCTCTTCATCCAGATGGCACAGATAGCATACATCGGAAAACATTCTGGCGTTGAAAAACTGACAAGAGAACAAGCCACCAGAACTTCTCACCGCTGAAAATCATCGCACTCCAACCCAAAAACGGCATAAATAACCTTAAATCAACCCTTCTCAAACAAAATAGCCAAGAACCACACAGCCGGGGTAGCCTAGCCTGGCCAGGGCGCCAGACTCATAATCTGGAGAACAACAAACAGGGCAAAAGGGCGCCTGATGTCCAGAAGTCGCGGGCTCGAATCCCGCCCCACTGCCGGAGCAAGCCTCCGTCAGGGCGAACGGCACCAATCATCGAACCCGCAACCAAAGGACCAAAGCTAAGTCTAGATTGACGTTCGAATTTCCAATGCACGCTTCATCGTCAACTCCGCGCGCTAACGAAGCTCGCAGAATCAGTTACGGCTATGATAAGGCGATACAACTATTTCGGATGTGTCGAAGGAGAAATGATTTACAAGCTTAAAGACAACCGTTTGGTTTTGCAGCTTCTCTATGAAGACTGCGTCCGCTATGCTGAGGAAATATCGTTGATAGAAGAGGATTATCTTTGGCCCGACGTGTCAGTCTACGTTGACAATCCACAGTCCATCAAAAGCTTTCTCATCGTCTCTCTCGCTTCCTTCAACGGGACCGAGAAAAACCTTAGCGCATACGTATTTGCTGAAGACGCATGCATGATTCAGGAGTTCGCATCAACCTTGGAATCGAAGCGTGGTTTTCGAATGCACCTACAAACAGCAGCCGAGAATGAAATCCATGTCAAGCGATTGATGAAGTGGCTGCCTAAAACCTATACGGTTCGGTACTGCCGCGCAGACTCGAACACCTTCAAACCCTATTACATACACAAAGACCGGGCTGTTCGCTTGACGCCTGACAACATCAGAAGCCTTCAACCTTCAGCTTCTCCTCATTTCATGAAAAGAATGGAAACCGCACTTGTCTACGGCTATGTCACCGAAAACGGAAAACTAGTCGGAACATCAGGCGTTGGCTTTCTAAACAAGAAATCCTTCGTAATCAGCTTCACCCAAACCCAACCAGAATACAGAAACAAAGGGATAGCCAAATGCCTCACATCACTTGCCTCAACACTCTTAATCAACAATGGACTCATCGGCGTATACTCCGCAGACGCCACAAACGAACCCTCACTCCGAGTTGCAAAAGCCCTAGGCTTCGTGCCGCATTGCGACCTTATGTGCTTCCACAACTGAAACGGGACAACCGCACATACAAAACAAGCAGGCAGAAAAAATAAGTACTCAAAAAAGAGAATTGAGCATCCAAGAGCAAGAACTTGGAATCTTGATCGTTCCCTTCTAGACTTCACTGTGCAGCGGCTCTTCCAATACCGCGGGCACAACTGTGATTGACTCATTTTCTGTACCAAAAATGGATCTAGTCTGCCGAGTTTCTTGCTCTCTGTCAGCACCTGCCCAAGACATTGCCCATCCAATCATCCAAATCAACAGCGCTATTGGCACGACAACTAACAACTTGATTATACGATTGCGCATGACCTTCACCCAAACCCATCTTCTAGAACGGTCGAATGGGTTGCGATGCGTTAAGGCTTTTATGAATTCAAAATAAGTATTGAACAGAAGTTCCGCACGATCGCCCATTCCATGACTTTGAGTCTCAGAAAGATCACGGATTGACTACTCATAAACAAAGGCTCACACGCTAACATACTGTTGCTTCCATCATGAACGCGCCACGTTCACACGCGCCATTGTCGGTTTTCCGCGGTTTTCCAATCTCAGAACGTTTAAATTTCTGTGCGCTGCATTATTCTAGGGGAGAAAGGAGTCCTCAAAGACTCCGCACACCGCTTGCAGTGGTGAATCTGTTGATCGAGCCTGAAGAAAAACTTAGCGCTAACCATCGCGGCAACTTCGACATCATCGCCGATATACTGGACGCCTCGTACGGGGGCGCCAAAAAAACCAATCTGATGTACCGCTGCAACCTGAGTTTCAAACAGTTGAAGTCCTACTCACGTTTTCTCCTCGACAACGGAATGCTACGCCTGAACGGCGCCCACGCCAGAGGCTCTGTCAACGTGACGTTCGAAGTTACCGAAAAAGGCAGAGAATTTATAAGAGCCTACAAAGGCTTGAAATCCCTCATGAAGTAGCCATTCGCGTCAGAAATTCTTTGGTGGCTTCTTCGAGTCTAACCTTCTTCTTCGCTTCGTCAAACCTAACGAACTCGTACTGCTTCAGAAACCCCACGATCTGCTGGACTTGACTCCTGCTCAGGTCCATCTCCTTCCGTATTTCTTCTAACCCGTGCCACTCTCCGTCGCTCAGCATGTCCAATACTCCAGAAATCTTTGCCAAGGACAAGTCCAGCGAAATCCTAATCTGGTGACCGTGTTTAAAGACTTTCTGATATTATGTTAGAGAAGTTTTTTCTAGAATAATCTTTTCACAGCAAGTGCTAGAAGTTCAGGACAAGGCTTCCGGCTTCAACTCACACGGGCGTCTGCTCTCAGCAAAGGCTTTAACGAAAGCAGTCGTATGCAGAAGCGGAGAACACTGATGAAACCGAACGATTGGTCGGAGATACTCGTACAGTGCAGGGACAGGGTGCAAGAACAAATAGCCCCGATTCTTGAAACGCTGGGCAAACCTCAGCCTGACCTAGGCATCGGAGCAGGCGGCGACCCCCTAAGAAAGACGGACCTCGCCGCCGAAAAAGCGGTTGTCGAGACGTTGAAGGGGCGAAGCGTTTCTTTCACGCTGATAAGCGAGGAATCTGGTGTGCAACCATACGGGAAATACTCTGAAGAGTGCTACGTGACTGTTGACCCAATAGACGGAACCACAAACCTGATGAGAGGAATCCCGTTCTACGCGACCTCTATCGCCGTATCCGATAAGCCGTTCCTGAAGACCGTCCACTCAGCCCTGGTGGCCGACCTATTCCACGGGGCAACCTACACGGCGCAGAAGCACAAGGGCTCTTGTTGCAACGGTCGAAAGATATTCCCCTCCGAGAAAACTGCGCTTGAGGAGGCGGTCATAGGCATGGATTTGAACAGCTACAAGATCGACAGAATCGCCCCGACACTGACCAGCCTAATCAAGGAGACAAAGCACATACGCCACTTCGGAGCCAACGCGCTGGAACTGTGCTACGTGGCTGACGGGACAACCGACGCGTTCGTGGACATCCGTGGAAAACTGCGCACCACAGACGTGGCTGCCGCATCCCTAATTCTGAAAGAGGCAGGCGCACTGCTCACAACGCTGGATGGCAGGCCGTTGGACGCAAAGCTTGATCCCAAGCAGAAAGTCGAGTTCGTAGCCGCCGCCAACCCTGAAATCCACAGAAAGATACTCAGTCTGGTCAAGCCTGGAAAGGAAAAAGAATGATAACGCCGCTGCCCCCCCACCCTGCTGCACTGTTGAAGTCTCATGGGACTCGACTGATGGCCATAGCTGATCTGCACATAGGCTGGGAAATGTCCCTGTCAGCCCAGGGCATTCATGTCCCACCGCAGACACCTAAGCTTCTGAAGAGACTTATGGCCCTCCTGTCAGAGTACAAGCCGGATGAAATCCTCGTCTTGGGCGACGTAAAACACACCATTGCAACCGCGGAGAAGATGGAGTGGCGTGACGTACCCGACTTCTTCGACGCTTTGAGGAAACGCGTGTCTCGTATCTCCATCATACGCGGAAACCACGACGGAAACCTCGAACCCCTGCTGCCAGAGGGAACAAGAATTCTGCCCGCAACCGGGGAAGCCTTCGACGACGTTGGCTTCTTCCACGGACACCGCTGGCCCTCACCCGCCCTGCTCAAATGCGGGACGCTAGTTATGGGACACGTTCATCCCGTCGTCGTTTTTCGCGACCCAGCGGGGTTCAGGGTGATGAGGCAGGTCTGGATGAAGGCACGCTGCGACGGGATCAGACTGTCCGAGGTCCTGCTGCGGAAACACAAGATAAAGGTTGAAGGCAACGCAGAAGACACTTTCCGCGCGCATTACGGGATGAAACCAAAGGCTTCACAGCTCTTCATTATGCCCTCCTTCAACGATTACCTAGGAGGAAGACCGTTGAACGAGCGAAGACCCTCCGGAAGCTCTATGGCCAGGATGACATCAGGCCCTGTCCTGCGATCCGAAGCAGTGGACATGCGAAATGCTGAGGCTTACCTTCTTGACGGGACATTGTTGGGAACGGTTGAGCAGTTGAGAACGCTGAGTTAGATGCCGTGCGCGCAACGTTTATAGATTGAAAGCGTCCATGATTCTAGGCAAGGGTGACGTGCGCTTTGTCTTCGGAAGACGATTCGGGCGAGTGGTTCAGACGGAGGCGGTCTCCGCTTTTCAGAGACTGGGGCCTCAATGACGTTGACAAGATCTTTGAGGAGATGGAGAAGATGATGGAAGAACAGTTCAGGGATTTCGCTTCAAGTGTTCCGAAGGACTACGTGAGGGAGCGCAAGCTACCAGACGGCTCCACGTCCAGGGAGTTTGGACCCTTCGTTTACGGTTACAGCATGAAAGTCGGCTCCGACGGGAAGCCTGAAATCCGCGAGTTCGGAAACGTGAAGCCGAGGAGAAACGGGCTTCCCCACGTGCAGGAAGAACGCGAACCCCTCGTTGACGTGGTCGAGACCGACGGTGAAATCCACGTTGTGGCTGAACTGCCCGGGGTTGAGAAGGAGGATATCAAGCTCAACGGAACCGAGGACACGTTGACGATAACTGTGGACAACCCTCAGCGCAAGTATTTCAAGGAGGTCGCTCTGCCCGGAAAGGTCATGGTGAGAGAGGCGAGGTCCCAGTACAAGAACGGTGTGCTCGAAGTGACCCTGCCAAAGTCGAAGGATGGGAAGCCACCGAAGGGCGAGCCTATAAACGTGGAGTAGCCCCATTTCCGACTAAGCGCCGTCGCATCGGGTAGTCTGCGGGTTATGAACGAAGAACCTGAGAATGAGCTGCTGATCTCCGTGTGCAAGGGGGCAAAGGCAGAGGGCAGGCTTACGGGCAAGGATTTAACAAGGCTCTACGAGGTTTTTGGGCAACGTTTCACAAGGGCTTTCGAGGCTCTAAAGGAGAACCGGGTGAAACGGTATGTTTTCAGGCCCAGCGGCAGGAACGTTTGGATAGTCGTCGGGAAGGAGCGGGACTACCTGATTATGCCCGAGGCGGAGTTCTGCATGTGTGACGACTTCTATTTTCGCGTTGTCGACAAGAAGGTTCACCTGTGCTACCATCTCATCGCGCAGAAGCTGGCCAAGGCGTTGGGCTGGTACGAGGGTATAGAGGAGCATGATGAGCTTTTCGATTCGCTCATGAGCGAGTGGAAAAAAGCTACTGTTTAAATATTTAAACTCTGAATATTTGAGCGAGGAGTCTGTTCCAATGCAGATAGGCGAATACTTCACGCTACTCATGTACGTCATGATGGCGGCAACGTTCATCGCTTTGGTATTGATATTCCTGCACATGTTCTACGGCAAAGAAGAAAAAGAAGAAGATTAAGCCCGTTTGTCCAGCGGTTTTTTGTGCAGAATCAACAGCATGATCAGCGTCAAAACCGCAAGGATTACAGCCATAAGGATGAGCCACTGTGCGTCTGAGCCGGCGCCGAAGACAATCGGAAACGGGCCGAAGAAGATTATGCCGCTGAAGCTTGCTTGGCCACCCTGTGAAAACGCTTCGGCCATTAGGTGAGTGTTATGCCCAACATCATCACTGCGAACCCTAGGACCAGCAGAGTCAGCAGTTTTCGCTGTGTGTTCAGTTCTTGATCAGCGTTTTCTGCTGTCTCACGGGTTGCCATCGTCAGGTCCTCCCGCGTCAATTTGACAAGAAGTGCAATGCTATCACCAGCGCTATCAGCAGCGCCGTGAGAATTATCGAGAGCAGCATGAGTGTCTTGAGGGATTCTTTGTCCGTGCCGAAGACTATGGCGATGGGTCCGATTATGATGGCTCCGCCGCCCCTGACTCCTACTGCTTTCCCATTTTTTCCGCCTGAGAATGAGTGCTGTGGCGACTGCTATGATTATGATTCCGGCAAGGACGAGTGCTGTGCCGAGGTTATAGAGTGTCTTGGCGTCCAATTTGCCGGGCTCCCTCGAATATTTAGAGCCGCCCGCGGAGTCTAATAAGGTTTATAGAGTGAGCCGCTTCAATGTTGCAGTTTGTTGAGCCGCCATGACGTTTGACCAGATGGTTGACCTCATTCTTTCATGCTGCCCCGGGGTTTCAAGAGAGTCTGTTCTTGAGAGGTTGGAGGTTGAGAGGACGAGGGCTGGGGGGTTGATTTCGGATGAGGCTCTCCTGAGGATGATTGCCGCAGGGTTCGGCTGTGAAGTTCCAGGCGGCGAGGCCGTGGCAGCTGAACTGCTGTTTCACAACCTAATTCCCGGGTTGAGCAACGTCGCCGTCGTGGGACGAGTCGTGGCAGTGTTTTCTCCGAAAGCTTTCAGCGGGAACAAGAAAGGGAGGCTTGCGAGCTTGCTCCTCGCGGACGAGAGCGGCATTGTGCGACTCGTGTTGTGGAACGACAAGGCTGGTTTAGCCGAAGCTGGAGGCGTGAAGGTTGACGATGTGGTCCGTTTTCGTCACGGGTACACTCGTGAGGATTACAGTGGAAAGGTGGAGGTGCAGGTCGGCGAGAAGGGCACTCTCGAGGTTAACCCCGCGGACGTGGTGGCGAAGGATTTTCCTTCCATCGGTAAGTTTGCCACGAAGATATGTGAGCTGCCGTGCGTGCAGAAGAGCGGTAGGGTAAATCTTGTCGGCGCGGTTGTGCGGGTGGGTTCGGTTTCGGAATTTGAGCGGCAGGATGCAAGTGCGGGCAAGGTTTTGCGCTTCGTCCTGTCCGACGGAACGGGAGACGTGTCGGTTGTGGTTTGGAACGAGAAAGTTGACGAGGTTGTGGGCATGCTCAGCGAGGAAGCGGGGTTACAGGTGGTTAACGCAAGGGTGAAAAGGACGGCTATCGACGGGCTGGAGGTTCACATTGACGGCGCGACTTACGTTGGGGTTCAACCAGGCTCGGATTTTTCGCAGTTGGCCAGTTTAAGAGAGGGTTTGGAAGGTGTCAACGTTGTTGGGGAGATCGCGTCGAAGCCGATGGTCAGGGAAGTGCGGACGGCGAAGCAGGAGGTGTTAAAGCTGGGTACCTTCGAGTTGAAGGATGCGACGGGCACGATGTGGGTTTCTGCCTGGCGAAGCCACGCGGACTCCGTGAAGGACTTGAGGGTCGGCGACAGAATCATAATAAAGAATGCTTACGTGAAAAGAGGTTTCGGAGACCAGCTTGAGTTGTCCACCAGAAACGCGACCTCCATAGTCAGAAAACCTGACCAGCAGAACTGAAGAACATCATTCAGAAGTCCTGAAGTAAACGTCAGTTTCTGAGCCCATTGCCCCCATTTTCGATTCCATGGTTGCGCGCGCGCTAGACTTCTCGCAAGCGGCTGAGCTTTCCGTAGAGCAACCGATGAATGAGTTTAATAGTTTGAACTGTTTGTATAACTATCGGAGTGAAACATCGTGAAAGGAAACAGGATATTCTCTGTGGTAATTTTCTTGGCACTTTTGTTTGCCTGTTCTGCACGAGTCACTCGTGTGTCGGGGTCTCCGCCTTTTGATACTGGAACTGAATATGCGAGCGGATATTTCACGAGCGAATGGGGTGGCGTGTGGTACGCTTGGATCAACGCGTTTGGAACTCAGATAATCTTCACTGCTATGTATTCAGACGTGGTCAATTCGCCGGTCCGAGTCTTCCTAGGAGAACATTACAACTCGACCCTTGGTCAGCCGATGCTCGTCGGAAACGCGCTAACCATGATAGAAGTGTACAACGACACCAACCAAAACGGCATTCTAGACGCCAACTACACAGATAGGACGAGTGAACTTGAGTATTACATTCTAGTCAACAGTTCAAAAACGTTCAATGCTTCGCCCATGCAGAAAACAGACGTTAACAACAGCGCACACTATCAATGGGGAGTGACGTACGAAGACATCGATGCTTTCTTGGCTTATCCTGATCCCTATAGTCCAGGCTACGGCGCTTGGAGCCCTGCTGGCAAAATGAACTTGAGCGAACTCGGATTGTTCTATGACTACTCGATTGAGCAGAACATGACCTTCCTGAAAACCAGCTTCCACATAGGCAACTTCACAATCATACAAGCAACGAACCCCACAGTATCACTCGACGGATTGAGCATGTCAATATTGTACACCATGCAGGCCATGTCACTAGCAGAATACACAGTAACCGCTGACAACAACGCCTTCAACTCAACCCAAAACACTCCAACAGCAGCCATCCATCAGGCACAGATCAAACTTGGAAACCTAACAACATTCGAATTTCGCTTCCAAGACAACTACACACTCTACACAAACAACCCAACAGCATATGCCGTCAAATACTCAGCTTGCTCGACAGACTCGATTGACCCACAACTCTTGCGTGAAGACTGGAACACTCCGTTCTGGTTCATACAAGATAACATCAAAGAATTATTCCCAGACATCGGAACACCATTCGATGTGAACCTCACAACCTCCAGCTTCACCTACAGAATACAATATCCAGAATGGTCCGGAAACAGAATAACCCATGATCCAACATACGTAGCGTTCACAAATACTCAGCCACTTGTCCCAGAATTCAACGCTGAGACACTCCTCCTCGTCACAACACTAGCCGCTATCATGCTTACAGTGGCTATACAGTTTTCAAAACGTCAGAAAAACTACAAGCTCCCACCGAGCCCTTAGTCCACGCAAACGCGCGCGCTAGGTCCGTCGCGCTGGAAGAAACTTGTTCATTGTGCTTCTTCAGATGATGCTGGCCGGAGCGGCAATAATTCTCAAAGTGGGCCTGTACGAACTCCCGCCCAAACGGGGACCCTGGAAACATGATACATGCGGGCAAGCCGAGTTGCGAGAGGTTGTTCTCGTCGATTGAAGATTCAGCGTTGGCTATGAGAGGTTGGTGGAGACCGCGTTTAGGGCAGATTGGATAGTTTTATGACTTTGAAGACTTCGCAGTGCTTGCCTTTTCCCGTCATGGCTCCTCGGTATCTGGCGAGGCCTTCAAAGGCTTCATCGAACCGTATGTTCTTGATCTGTGACTCGTGCTTCTTTAGAGCAGCTGTTTTCTGATCCATGAATTCCGAGATGTCTTCAACGTACTCGAAGTCTGAGAGGGGCGTCCATACTTCGTAGGCCAAGACTGTTTCGGTTGACCATGGTGCTCCTTCGTACTCTTGGAATATGGCGAGGCTTGCCCTTCCGAGTGATTCGTTCACGAGTTGGAAGGTTGTTCTGTGATCCTGATGGGCGTCGGCCTGATGGTGAACGTAGACCACGTTTGGTTTTTTCTCCCTTATGAGTTCAACCAGCCTCTTCAAGTTGTTCTGATTGCACTCCAGATAGCCATCAGGGTTTCTCAGGTAGGTCAGACCATGGAAGCCGATGACCTGAGCCGCGTTTTTGGCTTCTTCTTCTCTTATTCTCGCCAATTCCTCTTTCGAGCGCTCCAGACTGGCAGCCTCCCCAGAAGTCATGTAACAGATAGAGACTTGATTTCCAAGTTTCACATGTTTCGCCAAGCTGCCGCCGCACCCGATAATGTCATCATCTGGATGCGCGGCAAAAACCAGAATACGCTTCCGCATAAACTTGCCTTACCTGCTATTTCTATTAAATACTTGCGTCTTCCTTCGACTCAACACGTGCGGGTCACGATATGTAAGTCAGAGCGGTGGCGATTGCTCCGTAAAGGCCAACGTCGTCGCCAAGAGGTGTAACCATTATTCTTGGGACTCTGTTAATCGTGTAATCTTTCACATGCTTTATTATTGGGCGCAGGATCATTCTCTTGTTCTTCAACGTCACAGTCCCGCCGACCGTGATCAACGATGGATCGTACGCGTTTATCACGTTCGCGAAGCCTATCGCGTTCAAGACCCCTATATTTTCGATCAGTCTATTGGATATGGTGTCGCCCTCCTTTGCAGCTTCGAACAAATCGCTCGCGACTAACCTTGACAAATCGCCGCATGCCCTCTTGAACAGTAGGCTTTCTTTCACCGTTTTTTCGGGCATGTTTTTGAGTTTCATCCTGATGAAGTTGGGAAGGTTGCTCCCTGAGCAGTAGGCTTCCCAGTGACCCCGTTTTCCACATCCACACGTAAGCCTGCCTTCAAAGTCGATGACGATATGGCCCACTTCATGAGCGTTTCCGTCTTTTCCCAACAACAAAGTGCCGTTAACCATCGCCCCGCACCCTATACCCGTGCTTATCGTTACGTAGACATAGTTGTCCAGTCCTTTCGCAGCCCCGAACATTCTTTCACCGAGAGCCGCCCCAGCTGCATCATTGATCAGGTAAGATGGCACTCCCAAATTCTCAGATATTGGCTTAGTTAGGGGCACGTAATCAAACCGTATGGCTGTCGGATGGATTAGTGCACCTTCAGCCTGGGATAGTGGGCCTGTGGCCGCTATGCCAACACCCTTTATGGATTTGATGTTGAGACCCTGCTTGTCGCATAGGAAACGGCCAAGTCTGATCATTTGGGCACTGATTGATTTGGCACTTTTCCTGTCGACTCTTTCAGTTGTCTTCGTTAGGAAGTACCCCTTTTCATCCGAAACGACGACCCTTACCCATGTCCCTCCTAAGTCTATGCCTATCCAGTGTTCACTGTTAACCAAGCCTTTCACCTATGTTCTGGCGCAGTTTGGTCTCTCTTCCACAGTTTTCTGAGCTCCTCTTCCTGACCCGGGGTCAACCTAAACCCGAGTTTTTCTTCGAGAAAAATGCCTAACAAGCGCACGGTGAAATAGGCTTCAACAGAGTTTTTGGTTTTCTTTTGCAACAGTTCCAGAATTTTCTTTGAAATTCTTAGGCATTTCTCCATGTCAACTGGGACTTTGGCGGGGGTCTCCGTTTTGTTCATGTTTCTCCCGTTTTCTTCAATAACCGTTCTTCATTAGATCTGCAAGTGCTTCTAAGGTTTTGTGGTTTGCCGTTTAGAGCGCGCAGAGACAGATCGACTGCACCATTGCGATTGATATCAACGTTAGTTGTTCATTTTTACTTCAGCTTGAACATCAGGATGATGAACGCTTGGATGAAGGTCAAGAGATTCGCAATTGTGACGGGCAAGTCGTTGGTCAGGATTCCGTAAACAAACCACAAAAGGACACCTACACAGAATGCTGAGAACATCCCCAACGAAATGTCTCTAGTAGATTTCGTCTTCCACGCCTTCAATAATTGAGGAAAAAACGCGATTACCGTAAGCGCAGCTGCTGTCAAACCAATTACGGTTGTGTAGTCCATTTCTTCACATTCCTGACGTTGCTATTCACATCGTGTTCTACTTAGCCTTTACCTGATTCATCGAAAGCATTCGTTGGAATTGTACTCAAATGGATGGCACCTTCCATTTTCAGAAACTTTTCAGGCGCTCAGTGGTTTTTTAACGTGGCAACTATCGAAAAACTAAGCTATAAAACGAAATAATAAGTCATAAATCGTAATATAGGTTAAATCTTTAAAGGATGAAGGATATACAAGAAAAGAACAGGATGATGTGAAAATGAAGGACGGAGTAGAGAAGAAGGCTATTCACATTCTGACGGACTCGAAGCTTTCAGCGATTAAGGCCATGCTTGAGAAAGACCATGCGATAGACTGTCTGCTACTGCTTCACATGAACCGGGGAAAATGGAAGGAAGCGAAAGATTTCATGCGCCAACACCGTCTAACGCTCAGCGACGGCACGTTCAGGGCAAGAATGATAGAGATTGAACAGTTGGGTTTGGCCAAGAGCGAACGGATAGATCCGTTGAAGAAGCTCTACTTGATAACGCCGGCTGGAAAGAAAATCGCGGAACTGCTCATAGGACTGTTCGACAAGCTGGAACAGTAGGCCCGACAAACCAAACAAACGCGCAACTGTACAACACTTCTTTTTTCGAACGTTCATTACCTACTGTGCAGCATCGTACTTCTTTGGAGTGGGCGTATTTTTGTCATACAAATAGGAAATCTTGTGTAGTGAGTCGTAAGACTTAAATGCACAGTCTCCACTAGCTACATAATAACTCCAAAAGGAGGGATAAAAAGAAAGATGAAAATATTGAGAAGCAGAAAAGCCCTAAGCCCCGTAGTAGCCTCAATCATACTCATCGCCGTAACAGTCGCAGTCAGCATAGCAGTAGCAGCATGGATGGGAGCACTAACCTTCAACTTCATGGCAACCGAACAAATATCCATAACAAAAGCAGATTTTGGTACCACCCCCTCGACAGCGCTCATCCTAACTCTAGCCAATAGTGGTTCAAGCGCTGTCATAGTCAACTCAGCTACGGTCAATGGCGCATCAGCAACTATAGTTGGCAATCCAGTAACCGTGCTAGGCAATAACGCTACACAGACGATTACGTTGACCTTAGGCACCGCTTGGGTCAATGGCTACACCTACAACATAAAACTGTCGTCCCAGAAAGGCAACTCATTTACGTACACTGCAGTCGCTCCGCAATAAACCCCTTTGTTTGAACACGTAGGGCAGGGGTCTAGAACCTAAGTTTCTCATATTGTTTCCTGTTTGGAGGTGCAATGAATGGTTGTGGAAATAAAAGAGTACGGTTCAGCGGAAGAGATAGCAGAAACTTTGGACAAAGATATTAGCGAAACGAAAAGCACGTTAGGCGAGTACCTGCGTCGGCTAGATGACATCAGAGCCTTGGCTGAGAAGTCAAAGAAGATTCATGAAGTAGTCATGAAGCTTGCTGGCAAGAAGGCAACGTCTGAAAGCCTAGGAGAGATTTCAGTCGGCAGTTTGAGCATAGTCTTGGACGCAAACCCGTTTCATGAGTTGACGGCCATCGAGGAAGTCGTTCGAAGCCATCAGGAAAGACTGCTGGTCTTGCAGAAGGCTCGCGATGCTTTGAAATGGCTTGACCAGCTCGGCGACACAGAAGGCCTAAAATACCTTGTCGTTGAAACGGACGGAGTTCCTGGACGCATACTCTTCAGAATAACGTAGCCATGTGCGAAGTGAAAACCATGGAAAACGACGTTTACGCCTTTGCCTTAAGGAACACTCTGAACGAGATCATAAACGCTTGCCCAGACATCCGCAGCATCTTCTTGTTCAAAGAAGACGGCGACATTATCAGCGGAGAAGAAAAAGCTCAGGAAGAAGCCGCGGTGCACGCTGTTGACGCACTTGACGATGTCCTAGAGAAAGCCGAGACTCTAGGCGGGCTACAGAACATAACCCTCGAAAGCACCGAGGGCACAATCAAAGTTTCACGCATGGGTGATTTTTACCTGGTAACCGTGGTTCCCCAAGAGGCAGATCTAAATTATATAAACACTCTAACCAGCGCTCTTGTTCCGACGGTTCTAAAAGTGCTTGAAAAAATCAATCCTGTCTGCAACAGAGACACTCCGTCCGAGCCTGAGAATGAAGAACCGACTGTAAAACCAGATATCAAACCTCTAGAAGCTTCCACAGAAGAGATAACAGAGAATCACGAAGAACGAGTCTCGCTTGAGGCAAGCTCTGAGAGAATTCTTCCTGAACCCCAAGTGAACCAGTTTATAGTTGAAAACATCGGAGGCTTGTTCTCGCCTTCAGACGTCGTTCGCATCGATAACGACATGATGTCGCAGTGGGCAGATCTCTATGACGATAGGAAAATCGAGGAAGCTACAATCGAGACTTTCGGCGGAAAATCAGCCCGTTGCAAAATCAAGCCGATAAAAGATTCGAAATACGAGGGCAAAGGCATCATACAGATACCCGAAAAAATCCAGCAAACCCTCGACGTAAAGAAAGGCGAACTCGTCAGGGTCAAACCGGTAATCATGTAATGGAGGCTTATGGCATGGTTAAGCAGAAGAAAAACCTTCAAGAAGCTGCCGGCGAACTCGAGCCTATAACCATCGAAAGCGCAGATTCTGAAAACATACGATCTGTTCTGGAGGAAATCAAGAAATCTGAGGGAGTCGTAGGCTACATCCTGAGAAACACCACTTCAGCGGCAATAGACCTTAGCGACCCATCTAAACTCATAGACTACGCGGTTCTCTCCTCCTCAACGTTCGAGGCAAGCGAAAAAATCTCAGAACTGTTTGACTTGGGCAAAGTCAAGAACGTAATAGTTGAAGGAAAAGACAAGAAAACACTCCATCTGAGCATTGACGAAAACGACATAAGCATCTTCATGGAAAAGAACGCAGACGCCAAGAAAATCCTAGAAAAAATTCGCTGGCCCTAGAGACAGAGTCTAGTTTTGCTCTTACCACACCGCCGTGCAATCTAGAAAACATCCTCTTTTCTTCATTTACCCCGCTTTTTAACATCCCCAGTTTTGTCGCACCGACTGAATAGAAGCAATTTCAAAGTCAGGATCCGTGCACCAATTGCGCATGGCCTGTGCGATGAAAGGGCAAATCCATGATTCTTGTGCGCCATCACCTGACTGCTTGTACCTGAAATGCTGAATTTTCTTTCTATGTTCTTTTTGGGAATATTGCGGAGAGAGAAATAAAGTATTATCTATTAAGATACAATTTATTCCATGTTAACATCAGGGTGAAGGACAATGTTAAAGAAAACGGAGTTTTGTGGAGAAATCAACGTGAATTCACAGATTGATATTAGGGAAAGGATGGAGGCTACGTTGCAGAAGTTGCAGGTTTTGAAGAGCAGAATATCAGAATTGAGAGCACACTGCGAGGAGCTTCAAAGACTACGCATTGAAGACGATAGCAGCAGCATCTTGCGTTGCGACGAATGCGACTGTCCGATAGAGCCAGGGCAGGAAGTCGAGGCAAAGAATTTCGGCGCAGAGGCACGTCATTACCACAAAGAATGCTTCCGAAAACTCTGGATGCGGTGAACACAGCAGGTTTCGGACAAAACCAGTTCCCAAGCAGGTACTCCGCCACCTGAGCAGTGCACAATTAGACGCATACTCACGTTTGCAGCTTCATCGTCCCTTGCAGAGTCCTCTCCGCGGTTGCAAGGGAATATAGAAGGTCGTCGATAGTTGCGATGAATGTCTTGAAACCTCGATCACATGTTATTACAGTAACTACTTTGTTCCTTTCACTTCTCGTCTCGATTGACAGGCCGTTCGGCGCAATAGAGTTGTCCGGCGACACCGCGTGAGCAATTGATTCTGCCACACGTGCATCGTCATATTCTATCGTTATTTCAGCTTCCAATTTTCTCACCCTTCAACTGTTTATCAACCAGTTCATCCACGGCTTTTAAGAAACTGTTTATGTCCTCGGCTGGAACCTGTGCTCCGGCGGCGATGTTGTGTCCTCCACCTTTTCCAAGGAATCTTTCAGCTGCAACTTGCATTATTTCTCCCAGATTGAGCCCTCTCCTCGTAACTGTTTCTGAGCCTCTGGCGGATATCTTCACTATGTCTTCTCCTTCAACATTTGAGTATGCAATCAAAGGCTTCTCCGGGTTCGGTAGGCTCCCTGAGAGTATGGATGAGATTGCTCCGATTATCTTGTCGTCGATGAAATCTTCGCCCGAGACGACATAGATGTGCTCATACTCTTTGATGCGTTCAGGCTTCTCCAACACCCATCCAAGATACTTGTTTAGGGTCCTTCTGTAATCATCCAGAACATGGTTTGCCCCTTCAAGCCCTTGCCCTCTGTCGCCCATGCACACAGCCACACCGAGGCCAGCCTTGGCCATCCTACCCGTAGCATTCAACAAGACAGAAAATTCTCTCGCATCTCTCAGCGGCGTCCAAGGTTCTTCACGGTTCAATATGTAAACGTGTCCTATCAAGCTTGACACTTCGTACCGCAACCCCTTCGAGAGCAGGTGATCCGCCAGAGCCGAACACAATCGCTTCTTTTCTTCCTCCGAAAGGTCTCTCAGAGCACGCCACTTATCCCCTTCTCTCGGTTTAATGCCGAGGTTTGCCAAGAAAGCCAAGCTCTTGTCTTCTTCACCACTTATGCCCGGGATAAACGGACTTGTCGTAGACGCCAGAATCTTGTGGATAGGACGAGTCTCTCTGCCAAAGAAAATAAGATCCTTCTCCACGGTGAGGAGACCTGAACCCTTCGCGTCCTCAAGTATCCTCCCATTAAGCCCTCCCAGCATCCGCTGATCATACTTGTCCTGAAGATCTCCCAACGCTCCGACAACGGCAATAGGAGCCAAATCAACGTTAGCCCGGTCGATAGCATGGGCCACAAAATACGCTACACCAGCTCCACTAACGTCCCTCGCGCCATCGATTCCGTACAAGTGAGGATTCACGTGGACAAAATTATCTGACTCCTTGCCGATGATTTGATGATGGTCTAGAATTGCAATCTTGAAGTCGGCGAGCTTCTGAGTTAACAAGTCGACGTAACCGCTGCCCAAATCGGTGAATATCACCAATTGCGGCTTGTCCGACAGGATCTCGCCCACAATGTTCTGTTCAATCCACTGGGTTATTCGAATTCGAAACCTTGCATCAAGCCTGAACAACGCTTTTCCAATAATTCCAGCCGCCGCTACCCCATCAGCGTCCAAGTGTGAAAAGACATGGATGAACCCGTCTTGCTTGACGACATCCAAAATCGTCTTGGCCGCTTGGCTAGCCGAGTTCAGAAAACACGCAACCTGGTTCTCGTTTGACGCTGAAGCCATTAGCCATCACTCTAGCCTAGAAGATCAAATTATTTAAGGATTTAAGAACAGCATGGCACATTTTACGAGGAGCGACTTTGAAAATATCCCAACGCAAACGACTAGGTTATAGAAGCTATTTTCGCTTCATACTTCCATTTCGGCGGCAATATGCCCTTATGCTTGTAGTACCTTGAGATTTTATGAATCTTTGCCTCAATCAGCTGGAGCGCTCTCTTGTTGATTTGGTCTGTTCTGTTCTTTTCAAGATGAAGCCCGAGGCTTTCAGCCTTCTTGAGCAGGCTTGCCAAATCCTCGGGCAATGCTGGAGCAAGATCGTTTTCCTTGAGCACTTTCATCACTCTTTTTCCGATTATCGGCTTCGCCAAGGGAATCGCATGCTGATCTCTAAGGATCGTCCCGATACGACTGGGAGAGTTGCCCTCCTTCCCAAGTTTGACGATTAAAGCTTCTACCTCCTCCGGCTGATATTTGCACCAGCTAGGAGGTCGTTTGCTAACGGGCCGAATCTCATGAGACTTTCCCTTTTCCTGCTTGGGCATCCACAATCCCTTAAACTCTGTATCAGCGAAGGTACCCGCATATTTAAGAGTAGCTGAATCTACAGGCAAGTATATTTCGGATTTTGAGCCTCAATTCAGAACTTTTTTAGCCCTTCTGAGAGGTGATATTAAATGAGCAAAATGACTGATGAGTTGACAGCATGGCTTCTGAGCTACGAGACTGGTAGGGCATGGTACAATAAATTACTTTCTGATGTTACAAAACGCATCTATTTGCAACAGTTCAAACGATATTGTGATGCTGTCAACAAGAGCCCTGATGAACTAGTCGAGCTGAAAATTGAAGGATTAAAGTCCATTAATACATCAAAGGAATTTCAGGCTGAGAACCTTTTGGAGACTTTCCTGTCAACCTCCCACTTGACTCCAAATATGAAGGATTCTGTAAAGACTGCGGTTCTGAGTTTTTACGCAAAGAATAGGCGAAGACTTGAGCCCGACACGGCGGAGAATGTTCAAGTGCCTGAACCGAAGAAACGTTGTCCTTCAACCCAAGATTTGTTGGAGTTGGAAGGTGCATTTACGACTCTTCGAGATAAGGCTTTGTTGTGGTTTGTAGCATCTGCACCTTTTCGCCTCACTTCAATTACGCGATTAAGATGGCGAGATTTGAAACCGACAAATGACAAAGAAATTCCTTACTGCATGGTCATCGAGGGTGCAAGGCTAAAGGGTAGTGGTGTCGGCAAATACAAGGGCATCCGACAAGTCGGTTTCTTACATCATTTCGCATCTAAGAAGCTTGAAGCCTACAAGATGGAACTAGTTCGAAAAGGATACAATATAGCGGAAGATGACCCTATTTTTATTCCATATCGGAAAGAGGGGAAACCGACACCGTTTAGTCCATATAGTATTGAAGCAAATTTCGGAGAAGCCTGTTTGCGAGCATGGCACGACCTTGATAAGAAGAGGTTCTCGATACATGACCTGCGGAGTTTTGTTCAGACGGCGATGGAAAACGCGGGCGTAAATTCGAGTATGATTGCTCCAATTCTTGGGCACAAACCAAAAGGAACGGACTTCCACTATTCTAGACACGACATTGAGGACCTCCAAGAGAAATTCCGTTGTGCATTGCCCTACTTGCTACCTCAAAGTGTGGAAGCTTTGAAAGCCGAAGCCCAAAAGACGAATCTGCTGTTTAGGGAAGAAATTGAGACTTTGGAGAATAGAACACTCGAACTTCAAACTAGTCTAAACGAGCTTAGAGATTTTTTCTCTAGTACCGTTGAGTTCGGCAACTACAAGGAGGAAGAGAAGGAGTTTTTGAGAAGCAAGTATAACCTAAGAAAGTATTCTCCAGAAGAGGTACGACGCACGCTCGAATTTGCCGCTCAAGTTAAGAAAATATCAGGCGAAAAAGGGTACATGAACGAGAGAGATGAGATTAAATTGAAAAGACGAATGAAGGCTAAGTTGGATGGAAAAGATGGGAAGCTTGGGAGAGGAGGAGGACAATAGGCATGTGGAAGTGCGAAATCTGCGGACATGAGAATCCAGAGGATGAGGATATATGTGAAGAATGTGGCAGTCTCCGACAAGAACCATGCTCTGATATTGAGAGTGACTCAGATGAGGAGTAGGGAAGGATATACAATTACTATACAGTTAATTACAATAGTAAAAGGATGGGTTCCTGTTGGGCTGGGATGATGTTGAACCTGTTGAATACAAAAAGAACGGGATGACGGTCTGGAAGTATAGTGATATCGATACATATCTGATAGATATTATGGGTGGAGCTCGCGGTCTCGCAGACTGCCTTAACGGTCTGATTCCAAAAACTGGGCATTGGGAAGTGAAGGAAGACAATGGAGATTATTCACTGACCTATGTAATGAAAGACGGAGCTAGAAAGCCTACACTCATAATAGATGACGGCGGAAGAATTCAATGCGATGAGAATGATTGGAACAGTCTAGACCATCAATACATTCGGCATCAAGCCTCTATACTGATAAGTCTCCTGAAGAAGTTGAGGTTAACAGGTACTGCCAAGAAGTACTTTTCGTTCAACAAATACGGAGAAAAAATAAAGGAGGACATACCTGACTTTTATTCTAAGAAGTTGCGATAAAGAGAATTGTAAAGCCAGACATAGACACTTGGATATGTTTTTTTCTGTGACGAGGAACGATGTGGTTTCTGACGAAGAATTGAGGCCCTTTTGGCACTTTTGAAGAAAAATCGACCCTTCAGGAGACACTTGCGGTTATTTGGTTAGGGCAGAGCATTCCGTATGCTGCACGGAACATCCTGACCACATATGCCTTTCTACAGAAAATACTGGACGAACATAAGCATGCTTTTATCAAGAATCAATGCCTAAAACTAGAGTTGAAAATCACTGGAACCTATACTCTAATCCTGAGTGTGACTGTTTTGACTCTGGTTTTGTCGATAATGAATTCTGAAGAGTTGCGGTCTAAGTAACCGTTAGAAGGCTTTAATAAAGCCTCGAAATAGACCAGTCTGTATGGACAAGAGTAGTGCAAGAGAAGAAGTCAAACATCTTATCGAAAAACACAACATGCTCACCCAGACAAAACGGGACATCAAATCTAAAGAAGAAGAAATGACCAAAAAAGACCTTATTCGCCCTTTTTTTGAACGTGTGTTAGGCTGGGACTTTGAGGAAGATGTCACGGCAGAAGAAAAAATATCAAAAGGCTGGGTTGACTACGGTTTTAGAATTAATGGTGTTCCCAAGTTTTTCTTAGAAGCAAAAGCACTTGGAGAGAACTTGGATAATCAAAAATTCTTTGAACAAGCGGTAAATTATGCCTATTATAAGAGATGTCCGTGGGCTGTCCTCACCAATTTTGAAACCGTGAAAATCTTAAATGCTGAATGGGAAGCCCCTAACTATTTGCATAGTCATTTTATGACAATTAAGTGCAACGAGTTTTTGGACAGATTCGATGATTTGTGGCTTCTGTCGAAAGAAGGTTTTGAGCAAGGCTCATTAGACAAACTAGCGGAAAGATATGGTAAGAGAACAAAAAAGGAAAGTGTAGATAAGCAACTCCTAAATGATTTCACGAAATTCAGAGATATGCTCTCAAAAAATATAACTAAACTCAACCAAACGAAGAAACTGACACAATCGGAACTGGACGAGTCAATTCAGCGAATTCTGGACAGACTGATTTTCATAAGAAATTGTGAAGACAGAGGATTAGAGGAAAAGAAACTATGGGAAGCCAGAAATGAAACTAAGGTATGGAAAAAACTCAAGGAAGTCTTCGCTTACTATGATAAGAATTACGACAGCAAGATATTCACCTACGACCCAACTGATGCAAAAAAGGTTCACTTGTGCGATACGCTTGATGTTGACGACAGCGTCATGAGAGAGATTATAGAATCATTGTATCGGACTAAGGACAAATCTATCTCTTATGATTTCTCGATAATTGACGCTGACGTATTAGGCACGGTCTATGAGCAATATCTGAGCCACATTTTGAAAAAGACTGAGAAAAGAGCAACACTTACTGAGAACCACACTCACAAAAAAGAACAGGGAGTTTACTATACGCCAACATACATAGTTGATTACATCGTTAGGAATGCTCTAGGCAAACTACTAGAAGAGAAGAATGTCAATGTCGAAAAAATAAAAGTGTTAGACCCTGCTTGTGGTTCTGGGAGTTTCTTGATTAAGGCTTTTGATGTTCTAAATGAGCATTATCAACAGAATGACAAGGATTACAGCCAAACACAACTTGACTTCAAGACTGGCACAACGTTCACAAGAAGAGTGAAGATTCTTCAAGACAATATTTTCGGTGTTGATTTAGACAAACAGGCGGTGGAAATCGCACAACTCAACTTACTCCTAAAAATTGCAGAGAAAGGACACCTTTTACCATTGTTGGAACGAAACATGAGATGTGGGAATTCCATAATTGATGATGAAAAACTAGCAGGGGATAGAGCCTTCAAATGGGAAGAGCAATTCAAAGAAATCATGAAAGATGGTGGGTTTGACGTTGTAATTGGGAATCCACCTTATGTTCGGCAAGAGGAATTGAGTGAGATAAAACCTTACCTTGAAGCAAACTACGAAACCTATCAAGGGACGGCAGATTTGTTTGTATATTTCTTCGAAAAAGAATTGAAAATACTGAAAGAAGACGGCTATTTTGGCATGATTGTTTCCAACAAATGGCTTAGAGCGGGTTATGGAAAAAACCTTAGAAAATTCCTAGCCAAATTCTGGATTGAAGAATTTATTGATTTCGGAGATTTGAAGGTATTTGCTGATGCTACAATCTATCCATGCATAATTATAATTAAAAAAATCAAAAAGCAAAATCCAGAAATGAGAATCTGTAAGATGGAAACCCTAGAATTTGGTTCTCTTGAAGTATATATAAGGAATAATTCATTTTTTATTAATCAAAGCGATTTGAGTGAGAAAGAATGGAATATTCAGAAGAGAGAAGGAAATGAATTACTTAAAAAAATAAGGAGTAGTGGACTGCCAATCGAAGAATATGTTGGCGTTAAAATATACCGTGGAATTCTGACAGGTTTAAACGAAGCATTCATAATAGATGAGAAAAAAAGGTATGAATTAATACAGGAAGATTCACGAAGTGAGGAGTTAATTAAACCGTTCTTAACTGGGGCAGAATGTAAACGATACGTAGTGAAATCAAAGAAGAACTATATCCTTCTTACGAAAATTGGCGTAGAAGTGAAGAAATATCCTGCTATTTACAAGCACTTGTGCAGTTTTCAAGAGGCTCTCGAAAAGAGATGGGACAAAGGGAACTATTGGTATGAACTTAGGGCATGTGCTTACTATGATTTATTCGGTGTAACGAAGATTGTATGGGGTAATCTTAGCACGAGGTCTTCTTTTTCATTAGATGAAACGAATGGGTTTTATGTTAATGCTCCAGCATGTATTCTGCCAACCAATTCTAAATACGTTTTGGGTGTCTTGAATTCTAAACTAGTGTCCTATTTCTTGAAGTCTATATGTGCAGAAAGACAGGGTAACTTTATTGAGCAAAAGCCAGTTTATGTTTCACAGGTTACAATCAAAAAACCGACAAGAGAGCAAGAAATTGAGGTAACTCAACATGTGGAGAAAATTCTTCAACTGAATGAAAAGTTGCTCAAGATTGGCGATAAACTAACAGATGAAAGAGCGGTAATGGAAGACGAAATAAAGAAAACTGACTCCGAAATTGATGAACAAGTGTACAAGATTTATGAAATAACGGAAAGCGAAAAGAAGACTATCGAGAACAGTCTCAAGTAAAACCAGACCTTTAAGCCAGTTTTGATTTTGCGGAAAAGTTATAGCTGAACCAAATTCAACAAGACTCTCGATGAGTTTTTCGGAACAATGAGAGAACAACGTGACCCAATTGACGATTGGTTTGAAAGGTAAGGCTTGATACCGTCCTGTTCAACTTGCGGGACTCGACCCATAGACGGAAAATGTCTTAGATGCGGTTAGAGAGCGAGGACCAAACAGAATGTTCGTGACAAACATCAATCTTCTTCCTATTCGTCACAGATTCGCTGACCGTAACTTTCCCATCATTTTGAGCGAAATCAAATCGAACTAATAACTACTGAGAAATGTTCACGTTTTGAAAGCCATCAGTTAATTCCACTCAATAATCTATGGATGTTATCCATTGGAACTGATTGTGGGCTATCTGGTGGAGTTTGTGAACCTTGCACAATTGAATCATATTCGATACTGCTACGAAACGTTTTTATAGGAAAAGTCGCCTCATTATTAAAAGAGCACCGTAAGATGGCGGGTCAAGAGGGCGCAAGCACGCCGCTCGTCCTCGAAACTCGGGCATGTGTGGGAAAGAACCTGATAAATTGCGTCCGTTCCCCGTTTCCTTGCGGTGCATTTCAACTGATACCAGTCCTTTCATGTCGAGGGTATTTAATCGTTGCGGCAAATCAAGTAACCGATAAACTAAAATCCAAAGTGAAACCATCTATGGGAACGTGAATTGAAGTTGGCGGAAGTGAAAAACCGTTTCAGAGTAAGAAGTGGAGAAACGGAGATAGAATACGAAGGTCCTCTTAAGGAAGTAAACGCACATTATGAGAAGGCTCTTGAATGGTTGGCATCTCAGCCAGCCAAAGCAACTGTTTTGAAGAAGAAGGAATCTGTCGAAGTCGAAAAAGAAGACAAACGTGGCGGACTTCGCAAGCCTATTTATGGACCGAAAATTGATGAACTGGAAAGTGAAGGGTTCTTCAAAAAACGGAAATCCTTAGATGAAGTAGCGAAAGGTCTAGTGATGAAGAACGTCCCCACTAAAGGGCGCAAGGCTAGAAATGCCATATTGGGAAGTCTAAGACGAAGAATCGCTCAGAAAAATGCCAAACTTAAAGGAGCCACAGAAGAAGACCAATGGTATTTCTGGACAGACTAATCGGTTTTGAATATGGCAGAAAAAATCGAGGCTTTCTACTGTCAACTGAAAGATTTCCATGACAGAATCAGCAGAATAAGAAGCAAAACAGTATCTACCCGTGAATTCAAAAAGGAAGCGACAGGAATTTATGAAACATGGATGACAGAAATCAAGCCTACGCTAAGAAAATTCGGGATAGAAGATGATGCACACATACGTTTAGACGAGTTATTTGATACATTCGATTCTTTGGCAAAGATGAGCGTGACAAACGTATCATGGGTCAAAGAGAACCTAAGCGACACAAAAGACAGGTTTTTCAAAGAAGTAATTCTCAACGTAAGAAAAATCGAATCACCAGAACCGACAGAAGACTTGATGGATTCCGCTTCTTTTCTGGGACTAGACACAAACTGGTCCGTGGCTGTCTGTGCCTTACAACTACAAGAGGTTGCTATCACTCTGGTAGCCGAGAAAACGGGAATTAGTCTTGATAAGAAGAATGTCGAAAAGATACTCAAAACGCAAATCCAATCAAAGGGTTTCTCTTTCAATCATCAATATGAAGCCTTCGGAAAAGAAGTTAAACGTTTATTTCATGTTGATATGCCTATCTTGGTTCCTCAACTAAGAAGAATGAGGGTCAACGTTCTTCATGAAGGATACAACCCAGAACCAGAGGAAAAAGATTCTCTCGTTAGCTTCACAATTGGGCTGTTGAAAAAACTCAACTCAATAAGTAGTACGGAAAAGTTATAGCGCGCGCTGTGCACAAGACAATAGAGCTAAACTAGACAATCCTGAACAATTTGAGAAATGGATGAAGACCAGACGGTAGTTAAGTCGTGTCTCAAAAGAATTGGGCATGTACAAGTTATCTCAGAGCGTTCAATATGAAATAAATAATCATAACAATAATGAAAAAGATGAATCCTAAGGCAACTATGACGGATACAGAAGAAGGATTCTTGGTTTTGGCATTCATTTCTTCTAATGCTATTTCTACCTCATCATGAAACTTTTTCCCTTCCTCATCAATATTGAAAACCACTGAGATTTGGTATTTCTTAGGTTCAGGTCTAGCGGTTGCTGTTTCAATATCATTGGCTATCTGCCATAAAGTCCCAAAGACTTGAGTATAGAAATCCATGAATTTCCGATGAGGTTTCTCAAGACCCTGAGGCGGAATGACACCAAATAGTTCTTCATAGTCTCGGATAAGTTTTTGAGTGGCTTCCGTGATTCTGGAAGAAGCCTCCCTGATTTGCGCAACGTAGTCTTTCTCTAACGAGACCTCTCCAAAGCACTGGTTTAGAGTTCTAGTAACGAATTCACAATATGCATTGAGTTTATGAATTTTCGTTTCCAGCATATTCGCCCATTTCTTTGGAGTGCAGTTAGATTTCTCTACATAAACTAACCCGTTATTGATGTCGTCAACTTCTTTCTGCATTTTCCTCAGAGCTGGAACGAAATCATTCAGTAAGTATCTCGCAGAATTAGGAAGTACAACGACGTCTTTGCCTGCTTGGACTATTCCATGCTTAATGAGTAGAGCATGAAGCTTCTCTCCATCTATGAGTTCTAACTGTTTGTCCTGAGCAAATTTTAAGGCTAAGTCTGTAAAAGTAGAGTTTGTTATCAGGATTCCTTTGTTTGCGTTTCTTGAGTGAACCACCCCATACAAATCCCTGATGATGTGCTGCCCGACTTTCTTGGAATGTCTTTTGCATTGAATGATGTATGTCCCTTCAAGTATGGGTTCATAGTTCTTAGCGAGAATGTCGATGCCTCCATCAACAGACAACTTTCTCTCTCCAATGACAAAACCCATCTTTTCCAGTAGTTTTCCTATCAAAGTCTCAAATTCATGTCCGTCTAGATGGTCTATATCTAGAGACGCAGTTTGCTCAGAATCACTCATTTAACTGCATACCTTTGATTTGCAAATACCTGTGGACTTCTTGTGATATCTTATAATTTTCGAGAAATAAAAACTTGCTAAGCGCGCGCTGCGCCACTTTCTTGAACTCAATAGTGCACCACCATATGCACCCTTTCATGATAGAAGATAGTTCTAACATTGAAATATCAAAGAATGTTTAGATAACGGGTTTAGCGCGCGCGCTAGATTCATGATTCATAAAGTCTAATTCCTTCTCCCTAGCTAATCAAATACAAAGAAAGGTAACCATGCATGGGCGAAATATGTGCAAAATGTGGAAAAGAACTAAGCTGGCTTGAAAGCAAGCAAGACCCTAAGTACCGAGACAAGAGAGTCCCTCGGTTTCAAGAAAAATATCCTCAGTTTCTAGGCAAAAAACTGTGCAAACCATGCAACCTTGAACTACAACAAAATATGCATGGTTATGATGCACAGCGTAAAATGTATAAATGCCAATATTGCGGTCAAGAATACCGACACATACATTCTTGCACTCAAGCACCACAAGTAAAAGACCATTGGGAGAAACCGTTCAAAGAAGCCTTAGAACAAGGAAGACGAATAGTAGTCATTAAGGACGCTGTTCTTAGTCCAGACGGTATAGGCAAACACATAGAAACCTACTCCAAAGTCGCTGAAAAATTTGGTTATGCCTACAAATCAGAAACGCATTTTCCTGACGCAATAGGTATCTCTTTAACCTTGATTTTTGAGAAAGTCATCCCAACGGCAAACGAAACGAACTTTGTGAATTGTGAGCATTGCACGACCCGATATGATGCAAACCAATACTTCAAATGTCCAAATTGTGGTTCGCCAACAACCTAGACTAATCAAATACAAAGAAAGGTAACCATGCATGGGCGAAATGTGTGCAAAATGCTGTGAAGAATTAGGTTCTCTTGAAGGACATGAAAAGATATGAACAGAACTGAAACAAAAATAATAACTGCATGGGAAGAATTAAATCAACACTTAGACGTTAAAGTTCATATTGGAGTAGATACTATTCGCTATTGTGAAACAACTGCAGGTAAAGTATTCTTAACTAGAGATAGACTAATAGAATTGGAATCATCTGAACCATACCGTACCCATTGTATTCCATTAGAAAATATTGACAGAGTTCATTCTACCTATGATAAGAATTGGTCAGTGTATAAGGCACTTGATGAAAGACAACATTTTCATGGAAAATGCATAGTAGCATTACATTTGAAATTGAAAGATAAAGCCTTTTGGTTCTGCTTTGCACCTAAGACTGATTCTGATTATAAAATGCAAGGGAATATGGCAATGTTATCAGCATTATGGGGTGGTTTTCCCTCTAGTAATGGAATATATGACCAACAAGTAAGAACCGCTAATAGATGGCAACAACTAATTAAAGAAACTATACAAGCTAGAAAAGTAATACTTCTTGAACAGAATGGTTTAGTACAAGCGTGGAAATGTGAATACTGCCAGACGCTGAACGAGGCCGAAAAAGAAAAGTGCTCTTATTGCGGCTCTCCTAGGAGAAAGTAGAGATAGAAAGAAGAAGGCATTTTCTGTCCAAGTTTTCAGAATAGACCAGACTTATGGGCTATATTCCTTCACAATGGAAAGAAACTTCAATATGAACGTCAAGGTCACGGAGGCGATAATCAATGAAGAAAGTGAAAGAACCAACAGAAGATTTGACTGATGAAAGGATTGAAGAGGACATCAAGGAGCGAGGTGTCAAATATAAAGTCATCCGAGCAAGGGCACTCGATGGAGACAAGAGGTTTGATGGTAAGTTGGTTGGTGGAAGAACAAGGATAGCAGTGATGAAGAAGTTGGGAATGGATGTTGAAGCCAACACTGAATATCGTGAATACAAGAACTTTGAGGATTACTTGGTGGACACTGCAAGGGAATCTATGGCAACAAAGGACTTCAAACAGAGGAAGATAATATGGCATGAACTCGTTAATGATATGTATCGGGAAATAGAGATTAGATTTGAGACTCAGGAGCAGAGGGTAAAATACATAGCCAAGAAATTCATGATTTCAGAGAGGTCAGTATACAACTTCCTTGATACTAAAAGTAAGACAAATAAATATCCTGAAATTCGCAAGGGTTGCGAATTCCAAAAAGGAGCAGTATCCAAAGGTTCAGGCATCCAGAATGATGACATTGTGCAAGTGACCAAGAAAGAACAGGAACTTATGCCGACAAGCCATGTGGAGTATGTCCAGTGCCCCTACTGTGAGAAGGAGTTTGGCTTTGATACTCAGAAGAAGAAAGTAGTAAAAGCGGAGGAGATGTAAATGAAAAAGACGACTTCAACACATCGCATCCCCAAACAAGAGGCACGGAAATAGAGGATATTTCTACTACTCTTTTTAAGCCAGTCTGGCCTTCCATATTATTGGCGACAGACATGGAAAAACAAAATATCCATGCCTGTAGAAACAGCTAGTTAAGAATAACTGTCCGCGCGCAGGCAGTATTAGGAGAAAACAAACCTGAAGCGTTCCAATCCGAAATTCAACAGAACCCGCTCGAACAGGACGCTAGAGACCTGCAAACCTTTTCCTTAGGCTATCCCTGATAGTGTCTATGCTCATCCTCTCATCTTCTAAACTGCGGCTTCGCATTCCCTCCTCTATCTGCGTCCGCGCTTCTTCATCGCGATTATATTCATCGATAAGCGTGTTAGTCCTCTCTATAACCTGCTTGACCCAATCCAGCTTGTCCTCAACGTCGTCTTTGGCCGTTACAAGTCGGAGATTGTCGCCCACCACGAAGAGCTTCCTGTCCCACAGATGCCTACTCGACTTCCACTCGCGCTCAAAAATATCTTGCCAGACATGGTTGGGCACAGAATCCAACGGAAGATCAATTACGTAAGCATCAGCAAAATAACGATCCTTGCTTATAGCAATAGAGTCAGCATTAATGAGCCCGGAAAGTTTAACCTTGCCCATATAGTCTTTCATTCTGATCCCCCAATTTAGTGTCCCCGTCCTGCTTTAAAAGCCCTCTGCCATAGGCGTGTCCAGTCAGCTACGGACTTCTTCGAAACAAGATATTTTAACGCGTACTATCTCTTATCCCATCATTCGATCGATAACTATGTTCTTGTGCTTGAGGTTTTGATAATACTCTCCTCCCAGAAAGTTGCTTCCATCTTCATGGAGAAGGCGTTAAAAAGAACGCGGGCAAGGTTCCCCAAGCAGACCAAATACCAAAAACTGGGGACAATCGTAACCTAAGCGTGCACCAAAAGTTAGAAAAAAGTGCGGGAATTCTCCACACTTTGGCACTTACTTAAGAATAACTGTCTCTTCCCACCGATGTGGACTTATTTCATCCATCTTTGTTTTCTGAAGAGTTTCTTCCAATCAGTCTCTTCAGTATCGAACCTGTTTCGGGCAATTTGCTGGGCTATTGCAACGAGGGCTTCTAATCTGCGTGCATACAGTCAGATAGAAAAAGTGTGCCTTCTGTATTTCCAAGCGTCTGGAAATGAATAAGGAATTATCCACATGAAGGCATACAGGAAAGATTTTAGCAAATCAAAACCTGGACTAATCCGGTTAATAGTCCTTGTAAACACGCCTGCCCGTTTCTCATAAGAAACTCTTCCATACTCGCCCAAAATCCTCGAAAACTTGTGGTCTTCTGCCACAGCCAATTCTGGATCATACAGATACCCCTGATCTGTGCAGATTCTGAGAGCGACGTCATGCAGAACGGCAATGCTGAATCCGGGCACGCTTGGACCAGAGACGGGAGTTCCTCGGATTTTTATGGTAGGGATTTTTGTCGAAAGCCAAACAGTGTAGTTCTCTCCCATGGTTCCGAATCTGCGACTGACTTTCCGTGTGTCGCTCGCCCTAGCGGAAGGAGCTGCTCCCACAATATTCTTGCTCCTTAACGCCTCATACATCACTTCAAAGTAGTTTTCGTATTTGTCAAGCTTCGAGGTTACATACTTGAGATCCAGCTCGGTGCCGCTAGAAAACTGGGTATCTATATCCTGAAAAACGACGATATTTCCTCTTGCATAAGAAAAACCGAGGTTTCTACCTATGGTAGGAGAGTCCCACGACTTGTACTTGATCTTTCCAGACTCGTAAAGTCCCTGCCTGTATTTTTCATAGGTTTCGTAATCTATTAAGTTGGAATCGCTCAATTTTGGGAAAACTGCGTTTCCTCCTGCGTCAACGATGACGAACTCTATTTTCCGGCCCGTTTTCTTCTCGAAGAGCTGCTTGACCCTTCCCCAGTTTTGAAAAGTCTCTTCAAGGAGCCCCTCATTCTTCTCGTTTTTAGCGGTAGTTACGACTGAGAAAGTGGGGGGCGCCATAGTAGGATGGGAATGTACTAGATTCTTAAGCTTTTTTCAACCTCCGCCCAACCCGTTTGCGCGCGCGCAGCGTGTAGGCGCGCGACCTTCTTTGACCCCAAACAGTGTGGGAAGTGGAGAAGGCGGCCTTGAGAGTACGTCGAATGCAACGAATCTCTAAATGCGCTGTTACTGATTGCGACTGAAAACCAATTCCCAGATTGAGTTACCTGTACCACTCGACGAATTTCCGAAAAGCAGCCGCGCGGTGTGAACGCTTGCACTTCTCGACGATGCTCATCTCTGCAAAAGTTCTATCAGTATCGTCTGGCTTGAAAATTGGGTCAAATCCAAACCCCTCCTTAGCAGCTGACTTTCTTTCTTTACGCGTTATCTCTCCTCTGACCGCGCCCTCAAAGCAGATTGGCGAGTTAAGCTCCGAAGAACAGTATGCAACTACCGATTTGAACGTGGCTTTTCTGTTATCAATCTTCTCCATAAGCCTGAGAATGCCCTCGTTGCCTATTGTCCGGTAGACGTACGCGGCATAAGGTCCCGGAAAACCGTTTAAGGCTTCTACGAACAACCCAGCATCTTCGACTACTATAGGCAGCCTGCATCTTTGAAAGGCTTCTAGGACGCTTGCTCTGGCGATTTCTTCGAGGCTTTCGCTCTGTATCTCTAATGATTTGATCCTGAGCATTCCGATTGCTACCCTGCTAGAAGCCAGAACCTGTCTGGCCTCGTGGAACTTGTTAACGTTGTTTGTAGCGAAAAAAACGAAACGCCCTTTCAACTCAAGAGTCACTTGCATCACCTGTCCTTCGTGCCCCTAGTTAACGGTCATCAATCCTTTTTCCTTCCTCTCTGCGACGTAGCGCCCTCTTCGTTCTATTTGTCCTATCTTGTCTAAGACGTTTTCTGACGTTTCACTCCCTAGGACGGTGGAATATCCCCTAATGGCATTTTCGAAGCACTCCTCGGCATGAGCGTAATGAGTGCTTTGAAGAGCTCTCTTCATCAGGTGGAGGTCAACCCCTCTGGCCTCAAGTTCTTTCGTCTTGTCGCCGAGTCCGAAATCCAAGAAGAAAACCCTGCCTGTTGGGTTTTGGATGAGGTTTGAAGTGGTTAGGTCCCCGTGAACGATTCCATATTTGTGAAGCTTGCCTACGGATTCGCCGATTCTGAAGCATATGCTCTGTCTTTCATTTTGTGACATTTCGTTCAGCAGTTGTTTCACCTGTTTGCCATGTATGTACTGCATTATTATGGTTGCTTTGGCCTTATCGACCAAGAAAACTATCGGCGTGGGCACTCCGGCTTTCTTAGCCTCGTGCATAAGTTGGGGTTCATGAATCGTTCGGTAAGTGCGAATCTGTTCATCCAATGCCCGGGGACGGTATTTCTTGGGTAGACGCTTCTTCAGAACCACTTTTCTTCCATGCCAATTCGCGAGGTAAAGATTGGCTTCAGCTCCCTTCTTTATCAGCACTGACCGCTTCATTCCATCCAAGGAATCTCAACCTCTTCGAGCCGCCACCGCAGCCGCACTTGGCTTCTCTCAATCTCGGTTGCTATGCCGTGCTTGTAGGCCAAGACGCCTGTCCAAGCGATCATGGCTCCATTGTCAATCGCAAACTCTGTGGGTACAACCTCAAACCGCGCGTTATGCTCTTCTGCCACAGATGTGATCATGCTCTGCAGCCTTTTGTTAGCGGCCACTCCGCCCGTCAGCAAAACTTCTTCTCTTCCAGTGTGCGCCAGTGCTCTCTCTGTCACTTCCGTGACCATTGAGAACGCGGTTTCCTGAAGACTATAACACATATCTTCGATAGTGCACTCTCCTTTCTTGAGAGCGGTGACCGCCGCGGTAAGTAAGCCGCTGAGAGACACGTCCATGCCTTTAACAGTGTAAGGCAGTCTAACAAGCTGCTTCCCGCTTTGGGCGAGTCTTTCGACAACGGCTCCGAACGGTAAGCCGGGCTTCTGATGCAGGTGAGCTTCCCGTGCAAAGACATCCAAACAGTTGCCTAGTGCAATGTCCAGAGTTTCACCAAAGACTCTGTACCGTCCAGCGTCGAATGCTGTAACGATCGTGTTGCCCCCTGAAACGTACAGTGCCAAAGGATTCTTCGTCCCTGTTTTCAGTTTTCCTATTTCGATGTGGGCGACACAGTGATTGACTCCTACGAGTGGAATCTTAAGGTACGAAGACAACGCACGAGCGACGGTTGCTCCAGTGCGGAGGGATGGACCCAAGCCTGGACCCTGAGAAAATGCTATGACGGACAGGCCTTGCGGCTTTATTCCCGACTCTTTGAGGGCACTTTCCAAGACTTTGTCCGCAACTGCGGCGTGGTGTCTCGCTGCCTCCCGAGGGTGAATGCCGCCTTCTTCTGGAACGTAGGCGTCTATCACGTTGGCCAATGTCATACCGTTGAACGTTGATATCCCAACGCTAAAGTCATCTGCTGATGACTCGATTCCCAAGCAGTAGCGCTCTTTTGCTGTTCTTTTACTCATTCTCGTCGTCCTTGAACGTGGATTCGTTAAGTTTTAAACATGCATCTTTTTATTTAAATATGGTCTTCAATTGGCTTGGATGTAGAGCATGGCCTATTTGCGGAAGGAGGATGAAACGGTAGAGATAGACTACTCTTGGGACAAAGTTTGGACTACTATTCAGAAGGTGCTAAAAGGCCTTGAATGGCATGTAGAGCAAATTGATGAAACGGCACGCCACATAAAAGTAAAGTCGAGGGCAGGCCCCATGTCATTCAGCTCCGTGCTCCAGATTGATGTGACGCCCGTAGACGAAAACACAACCAGAGTTGCAGTCGCGTCAGAGACACCTGTTACGACGATTACAGCGATTGTTGATTTCAGACAAGGAAAGAGGCGAATTCTCCAATTCTTTGGAGAACTAGCGAAGCAATTGGCCACCTAGTTGCCCATAGCAGGGTTAACGGATGCCCAGTTTCATTCGTGACGGTCGTTTATTTTCTAACCTTTCTTCGTCTAGCGCACGTGGAGGGAGAGAATCTGCTGAATTGCACACTCTCTATCCATGCTTCCAGCGTTCAACACACAGCACCCCTGCAAGATTTCCCACTTTTGCAGGCCTGCCGAGTTTTCATGTGGAAAGCTGGGCAGAAGCGTATATCTTCTATTAAATTGTTGCATCATCCATGTTCCGCGGCCCAAACGCTCAGGGTCGCATGTTAGGAATCGTCTAAGTCTGGGGTGAGGTTTTTATTCAAAAACTGCGCATATTAGAAGGGATTGGAATTGATAGCGATGCCGAAACGGAACGACCTGGAACAGAAAGCCCTTCAGTTCATAGTAAACACTGGCTTCAACGGTGTTCTTCAATCTGACCTTTGGCACGAACTCGGAGCGACCAGTCGAGAAGGTTCCAGGATATCATTGAAGCTGGAGACCAAAGGACTCATCCGCCGCGAGAAGGAGCTTCGTGAAGGAAGATGGACCTTCAGGCTTTTCCCAAAGAGGTTGCCCGCGTCCATCGACACGATAGCCGATTGCCCGTGCCTGATGTGTGCAGACAACCCCAGGTGCGATCCGTCAGGTGTGACTTCACCCCAAAGCTGCGACCGCCTCACAGATTGGCTCCAATGCATATCTGGCGGAAATGATCAACAGGGCAGCATGGGTGACAGTTAGTTTTGCCCAAAGCATGGATCCAGGATAGGAAAAGAGACTATTATTATCAGAAAGCAAAGCAGGAAAAGTACCGTTCGAGAGCAGCGTACAAGCTGTTTCAGGCAATCCAGAAATACCATTTTATAGAGTTCGGCGATGTGGTTGTTGACTTGGGCGCTGCGCCCGGAGGATGGATTCAGGCTGCCAGAAAGACTGCGGGAAAGAGAGGCTTCGTTCTAGGCGTAGATTTGAAACGCATCGAACCGTTTCCCCAGGAATATGTTAGGACAATAATCTGTGACATAACTGAGCAGAACGCGGTGCAGCAGATACTGGAAATGCTTCCAAGAAAGGCAGATGCTGTGATTTCAGACGCCTCTCAGAACATTTCTGGAGTATGGGAAGTTGACCATGCGTGCCAAATAGACCTAGCGCAGCGGGCCTTGCAAATAGCGCTGGACACGCTTAGGCCAGAAGGCAACTTCTTTGTGAAGGTCTTTCAAGGCGACATGCTTGACGACTACACGCACAAAGTGAAGCAACACTTTGAAAAAGTCCTGGTGATAAAGCCAAAGGCCAGCAGAGCGAAAAGCTCGGAAATGTTCATTCTGGGACGGTGCTTGAAAAAGGCCGGCTCTGAACAGCAAGCATAAATTCTATAGACTAGCCTATAATAGTCGCGGTGAAAAACCTGAGAATCATCGCGGCAGACTCCTCCGCAGCCCTGTTGAACGAAAAGTTTGAGCCTTTGTCAATTGTCGCAGCGGCCTCTGTCCTTGTCGCTCCACCCTACAGAGAACCGAGCACGATTCTGGTCGAGCCGATTTTTGCCGATGCAACCAATGGATCTGAGGTTGTTGTGCACGAAGCAGAGCTGTGTCGTGACCTCATCGCAAAAGTGGGGGCCGACGTTGTACATCTTGACATGTCTTTGGGAGCAACTCCACTTGAACAGCTGTCGCCGATTCAACTCACTGACCTGAAGATTTCCTCCAGAGCAAGACAACACCTTCTAAAGACACTACCGCGGATAAGAAAGATTGCAAACGAAATAACGCTGAAATACGGGGCGGACGTGCTGGCGATAGGTAAAGAAAGCATTCCCGTCAGGATTGCGGAACTGACTGCGGGTGCACACGCGATATTATATGCGGCTGAGAAGGCCGTCGACACGAAGAAAACGGTCATTCTGGGTCTACCCTCAAGATGCCAACCCGGCGTCACCGAAGGCGGAGTGTATCTCTACTCTCTCATGGCTGCGGAACACGATGTGAGAGGCTTCGGGGAAGATACGAAGGGAATTCTGGCAAAGGTTAAAATCGCCGAAATGCTAAACCCAGTGGCGAGAGGTTTCCGAACCTTAAGAATAACACCACGGCTTTGAAAAGGGGATTGTGAGCGAATGAGCTTGGAATTTTGGAAAAAAGCTTCCCCCATGAGAAGGAGAATCATAACAATCCTTGTGATTTTTGTCGCTATGGTGATTCTGACTGCCGTTGCAACATTAACGCCAATGGATGAGACGCAGGCACGTCAAACCTACAATGACCTCAATAAAACAGTCAACGATTTGAAGAACAACAATTCGATGCTACAGTTCATTTTTGGAAACAACTTCGAGCTCACTCTAATAATGTTCGTGCCTTTCATCGGCCCGATTTTCGGGTTCTACATCCTCTATAACACGGGCGTCGTGCTTGAGGCCAGCGCTATGGCACAGAATTTTCCTCCCACACTGACTTTCTTCATCTTGTTCCTCGAACCTGTCGTGTGGTTGGAGTTTGCGGCCTATTCCACAGCGATGGCGGGAAGCATATGGCTTTCTGCACGTATAATACAGAACAGAGCTAAACATGAACTCACGAATACAGCCAAGTTCATCGCTATATGTGCGGTTCTGCTCTTGGTAGGTGCCATCGTAGAAACAGTTTTGATAGAAGCGGCTGGAACCGCTTGAAGATGCTAGGCCCTCCCATCGTGACTATCACTTGGTCTCTATTTCGTGACTTTCAGATTCATGTCCAGAGCCCTTACACTCTCTGTAATCTCTCCTAAGCTTATGATGTCAACTCTCTTTGAGGCAAACTTTAGCATGTTCGGACCTGTGATTCCTCCGCTGGCTTCCAGCAACGCTTTCCCAGAGAGACCAGCTTTCTCGAGAGCTTTGATTGTCTCTTCAATCTGCTTCGGAGAGAAATTGTCCAGCATGATTATGTCTACTCCTGCCTCTGCGGCTTTCAAAGCTTCAGCAGTGTTTGTCACTTCAACCTCGACCTTTTTGCTGAAGGAAGCTCTGTCCTTGGCTATTCTGACGGCTTTCTCAAAGCTTCCTGCAGCTAGAATGTGATTGGTTTTTATCAGGATCATGTCATCAAGATGAAGCCTGTGCGGGTCTCCGCCCCCGACAAGAACGGCTTTCTTGTCAAAATATAGGAGACCAGGCGCTGTCTTCCGAGTGCATGCGACCTTTGTCTTGAGTTTGGCCTTTTGGATTTTTCTCACGAGCTTTCTTGTGGTGGTTGCTATCCCGCTCATACGCGATAGAAGGTTCAGTAGGGTTCGCTCCACCGACAAGATTGTTCTGGTGTCGCCCCACACTTTCATTACGACTTGATTGCTCTTCATCTTGTCTCCGTCTTTGAGTGAGGCTTGAACTTTGAGGCCTAGGCTTTCAAGAAGAACGGTGCCTTCTTCGATTCCGGCAGCGACGCCCGCTTCTTTGCACCTGACCTCGGCATGTACAGTTGCTCCGGCCGGAACAATCAATGCTGTAGTTACGTCTCCTTCGCCGACGTCTTCTGCCAGCATGTTCAGAAGCCTTTTTTCCAGAATTTTGCGGGGAAGAAACATGTTTGTACCTCTACATTTCCTAGCCTAAAACACTTGCTCATTATTTCGCTTTCTCAACCACCGTTCTGACAGCGTTTTCCAGGCCATCGTGGCTCAGCGCTCCTTTTTGAATATATTTGAGTCTTTCTGCAGTTTCTTCTCGTAGGCCCCGTTCGACTTTCTCCAAGAGTTTCTCTTTCGTCAGCCATTCTTGGAGGACAATTTGTGCAACCCCAAGGTTGCGTGCTTGTCTTGCGTTTGTGAGTTGTTCCGTGTGGTTCGGTGTGGGTATGAGTATCGCGGGCTTGCCGTAGCACATGCACTGTGTTATGGTCCCGTGTCCTGCGCGTCCTATTACCAGATCGCAAGCTTTCAGGTACTCGAAGCGATTAGGAAGCCAATTGTAGATGGTGACGTTTCCGTGTCGCGCGGGCTTGCTGTCAGTGCTGGGGTGACCGTATGACACGACGATTTCATAGTCTTCTGGGAATTCCAACAAAATCTTTCTCAGAACACTAGTGACGAAAGCTTTTTCCAGAGTCGGACCGCTTATGGGGACGAAGATAAGCGGTTTATCCGAAGGCAGCTTCAGTTTTGTGCGGAGCTGCTCTTTTATGGAAAGGTCATTCGGGTGGGTGGGCAATATTGGGCCTATGAGTCTCACGTTCTTTCTGAACGATTTCGGGATGTTAAGGTTGCCTTCACATATTGTGTACGGCGGCGGGAAGTCCGGTATTAGAACAGTATTTCCGCTCGTCCACATCTTTCCGAGGAGTGCAAGCGTGATGGAATCAGCTAATCTTGCCAACCGCAAATGGTGGGTTCTCCGAGGAATTATGGGTTGAAACTCGTTGAGTATGCAAATTCTGGGAATACGCAGGACTCTTCCCGCCATGAGCGATGACATTCTAGAGTCTGAAACGATAACGTCGGGTTTGAATTGTTGAATGGTTCTTAATTCGAAGTCAATCTGCTTTAGAAGTGTGAAGGAAGCGAAGAACGGGCCGGGGTTGACCGCGGTCTGTCTGAAGTCAACGCTTCCATCCGGCTTGACCTGAAAGCCGATTGGAGGAGCTTCTACGAGAGGCAAACCCTCTTGCTTGACGTAGTTTATGCCCTCTTTGTAAGTGGAAAAAACCATGTCTGCGTTCCGAAGTTTTTTCGCTATTGGAATTAATCTTCCAACGTGTCCTAAGCCGATGCCGCACGGAGCAAAATAAACTCTCATCCGACTATTTCCCGCCGAGGGCCTTCTGCGTAATCTTGCCTCGCGGCGTTTCTTCCTCGAAGATTATGGCCTGGAACTTGTATATTCTTGTGCCCTCTCGCAACCAATAATCTGAGAGCAAGCCCGCTTTGTTGCAGCACTGGCACAGAAACTCTTGTGCATCCCATCCCCATTCAACGGGCACCTGTGGCAGTAGGAGCCCTTTGTACATGCCTCTTTCAACGATGAGGCCGTCTTCGCCGACCGTGATTTTTGAACAGTATTCCCTCGGGTTTTTCACTTCGATCTGTTTCGGGGGTGTGAGCACGCTCACCTCGAAGACCACGTGCTCAAGTTCCTTCAATGAGAGCGGGGAAAAACGGGGGTCCTGAGTCGACGCGCTTATCGCAGAATCGATGACTGCTTGTGCTAAAGGCATCGTCGGATGCGGAAACCCGATACATCCTCTCAGTTCCTTCTCTCTATTCTCTATGCTGTTTATCGTGACGAAAACGCCGCAACGCTGCAAGAGATTCTCAGAAAGATTTTCGGGGATATCTAAACGTTTCCGCGTTTTCAGATAGTGTTCGACGGTTTTGCGTGCAAGCTCGACGAGGAATTTTCCCTCTTCTTGGCTGAGTTGAAACGACAATTCCTGTATTCTCCATTGATGGCACGTGCTACTGTGCTGTGACGAGCGTTTAAGTGTTTGTAGAAACAGGTCTAGAATTTTGTTGATTCTTCGAGTATTCCATCTTTCGTTATGATCAGAAAATCTGTTCCATCGCCGCTCATGATGTCCCTACTTATGGCGGATTTCATCGCTCTGACGACCAGTTCTTTCGCTTCCTGAGCGTTCATATTTTCCTTGTACGCCTCCTCTATCACTCCCATGGCGATTTCCGTTCCAGAACCCACGACTGTGTACTTGTCGGGCAACACGGAGCCAAGAGGATCCAGCGAGTAAAGCACTGGCCCTTCATCGTCTATTCCGCCCACAATCGTCTGCGTGATCAGGGGAGCCAAGCGTCGATTGAATAGCAAGTTTGACATGAGTTTCGCAGTGGACCTAACCGAGATAGGCCTACCAGCGTCAAGTTTGAACAGGTTCACGTAGGCCACCACTTCCCTTATCAGAACCTGCATGTCCGAGACCAAACCAGCGCAGGCTGCGCCGATCATGTCCGTTATCTTGAACACCTTCTTTCCCGTCTTGCTCACGATAAGATAACCATACGAAACACGCTTCTCAGAAGCCAGTATAACACCGTCTTTAAAGGTCAAGCCTATGGTGGTCGCGCCCGGAATGAACATGTAACCATCTGACTGTGCTTGTTTTTCCATGATTGACACCTTTCTCGCTTTTATGCACGGACAAACTATTAAACTTAATGCGTCGGAAATGGAGATGTCTCCCGCACAATCCCCTTTTTTCATATGAGCTGCAGTCTTCGAAGGGTTCAAACGCTAGCGTTACGGATAGTGTTGTCCGTAGTGCATGGCCATCGTCACGAGGTCTGTGAGACTGATTACTCCGTATGGAGGGGCTATATCTGCTAACGGATTCCAGTTTGGGTCTCCGGGCTTTGAATTGTAGGCTGAAGCCAGCAACGTAAGATCTGCAAGAGTCACCTCGCCGTCAAGGTTCAAATCGCCAACCATTTGCGTCCATGGAGACATCAACGGATAATTATCAAGGTTGTATGCATCTACCACGTATGGAGCGTCGCCTATGCCGTCACCGTTTGAGTCAATACCGCTATAATCACTCCAGTAATTGCCGCCAGAAGGATAACCGTAATCCCACATCGCTTCACTGCTATCACTTCTCACCTGCGGTAGATTATTCAGAAAACTGTTATGAGATATCACACTTCCACTTGAATATTCAAAAAACAAACCTATTCCATTGCCCGACAGAGTATTCTCTGTTAGATTGGTTGGTGAGAAACTGAGAAAAACGCCGCAGTATTCGTTGTTCGAGATTGCATTGTAATCGATTGTGTTTCCACCGTAGTAGCAAGCAGTTAGCCAGATGCCATATTGCTTGTTATTGGAGATGTTTGATTTTGTGATGTCAATATGCCCGCAGTCTCCGATGAACATTCCTATGTTATTGTGTACTGCCGTCAAATTTGTGATCGTGTTTCCAACTCTTGAATAGCGCATGAACATTCCTTCGTAATTCTCAGATGCAATGCAATTGACTATTTCGTTTCCTCCGGAATAGTAGGAGTGAATACCGTAGGTGTTGTTGCTCATGATGACATTTTCTATTAGTGAATCGTTTGTTGAAATGAGGAGAATGCCTTGATAGTTCTCCTTGAAGACGAAGTCTTTTACAGCAATGTTGGTCGAATTTATCAGGGCTAAATATCCTATTTCGGGGAAAGTTACAGGGTCTATTTGAAGATCCTGTTCACTGATAACGTAGAAGATTGGTTTCCCATTGATTGTGTTTGAAGAATCTATTTCGTGAATATATGGCTGCAATCCCCATCCATCAATTCCGAAGTTTGAACTGTGTCCAGTAATCTTGTTCTGTCTGAGTGTACAAACGCTTGAATCGAAGATGTGAATCCCTCCTCCATTGCTATCAATAGTGTTGTTGTCCAGAGTTATTCTGTCGGATGAATCTATTTCAATGGCTGTCCCTTCGTTAAAGCCGATCACGTTGTCCCTGATAACGCAATTAGAGGAATGATGAGAGACTATCCCGTCTCCGCTGAAATAGTAGGGGTAGAGTGGCGCAGAGTTGTTTGCCAAAATACTGTTTTGTATTACAGACCCGCTTGAGAAAAGTTCTAGGCCTCGGATCCCATTCGTAATGGTGAATTCTTCAATTGTGACATTGAAGGCTGTAACGACGATGACCGTGCCAGATCTATTTCCATTAATAATTGTGGAACTCCTGTTTTCGCCGATAAGGGAGACTGTTCTGTTTACAACGATGTTTTCAATGTATGTCCCTTGTCTCACGTAGATTGTATCCCAGTCGTTTGCGTTGTTGATGGCTTCTTGAACTGCAGCATAATCATCCGGCACGGTGATCACTCTTGGCTCTGTCGGGATTGAGGAAAGGGTTCCTTCTTCATTTATGGCTAAAGCGCCCGCAGGTCCTGATCCTCCAATGATATACATTTTACCATAAACTTGAGCAGTCAGCGCTCCCCATCTCTCAGTAGGCACACTATCCAATGGTCCTTCCCAATTGTCGGTTAGTGAATCATACATCATCACATTTGCTGAACCGCTTCCGCCTAGGACATAGATTTTGTTTCCAACAGTCACCGAATTGGGTGTAGATATGTAGAAAGGCGTAGGTGATTTCTCGGTCCAGGAATCAAGAATTGGATCATACTCGTGCATTTTGTTGCTATATTGATTGCCGCCGAAAGTGTAGATCTTCCCATTGACTGCTTCAGCGGTAAGATATTGCCGAGGCAGGGGATGGGGACTTTTCGTTTCCCACGTATCAGTAGATGGATCGTACATCTCCACAGCCGCGGAATACCAATTTCCCGTATCGACACCGCTAATGGTGTATATTTTTCCGTCTACCGAAGCTGATGCTAAAGACCGTCGTCCCGTTGGCATAGAACTCTTTGATGTCCACGTATCTAGGACAGCGTCGTATTCCCAAACAGTCGCTACAGCAGCAACGCTGGCATTACTTCCGCCAATTACGTATAGCTTGTTATCAACTACCTGCACAGCGCCATCATTAAGAGTTGCTGGCAAAGGGGTGCCCACGATCCACTCATCTGTATTGACGTTGTAAATCTCTACCGTGTCCAAATCTGCACCATTCCAACCGCCAATCACATAGATTTTTGGACCTACGACAGACTGCCCTCGAAACACATCACCTCTTGCCGTGGGCATATTCATTCTCTCTTGCCAGACAATTCTGGCGGAAGGTATAGCGCATGCACGTTGAACGTAAGCCACTGGTACTAACGTACCTGTCAGAAGTAGTGCCAACATTATTCCAGAAACAGATCTCACAGTCTTCCTCTCCCCTGTCACATTGTGGTATAACGAGCAGATATGAGTTGTGGAACGATGTTCTATCGCATTGTCTTGCACGCACAATGGCACATTTAAGGACGCAATCTCGATTTGGAAAACAAGAGAACGCAGCCAGTTTAGAAAAAGGAAGGGTTAGGGATAGTGTTGGTTGAAGTATTTTGCCATTATGGAAAGGTCCGACAAACTTACGTTGCCATTACCGTTTATGTCGGCGTTGGGGTTCCACTTTGCATCGCCTAGATATGTGTTAAAGGCTTTTGCCAGCAGGGACAAGTCTGCGAGGGCACATTTAGCGCGCGCGCCAACACAGGACGCATGCATTTCAAGAAACCACGATTTCAGTGAAGAGAATGACCACAAAACAATCTATTTATTCAAACAACAAACTATTAAACTTAATGTCCTAAGAATACTTGAAAGAGGGCAACATGAAATGGTGAACGTTCACGCTAGGAGCATTGGAAACGTTTGGTTCGGAGTCGTTTTCGAACGGGAATGCATTCAAGCTGCGAACTTTGGTTCCAGCGAAAAAAATGTGTTGCGAGGCCTGAGGCAGAGCATTCCATCAGATACCACATTCGAACCCTTGGAAAACGAGTTTGCAGACCGGGTCATCACAGTCTTGAAGAACGTCTATGATGGAAAAGAGGTTTCCCGGAGTCTTTCTCTTGACATGGAACGTTTGTCGAACTACGCAAGAAGAATCATCGGAGCCGTCTGTTTGATTCCTCTAGGTTATGTTGCATCCTATGGAGGAGTCGCCAGAGCTGCCGGTGGAAGCCCAAGGGCTGTTGGACATGTCATGGCCCTGAACCCTTTCGCGCCACTCTGCCCCTGTCACAGAGTCGTAACTTCGGACTTCACCCTTGGAGGGTATGGAGGCGGATTAGACGTGAAACTCGAGTTTTTGAAACGGGAACAAAGAGGCTATTCCTCCAAGAAGGTAATTGAGGTAGACGGTGGCAAGTTGGAGTTGTTCCCCGTCGAGTTTGTGCTGAACAGATTGAATGAGGGTAAATGTTAATTGAGGTTGACCTCGTAGTAACGTGGCAGGTGCCGTTGCATGGTTAAACGCGGGCTTTACGTTGGAAGGTTTCAGCCTTTCCACTTGGGTCACCTCAGCGCAGTGAAAGCCGTCTTGGAAGACGTTGACGAACTCGTCATCACCGTAGGCAGTGCACAGTACAGCCATACGATGGCTAATCCTTTCACGGCCGGCGAAAGATTGGTGATGGTGCGTAGAGCATTGGAAGAAGCTGGCTTGGATTGCAGGCGAGTTTGGATTGTGCCCGTGCCGGACGTGCACTTGCACATGCTCTGGGTTTCGGCTCTAGAGGGGTACACTCCCAAGTTTGACGCCGTTTACTCTAATGAACCCCTAACGCGAAGGCTTTTCACGGAAGCAGGATACAAGGTGAAGGGAATCAAGTTTTTCGAGAGAAAAATCTACTCTTCTACTGACATCAGAGCGAAAATGGTTAACGGTGAAAGCTGGAAGAAGTTCCTTCCCAAAAGTGTAGCCGATTTCATAACAGAGATAGATGGAATCAGCAGACTCAGAGATTTAGCGAAGAGCGACAAGATTTAACGCAAATCAGTGAATCAAGCGTCCATCAATGACGGACAAAAGTCGGCTTTTCAGAAGCTAATAAACCCTAATTGCAAGCGTTACTGGCAGAAGATCGAAATCTTGTTTCCGACTTGTACATTAAACTTGCTCGCGGCGCTGTCTTGATTCACAGAGATTTCAAGGAGATTGCTGCTTCCGATGATTGCGAGGGGCTGCCGCTTCTTGACTTCACCGTAGGCTTTGCACAGCTTCAAGGTCTGCTTGACTTCTCCTATCTTAAGGCGTGCCTCATCTTTGATTTTCATGGTTTGAAGCTGTTTTGCTGTGAAATTAGTGATTATGTTTCCGAAATCGTCTATGTGAATGACTTGACCTTCAAATGCATCTTTTCTTCGTATGGTTCTCATAAAGCCGGGCGATATCATTTGATGGATTTCCTTTCCGAGGTCGGCGGGGCGTCTGCCGTTTGCAAGGTGTGCTGCTGCGGGCGCAAAGATGTCTCTTCCATGAAAAGTGTTCGAAACGCTTGGCAACATGAATTCTCTGTTTGTTATGCTGTAGATATGCATCTTGCCGCCGATGCTTCTTGCGGCGAGGGCCAGCAGGCCGTTGTCTGGTCCTACGAAGCAGCTTCTTTCTGTCTGCACGATTATGGGTCTTCTTTTTGTTCCGACGCCTGGATCCACGACTGCCGCGTGAACGGTGCCTTCTGGGAAGTAGGGGCAGGCCGAAGCCAAGATATATGCGCCCATCGATATGTTGAACTTGTCAACCTGATGGGTTATGTCGACGATGGTTGCGTTCGGGCTTATGCCGACAATCACCGCTTTCATCTCTGCAGCGTAGGGGTCTCTTGAACCGAAATCCGTTGTCAAAGTAATTATGGGGCGACGCATGTCACTCCTTCTACAGCAGCGGATTAATTAGATTTTCACGGTTAACACGTGCCGACAGCCCGCTCACAGAGATTGACGATGCGCAAAAGTAATATCGAGGGTTCACATCTAAGTGCGAAAACATGAGTTTCGGATCGAGAGTCGCGGCAACAGTGGCCGTCGGTGTAGGTTGGCTGGCTTTCACTCTGCTTTGGCTTGCATTCTACGCTGGCACATTTAACTTTTGGCAGGACCTAGCGATGTTCATCGCCTCAGTAATCGTGGCAATCGGCATCGTCGCAGTAATCTGGATAAAGTGGGCACTTGGCTAACGTTTGAAGACGTGGAAACAGGGAAAAAGCAAAAACAGGCTTTTCTCCACGTCGATTATGAAAGGCATGTAGCCTACAAGGCAGAAAAAGCGAGATTGTGTGCTTTGGCTACGCCACTTCTTGAGAGAGGTTTTTGATTGTTTCGTAGACTGATGTTGCTGCAGCGATGCTTATGACTGCCAGGGAGAACACATACTCTCTTGTTATCACTGGAGGTCTCAAAAAAACTGCCAGCATGACCAGTGAGGTTACGAGAAATATCATGTAGAAGAAGTTTCTAGGGATGAGTATTCTCCTGAACCGAATGAGGTTTTCGAGGATTACCCTGTCCGCAACGTAGCCGTTGAGTTCCTTCTTTATGAGTTTGGCTTCTTCAAGCTTGTTTATGTGGTAAAGCGCGAGCGTTGGACTGCTTAGGTTCAACATCCTTTGGACTTCACGAATCCCAACGGGCTTATCGCTCCTGAGAATGGCCTTGTAGACCTTCAGTGTGAGCCCTCGCAGGACATCTCGCTGTTCACTCACGACTTCTCAGTCTCCACATAAAAAGAACTGCCTCATTTTATTTGGCTATTGCTGTTCAAATCGCTTGTACACGTGTACAAAAACGTAGAATTAAATCATTCGCTTAATATCCGTTATGTTGGTGGCGTGAGTGAACGCAAAGAAAGAACTGTTGACTACATCGCTGCTTGCCATAACTCTTGCTGTAGGGCTCGGAGCATTGAGTTTCGGCCTTTTTTCCGAGACCCCTCCTAACGTTCGCATCGACGTTTTCGCCAAGAAGAACGGGGCGACCAGCGTCTCCTTTCTCCCTCAAGACCAAGTCCTTCTCGAGGCGCAAGTGTCAAACGGCAACGCCTCAACAGCTGGCGCCCCAGTTACCTTCGAGGTTAAATCGCCGAACGGCACGGATTTTCTCGTGCAGACCGCGGCCACGGACGGCCTTGGAACAGCAAACGTCACCTTCCAGATACCATGGCCCCGAATCATTTCCCCCGAAACTACATGGCAACTGGGCACGTGGCAAACACTAGCCACAACCCAAATCTATGGGCAAACAGTTAACGCCACAACAGACTTCGACTGCGAAACCATTACACCTACAATAGACGTGTTCACGGACAAGGGTGGAAAAGGACCGAACGCTCGAGGCGGAACCTTTCTAACCAACGAAACCGTGAACGTCTACATCGAAGTCCGAAACGAATTGAACCAAACAGTGCCTGGTCAGCTGGTAGGTTTTCAAGTCCTAATCTGGGGAGGAGGCAGCTTCACCACCTATGTAAGAACGACGAACGCCTCGGGAATTGCGAGTATAACTAACCCTATCATGCCGGACACTGCCGCTATGTATGAAGACATTGCGACCGCCAATTTCGAGGGTATCGTAATAGTCGACGTCACGACAATCACCGTACGACTTAGCGGCTGAATCAGCTCGCTCTCTTTTTTATGCACTTTAACGTCTATACGTGTTCGTGAAGATGCACTCTTTGAATGGCATCATCATTTCCTCTGAATCATGCGTATCATCGTCAAAATCCACAGGAGCATCCTTGATGAGGATGACGGGAGTTTTCTCCGCAGCCTCGCCCATTAGCAGATGAGCCGCCGACGCTAGATCATCCGCGACCGCATGCCTTGTGATCGTTATCCGTCTCCCGTACAAGTCGATTTTGCCTCTACACTCTCTTATCGGTTTGAACCCCGCAACTGCTAAGGCCAGTCCTATCGTGCCGATTCTGAGGGGAATCAAACCACTGTCAACAACCATTACTGCAACGTGTTTGCCAGTTACGCGTTTGACGTCGCCCCTGAAACACGTAAGCCATTCCTTGAGATGTTCAGGCCATAACACAACCGAACCGAGCGGGGCGTTCTTGTTGTCCATTCCAGCATTAGCCGTTAGAACGTTGTCCTTAAGCGTCAAAACTGCCTTTTCAACGCCTCCGTAAAACCTCTCCGCCTCATGCAGAAGGAGTTCAGCAAACTCGGGTTCCAGCGAATACTTTTTCGCCAGTTCCTTTGCTCTTTCTGAAGGCTTAACCTCGCTCAGTTTCACAATGCAACCTTGCGAGTAAGACACGATTTTCGAAGCGATCGCCAGAACATCATTATTCTCAAGCTCAAGATGCTTCTCTTTCAAGGATTCAAGGATCGTCTCAACGAGGTTTTCACCTTGCTTTACCGCGTGCATCTTGACAGGGTATAGTCGCATTCGTTTTCACCCTCCATGCACGACTGGAACAAAAGCAACTTCGTCTTCATCTCTGATGATTGTATCGAAACGGTCCAAGACGCTTATCTCTTTTCCATTCACGAGCACAAGCATGTTGGTTTTGGGGCCATCACATCCCGCGTCAACCAAGCTACTGCCAAGCTTAGGCATCTTCTCAACGATGATTTTGATGATATCTCTCAATGGGGAAACCCCTTCGAGTTTGAGCTCAAGCTTATCCTTGCCAGAGAGACTTCGAAAAGAACCGATGAACTTCACGCATACAGTCATAGCGTTTCTCCTTGTAAGGTTACAGAACCACTATAATGGACAAGTCGTTGACATTTGTGCCAGTTGGTCCAGTGCAGATGAGGTCGCCCAGCGCAGAGAAAAACCGGTACGAATTGTTCTCTGCCAAGAACTCCCCAGGAGCCAAGCCCATCTTGTTTGCTCTCATCAATGTTTCTCCATCCACGATGGCTCCTGCAGCGTCAGTCGGCCCGTCCAGACCATCTGTGCTAAGAGAGGCCAGCACTGCCCCGCGCAACTCCTTGAGTTTCAAAGCAGCAGCCAGCGCCAACTCCTGATTTCGTCCACCCAACCCTTTTCCAGTAACTGTCACTGTTGTTTCTCCTCCCGCAACTATGGCCGCGGGCTTTTTAACGGGGTTTCCAGAAACTGAAACTTCTCTAGCTATTGACGCCAGCACAATGCCTACCTGTCGGGCTTCCCCCTCCAAAGTGGCCGTCAATAACAGTCTGTTCAAACCAGCAGACCTCAGCTGTGCACAGGCAGCGAGGCTCGAGGATCTGTTGTTTCCCACAACGACATTGTACACTTTTTTGAACGCTTCGTCATCAGCTTTCGGAGTTTCTGCAATAATCCCCCTTTCCCCGTCCGACAAGACTTTCTTAATCGACGCTGGAGCCGAAGCCCACAGACCGTACCTTTTCAAGACTCCCATGGCGTCATTGAATGTTGTAGAGTCCGGAACAGTCGGGCCCGAAGCTATGAAGTCCAATGGGTCGCCGACGACATCGGAGAGGATAAGGTTCAGAACCGTAGCTGGATAAGCCTTCTTTGCCAGCCAGCCGCCCTTGAAGTCTGAAATGTGCTTTCGCACGGTGTTGACCTCGTTTATCGTTGCTCCAGACTTTAGCAGAGCCTCCGTAATTTCCTTCTTGTCGGCAAGAGAAATCCGCCCTCGCGGCAGAGGCATAAGGCTTGAACCACCGCCGGAAACTAGGCAGATAATCAGGTCGTTGCGTTCCGCCTGTTCCACAATGTTCAGCATAGTCCGCGTTCCCTTGATTCCCGCTTCGTCCGGGAACGGATGGCTCGCCCCATGAAGCTTGATTCTCCTTGTCTTGTTCTTAGTCCCATGAGGAACATTAACCAGTCCATCTGTTATGCGCTCACCAAGAATAGTTTCAAGTGCTTCAGCCATCGAGCCGCTTGCTTTGCCGCCACCCACAACGTAGACACTTCCGAATCTCTCCAGATTGAAAGAGTGGTCGCCAACCTTCAGCATTGAGTCATCTAGAACAACATGGAATTTTATCATTTGTTTTGGATCAGCCGCGTTCAACGCAGCCTCAAGGCTTTCAAGAGCCAGCTTCCTCGCTCTTCGGTTGAGCTGAGTACCGCCATTCTCGATGAGCTCTACTTTGTTCTTTATGGCAAGCATCCGAACTCCACGTTGAAGTTTCTCCAAGAGGAATGCGTAAGTGTAATAAGCCAACGCTAATAAAGAATTCCGCACATCAAACTTGGTGACCTCTATGCCGAAACTGAAAATCTACGTAACCCGTCAGCTTCCTGAAAGAGGCTTGAAAAAGATAAAGCAGTACTTCGACACTGAAGTGTGGCCTGACTATTCTCCACCGCCGAAAAAGATGATTATCGACAAGGCCAAGAACGTGGACGCCCTCGTCACTTTGTTGTCGGACAAGATCGACGCTGAGGTCTTCAACGCCGCACCGAAACTGAAGATTGTTTCACAGTTGGCAGTGGGCTTCGACAACATAGACCTGCAAGAAGCCACAAAAAGAGGCATCTACGTCACTAACACGCCTGAAGTGCTGACCGACACCACCGCAGACTTTTCGTGGGCTCTACTCATGGCGGTGGCAAGACGAGTTGTTGAGGCAGACAAGTACGTCCGCACTGGCAAATGGAAGGTAGCGTGGCACCCCGACATGATGACCGGCAGAGACGTGCACGGCGCCACAATAGGCATAGTCGGAGCTGGCAGAATAGGCCACGCGATGGCCAAGAGAGCAACAGGGTTCGACATGAAAATCCTCTTCTACGACGTTGTGCCCAGACCCGAGATTGAAAAAGACTTTGGAGCCAAAAAGGTCAGATTGGAAACGTTATTGAAAGAGGCAGACTTCGTCAGCATCCACGTTCCACTGATGAAAGAAACACACCATCTGATGAACGAGCAGAGACTAAGACTGATGAAGAAAACGGCTTATCTAGTAAACAATTCACGCGGACCAGTTGTTGACGAAAAAGCCCTCTACAAGGCGCTCAAAGAAGGCTGGATCGCCGGCGCCGGATTAGATGTCTTCGAACAGGAGCCAACGCCGTCAGACAACCCACTTCTAAAACTCGACAACATCGTGGTCGCCCCACACATTTCAAGTGCAAGCCTAGAAACGCGCTCACAAATGTCGCAAATGGTGGCAGACAACCTCGTCTCTTTCTTCGAAGGAAGGAGACCGCCCAACCTCGTAAACCAAGATGTGCTGAAACTGCGCCCTCTGTCAAAGCAGATTTAGACACGGATTAATCACAGACCCAACTGCAAATAGTTAAATACCCCCTTTCTTCTTACCTTCAATTTCCTTTCAACACAAGGTGACCCATGTGGACACTATCTTTGCAGACAGAATGAAGACGCTCGGAACCGAAACAGCCTTCGAAGTTCTCGCAAAAGCCAAGGCACTTGAGAAACAGGGGAAAGACATTGTACACCTAGAGATAGGTGAACCAGACTTTGACACTCCAAAGAACATCAAGGACGCCGCTGTCAAAGCCCTGAACGCGGGTTATACGCATTACACGCCATCAGCAGGCATGCCGGAACTTAGACAAGCAGTCGCAGACTACATTTCCAAAACCAGAAAGCTAGACGTGAAACCTGAAGAAGTCGTTGTCACACCTGGCGCAAAGCCCATCATGTTCTTCAGCATCCTAGCACTCGTGAACCCTGGCGACGAGGTCTTGTACCCGAACCCAGGCTTCCCCATATACGAATCGATGATAAACTTCGTCGGTGCAAAACCTGTTCCAATACCACTGAAAGAGGAGAACGATTTCAGCCTTGACACAGAATACGTCAAGAAGATGATTACCAACAAGACGAAGATGATCATAATCAACTCCCCAGAAAACCCCACTGGCGGCATCATAAACCGCGAACAGCTCAAGGTCATAGCAGACAGCCTCACAAACAGAAACGACGTTTTCGTACTTTCAGACGAAATTTACAGCAGGATAATCTACGAAGGCAAAGCCGAAAGCATAACCCAATTCCCAGGGATGAAAGACAAGACGATTCTGCTAGACGGGTTCTCGAAGACCTACGCCATGACCGGATGGAGACTCGGCTACGGAGTGATGAGAAAGGATTTGGCTGAGAAAGTCGCTCAGCTGATGACGAACTCGAATTCGTGCACGAATGCAGCCACCCAGTTAGCCGGCGTCGAAGCCCTGACAGGACCGCAGAAAGAACCTGAAAAGATGGTTGAAGAGTTCAGAAAGAGAAGAGAAGTCATCGTTCCCGGCTTAAACAATATCGAGGGCATAACTTGCAAGAAACCGCACGGGGCGTTCTACGTTTTTCCAAATATCACGGGAACAGGCATGGACTCCAAAAAGCTCGGCGACCATTTGCTTTACAACGCTAGTGTAGCAGTTCTTCCAGGCACATCCTTCGGAAAATACGGCGAAGGCTACCTTCGTCTGTCGTTCGCCAACTCGGTAGAGAACATTAGAAAGGCTCTAGATCGTATAGCAAAGGCTGTTAAGAAACACTAAGCTTCTCTAACCTTCCACTTTTTCTTCAGTCAGAGTCTCAACTATATTCGACGCCCACCGCACCAAATCGTCAGCCTGCTTGAGGGCTTTCTCGCTGTCAACTTCCTCAATCTGCGACAGCTGCTGAAACATCGCCTCAATTTCAACTAGAAACTTCAAGACCGGATCATTAATCGGACCCTGCGTCCTCTCAGCAGTTTCCCTCACGACGATCTCCACGAACGCGGGTTCCCCGAGACTGTAGTAGATAGCGTTCCGAGCTTTCCGGACAGCTTCCAAAACCAAGCTTGGAGCCATGTAAGGCATTTTTCTCGCGGCCTGAAGCTCCGCCTTCGCTTCACGCAGATACCGCAATGCCCAGCCTTTTCTGTAGTCATCCATCATTTCCATTCGCCTTTGGCTAGACCAAAAGACAGAAGCGCCTCAGCATGTTCAAGCGTCCTATGCTCCCTCTTCCGAAGGTTCGCCGCCTTCGCTGTCCGCCTGTTCTGGAGACTCCTCTCGCAGCTGTTTCTGTTCCGATGCAATCGACCTTGTTACGTACCCCGCAATCTGGTTCAGAACCTTCGGCGTGCCTCCCTTCACTAGAATGTGAACGGCACGCTTGTTGTTGTCAAAATCATTAGTGAACTTGCCAGGAAACTTTTTGAGAAGATCCTTGCCCATTCGCTTGATTTGTTCCGTCCGCACGTTTCCCAAATTTCAATATCCTCCGAACATTCTTTGCTACTTCGTTAACTCCAAGAGAAGCAACTTCCAGTTTGAACTGTCATAAAACCCACCATACTAATTTAAGCTTGCCCTACTCAACAATCAAAACCCACTATTTCAACGTAGGTTCGTCCAATTAATTACAATCGCGAATGGATCTAGCCTTCCATCCGCAACTCAAGAACGATGAGGGAGCCCAGGGCAGTTAGTTTAACCCTTCTAACCTCAAACTAAAGAAATCTTGGAAGTTCTCCAGTATTTGTCCAGCAACTTCCTCGACACCCATCTCCTTGACTTCTGCAAAAGCCTTAATCACAGTTGGAATTAAAGCAGGTGTTGTTCTTTTCCCTTCAAAGGGCGCTTTGAAGAAGCGAACAGGTCCATCGGTCTCCGTCAATAGATTAGTCAGCGGCACCCTCTTGACCACGTCTCTTATGTCGTTTGAATAGGCTGCCGGCGGCCCTTCAGTGATGTAATACCCTCTGTCGACAGCTTTGACGAGCGCGCTTATCGGATTGCTAAACCAATGCAACAAGACTCTCTTGAGCTTATAGGAAGGAAGCATGTCTACAATCTGTTCGGTAGTGCCTCGCGAATGAATAATCGCGGGAAGGTCAAGCTTTTCAGCTGAGTGCAGCATCAAATCGAAAACTCTCATTTGTTCATCCCACACTTCCATGTACTTGGAATCCAGCCCTATCTCGCCCACGGCGACAAATGCTCTGTTTCCTTTCTGGGTTGAAATCAACTCCAACACTCGCTGAAGCTCATCTTCTTTCAAACCTCTCACAGTCCACGGATGAATGCCCAGCGCAGCAAAAACCATCCCAGAATGCTTCCCAGCCAATTCAAGAGTTCCTTTACACGTTTTCAGGTCAGTAGAGTTCGAAACCAATGCAACCACATTCGCCTTTCTGGACTCAGCCAAGATGTCATCGACACTTCCTGAATACTCTTCATCCGAAAGATGAACATGTGCATCAACAAACATCATTCTACACTCACTCGAGATTAACACTCGTAGAATGTCCGCATTTATAGATTCCCCCGAAAATGCACACCACGGAACCTGTTCGAAGAAAAAATCATAACAACAACGCGAAGTAGCGCAGAGGTTTAGGCTCTGAAAACTGACGATAAACGTTAAATACGGCTTTTGTCGGAAGTTCTCCGCTTTCTACGCTTTGTTTAAACATCGTTGACATTTTCTTACTCTCCATATTCAACGCAAATAGGACCGTGAAGAATCGCACTTAAAAAGCCCATGTTTAAACTGTTCTACGCATGGACAAAATAACGTTTAAAGTGTATTTATTAAGAAATGTCGAAAGTGCAGAACGGAAAAGAAATAGTTTAATTGTTGTCTTGATGTTTGGTTCTTTTCAATAGGTCTAACAAGCATTCTTTTATGATTCTTGTTTCTTCCGAGATTTCCTTCAAAAGTTGAGTTTGTTCATCTGTTATGTCCTCTTTGAGTTTTCCTATTTGGAGTCTTCTAGCCACCATGACTATCATGAGAACTATGAAAACGGCAATACCAATAACCCCTAAAAGGGATATCCAAGTGTTGAGAACGTCTTTGGAGGAAGTTGATGTGGAAGGAGAGAAATAAAGTTGTTCAAACCACACCATAACCGCTATGATGACTGCTAAAACACCAAAACTTGAGGTGAGACAAATTTGAATGTCTGCTTGATACTCAGAAAGTCTTATCTCAAGCTCTCTATTCTTCTTCGACATGATATCACTTCTTGACAATTTCTTAGGTCTAGCTTATTTAAAAACCTAGATTCACATTATGCAAAAAACCTATTATTTGATGGAAATTGATGGAAACTCACTAAACCGAACGCCGTTCGGTTTGAATAACAAAATTTATGTACCGCCTCTTTAAATTAAGTTATTCGTGTGAGTCCCAAATGACTAGAAAAAAGGAGAAAAATCCATTCGACATTACGCCAAGCAATGTAAGGGCGTACGATGAACAAGTGCGCCGTATGTTAGGAGACCCAAAGGCTAGAATGAGACGTGCTGACGGCAAATACGCTGAGGACGCTTTCAAGGAATTTAAACCCTAACAATAACATACTACTACTAAACCCTCTTTAGCGTGTGCGATTAGATTATTATAGAGCATTATGCATTTTAGTGTCATGAGGGTCAAGATGCCTAAGAAAAATACGCACAAAGTGGAGCAACATTTCGCTAAAAATCCGAAGAGAAGGAAAAAGTAGTCAGCTACGGGAAGCGCGCGCTGATGTAAATGGGCAACGGTAGGGAGGAACGGCGACAAGCACAGGAGTTTTTTATTTGTTGCCCACTATGTGGTTCCGACAGGGAAAAAATGCAATTCGATACCTACAAAAACTATGCGATTTGCGAGAATTGCGGAGGAAAATGGGCTTTTTACCCCACCCTAGGTGAAGCATGGCTTAATCAACCCGCTGATGACGGAACAGGTGCAAACCTAATTGGAAAGACGCTTAAGAGAGAATATTGGCAACGAATGGGACGTGAAATCCGAAAGCGTCTCCCACCACCTCCTCCAGAACGTGACCTTCCCGTGACAATTCTAGAAAAAGAAACAATAGTCAAAGAAATTGTGATGATTCCGTGTTCGTATTGTGGTGGACTAATGCCTCAAACTTCTCTGTTTTGTCCAAATTGCGGAGCAAGAAGGAGACTTCATTAAGCCTAAGCCATGCCGTACAAAAGGCTCTAGTCAAGTTGAAAGAGGAATATTAGAAACAAGTGAAAACTTGGGCTAGGATTCCCAGAGCGGTACTGACACGTGAATAGGGGGACTTACGACTGTTCGCATCGCTATAGGGTGCAATAGGTAGGGGAGTCTTGTCGCTTTGCCGAAAAGAGGCGTTTCTAGGGTTCGTTTGGTTTCGAACTATGATTACTGTTTAAATCATAGTTTAACGCGTTTTCCTTCCATACTAACCATGTTGAAAGATGCATGGTCAAGCGTCCAATAGGTTACTGCTTCGTTCTGTCGCACACTGAAGCACGTGTGTCTTTTTCTTAGGTTTTATGAACATTAAATCCTTGGTTGGGCCATGCATGTTTAATTTCTGTGAAAAGTCGGAACCGATAACCCTAAATACGGCTTCAAATAGTAAAAGGAGCTACGGAGGACTCTTTGTGGTTGATTTAGAGTTGGCTGTAGCCCCAATGCATAGACTGTGCAAAAAGGCGGGAGCTGACAGAGTGAGCGAAGCAGCGGCGAAAGAGCTTGCAAAGGCCCTTGAGGAAATCGGCGTAAAAATCGCCAAAGAAGCCCTTGACTTCGCAATGCATGCGGGAAGGAAAACCATAAAATCTGAGGATATTGAAATCGCAGCTAGAAAAGTCATGGGCAAATAGGCTGTTTTTACGAGCCTCTCCCTTCTTTTTATCAGAGCTGCGGCGAATCCACACAATCGAACATGCCTTAAGAGTGGAAAAGCCTTAAGAACCACGAATCGGACTTCAACTTAGAAGCGGATGCACATGGGCGGAAAGAAGAAGCTTAACCTGAAACAAATGGAGCGAATGCAAGACAAGAAGGACGAGCAGGACAAAAAGAAGAAGGACAAAGCGGGAGCACCGAAGGAAAAAAGAGCCTCAGCGGTTGTTCCACCAGACGCGAAAAATGACAAAATCATTGCGGAAATCAAGAAAATGCACGTTTTGACCCCCTTCGCTGTGGCCACTAGGTACAACATAAGAATAAGCGCCGCTAAGGGTTTCCTAAAAGAGCTACATCAGAACGGCACAATCCAGTTGGTCTCTGGAAGCCACAACATCAAAATATACAAGGCAGACTGAACTATCCACAGTTCACCCCGTTTTCGTCCAGGACCAGCCTGATAGACTGTCGGAAGGCCTGAACCCGTTTGGATTTTCCGAGTAGAATCTACACAGAGGCAGAAGTCAACAAGGCCAGAGAACTTGTTGAAAAAGGGTACAAACACGATTTGAATGCTGAAGGAGGCCCAGCCTTCAAACAGAAAGTGCGAAGATCAATTGAGCTTGTCAATACTGCGGGTTATTATGATTTCTTGAGAACCTACATCCGCATCATAAAGGAGATTGACGGCCTGACACAGCTCAGGCAGGCAGACGCTGCCATATGGGCGAACATGTACGCGGTTGAAAATGACGTCGACGCCGCAAGCCTTTTCGTGCAGAAAGCCAACCAAATGAAGGAGTACTTGGAGGGCAAGCTCTATTACGGTGGAGCCGCCGAGAGACGCTCGGACGAAAAACGCATAGAATTTCTCAAAGCGTTGAAAGCCAAGACTGAGGAAAAACCGGTAAAGCAGGAATGTGAAAGAATCCTAAAACTGTGGAAAGAGGGTTACCTAGTCTATTAGACGCTTTCAACCCTGATTTTTGTTCCACTCTTCACGTTTTTGAACAGTTGAAGGTTCGCAGTTATCTTGCCGAGAATGCTTACAGGACTGTAAGGCTGTGAGTTGCCGTAGAATATGCATATGGCACTTCCCATAGGCCAGAAAGCTATAGTGCCCGTTTCAACCGTGCCCTTGGCTTTTTCTTCACCCATCTTAATCGGCGTTTCAAGGTAGACCTCTTCCTTCCAAAGGGCCGCCCTGCCTTCTATGGGCAGTTTTCTGACTATGAGATCCACAGTCCTAGGCGCCAAGAAGCGAACCAGCTCTCCCTCTGCTTCGCCAACGCCTTCAACCGTGAACTTCACTTTTACGCGGGATATCTCCGCCTTTTCATCACTGGTTTTTTCACTCATTTTTCTTTCCTGCTTTTTTGGATGAACTCTTCCAGAATCTGTTCAAGCGAAGTTGATCCCAAGACTTTGAGCTCATACTTGACTCTGACGGTCGGCTTGTTGATGGCTATGACTCTTCTAAGGTCTATGGGGGTCCCTATAACCACAACATCGCAGGGCGTCCGATCGATAGTTTCCTTGAGCTCTGCAACCTGCTTCTCACTGTAGCCTAGAGCTGGAAGTACAGCACCGAGATGCGTGTACTTTCTGTAAGCCTCTTTTATCGAGCCCACGGCATACGGCCTTGGATCAACCAGCTCGGCTGCGCCGAACTTTTTGGCAAAAACCACGCCAGCTCCGTAAGCCATGCCGCCATGCGTTATCGTGGGACCGTCCTCAATTGCAAGAACCCTCTTTCCTCGGACAGCCTCCGGGTTGTCGGCAGTTATGGGAGAAGCAGCTTCCAACACAGTGGCAGTCGAGTTAACCGCCTTTATGTTTTCCTTAACCTGATTGACCTTCTGCGGATCGGCAGTGTCAACCTTGTTTATGATGATGACGTTTGCCATTCTAAGGTTGGTTTCGCCGGGGTAGTAAGTCAACTCGTTTCCAGCTCTGTGCGGGTCGGCTACGACGACGTTTAGATCGGGCTTGTAGAAGGACATGTCGTTGTTGCCCCCGTCCCACACGACAACGTCAGCTTCTTTCTCGGCTTCTCTCAGGATTTTTTCGTAGTCAACTCCAGCATAGACGATTATCCCGTTGTCTATGTGGGGCTCATACTCCTCTCTTTCCTCAATTGTGCACTTGTACTTGTCCAAATCCGCGTATGTAGCAAAACGCTCGCACACCTGCGTCCTCAAATCCCCGTAGGGCATCGGATGTCTGACGGCCGCAACATCCAAGCCTTTGCTTTTCAAGATCTTTGCTACTTGTCTGGCGGTCTGACTCTTGCCCGACCCCGTTCGTACAGCGCATACTGAGACAACGGGAACTTCAGCCTTCAACATTGTTGTCTTAGGCCCCATCAGACGGAAGTCCGCCCCGTTTGCCAAAACGAGGGAAGCCTTGTGCATGACGTACTCGTGCGAAACGTCGCTGTAAGCAAAGACAACCTGATCAACATTATGCGTTTTTATCAGTTTCGGCAATTCCTCTTCAGGGTATATTGGTATCCCGTCTTGGTACCTTGTGCCAGCCAGCTCAGTTGGGTAACGACGTCCTTCTATGCCAGGTATCTGCGTGGCGGTGAAGGCCACGACTTCATAGGCGTCATTGTTTCTGAAATAAACGTTAAAGTTGTGGAAGTCTCTGCCAGCGGCTCCCATTATTATGACCTTGATGTGTTGCATGATGGAATCCTCCGTTAAAACCCCAAACTTGGGGGTGCAATACTATCTGGACATTCCATATAAACCTTAACGTCTTTGGCCTATTTGACGAGGTGCAGCACGCTGTTGCTTATGAAGTCTATCTGCTCCGCGGTGACCCCTGGATGAACAGGTAGCGAAAACACCTGTGCCGAAGCGTTTTCCGTTTCTGGAAGCCTGTACTTGCCAAACTTGCGGTAATAGGGCATGAGATGTATCGGGTTCACGTAACAGACGAACGCGTCTATCCCCTTCTGCTTCAGTTTTTCAACAAGTCCATCTCTCTTTTCCCTCTTCGCGTTCTTCAACCGAACCGTGTACAAGTAGTAGGAGCATTTGAAACCTTCCAGTTCGGTAGGCAGCTGCAGACTCCTTGCCTTCTCAAGGTTTTCAGAGAGTCTCTTGGCGTTCCGGCGCCTCTTGGCCACGAACTGCGGCAGCTTCTTCAACTGCTCTACACCTATCGCGGCCGCCATTTCGGGCATGTGATAGTTGTGTCCGAGCATTAGGGATTCGTACTTCTTTTTCTCTCCGTGGCTGCGAATATACCTCGGCTTTTCGGCGATTTCGTCGCTGTTCGTTGTCATCATGCCGCCTTCGCCCGTCGTCATGTTCTTGCTTCCGTAGAAGCTCCAACAGGCAGCGTCGGCAAACGCTCCAGGGGGTTTTCCCCTGCAGACGGCTCCGTGAGCCTGCGCCGCGTCCTCGATAATCTTGAGTCCATGTTTGTCTGCGATTTCTCTTATCGGCTGCACGTCAGCGGGCATGCCGTACAGGTCGACTGGCATTATCGCCTTGGTCTTCTTCGTTATAGCCTTCTCGACTGCTCTCGGAGAAACCGTGTAGGTCTCTGGGTTTATGTCCACGAAGACTGGCTTCGCCCTGTTGAAGACCACAACTTCTGCAGTGGCCACAAAAGTGAAGCTGGGCAGAATAACCTCGTCTCCTGCTTTGACACCTGCTGCTGCAAGGGCTGAGTGAAGCGCGGCGGTTCCCGAGTTCATGGCTACTGCGTGCTTTGCCTTCACATACTTTGCAAATGCATTCTCAAACTCCACGACCTTCGGGCCTGCGCCAAGCCCCGAAGTCAGGATGCCGCTCTTCAAGACTTTGACAACAGCATCGATTTCTTCCTTGCCAATCTGTGGAGCGTTAATCGATATCATCGTACCGCTTCGCAAATACTATGCGGATATTATGTTAATAACTGCTATGCCTACCCATCAGCAGGCCGACAATCTCAGAACTTCACAATCCAACGGCAAGACTCTTGACTCTGTCGAGGAACTCTCTCTTTTCTTTCTCGACCTCCGCTATCCTTTTGGATAGAAACTCTAATTCTTCACACATCTCTTCAAGCCATTGTTCCATCGCCAAACTGCACTCTTCGTCGCTCATCTTGGAAAGATATCTCGAAACATCTTCGGGGACATTTCTCCTCAACGAATGCAATGGACAATTGATTTCCTGAAATTTCGAGAAGGGAAAGAAGTGTCTCGTTGTGCGTGGTTCCATCAGCTGCCCAGTGACGCCTGCTGAGATGACTTGTCTAACCGGTATTTCCTTGTCGATAACACTTGCATAGCGCTGCACCCTCCTTTTTCCAATGCGTATTTTCTGATTCTGGAAGACATTGACAAGGATGACTGGCACCAACTCGTAGCCAAGGCTCTTTAACACGAGCCACCGATGCATCCCATCCAAGATGACGTAAGAGGTTTCATCTGCTATTATGGGATACTTCAGCATGCCATCTTTGATTATCTCTTTTCTTAACAGCTCAAGATATAGCGGAGAACCTTTTTCATGTGGCTTGAGCTGGTCCACTCCTAGCAGCACCACTCTGAATCCTGCGTTTTCGGTTTTCAAGACCGTGGAAGCCAAGCAGTTCACCCTCAATGGCTGAAAGCCGGCACTTCTATTTTTTCGGGCTCATATTCAACGAGTCTGCCCGTGAGATACTGTTCATAAGCTGATAGGTCAAGCAGTCCATGCCCGCTGTAGTTCATAGCAATGACCTTCTTTTCGCCCGTCTTCCTGCACCTTAAAGCCTCGTCCACGACGAACTTCAGACTGTGAGCCGTCTCAGGCGCAGCGATCATACCTTCTGTCTGAGCCAACAGTTTCGCAGCCTCAAAAACCTCGCCTTGACCGTAAGCTACTGAACGGGCGTACCCCTTGTGAATCAGGTACGAAATCAACGGAGACATACCGTGGTACCGCAAGCCACCCGCATGAACTGGTGGACAAGCATAATCATGCCCAATCGTCAGCATCTTGATTAGAGGGGTCATCTTGCCCGTGTCTCCATAATCGTAAGTGTAGACTCCCCGAGTAGTGTGTGGAACGGCCTTCGATTCACAGGCCACGAATTCCGTGTCAGTCTTTCCCTTCAACTTGTCTGTCATGAATGGGAAGCAGAAGCCACCGTAGTTAGAGCCGCCGCCTATGCAACCACAAACGACATCTGGCTGCACGTCAATGAGTTCGAATTGTTTCTTTGCCTCCAACCCGATTATCGTCTGGTGCATCAAAACATGGTTCAGGACGGATCCTAGAGAATAGCGAGTGTCTTCATCGGTCAAAGTGTCTTCGATGGCCTCGCTGATGGCGATGCCCAGCGTTCCCGGGTTGTTCGGATTCTCCTTCAGCAGCCTCCTGCCGAAATCTGTTTGATCGCTCGGCGACGGGAACATTTCAGCTCCGTACAACTGCGCCATAGTTCTTCTGCCCGGTTTATTCTGATAGCTCACGCGAACCATGAATATCCGGCATTTCAGCCCGAACAGCGCGGTTGCCAAGGCCAGGGCAGTACCCCATTGTCCAGCCCCAGTTTCGGTCGCTAATCTCTTGATTCCTTGTTTCCGGTTGTAGTATGCCTGTGCAATGGCCGTGTTGGTTTTGTGGCTGCCTGTAGGACTGAAATTCTCGCACTTGAAATAGATTTGGGCCGGGGTGTTGAGGGCTCTCTCGAGTCTTTGGACGCGGCAGAGCGGAGTTGGACGGGGAAGCCTCAAGTAGGCGTCAAGCACTTCATCAGGTATTCTGATGAACCGTTCTTTGGACATTTCTTGTTGTACGAGTTCTTTCGCGAATATTCTTTCAAGGACGCCTGGGTTTATCGGTTCCAACGTTGTCGGGTCCAAAGGCGGAGGCAGAGTCTCAGGAAGGTCTGCCTGAATATTATACCAGGAAGTTGGTATTTCGTCTGGTTCCAACATTGTTACACGATCTCTGTTTTTGCTCATCTTAACCATTTAGTGTTCCTCCTTGTACATTTATGTGCGTATATGCACCTTTATAGTCAAGAAAGATTGCAAGAACATATTTATACTTTATTGCACAAAACTGTACATTAAGGAAAGCGCAACATGTGGAGTAACGTTAAGACCTACTTTGAAGACCATCCTGAAAGACTCAAAGTGACACGCGCCCTGATAGAAAACGGGCTAAGCGTCCGAACCGGAAGAATCTACCTTAATGAAATAGAAATCCCACCGGTGCGAGTTGCCCGTGCCGCAGGAGTAGACAGACGGACAGTGAAAGAGACGCTAAACGCTATTGGAGCCAACCGAGAACTCCGACAGATATTCGAAGGCATTAGATCCGCCGGACACTCTCTCAAAGAAATCGCCAAGCACCTAAGCCTCGGAGTGGTTGAAATAACGCCTGTCAACGCCAAAACACCTGGCATTCTAGCCGATTCAGCCATGATTCTGGCAAAGAATGGCCTGAGTATAAGACAAGCCATCGTGGATGACCCCGAACTTTCGCCAGAACCCAAACTCACATTGATTGTTGAGAAAAAGATTCCTGGAGAACTCATCAGCGAATTACTGAACGTAAAGGGAGTTGCCAAAGTCTCAGTTTACTAGACAGTCACGGCAGTATATGCAAATCATGAGGACGACCACATCTGGTTCTTACTATGTCATCAACGATTTCAAACGTTAGAAACGCGCGCCCTCAACAGAAAGGATAATAGACAACCATAATGGCAGTTTATATATTCATGGCCATGGATGACCGACAATGACAAGAATAGGCGTATACGTATGCCATTGCGGCTTAAACATCGCCGGTGTCGTCGACGTTGAGAAGGTTGCCGAATACGCTAAAACCCTGAAGGATGTCGTCGTGGCCAGACATTACACTTACATGTGCTCTGAACCTGGACAAAGCATGATTCAAGACGACATCAAAGCTAAAAAGCTCGACCGAATCGTCATCGCAACATGCTCGCCTCGAATGCATGAAGAAACGTTCAGGAGAGCAGTTGCAGAAGCTGGACTCAACCCTTACCTAACGGAAATAGTCAACTTGCGAGAGCACGTCTCCTGGGCGCACACTCATGAACCTGAAAAGGCCACGGAGAAAGCTAAGGCGCTCGTTAGAATGGGCGTAGCCCGCGTCAGACTCCTAGAACCGCTGGAAAAACGTAAAGTTGGCGTTGAAAAAAGCGTGCTGGTCGTCGGCGGTGGAATCGCAGGCATACAGACCTCGCTCGACCTAGCCAACGCTGGCTTCAGAGTCTACCTTGTGGAGAAAGCCCCGAGCATCGGCGGCCGAATGGCACAACTGGACAAGACCTTCCCAACTCTGGACTGTAGCGCCTGCATCTTGACGCCAAAAATGGTCGACGTTGCCAAGCACTGTAACATAACCCTGTTGACGAACGCTGAAGTCGCAGATGTGAAAGGCTTTGTGGGCAATTATGAGGTCTCGATACTCATAAAGCCAAGATACGTCGACGCCAAAAAGTGCGTAGGCTGTGAACTGTGCACAGAAGTCTGCCCTGTCAAGGTTCCAGACAGGTTCAACGAAAACATGAGCGAGAAACGCGCGATATACATTTACTCGGCTCACTCAGTACCAAAAATCGCAATCATCAACCCAACGTATTGCCTGAGGCTTAAACTGAATAAGGACGTTTGCGGCAAGTGTCTGGCTGCATGCGAAGCCAAGGCCATTGATTTCAAACAACAGCCCGAAACGATGCAGGTTAAAGTGGGCGGCATAGTGTTGGCTGTGGGCTCCGAAGTCTTTGACGCCTCAAGAATGGCCGAGCTTGGGTACGGACGATTCAAAAATGTCATCTCGAGCATCGAGTTTGAAAGAATATCCGATGCGTCCGGGCCTACAGGTGGAAAGATTGTCTCCCCGAAAGATGGGAAGCCGCCTAGGACGATAGTCTTCATCCAATGTGTGGGTTCACGTGACAAACGTTTTCATGAATATTGCTGCCGGGTCGGATGCATGGTCACTTTGAAACAGGCGATATTGGCGCGCGAGAAAATCCATGAGCCCGTGAGGATATATGTGTGTTACATTGATCTCCGGGCATTCGGGAAGGGCTACGACGAATTCTACAGACGCGCCCGGGACATGGACATAGACTTCATAGCCGGAGTCCCATCCGAAATCCACAACGCCCCAAACGGGTCACTCTACTTCGACGTTTACGACAAGGGTACGAACAAGCTTCTGGAAATACGCCCAGACCTTGTCGTGCTAGGAACGGGGCTTGTCCCGAACAGTGACTTGGCGAAAATCAGCGCCCTCTTTCACGCTTCAAGAAGCGCTGACGGTTTCCTACTCGAAGCACATCCCAAGTTGAGACCTCTTGAAAGCGCCATGGGAGGAGTGTTCCTTGCAGGCGCCTGTCAAGGACCGAAAGACATCCCGGACACCGTGGCACAGGCCAGCGGAGCAGCAGCAAAAGCCATTGACCTATTATCGAGCGGAGAAATCGAGCTTGAACCTCTGAAGGCCGTCGTGGATAAAGACTCATGCAGCGGGTGCAGAATTTGCGAAACCGTTTGTCCATTCGTAGCAATACAGATGAAACCCGAAATCGTGAAAGGTCAAGAGAGGTTCAGAGCCGAGGTCATTGAAGCCATGTGTCAAGGTTGCGGCTTATGCAGCTCAGCCTGCCCAACAGGAGCCATCAAAATACAACAGTACAGCAACAAACAGGTTCTAACGCAGGTACAAGCAGCGCTTGAAGAAGCTTGTGCAGAAGGAGGGAAGTAGTTTGAGCCTTACAGATCTAATGACAATGGCGAAGCCGAACCTTGAAACACGAGACAAAATCCTGTCGAAACTGAAAGGAAGGGAACTCGTGAACTGTTTCCAGTGTCTAAAATGTACCAGCGGGTGCACGGCCCTTAAACTGCTGGAACTCAAACCTCATGAAATAATGAAATTGGTCAACTTGGGCTTTGTCGACGAGCTGCCTTCTTCAGACATAATCTGGACTTGCGTCACCTGCTTGAAATGTGTCCAAAGATGCCCACAGAAGGCGTCACCCTACCACCTAATAATAGCACTCAGAAACTTGGCTGTTGAAAAAGAGGCCAAGGTCCCCGAAACCTACATGAAAATTGTCTCCTCAATCCTTGAAACTGGATTAGCGGAGCCCCCGCAGAAGATTGTGACCAAGAAGATGGAGGCAGTTGACCGCGAGCGTCTGAAACTGCCCAAAATAAGGCCTCCGAAAGAGAGTTTTCAAACCTGCTTTATGAAGGCTATGGAGGAGAAATAGTTGAAAGTCGCGGTTTTCTGGGGCTGCTGTATACAGGCAAACCAATATGCTTACGAAATGTCCGTGCGCGAGACATTTCCACTGCTGAACATTGAACTGGTCGACTTGAGCGAAGTCATATGCTGCGGCGACCCCGTCAAGAGTGTCAACGATTTCGCAGCCAACTTCCTAGCAGTCAGAGTGCTAGCCTTGGCAAACCAGACAGGGCTGAACGATCTCCTCGTTCCGTGTAACCGATGCCACTTCACACTTTCTGAAGCGCAAGAGAATATGAAGAACCCAAAGATCGCCCAGAAAATCCTTGGCTTGCTGAAAGAGGAAAGCTTGGATTACAGTCCCAACATCAAAATATGGCACACAATTGATATGTTGCATGATCTGGTAGGGCTAGAAAAGGTGAAGAAAGCTGTGAAAAAGCCTTTGAAAGATCTTAAGGTCGCTACTCACGTTGGTTGCCAAATAATCCGATACAGCGACTTAGGAAGAGTTGATGATGCGGAGAACCCGCGAAAACTTGACGAGCTAATAAAGGCGCTCGGTGCTGAGACTGTAGATTATGCTGAGAAGCTGGATTGTTGCGGGGCAGCTCTCACGCGCAGCCATCCTGACTCTGCGCTTTCACTTGCAGGTTCGAAGCTTAAGGCTGTGCAAAGCCTGAACGTCGGCGGGATGGTTGTCTCCTGCCCAGATTGTCAACTGATGTTTGACGCTAAGCAGAAGGACGCAGGAACAACCGTGGGAGCGAAACTGAATGTTCCGGTTGTTTACTACACACAGCTACTTGGCCTAGCATTTGGTGTCGACCAGAACAAGCTTGGACTGAATCTGAACCAGAGCCCTGTCGATCAACTCCTATCGAAGATTTCGGCCTAGACGTCCAAACGACTTTTATACAAGGACCTGCAGACCTTCATTTTCAAGGTGAAAAAATGGTAGATTTCGAGTTCACCGAAGAACAAGAGCTTTTCCGCAAGGCAGTCAAAGAATGGGCAGAGAAAAACCTACCGATAGAGAAAGTAAGAGAGATGGACACGAAAGGCGCAATTCCACAATCAATCCTGAAAAGCATGGGCGAAATGGGACTCAACATCATGACCGCACCACAAGAACATGGCGGAACCGGTGCAGACTGGGTCACAGCCTGCATTGCAGCAGAAGAACTTGGCTACGCTGACGTTAGCATCGCTCTCCCAGTGCTCTGGCTCGTAGAATCATCATGGGGCTACGTCGTTGACCGATACGCAACCGAAGCTGTGCGTGACGCTGTTATTCGCAAAGCCATCAAGGGCGACGCTTTCATAGGAATAGGATCCACAGAAGCCAGTGGAGGCTCAGACGTAGCAGCCTTCAAATCAACAGCTAAGAAGCAGGGCAGCGACTGGATACTCAACGGTGAAAAGACCTACATCAGCGGCACAGAAGAAGCAAAAAGATTGGGCGGAGGCTACTTCGTAATTGCAAGAACATCTCCGGCACCACCGGAAGCATCACACCGAGGAATGACGGGCTTCTATGTTCCAATGAACGCGCCGGGAGTAGAGATCAACAAACGCTATGAAGACATGGGAAGAATGGCCATTTCAACCGGCGGCTTCCTTATGACGAACGTAAAGATTCCAGACTCTTACCGCTTGGGCGAAGTTGACAAAGGCTTCTACCTGACTATGGAAGGTTTCGACACCGCACGCATACTCATCGCCTTAGTCTGTGCAGGTGCAGCCAAACGTGCACTTGACATAGGCATGGAATACATAAAAGAACGAAAAGCCTTCGGCAGACCAATAGGCAAGTTCCAAGGAATACAATTCGAAATGGCAGACGATTGGGCGCACCTCGAAGCACTGCGATCTCTGGCATTCCGCACGGCATGGATGATGGACAAGCGCTACAAGGAAAACAAATTCACGCCGCTAGAGGTAACCAAGATGATCGCCGCCTGCAAACTGATAGCGCCACACCTAGCGTTTGACATCTACAAACACGTAATGATATGGCTAGGCGCCTACGGATACACCAAAGAATGCCCGATAGAAATGGGAATGCGAGGCATAATGTCCTACTGCGTCGGCGCTGAAGGTGCAACGAACATCCAAAGAACAGTCATAGCCAGAGAAATGCTCGGAAAAGACTTCATAGCCTACAGGTAGGCTATCCCTTTTTCTTTTTCTGTCTGCAGATTTCTAGAAGCGTACCATTGACGACTATTGAAGCTGTTTCTTTAACGCTTCCTGAAGAGCGGGCAACACCTCGTACAGGTTGCCTACAACGCCATAGTCTGCGATTTCAAATATCGGCGCTTCCGGATCTTTGTTTATTGCAACAATGATTTTTGAGTCGCGTATCCCAGCCACGTGTTGTATTACTCCCGATATTCCGCATGCTATGTAGAGCTTCGGTTTTACCTTATGTCCAGAAAGCCCAACCCATTCCGAGAACCATTTTCTATCCTCGACCAACGGCCGCGAGCATCCTACCTGTCCGCCGAACACTTTTGCAAACTCTTTCAACATAGCCTCGTCCTCCTTCTTCTCCAGCCCTCTTCCGCAGCAGACGAGGTACTCTGCCTCTTCAATTTTCACGTTTGACGTTTCCAGCGGTTTCCTCTCAACCAATTCAGTCATCGGCAATTCAGCCTTTGCTTCCACCTTAATGATTTGCCCGTTCCTTTGCTGCGGGTCCGGTTTATCAAAAGCCCTAGCGGGCACCGTCACTATCTGCGGTTTCGATTTGAAGGTGACCTTTGCTATAGCGTTCCCGCCGTACGTGATTCTTTGACCCACAAGCCTTGCACTCTCATCGACACTTAGCCTAGCGCAGTCGGGTACGCAACCTGCTTCAAGACGCGTGGCCAGCCTAGCCGCCAGCGGTTTTCCATTCCTCGTAGAACCGATAAGCAGTATTTCAGGTCGGTGTTCCGTAGCGAGGTTTTGTAGTACGCCCAAGTAGGCCTCGGCTTGGAATCGCTCGAATGCGGGGTTGTCAATCAGGTACACCTTGTCTGCTCCGTACTTGAGCAGTTCCTCAGCCCTTTTCTGAATGTTGCTGCCGATGAGGACGGCGTCGACTTCGGTCCGCAGCTTGTCTGCCAGTTCTCTTCCTTTGCCGAGCATTTCCAATGTGAGGTCGTAAGCCTCGGAGAAAACCATAATGCCCTTGTGTTCACCCATGTTGTTCACCTTCCGATGATGCCCTCCTGTATTAGTGCCTTGGCGAGTTTCTCAGCGATTTCCTGAACCGTTTCACCCGTAATCTTTATTTTCTTACGCTCAGACTTGGGTGCAAGCGCTTCAATTACTTGGATCTTCGGACTTAGTTTTTCCTTTGGAATGTTCAAATCGGCTAAGGACCACGGGACTATCTCTTTTTTGGAGGCTTTCATTATCATCATAAGCGAAGGAATTCGAGGTTGGTTTATTTCACGCGTAACTGTGACCAGCGCCGGCATTTTCGACTTAATCGTTTCATTGGCGTCTTCAACAGCTCTTTCTCCGACAATCACGTCATTCTCTGCGGCGAGCTTCTTTACAGAAGTTATCTGAGGAAGGTTCAACAGTTCTCCTAGCCTTGGACCGACGAGCCCTGAAAAGCTGTCTAGGGAAGCTTCGCCGCAGAGGATAAGGTCGTATCCTCCGATTTTCTTGACAGCCTCAGCAAGAACATACGAGGTGCCAGAAGTGTCCATTTCCTGCACAGAAGGATCGTTGATAACGTAGGCCTTGTCAGCACCCATCGCCAAAGCCTCTCGCAAGATGGCTTTCGGGTCTTCGGAGCTTATCGTCAGCGTGAACAGTTCTACGCCACCAATCTTCTCCTTGATTCTTATGGCCTCTTCTAAGGCATTCTTGTCAAAATCGCTCATTTTCTTAGGCGCGCCGGCCGTGATTAGCTGTCTTGTGTTGGGGTCGACCTTCAGTTGTGACACATCCACAGCCTGCTTCAGACATACGATTATGCGTTTCAAATTGTTCTACCTCTGATCGTTAGCGGGATTGACGAACTAGAAATTTAGCACTTGTAATAAAGAGTTTCGCCTCGTATCAGATTATTCGCAAATTCGACATTCGAGGTTCTCGCGGGGACAGAATCTGATCAGAGTCTTTGACAAGAAAACCTTTAAAAACCAACATTGCCGTTGCATATTGTCGGAACCATGAACCTGGCTTTGAATGGGTCGATGTGATACATGACGACTGAAGTTATCCAGAAGATACTAAAGCCAAATTCGATTGCATTGATAGGCGCCTCAAGAGAACCTAAGAAGTTGGGACATATCACACTGAGGAATCTCATCGAAGGCGGGTTTAAGGGAAGGATTTTCCCGATTAATCCTGAGGCTGGCGAAGTCCTTGGTCTGCAGGCTTACCAGAGCGTCTCCAAGGTCCCTGAGGAAATTGACCTGGCTCTCATAGCTGTGCCTGCCGCTCTTGTGCCAAAAGTAATTGAAGAGTGCGGTCAGAAAGACGTCAAAGCAGCTATCATCATCTCAGCGGGGTTCAGGGAAGTGGGACCCCAAGGCGAAGCTTGTGAACAGGAAACGGTCAGAGCAGCCCAGAAAGGCGGCATGAGAATTCTGGGGCCCAACTGCCTTGGAGTGATTAACGCTTCCGAAAACCTGGACGCAACGATTTCAAGAGTGGTGGACCCGAAGAAACTCAAGAGTGGAAACATCGCATTCGTCTCCCAGAGTGGTGCCTTTGGCGCTTCCCTGTATTCTTGGGCGCAGGGGAGAGGGATAGGATTCGACAAACTCATCAGTTTCGGCAACATGTGCGACATCGATGAATCGGACATGTTTGAGTACTTGGCAACCGATGAGAAGACCAAGGTCATCGTCATGTACATGGAAGGCGTGAAAGATGGAAGAAAATTCCTGAAGACAGCCAGCCGAGTTTCTTTGGTCAAGCCTATAGTCATCATGAAGATAGGCAGAAGCAGCAGAGGCTCGAAAGCAGCTAAATCTCACACTGGTGCACTCACGGGTTCGAACGCCATTTATGATGCCGCTTTCAAACAGTCTGGCGTCATAAGAGCGGCCAACACTTCGGAGATGTTCGACTTCGCTAAAGCCTTTGCCACGCAACCGCTGCTCAGGGGGAACAAAATGGTCATAGTTACAAACGCTGGCGGCCCCGGCGTGGCGGCGACAGACGCTTGTGAAGAGGAAGGATTGGAACTCGCCGAAATCGACGAGAACACCAGGAAGAGTGTGAGAGCGCTTATTCCGTCCTTTGCAAGTGCACTGAATCCGATTGACACTACTCCACAGGTGAGCCCAAGGGTTAGTGGAGAAATCTTCAAGATTCTCCTAAGTGACAAGAGAATCGACGGGGCGATATCGATACTGGTGGGATCTAAGCCGAGAGAGTACGCTGAAGAAGTCGTCAACGCACACGCTGGCGTCGCGCAAACGTACGACAAGCCGATTGTGCTTTCTTGGACGGTGGACAAATCTGCTGAAGATCTAGTTATAAGACTTGAAGAAAAAGGCGTGCCCGTTTACGAAACGCCTGAAAGGGCTGTGAAATCAATGGCAGCCCTCTGGAGATACAAGGCATTTCTGGAAAAACACCCCTTAGTAGTCCGGCCAAGAATATTCTAGACTGAGACCCGCAGATAATATCTGTGTGTTGTCGAGGCGGACGAGAGAGAACAGCGAAATATCGAAGGAGTAGGAGGCTTTTGTCCAGAATAGATTTTTATATTCTTGGCAGGGTTTTAGAGGGGGATATGAAAGCGGAGAGTTGGTCATGGAACGTTTCAAGGTCATGTTGACTGACAGGATTGACAAGGCTGGAATGGAAATTCTGGAGAAGGTCGCTGATTTGAAATTTTCGTCGGCACTTTCGGAGGAGGTTCTGGCTCAGGAGGCGAAAGATGTCGACGGGATGGTTGTCAGGGTTCCGGCGGTCATAACTAGGAAAATCCTAGAGAGTGCTAAGAAGTTGAAAGTGATAGGCAGGTTCGGTGTTGGATATGACAATATCGATGTTGCTACTGCAACTGAGAAGGGAATTGTTGTCACATACACTCCCGGCGCTAACACTCTATCCGTTGCCGAATATGCTGTGGGACTTATGTTTGTCTTGGCCAAACAGATAGTCCAGGCTGATAAGGCTCTTAGAGAGCATAGATGGGTGATGAGGCTAGACTATGCTGGGGTTGAGCTGGCGGGAAAGACATTAGGAATCGTCGGTCTGGGTGAGATAGGCGCCGAAGTTGCCAGGCTTTCGAAGCCGTTGGACATGCGCGTGCTCTACTGGTCGCGTACCAGAAAAGAAGACAAAGAAGAGAAGCTGGGAATGGAGTACGTGCCTTTCACAGATGAAGACAAAAACAAAGGGCTCCGGGTGCCTGAAAAACTATTGGCCGAGTCCGATTTTATCTCGCTGCACTCAGCCTTGACGGAGCAGACTAGGGGACTCATCGGAAAGAAGGAAATCGCTGCGATGAAGAAAGGCGCGTTCTTCGTTAACACGGCCAGAGGAGAGCTCGTGGACGAACAGGAATTGTACAATGCACTTAAGGATGGAAGACTTGCTGGTGCAGGGTTAGACGTTTTTATGAAGGAGCCGCCATATGACAGCCCCTTGTTGACTTTACCGAACGTTATAGTTGGTCCCCACGTAGCGGCGCTGGCCAAGGATGCCATGAGGAGGGTCAGCATCTGGGTTGCTGAGGACATCGTCAGAGTCCTGCGACATGAAAGGCCGTTGCACCCTGCCAACCCGCAGGTACTGGATCGAATAAGATAAAAGCTGTTATAGATTCCGAGCGATTCTTGTTTGCGACATTAGCTAAGTGCGAGTTCAAAAGTTCTGGTTGCTACTCTTCCTTGACAGGTTTTATTGCTTCGGGGGGTATGTAGAGAAATATTTCCTTTTTTTCGGTTGAACGTGACATAGTGCAGAATTTATGTGTGGTGACGATGAGTTGGGCGTCTCCTACGTTGACTTTGTGATCGGTCACTGATCCTCTGTAGTCTCGTGAGACGACTTCTCCTTGTACGACGTTGTCGTTGCAGGTTGGTTCGGACTCGTACATGGCAATCTCATTGTATCTCACGAGGACTTGGGACACGTCTTTGGGGAAAACGTCGCAGTCATACTTGCAGATGAGTTCTGTGCCTATTTCTGGCAGTTGGAGTCTCGCGGTCTTTTTCTTTTCGTCAATCATTTTCACTTTTGCTTTAAGGATATTTGCCCTTCCGATGAACTCTGCTGCGAAGGTGCATTTGGGTTCTTCATAAAGCTCTCTTGGTTGTGCCTCTTGTACGATTTTGCCGTCTTTCATCAGTATGATGCGGTCGGATATGACGAAGGCTTCTTCTTGGTCGTGTGTGACGTAGACGGCTGTGACTCCAATTCTCTTCAGAAGAACGTGAAGTTCTCCGCGCATCCTTTCGCGCACTTTTCTGTCCAAGTTGCTTAGGGGTTCGTCCAAGAGAAGGACTTTGGGTTCGTAGGCGATGTTCCTTGCGAGGGCTACACGCTGCTGCTGTCCACCGCTCAGCTGAGCAGGGTACCTGCCCTCAAGCCCGCTGAGGCCAACTGTCTCTAGCGCGGACTTGACCCGTTTATCGATTTCATCCTTCTTGAATTTTCGAACTTTCAAACCGTAAGAAACATTTTCACGGACTTTCATGTGAGGCCAAAGCGCATAACTCTGGAAAACCAGTCCGAGGAGCCGCTTTTCGGGTGAGAGGAATATTTTTTTCTTGGGCGACGTGATAATTGTGCCGTCCAGCAGTATTTCTCCGTCATCAATGTCCTCGAGCCCAGCTATGGCTCTGAGAAGCGTTGTTTTTCCGCAACCGCTCGGGCCTAACAACGAGAGAATTTCCCCTTCTTTAACATGAAATGAGACGTCGTTGACGGCCATGACTCTTCCGTACTTTTTTACTACGTCTTTTACTTCTATTTTTTCCATGGTGCTACAATACTCCCATTTGTGAGCAATCGGTTTTAACCTTTCGGTGATCTCGCTTTTCGTCGGCTTGACACGTACTGTATCAGACTCGGTATAGAAAGCGCGATCATAATGAATATGCTTAGAAAAACGGAGGCAGCAGCCACTAGATTTATCGCTAGTGCGTGCTGGGACTGAAGTTGCAGTAGAAGTGTCATGAAGACTATTGAGTTGCCCGTTGCGAGTAGAACGACTGCGCCGAGCTCCCTCAGAGAGTTTACGAAGGCGTAGACGAAGCTGTTGAGCATCCCTCTTCTCATGAGGGGCAAGACGATCTTGTAAAAGGTTCTTCCCCATGATGCACCAGATACTCTTGATGATTCCTCCAGTTCGTCTGATATCTGTATTAGACTGCCGGAAACCATCCTTACGCTGTAGGGAAGTCTGATGAAGACGAGGGCTGCTATCAATGGCCAGATTGTCCCGTAGAGGAAGTTTACTACTGGGAGAAGAAGGAACGTCCAGTATAGGGCTAAGCCGTAAACGATTCCCGGAATAGCCATTGGTATGCTGGATATCACGTCCACGACTCGGGCGCCTTTGACCTTGCTTTTCAGAGCTGCATAGGAAAGAAATGCGGCTAACACGGTGCCGATTAGTGCTGATACCACGCCTAGGACGACGCTGTTGACTATTGAGGTATAGAAAAGTGGAAGGGCCAGGGCATTTATGTAGTTCGACCACGTGAACGAGAATTGAATAATGCCTCCGGCAGCTGAGAGGAACGGTGTGAGTGACATCAGAATCAGAGTGCCATACGGAAGTAAGAAGGAAAAGAACATTATCAAGAAGCAAATCCCCAAAGCCACGTACTTCCATCCGCGGAGTTTGTGTACTGTTTCGCGTGCCGCCTTTCCAGTCACAACAACAAACTTGAACGCATTGCGCGTCACGTAGATGTATATGCCGACTATCACAAGGCTCATGATCGTAAACAGTACACTGTATATGGCGGCATCCCCATACCTCGCAGGCTGGGATTCAGAAATTGAATAGTATACTTGAGTCGCCAGAGTGTCTATGCCCGCATACCTGCCAAGCATGTACGGGTAATCAAAGTTTGTAAGCCCTATTATCATCAGGAGCAGAAAAGCTGAGAGTATAGAAGGTATTAGAACAGGAATGGTGACTCTGAAAAGTGTTTTCAGAACACCGTTGCCAGAGACCCTTGAAGCTTCCTCTAATGCGGGGTTCATGGACTTGACAGCTGGCTCTATTGTGAGATACGCGAGGGGAATTCCTCCAGTCCCGATGGCGAATATCAGGCCCGGCATAGTGAAGATGTTGAAGAGCGTCCCTATTCCTGTCAATTGGTGGAACAATATGTTTACGATTCCAGTCTGTGGGCTGAAAAGGTACATCCAAGCAAACGCCTTCACGAGAAAAGGCATGGTTAACGGAAGGATTGGCAGCAGCTCCAGCACACGCTTTCCTGGAACGTCCGTTCTGATTATGATCCACGCGTAGATGGTTGCAAGCACCGTCGCAAACACACCGCCTCCTATTGCGAAAACAAGTGTGTTGACCAAAAGGGAACCCGTTTGAGAAGAGGTCATAATTTGCCTGAAGGTTTGCCACGTGAGGCTGGGACCACCCAGCTGGAAAAATGCGCTGCCGTAGACGAGATAGAAGATGGGTATTATGAAAATGATTAGAAAAAGAAAAGAGAGGATTATAGGTATCTGTGAGCCTTTCATCTGCGCTTACCCAAATATCGACGTGAAGGTATCGCCCCATTTCGTGGGGTTTACGTAGTAGTCTGGATTGTTGAAGGCAGCTGCTACTATTGAGGTCCCCGGTGGCAACACTCCTGCTAGTATCGTGAATCCTGCTATGGCCGCACAGCTCGGTACTCTGCCTGTGTTAGCTATTGAGTATTGTCCTGAACCTGATGCGAACCAGTTGAGAAACAGCTTTGCAAAGTTTGGATGAGTGGCATTGGCGCAGAGAGCGCAAGGCACCGGCAGAGAAGTGACAGGCGGAATCCAAGCTATCGAAACATTCACCGGCGGAGTCTGAGCTTTGCCGGCCAAGTAATCATTTATCAACCCGATTCCGATTGAGGCTTGCCCTGATGCAACGTCCGTGAACGAGTCTCCAGCGCTTGTGGTCTTGATCGGATTGTTGGCTGCGATTCCATGCATTAGCGTCGTCCAGCTTGCATTGCCCAGAATTGGATACAGATGAGCGAACACAGAGCCTGCAACGTTAAGCGTCTTGGGAGAGTCTATGACTATTTTGCCGTTCCACATTGAGTTGGTCAGGTTCTGCCAGTCTGTAGGCACTTGGGACGGCGATACTAGGACAGTGTTGTAGATTACTACGATTGGCAGGCCGAAACCGATTGTCCACAGGCCGTTTGAATCATAGGTTCCTGTTGAGTAGTTCATGAGATTTATCATTGGGTTTGTGTAGTTTTGCGCAACCCCAGCTAATAACGCCGATTCCATGCTTCCTAGGGTGTCGATTAGCAGATCAGCAGTGACGTGACCGGCCATGTACTCGGACAAAGCCGAAGTTGCTATGTCACTAGGAGACTTACCGACGTAGTGTATCATGCCTGAAGCCCAAGGATATTGAGCTACGAAAGCAGGTTGCACCCATTGAACGAAGTCTGTAGTATCCATTACGCCGTAGATTGTCAGCGATCCTTCCTGATACGCCTTCTCTTCTAGTGTTGTTGGCGTGTAGGTTGTCGTAGATGTGGTTGGTCTCAGCCATCCATAGCCAGCGATGGCCGCAACGACTATCACTAGAATTATCAATGCAACGACTATTGTGCTTATTCCACGCTTCATTTTTATCACTGATTGAGAGTTACTATCATAGCGTTTATATGCTTTTTTAATAAAATCGACACGACACAGGCAAATGTTCGGAGGGCTTCATTCAGATTGAGCAGTGTTCCACCAGAACACACATGAACGGAATTGCCCACTTGCCGGGCTCGCAGTCAAGTGTTTTTTGTCCTTAGACGCGCTCAGCTGAACACTCTGGAGAGAAACTTCAATCTGGGCGAACTGTTCTTAAGATGCTCAAGCGAGTTTCTTGGATGGTAATCGATTTGGCCGAGGGAGATGTAAAGGAAAGTGAACATGCTCTTCAAAGATTCGATGTTGAAAGTCGAGCTATTGTTTTTGAGTACTCAAACCGTGATTTTTTTGAGTGTTCAAAATCATGCAGAAGCATTCATTCTTTTCGTTCGCAAAGCCTGAATACTCTGTCTAACTTTGATTTATAACGAAGCTATATCGTGCGCGGCGCGCGATGCTCGAAAAAGAAAAATAGTTGAGGTTGTTTAGATTTTGGTCGAGCTAAATGAAGACGTCTCTCCGTGATTGTTTTAAGATATCTGCTGGCAATGGCAAACATCGTGTCGATTTAACTGCGGTTATCTCAGGTGAAGATATTACTGTGATTATCAGTGGGGGTGAGAAGCCGCACGTAGGAGCCGTCGCCATTGCTGTCCCTCGTCTGGGCATAAGAGATTCTGGAAAGATTAGCTCGACATCTTCTGTTTTCACTCTCTCGGGGCACAAGGATGACGAGATTGCAAGGCCCGTCTCGGAGAGAATAGCCAAGAACCTGAATCGTGTGACGGTTGTTGTAGCTGGAGTCCATGTGGATAAGGCTCACAGTCGAGACATTGAACTGTTGTTGTCAAATTCCATGAAATGCACACAGAAGTTGTTAGCGAAATTTGGGGCGTAGCCACTGACACCTATGCATTTCGGAAAAAGAGCGGCTTCAAGAAAAGGGGGGGCAGAGATGTTGAAGCCAATACTACAGCGTGTCAAAAAAATGGCTTGGTGGAACCAGATTTTGAAACTAGGAATTGCTGTTCAATTGCTTGGCAGGCTGTTCGCCTTTCCATCTGGCATATAATTTGTGGTCGACATTAAATACATCCAAAACTTTTCCTACTACGTGATCCACGAGATCGTCTAAAGTACTGGGTTTATAGTAGTAGGCGGGCATTGCAGGCAATATTACTGCTCCCGCTTTCGCCAGACTAAGCATGTTCCTTAGATGTATGACGTTCAAAGGTGTTTCTCTAGGAACCAATACAAGCCGTCTCTTTTCCTTTAGTGTAACGTCAGCAGCCCTTAATAGCAAGTTGTCTGCATAACCGCATGCGATTCCAGCAATTGTCTTCATACTGCAAGGAATGACTACCATCCCCTGACTTCGAAAACCCCCACTTGCAATTGGTGATTCTAAATTCTTTATGTCATGAACTCTCGTTGCCAGACTTAACACATCGCTAACTTCCAAATCTGTCTCATTTTCAATAATTCCTGCTGCTGCATTCGTCACAACAAGGTCTGTTTTGATATTCTTCTTTCTTAATACCTGAAGAAACCGAATCCCATAAATTACTCCGCTTGCCCCTGACAGGCCGACTATCAACCTCATCATGAATCACCGAGAGCGCGCGCATATTACATATGTGAACGAACATCACTCGCATGGGATTGGTTTTACGGCTTCCGGAGGTATGTGAAGATATACTTCTTTCTTTTTTGTGGACCTTGCTAGACTGCAGAATCTGTGGGTGGTGACAACAAGATTTGCGTTTCCCACCCGCACTTTGTGATCAGTTATCGACCCTCTGTATTCACGAGAAGTCACTTCTACTTCAAACACGTTCTCACGGAAATCAGGCTTGGACTCATACAAACCCATCTCATTGTGTCTCACGAGGATTAGAGATAAATCCTTGGGAAATTCTTTGCATTCATATTTGCACATAAGGTCACTACCCAAATCTGGCACGTTAATCCTAGCAGTTGCTCTTCTTTCGTCTAATTCCACTAGTCGTGCCTTGAGCATGTTTGCTCTCCCTATGAATTCCGCCACAAACATGTTGACGGGGTCCTCGTATATCGTCTCGGGTGTTCCAACCTGCATTATCTTGCCTTCCTTCATGACTATAACTCGGTCAGATATTACGAAAGCTTCTTCCTGGTCGTGCGTCACATATAAGGCAGTAATTCCTATTCTTTTCAATAGACCCTTAAGCTCGCCTCTCATGCGCTCTCGCTCCTTCAGGTCTAGATTGCTCAATGGTTCGTCAAGGAGCAATACTTTGGGCTCGTAGGCAAGATTTCTTGCCACAGCTACCCTTTGCTGTTGTCCTCCGCTTAGCTGAGAGGGATACCTGTGCTCGAGCCCAGATAGATTCACAAGCTCCAATGCACGGGCCACACTATTCGCGATTTCCTTTTTATTGCGTTTCCCGCCTTCCACGCCGAAAGCTACGTTTTTATAAACTGTCATATGTGGCCATAGTGCGTAGCTCTGAAAGATTAGTCCAAGGTGTCGCTTCTCAGGGGACACAAATATTTTTTTCTTGGGAGAAGTCACAACTTCACCATCGAGGAGAATTTCTCCCTCTTCAATGGTGTCAAGACCAGCAATCGACCTCAAGACCGTGGTCTTTCCACAACCACTAGGGCCTAATAAGGATAGAACTTCCCCTTCGGCCACACCGAACGACACATGGTTTACTGCTTCGAGTTTTCCGAATCGTTTTACTTCATCTTTTACTTCTATTTTATCCATACTCACGTCTTCTCCAAAGGTTCTTTCCGACGAGAGGCAATTACTCTATTACCCCAAGACATTAGGCGCTGGAATAATGGTACCAGCAACAGTACTAACATTATCATAACGCAAAGCATCACCGAGGCTGCAGCTACAATTCCTAAAGCACTTGCATGCTGAGAATAAAGGTTCAGAAGAAGCGAAGTAAGCACTATGGTTCCAGGCGTCACTAGCAAGATGACCGCACCAAGCTCCCTGAGAGAATTTATGAAAGTGTACTCAAAACTGTTCAATAATCCCGATTTCAAAAGAGGCAAAATTACCCTTCTTAAAGATCTAAGCCTTGAAGCCCCGGCGACTCTAGCAGCTGCCTCCAAGTCATCAGATATCTGCATAAGGCTTCCCGAAATCATTCTTACTGAGTAAGGAAGCCTAATGACGACAAGGGCCATCACCAAGGGCCATACTGTCCCATACAAGAGATCAGATATCCCGGGAAGGAAAAGAAAAGTCCAGAAAAGAGCTAATCCGTAGATTATTCCAGGAAAAGCCAAGGGAATCGCGCTTATGTACTCTATCAAACGGGCGCCTCTGACTCTGCTTTTCAAGGCGGCATATGCCAACAAAGCCGCTAATAAAGTGGCAATCACGGCACTTGCAAACCCTAAAACAACAGTGTTAGTCACTGCATTGAAGAACATTGGCAGATTCAATGCTTTCACATAGTTGTCGATGCTCCATGTCACTATCACATTATGGCCGTAAACGGTATAGGAAGATGCCAAAGACATCAGGACAAGCCCTCCAAAAGGAAGGATGAAACCAAGGAACAAAACAGTGAAACAAACTGCGAAAGCGAAATGCTTCCACTTACCCAACTTGTACAACGTCGGTCGCGGAGCCTTTCCAGTTACAACGACAAACTTGTAGGCTTTGCGCGTGAAGTAAAGATAGAAAGTAATCGCGGCTAAGGTCATTACTAGGTAAATTATGCCTATCGCTGCGGCTTGCCCGTAGGCCGGCGGTAATTGATGGAAAAGAAGGTAATAAACTTCTGTTGCCAGAGTCTTGATGTTGTTGCCCCCGAGCATCAAAGGGTAGTCGAAATTTCCTAGGCCAAAGACTGTTACAAGCACGAAAGCTGACAACATTGCAGGCAAGATGACTGGAAAAGTCACCCTGAAAAGAGTCTTCAATACTCCTTTTCCTGCAATCCTCGAAGCTTCTTCCAATGATGGATCTACTGACATTATTACGGGTTTCAAAGTTAGATACACAATCGGTATCGCTCCCAGACTCATAGCAAATATCAAGCCTTCGAATGTATAGATGTTAAAGGGTCCATCTAGACCTGTGATACTCTCGAAGGCTATGTTGCCCAAGCCGATCTGCGGACTGAATACTAGTATCCATGAAAAGGCTTTGACCAAGAACGGCATTGTCAATGGGAGAACTGACAACGTATCAAACAGGCGCTTCCCAGGAATGTCCGTTCTAACAATGATCCAAGTATAAACCGTTCCAACCAGAATTGCAACTGCGGCATTTCCCAACGCAAGCAAGAGTGTGGTAGACAAAAGAGAAGCAGTTTGTTGAGACGTGATTGTGTTCAAGAATTGCGGAAATGTGAGGCTAACACCTCCTACTTTTAGATAGAAGCTACCAATCATAAGGTAAGCAACGGGCAAAATGACGATCATTAAAAAAAAGGCAGATAGTAGAGGCAGCCATGGAACCTTCAAGTGTTTCTACCCGAATATGCTTCTGAACAGCGTGCTCCAATTTCCAGGATTTGCGACGAAGTCGGGGTTGTTTGAATCAGCTACAACTATGTTCATACCTGTCGGTACAAGGCCTTTGAGCAAAGTGTCTTTGGCTATGGCAGGATTAAGCGGTATCCTTCCGGTTCGTGCCAAGGCATACTGTCCATCTGCTGAAGCTAGCCACTGCAGGAACAGTTTTGCCATGTTGGGATGGGGAGCGTTCTTTGCCAAGACTCCGATTACGGTGAAGGCTGTAGCGGGCTCAATCCAAGTTACATTTATAGGTGTTCCGGGTGACATTCCTAGGAAGTCATTTACGAATATCAGTGATATGCTTGCTTCGCCAAGAGCAAGCTTGCTGAATGCGTCACTGGAACTCTCGGTGAGCACGGGGTGATTAGCTGCAATGCTCTGCATGAAGGATGTCCAACTGGCATTGCCCATTGTTGGATATAGGTGAGCAAAGAGTGCGGCTGTGACTTGCAGTACTGCGGGATCCTCCATCGCTATTTTATGGTCCCATTTTGGATCACCGAGGCCTTGGTAACTTGTCGGCACCTCAGATGCATTGACCAAATTGGTATTGTATGCTATACATATCGGGAGGCTGTATGTTGGCCCCCAAGAACCTTGAGGGTCATAGGTGCCATTTGGGTAGGCCATTAGTGCGATCATTGGATTTATCCAATTCTCTGCAGCCCCAGCTTGAATTGCCGTGTATGTGACAGGAAATCCATTAACAGCCACGTCCATTGTGACATGTCCAGCTGTGTATTCTGTGGTCATGCGTGACGACACGTCTTGTGCATCTAAGCCCACAAAACTCGTCTGAGCCCAAGGATACACTTTGAGAAAGGCGGGCTTCATTACGGATTCAAAGTCCGGAGCATCCATTGAACTATAGATCGTCACTGTACCTTCCGTTTTTGCCAAGTCCTCCAACGATTCCTCAATAGTGATTGTTTTTTCGGGGATAGGTCGTATCCATCCGTAGATAGCAACGCCGGCAATTATCACTATTAGAACAATCGCAATCGCGTTTACCATACTTACTTTCATAATAGATCACGGTTTTTTTCTTTATTGTCTTATTTGACTCATTAACAGTCTCATGTCTATGCTAATATGTCTTTCGAGCATAGTTGGAATATGTTGAAGGAAATTGGAAACTTCTCAGATTGAAACAAGACCTTTTGTATAAGGAGCTGAGGCTGTGTCATTACCGAAAACTATAAAGCGCCAAAATGTATGAAGGTACGCCAAAGTAAAGAAGGAATCATCATGAAAGTAGTTGTTGTTGGGGGAGGTTTTGCTGGCTGTGGCGCAGCAATGGCAGCAGCAAAGGCTGGGGCTACAGTCACTCTGATCGAGAGGACAGATATGCTCCTTGGCTGCGGTCTAGATGCAGGTATATTCAGAGTTAAGGGCAGATTCACGGCTGCCGAGGAATTGAAAGCAATGGGGGGAGGAGACATATTTGAAGTGCTTGAATCCCTCTTGGTAAAACTGCCTCCTCGGCCTAAGGGCCCATACTCGGATATCTATGAGTACGCAGATATCTATGAAGTGACAACAAGCGAACTTAGAGTGAAAGATCTTTTGGAAAGAGCAGGCGTAAAGATACACCTGAAAACTCGTGCTATGGATGTAAAAAAAGATGGGAATCGGATTGATGCGGTCGTCCTTCGCGGGTTTGGAGGCACGCATGATGAAATTGAAAAGGGCGACGTGTTCGTGGATTCTTCAGGCACTGCTGGCGGTGTCGAATTCTGCAGAAAATACGGCAAAGGATGCATGATGTGCATGATGAGATGCCCCGCATTTGGAGACCGGATAAGCATAGCTACGAAGGCCGGTGCTCCAGAGCTTATGCGGTACAGAGAAGATGGGACTCCGGGAGCTCTCACGTCGTGCGTGGTGTTGAACAAAGACACGGTCGATCCGGAGTTTAGAGCAGAGCTAGCGGAAAAAGGCATAATTGTGAAGCCTCTGCCCAATGAAGCAGTGGATCCTAAGAGGGCTACAATGTTGACTAATACGAACTTGCCGAGTGGTCACGGTGTAGACAACGTGAACAACTTGACAATAATAGATATAGGGCATGCGATCAAATTGCAGGGCTCAGTGTATTTCCCCCTTGAAAAGCTACGCATGATACCCGAGTTCAAGAATGCACGCCTCATCAGCCCGCTTGCAGGAGACTGGAACGCAATAAGATATGTATCAATGACCCTTAGAGACGACGCATTGAAGGTCGACGGTTTCACAAACCTCTATTGCGCAGGAGAAAAATCAGGTGCACAGGTTGGAGTCACTGAGGCAGTTGTATCAGGTTATCTAGCTGGACACAATGCGGCCAGAACCGCTCTGGGAAAAGCCCCCCTCGTACTGCCAAGAAGTACAGCGATTGGAGACTTTGTAGCGTTTGTTAACGAGCAGATGCGAAAGGGAAAAGTGAAGGTTGGATACTCTTTCCAAGGTGGACCTTACCTCAAGAGAATGGAAGAACTAGGCTTCTTCACCAAAGATGTAAACACTATAAAGGCACGCGTGGAGAAAGCAGGAGTAACCGGGGTTTTCGCACTAAAACCATAACGCGTTTGCACGGCCTCAAAATCGAAAAAAGGGATACATGGAGCGTCTTCTAGCCCACCCTGCTCCTCAATTCTTTTCCTGTCTTTCCAGTTTAGCAGTTCCGCACATCACGCGAACAAAGGCAATGTCGACACCAAAAGCTTTTTATGAAAATGACTGCACCACGCTGCATGACCTAAAATGGACAAGAACCGAATCAGATTTGGTGTAATAGGCTGCGGGCAAGTTGCTCAGCTAAGCCATCTTCCGAGCATTGCTGCACTACCACAGGCTGAATTGAAAGCTATTTGTGATGTCCGTGAAAGTGTTTCCAAAAGAGTGGGAGAAATCTTTCACGTCAAACACTATGTAGATTATCACAAAATGATCGAAGAAGCGGACTTGGATGCCATTTCGATTTGCACACCTGAATCTTCTCACGTTCCTGTAGCCGTGGAAATTCTTGGCAAAGGGATCAACACCCTCTGTGAAAAACCCATTTCCAACTCAATCACTCAGGCTGAACGACTAGTTCAATTCGAGAAGAAGTCTAAAGCAAAGGTAATGATTGCGTACATGATGAGGTACGATCCAGGCGTCAAATTTGTTGAAAATATGCTTACAAAAAAGGAAATAGGCAAACCGTACGTAGCAAATCTGACATGGTTCATCTCGGACCACATACCACTAGGTGGAAAGAGCGTATTTGACAGAGAACTTGAAAACGTTTGCCCGAACTATGCGACCAGCAAAGAGCTGATAAGCGCACCGGCTGAGGCTGAGAGTCCACCTGACGTCATTCCATTGTACTACATCTTGGGATATGGCTGTCATCTGATAAATCTGCTTCGAGGTCTCCTAGGCGAGGTAAAAGAAGTAGTTTCAGCCTATATTCGTGAAAGGAGAGACACTTTCGTCACTCTTAGCCATGTGGGAGGCTGCGTTTCAAACATTGTAATGACAGATGGCCAGCGATGCGATTGGAAAGAACAGCTTCAAGTGCAATGCGATAACGGAGCTGTCGAACTGGAAATTCCGTTGCTTTACAAGAGGGGTTCGGCAAGGGTGAAAGTCCACAAGAATGACGGGACATTTGCGCCCAGTCTGCCCTACACCTACAGATACACAGAAGAATACAAGGACTTCATACATCGCGCCCAGAACGGCATCGCTTTCAAGACTGACGCGACTGACGGACTGCAAGATCTGAAGATCATTCGCAAGGTAATTGACATGTCCCAAGAAAAGAGAGTGAGTTAAGCAAACAGAAGAATGCGGTTTTCTCTTTTCTTCACAAGCGTTTCCTGAAATTCACCTGGAACTTCAGGTTTCTTCTAATATCGTCGTTGCCCATAGACTTCTGAAGCCCGCGAAATCGAAATCTGGCAAAAGTCTACTCCACTTTGCTTGAATAGACACGCGCCTTTTCAAACCGTCCCCGATTCGATCCTTTCCTCAGTGAATGGCTGCATGTTTCAAAAAGAGTAGGTGTCCCCTTCCTTCAGCATTACAACCTTGATTTTTGATCTCGCCTCTACCTTTTCCTTGAACGGAGCTGGATCATAGTAGACCCCTTTCTCCCAAACATGCATCGGAAGGGCAATTTCAGGTTTGATTGCCAACGCAGCGTCTGCTGCTTCAGGCGCATCCATGGTGTAATAACCTCCCCCGGCGGGCAGCAAAGCTAAGTCAACATGTCCGAGCTGTTCCATTTCGGGAATAAAATCCGTGTCTCCAGCGTGATAAATTGTCTTGTTCTCGACCTTTACAAGGTAGCCGAATCCAAACCCTTTCGCGTGACACGGGACTCCGGGGGATCTGAAGCGTTTGTTATTGTAAGCGTCGACCACTTTGACCGACACTTGATCGATGGTAATCTCTTCTCCAGATTTGGGAATTCTGACTTCTCTGCCTATTTTTGAGGCAACGTCTTGAGGAGCAATAATCACAGTGCCGGCTTCTCGAATAAGCTCGATTTTGGGTAGGTCGCAGTGGTCATAATGAGAATGCGTAACAAGTACAATGTCAGCTTTTTCAACATATTCTCCTTTGTACGGGTCAATATAGATGACTTTTCCTCCGCCTTGAATTTCGAAGCTAGCATGACCTAACCATTTGACAAGGATGCCCATACGAACACCACCTTCCCTCTACAAATCTTCCTTATTTATCCTTAACGGTCAGACCCTGCCAGCACTTCCACTTCGCAGGCCAAGTAGGATTTTTTGCCTCCATCAACAAACAAATTACGAGACACGTGCGCACAAACTCTGAAACAGAGTTTTTGTCGTACTCCTTAGCGAGAAGGCAGGTCATGATTTCTCTTCTTAGAAGTTTCTAGCACCTTCAACAAAAGAAATAATCAGAACATCCACCCTAATCGGCTCAAACAAAGTATTGGCAAGAAAAGGACTACTTGACACTAATTTGTTTGACAGTGTTTTTTACATCATCATAGGACCGCCAATCTCGCTTCCCTTTGCTTTCGCTAACGGAGATGTGTTTGCTATTGGTTCTTCCGATTTAGTTGTCGTTGCTTACCTAGCTCTTGCTGGAATCTTGGGTTTGTGTACAGCAAGGTCTTTTGCTTATTACAGCATCAATCTCATCACGCCAGCAAGGGCGACTCAGTTGAACAGTGCACAGCTTATTTTTGCATCGCTTTTAGTGTGATTGTATTGCAGGAGAGCATGACTCTGATGATGGTGGCGGGCGCCATCCCGATTTTTCTCGTCATGTTCTTTGCATGTTATGGTGAGCCAACAGTTGAAAAGAGAACTTGACTCGGAATGGAAGCAGGATTTACGGCATAATTGCCAGTATGGTTTCCGGATTGTTTTATGGCGCACCTCACACTTTTATGAAGCTAGGAGTTCAATCATCGCATTCAACAGTCATAGCTCTAGCAATCTCGTATATCTGTACAGTCGTGTTCTAATTGGCTATCGATCGAACATATCGCCCACTGCAGGTCGACTTTAATGAAGCATTAAATAGCGCAGTAGAGGAACATCATACCGTGAAGGACGTAACCAAACAAATGCTGAAGTTACAGCTAGGAAACATACGCCTTCGTGGCACGCCTACCAAGGGGATAATCGCTGCTTGAGTAAGAGTTTGAGCAAGAGACAGGAAACAAGGAAATCAGTGGAACAAGGTAACTTGAAGGTTAGTACAACCATTGACCTCGCAAAGGCTGCCCTGCTGGTGATTGACATGCAAAACGACTTTTGCGACAAGAGAGGCCTTAGCGCCTCAACCGGTCGTCCGCTTGACCCTATCAGAAAAATCATACCAAACACACTAAAGCTCGTGCAAGCTTTTCGAAAGTCCACAAGACCTGTGATTTATTTAGCTCAGATTTACGAACCTGACGGTGTTGATTCTCCTTTTTCAAGACATAAAATTCAGCCAGGGTTAGCACTGACTCGAGGAAACGTTGTAATAGCAGCGCGAGGAAGTTGGGGGGCAGCAATCATAGACGAATTGAAACCCAAACCAGACGAGTACATAGTCGAAAAACGTCGTTTTAGCGGTTTCTACAACACTGACCTTGATACAATACTCAGATGCCGAGAAATAGAAACAATTGTAGTCACGGGATGTGTAACTTACGTTTGCGTAGAGCACACTGTTAGAGATGCGTTTGTCAGAGACTTTGATGTAATCGTTGCGGGCGACGCGGTTGCAGGTTGGAACGATGAGCTGCATCGGAACTCACTGAAAAGTATGTCTTGGTCCTCCGCCGCAATTGTAACAACCAAGAAGATTCTGAAGATGATTGAGAACCTGCAAATCTGCAGAAATCGAAAAGTCTAGCGAGCCTTTATCAACGAGACTTATGCTGGTGAAAATGTGTTCCGTTATGGTGGGTATATAGGGAAATTACTCAGAGTAAATCTATCCAAGAACGAAGTGAAGATTGAAAATCTACGAGAAGAATTGGCTGAAGAATATCTCGGCGGAAGAGGTTTCGGGGTGAGAATACTTCTTAACGAAGTGGGATCGAAAATCGATCCATTTGACCCGAAGAACAAAGTGATATTAGCAACGGGTCCACTCACTGGAACAACAACTCCGAGCGCACCTAAATACACTCTCACAACCAAATCTCCACTGACTGGCATTTTGCTGCAAAGTTCGGCATCGGGTTACTTTGCACCAGAGCTAAAATTCGCAGGTTATGATTGTGTGGTTATTGAGGGGCGAGCAGAACAGCCCAGTTACTTGTGGATAAACGAAGGCAATGTTGAGATCAAGGAAGCCCCTTGGTTATGGGGCTTGACCACGGATGTTGCTCAAAGACTGCTAAAGGAAGTAACAGATTCAAGGGCACAGATTGCCTGCATAGGACCTGCAGGTGAACATCTTGTAAGATATGCAGGCATAATATGTGACTGGAGAGCACTTGCACGCGGAGGGGCAGGGGCAGTGCTCGGCTCGAAGAGGCTTAAAGCCATAGCAGTTCGCGGTGAAGGAAAGGAATTGAGAATTTCAAACAGTAAAGAGTTTAATGAAACAGTGGACCAAGTTTATGAAATCATTCGCAAAGACCCTCTAACAAGCGAAATCTACCCGAAATACGGAACCACCCATACCATGCAGGCTATCAACGCCGCGGGAATGTATCCGACAAAGAACTTCCAAGAGGCGATATTCAAGGGTGCGGAGAGAACTTCTCCTGAAGCTCTCAGAAACAAGATGTTCTTGCGAAGCAAGTCTTGTTATAGGTGTCCAATTGCATGCACCAAGATTAGTGCGGTCAAAGACGGCCCATATGCGGGAGCAACTACGCGAGGGCCAGAATATGAGACCCTATGGGCATTTAGCGCACAATGCGCCAATGACTCTTTGGAAGCTGTGATAGCCGCTAACGAACTATGTGATCGGATGGGCATTGATACCATCTCGGCGGGTAATGTAATAGGGTTTGCCATGGAATGCTTTGAAAAGGGATTGATTACCAAAGAAGATACTGGCGGCGCCGAGCTAAGTTTTGGAAATGCAGCATCTATGCTTGAACTAATCAGAAAGATAGCTTACAGAAAGGGAATAGGGAACACATTAGCTGAAGGGGTTAGGCTTGCCTCACAGCGAATAGGGAAAGACTCGGAAAGGTTTGCCATGCATGTCAAAGGTATGGAACTCCCAGCCTATGATCCAAGAGGTGCCTGGGGAATGGGACTCGCGTATGCCACTGCAAACAGAGGGGGATGCCATCTTACTGCATGGACAATTTCTACAGAAGTCTACTCAGGTAGATACGAACGTTTTTCCATAGAAGAAAAAGCCAAAATCGTGAAAGAAGAACAAGACGTAAGGGCAGCAGTTGCATGCACAGGACTGTGCATTTTCGCCGTCAAAGCGATGCCACTTCAAACACGCTCGAAAATAATATCTAGCCTAGTATCATCTGTCACAGGAATTGAATTGTCAAATGGCGGGTTTTTGGAAATCGGTCGAAGAGTGTATGATCTTGAAAGGCTATACAATGTGAATGCAGGCATTTCAAGAAAGGATGACACTCTGCCTGCCAGGATATTCGAGGAATCTGTGCCAGAAGGCCCAGCAAAGGGACAAGTCATCAAACGCCAAGATTTTGAGAAAATGCTAGATGAATACTATTCATTGCGAGAGTGGAGCAAAAACGGCATACCCAAGGGGCAGAAATAGGAAATTGAATTTGTTGAGATGAACGCCAGTTAGTTACCGTTTCATCAGGTCCTATTCTTGTGCGTCGTACAAACCAAGCTTCTCCAGATTCTTGGCAACATCAGCCAGTCCTAACTCTAGGAGCTTCTTCTTACATGGAATTCCTGTTTTGACATCCCAACCGTGTAGTGTGTAGTACTCGTCTAGCATGGCCTCATACTTCTTTCTATTGAGCACCTGACCCTTGTAGGGCCCGTTTGGGTAGGGCTCCTCAAATTCCCGCCACGGTGGAATATCATCTTTTCTTCTAGCACCTTCCCTAGCTATGAACGCTCGTTCAACGTTGTAGACTCTCTCACCCGCTCTGACCAAGTCTTCAGCATTTGTTTTGACACCTGTAGCGGCAGAGAAAAGCTCGGCCCATATTTCTGCATCTAAGAAGTGAGCGCCCAGCCATGGACTTTGAAACTTACAAGTCTCAAACATGTCTGCCAGTGCAGCGTTGCTCTCGTAGAATATTACTCCAGCAGCTTTGTTCTCGTATGACAATGGGTCAGGATTGAAACCGAATTTCTTTGCGTCTTCCGGGCTCATATCTCGTTCAGCGTGATAGGCTCCTCTCAGATGATCTGGACCTCTTGTTGATGTCGATTGCGCCAAAGAGTGGCCAACAATGGATCTGATAGGTTCATGCTGCTCTAGATTCTTATTGGTGAGAACATACTTTTCTGCACCTCTTCCTATCTTCCTGGCAGCCTTCACCTCGCCTTCAGCTAGTATGTCTCCAAAACCCTGGCGCTTAGAAATCATCTCAACAAGTCTTATTACGGCTTCTCCGTCACCCCATCGCAATGGAAATCCAACATCCTTCTCAGAGATTATACCTTTTTCATAAAGCTCCATTGCAAAGCTTATAATTCGGCCTCCCGAGTCACAATCCAAGCCAAACCTGTCTGAGAGCTGTGAAGCTCTAAGCACTGAAAGAAGGTCTGTGTTAGCAGGTGCAGAGCCGAATGAGGCAAGATGTTCGTATTCAGGGCCTTCTCCCGTCATTCCCTTGTAAGGTCCGTCGGTGATGCGGAAGAAAGGCGTGCAACACCAAGGACACGACTGGCAACCCCGCATCTTGACAAAGTACTTTTCAAAAAAATACTTTGGGTCTAGCTTCTCTGCCTCTTCAAAGTATCCTGACTGCTGATGTTTCGTAGCCATCATAGAAGCGTTATTGTGTCGATACCAAATTTGGCCATATGTTCCTCCTTGTGGGGAAAGCGCCCCAAAAACATATTTCCAATCTTCAAGTGTGGCCCTTGCTTTTTTTGCAGCTTCCAAGAATCTTTCTGGCTCAGCAATCTTGATTCCTTTACTCCCTCTCACTGCAATCGCTTTTAGATTCTTTGCACCGAGCACTGCTCCTGTCCCTGTACGTCCAGCTGCGTGTTTAAGTCCTGTTCTAACGTTGGCGATACGAACTAGGTTTTCTCCGGCTTGTCCTATGCAGGCTGTTTGGACATCTTCATCTTTGAGCTCTTCTCTTATTCTCTGCTGAGTTTCCCAAGTGTCCAAGCCCCATAGATGCTTTGCATCTCTGAGCTCGACGCCCTCGTCGCAGAGCCACAAGTACAAAGGCTTTTCAGCCTTCCCCCAGATTACGATGTGATCGTACCCTGCGTACTTTAACTCGGGTGCCCAATGACCACCAGAATTGGAGTCACCGAGGAATCCTAGTGGGGACTTCGTCGTCACATTGAATCTGCCCGCTCCGGCGGCTAGTGTTCCAGTCAGAGGACCTGAACCGAAAATTATACGGTTGTCCGGATCAAACGCGTCTGTCTTTGCTTTGACCTCATCGAACAATATCTTAACGTTTATTCCTCTTCCGCCGATGAATTTAGTTCTAAGCTCTTCAGGCAATGGTTGCTCAACTATTTTTTCCGCAGAAAGGTCAACTCTCAAGATCTTTCCAGCCCAACCATACATGTTAGTTCTCATCCCAGCACTTACACATAGAAATCTCAATAACTGAGCACACTGATATAAACCGACTGTTCAGTGGTTCACTATTTCACGCCTCGTTAGCTGGATCAGATTTACTCTAGCGCGCTAGACGGATTTTTTGATTTCGGGAAGTGGGTTCAATTCTGTTGAAATATCTCGAAAAGATTTAAATAACGTCCAATCTTAGTCCCACTACACTAGGAAGGTAACAATGCCTCAAAGAATTCTGGTTATCGACCCCGAAAAGTGCACGGGTTGCAGAACATGTGAACTTGCTTGCAGTTTCAAGCATGAAAAAGAGTTCAATCCTGCGAAGTCCAGAATCCACATCCTAAAGTGGGAAGAAGCGGGGTTAGATGTGCCAATGGTCTGTCAACAATGTGAATCACCTATCTGCCTAACAGTATGTCCAGTAAAAGCTGTAGCAAGAGACGACAAAACTGGTGCTATGCTGATAAACTACGACATCTGCATCGGCTGCAGAATGTGCGTAATGGCATGCCCCTTCGGAGCGCCCTCGATAGACGAGGAAAGCAGGAAGACGATAAAATGCGACCTCTGCGATGGAGATCCAGAATGCGTCAAATTCTGTCCGACAGGAGCTATCGACTACGTGAAGTCTACAAAAGCCACATTCAGGAAAAAGAGAGTAGCTGCTGAGCGATTCGGAGAACTGATAAGGAAATTTGCGACTCCGTGACTGGCAGTTTTCGAGAATTGACTTTTGGCTCTCTAGGCTGCTTTAACCTCTCGTTGCTGCGCGCGCTTTTTGTCGTGTTCATTGTGCGCACGGTCAAAATCTACCTCCGTGACAGACTCTACCCGCCTTCAATAAAAGGAATAATCAGAACATGATCTCCAGGTTTAACAATTGTTTTCATGGCTTCATTTGGCGCGATGATTGCACCATTGACGGAGACCACTACACCTGAACCTAGGGTATTTGTTCTTGGTTCGATAAGGGCTTCTTTGAGTTCGCAACCAATTGTTTCTGTCAGGTCAATGAGTAATTTTCCAAGAGGTGCATCCTCTGATATGGTGATTTCAAATTCCTTCTGGCCAGCTATTCGTCCCAGGCCGCCCGCAAACCTAATCCGCACTTTTGACATTGCAATCATTGTGGTGCATCATTTTTTTGGCGTACGAGTTTTCTAATTCACTTGCAATGTCTGCGCAACCCAGACGCTCTAACACTTGTCTTGTCGGGATGCCATCCTTGCTCCATCCCATTGCATCATAATATTCATCTAACATTATGTCCAAGTTCACCACATGTCCAGCAGAAGGGCCACTAGCCAGTGGCTCTTTGAGCAGTCTGTAGGGAAGTGTATCATGCTTTCTTGATAATCCTTCCCGGACATTGAAAGCCCGCTCTACACAATTGATTCTATCTCCTACTGTCTTCAGTTCGGCGATTTTGTAGTCGATGCCTGTGACGGTGTTGAGCATTTTCATTGCCAACTCGATAGGAACCTCTTCTCCAAAATGGTGAAATGTGCAGACCATTAGAGAGTCGCTCAATATTCTGGCCTCAGCGTACTCTTTCACTAATGCTCCTTTTCCCTTCTCTTCAAATCTGTTTCCTGATGACATTTCTGTCGCAGCCGTTCTCCCCAACGAATGATGACAACCGCCCCTGTTACTTGCTGCGTATCCAAGACCCATGCCCTTCACTCCTCTAGGGTCGTACCCTGCTATTTCCAAGCCTTTGACATGCATTGCGAATTTTTCAGACCCTTGACTTATATGCTTCGATGCTGCCTTGACGCCGTCAGCCAGCATGTTGCCTAAACCTTGACGAGAAGCTATTTGCTTCACTAGGTCAATCATGCCCTCGTAATTGCCAAATTTAAGTTCAATCCCGCCTGTCTGCTCTTTGTTCAGCAAGCCTTTTTCATAACATTCCATAGCAAATCCAATGGTATTTCCGACAGATATCGTGTCGAGACCGAATTCATCACATAATGTGTGAGCATATATGACAGCTTCAAATGAGGTATTTCCGCATTGAGGACCAAAAGCCCATATAGTTTCATACTGCGGTCCCCTCGATGTTGTCTCCTCATATGGGCCACCTTTGACAGATGTTACCTTTATGCAAGCAAGCGGGCAACCCCCACATGACACGCTTTTTTCAACAAATTTGCCCATTATGTGTTCCGCAGAAAAATCTTCTGCTGCTTCAAATACTCCCTGCTGATAGTTTCGTGTCGGAAGCATGCCGAACGAGTTGTTATGCTCTACGACCCCTAATGTTCCAAAGGCTCTGAAATTCTTTCGTTTAGTCTTGAAAGTCGAATAAATGTCGCCTAATATGCTCTTAAAAGCATCAATATCACGAACGATAACATCACCACTACCGATAACTGCAACCGCTTTCAAGTTCTTCGAACCCATCACCGCGCCAGACCCACCCCTTGCGGCTCGTGTTTTGTCATTAAGAATTGAAGCAACCTTAACAAGTCGTTCTCCTGCCGGACCAATACAAGCAACCTCTCCCATGCCGCCCAGCTTGTCTTTGATCATTTCTTGGGTCTGATGTGTAGTAAGTCCCGCCAGATGGCTTGCATCTTCAAATTTGACTTCTCCATCCCATATTGTAATGTAGACCGGTTTCTCGGCTCTCCCTCCTATGACGATCCCATCATACCCAGCAAACTTCAGCTCCGAACCCAAGTTCCCGCCACATATACTCTCCAGATATATGCCTGTAAGTGGCGACTTCGTTACGACGGCAAATCGACTACTTCCAGTTCCTCTTGTTCCCGTCAAAGGCCCGGTAAGAAATATGAGCTTGTTTTCCGGACTCATCGGGTCGACGCCACGCTCAACGACGTCAAACAGCATTCGGGCGCCCAAGCCTCTTCCGCCAATAAACTTCCGAGACCAGTCTGAGTTCAAGTCCTCCTCTCTGAATTTCTTCTTGCCTAAATCAATGTTCAAGATTTTTCCTACATAACCCCCGTAAGCAAACATTCAATTACCCCCTACGCGATCTGTCAATATTTTCTTTACCGACCCAGTTCTTGCTCTTTGTGCTACTCCTTCTTCGGTCGTGAGCTCTAATGCGCCCTCCGGACACGCCTTGATGCATTCAGGATCACCTTGGCATAGATCACATATTACCGCAGTTTTCTTCTTATCGTGAATTGTGATGCTGCCGAAGTTACACGCCAAAACGCACCAGCCACAACCATTGCATTTTCTCTCGTCAACCATTATGACGCTTGTTGCTTCAGATTTCTTCAACGCATCCCGCGGACACGCGATTATGCATGGAGCATCTTCACAGAGTTGACACGCAACCGCCATTTGTGACGTTAGACCTAGTCGGACAAGTCGTATCCTGGATTTCTTGGGGTTATATGATTTCTCTTTGATTTCAGAACACGCATATTCACAGATCAAACAGCCGCTGCACTTTGTTGGATCCGTCACTATGAACTTCCGTTTGTTAGTATTTGTAGACATGTCTAAGCACCCGTTTCCAATTTTGGGTACTGGAAAGAGCGAAAAAGCCCTAATATACTTGTCGTTCTAGTGCTTAGAAAAAGCTATGAATTGATCATTTTCAATTGTCGTGAATCTGGATATGATTCTCGTTAGCTATTGACTCACCGCCTATCTTGACCATTCTTATGTAATATATATGGCAAACCAACCAAAACGTTATATACGCTCAGATTAGAATCCGCTCGCTATTGGTTATTGGAAGTGTGGAGCTAATGGTCAAAGACATGAGGACTTACATCGAGGCTTTGAAGAAGGCCGACGAGATACTGACAATTGACAAGGAAGTAGATCCTAAGACTAATTTGGCTGGGCTTGCTTGGCAGGCAGAAAATAAGCTTCAGAAGGCTACGCTATTCAAGAGATTAAAGGGATACCCACGCTGGACGGCTGTGAGCTACATTAATGGAAGCAGGAAAAGAATAGCGATAGGCTTGGGAACCACCGAAGAGATGTATACAAGAGACCTAATAAGATCTTTAGACAAACGCATAAAATGCAAGCTTGTGCAAGATGGACCGGTCAAGGAAAAAATCCTGAAACAAGATCAAGCTGACTTGGGAAAAATACCAATCCATGTACACTCAAGCTGCGATCCAGCTCCGTACATAGGTAACATGTGTATCGTCAAGGATCCTGAAACTGGAATCAGAAATCTTTCCGTACACAGATGCCAAGTTAAAAGCAAGAACAAAACTGGAATCTACATTGCTGCTAGCAGACACATGGATATGATTTACAAAAAATACGAAAATAAGAACAAACCAATGCCTATCGCTATTGTTGTCGGACATCATCCTGCATATTATGTGGCTGCCTGTTGGACTACTAGCTTTGGAATAGATGAGTTGGAGATTGCGGGCGCTCTGCTTGGTGAACCAGTGGAACTCGTCAAATGCGAGACAATAGACATTGAAGTGCCCGCGCAAGCTGAACTCGTGATCGAGGGAGAGATACCCCCACACGTTAGGGAAGAGGAAGGCCCATTCGGTGAACACCATGGCCTTTGCCATGGAGGAAAAGGCCTTAACCCAATAATAAATGTCAAATCAATAAGTATGCGACATGATGCCATATACTACGCTCTTCAAGGTGGAAGACCCGTCTCAGAATCTCAAATACTGGACGCGGTGCCACAAGAAATCACCTTGTATAATAGGCTTAAAGATGTTCTTGGATATATCGACTTGAGAAATGTGGTCATACCGCCATTCGCAGGCGGAAGCCACATTGTAGTAATTCAGATGGTACCTGAAGCTGAAGGATATGCAAGAACTGCATTGATGGCTGCCCTGTCCAGTCCGTATGTACACATGAAAATTGCCATAGCCGTCGATGAGGATGTTGATCCTACCGACCCAAAGGATTTATGGTGGTCAATCTCGACGAGAGTCAACCCTCAACGAGATGTCTTTATCGTGCCAGAAACGTTCGGGCATCCGCTGGATGTATCCCTTGAGCCAATAGGCAACAAAATGGTCTTGGGATCAAAAATGGGAATAGATGCGACGAAAGGCCCAAAAACAAAACCCGAAGACAGGGCCCTTTTTGATAGAATTAGTCCCAAGGGAGTGGAAAAAGTGAACATCGCAGATTACGTGAAAAAGGTTTCACACACGGCAGATACGAAGAACATAATCTGATTAACAAAGCCCTTCAAGCACAGGCAGGCATGCCGCGCGTCGATACGGACTAGTATCGTTTAACGCCAGTCTGGGGTTGGCTCATCCTCTGTTACGGGTGCCTTCAGTCTGAGTTTCCACTCCCCGCCCTTCGCTCTTTGTAAGCAGTCGGTGCAGATGCAGTATCTTCTCAGGTATTTCCACTGTTTTGAGCTGGTCCAGTTTTTGAGCGGTTGGTAACGCTGCTGTTCAGTTTCAGGAAGGATCTTGGTGCAGACGACACATTCGACAACTCCTTCTGAGGGAATGATCGTGCATGTCTCGCATGGCCTGCATTCTTTCAAGTATCTTCCGCATGAGAAACAAGCTTCAGTTTTGTATTTTGCCAACTGAGCCACCTTCCAATATTCTGCCATTAATATCTCGAGTGTCCCCAGAAGCGCTCGTGTATCTTCATGAATGGTTGAACGCCGGCTTTTTCCACCATTTTTTCAGCTTCTTCTTGAGCTTTTTCCATCACTTTTACTTCATCTACCGTCTTTACCTTCCGATGCTCCATCAAGACTTTTCCGTCAACCATCACGGTGTCCACATCGTGCCCTGACGCTTCGAACACTATTCTGTCCCATTCGGTAAAGATTGGAACCAGGTGCGGTTTGAACATGTCTACTAGTATTATGTCCGCCTTCTTGCCCGGTTCAAGCGAGCCTATTTGCTTGTCCAGTCCAAAGGCTTTAGCGCCGTCTATCGTCACCATCTCGATGAGTTTGCCGGGGGGCATCACGTTAGGATCTTTAAAGCGCACCATCTGAAGCCACTGTGCACCTCTCATTACCATGAACTGATCGAAGGGAGGATTGGTTGTAGCGGCCGGCGCATCTGATCCAAGTGAGACGCTGGCGCCTGCGTCAATCAGTTCGGGAGCGGGGCAGTACTGTCCTATGGCGTTTATCGCGTAGGGGCAGTGAGACGCGTGTGCCCCGGTTTTTTTCAAAATCAGTATCTCTTCTTCCAGCATGCCGACGCAGTGCGCTAGTATCACGTTCGGGCCGAGGATGTTCAGTTTTTCATGCGCAAATTTTATCACTCCTGGTGCTGACGAGTGGGAATGGATTCCTGTGTGGTACTTTTCTGCTAGGTCTTTCCATTTTTCGGCTTTCTCGCGCAGCGTTGGAATGTCGTCCCTTTTCAGCTTATCGAATATCGGAGATATGCAGATGTCATCTGATGGGCATGGCCATATCTGTATTCGTCCGTCAGCCTTTCCGTGCCATCGTCGCATTATTTCCTCGACAATGTCGTAATAGTCATCATAGTACACAGTTCGCTCAACGCCTTCATTTTCCCTGTCTGGAAAGACCGTTCGCGTCGGGTGGACACTAGGACCAACAGTAACTACAGCCCTTATTCCGACCTCGGCGTGAGCCTTAGCAAACGCGCTGGGAGAATCTGGGTTGTCGCTTCTCCTGTGCATCATCGCCATGCCGCATGTCGTGCCGAACTTCAGCTTCTCAAGAGCGCATAGCATGCCTCCCCAGTACCATGCTTCCTTGCTCTCGGAACGGTACAGGTGGTCTGTGAGGCCATCGTGGACAGGTTCATGATGTGCAACGGTCTTGTGCAACTCATCAGCATGAGCATGCGTGTCGGTAAACCCAGGCATAACAACCTTTCGCGCAGCATCGATGACTTTGTCTGCTTTGTACTTCTCCCTAAGCTCTTTGGTTGTCCCAACGTCCAGAATCTTGTCCTTCTCCACTGCAACTGCACCGTCCTTGATTACTCTCCGTTTCTTGTCAACTGTAATTATGGTTCCATGCTCAATCAAAAAATCGACCATTCAACGTTCACCCAGTTTTAGAGGTTACCCAAATTAGAAAAGAGTATATAAAACTGACTCTGTTCGCTTGAAAATACAAGAAAAAGGAGATTCAGCAATCATCTGGTCAGCACTATTTCAGGGAAGCTCGCGCTTTCTTAAGCCCCCAACCTTATCGTAGCGTGATACCTCAGTGTTGACGAGTCTGCCCTGAGTCACGAACCACTACGAAGATCAGGAAACTTGCCACATCGCCCTCACAGCTGCAAACTAGGCAGGAAGAACAGAAGGAATTTATCTGGCACATATCACCCTTTAGTATGAATGTCAACATCGCTGAAACTTGTCCACAAACAAAGGAGAACCACATGTAGCAAAAAGATTTTGGCCCTGTTGCGTGACCAGAGTTTAGGAGTAGTGTGAAAACTGCAAAAGCAGCTTATTATCAACCTTGATAGGTGCACGGGTTGCAGAATGTGCGAGATGGCGTGCTCATTGGAGAAAGAGGGTGAGTGCAACAGGACATACTCCAGAATCAAGGTTGCCAAGTTCAACGAAGGCTTGGACGTACCTACTGTTTGCCTCCAATGCGAGGAGCCTATCTGCGAGGACAAATGCCCCGTGAAGGCGATAGCAAGAGACGCAAACGGCGCATTGGTTATCGACCATGAAAAATGCATCGGATGCAAAACATGCATAGCAATGTGCCCATTTGGAGCCGTATGGTTTAATCCTCGAGCAAAAAAAGTCATCAAATGTGACCTGTGTAATGGCGATCCAGCATGCGTGAAGTTCTGCCAACCCAAGGCGATAGAACTAGTCAGCAAAGACAGAGCTGAAGCCATCGAGAAAGAAATCAGAGCAAAAAGAATTCTCCAGTCCCTGGAGAAACGGAGTATACCGAAAGCCAAAAGATCCATCATCTAGATGTGAGGTGAATGACACGAAATATGGCTGGACCAAAAACAGACTCATCGTCAACCTGACCAAAGGAAAAATCAGCAGAGAGGCTCTTCCCCGAAGCCTAGCTTCAAACTTCATAGGTGGAAGAGGGATCAATTCAAGAATGCTCTACGACCTAGTAGGGCCTGATACTGACCCGTTAAGTCCTGAAAACGTGCTCCTCATCGGCGTAGGCCCTCTGAACGGAACCTTGGTTCCGGGCTCAGGACGGTACACAATAACTGCGCTCTCTCCATCAACAGTGGTTGGTGATGACAGACCTTGCCATGGTGACTCCAACTCAGGGGGTTTCTTCGGTGCAGAACTCAAATTCGCAGGATACGATCAAGTAATCATCACGGGCAAATCCAAGCAACCTGTATATTTGTGGATTGATGATGACGAAGCTGCAATTCGGCATGCGACCCACATTTGGGGGAAGGACACGTGGGAGACGGATAGAATAATTAAGGAGGAAATAGGAGACTCAGATGTTGAATCGGCGTGTGTGGGTCCAGCAGGTGAGAACCTGTGCCGAAACGCCTGCATCGTCGCTGGCGGAAAGGTTTCAAAGGGGGTTGCCGGAAAATGCGGTATCGGCGCGGTCATGGGTTCAAAAAACCTTAAGGCAGTTACAGTCAGAGGAACGAAAGGCGTCAGAATCGCAAGACCCAGAGAACTGGAAAAAGCTGTTCTGGAAGCTGTAGAAACGCTTTACAGCGACTCCCAATCGATTTTGTATTCAAAGTACGGCACTGCATCGCTCGTCGATGCACACCAATCTACTGGAAGGATCCCAACCAAAAACTATCAAGAAACGCAGTTTGATGAGTACGAGAAAATAAACGCAAACGCACTTCAAGAGAAGTATTGGGTCAAATCCAAGGCATGTTTCGGATGCCCCCTACACTGCAGACATTACTTCAAAGTCACCTCAGGTCCCTACGCGTGTGAAGGCGAAGGCCCAGAATACGTTACGCTGGGAGGCTTCGGGTCGAAATGTGGGAATAGCAACTTGGAATCAATCCTATACGCCAACACGCTGTGCAACAGGCTGGGGCTGGATCATCAAGGCGTGAGCAGCGCGATTGCGTGGGCCATGGAGTGTTGGCAACGCGGGATCCTTGACAAGAGCGTCACTGACGGGCTTGCGCTCGAATGGGGGAACCATGAGGCAATAGTGGAGTTGATCAATAAAATAGCCTTCAGAAAAGGTTTCGGAAACCTCCTCGCAGAAGGAGCCTATCGCGCCGCGAAAGCCTACGGAAAAGGCTCGGAAAAATTTGTGATGCACGCCAAAGGACAAGATCCGGCAATAACGGATCCCAGAGCTGCAAAAGCCTGGGGGCTCGGATACGCCGTGGCAAGCAGGGGAGGAGATCACCTGAGGGCTCTTCCAACGGCTGAGACGTTCTTCACACCCAATCAGGCGGAAAAGCTCTTCGGAACAAGAGAGGCAGTTGAGCGCTCAGGCGTAAAAGGAAAGGGAAGACTCGTCAAGTGGAGCGAGGACCAGAGAGCTGTCGCCGATTCTTTAGAGATGTGCAAGTTCGTAGTCAGGACAGTGTTGATGCCTCCGAAATGGGCTGCCAGGTTTTTCAACGCCGTAACAGGTCTAGACTTTACTACACGACGAATAATGCAAGTGGGCGAACGGATAGTAAACGTGGAGAGAGCCTTCAACGTGAGGCAAGGGCTTACAAGAAAGGACGATACCATTTCTGAAAGATTCCTGAAGGAACCTATTCCAACCGGAATTGCTAAAGGAGAAACACTCAACCTCAAACCCATGCTCGAAGAATATTACAAAGCCAGAGGCTGGGAAGTCGAAACGGGAATCCCTAAGAGGTGGAAACTGGAGAACTTGGGTCTGAGAAAGATTGCAAGAGACTTGGAAGCGATTCGAAAACCACGCCCGCGTGACTCATGATCGCTTGCTTCACTCTCAAAGAGCTGATCGCAAAGACCTCTTTCTTCTGAAAGCACCTGTTTCCACCCTTTACTGAAATGGCCTGCTACAAATGTGTGGGGCGGCGGCTAGTGCACTATCTCCTCAAGGCGAGGCCCGGGTTCTCTGTATACTCTACAAGTGCAGCAACGGATGCCGTTCACTCCCCCGTGAGCCAGTCCATCCGTATCCATTTCGATCACGTCGACTCTCTCCTTTCGCAGCATCGCATTCGTCTTCTTGGCTGTGGAGGACATGATTATCTTGCCCGGCTGGATAAGCACGCCGTTTGATGGCAGGCACTTTACCTGCTCGTCGTGTGGTATCTCAAGTAGCTTGAAGTGGTGTTCCTTAAGCCAAGTGTAGATGTTCCAGTCCATCTGAGCAGGATAGACCACGGCGAGGCCAACGTCGGCCACTCCGAGGACGATGTCTGTGTGGAAATCACCCCCAGATTCGAAGCTATTCATGATCGTGGTAGAATTGCCCATCACCACTTCTTGGATTCCGGCTGCTCTGAAGACTGGCATGAGCTGGTCCATCGCTTCCTGGTTGCAGGCGATTCCATAGTTCCCGATTAGCACGTTTTCAGCAGCCCAGACCCAGGCGTCCTCGAAGATTGCTCTTCCGCTGGGGAAGAGGAGAATTGGGATGTCCAAGTCAGTGAAGAAACGTTGCGCATAATACTCTAGACCCCTGCTCCAGGATGAATGGCCCCACCTCTTCAATACGACGCCTCCGCGGATCACGAACCCAAGCCTGGCCGCAACGAACTGTTTCCTGATAGGTCCATAGACGCCCATGGAAGGGTATGGCTGTTCAAGTAGGTTGACCCTGACGCCTTCCCCCTTCAGTATCTCAACGTACTCGTCGAAGTTCTCTTGCAGTCTTTCAAGAGTCATCTGTGCCTTGGTCAACACCATGTGCCTCATGAGGAAGAATTCGGGGTTATTGACAAATAGCTTATTCATTTCAAACTTGTCGGGCCTGATCAGTGCCACTTCTCGGAGTCTCCCGATCCCCTGGTCGCCACATGGTCGTCCCCACAGTTTCTCGTATTCGTCGAGATGGCTTATCTCCGCGAGTTTTTCAAATCGGGGCGGCCTACCTGGCTCATAATCAGGATAGTTTTCAAGTGGATAATCGTTGATGTCGCCCTTCCAATCCAACCTTGGACGCCCAACGCGAGATTTAACCTTAGTCTTCATGACAAATTGCACCTCAAGACTGGATAAAAGTCTTGCGACACACTCACTTTTGATTAGCGTACGCGCTTAGCTTCGAGTTCTTGATCAACAAGCTTTTGAGTTCGAAAAGCGAAAATGAAAAAGGCCATAGTGAACCTATCACTGGCCGATGCACAGTCTCGTTAGCTGTTGGCAGTAGCGATTCTCTCCGCAAAATTGTCTATCTTTGTCATGTGGTAGTGTAGGCCCATTTCGCGAGGACTGAAGCCCATAGCAAGCCCAAGTAATTGAGTGTAATAGACGATTGGAATATTGTAGTTTCTGCTGGATTTTCGGGATATCGTTACTTGTCCGAGGTCAAGCTGAAGGAAACAATAAGGGCACATCACGACTAGGCATTCTGCACTAGCGTTTGCAAGGTCTTCAAGTTTCTTCTTCACAAATTCGAGCGAGAGATCTTCGTTTATGGGGCGTGCAAAAGCAGCGCAACACACCATCTCGCTAGGGTAAGAAACTACCTCTGCTCCTAAGGCATGAACGAGATCTTTCAACGAATGTGGATGTTTTATGTCATCGAACTCTTCAAGTTCAGGAAACATGTGGCAGCCATAGTGAACAGCAACCTTCGCACCCCTGAGGGGAACCTTGACGTGTCTCTTTATTTCCTCTACTCCAATGTCCTCGTACAGGACACGGAGAACACTCTTCACTGCTATCTTGCCTTCAAATGACCTGCCGATTTCTCTCAGATTCCGATTTACATTCCGTCTTAGCGTCTCGTCAGCTTTCAAGCTCTTATTGGCTTCAAACAAGGTGTCGTTGCAGCCGTTGCATAAAGTGAGAATGTCAAGCCCCTCGCTCTCAGCCAAGGAGATGTTACGAGCAGCGACCGAGTACCACATTTCCTTATTCAGTGTTTGCATTGATAGCGGTTCAGGACAGCATGTCCACCCGCTGATTTTTTCAAGTTCAATATCCAGAACTTTCAGCACTTTCAGTGCTGAAGCTTCGAACTGAGGAAAACGTGCAGGTATCATGCATCCCGGAAAGAATGCGTATTTCCTTGTCAACTTTCTTCCTTCACTGTTTTGCGCAGTCCTATGGCTCTGGCCAGCTTGCTGATTTCAGCATTGTCTGAAATGGAAATCTCAGGAAGACCTAGCTGTTGTCGTCTTTTCAACATCGAATTAGTGAGGGTCACGGCGCTTCCGTTTTCAAGGACTAAAGATACGATGTAATTGCAGTTTTCAAAGAAGCCTGACAGTGTCAATTCCTTGAAAATCAACGACTGCAGCTGAAAAGCGAAGAAAGGTAACTGTCGTTCTCTTAAGATCTTGTTAACGATTAGCTTGTGTCTCAATTCGTTCGTCTCGTCATTCTGATTTTGACTAGTCAGATTGATTCCTATTAAACGTTTGGAGAATACTTACAAATCTCAACATTAGCATATCAAGATGGGCAGATGACAAAGACTCTAATTGTAGATCCTGAGAAGTGTGCTGGTTGCAGAACATGCGAAGCGGTATGCAGCTTCTATCACAAGAAAGAATCCAACCCCGCAAAGGCAAGAATCCACGTACTAAAATGGGAGGAAGCAGGGTTGGATGTTCCCCCGGTCTGTCAACAATGCGAATCACTCGTCTTCGCGATCCGCAATGCATAAAGTCCTGCCCGACAGGGACTATTGGATACAAGAATGCTAAGAAAGCTACTTACAAGAAGAAGAAAGAAGCAGCTAACAAACTGGGCGATTTGATGGGGAAACTGGCTACACTGTGATCTTCAGCTTGCCAATCAATTCATTTTGATTTGACCATGGTCAGCCGCCGGTCACGGGGAACGTAAATATTACCGAGTTGCCGTTTGCAAGTGGAATGCCTAATCTTTCTTTGAACTGATCTAAAGAGCGCCCGTTGATAAGAATCAAAACATGAGGTTTTACCTCGCCGGTCTTCGAATCGAATATCTCTTTTTTCAGGGCGTTTCCATAGCGCTGAGTGAGTTTGTCTATCAAATCTGACAAGGTGGCACCGTTGGGCAACGTAACTTCCTCCTGTTTCTTCCCTGTTGCCACGGAGAAGTTTACAAGATATCTTACGGAGATGTTTATCAAATTCCCCAACTCGGAATGTGTCACAAATAGATTGTGACGGATAAAAAGAATACGATGTGAACTCGCACAGGCAACTAGTTATTCTTATTGTAAAATATCGACCATAACGCTTACTTGTGTGTGCATTTCAATTTCTGCTTCTGGCGAAGGGATAATACTGGTATGATGCTAGCCTTAATCTATGCTGTCGTTGCCTCTTTTTGCTTGGGAATAAGCAAGTTTCTCATTAGAAAAGCTGATAACGTTAATCCTCTCGTGAGTGTTTTGTACACGTTTCTTCTTGCCCCGCCCATTCTGCTGTGCTTTGCATTAGCCAATGGCGACCTGTCTGTTTCATACAGTCTTGACTTTCTGACAGTTACCTATTTGGCTTTGGCCGGCGTCTTTTACCTGGCAATAGGCAGGATCTTCGCCTATTCTAGCATCAACCTTGTTGGCGCTGCAAGAGCAAGCCAGCTGACTAGTACTCAAATCATTTTCTCGTCTATACTCAGCGTCATCATTCTACAGGAAGGAATCAGTCTCAACATAGCTCTCGGAACAACAATCATCTCTTTTGGTCTCATCCTCATATCGTTCAGTAAACCCAAGTGTGAAGGAAAAGAGGTTATGCCTTCAAGCAGATTTCGCAGAGGAGTCGCCCTGGGCCTCATCGCGGGAGTATTGTGGGGAGCCTCTCAACTCTTACTCAAAGAAGGCAGTCGAGGCCTAAAGTCATCAACCATGGCGAGCCTCATATCGTATCTCTTCGCCATTCTGGTCCAGGGTTCCATCGTTCTTTTCTTTGCGAGAACAGAATTTAAACGTCCTAAAACACAGACAACATTCCTGCTCGCAGCAGGAGTAGTCTCAACAATAGCTCTGCTCGCCCAGTACTCAGCGCTGCGCATCGCAGATGTGGTGCTTGTTAATCCAATCGTAAACACCAGCCCCTTGATAACCCTGATTACCTGCTACCTGCTCATTCAGAAAATAGAATCCATAAACAAGAAAGTCCTATTCGGAGCTCTCGGCGTCGTGGCAGGCGCAGTCTTGGTAGCAATCTAACACTGGATAGCTGACAACACCAAAGCCAGAAAACCTTGGACATATCCCAAGGATAACGCCGACAAGAGCGCACGCGCCTCAAGAACTGTTACCAAATAACGTTACATCTGATGTAACAGACAGAGGTGGGGTCGACAATACGATGTTGCTACAGATTACAATTACAGATTACATCTGATGTAAAAACATAGAGGTAGGGGGGGTCATCGTTGAAGCGTTGCGACAGATCAACGATGGCAAAATACATCTGACATAATAACAGGGACGGAGGAGTCATCTTTCAACATTCTTTAAGCACGCGCTGCAACGAACTCAACAGGCGGGTCAATGAAAACAACGCGTGGTTTTCGTAACTTTTATTTGCGTGCTTATTCGTTTACCATAGATGTGAGAAATGCATGACCAAAGCGATTGTTGTTGGTGGCGGATGGTCCGGCCTCGGAGCCGCGTTGGCAGCGGCTAAAGCTGGCGCCGAAGCCACTCTTCTGGAAAGAAGCGACATGCTTCTCGGAACAGGGCTTGTTGGAGGAATATTCCGAAACAACGGACGCTTCACAGCTGCAGAGGAAGCGATAGCGATGGGAGGGGGCGAACCGTTCGCTCTCATGGATTCATTGACGAAACACAAGAACGTCAAGTTCCCTGGACATGAGCATGCCAGCCTGTATGACGTGCTCAACATTGAACCTGAAGCGCGGAAGCTTCTCCAGAAAACCGGAGTGAATCTGCTTTTCCAAACAAGAGCCGTAGACGTGAAAATGAACGGAAAAAAGATTCTGTCGGTTGCTACTGACGACAAGACCGAAATCAGCGGGGACGTTTTTGTAGACTGCACTGGAACCGCTGGAGTTCCCGGGTACTGCATGAAATATGGCTACGGCTGCGCCATGTGCATCCTCAGGTGTCACACGTTCAAACCGAGAGTCAGCCTGACAGAGAAAGCAGGAGTCAAAGAGTGGATCGGGAAAAAAGCTGACGAAACATGCGGGGCCATCAGCGGCTCCTGCAAGCTTGCGAAAGACTCTCTATCGCCTACAATTCAGAAGGAGCTGAATACGAAAGGCGTCGTCGTCGTACCTCTGCCTGAAGAGCTCGTCAAACAGGACAAACTCAAAAAGAAAGCCTGCGTACAATATGCGCTCAAAGAGTTTGCCGAGAACCTAGTCTTGCTGGACACAGGGCCCGCCAAACTCATGACGCCGTTCTTTCCGCTGGAAGACATCAGAAAGGTGCCCGGCTTCGAGCACGCCCGGTATGAAGATCCGCTTTCAGGCGGCATAGGCAATTCTATCAGGTTCATGGCAATGGCTCAAAAAGACAACACGCTCAAGGCTCATGGAGTTGACAACCTCTTCTGCGGCGGAGAAAAATCGGGACCCCACGTCGGACACACTGAAGCAGCAGTCACGGGCCTTCTGGCTGGACACAACGCGGCAAGATACGCCCTTGGAATGGAAGGCATTGAATTACCCCAAACAACTGCAATAGGCGACTTCATATCCTACGTTAACGAGGAAACTCAGACTGAAGCAGGCCAGAAACAGCGGTACACCTTCTCAGGAGGAGTGTACTTCGAAAGAATGAAGAAACTGGGATTGTACTCAACCAACGTTGCCAAAATAAAAGAGCGCGTCAAGAAAGCGGGCGTAGCGGGAATATTCTCAAAGAGACTAAAGTAGCTAAGTGTTGAAAAGCGGAGCCGGGTTTACGCGAGACCCAGTTCTTTCCATTTCTTGTCGACGAGTTCTTGAATCTCTGCAATCTCTGGATCTGTAATGTGTTTGAAGCGTTTCTGCACTTGCAGGTAGTCTTTGGCCGGTTTTCTCTGAGCAACCTTCTGTGTCACAGTTAACTTCCCGTCCTCTATTTCAAACAGAACCCATGCTCCAGTCTGAACCGCCAACCGTGCCATCTCCACCGTCTTGCTTTCTGGAAAACCCCAGCCTATCGCGCATGGACAGTGTATGTGAATATACCTTGGACCATGTATGTTTGCTGCCTTCTTGACTTTCTTCACCAAATCAGCAGGATAAGCAATCGAGGCAGTAGCAATGTAGGGTATGCCGTGAGCCGCCATTATTGCGGGCATGTCTTTCCTGAGCTTTCCCCGAATGTGCTGTTCACCCCTCTTCAATTGACCGATAGGCGTGGTCGTTGTTGCCGCAAAAGGCATGGTTGTTCCGCTTCTCTGGTTTCCAGTGTTCATGTAAGCCTCGTTATCATAGCAAATGTAGATGAAGTCATTGCCGCGTTCTGCTGCTCCTGAAAGAGTCTGGATGCCGATGTCCGCGGTTCCACCGTCACCGCCGATGGCGACGAGGTTTACTCCGTCCCTCTTGCCTAGAGCTCTGAGTCCTGCGTCCATCCCTGAAACGACTGCTCCACCCGTTTCAAAAGCCGTGTGCAGTGATGGACAGGTGAGCGGGTACTCTCCTTTAGGGAACACGCCGCCGCCCATTATGGACACTTCCATACAGCTTGTGGCTAAATGTACTATGATGTTCTTTCCAAGCGCGTTCAACGCATGCTTTAGCGCCAGTATTGCGCCGCATCCCGGGCACGCTCTGTGCCCGGCGACTAACACTTTGTCTTCTTCACATGTAGATTCCATATTCTAACCTCCAACGAGATTCCTGTTCAATCCAACCCATTCGACTTCGTTCTCAGCCTTTCCTGTTTCACCGGCTTTAATGGCTTTTTCAAAGACAGCTGCGAGACTCTTCTTGTCCACGTCTCTGCCTCCCATCCCAGCTATGCAATTGAGCAGGACAGGCTTCTTCGATGCATTGGACATTGCGGTAGCGATATCTGAGAAGACTGGAGCCCCGATGCCGTAAGAGATGGCTCTGCTTACGACTGCCACGGCCTTTGAACCGCATGCAGCTTTCAGCACCTCCTCTTTCGGGAAAGGTCTGTAGGATCTGAGTTTCAGGACGCCGACTCGCCACCCTTTTTGGCTTCTCAATTCATCTGCCACATCTTTGGCTGTGCCGACCATGGTGCCCATTGCAACCAAGATTGCGTCTGCATCCTCGCACCTGTACGCCTCAACGAGCCCGTACCGTCTTCCGAAGGTTTCACCGAATTCTTCATCGACTTTTCGCAGCATTTCTCTCCCCTTCTCCTGAGCATCGTATTTCTTGTAGTCAAACTCCATAGTGAAGGCCGGTGGACATCCTCCGCCCGCAGCCAGCGGCTTCTTCACGTCCAGAAGCGTGTGATAATCAGCATCAGGCTTGTATGCCGGTAGGAAGTCACGGACTTGCTCCTGATCTAGGACTTCGACGGGTTCTGATGTGTGTGACAGGATGAAACCGTCCAGACAGACCATGGTTGGCAGTAGAACTTCTCTGCTTTCTGACAGTTTGAAGGCTTGGATAACAGTGTCAAAAGCTTCCTGACAGGTTTCAACGTATATTTGCATCCACCCGGAATCTCTCTCACCCATGGCGTCACTGTGATCACACCACATGCCCAGCGGCTGAGAAAGCTGACGGTTTGTGACCGCCATGACTATTGGAAGCCTCAGCCCCGCAGCGACATAGTTTAATTCGTGCATTAGAGCGAGCCCTTGTGAGCACGTTGCCGTGAACACTCTGGCACCCACAGATGAGGCCCCTATGCATGCGCTCATGACGCCGAATTCGCTTTCTGCCTGGACGAATTGGGCATTAAGCTCGCCACGCGCTATGTACTCGGACAGGTACTCCACAATAGAAGTCTGAGGAGTTATCGGATAAGCGCTTACGACGTTGACCTCTGAGAGTCTGACGGCTTCGGCTATTGCCTTGTTTCCAGATAGTAACTTGCGATTTTTCATTTCTGCTGCACCTCAACGATCATTTTTATAGCTTTGACGGGGCACTCGTTTTCGCATATTCCGCAGCCCTTACAGTAGTCGTATCTTATCTCCATCACATCCTTTTCGTTCTTCACGACCGCATCGTCAGGACAGTAGAGCACGCATAGTCCGCATTTCGTACACTTTTTCTCATCTATTACTGGTCTCACGCTTCTCCATTGGCCGCATTTGAAAGCAAGAGAGCCTGCTGGGTTTCGGATGTTAGGCGTGATTGGAAAATTCTCTTTCGTCCAGTATGGTTTAGACATTTCAATTCCTCCTTCCTTTCACCACGTTGTAAGCCTCTTCCATCGCGGCGTTGTTTTTTTGTGCAACCGTTTCTGAGAAGCGGCTGGATACAGCCTCGATTAGAGACTTCAGCTTCACTTCGCCAGTTGCCGCTGAGAATGCTCCCAGAATAACCGTGTTAAGTACTGGGCTGCCGATAATCTTCATAGCGATAGATGACGCGTCTATCGGGTAAATCTTGCCCTTCGCGACGATCTTCTCCTCCAGTACCTTCTCGGCGGTCAGAGGCGTATTTATTATAACTGAACCGTCGGGCTTCAGACCGGCTGTCAGGTTTTGAAACTGGCCTATCGTGGAATCAAGGACTATGACGTAGTCAGGCTCGTAGATTTGACATCGAACCCTTATCGGCTTATCATCAATCCTCGTGAACGCCATCACGGGGGCTCCCCTTCTCTCGGGGCCGAACGTTGGAAACGATTGAGAATACTTGCCTTCCCTCATCGCAGCGTCTGCCAAAATGTCTGCGCCTGCAACCGCACCCTGCCCGCCGCGTCCATGGAATATTACCTCTTTCATTCAGGGTACTCCTCGTTACTTTTAGCTCGCGATTCGCCACTTTTAAATGCTTCCCAATGGGAATTCAAATTGAAACATGAAAAAACTTGGACAATGCTCTGACATTATTTGTTTTAAAGTTTGCCGACAGCTCTTTTGATGTTTTCCAATCCGTGTTTTATGTTTTCGATAGAGGTTGCGTACGAAATTCGCAGATATCCTTCTCCGGCTTCGCCGAACGCTGCTCCAGGAGTCGTCACGACTTTCGCCTCGCTTAGTAAGTACTCAGCAAGTTCCTGTGATGGTTTTTTCAGCTTCTTTATGTTCGCAAACGCGTAGAAGGCCCCTTTGGGCTTGACCACGGAGAAATCTTTGATTCTGTTCAGTCCGTCTATTATTACGTCTCTTCTCCTTGCGAATTCTTCCGCCATCTTTCGCACTGTTTCCTGCGGTCCTTTCAAGGCCTCGGTGGCGCCTCTTTGGGCAAAGCTGGTGGCTGAGGCTACGGCGCTCTGTTGCAGTTTGACGCTCTCGGCGATTATTTCCTTGCTGGCTATCAGGTAGCCGATGCGCCATCCCGTCATGGCGTACGCCTTTGAAAAGCCGTTTACGGTTATGACCTTATCTGGCTGTTTGGAGAGTGCCGCGATGCTGTAGTGCTTTTCGTTGTCGTAGATTATCTTCTCGTATATTTCGTCGGAGAGCATCAAGAAATCATGTTTTGTGGCCAACTCGTCGATTGCAGCGAGATCATCTTTGGTCATAACCGAGCCCGTGGGATTGCAGGGCGAGTTTATCACGACCATTTTGCTTCTAGAGGTCATTTTCTCTTCAAAGTCCTTAGGACCTAATCGGAAATCATTCTCTTCCTTCAAGGGCACTGAAACTGGTGTTCCGCCGGCCATCTGAACGCAGTTTCGATAAGTGTAGTAACCTGGTTCTGGTATGAGAACCTCATCGCCCGGCTCTATCGTGCACATTATTGCAAGAAATGCTGCTTCCTGCGATCCGACGGTCACGCATATATGCGAAGCAGGATCGACATCGATGCTGTTGTCTTTCTTCAGTTTTTCCGCTATAGCTCGTCTAAGTTCAATGAGACCGGCATTTGCCGTGTAGCGGGTGATCCCTTCGTCAAGAGCCTTCTTAGCGGCTTCTCTGATGTTCGCAGGGGTGTCAAAATCTGGTTCGCCGAGCTCGAAATGGATCAATTTTTCTCCTTTGGCTTCCAGAGCTCTGGCTCTTTCATTCATCACTCTTCCCAAAAAAGGTTGAACCACTCGGATTCTGTCAGCGATTATTTTCTTCATGTCTAACGCCTTCATTAAAACGTTCTGTCCTTTGGAAGGTAATAGTTTTAAGTGTTACTCATTCAATTTATGCGACACATCATCGCTTAGGTGAGTCGGGTCGTAGCGATTAAAGTGGAGGCCAAATCGTCTAACGCTTCTTACGAGATAGCTTTTTGTTCACGAGGAACTTTGGCTCTTCTCCTTTTAGCATTCTGGCTGCTTCTTCTGCTACTACGAGTTGGATTCTTTCAGTCGATTCTACTGATAACCCGGCCATATGTGACGATGCTAGGACATTGTCTAATTTCAGCAGGGGGTTGTCCGGTTCAGGCGGTTCTTTTTCGAAGACGTCGAGGCCTGCTCCGGCTATCCTCTTTTCCTGCAAGGCTTTGATGAGCGCATGTTCGTCCACGATTGGCCCGCGTGCGACGTTAATGAGATAGGCGGTTGGCTTCATCATGCGCATTGCTTTCTCGTTAATCAGCCCTTTCGTTTCATCAGTTAGCAGGCAGCAGATTACCATAAAGTCTGATTGACGCAGGACTGCTTCAAGAGAAACTGGTTCACCGCCGATCTCCACGACTTTTTCTCCTGGAACGTAGGGATCGTAGATCAACAATTTCATACCGAATCCTTTTCCTATCGTTGCAAGGTAAGTTCCCACTCGTCCAAGTCCAACCAAGCCAAGGGTCTTGCCCCAGAGTTCCTTTCCGATTAGCTCCCAGCGGACCCATTTTCCGCTCTTGACGCTCGCGTTCAGCTGCGGAGTCTTCCTGCCCAGGCCCAGCATCAGGCCGAAGGCGAACTCGGCAACTGTCACAGCGTTTACCCCCGGCGTGTTAACCACGTACACTCCTTTTTCCGTTGCCGAGGCAACATCGATGTGATCAAAACCCACTCCATAAGCGATAACGCCCTTCAACTTATCGCCCGCAAATATCACGTTCCTAGTTATCAAGCGAGAACCGGTGATAACAATCTCGGCATCTTTCACGTCTTTGATGAGCTCGGATTCTTTATCTCCTTCAGACCAAACAACCTGGCCTGCGGCATGCAGGATTTTCATCGATTCATCCGACATCGGCCTTCGGTCCGCAAAAAGTATTTTCGGCGTCATCGCATGATTCACCGTCGTACGGTATAAGCAATGGACCTTTTATTAGGCTTTCGTCAACCGGCAATCTCTATTCGGCTGGAGACAGTGTTTCGGAAACCCCCGGATTCGAGGCGATTAGACAGAGTAGGCTACTGTCTGATATTGAATTTTGCCGAGAGACGGCGAGAATCCTTAAATAGTTACTTATTTTATGCACAAACAAAAGAGATGTGGGAAATGAAAAAGAATCAAGGAGAAAAACACTTCTGGTCTGGAAATGAGGGTTGCGTTGAGGCTGCCATCGTTGCTGGATGCAGATTTTTTGCTGGATACCCGATTTCACCAGCAAACGAAATACCTGAACAGCTCTCTGAGCGCTTGCCATTGGTCGGGGGAATATTCATGCAGATGGAGGATGAGCTTGCGTCCATAGGTGCGGTTATGGGTGCGAGCTGGGCGGGAAGTAAGTCTATGACTGCTACGTCTGGGCCTGGCTTCAGTTTGATGCAAGAAACCCTCGGCTGGGGGTTCATGACTGATACTCCCTGCGTAGTGGTTGATGTACAGAGGGTTGGGCCTGGCACTGGTCAGGCGACGAAATGTGGACAGGGAGATGTTCAGCAGGCTCGTTGGGGAACGCATGGAGACTACGCGGCGATTGCGGTTTCGCCGAATTCTGCTCAGGAAATGTTTGAGCTTACGATAAGAGCGTTTAATCTGGCCGAGAAGTATCGGACGCCTGTTATTCTTTTGGCGGATGAGACTATTGCTCACGTGAGGGAGCAGGTTCTCGTGCCGCCGCTGGACAGCATTGAGATTGTGAACCGCAAGAAACCTAAGGCGGGTGACAAGGCGTTCTTCGGTTTGGCGGATGTTGCGCCTATGCCTTCGGTGGGTGATGGGTTTAACGTTGCGGTTACGGCTTCAACCCATGACGAGTACGGAGTCCGTTTTACTCAGGATGCAGCAGTGCACCGTAGAATCGTTGAGAATCTTAATGCGAAGATTAACAATCATGCACACGATATTGTTGAGGTTGAGAATCACAGAGTTGACGGTTGTGATGTGGGCGTGGTTTCTTTCGGTTGCACTTCACGAGCTGTGTACGAGGCAATTGAAGGTGCGGAGGCCAAGGGAGTCAAGGTTGGCCATGTTAGGTTGAAGACGATTTGGCCGTTTCCTGAAAAAGCTGTCCAGAGGCTGGCCAAGAGTGCGAAGAGGATTATTGTTCCGGAGATGAATTTGGGACAGGTTGCACGGGAAGTTCAGAGAGTAGCGTGCGGCGTAGAAGTCGTTCCGCTTAACAAGATAGGGGGAGGAGAATTGATTACTCCAGAAGAGATTCTCGCAAAGATCCTTCAAGGAGGGAAGTAGAATGGCTGAGCCGTTTTCATCAAGAAAATATATGAGAGACTTGAAGTTGCCTTTCTGTCCGGGATGCGGACTGTTCTCTTTGGGAGACACGTTCTTGAAGGCGGTACATGAACTGGGCCATGAAGACTTGAGCAAGTTCTGCTTCACCAGTGGAATAGGTTGCTCTTCGTGGATACCTTCGCCGTACTTCGTTGCGGACTCGGTTCACACGCTTCACGGGAGAAGCATACCGCCGGCCACCAGCATCAAGCTCATTCGTCCAGATTTGAACGTGGTCGTTTTCGGCGGAGACGGTGACATCGTTGGAATAGGGTTGAATCACTTCATACAGGCTGCGAGGAGGAACACGGACATTCTTGTGATAATGGGGAACAACATGGTGTATGGAATGACAGGGGGGCAGGTAGCTCCTACTACGCCGTTTAACACGCGAACCTCAACGTCGCCGTACGGGAGTTTTGAGCATCCGTTGGACGCTACCAAGCTTGCAATCGCCGCTGGAGCCGCTTATTCAGCACGTTGGACGACGGCTCACTTGAACGAGTTGAAAGAATCGTTTAAGAAGGCGCTTCAGATGCAGGGGTTCAGGTTTGTCGAGGTCGTGACGCATTGTCCGACGGCTTATGGCAGGAGAGCAGGGTTCAAAGACATCGGGGAAATGTTGAAGTATTTCAAGGAGAACGCGGTGACAATCGAGCAGGCTGCGAAGATGAGTCCGGAAGAGCTTGAGAGAAAAATCGTTGTTGGAGAAAACGTGGCTAGGAGGCGTCTGACGCTCGTGGAGGCTGTTAATGCTATGATGAAGGGGGCAAAGGAAGATGCCGAATAAAACTGAAATTAGAATTGGTGGCAGCGGCGGGCAAGGCGTGGTCTTAGCCGCGCAAATACTCGGAAAAGCTGCGGTTCTGGATGGAAAGAACGTTCTGCAGACGCAGGCTTACGGGGCTGAGGCGAGAGGAAGCTTGGCCAAGAGCGAGGTTATAATCTCGGACAGTAAGATAGGGTTTCCTGCGGTCAGGAAGCCTGACGTACTCGTGGCCATGAGTCAGGATGCGCTTAATGCGTTGCTGAAGGATCTGAAAGAAACTGGAACGCTCATCGTTGACAGCACAAACGTCACGACGATTCCTGAAACAAAAGCGAAAGTTCACAAGTTGCCAATCACTGAAACGACGAAGAAAACGTTCGGCGAGGCTTTGTACGCTAACATGGTTATGCTGGGCGCCTTCGCCAAGATAACAAAGCTGGTCACTGCAAAGTCGGTGGAAGAAACAATCAAAGCTAACGTGTCAGCCAAGACGATAGAGACGAACGTTAAGGCTTTCAGAAAAGGTTTGGAGCTTTAACCCGCGCTCCTTCTCAACCATCCAGTGGTTTCTGCATGCATGCCAGAATTTCACTGTTAACAAGTGTTGAGCAGCGATGCGGCTCCTTTTCAGGGATGCAGACATCCCAACGCGCGCTAGACGTAATCTGCCATCGTTGTCTTGTCGGAAAGCTTCAACGATGACCCCTACCGGTCTATGATTTTACGTCAGACGTAATGTTGCTTTGTACGTCAGTGGTAAAGTTGCTTTGTGTGGCGTGCGTTTGCTTTGTGGAGTCCGTCGGGATGCAAGTGTTATGTACTAGTTCCGTAAGAAGTGCTGAAGGAGCCTTTTATGGTAGATTCGGTGGAGCTTTTCGAGGCTATATCGCATCCTGTGCGTATAAGAATTTTGAAGATTCTGAAGAAGCAGCCTGCGAGTTTTGCCTCTTTGAAGAGACAGTTGGACATTGAAAGTAGCGGCAATCTTGACCATCATCTCAAGAAGCTTGGGCAGCTGATTACGGTTCGAGAGGATGGGTTGTATGTGCTTACTGATGCAGGGAAAGAGGCTTTGCTGTCTATTGAAGTGATAGAGCTGTGGAGTGAGAGGGAGAGGCGCAAGATCATGCCGCTTGGCAAGGTGCCAAGAGAAGCCTTGATACTCTCAGCATTGGAGATTTCGACTGCTGCTGGTATAACTTGGTTCTTCGCGACGTTTTCTGAATTCCAGTATGGAGGACTGTTGGTTTCTGCTGTCTTTGCGCTCCTAGGCTTTGGTTCCGCCTTTGGGATTCTTGCTGGGAGGCGGTGGAGCTGGAAGACAACCATAGTTAAATCGGGGCTGATGATGTTGGCCAGTTTGATTTCGCTGTCCTATTTGCCCTTCTTCTTGAAAACGTCTCAAGATGCCTCTTCAGATGTCACCAGTTTCTATTCCATCGGAGTTCTTTGCGTCGTGTTCGTAGTCGCAGAGGCCGTTGCATTACTGTTTGCTTTGAGGCGTCCTGTGAAGGATTTTCTTGGAGCAAAATCTGTCATTAAACTGTCACGCCGCGCAATTCTTGGCGGTGTTGCGAGCGCATTCGGTGGAATCCTTACGATTGTTCTGGAGAGTATGGACAAATTCTCAAACTCGGAAACAGTTAGTGCCTTCAGCTTTCTTGGCAACCTGACAATCTTAGGAGGGTTGGCTGTCGGTGTTGGAGGCGTTCTTATTCTGTTGAGGAGCCCAACATTGGGCGGATGGATGAGTGTGATTTTCGGCCTTTTCCCACCTGCCTACGACGCTTATCGCCTGGCTGCCAACAGTGTTGTAGGGCTTCTTGGAATTTATGGCGCAGGCATAGTTGCCGTCCTGGTGGGAGCGCTGCCTATTGTCGGAGGGACATTCGCACTCGCTAGCATCCGAAAAATCCCAGAGTAATTTTCTGTGCAAGACAGCAGTGAGTGTACACGTACGTTGCTGCGGAGCAACAATCACAATATATTAAGTAGTTTCGCGCGCGCACGAATTTCTGAAGAATTGTATTTGTTGTCCTTCGGATAATGCCCCCTTCAAGTACACGTATGCCAATATGGACAAGAAGAATGAAGCCAAGTCTTAAATGTGAGTTCAATCTGGAATGTACTTGATGAGGAGCATGAGAAAGAAAGCGGTGGTCTGGGTGATTGTTTGCACCGCTTTGGCCATAAGCGCCGTTGCGGCCTTTTTTGAACTTGTCGTTTTCACTCCCGATGAGAGAGTCTCGATAGACCAAATCGGGCTTAATCCCGATGCGTGGGTGAACAAGGAAGTCGTGGTTGAAGGCAACCTCACTGGTCCATTTATCGGCTATGATCTCATATGGAACTTCGAACTCAGCTCAAACGAATCTACTATCGGAGTGCGCTGGAACGGCCGCGAAGGGACGGCAAATGGTTCGGATTTCTATGATTCTGTGAGCGTAAAGGTTTTTGGGGTTTTCACAATCGGAAGATCAGTCGAGCGCGGGGGCAGCGGTTACTACATCGATGCCGAAAGAATTGATAGGCCTTAGCACAATACCGAAACGTGATTAGGAGAACTCACGTGGCTCAGCTTCAAAACTAGGTTCTTCATCGTTCCAGACTAGATATGATCTAGCACGCGTTGGAATTGCGGATTTGAGTCTCTCGACGCGCTTTCGGTCTAAAACGGTTAAATTGATTCGCCCTTTGCGTCAAGTCTTAGCTGTAAAACCATTCTTAGACATTTTGAAAACACATATGCGCGCCAACGCAGACATAAACAACAACGGCGTCGTAGACCTCGTCATACTAGCCAGCACGCGCTAAATATTCAACGTTACCGTCTGCGCAAACGGGACGGCAATGAGCACCCAACAAGTAAGCAGTTTGAATCCGATAGACCAGACGACTCTGACGTTTGCATGCAACACCACAGGCATAGCTTACAGCAATTACACCGTAAGTGCTTGCGCCTGGCCTGTCACGAACGAAACTCTCATATCAAACATTAACCTCACAGAGGGTGTGGTACAAGTCACGATTCCAAGCGACCTCAAATGCGACTTCAAATTGAGCCTCAGAGATCTACCCCTGCTGGCGAAGGCTTACAACACCCAACCCGATGACGCAAGATGTAACGCCAACGTAGACTTGAACTGCGACGGCACAGTTGGCCTATCCGACCTTTCTATAACAACAAAACACTACAGCCAACACTACCTATAGCACATTCAAGTTCGTCGAAGCGAAAGATATGGCGAAGAAGATCAAGCGCACGCACGTTGGCAAGAATCAACGAAAAATACTGGACATACTAAGCAAGTATGAAGAGTTGACCGCAAGAGACATAGCAGAAATTCTGTGGGCAAGGAACATACAATACAAAACGCCAGAATACAGCTCAACTCACCGCAGCCTTGCAGCTCTCCACAAAAAAGGTTTGGTGGAAAAATACGGCGGCCAGATAAAATGGAGAAAGGCTAGGAAAGCCAAGTAGATGTCAAGGGTTAGCCAAAATGAGTTTTCTAGTCACACTGAATCATCCATAACCTCTTTTGCCTCGGTCTTCATGATCTATGTAGCACGTATCGTTATGATCAAAAATCCAATGCAAAATTGCCAAGAAGGGAGAGAGTTCTAATACCAATAGGTTATCGTCACTGTCTCCGAGGCACTGATGAAGTCATTGCTAATCACTCGAACACCTATGTTGTTTGAGGGGAGAACGGGGAACCATGCTGAACCGCCTGAACCAAGGTTTACAGTATTATCATAGTTAACTCCATTCCACGAATATTTCAATTCAACATAGGTGTTGGGATTCGAAGAAGACAGGACGTCTACAACAACGTAACCTGCGTAGCTTACAGAGAAAGACCAAGAAGTGTAGGTGCTGGAGGAATTTCCTGCTAGCTGAGCTACAGATTCATTGTTTACCCAGACTGTTGAATTGGACAAATTGACTATGGCAGTAAGCCTGTCAATCGTGGAATTATCGAAAGCGATTTGCTTCTGAAGGTCTGCCAATTGAGAATTCCTATCGTTTATCATTGATGCGTAATCAAGTAGCGTGCGCACTACTCCGATCATACCAACTAACAGAATAATGGACAATGCTCCGAGTCCTATTGCAAGGTTTCTGCTAACAACTCTCTTTTCACTCATTCTTGAACCCCTGGTTTGGGTTCTGTTGTCAAGTAGATTTAAGATTTGTCGCAATCGACTTAGCCTGTAGTATTCAAATCAGGCAGTAGACTAAGCGGGCAGGTTGTCGGCGCGCAGGCTTGCTTAGAGGTTGAAAGCGCCTTTACTGGCAAAAGTTTATCACAAACCAGCAGGTAGAAGCTGAAACGGAATCGAGATGGAATATGAAATAATCTGTTCAGTCTGCGGTCGTCCCTCTCATAATGTGCTTGAGTATCGATGCTCTTCGTGTGGTCAACCGCTGGATGTGCAGATCAGCTCTAAGTTTGAGAAAGCGCGGATTTTGAAGAGAGACTTTTCTGTCTGGCGGTACACACGATTCTTCCCCTACGTAGAGGAAGCAGAGATTGCCAGTTTGGGTGAGGGTTGGACGCCGCTAGTAAAGACTTCCGATAACGTGTGTTTCAAGCTTGACAACCTCAACCCAACAGGCTCGTTCAAGGACAGAGGCTCAACAGTTCTGATTTCAGCGATCAACAGAATCGTCAAGGATGCTGGACTGTACATTTCTGAAGATTCTTCTGGAAACGCTGGGGCATCCGTAGCAGCCTATGCTGCTAGGGCGGGGCTGAGGGCAAAGATTTATGTTCCGGAAGCTGTTTCGGGACCGAAGTTCAACCAGATTCAAGCTTATGGCGCTGAAGTCACCAAGATATCGGGCAGTCGAAGCAGGGTCGCAGAGGAAGCACAGAAGCCTGAGAAAGGAAAAGTCTACGTGGGACATATCCTTCATCCCCTGTTCAGGGACGGACTCAGAGCTCTGGCTTACGAGATTGCGGAACAGTTTGACTGGCAACCTCCTGACCGGGTTTACATGCCCGTGTCCGCGGGAACTCTTCTGCTAGGTGTGTTGAGTGGGTTTAGACATTTGGTTGACTCCAGCGTCATCGAGTCGGTTCCGAAGGTTGTTGCTTGTCAAACGCGTCAAATCTCGCCTCTGTTTCACCGTTTCAAGGGTCTGCGCTACACTCCTCCTGAAAAGATAACTTCCGTCGCCGACGCACTCGTAAGCACGAACCCGCCACTGCTTGAACTCATGTTCTCAAGACTGAAAGAAGCAGAAGGAGACGTCGTCATGGTCGAGGAAGACGAAATCATGGAAGCTTTCACTGAACTACCCCGGAGGGGCTTTTTCGTTGAACCCAGCTCCGCGGTTGCGTACGCCGGGTATAAAAAGCAACTTATGACCAATGAAGTGTCACCAGAAGATAAGATTGCGATAATCTTGACGGGAAACGGTTTGAAAACGACGACTAAGCCAGTTTTATACTAGTTTCCGTGGGCTTATGGTTAGAAACCTTGTTTTAGACTGATTTTTTCAGAAAAACTTATATGGTGAAGCTGTTTCTGTTTGTGACGCATTGAGGAGGTTATAAGATTTGTCACAACAATCAGCTGGCGGTGTTCCAGTTCTAGTGCTGAAGGAAGGTTCAAACCGTTCAAGAGGAAAGGAAGCGCTGAACACGAACATTGAAGCTGCAAAGATAGTCGCTGAAGTGGTGAAAAGCTCTCTCGGACCTAAAGGCATGGACAAGATGCTTGTCGACAATTTCGGCGATGTCACCATAACGAGTGACGGGCGCACAATCTTGGATGAAATGGACATTCAGCACCCAGCGGCAAAGATGATGGTTGAAGTTGCCAAGACACAGGACAACGAGGCTGGAGACGGAACAACAACAGCGGTAATCATCTCCGGTGAGCTGCTTAACAAGGCGCAGGAGCTCATCGAAAAGAGTGTTCACCCCACAATCATAATCGATGGGTACAAGAAAGCCTCAGAAAAAGCACTGGAAACCTTGGAGAAAATCGCCATCAAGGTGGACTTGAGCTCTCAAGAGTATCTGAAGAAGGCCGCAATGACGGCGATGGCCAGCAAGCTGGTCGCTGAGCATAAGGAGTACCTAGCAGACTTGGCCGTCAAGTCGATTCTTGCGGTTGCCGAGAAGGACGGAGAGAAATACAAGGCGGACGTGGACGACGTGAAGGTTGAAAAGAAACCAGGCGAATCTGTGAAGGACACGCAGCTCATCCAAGGCATCGTGTTGGACAAGGAAATTTCACACTCAGGAATGCCGAAGCGAATAGAAAAAGCAAAGATAGCACTGTTAGATGCGGCTCTTGAGATTGAGAAGACAGAGTTCGATGCCAAGATTAACATTGAAAGCCCTGAACAGATGGAGGCGTTCATAAAACAGGAGGAAGACATGCTTCGCGACATGGCTGACAAGATCGTCAAGACAGGTGCAAACGTTGTCCTCTGCGAAAAAGGCATCGACGACATGGCCCAACACTTCCTTGCAAGAAAAGGAATCATCGCAGTAAGACGCAACAAGAAGTCAGACATGGAAAAACTTGCAAAGGCAACCGGCGGAAAAGTGGTTTCAAGCCTTGATTCAATAACAGCAGATGACCTAGGTTATGCAGCACTTGTGGAAGAGCGCAAAATTGGCGACGACAAGATGACGTTCATAGAAGGCTGCAAGCATCCCAAAGCCGTCACGATTCTCATCAGAGGCGGCACACAACGCATAGTCGACGAGGCTGAAAGATCATTGCACGACGCACTCTGCGTGGTCAGAGACATAGTTCAAGAGCCTAGAGTGGTTGCCGGCGGCGGCTCACCCGAACTCGAAGTTTCACGCGCACTGAAGAAGTATGCTGAGACGCTTCCTGGAAGGGAGCAGCTGGCAGTCGCAGCTTTCGCAGAAGCCCTTGAAGCTATTCCAATAGTACTAACAGAAAACGCTGGTCTGGACCCGATTGACATACTCTCGGACCTGAGGTCAAGGCACGAGAAGGGCGAGACATGGGCGGGAATAGAAGTCAACTCGGGAAAAGCACAGGACATGAGCAAAGCCAACGTTATTGAACCCTTGTCTGTCAAGAAACAGATAATAAAATCGGCAACAGAAGCATCTACGATGCTGCTGAAGATCGACGATGTGATAGCGTCTGGAAAGATGAAGACTCCACCAGGACCCCCAGGAGGAGGCCCACCGGGCGGTGGTTACCCGGGTATGGGGGAGTACTAGAAAACGTCAGAAAAAATCACGGTTGGACCGCCAAAAATCACACGGTTCGAGAAGGCACGGATAGTGGGGGCTAGAGCTCTCCAAATATCCATGGGAGCCCCCATACTCGTCGACGTCTCAGAAGGCTTTTCAGGCCCGATTGACATAGCATTAAAAGAGTTTGCAGCAGACATATTGCCCATGACAGTTAGGCGAACATTGCCAGACGGAACGTTTCAAGACATTCCGTTGAAATGGCTTCTTATCGAGCGTTAGACGCTCCCCTTTCTTTGTTTTTGCAGTCTTTGTTCTGCGGTTTTGAGTGTTTCTCTGATTTTCGTCCAGTGTGCGCCCTGCCAGTAGACTTGGCCACAGTTTGGGCATTGCCAGAATTCGGTGTAATGTTCGAAAGTGTTTTTCTCAACTCGGCTGGCCACTTTCTCTTTTGGAATATGCTTGACTGCGGTGTTGCATTTTGGGCATCTGGAGGTTGCCATGTCTATTTCAAGGCTGATGCCGAATCTTGTGGCGAGCTCGGCTAGTCTCTCTTCTTCTGTTTGTCCTTGGACGTAGAAGGCCTCGGCTTCTTGGGCGACAGCGTGCTGGTAAAGCTGAAAATCCCTTGTGAGCAGGATCCTATGCTCTTTTTTGGCAATTGCTAACAGTTGAGAATCATCCATGCTGTTGGAGTATTCCACATCGTGGCCCATCATTTTTAGCCAACGAGCCAATTTGCCGAGCATTCCATCGACAACAAACTTCAAAAGGCTACTCTCTCCGAATTATCTGGCCAGCTCCAGGTTTCGCCACGATTTCGTCATCTTCCATTATCAGTTGGCCTGCAACGATGGTTTTGACTGGTTTTCCTGTGACCTCGCGGCCTTCGAAGGGTGAGAATTTTGCTTTTGACTGGAATTCTGACGGGTCTATCTTGTATTTTCTGTTAAGATCTATAACGGTCAGGTCAGCGTCGTTTCCTTCTTTCAAACGGCCCTTCGTTTTCAGCTTGAACATTTTCGCGGGGTTTTCACACATCAGTCTAACAAGGTCGCCGATTGAGATTCGCCCACGCCGAACCTCAGTGAGCAGTAGCGGAAGCGTCGTCTCTAAGCCTGGTATTCCGACTTTTACGTTCCAAATAGACTCTGCTTCCTTCTCTTTCAGAGCGTGCGGCGCATGGTCTGAACCTATTATGTCAATCCCGCCGGTAGTGAATGCGTTCCATAGGGCGTCGATGTCAGGTTTTTCACGGACTGGTGGCATGGTTAAGGCCAACGTTCCAATTTGTCTCAAATCCTCCTTTGAGAGCAGCAGGTTGTGAGGTGTTGTTTCGCATGTTATTGAAAGCCCAGACTTCTTACTGTCGACTATTCTTCCTAATCCTGCTTCGGTGCTTACATGACAGAAATGCAGATGTAATTTCACAGACTTCACAAGTTTCAGCAAACGCTCGATAGCCTTCACTTCCACCTCTTCGGTATGTGCCTTCAAGAAGGCGTTGATATCATTGCGGCCGGTGTTCTTGAGTTTGTCTTCATTTCTCTTCAAAGTCCGCTCGTCCTCCGCGTGGACAGCAGTCAGAGCTTCCAAGCTGCCAACAGTTTTGAATGCTTCTGCAATAGCTTGGTCACTGTGAATATCCAGCCCGCCGACGTGTTCAGCCATGTAAAGCTTGAAGCCGACAGCACCTTCCTTTACAATTCTCTGGATTTCCGAGGTGTCCTTTGGAAATTCAGAATAGAATCCCACGTTCACTAAGACTTTCCTTTCAGCAATTCTGATTCTGTTTCTGAGAGTTTCAACACTCATGGTTACCGGGTTGTTGTTGGGCATGTCAAAAACTGTCGTCATTCCTCCAGCAGCGGCTGCCGCCGTGCCACTGTAAAAATCCTCTTTGTACGCTTTACCCTCATCTCGAAGATGAACGTGCGCATCCATCAAACCTGGTAACACAAGAAGATTCTTCAAGTCGAGCCTTCCATCAGATTTGGGCATGTTGGTTTCTCTGCCTATCTTGAAAATTTTGCCATCGTCGATTGCGACGCTGCAATCCACTATCGCCTTGTTCATGTATGCTTTCGCGTTGATTAGGACGAGGTCCACGATCAAACCGCTGTCACCCTTCTCTCTTGAATAACACCGAACAATGCGTTAAAAGTTTGCTCAACTACCTGCCTGCGTGTCCAACTCTCACATAAGTCTGGCCACGACTCAGAGGAAAAACCCTGAACAGACATCCTACGTGGCACGCATTCCCCACTTTCGTCTCGCGCGCTTCTGGGCATATACGCTGCGACGAAGCCTCTGGCAGATAAGATACTCAGATAGTGATTATTGAGAGGACGTATGGAGAGAAATGTCGTAATGATGAGCCTTCTTTGAGCTTCAAGAAAATCACGAATTGAGTACTCACATTCAAGGGCTCGAACTCAAACATGAACCACCTAAGTAGAAACCCAGAGAAAAAAAGGAGCCTATCATTCTTGCACATCAAAACGTTCGCCAAAGCGCGCGTTCCGCTACAAAGAAAAGGTGAATCGTGCACTCTCCTGACGTCTTCTGCTCGCAAGGATGGCGAAGTAATGATGTGTAAGCGCTGAGCCAAGAGGACTCCCCCAAGGTCCTTTGCATGTCTGGCGGGGAATGATTATTCGTAGAATATTAGTTGCTGTTCTTCGAGTATCCTGTGAAGCTTGTGCACGGCGTCATACACGTCCTGTTCTCTTTTCGCTCCAGTGCAAACAAGGTTCCCGCTCGCAAACAGCAATATGACCACTTTGGGCTCGTCCATCCTGTAAATCAAGCCTGGAAACTGCTCCGGTTCATACATGGTTTTTCCAAGAGTGGAAACCGCCTTCTCCAAGTCTATCTTCCCGCCCAATCCTCCAGAAGCAACGATGTTCACAACCTTCAAGTCCGGCTTGCCGATGATGATTATTCCACCCTTTTTCAGTTCCTTAACAACTGTCAGGACGGCCCTGCGTGCTTCCTTTTCCGATTTCGATCCCGTGCAAACCATTTTACCAGAGCTGAAAATCAACGTAGCCGTCTTCGGCCTCTTCAGCCTAAACACCAAGCCCGGAAACTGCTCCGGCCGATACTCCACCCCTGGATAACCCTTCACGACAGCGTTCAAGTCAACTCTCTGATTCAGAGCAGCAGACGCAACGACATTCTCAATTTTAACGATAGCGTTACTCTTCGGCATGAAACACAACTTCTAATAGTGAAGTGTCTAGACACCACATATAAAGCCTCAGATTCAAGAGGTGGAGACTTCTCCCGGGAAACCATAGTATTAAGCCCTCGACACCTTTGCCATGTTTGAAGACTTACAGGAATCCATGTTCTAACAACTGGAATTTGGAAGGTGCACGTTGGTTAGCTAGCGGAAAGAAAAAAGGGAATGTGGGGAGCAGTCAGTCATGTGATGACTGATTTCCCCTCTTGATTCTGCCTTCACAACCCAATTCGTCTAGGAAAACATGAGATGGCAGACGTGAGCAAAGTGAGCGATTGGCTTGGAACCATTCCTAATGTGATTTTGCGGAAAAGCTATAGCTGAGCCTCAATAGAAGATTCTTTTGTCAATCTTTTTAAGCTAGTTTGACCCGACCCAGTATGCTTTTATTTGTTCCTCTGCAAGTATTCTAATAGGGTGCTTCAATGTCGAAAACACAAGAACAGAAAAAGAAGAAGAGGAAGCATCCGAGCCTTTTAGAGAGTGAGAGAGTCGAAAGTGAACTGTTCCCAGAGTTAGTCGAAGCCTTGGAAGAGCTGGAAAAAGAAAGAAAATACGTGGATATTCAGGTTTGTCCCAAGTGCAAAGGTCCACTAGTTCGTAGGGTTGGCTCGATGACTGGGGATATGTCAGGTCACGTGGGACTGACCCCACCGAAATTTGAATGCAAAGAATGCGGGTGGAGAGAAAGGTTAGTTCTTAAGGCGACCAACCGACCCACGAGCATAAAAGACGTTGTGATAATGGCAGAAGTGAAAGACGCTGAGAATGAGACTGAACGCAAAAAGCACAAAAAGTAGAACAGCCTTCTATCAGTTTTTCTAAGCTAGTTTGACCCGTCTATCTTTTCTTCTGGAAACATTCCATGCAGATAGCAACTATTCTGACATTTTGAATAGGTTGCTGAAGCGATGTTAGACCCTTTGCTAAGACAGTCACATAACCTAAAGGTTTTCCACATTTTTGGCATCTTACTGGTTGAGCATAACTCATTTCTTCACCATAGAACAATTCTCTATCAGTCTTTTTAAGCCAGTTTCTGGTTTTGCGGAAAAGTTATAGCAGAACCGAAGGATACCGTGTGAATTGGTGAGTTCAGTTGAAGAATAATGAGTGCACAATCTACATCACAACTAAACATGGCTATATACAAAGATACCATAAAGAGAAGAATGGTTGGACACAAACCAATCCAAACGGTAAAGTTCGGCTACTTAGTGCAGAGCAATTATTATCACACATCTTGCCATCCCTTGCTGGGATTGGACCTCTTAGCGTTAGAGTAGAGCCAGATAAACAAACCTAGCGCGCGCTTTTCTCTTTTGCACCTTCACTCATTCGTGAAGTCTAGTTTGTTATGCAGATTTAAGATTTCTGTCTTGTGCCTCTAGGCATAAGAAAACTTGCACCCAACATAACTTTGCGGAAAAGTTATAGCTGAACCAGATGTCAACACATGCAGGGGTGGAGTGGGCATATTGGTTTCAGAAGATGTGATAAAGTGGTTGCTTGAACCAGAAAATCCTTCAATGAAATACAGAACGCTGGTGGAGTTATTAGGCAAGTCTCCGAATGACCATGAAGCTATAGAATGCAAGAGAGAGATTGCTGAATCCGTTCCAGTAAAGAGCTTGCTAAGTGAAATGCAGCCAGATGGATATTGGCTTCAAAAGAACCCTAGAACTGGTAAGATGCTTGGTGATGGGACGGAGTACGGAGCCTTTGGAACAACCCACTATTGCTTATCATATTTGGCTGAGTTTGGCATGGATAGAACAAATGCTCAAGTAGCTAGAGCCGCAGAAAGATATCTAAATCTTCAAAAAGAAGATGGCGATTTCCGCCACCATTATTCGTGCCTGTTGGGCTTGAACATAAGAACTTTCACTATGTTGGGATACAAAAACGATTCACGAGTGAAAAAGAGCATAGACCTGTTGCTTAATACCGAAAGAGCTGACGGTGGATATCTCTGCGATATGCACGAAGGAAAATACAAGACGAAACCTGTGAAAAGCTGCATTCGAGGAAGCGTGAAAGCATTGTTAGCTTTTTCGTACCTTCCAGACTACTGGAAGCACGATAGAACAAGGAAGCTTATCGGCTACTTTTTGCTTCGTGGCGGAATATTCAAGAGTACTAATCTGAAAGAGCTTGTCAATAAGGACATGGAAAGGAACTATTTTCCTATAAGTTGGAGAGCCAACGTATTTGAAGTCTTGTTGGCTCTGAGCAAGATGGGTTACGGAAAAGACAGTAGACTTGAAAGGGCCTGGAGCTTTCTGGATGCGAAAGCGGACAAAAACGGGAGATACGTTTTGGATTGGACCCCCGAGCAATCTCCTTGGAAAGTTGGAAAGAGAAATCAGCCAAACAAGTGGACAACATTCTACGCACACCTTGCCCACAAATTCAAAGAGTGAAGTCCGTGCTTGGTGAATTGAGTTGCTTGAAGGCAAGAATGTGAACCTGAGAGTTATGGAGAAAGAGGACGTGCCATTTCTTGTGGATTGGTGGAGTAACCCAGACTTTGCTGAATATTTCTCTCCAACACAGGTGACTGGGGCAGGGATGGAAAGGTTCCTAGAGAATACTGTTCTCGAAACGAAGCATTTTATCATTGAGAAGAAAGACGGAAGCAAAATTGGTTGGATTATGCATTTCAATTTTCTTAATACTTATATGAATATGCTAGAGCTAGCCTATGGTCTCGTTCCAAGCGAAAGAGGAAAAGGCTATTGCACTGAAGCTGCACAGCTAATGGTGGACTATCTTTTCCTTTCAAAGGACATTGTTCGAATAGTAGCAACGACTCACACCAAGAATGTGATTTCTCAGAAGATTCTGGAAAAGGTTGGGTTTAAGAGAGAAGGAACAATGCGAAAGTGCTACTTCTGCAGAGGAGAATGGACAGACATGTTCCTCTTTAGCATTCTCAGGGAAGAATGGAAAGAACCAAGAATATTGACAAAGTTCTTGAGATAAACTACAGAGTGGGGTATTAGTCTTTGTTCCCTGATTTCGGTATTCCTATCCATCTTGGAGTTATTTTCATGTATTCACGATATGTAACTCCATACTTCTCTATAAGGAAGGGTTCCTCAACAACCACTACATACCAGCGTAGCAAAAGGAAATTTACAATTGCCACTAATAGAAAAACCCAGGAAAGACCGGCTATACCGATACCTACGTTTACCAAAGACATGCCAAGATACCCAGGATTTCTTGAAATACTATAAACACCTCTAGTGACTAGCTCATTTACTGGTGTAGTGGCAAAATTCAATAACCCTGTGACTACAAAGAACATGGCTAGCAAATAAATGAGTAAACCAATAACGAACCAAATAGTGTCTAGTTTCAATGGCAAGAATATACTATAAGCAAATGGTAAGAGTATAATTAAAGAAGATAGATTGCTTACTGTTTTCACCTTCTTAGTAAAACTTGAGACCTCTTCAGACGCCCTTTTACCCAATATCTTGGGACCAAGAATGGAAATAATTATGATAGGGAGAGTGAAAATCCAAGCGTTCCACAAGCCTAACTCAAATTCTGGTATAAGTGACATAGTCCCGCCTAGAAGTATCTTCTATTTTGGTTTATAAGCGTCTTTCTCCACGTTTCCAATTGGAGATATCCGTGTCAATCGGGAATACGGGAGATATCTCCAAAGAGATCTTCCTCCAGCCTATGCTTACCTATAAGCAGGATCTGTAGCCTAATCTGAAACGCGCGGGCTCGCATAATGTTTTTATTGTTCCAAAAAAGTAATAACGCGAGACTTATGTCAGACATAATCACCGTCAATAACCTTGTCGAAGTGTACTCCGACGGGACGAAGGCTGTCGACGACATTTCCTTCAACGTTAAGGAGGGCGAGTTCTTCGGGTTTCTGGGTCCCAACGGCGCCGGAAAAAGCACAACGATCAAAATTCTAACAACGCTTCTCAGGAAAACATCCGGTTCGGCCATCGTTGCAGGCCATAATCTTGACAAGGAGCCCGAGAAGATTCGAAAGCTCATCGGCGTTCAGAGCCAAGAAACTGCTGTCGACGGAGACCTCACCGGCAGGGAAAATCTTGTGCTTCAAGGCCATTTTCAGCAGCTGCCTGGGGCCGAACTCAAACAGCGCGTCAGGGAACTCCTAAAACTCGTGGAGCTCGAAGACGCCGCGGACAAGCGTGCAAGGAACTATTCTGGGGGCATGAAGAAGAGGCTTGACCTAGCTTCAGCTCTCGTCCACAGGCCGAAGTTGCTCTTTCTGGATGAGCCGACGACAGGTCTAGACCCTCAATCGCGCGCGGCGATATGGGCTTACCTTGAGAAACTAAACAAGGAAGAAGGTACCACCATATTCTTGACGACACAATACATGGAAGAGGCCGATAAACTCTGTCGGCAACTTTCGATAATCGATTTCGGAAAGATAGTCGTCAGCGGCTCTCCAGCCGAACTCAAACGCCAAGTCGGAGCTGACTCCATTAAACTATCACTTGAGAATTGTTCTAAGGACAAACCGAGTGCAAAGGATATCCTCAGCAGCCTTGAAGGCGTGACAAACGTCCTCGATTCTGAAGAATGCCTGATCGTGTACGCGAAGAATGCGGGACTCATCATCGCCGACATCGTGAGAGCTTTTGACAGCAGCGGCATTCAACTCTCATCGGTCAGCTTTTCGTCGCCAACTCTTGATGACATCTTCCTGCAACACACGGGAAGAAGAATAAGGACCGAGGAGCTTGTTAAGACTCCCAGCGCCATGCTTGGCGGTAGGAGGCGATAAATATGACTCTCTTCTCCGACACCAGATACCTCTTCGTTAGGTACTTGAAGAAACTCGTCAGAAACCCCATTCTGCTATTCTTCTCGCTCTTTCAACCCATAATATTCCTGCTCCTTTTCACACAGTTGTTCTCGAGGTTCTCTACCTTGCCGGGATTCTTGACTGCCACTGGCGCCAGCAGCTACCTTGAGTTCGCCACTGCTGGCATCCTCCTCCAAAACGCTTTCGGCAGCGCCTTACAATCTGGAACATCAATAGTGCTTGACCTGGACACTGGATACTTGCAGAAAATGCTCGTGACACCAGTCAGCAGATATGCCATATTGCTGGGAAGATTGAGTAGTGACGCCTTCAGAGTCGTCGTTCAGTCAGCAATCATCCTGGGGTTAGCTTATGCCTTGGGCGCCACAGTGGCAACAGGGGTTGTTGGAATACTGCTCATGCTTTTCACCGTAGCCTTCTTCGGCTTGGCTTGGTCTGGAATTTCTCTGGCTATAGGATTGAAGACAAGATCGTCCGAGACGGTGTTCGCCATAGGCGGGTTCCTTACCTTTCCGTTGCTGTTCATGAGCACGGCTCTGACTCCAAGGGTCTTTATGCCAGATTGGATATTGAACGTCTCGAACTTCAACCCCATCAGCTACACAGTCGATGCGGCCCGAGTGCTCATGGTCAACGGATACGATTGGGCCACGGTGCTCAAAGCGTTCGGCGTAATTGGGCTTATTGCAATTGTCACTTTGGGAGCGACGCTGTACCTGTTCAGGAAGGTAGTTAGCTAATTGAGAAGCACGGTTGGAATTTGGAATCTAGGGAAATGAAGATCCGAAGTTTCGCTCGTACGGTTCCCCCATTGCCACCGTGAGTTCAGAGAAAAGAAATTGATTGCACGTCTCCAACCAGAAACTAGTAAATTGGAATTGCTTTCGCGCGCAAAACTCTACACTCTACAGAGTTGGAGAAACTGGTTCGGGACCTGATGTTGGTTTTGAAGAACAGCATGAGACGTGATGACTGCAAGTCCTGTAAATGCATGTGAACAGATTTAGCAACTTTAAATAGTTGAATCTCACTCGGTTAATCATGGGGAACACTGTTGGAAATACAACATCGTTGCTTCAACGAGTTCCCATATCAATGTGCAATGTGCCGGGAATACAGTGAATCACGCCCCGATTCAACCTTACAACTTGCTTTGCAAGCAGGGAACGGTGGCATACCATATCCGCGGCAATACAGGAGACTAGTCACCAAGGAATGCAAGTTATATCACAAGCGCAAAGTCGAATATTCAGAATAGCAGAAAATTGCGCGTGCTTAGAAAAGAGGGGAATTGCGGGAGATATCTCCACTGGGGTTTCAATCCAGCCTAGACTACGGGCCTATTTGGACGGAGTAGGGGCATACTTGCGCTTAGCGCGCGCTTGCAGAAAGCTTAAGCTGAACATGTACTCTTATGTGATTTTGGGGTACGTAAAATGCAACGCAGGGTTAAGGTTGTTTTGATTGCATGTTCAGCTCTTGTGTTGGCTGCTCTTCTTGTGATTGTTGCCTTGTCTAGTATGAAAGCATTCGTCTTTACGGAGAATCTGTCCATAGAAGGGTTTAGACCAATTGGGCAGAATGCGAATGCAACCGATGTTTATCAGAACGGAGTCAGAACATCTGACATCTACATCGGCACAGACCCTGTTAATCCCCAAACGGGTTTGATCTCTTTGAGGTTTTCAATATGGCATGAGGGAGAGCTTGACTCTCTTCATCTACGGTTTTCTTCAGTTAACTTTATGCAGGTCTATCTGGAGATGCCGGAAGGGTACCCGTGGTCACCAATAAACTTCCACCAAGACAGTGATGGGAAAAGCGTCATTTTTGGAGTGGACGACTTAGGATTTCAAGGATCAGGGACTGTGACGCTCGATTTTCTTATGAGACCCTGGCAAAGCCAGACAAACTTCCAATTGGAAATACAATACACAATGCACACTCCTGCATTGATACAACTAACTCACCAAGCCATTTCAGCACAGGTTGAAATTCCAATTAGCAGATGAAACCCCCATAAAACACGTTTCCAAAGAGCTAACGCGTGCGGGCTGTTTGCTCGTACCTGCGTTGTCTTGGCGGAGAGCAGAAGATTTACTACTGTTATCCTCATTTCATTTGTTAATGCGCGCGCGCCCAACACGCACACCAACAGAGAAATGGTATAAACAAGGATAGTGAAATCAGATATCTGATTGATTGAAGTACTCGCGGTGGCCCAAAATCAGTGTCTGAAATGATGACGTTGCGCTCGGCAGTTGAAGAGTTGAAAAACCTACAACGACAAATCACCAGGCTATTGAGAGCTAAGCGTATTCGCGGAATTTTGAAGAAAATTGGAATTGGTCGTTTCATCTATAGAGATGTCGATCGGCACATACTTCAATATGAAACGCAGAAGGCTCTTCTGATAAAGAATGTTGAATCTTGTGTCAGGGAAACTTTGGTAACCCAGAGACAGCAACTCAAAACCATAGAGGCTTATCGCAAATTCTTGTCAAAGGAACAAGAGGATAAATTGCTGAATCGTTTTGGGACATTCGAAGCTGATCTTGAATACCTGAAGTCCTTGAACTTTCTTGATTCAGAACTCATTTCTTCGTCACTTAGTGAGATAGTGCAGTCAAGGCAGTTTGTTGTTGGTTATAACGAGAAGCTTGAAAGAGACATACTAAAACAGAATACAATGAAACTTAAAGAAACATTTTTGCAGGCTGAGAGAGACTTCACGTCACTCTCTAATGGGCAACAATACTTCTCCAAAAGAGAACTGAAGTCGTGGAAAGAACGATGGAGAAACTTACTCCTCATTGCCGAACAATGTAAGGCAAAGGGTGTCACAGAAATCGATTTTCAGGATTCGCTTGATTTAGTTGTATCAGTCCATAATGATGGTGAGCGGCTCCTAAACGAGTGTAATAAAAGTTATGTTGAAAAAGAGATTCTAAAATCAGAGTTATTTGAGACAATTGATGGGCATGTTTTAAATGAAGAACAAAGAAAAGCGATTGTAGTGGATGAGGCAAACACCCTTGTTCTCGCAGGAGCAGGGACTGGAAAAACTACAGCATTGTTGGGAAAAGCACTTTACATCGTATCCAAAGGATTGGCAGTCCCAGAAAGTGTTCTAATTGTCGCTTTTAACAAGTCTGTTGTGAAAGAGAATGAAAAAAAAGTCAACAACATTAAATCAAATGTTAAATTTACGGTGAAAACATATCACAGTTTAGGACTTGAAGTCATAGGAAAGGCAAGAGGAGAACAACCTAATGTGCCCACTTGGGCAGAAGACAAACTTGCTATCAAATCTCAAATTCGTGAACTAATCAAAAATAGAATGAATGATGACAACTTTGCCCAACTTGTCAACAATTACTTTCTTTACCTTTTCGAGACATACAAGAGTATGTTCGAGTTTACAAGCTTGGGAGACTACTATCGATACCTCAATGATAACGGCGTCCGCACGCTCAAAGGACATAGGGTGAAAAGTCTGGAAGAGTGTGAAATCGCCAATTTCCTTTACATCAATGGAGTGAGCTACGTTTACGAAAAACCCTTCGAAGAGGAGAAAACATCAACCGTTGATAGGAGACAGTACAAACCAGATTTTACTCTAACAGACTATGGAATCTACATAGAACATTTTGGGATTGACAGAAATCGGAATACCGCGCCTTGGGTTCCGCGAGATAAATACTTGGCCGACATGAAGTGGAAAATAGAATTACATAAACCAGGAAAATTAATACAAACCTTCAGTTATCAAAGACGAGAGGGAAACTTGCTAGAACAACTTGAAGCGGAACTTCTAGCACATGGAGTAGAATTTCACCCGCTACCGACGAAACAGATTTTTGATGAATTGAACAAGATGGGAAGAGTCAATTCACTGGCGAAACTTCTGTGTACCTTCATCAATTTGTACAAGTCAAATGGAGAGAGTTTCGAGACAATAGAAAACAGAGTCAAACCCGATGATTCGAGAGCAAGGGCTTTTCTCAGAATATTCGCAGTTATTTATGAAGACTATATTGAACTGCTTCGGAAAAATGGTGATATTGACTTCAATGACATGATTAATGAAGCAAGTGAGCTAATTGAGCAAAACAAGTATCGCTCCCCTTTTCAATATATTTTGGTCGATGAGTTTCAAGACATATCTCAAAGCAGGAAAAGGTTTCTAAAAACGCTTCTTAGTCAGAACAATGCTAAGCTTTTCTGTGTGGGTGACGATTGGCAGTCAATCTATCGATTTGCGGGAGGCGACATATCCATCCTGACTAATTTCGAAAAGAATTTTGGTCTTAGTGAAACACGACTAATACAGGAAACTCAGCGATTCAACGATAAATTATGTGATTTTTCGACAAAATTTGTCCTGAAAAACCCATTTCAGATACCTAAAAAAATCACAAGCAAAACGAAAGAAAAAAGCCCAGCCGTGACTATTGTCAAAGAAAAAACCGATATTGCGCTTGACAAAATAATCCGTGAAATAAATCAGATATCCAATGGAAAAGAAGAAATCTTGATAATAAATAGATACCAAGAAATTGGAAAACCCGCCAACATCAACAAACTAGTAAAGAATTATCATCCTAAACTTGTAATAAAGTACACGACTGCACATAAGGCGAAGGGTCTTACAGTTGATTTTGTCGTGGTTATAGGCCTTAAGGGCGGAGAATTTGGTTTTCCTTGCCAAATCGAAGATGATCCTTTGCTTGATTTGGTTAAGGGTTCACAGGAACAGTTCTTGAATGCTGAAGAAAGACGGCTTTTCTACGTAGCAATAACAAGAGCTCGAAAGCATGTTTATCTTGTTGTTGATGAACCGTACAATGTTTCATCTTTTGTCACTGAAATAGAAAACAACGAATATGAAATTAGTACAACTGGGCAAAATGTGAGAACGATTCATTGTCCAGTTTGTCAAACGGGGATTGTTGTTTGGGGAGAAAAACACGGGCGGTACGAATGTAGTAACAGTCCGTATTGCAGCTATGTTCCTAGGAGTTGCCCAAAATGTAGAGAGGATCGCTCCGAAGGTGGCAACGGTTTTCTATACAAGGATAACTCAAAATATCTGTGCTCCAATGATAGATGCTCTTTTCAGGCGAAAGCATGCCCGGACTGTGAAGATGGCTACCTTGTCCTGAGGCCCCCCAAATATGGGCGACCTTTCTTTGGCTGCGTCAATTATAGCACCAAAGGATGCAGACATACTGAGGAAGAGTCCACTTCATAGATGTTTGGAAAATCGCGTGTGTTTTCTTTTTGTGTGTAGTGTGGCGCGCGCGCAGGCGAGAGACTGATTATTATAACATGCTAACCATGATGCAACAGCTCGGTCTTGTGCCTAGTATGCCCTCGAAATAAATTCACAAGCAAGTTAAGATATACCTAGGAAGGTTTCGTTTTTTAGCGTAAATGGTGCAATAAGGTGTTTTTAGGCGGCTTTTAGGGGACCTATTGAGCCGCGCGCGCTGAAGATATTCCTTGACCGTCTGTTTTGCCTTGCGTTGCTTGATGTCTTCAAGGTATTCTTCTACACTCATTTTCATATATACCACCTTTTTGTTTTTTTATGGTATATCAATGTTGCTTCGTGTTTGCGGGAGAAATCCACTTGCCCGCGCACAAATGGGAATTTGTATCATAGATTTGGCAGTTTGCAACACGTTTTTGGAGTTCCTATTTAATTTTCTCTCTCCGAAGAGCATTAGACAGCGCATTGGCTTGTCCTGAAATTGGTCTGAAGTGGCCATTATTCTTATTTTCGGGTTTAGGGGCAGATTTAAGGCTAGCTGTTCTATCCAAGTTTCTATGTCCAATCGGGTTCACTGTGGAAAATGATGTCAAATGAAGAAAGCAATTCTGTACATGTATCGCAGAGTTATCGCGCGCCCCGATAGTGCTCCGTCTGAATTGAGAGAAGCCATTCTAGCCCTTCCTTGAAGTTCTTAGCGCGCGCGATGGCGAGGAACAGCAGGAGGTCGAATTTTGCTAAATAGAGTTTGACACCCAGACAGGTTAAGAGCCACCTAGAACAATGGCGGTTCTTTTCCAAGTCGGTGAATTCTATTTTTGCGCGCGCCACTTGTGAAACCGCCATTCGCGGATCTCGACATCTTCACAAGTATTCTGTTTTTTCTTCTGACACGTCTCTGGAAAATGCTTCTGGGGTTTGCCTTCTGGGAAGAAGATGTCATTTTCTTGACTTTCCTTTTTGGCCTCTCCAGATAATCATGGCTATGATTGTGCCGACAATCGTGCTGCCTATGACAGAGAAATAACCGCCGTTTCTGCCTATGAATCCTAAGGAGTCATGAAGCCATGACGGCATCCAACCCGTGGTCCAACTGAGCGGATCTTTACCGGTAGATAAGTAGTACGTAGTGTATATCAGACTGAACGAGACTATCCATCCCACTATTGTCAGAAACATGATTAGAATCACAGCCCATTTGTCGTCAAACTCTATGAGTATTTTCATATGCTTCTCACGTTGATTTCTCTTTTCTTGTGACCCTGATACTCATCAATCTTGTTCCAATAGCGCGAACAAACCAGACGGAGTGATGTTCCGTTTACGCGCCAAATAGATACATAACCCTTAAGAGTTTTTCCTCGTTCGATTATTCGCTGCCTTTTAGATATAAGATTTGACAATCAAGTAATGCGCGCTACTTTGCCCCAACCAACCTTTGATGCGTTAGGTGCTAGATGGATTCAGAAAAAGGCCAGTGAGATGGGCGTATACTCGATTCAGGCAGTAGGAGAAGTAAGAGCAGTATAGGGAGTGTCAGAATCGAGGATACGCTCGTGTTCTGCGGAAAAGTTATAGCGAGCCGATTCAAGCACTTACATTGGTGTTGAGATTGCTTCAAGGGAAGAGCATCCGTCTAAAACTCGGAGACAATGAAGACTTGGACTTCTTTGTGGGCTTCTGGAACAATTTAGACTATTATGGCGAGTACGAACCTATCATGGAGCAGATGACTAGAGCCGAAGCAGAGAAACGATTGACAGACGTCTCAAACAAAGCTTACTTCATAATCCAGAGGAAAGACGGAACAAACATCGGTTTAACCGTATACTTTGGCCAGTCATCTGAGTCAATAACAATAGGCTACGCAATAGAACCATCTGAGCATGGCAAAGGCTACGGAACGGAAGCACTTCAACTTATGGTGGACTATCTATTCCTAACAAAGGAGGTTCATCGAGTCCAAGCGGACACGGACCCAGAGAATAAGGTCAGCCAGCACATACTCGAGAAAGTAGGCTTCAAAAATGAAGGTGTATCTCGAAAAAGCAGCTTCGTCAGAGGTCAATGGCGAGACGAGTATCACTATTGTATTCTCAGAGAAGAATGGAAAGAAACAAGAATACTGACAAAAACTGCTTGAGAAATCGAGATAGAGTTTTACCTTCCCACACTCTCACGCCGTGTGCATGTGCGTTGTATGGGTAAGTAGGTATAGGTAGGGGTGTAGGCGTAGGAGTAGGGCTGCGGATAAAGGGAGTGAGTGAGGGGAGTTGTTTCCACAACTAGCTGACAGAAACGTGCGCTCAATATTATCTGTTAAATATCAGATGCCAAAAGGTAACGCATTTACAATATCGTTAATAAGTCTTAAGGCACAACGGCACATTTAACGTCACACTCTTGTCAATCGTATGCGCGCGCCGTGGCTTCTGGTCGGGTTTAATCGTAGAAGGCACGAAGGTGGGCTTTTGGGCATGGCCCCGTTTCTCTGTGACTACAGTGCCGCAGCAACGAAAATTATAATAGCCGCGCGATCACCTAATATTTTAGAGAACCTTGTCAATTCCACCTGAAATCGCTTGGATAATTCCGATAGTTTTGCCTTTAATCATGGGTTTGCTTGTCGGGGCAATAATCAAGAAAGGTTTCAAGCTGTTAATGCTCGTAATAGCCCTCATAATAGTTCTCATTGCGACTGGAGTCCTTAGCCTAGCCTTCAGTGACCTCTTCACGGAAGCCATGAAGATCTTGCCCAAACTCTATGATGCAGGAGAAGGGTGGCTCAATGTTCTTCCGTATTCTACCATCACCTTCGTGATCGGTCTGGTCCTTGGCTTTCTTTTCGCATGAAGTTGCATTCGCCAGTCAGGACGCTCGTGATCGATCGGAAGCGACGAATGCGAAGCTGTTTTAGCGTTGTACTCTGAATGCACAATTCTTAAAAGGAGCTCGTGTATTATATATTGCGATAGCCGATGTACTCCGCAAACCAAAATCAGAGTATCGAGGACGATCCTCAAAATCAATGTTGCTCCCTCATTTCACTCACGTTAGCACCTTGACCATTTGGGACCTCAGGAGGTGATTAGATGGATATCACGTCAGTGTTCTCCGGGATAATGATAGGCGCTGGATTAGGCTTGACTTTTTGTGTGGCAATCTTGTACAGACATAACAGAGAAGTGATAATGAAAAAAGCATCTTCCGTCGAAAATGATTCCTTCGTATCTTTTGATTCGCTCCCGGAGTCCGTTCGGAACCCCGAATGCCAAGCGCCCACGCGCTTTGACCGCAAAGACCGCAAGCAATAGACCAAAACGACCTTGAAAGGTATCTGGGCCAGAAATGGCACTTATGTTGCGACGATGCCGAACAGAAAAATCGCTATCTGAAACGAATAATCACAATCGATGCTTATCTTACGACCATTCTTCTCGCCATCATCAGCGTGCGCTTAGCGACGCATTACATAGCGCGCGCAGATGGGTTACCTGAAGCCGAAGACTAAGACAAAAAGAGGGTTTTGGTATAGGTTTTGGCATAAATTGTAGTCTGTGAACGTTATCTTTTGTTTCCACTCAAGATGTGTCTTCCGGTCAAAAGCCTGTAGACTATTACAATTACGGCAATCACAAGCAGTAAATGTATCAATGGTCCTATGCCAGACAGAGCAAAGAATCCCACTAACCACAGTATCACGAGAATAACAACAATCGTCCAAAACGTATCCATAGCTAAATCCCTGAGATAATCGCCATCCTCAATATATAAAACTTCATTGAATCATACTGATACAAAACTGCGCGCCAAGCATTCACGTGCCTGCGCTTCACGGATACTTGGACAACGATTTCCATAAATAACTCTACAGCAAATGCTTGGTATAGTCCACCCGACGTGAGAACATGAAATTTGCGATAGTTATCGTGGGACTTGGCTCATGGTTAGTCCTTGATGGACTCTACAGCATATTCGAATACCGCAAGCAGACACTTCAAGAGCATCTAATAAGAGTCATACGAGCTGGGGTTGGAGTTACCCTAATCACCCTATACTTCCTTTAAGAAGGGGTGAGAAACATGAACGACTGTCGAGCGCGCGCGCTATAGTCTTCGTGAAAATAGGCAAACCAAACGACTTGGTGACAAAGGTGTTTAGAAGGCTCAGAAGGCGAGATAGTGGAGTCTAGTGTAGATGACGAAATAGATCAGATAGCTCAAAGAATTTTGTTAGAGCTTGAAAGCGCAAGTTCCAAGGATCTATCTGACGCTCATTATGCAAAAATGATGTTGCGGTTATCCGACGCTCATTACGCAAAAAAGGTGCTGCAACAGATAGGAAGTGTTAGATCTGGAGCTGAACATGAGATCGAGAGAAAAGCAGTGATCAAAGTTCTGTTGTATTCTACGTGGTTGCAGAGGCTATATTTCATCATAAGATCCTTCATCATGGGGGAGATAGGTGCGGCAGCTACATTCCTTTTCATATGGTACATTGGCTCAATAAACGCCGTTGATATGTTTATATTCGGCATATTTGTGTTTGCGTTGACGTTGGCCATAACAAGATTATTTGATACGCAGATAACCAAAGCTACAAAAAAGATCGTCGAACACATGGCTAATCATAGAACTGTTAGGGATTTTATCATGAATCACTTCTAGATGAAGCGCGAGCTAGAGTGCATATGGGTCATGGCCATTTCTGATTCTCGCAATTGACCTTGAAGAATAGATTCTAAGCAAAATGTAGGCTGTTAAAAATACCACGAGGATTCCTGCCGCCAAGTAGGGAAGATTGCCTGCGAATGTGGTATATGAACCTGGGTTGAGATAACTTCCAAGCACAACCCCAAACGCCATCAAGAAATTTGAGAGAAAGAATGATAGCTTCCACAGCATCGGCGGTGTCCGAGAAGCTTTTTTCGCCGCTATGTGCCTCTTTATTTCACCTACGCCCAAAACTAGAGAAATGCCCAAAACTCCCATAATTAAAGGAACGATGAAGTTGAAGCTGAGTTGGGGGTGGTAAAAATCGATGAAAGTTCTAACACCTAACACAGACAGTAGAGCCAAAAACAGGATGAGAACAGTGGAGCCAACAAAAATTCCTATGTCCAAGATACCGCCAGAATAGAAGGGACCGTAAATCCTTCGCCAGGGTCTTAAGGTGTAATCTTTCATATCCTCAGCGGTTTTTCTAGTGAGCTCGACTGGGTCGTTTTGATACATGTATATCTTAGTTTTGATATCGGGCGCAATTTTTTTACCTTCGTGATCATACCTAGCTTTCTTCACTAGCCTTGAAAAAGGATAAAGCCACTCTACCCCGCGATCTTTTGCTGTGTTGATAGCATCAAGAAGAGTATGACAGAAAGCACCCAGTGCAAGGTAAGGATTAATCAGAAAAACGATCCCAATGAAAACGAAGTTGTGGTATAGTGCCCGATGGAGCTGATGGTCGCGGAAGTAATCTTTGCTGAAAAAACCATACTCCCTATCCATATCAGGGAGGACTGACCCGATGGCAACAAGCAAACTGATGTCCCACCTTCCAAAGAAAAGAGCTCCGACAAGCGCACCAAACATTATATGCGTAGGAAGATTCATATGAATTTACCTACCCACAATTCGTCAAGGATATCATTTTGAGAAAGTCCAAGATTTTGCTCACCTTAGCCATTTGAATCTATGCGATTATTCGCTGTAACTCGTTAATATTATTTTTGCGCGCGCTATCTGACACGAACTTCTGAGCGAGATTGTCAGAATTGTTACTCACGCACGAGAATTAGTCAAAGGAATTTCTGGCGGTACTCCTGCAACAGGTGCGTAAGGATTTTGTCCAGCAAGCTAGTACTTTGCTCCAAAAGCACTCTCTGGTGCTGATCCTTGTAACTCTTAACTCCATGAACCAGATTGCATCTTATCTTGTATAACCATTTGATAAGCAAGTCAATAGTCTCTTTTTTGTTATTATCTGAGAAATTGGCCTTGATACTCTCAGCCAATGCAACACCTCTGACTCCTTTTCTGTCTTGTTCTTTAGGCCAGTATTCCTCTTTGAATACAGGGATTATCCTGACGTAATATGCAAGATTCTGTCTTATTTGTTCAAACAATTCATCAGGCTCAACAAGCTCAATTGTGCCGACAGCTCTCTTGCTATCCCCAAACGTAAAATCCGGGTCTACCCAACCCTTTTTCCTCTTCTCATAGAGATTATAGAAAATGTTGTAAGCTATGAACATCGAAACATACTTGTTGAAAGGATCGCTTTCGGAATTGGCTTTGGATTGCCATTCTCCAATCTTTTCCAATAAATCGTCTTCGGCACTCATATTTTTTACCTCAGCTTGATCGCGCTCGCACTGGTTATCAGTCTCTCATCATCATGCTTTACATACTCCTCAATCGGGAGCAGATATCTCATTGTAAGTCGATAATCTTGCTCTCAGGGATGTTCATATGAAGAAGTTTCACAAAGTAATTGTCCAGCATGACTCTCCCTTCGTAAGCTGTTTCCAATTGCTCGATCAAGCAAGGAAACTTGAGCTGCCCCAATTCATGTAGAAGTGACTTTGCATCGTCAATGTCTTTCGCAGCCATAGATGGGGCACTTACGACTGGGAGATCTTCAATCTCCTTCTTTGTCCATTTGGTATTCGTGTCCCTGACTTCAGTTCTCCGCTTAAGAAGGTCAGACAAGGCAAATGTGGAGTTAAGCCATAATGCCAAAACAACTGCGTGATCGTATTTTGCGCACGGCAAAGACCAAAATGACCATGTCGGTGCCATTTCTGCTTTGGAACAAAAAGCTTAACTGAAGACAAAGTGCAATGGTTAGTTGTTGCGTATGAAAACTGTTGAGCTCAGGCTGATTTCAGAGCTTATGAAGAACAGTCGGAGAAGCGACAGAGAACTTGCGAAAGCAATTGGAGTTTCTCAGCCTACTGTGAGTAGAACAATAGCGAAGTTGGAGAAGGATGGCGTTCTCAAGGAATACACTGTTATCCCAGATTTCAACAAACTCGGATATCAGATATGCGCCTTGACTTTTGCAAATTTCGAAACGCCAGCTGACCTGCAAGCCATGAGGAAGCTCATTGAAGAATATGGAAAAAGATTGGCGGAAATACCTCAAGCCGTGATGATCGAAAGAGGCATAGGCGAAGATGCTAACGGCGTGGTGATTTCTCTCCATGAGACCTATTCCAAATACATTGAGTTCCAACGATGGCTGAAACAGTTTGCTTCCTCAAGCAGATTTGAACTCCACAGTTTCATAATAGACCTAAATGACAAAGTCCACTATCGATACTTGACCTTCTCAACCGTTGCAAAACATCTATTGGAAACGACTGCAAAAGAAAAATAGGGCAAACGCGGGCCAAACCTTAGCGCACGCGAACTATTTAGAAACACACATACGCGCTACATTAGAACAACAACTGACACGGAATGTTTTCCTTTGCGAAAGCGATGGCAAGCTCTGTTTTCTGGCAGTTGAAGAAATCACTTGTCAATGCGTATTCAAGTTTGTTCTTTCTGTAGACCCAATCTGCGTAGTGATAGTTCATTCTGTCGATGAGAACGTGATCAACGTTTCCAGTCAGCTGTGTCACCAAGTCTTTGGCCTCTGGGAGCAGTGGTGCGATCATAGCGAAGGTTTTGATGCCTTCTGAGTGTAGTTTCTTGAGTGTTTCTATTCGCTCTTTGATTGAGGGAGCATTTGGTTCGAAAATTTCCCTGATGTCCTCGCTTGCGGTTGTGATTGTGAAGCCCACTTCAACATCGCGGAGTCTCTTCAGCAAATCCAGATCGCGCGTCACTATGGGCGATTTGGTCTGAACGGTGACAGGCCAGTCGTGTTCTGTTAGGATTTCGAGACATGTCCGCGTAACCTTGTAGTCTTTCTCAAGCGGCTGGTAAGGATCGCATAATCCACTTATCCAGACTCTGCCCGCTACTTTCCTTCGTACTTCACGCCGCAAGAGGTCTCCGGCGTTCGTTTTCACGTCGACGAATCTCCCCCAATCTTCTCGGTGACCAGTAAACCTCTTTATGAAACGTGCGTAGCAGTAGGCGCAGCCGTGTTCACAGCCGATGTAAGGATTAACGGTGTAGGTGAAAACCTTCGATTTGGACAATATTGTTTTTGCAATGACCTCTTTGACTATCACGGGAACCTCAACCATCCTAGCTAGGCATGTAACTCCGCTCTGAAAAACACACATGCCCGCCTATAACTATTGACCAAGGTCCAGATTTGAGGTTTGGGTTTGGGATAAGACTTTACCCCTACAGCACACGCACACACACGCACTCGCACTCTCTCTCGGACACTCGGTCTCTCTTACTCGCTCACCCACTCACACACACACGGACGGACACTCTCTCACACGATGAAGAGGGCCACGGACCAGGGGCCACGAGGGGAAGAGGAGACACACACGCACATGGAGTGAGTGTGAGAGTAAAGGGCGGGTTAACCAGCGATAATTTAGAAAATATATCAAGGATAAGAAGTGTGATGGGATATAATTTTCACAACCAACTGGCAGAAACGTGCGCTCGATGTTTGTTGAATATCAGACTCTAAAAAACAATGCATTTACAATATCGTTAATAAGTTTAATGTTTCACTATCCCATTTAACCTCACACTATTCAAGTTGCCCTTAGCGTGCGCCATTTGTTTGGAGTGCTTCCAGAAGAAAAGATAGACGGGTCAAATTGCGCGCGCGTTTGTGTTCGACAGTATGGTGCACGTTGCCCACTGGAAAACATGGGAGAGGGACTAAGGCATGCGTTTTTCTCTTGTTTTGGTTTCCATTAACTTCAAGATTGGTGGAATCTGCAGTATCCACGGAACAGCCGCCACGATGAAGGGCACAGCGATCCACGTCTGAGTCTGCCAGAGCCACGTGCTGACGAAAGGCCCAAAAAACGATCCCGCACCCATCACCGCGTTCATGAACGCCCAAGCCTTCGCTCTCCGTGCGTCAACTACAAGCTCCATCAGCCAAGCCTGATAAGCAGGAGAACCGAGGTTACCAAACGCAAACAACCCCACACTAACAAGAATAAACTCGTAAACTGAACCCGTGAACGCCAAACCAACAACAAAAACTGCTCCTAACAAGCTCACGAGCGTTAGGGGTTTCCTGCCAAATTTATCTGCTAAGAACCCTCCCGGAACCTGAACGAGGGCTGTCGCCAAACCTGAACCTAACGAAAATATCAGTCCCAACTGTGTCGCATCAACACCCAACTTGTAAATCGGAAAATCTCTGATCAAAGGTCCCCCCAACCCATTAGCAAAACCCGTGAGAAACGCGATCGCCCCGAAGAGCCACAAAACCCTGGCCAGCGGTATCGGAGCCTTCCCACTAGCCTCATTACCCGAAACCTCGCGCAGAGGAACTGCCCTGCCAGAAACGCTCACGAGCCCGAAAGAAGCAACCAATCCAACAACGGCCACTGCTGAACCAATCATAAACGGAAACCGCAACCCCACACCGTCAACCAAAACCCCTCCTATCAAAGGCGCCGGTACGGTGCTAATCATCCAGAACAGATTGAACCCGCCAAAAGCTTTCCCTCTCGAACTTAATCTGCTCAAATCGGCCACAAACGCCGTGAACGCCGGCTGAAACAAGGACATCGCAAACATGTGCACAAAATACACAAGTACTACCAAGAACACGCTGGCAACAACCGAATAAACAAACAAGCTTGGTGCCAAGACCACGCATGCCAAACCGATCGTCAGCTTCTTACCGACCCTATCTGCTAGGAAACCTCCAACAAAGCTCCCCGAAATCATCGCTAGGCTGCTCACAGAAACCAACACTCCGATAAACGCCGTCGTAGCCTCAGGAGTCACTGCCAAAGACTTGAGCAAAAAAAACACAGCAGAACCAGAAACCATCGAACTCGCAAAAGTCGTAAAAAAAACGATTGCCAAGAGCAACACGTAATTCCGAGACCAGTAACGCCCAGAATTCGACTCTAGCCCGGCAGTGCCTACCATGCTCACAGACTCGAAACAACAAATACAGGACTCTACAATTCTTAAAGGCTTCGCGCGCGAAACAGTGAAAAATCGATTAAGTGACTCAAAAAGCTGCGATTTGCCATTCTCCAACCGGCTACATCTCGGCATCCGTGCCTGCACCCGCCGAATTCTGTTGACACTCCTTGAGCTATCAATGCAAATCAGAACAAAGTGGCTCTGAGCGCACGCTAGGATAAAACTTTACCCCCACCCAACGCAATCTTATATTTGTTGAATCGTAACTGTAGTGATGAGGTCTACTGAATGGGAATCATTCAAAAGAAATGTTCAATTTGCGGAAAAGTCTTTACGACATTAGATAACAAAAACAAATATTGCAGTCCCCAATGCGCTAAAAAAGCAAATAAGAAAAAATAAAGACGTCTCAAAAAAGATACAGCCAGCGCGCGCGAGCGCGACCTACGGTGTTTGAGGGGGAAAAGTGTGTGAGAACGCGCGTGAGGATTTGAATGCCCGTGTGCAAGGAGAAGGTTCATATCGGAATTTTTGGCTAGAGATAAATGTGGGTTATGAATCGGTGGGCTTGGACATCAAGAAAGGCATTGTCTTTGAGGTTAAGAGATTTGCTATTGATGATGGTCCAGGAATACGCACCACCATATTTCTTAAAGGTTGTCCCCTGCACTGTTGGTGGTGCCACAATCCCGAGGGCCAAGCTCTTGCGCCTGAGTTGATGTACAGAAGCATGAGATGCACTGGGTGCAACGAGTGTGTCAAAATCTGCGCAAAAGCCGCAATATCGTGTGTCGGCGAGAGCATGGCCATTGACAGGGAAAAATGCAATCTCTGTGGAAGATGCTGTCAGAAATGCCCAACTGAGGCTCTTGCGATCGTCGGAAAAGAGATGAGTCTGAACGAGGTTCTGAAAGAGATAGACAAGGATCTGGTTTTTTACGGCGAATCAGAAGGAGGGGTTACAGTCTCCGGCGGAGAACCGCTCTCTCAACTGACCTTTCTAAGCTCACTCCTCGACGAGTGTAAGGGAAGGGGCATTCAGACTGCAGTTGATACCTGTGGCTACGCCCCGTACAGGTCCATCGACAAAATCAGCAACAGAGCGGATCTTTTTTTGTACGATATCAAAATCATTGATGAGAAAAAACACAGAAAATACACAGGCGTCTCGAACAAGCCGATTCTTGAGAATTTCAAAAAACTCGCTGACAAGGGAAGCAACATTCAGGTTCGTTTTCCCGTCATTCCTGGAATCAACGACGGTGAAGAAAACGTCACGAAAACAGCTGAATTCCTAGTTTCATGTGGAACAAAAAACATAAGCCTCCTTCCCTACCACAGGTCAGGAATTGAGAAGTACACAGGGTTAGGCAGAACTTACAAGCTGGGAAAAACCAAGTCCCCTTCAGATCAGGACATGAGGAAAATCAAAGAAGCACTCGAGATTTTTGGGTTGAATGTAAGAGTAGGTGGAGGATAACGTGAACATAAGGGTCAGCAAACTGAGAGAGCAGAGCATTAAGACGAAACCCTATATCACGCCGGAGAGAGCAGTTCTTATAACAGAATTCTACAGGAACGATGTTGCCGGCCAGTCATCCACGCCCGTGCGAAGAGCACTCGCGTTCAAACACATGCTTGAAAACGAGACAATCTACATCGGTGACGCCGAGCTAATCGTCGGCGAAAGAGGGCCAGCTCCAAAGGCAGTTCCAACATACCCGGAAATATGCTGCCACAGCCTCGAAGACCTAGAAATCCTGAACACGAGAAAAAAGACGCCATACGCTGTAGACGCGGAAACCAAGAGGACATACGAGGAAGAAATCATTCCATTCTGGAAGGGCAGATCGATAAGAGAAACAATTTTCAGCAACATGTCCGAAGAATGGAAAGCCGCTTATGAAGCAGGAGTTTTCACCGAATTTCTGGAACAGAGAGCCCCAGGCCACACCGTCTTGGACGACAAGATATACACGAAAGGCATGGGTGATTTCAAGAAAGACATCGCGAAAACCATGCAGAGACTGGACTTCCTGCGCGATCCAAGAGCGTACGAGAAAATGGAAGAACTCAAAGCGATGCAAATAGCTGCCGACGCTCTAATAACCTATGCAGAACGACACGCCAAGAAAGCAAGAGAACTGCTGAAAAAAGAAAAGAACAAAGAAAGAAGAAAAGAGCTGAAGAAGATAGCTGACATGTGCAGTCACGTTCCAGCTCATGCCCCCCGAGATTTCTGGGAAGCCCTACAATATTACTGGTTCGTACATCTCGGCGTGGTGACGGAACTTAACCCCTGGGACTCGTTCAACCCCGGAAGGCTTGATCAGCATCTTTACCCATTCTACAAGAGAGATCTCGAAGAAGGAACCCTCACCAAAGAAAAGGCTGAAGAGCTTCTACAGCTGCTCTGGATAAAATTCAACAACCACCCCGCGCCACCGAAAGTGGGCGTCACAGCGGAAGAAAGCAACACCTACAACGATTTCGCACTCATAAACACGGGCGGAGTCAAACCCGACGGTTCAGACGCCGTCAACGAACTCTCATACCTCATACTCGACGTTGTAGAGGAAATGAGAATCCCACAGCCAAGCTCCATGGTACAAATCAGCAAGAAAACCCCCGACAACTTCCTGAAAAGAGCACTCAAAATCATAAAAACAGGCTTCGGACAACCCTCAGTCTTCAACACCGACATCATAATCCAAGAACTCCTACGACAGGGAAAAACAATCGAAGACGCCAGAAACGGAGGCGCAAGCGGATGCGTAGAAACCGGAGCGTTCGGCAAAGAATGCTACATCCTCACAGGCTACTTCAACCTACCCAAAGTGCTCGAAATCACCCTCAACAACGGAGTAGACCCCCAAACCGGAAAGAAAATCGGACTCGAAACCGGCGACCCCACCAAATTCAGTTTGTTCAACGAACTGTTTGACGCGTTCACAATGCAACTGAACCACTTCATCGAAGTCAAAATCAAAGGCAACAACATAATAGAACGACTCTACGCCGAACACCTTCCCGTACCATTTCTCTCACTTTTCATAGACGACTGCATAGCAAATGGCAGAGACTACAACGACGGCGGAGCGCGATACAACACCAACTACATTCAAGGCGTGGGACTCGGCACAACCACAGACTCACTCACAGCAATCAACTGTCAAGTCTTCGACCAAAAACAAGTCACCCTCAAGGAACTGCTCACAGCCCTACATTGCAACTTCGATGGACACGAGACCCTCCGCCAGAGGTTGCTAAACAAGATACCGAAGTATGGAAACGATAACGACTACGCAGACAACATCATGAGAAAAATCTTTGAAGCCTACTACAGCGCAGTGGAAGGAAGACCCACGACGAAGGGCGGACAGTACAGGATAAACCTGCTGCCCACAACCGTCCACGTCTACTTCGGAAAAGTCCTCGGAGCAACACCCGACGGAAGAAAGGCAGGTGAACCCGTTAGCGAAGGCGTGTCACCCGTCCAAGGCGCAGATAGAAAAGGCCCCACGGCCGTGATAAAATCCGTCTCAAAAATAGATCACGTCAAAACAGGCGGAACCCTCCTCAACCAGAAATTCGCCCCCGAACTTCTAGCCGACGAACAAGGACAAGACAAACTCGCTCACCTCATCCGCACCTACTTCAAACTTGACGGACACCACATCCAATTCAACATCGTAAACGCTGAAACCCTACGCGAAGCACAGAAACACCCAGAAAAACATGGAGACCTCCTCGTCAGAGTCGCAGGATACAGCGACTACTTCGTCAACCTCACCACAGAACTCCAAAACGAAATAATCAAAAGAACTGAACACAAAGCCTTCTAGCCACTATTTTCGACAGGACTCCGTTTTCTTCGTATAGAATGGCTCGCAGTCTAGTATTAGCCCATGTGGATCATGTCATGGTACTTTCCGTCAAAACCTAAGAACGAGTCTTTGCGCAGTCCCTCGGTCTTGAAGCAAAAATTCTCGTAAAGGTTCCTTGCAATCTCGTTTTCTGCCACAACGGTCAGCTCTATCTTGTGCAACCTTTCCTTTTTGGCAAGTTCAAGAAGCTTCTCTGTCATAGCGGTTCCCAGCCCAACTTTGTGGAAGTCTTGATGCAGATATATGGCCAAATCCCCAATTCCCCTTCTCCTCTGATGTGAATACTTGTAGATAACCGCGTAGCCAACTATCTTCCCATTATACTCCGCTACCAAGGGAATCAAGCTTGACATATTCCCAATCCATCTGTCGATAACCTCCATAGTGTACGGGGCCATACTCCATTCGAGAGCCTTCTCAGACATAGAAGAAAACATCTGAAAGATCCCGTTTCTATCGCTTGAGTTCGGAAACCTGACAGTTACTTTTCTACCGTCTTTCAATTTCAGTTCCCACACTTCTAACAACCTCTGGGCCGAACTCGCCTTCACCTGTTACCAGAAGACATTTCATGAGCTATGGATTTTAGGATTGTTGTTTAGCTCGGGCTTAGGCCTCGCGCGCGCGAGGTTCGCTTCATTCCACTAACCTACTCCATCGTCACCCAAAACATGTCGCTATCCCGCAAAACGACGAAGAAAAAACAAGCCGCGAATGAATAGCCCAAAAAAATCTTTGAACTGATCGGCAGCCGCTGGTTCACATGCTCCTTTAAACCAGCATTTTTCCCGACAGCTTTTCAAGAGTTATATGCTAAAAAAACAGTAGTTTCCTGTGAAGGACGTGTTCCATTTGTTCCAGAAAATCCTAGTTCCATTAGATGGGTCTGAGCACTCTTTGAAAGCATTGGACGAGGCAGCTCAGATAGCACAGAAATTCTCCGGAAACATAACCCTGCTACACACATACTCCCTACAACCCCTCCTAATGCCCGGGCCGTCTGCGGCGACCTCGCCAAACATCCCAATCTTAACAGGAGTCGACATGTCAAAAATGGCAGAAGCAGCCCAGCAGCATGGAAACAAGATTCTGGAAGACGGCGAAAAAAGAGTCACAGCCACAAACGTTCAAGTCAAAAAGATGCTTGTCGAAGGACACGCCGTTGAAGAAATCGTCAGGATCGCGAACCAAGGAAACTTTGAGCTGATCGTCATAGGCGCCAGAGGCATAAGCCACATGAGAGAAATGCTCCTAGGAAGCGTAACCGACGGAGTCATACATCACGTTCACTGCCCCGTACTAGTCATAAAATAACAACATTTCACGAACACCATTGCACGCACGAAACCCCAAACACAAAGCCCAAAACCCCCGGCAAACCATACACTTCGAGTCCTAAAAGAAATCACGGATTGAATACTGAAAAGCAAAGGCTCGAAATATCATTATTAGCCGTTAAAGCTTAAGCCCAACGCGCTGGAGACGTTTTAATCGATTATCTTAAAGAAGTCCCTCTCAGTTATTATGCCTACGAGCTTCTCATTCTTCACGACGGGCATGGCTCCAATGTTCTTCTCCCGCATCACCTTCGCCGCCTGGCCCACGTCCACGTCTGGCTCCACCGTCGTCACCGCCTTTGAAGCTATTTCAAGCGCAGGATTGTTCAACACCTGAATAATCGTGCCAGACCGCAGGTACGCGAAGGCTTCCCCGCAGCCGAAGAACCGCACGATGTCCATCGCCGTAATAATCCCCGCAACCCTGCCATCAGCCACTATCGGCAACCGTCTGAAACCCTCCCCAGCCATCGTCTTCTCCGCCTCGAAAATCGTCGTCTTCGACAACGCCGTCACCACCTTTTCGGACATGAGCTGAGCCACGGTGACGCCGCTCGTACGGTCCGCGAAAAGGTTCACGATGTCCCGTTCAGTGACTATGGCCTTCACGGCGCCCCCATCGTCCACCACGGGCAACCCGCCGAGATTCGACTCCTTCATAGTGGCTATGGCTTGGCTTATCGTTGCAGACGTCTTCACCGACGTGACGTCCTGCGTCATAACCAGCTTCACGGGCTCGTTGATGGCCTTGAAAAAGTTGCCGTCAAACTTGCGCTGAACCAGCTCGAACTTCTTGCCCCCGCCCAGATAGTCCACGAAGTCCGTGGCGGTCACGATTCCCTCCAGATGCTTGGTTCCCGGGTTGGTTATGGGCAAGCGGCGGAAACCCTTGTTAGCCATCAACTTTATGGCATCGTAAATCGGCGTGGTCGGAGCCACCATGACAACCGGGCTTTTGGCAACGGTGAGGATTTCGCCGTCGCGCTTCTTCGCTCTGCGAGCCTTCAAGTCAACGGGGCCCTTGCCTCTTATTCTCCTCCTGTAACCTTCCCTGCTCAAAACCTGTCCCTCACTTCACGGTCAACCTTACGATGTCTTCGCGGTCAACTATGCCCACAAGCCTGCCTTCCTTGTCCTTAACTGGAACGCGGCCCACATCCTTCGAAACCATAACCTTGGCCACTCTGATCGCCTTGACCGAGGGTTCCACGGCAACCACGTTCGTCTTCATCACCGAAGAGATTTTCGGTGAAAACCGTCCCTTCTTAGACTCAAACGTCGGCAACACGGCGCCGCTCTCCAACAGATCCTTGTGCGTCACGATGCCCACCAAGCAACCGTTCTTCACGACTGGAAGACCAGCGAAACGCGTCTCCTGCATCAACCGCCAGATTTGTTCAACCTCATCGTCCGGCGAACACGTCACGACTTTCCTGGTCATTATCGTCGAGACGTCCTTAGCGTATTTTTCCGGGTTCGTCTCAACCTGTTTTTTAATGAAGCTCTCCAACCCCAACACGCCACGGTAGGTCCTATCGTCCTTGGAGGTGACGACCGGCGCGCACCACACGTCCACCTTAAGCATGGTTTTGACGGTTGAGGCCAAGTCGTCGTCCACGGATGGCACGTGCTTCGCAGCGGACATTATGCCTTTCACAAGAATCGGGCTCACCGATGAGGATATGGTCATCACGTCGCGCCTGCTGACCTTTCCAAGAAGCTTCTTGTCCCCGTCCGTCACGGGCAAGATTCTGAGGTTGAAGTCCCGAATCAAGGCGCGGGCTTTCGTAGCCGGCTCATCCATGTAAATTGAAGGGTGCTTCGCATCCATCAGTTCCATGACATGCAAAAGACGCTTCTCACTCCTCGAGTTCCGTGAGCTCGCCCTTGCAGTCTTCGCAGAGGTACTCACCGTTGACTTCGGTGAGGCTGTCAGACCATGCTCCACAGTGGTCGCAGTGCCCCGCGAGCGGCGCGGGCTCCTTATGCTCTTCTTCAGCCATGTTTTCGCCCTCGATTAGGGCTTTCTCTTGGATGATTTCTAAAAGCTCAGGCATGACGCCGAGAACATCCTTGCTTGAGATAATGCCCACAAGCTGCCCCTTGTAGATGACGCCCAGTCTTCTGATGTTCAACCGGCTCATCCTCCGAGCAGTCTCAGCTATCGTGGCGTCCGGTTCCACGGTGATGAGCGGCGAAGTCATAACCTCCTCTGCATTAACCGTGTCAGGCTTAACGTTCTTGGCAAGAACGCGGAGGACTAGGTCTCTCTCGGTTATGATGCCGACTGGTTTTCCCTCTTTATTCGTGACTATTATGCAGCCACACACATGTTTATCCATAAGCTCTGCAACGCGGTTTGCCAGCGCGTTCTCTTCCACAGTGATAGCCGGGCTGCTCATCACGTCCTTAACGAGCATTTTAGGTCTCAACCCAATTTCCGACATACATTTCAGCCACGCAAATAGCCATTCATCGAAACGATTTGACTTCACCCAACTGAAAAGATACGGATCAATTTAAGACTTGCTAACCACCGATCAAGACGAGGACAACAAGCTTCTGCGCTTCGCAGCTTGCACCAAATCTTATATGCCTTCGCTTACAGATGCAGTTCGCGTTAAGAGGCGGTTCATCCGTGTTGAGGACCAACGTTGACAGGCTCGTGAGACTTTCAGTAGTGGGCGAAGCCGTCAGCCCAGTTTTCGGGAGGAGCGTTTACAGGGTTTCGGCACAGGGCAACCCCGTGGTCTTGCCAGGCGTAGGCGGCATCACCTACAATGTCCGAGTGGGCGATCCTGCCTGCGGCTGGGAGGCTGACCACGTTGAACCAGGCGTCAGCGTTGAGAACAAGGAGAATGATCCCCGGTTTGGGCAGGGCGCGAATGCCGCGTTCAACGTGCTCTCGTGCGTCGGAAACAAGGCTGTAGTAGTGACGGGCGAGGCGAAGGGCGCAAGCGGCGTCGTAACAGGTAAGCACGGCGGCATAGACCACGTGCTCGTAGACCTTCAGCCTGAGGCTTTGGAGAGGCTGATGCTAGGCGACAAGTTTCTGGTGAAGGCCTTCGGCGTGGGGCTGAAGCTTCTGGACTTTCCCGACATAGTCGTCATGAACATGGATCCGGGCTTTCTGGAAGCGTTAAACCCGAAGCCCAATGGCGACAAGCTAGAGGTGCCAGTCACCCACGTGATTCCCGCAGCGATCATGGGTTCAGGCCTAGGCCAAGACCACACATACTCAGGCGACTACGACATTCAACTCTTCGATGAGAAGGCAAGAAAACAGTACAAGCTTGACAACCTAAGGCTCGGCGACCTCGTAGCCATCACCGACGCAGATCACACGTTTGGAAGGATTTACAGGCAGGGCGCGGTTTCCGTAGGCATCGTCGTGCACACCAACTGCGTATCGGCGGGCCACGGGCCAGGGGTGACGACGTTGTTCACGTCGCGCATGGGGAAGATCGTGCCCAAGGTTGACGCGAAGGCAAACATCGCGACCGTGTTGAAGCTGAGGGGCGCTAGGCCGAAGCGCTAGGCGTGCGCGTTGAAAGAGAGCCTTGTGTTTGAGTACTCAATCCCTGATTTTTTTTTGAGACTCAAACAGGGTTGGCGTGAAAAATAGATATATAGGCGGCATGTTCATTGTTTGTTCAAGGATAACGTAGGTGTAATTAGGTTGCCGTTTAAGCGTAAGAGTCGCGGCAGGGCTAAGGGCGGAAAGGGCAGTAGCGGTGCTGTTCAATGCGCCAGCTGCGGAGGACTGGTGCCCCGGGACAAGGCCAAGAAGGTTACGAAGAAGATTTCTTTCGTAGATTATGCGTTGGCCAAGGAACTGCGGCAGAAGGGCACGTACATTGCCGTCCCGTCTGACACGAAGTACTACTGCATTTCATGCGCCGTGCACCGCGGCGTTGTGAAGGTCAGGGCTGAGAACGAGCGTCACATCCGCACGCGACCAGGAAGAAGATACTAAGTTTCAGTTTCTTTTTTCTTTGTTTTACCGTAGACGTAGAGGCTTCTCTGCAGCACAGTCAGGTTTGAGAGTATCGCCAGCAGAATAACTGCGATGTTCATAACAGTTATCGGCTGCCAAAACACTGCTATCAAGGTCGCTACGAGCAGTATTATCATGCGTTCCGCTCTCTCTGCCAAGCCGATGGATTCCATCTTGATTGCGGCCGCTTCTGCCCTTGCACGACTGTAGCTAACGAGCAGTGAGCCGACTATCGCGACGATGCCCCAACGGTAGTCGCACAGGCCGCCCAGAACTATGCCCACGTAGACGGCGGCATCTGCGTACCTGTCTAGGACGGAGTCTAGAAAACCGCCGAAGATCGTTGCCTGCCCATAAAGCCTCGCGACCACTCCGTCCAGAACGTCGCAGAAACCTGAGAACAATAGCAGAACGATGGCGAACAGAAGATAGAGCGGCTGGCTCTGCCACTCGTAATAAGCGAGGGCTGAAAGGAAGGCTAGGATTAGGCCCATGCCCGTTATCATATTAGGCGTTAAGCCTACCCTGTGAGCTCCTCTTGCTTCGGCTGCAAGCATCTGTTGGACTCTCTGCTTTAGTTTCGTGAGCATTTGCGATTGTATCTCCAGCAATTTTTATTTAAGCTTGGATATGTAAAAAGCTTGAGTTAAAAGGTGTTTGGAATGATTAATGTCACCACGGTTAAGGTTGACGGCAAAGCCTGCATGGGCGTAAGAGTTGATTTGCCCGAAAGCCCACCACTGCTTCTGATTGTCGCAGAGAAGGGATTTGCAATGTGCGGCTTCTTGAACATGGAGGCAGCCGAAAGACTGGGGGCCACAGCAGCCATGGTCAGCGGAGTGAAAACCTTCGAAGACGTACTCAACGCACAGGTCAAAGCCACAACGACTAAGGCAAAAGACTTGGGCGTCGAAGCCGGAATGAAAGGCTCTGAAGCCCTAACGCACCTGTCCTAGACTCGGCTTTCCACAGTTTTCTCCACACGGAGTGCCGCTTCCTATTTCGGTTTCCAGAGCGCGCGAGAACTCAGTGCGCTGTCATCTCTTATAAGTACGAACTAGTGCGTAAGCCTACTGGGTATTAGGAGTTGGCGGGGCTTCTTGATCCTTTGGAAGTGAAGGGGCTGACTTTCAGGAATCGTATAGTCATGCCTCCTATGCAGACTGGTCGGGCCACGGTTGAAGGCGCCGTCACTGACAGGTTGATTAGCTTCTACGTTAGGCGTTCAGCTGCTCTGGGCTTGCTGATCGTTGAGCACGCTTACGTTTCTCCGTATGGAAAGTTGAGCCCAAAGCAGTTAGGCATCTACGATGACGGGTTAATCGGCGGATTGGAGAAGCTTGCAGGCAGCATTCACGCGGTGGGCACTCCTGTTGTCGTGCAGATTACCCATGCCGGAGGCGTTGCGAACAAGAAAGTCATAGGAGCGGAGCCTGCTGGTCCTTCAGCAACCGGGAAAACTCGAGAGCTGACAGGAGGCGATATCGAGGCTTTGGCTGAAGAGTTTGCCGCCGCTGCTCAACGTGCAATCAAAGCGGGTTTTGATGGAGTTGAGCTTCACGGAGCGCACGGTTTCCTGCTCAACCAATTCTTCTCGCCCTTACTCAACAAGCGTACAGACGAGTATGGCGGATCTTTGGAGAACAGGATGTGTTTCCCCCTCATGGTTGTTGAGAAGGTCCGGGAGAGAGTCAGGGGTAGGCTTCTGCTTTACCGGTTGGGCGCGGACGACTTGACCCCGAATGGGACGCAGGTGAAGGACTCGGCTGCCTTTGCCGTGAAGCTTGAACAGTGCGGCGTTGACGTTGTTGACGTGTCGGGTGGCTTATGCGGGAGCGAGCCTAAACAGCTTCGAGGCGTCAAGGGGTACTTTGTCCCACAAGCTTGCGAGATAAAGAAATCTGTAGGGGTTCCTGTTATCGGCGTTGGGGGAATCACTGACCCCGAGTATGCTGATAAACTGGTTCGAGACGGAAAAGTTGATATGGTGGCCGTTGGCAGAGCGCTCTGGAAGGATCCGAAATGGGCTGAAAAAGCGCTCGCTTCACTACAAATCGAAGCAACAAAAACCACAACGACAAGAATACTAAAACTACGAATCTGAAAATCGTCCTTTTTGTTCGAGATTGAGCCCTTGTCATGCACAGTTAAATTTCATATTAAGAAGAATACAAATAGAACGGTTGGGGAAACTGTTTGTTGCAGACTGAGAAAGCGCGGGTTAGGAGAACAAGTCTGCTCTGCGAGTCTGCGAGAAAACGTTCCACTGATAATCAACATTTTTGTCCATAGGACAACTGTCTAGACGGTGGATTCACAGTTCGTCTATACATTTTTCTTTGGCAAATAAGCGGCACACAGCAGTCCAAAATACGTGGGCACCTGATAAGATAGTAGATGCCCAACCATTTCAGTGTGCTCGAGAATGCCCTGCAACATGGCCAATTGCCAGAGGCTGTCAGGCTTCGCATCTTCGATAAACTGCGGCGGTAAGCTCAACAGGGAAGCCAAATCATTCTTCAAGATAGCGTTTCTAACTTCTTCGTCATATTTCGCAGATGCCAAATTGAAACCATACGGACCCTTAGCATCGTGAGCGTGACCTTGGTCAGCACTTGCCACGAAAGCAATCTTCCTGCCTGAAGACTCAGCGGCCTGGGCGACTGTGCGCCCGAAACTCACAAGGTTCAGCAACGGAATTTCCCTTGAAGGCGTAACTATCACGACATTAGGTCCTGCCTGATCCTGCCCGATAAGAAACCACAGCGGTATCAGCGTGCCCCAATCCATAGGCATACAAGAAGCTTCGCCTTCGCTAGCACCATAGTTGACACCCACAACAGGAAGGCTAAGCCTCTTTGCACTTTCCAGAATCTGCCTTGCCATTTGACGATCGCATTTACAGCGAAGTCTAACTGTGTTGTTGTTAGCCTCCAACTTTCCCTCAGTGAACTCGGCGGTTACAACGCCTATTGTTCCCTCCAAACGCAGATTATGCGGCGTGGCCAAAACAATCGTATCAGGCTTATTCTGCTTCATATCTTCTGCCAGCTGTTCCATGCCCATACGCGTCTCAGCATAAGCTTCAAGCATGTCACCAGCCAATTCTGGAATAGCCTCTGCTCCATGCGGTGCAATGCACGCAAAAACAACACTCATCTTTGCCATCCACCAATGGCAGGATCTACGAACCCCAAAGAAATAAACTAGCTTGCGCGACAACTTGTCAAAAAAATGGAAAACAAGTATTAACCCGCGCGGTCAGGCGCTGAGGTTTATAAGAATCGAGACTGAGAGACCCTTAATCGAGAGCGCTACGTTGTCCAAGAAAGAACATCTGGATGCTGTTGCTTCGGAGGTTATTGCGTGTACCAAGTGTCCGCTCTGGAAGTCCCGTAAGAATGCTGTTCCAGGAGAGGGAAGCCCGACAAGCCGGATGATGTTCATAGGAGAGGCGCCAGGCGCGTTAGAGGACGCCAAGGGCGAACCTTTCGTGGGGATGGCCGGAAAATTCCTCGACACACTGTTGTCACAAGCTGGTTGGTCAAGAGAACAGGTTTTTATCACAAACGTGGTGAAGTGCAGACCCCCCAGAAACCGCCCCCCCAAGCCTCGGGAGATTGAAACTTGCACCCCATACTTGGACATACAAATCTCAATCATTCGACCAAAGTTTATCGTCACGCTTGGCAGCCACTCAACTTCCTACGTTTTCTCAAAGGCAATGTTGCCCTTCACCAGCATAACGCAGGTGCGAGGAAAAACATACAAAACAACCATTCTGGGCTTGCGCTTGACGGTGTTTCCGACATTTCATCCAGCATCGGCTCTCTACAACCCTGAATACAAGGAAATACTGAAGCGCGATTTTCAGCTCCTGGGAAAGAAATTGCCCAAGATGAGCTAGCAGGCTTCGAAAAATACGCTGATGCCCACCGTTATGCACTTATTGGCGGTGGCGGACGAACGGGTCTACCCAGTTTTCTGCGAAGTGCAATGCGGTACAATTTTCTCAGGGATTTCACCAGTCGTTCGACGCTGGGCAGGCTGGAATATATTATTGGGATTCGGTCATACTCCGCCAGTCGTATGGAATATTCGTCGGGCTGAGTGCCGTGAAAGACTACCACACGCGGTTTCAGGTTGCTGATGCGCACGATAAGCATGGGAGACATGCAGTTCTCTATATTCGTGAATATCAACGCTCGCTCCGTTGTCGCCCCGAAAACTTGCGAAAACTCTAAGCCTGAGAGGGTTTCTACGGCTCTTTTGCTGTCGACCACAGTGTAACCGTTCACCTCTTTTACGTACGTGTCTTGGCACGCGACGGGTTTGCCTTCTATGGCTTTGCACAGGTATTCCACTCTCACTGGAATCGGAAACTCGCGGAGATCCACAATCGCGTTGCTCGGCGAGCTCGTGAGCTTTGCGAATTCGTGAATGAAACGGCCGCCCCTTTCTTCGTCGATTTTGAGCAAGGCCCACACGAACCTGCGCACAAACTTTGTGCCGGGACTCGGTCGTCTGCCGCTCTCATAGTCGCTTATGACCGACGACGAAACAACCATCTTGTCGGAGAGCCTGATCTGTGAAACAGCGAACAGTTCTCTCCACTTCCTCATGGTTGAGCCTGGCTTGCTTGAGAGGATTATCTCGCCAGCGATTCTTCTTGCTAAGACAGAATCACGAAGGCTAGGAGACGCAGCCATTGAAGCTCGACCTTTTAGGCTTGGAAAACCCTTAAAACATGATGCACTATAAAAACCTATACGACCTCCCGCACACGCTACCCGAAGCGATGACAATTCGGGTAGATATCGAGATAAGGAAGGTTTAAAGGCCTAGTATGATTTCGGCAGACCCAAGACGTGCTCACCGATGAATGCCAAGGCCATTTGATGGGTAACTGGCGCCAGTCGGATCAAGTTAACTTCTCTCCACCAACGTTCTACGTCGTACTCCACTGCGTAGCCGTAGCCTCCGAAAGTCTGCATAGCATGGTAAACAGCTTGCGTGCCCGCCTCCACAGCCACAACTTTTGCCATGTTCGCCTCAGCGCCACAGGGTTGTCCCTTGTCGTAAAGCCATGCAGCTTCGTAGTTGAGCAACTTGGCAGCCTCAATCTTTGCTTTTGCTTCTGCAAGCGGAAATTGGAGTGCTTGGTAAGAGCCGATAGGGGGCCCGAAAACACGTCTTTGCTTGGCATGTTCAACTGCCTTCTTTATCGCCAGAAGCCCTATTCCTCCCGCAGCGGAGGAGAAAGACATTCTCTCAGGGTTCAAAGTGTCCAGTATGAGGTACCAGCCCTTATCCTTCTCGCCCAACAGGTTTTCTCGAGGTATCCTGAGATCGGTGATGTAAACGTCGCAGGTTTTCGAGTAGTTAATACCATGTTTTTCTATGGGAACGACTTCCACGGCAGGGTTGGGCAGATCCACGAGGAAAAGGGTCAAACCTGATGTTCTCTTTGGCGCTTTATCCAACGGAGTCGTCCTTGTTATGAGCACCATCCCTTTTGCCCTGTCCACTCCTGAAATGAGGGTTTTTCGCCCGTTCACGACGTACTGATCTCCCTCTTCCACTGCCGCGGTCTGTATGTTGAGAGTATTAGATCCAGCATCTGGTTCAGTCAGACCCAGACAGAACTCCATGCCACCAGCAATCTTTGTCAGATACCTCTCCTTCTGATCCTCATTCCCATGCTTCAGAACGGATAAACCACCAAAAACAGAGGTCAAACACAGAAACCATGTTCCCGCCAGCCCACAGCTCTCAGAGGTAAGAGTCTCCATCGCCAAAATCATTTCAAACAGTCCCATCCCGCCTCCACCGTACTTTTCAGGCAGGGGAATGCCCACGAATCCCGCGCCAACCAGTGCTTTCCAGAAGTCTTCGGGGAATTCGTGATTCTTGTCCTTGTTCCTCCAGTATTCGGGATCAAAATCCTTAGCTATGTCAGAAGCTGCGCTGACTATCATCTTCTGCTCAGCTGTCAACTCGAAATTCAAGAGTTTCACCGACCAAATAGTCAAGGAAACACGTATAAAAAATGTTCCTTGCATAAAACGCAGAAAAACGTGGGCAGTGCTGGACATCGTGAGCTAAGAACCCTATGCTGGAAAGAAGGCTAGACGAGGAATATTATGAATATTCCTGCAACGATGATTATTGAACCCATGACGTTCTTGGCGTTGACTTTTTCACGTAAGAGTAGGGTCCCTGCCAGGGTTGAGAAAAGAGGCGTGGCAGACGATATTGGGACAGCGCGTGCCGCCGAGGTATCTATAAAACTGTAAGTTAGAAGAAACCAGCCCAGCCCAAGTGCTACAATCCCGCCTCCGACCAACGTAGCAACTGTTCTTTTTCGCATTCTCAGAAAACTCCGACTCTTGTCCAAAAAAGGAGCAGCGACTGCGAAAGAAACGGCGATTGTAAGGACCCTCAGTGTGTTGATGGCGAACGCGTCACTCAAATTCGGTGTTTTCTCCACGGCCAAGTCCATCATCGCTATGCTCACGGACCACAGCAAAGCTGTTATGAGGGCCACAGTCAAGCCCTTAGCCAAAACGCTTCTTCGAGAACCCAACGTGCCTTTTTCTTCTTCCAGACTTAAGAGCCATACCCCCGCCAGAATGATGACTGCTCCCAATGCCACAGACCACGTGACGGGTTGACCTGCGAAAAGAGCAACCCATACGAGACTGAAAAGAGGATATGTGCACGTCACCGGGACTGCCCTTGCGACGCCAATCATTTTTAAGCTGACCATGTAAAGGGTGTCGCCGAAACCTAAGCCGATTATGCCGCTGGCGCCAGCGAGAACAGCAACGTTTGCAGGCAAGCTGGTCAGTGCCCCAAGCATACCAACGGCAACCAAGAAAACAAGTAGAACAACGCTGGTAAGGGTTAAGCGAATTATGTTGGCAGAGATGGGTTTGGTCTCCGATAACGCTTTTCTGTACAGGAGGGCTGACACTGTCCAGCTAATTGCTGCTCCTAATGCAGCGAATTCGCCAATCATGTCCAGAGCCTTTAGGAAAGATTCTGCTTGAGCTGTTAAATAGCTAGCGCCCAGAATAAGGTTGAACGGTGTTGGGTCTGTGCATGTGGACGTTAGCTGGGCCGATGATATAGTCGAGAAGTTTCCCGAACTGGCGATATGCATCGGAACGATCAGGGGAATCCGCAATCGGAAGGAGAATGAGCGGCTGAGTCAGTTCAAGAGGTTGATATATGGAGAAGTTAGGGCAAAGCATAGGGTCGGTGCGTTGAAGGACGACCGTGTAGTGAGAACCTACAGAGACTTCTATTGGAAGCTTGACATAGATCCTACGAAAACGAGGCCTTCGGGTGAGGCTTTACTGCGAAGGGTTCTTAATGGAAACGAGTTGCCAAGTATATCGGCGGTTGTCGACGCTTACAATTTGGCTTCAATGGAGACTATAATTCCGATAAGCGGGTTTGACGCAGACTGTCTGAACCCGCCGTTCCACGTGCGCTTTGCGAGGAACGAGGCTTTCACTGGAATCGGGATGGACAAACCGATGTTTCTAACCGAGAAAATGCTTGTTCTAACCGATGAGAAGCAGGTCCTGTGCGTCTATCCCTACCGAGATTCTGACTATACGAAGATTGCTCTGCAAACACAGAACGCTGTGATAGTTGGGTATGGAGCCCCAGGGATAATACGGGACAATTTGAAGGGAGCCGTGGAGAAAACACTGGGATACATCAGAAGTGTTTCTGGTGGAGAAGTCGAATAGGTGAAGGTTTATAGAAAATTCAACGAGGGCTAGGCGTTAGGTCGCTGCAGAATAGTAAAGGAACGGCAGTGCAAGCAGGATTGTGTTGTGTCCGCGCGTTGTCAGAGAGTACTTCACTCTTATAGGAGGACCTTGTTCTACCGACCTTTTGATGTATCCGTACTGATCCAGACCCTTCAGCTTGTCAGACAGAGTGCGTGAGTTCACGCACAGAATCTTCTTCATTTCGCCGAAACCGGTCGTTTCTCTAAAAAACAGAATGTAGAGTATTTGGAGACTCCATTTTTGAGAAAGCAGGCTGAAGCTTTCCTCGAGGCTCTTTATGGTTTCTCTCAGGTCTTCCAACCCGAGTTTTTGATTCTGGAATATTTCGTTGAGAGTCTCTTCTATACCTCTAAGGTTGATTTTCATGCGCGATTCTACTAGTCTGCGAAGCTCGTCGCTCAGCACAACCCGTGAGTTCATGCCTGTACACCCAGTGTGGCATTTGTTACTTCACGCTTTATAAGGTTTAAGTTTTAAATCTAGTGTGCAAAACACACCGTGCCAGAGGCCAAAAGCTGGAATCATGGTTAGAGGTCCTGAAAAGCAGCTCAGAGAAAGAATGTCTGTGCTCAATGGAACCGCCCATTCCTACGCGCATGTTGACCGCGTCGTAAAGATCGCCGCAATTCTCGCTGAAAAGGAGGGAGCCGACAGAGAACTTGTACAGACAGCCGCCCTCCTACACGACGTTGGACGCGCGGTCGGTGAACCGCACAACGAAACGGGCGCAAAACTCGCAGAAGAGATTCTGAAGCAGTCAACAAACTGTCCGCAAGAAAGAATCGAGAAAATCGCTAAAATGGTATTACATCACCCGATTGCCTTCAGGGATAAATTGGAAACTTTGGAAGAAAAAGTGGTCTGGGACGCGGACAAAATAGATTTGCTAGGTATGATAGGTTTCGCAAGAGTGTTCCACTGGCTTGGCAAAAAACCCTTTGAGACCGCAGCTGACACCTGTTTCGAAGAGCTGAAACCAGTATACAATTTGCTGAACACACCTTCTGCCCAAAAACTCGCGAAGGCAAGATACGGAAGAACCATCGCCGCCATTTCAGCCTTGAAAGAGGAGCTCTCAACAGAGGATCTGAGAACTAGCTGAAACATCAGAAGAGTGGCGATATCAAAAGAGTTTTTAGCGTTGCACGCTATTAGAAAGAGGTGTTTGAACTTGTCATTCCGCGCCAGAATGGCTCAGACAGAAAAGAAGAAAGAATCCAACATCGTTTTAGCCCTAGACTTTCCGTTCGAGAGGCCCGAAAACCGCAGAAAGCTTTTGTCTAGGGCAGAGCAGGTTTTGGAAGCGGTTCATCCCTACGTGTGCGCTCTGAAATTCAACCACCACCTCGTTCTGCCACTGGGCACATTTGACGGCGTCAACAAACTCGTGGAAAAAGCTCACGGCGAAGGACTAATGTCGATTATGGATTGCAAAGCAAACGATATCGGCGCAACAAACAACGTCATCGCGGAATACTATTATGCCGCAGGGTTTGACGCATTGATAGCCAATCCCTTCATTGGATGGGAAGAAGGGTTAGAACCGATTTTCGACGTTGCAGGCAGACTTGATAGGGGTGTAATCTTGCTCGTTTACATGAGTCACAAAGCAGCTCCAGAAGGATACGGACAGACAGTCTTCGATGCCGAAATTGGAAAAAAGACTCTCCAGTACGTTTCTTTTGCGAAAAAAGCGCTGAAATACGGTGCAGATGGCGCAATCGTCGGCGCCACATACCCCGAAAAAATAAGAGAAGTACACGAGATACTGGGCGATAAAGTCCCGATATACTCACCAGGGATAGGAACCCAAGGCGGAACAGCCCAAGCTGCCCTTATGGCGGGCGCAACTTACCTCATTGTCGGCCGTGAGATAACGCTCGCCAAAAACCCCGCTGAAGAAGCAAAAAAAAGCAGAGAACGTGCAAGATCTGCTAAATGGAGTTCCCCCAAGCGTTCTTCATAGCTATCTCCTCGCCTAGCTGGATACGAAGGTGCTTCGCGTATTCTACTCCGTTCTTTTCTGAGCGAGAATGATGTACCCCTTTGCCCAGTTCTTGTGATAATAACTTATGAACTTATCTTGTTCAAAATTGACTAGTCGAAAGTCTTTCAGAAGGGTGAGGATTTCTTTGCGGGTGAAGTGGTGACTGAAATGGAGAATCTTCCCAGTTTCATCACTCACCGTGAAAGTACCATGTTCACACGTGACTTTGGCATCTTCTCTGTATCTTCTCGCATACACGGGATTCTCCCACGTTCGACCGAACTCTTCGACGAGAAGGTAACCTTGTCTTTTGAGAACCCTATGCGCTTGACTGACTACTTTGGCTCTTTCAGACTTTGAGATCAGAGTGAGCACGCCCAACATCGTGACCATGTCGAAGGAAGAATCTGGAAAACACAGTTTTCCAGCGTCGTTGAGCAGAAAGGTTATTTTTCCTTTGACACCTCGCACGTCCGCCTCTTCATGAGCTAATCTTATCTGAGCTCTGTCAACGTCGACGCCGAGAACGTTGAAGCCGTTTTCATGTAGAAAGAAAGAGGCCCTTCCGTAACCGCAGCCAACTTCCAGAATGTTCTTGGTCGGACCATTTTTGATTTCGTCGACGAGTTTTGTGGGTAGTGGGATGCTGTAAAGTTTTCTTTCACCGCACGAAGTCATCTTCCGCGTCTTTCCCAGAGCTCTTTCTTCAGCAGATCCCTCACTGAAGACCTGATTGCCGAGCTTCTGCTCGGATACATGTTCGCTCTAACAAGCTCATCTAAACCTTCCAAGTAAGCTTCAGGCAACAACACCGTTACAAGTTTCAAATTGTTTCACCCTAGACATGATACGCGTATTGCACTACCATGTAGTTAGGATTTCTCAGGCAGCCTCCTTTTTACACATGCCGTCTGCTTTCCCAATCTTACACAGTAAGCACTCATGTTATGTGCCTATACTGTCTTATAATATTTTCACGGTGCAGAAGCCCAGCCCCGACTCCGGATTTCTGTTGCCTCTGAAATCATTCAAGACATCAAGATGAGAGTCGTTGCTCTGATTTCTCTTTTTTGCTCGCGTTATTCTTGAGTGTGGTCCTCTTCCAAGAGCTTGGTGATATACTTGAAAGTGAGGTTTCTCAGGATGTTGTCGCTCTGCAGGCTGACGATGAAGGATGAAAACAATTCATAACAGTCTCCAAACTCGGTCTTGAAGTCTTGTATGACCTTCGCGTAATCACTGTAGTCCTTGTGAACCGATATGCTCACTCTGTCCCAACCTGAGCCCGTGCCCGTTGAATTGAATATTATGCCTGGGTGTTTCTGAATGAATTTCCTCATATCCTCAACACGTGTGTCATGATACTTCTCAAGATTCCACTTCCCAAACGTGAACGCCAAGATTTCAAAACCAAGCTGCTTAAGGTCTGGAATCGCGGTGTAGTCGAGCAATCCTTCTTTTTCCAGTTCTGTCCTTCTCCTTGTGATGGTGGGTTGAGAAGTACCCAATCTCTTGGCCACTTGTCTGTCACTTAGCCTAGAATTCTTTATCAACTCGGAAATAATCTCGTAGTCAATGGGCTTCAGCTTGATCATGAAATACGTCCCATCTCAGATTGTATAAAACAATGCGAGAAGGAGCTTTAAGCCTTTTTGAGTGAAAACGACAAGCGCGAATGTTGATTTATTAACAAAGACAAAATCGGTGGACGCTAAACCTGCGCGGTCTATTATTAGCTTGGTTCCACTATGCCTTCCGCAAGTGCGGAAGTGGATAGGCGCCGCTAGAAAAGTATAAAACCCTTGGGACATTCTAAAGTGATGAAACGCTATGTTCCGTGTGAGAATCAACAAGATTGAATCGATTCGAGACATCGACGGCAACCTTGGAAAACGCATAGAGCTGATTGAAGATAGACAGATACCGAAATTCGTGGTCAGACCGCAGACAGATGAAGCCAAGATGGTGCAGGACGTGATGCAGGCTCTCCAACAGCAACTACCGATGTTCCCAGTGAGAACGGATGTCGCGATACCGAAAATAATCCTGTTCTTGACCGAGCAAGAGTACGAAAGCTTGGGTATCGAGTTCGACGTGAACCAAATCTATGACATAACGCTTGAAAACCAGACACTGAAATTCATGAAAACTGCATGATCTCTTTCCTGACGTGTCTCAATGCTTGATGTTTTGGATGGAAAGACAAGACAAACATCATGTTTCTTAAAGTCATGTAAACTTCGTCCATGCTGGATTGGCCGTTGCTATTGCAGTAAATTGGAATCGGTTCCTCATCGCCAGTCTCATAATAGACGTAGATTGGCACGAAACATTTCCTAAAAGTCCTGATCTCGAAGTTCAGCTTCAGCAGCCTAGCCATCTTTTCAGTAGCTATGCTTACAGGTCGCAACCTTTTCTGACTGAATGAAGACGCGTAAACAAACAGTTTTCCAGTAGCGCAATTTATCATATTCGGCATCCACGAGCCAACGTTGGCCCAGACAACATTTAAGATAGGTGATGAAGCAACAATTTTGTGGAGTGGAGAGAGATAGGTGAAAGTGAAGCCTTCAATGGTGAGAATTGGTGAAAACAAGAGCACGCGTCTTCGTAAACGGCAGAGTCCAAGGAGTATTTTTCAGGTCTGAAACTAGGCGTGAGGCAAAAAAACACGGCGTCCGCGGCTGGGTTCGCAACCTGCCGGACGACAGAGTCGAAGCAGTCTTTGAAGGTGAAGAAGAAAGCGTGAAGAAGCTCCTGGAATTCTGCAGACGAGGGCCACCCGGGGCCAAAGTCACAGGTATAGATGTTGCTTGGGGAAGCTATTCTGGAGAGTTCAAAGACTTCGAAATAAGATAATAGAAGAATCGCATCTTAATTCGTTTGATTGTCCTGTCAAAGTTGCAGAAGTGAAGTTTCATCTGATCCTACCTTCTTTGCACGCTCCGGAAAACGCGAAAGAATCACAAAACCATAAGTAGCCCATTTTCGAAACATAGTCCGCGTATGAACTTCGAACCGATTGTCTTAGCCGTCGTCACTTGCTTCTCCACGTTAGTGGGCGGATCTTTTGCCGCTAGGCGCAGGAGAAACATCGGCATCCTCGGAGCGTTTGCAGCTGGTGTACTTATAACTACTTCGTTGCTTGATCTACTGCCACAGACTTTCAAACTTGCAAATTCCATCAACGTGGTCCTTGACGACGTGATGGCTCTGACAGTTGTTGGATTCCTTTTCCTTTACGTAATTTCTTGAGCCGTTTCTGCCCATGTCTTTACCAAGGATGGCGAATACACTGAGGTTCATCACCCGTTGGGTGGGCTCTTTGCAACGTCGGAGCTTTCAGTCCACAGCTTCATCGACGGCCTAGCAATCGGGTTCGGTTTTGAAGCTGACATCCACATAGGAATCATCATAGCAATCGCCGTAATATGCCATGACTTCACTGACGGACTCAGCACAGTCACCGTGATGCTAAACTCCGGCAACACGCTGGTGAATTCCCTGCGCATGCTGTTCTTGGATGCCGTGGCGCCCGTCTTGGGGGCAGTTGTCACACTTTTCATTCAAGTGCCACAGTACTACATAGTCGTCCTTCTACCCTTCTTCGCAGGAGGCTTTCTTTACCTAGGGGCAAGTGACCTCTTACCAGAGGCACATGAGAAGAACCCGCAAATACTCACCGTAATCTCCTGCGTGGCCGGATTCATACTGATATTCGTCTTAACATACCTACTGTCTGACGTGCTGGCCATCTAGTCTTGAAGCTAGTTGCCCTGGCGGGGATTACAAACAGCATCAGATCGAAACCAAGCGTATTCTCAGGTTCTTTTCTTGGGAATTCTGAAATGTGACGCTTTTCCCGCGCTTACGTAGTCTCCTCCAGCACCGCGGACGACGGAGGCTATTTTGGAGAAGTTGTCCGAACCCAGAAACTGTCGTGGTTTTATCATGATGTAATCGTCTTTTTCCTCAAAGCTCAGCAGGCTGTCCAAATCCTCAGGAAATAACATTTTGACATCTTCTATCACCTTTGACTTTCCCTGAGGCTGGGGTGCCCCGGCTACAGGCTGAGACAAGGCCGGCGCTGGATGAGCAGTTATCGGTTGAGTTATCTGTGATACGGCCAGAGACTTCAGAGATGCTGAAACCTGCCTTAGATCCTCCATTAAGCCGTTCATAATCAAAACAAGCTCGTCCACTCTCTTAGTCAGAGCTTCGATTTTCTCTTTATCTGCACTCATACGCCCACTTCCTCACAGTTCCTAATACTTAATGCATTTATTAATGGTTTCTGACTCTTCTAACAACCTGGAAACTGGAGCGAACATCTTCTTTGATGGAAATCGATGGGAGCGAAAAAAGCGGAAGCGGAACGATTCTGAGAATGGCAGTCGCTTTTTCCGCGATAACGGGGCAGCCGTTACACATCTACAACATCAGGCAGAATCGTCCGCAACCAGGCCTGAAGCCTCAGCATTTGGAGGCCGTTCTAACAGCCGCAAAGCTTTGTAACGCTGACGTAGAAGGTGTGAAAGCTGATTCGCGTGAGCTGTGGTTTCGGCCGAAAGAGGTGAGAGGCGGCAAGATTGAAGCTGAAATCGGCACTGCAGGAAGCATCTCGATGCTGTTGATGACTGTGTTACCCGTGTGCGCCTACGCGGAAAGCCCAGTGCAGCTCCACATTTCTAAGGGCGGAACCGATGTCCCTCACTCGCCGACAATCAATTACATGCGTTTTGTCCTTCTACCGACACTTCAGCGAATGGGACTGAAAACCGTTCTAACCATCCACAGGTACGGCTACTATCCAAAAGGAAACGGTGAAGTGACGATAACCGTAACGCCTAGCAAGTCCCTGAAAACGTTGATTCTAGAAGCCCCAGGCAACATTAAGTCGATAAAGGGCGTTTCAGTCTGCACATTTCTAGCAGACAGAAAAGTTGCAGAACGCCAAGCACAAGCAGCGAATGCTTATCTAAGCCACAGAGGCTGCAAAGCCGACATTCAGACAGTAAACGACACGTCGAACTCACTGCAAAAAGGCAGTTCCCTCACCTTGTGGGCTGAATCAGATACACACGCGATTCTGGGTGCAGATGCAATCGGCGAATTAAGAAAAACAAGCGAAACAGTCGGAACAGAAGCAGCAGAAAAACTGTTTGATGAGATCATAACCAAGCCCACGGTTGATGTGCACCTTGCCGACCTGCTTGTTCCATATGTAGCTTTGGCCCACGGCAATTCAACCTATCTCACGCGGACGCTCACCGAGCATTTGCAGACGAACATCTGGTTGGCCCAGAAAATACTAGACGTGAAGTTCACGGTTAGAAAATCAAATGGACTCTACAAGATTGAGAAGACCTCTTGAAATCAGTTCGCACATGAATCACCACCTAACAGAGGATATTTCCCTTGTAACAAGATTAGCAGGTAAGAAGAGCTAGGAAAATGCCCGCCTCAAAGTTCAAAGCCACACTGTTCCTCGTCTTGTCCGTATTTTGCATTCTAGTTGTCGCATTCTTCGTAAATCAGTACAGCAAACCGCCTGAGCAGAACACGCCGACCAGCGAAAGCACCATACCCAAAAACGCCGTGAAGATGACGCCAGAGACAGACGCCTTTTCCCCCCCCAATTATGCATTCGAACCAGTGGACTGAGCCAGTTCCTCTGTCTCAAGCGGCGCGCGGACGACGCCAGCCCAAAGCCTATTGTTTTTGAAGTGAAATGTCACTGAAAGCATACTTCAGGCCTGAACAGGCTGACCGCCAAGTTGAGTCTGAGGCGATCCAGTGTGCGATTTCCGTGATGATCCATCGATAAGAAAATAGTGCAGGAGCAAGAAGGTCAGGGATCCAAACCCTAGAATTGGCAAGAGGGCAATCATAGGATCACCAAACAGCGTCAACAGTTGACCACCAGTCCAAACCATTAGGAAGCAGTTCAGAGCGATAATTTCAAGTGCACCTAATGATCTAAGCAATAAATCCGGAATCCTGCGCAGATGCTGCCTTGTTATTCGCACTTTCCTTCATAACAACTGACATTTAGCCCGTATTTCTTGTTTTCTATTCACCTCTAGGTTGTGAACAAGCAAGAAACAGATGCCCTTGCACGTACGAATGCAAGCTTCACACATCAGATTTATCAGAAGAACTGCATCCTCTTAGTAACGGCTAAGACCGCTTGTTCTATGCCATCTGCTTCCTTTGAGTGATCCACATACTTAGCACAAGAGTTGCGACGAAGTAGACAACAAGTACTATAATGCTGATAGGAAATTTCGGATAGAACGTGTAGACTGTTAATGAGCTGTTAGGGATTTTCGTGACAGTGTCTTTCAAGGGATTGATGACCTGGGTTATCATGCCGCCCGCGAAGTTGGGCAAGTACCACGGCTCGTTATCAGTCAGGGAAATTACACTGCTTACCGTTGTAAGTATCAGGAGAAACATGAAGAATGACAGCAGTGTTGCGCCCATGCTTCCTTTCAAAATGGCACTGAACAGAAAAGTGAAGCCAAGCACGACACACAAGTATAGAATTGCATATGCGAAGGAAGCCGCGATTTCCACAGGAACAAGTCCGTAGATGCCGACCAGTGCTCCCGTTCCGATGAGATAGTAGACCACGACGGGCAGCAAAGATGAGACGAGCGCTGCTACAAACTTTCCAGCCACCAGTGAGACACGTTTAACAGGGTTTGTGAAGATTATGTAGCCTGTCTTCTGCTCAAATTCTGAAACGATAGCATCGCCGGCGAAAAAGGTGCCCACGATTATTATGATGAAAATCAATGAGCCGAAAAACTCTGAAGCCCATTCTGTGGCTCGCAGCGGAAAAGCATTCAAAGCCCACCGTACCGTTATCTGGATAAAAGCTAGGACTGCGGCGATGACAAGGACAGCGTAGACACGCCGCCTCCTCATGTGCTTAAGAAGCTCATACCGAGTCACTATGCCAATCTGCGTCAGGTCACTCATACCATCTTCTTTCTTGGCCACCTCAATTGCCCTCCTTCACAAGTTGAAGATAAACTTCCTCAAGCGCTTCCAGAAAAGTTCGGAAAGAAACCACTGGGACATCAAAATCTCTTACGAGCATCGCAAGCAGTTGCGCCTGCTCAACCTCACTTCCTTTGAAGCTTATCGAAAGCTCTTTCGCTTCCGCAACGACTGCTTGAACGTTCTGCAACTTCTCTATTCTTGCTACGAGCTTAGGCTCCAAAGGCTTTAGCAGTTGAACTTGGATTTTGGTGGCTTTGAAAATCTTTTCGAGGTTTTCAATGCGATCGTACACGAGCAGTTTTCCCTTGTCCACCAAGGCGATGCTGTCGCAGACTTCCTGAACCTCTCGAAGCATGTGTGAAGCCAAGAAAATGGTTCTTCCCTCGCTGATGACGGTTTTGATTACCTCTCTGATTTCATACATTCCTCTAGGGTCAAGGCCCAGGGAGGGTTCGTCGAGTATCAGGACTGGGGGATCGTGCAGCAAGACTTGGGCTATACCAAGCCTCTGTTTCATTCCGCGGGAAAACTTCGCTATCTTCGTGTTTGCCCATTCGGAAAGCTTCACGGTTTCAAGCACCTTCGCTATCCCAAGTTTCAAGCCCTGCGTTGTCATGCCTCGAAGCTTGCCGATGTAACTCAACACTTCATTCGGAGTGAGGTAGGAATAGAATTCTGGGGTTTCCACCATTGCGCCAACGTAACGGAGGGCCTTGGTTGATTCCTTGATCGCATCGTGCCCGTTGATGTAGGCTTTTCCTTTCGTGGGCCATATCAGGTTGCACAGGATTTTGATCGTCGTGGATTTTCCTGCCCCATTCGGGCCCAGAAAACCAACACAGTGTCCAGTCTCTATCTTCAGATTCAAGTCGTCAAGGGCCAGAATCTTACCATAGTACTTGGTTAGACATTCCGTGGCTATAGCTTCCAAGACCTGTCCTCCAACGCTAGTTGACTTTATTATGATGATTGAACCTCGGCTAGTAGATAGTGCAGGGTATAAATGTTTATTCTCTGGTCAACGATAACGATTGCTAGTCAAGTGAAAAAATGGAAAAAGTTGACCGCAAGAAACTCGTCCTGGAATACTATTCAAGAAGAGCCAAGGATTATGATCTCCAGAAAAGCAGAACGTGGAAGTCAAGTCAAGGTTTCGGAAACGAGGTCTTTGAAGAACTGCTATCCGCCCTAACAGGATCAAAAGACAGACTTGTACTCGAAGTAGGCGTCGGAACAGGCAGAAACGCATCTCCTCTGCTCGAAAAAGTGCAACCGCGACTCACAGGATTGGACTTATCAAAGGAAATGTTGAGACAAGCAAAAACAAAAATGTTCCCTTTCAAAGATCGTCTTGACTTGGTAAACGCTGATGGCGAACACTTACCCTTCGTCAATTGTGCCTTCGATGCGCTAATTTGTATGAGCACAATGCACTATTTCGATTCCCAAAAGAGAATCCTTCTGAGGTTCAGAAAAGCTTTGAAAGAGCGCGGGACGCTTATATACGGGGATTTGACGGTTCACGAATCAGACAATCAACGATTCTTTGAGCGACTGGAAAGAACACTGTCCAAAGCTCATGCAGGATACTACAAACCATCACAATTGAAGGAGTTCATGGAGAAACATGGATTCTGCATCACAAAGACAAAAACAGTTGCTTACAGAAAAAGCTACGCGGCCTTGATGGAAGACAAAGGCCAATACTTTGGCGTTTCACCAGAAACATTCCACAAATATCTAAAGCGAACCACTGAAAAGGCAAAGGAACAATATGCCTTAACCAGCACCGAAATGAGCCTGTTCTACACCGTAATAACCGCCAAGAAGGCTGAAACCGCGTGATTCCATGAAAAAAGCAAAATGCCTAAGAACTCCGAAACGACTAGGCGAGAAAACCTTAACCCTAGCCAGTAAACTCGGAATCCTCGACAGACAGCTGGAAATTCAGCGAGACGAACAATTCATTTACATACCGCTAGCCAATGGGCCATCAAGAGAACAGCTAAAGACTCTCAAGGAGCAGGTTGCTGAGAGCACAGTCACGGTTCATTCTTTTCCAGAAAGAAAGAAAACGGCAAAGTCGCTTGTTCAGCTTCTCGGAGATCAGCTCCCACCACATTTGCTGGCCAGCTTGCCCCGCGCCTTGGACTTTGTTGGCGACTTAGCCATAATTGAACTACCTCCGGAGCTTGACCCGTACAGACAGAGGATTGGCGAGGCAATATTGAAAGGGAACAAGAAGATATGCACCGTGCTTGCCAAGGCGGGTCCGGTTGGCGGGACCTACCGTCTAAGAGAGTTCACAGTCATTGCCGGCGAAGCTAGAACCGAGACAGTTCACAAAGAATATGGATGTCTATACTACGTCGACTTGGCCAAAGCCTACTACTCTCCTCGGCTTTCATTCGAACACCGCAGAGTTGCATCACTAGTAAAGGACGGGGAGACCGTCATTGACCTGTTCGCAGGCGTTGGACCCTTCTCGGTACAAATCGCCAAAAGTCATCAAAAAACAACTGTATACGCAGTGGACATGAACCCAGACGCAGTCAAATATCTAGAGAAAAACATAAGAGTCAACAGAGTAACGGGCAAAGTTCATCCCATCCTCGGAGACGCTAGACAAGTAGTTAACAGCAAGCTCTCAGGGATCGCGGAACGCGCAATCATGAACCTGCCTGAAAGAGCCATCGAGTTTGTCGACGCAGCCTGCAAAACCATCAAACCACAAGGAGGCACTGTTCACTTTTACGGCTTCATCAAAGAATCTGACTCGCTGGAAAACCTTAGAGCAAGCTTCGCTGAGGCTGTCGAGAAGTCCGGAAGAAACGTTGAAAAAGTATTGTTTTCAAGACTTGTCCGCGAAACAGCGCCGTACGAGTGGCAAGCAGTATTGGATGTGAGGATAGGTTAGCTTCGATTTAGCTCGGTCGGTCCACAGGTTTTGGAATCGCTCGCACCTTTGTTGGATGGTTTGAAAGCAGGCTGTGAGCATCTATTATGCTTTGATTGTGAGTGTAACCTTCACTTTTTGGGCTGGATTCTTGAGTTTCTCGATGATATCTCTTGATAAGTCGGCCGCGGCTTTGTCTGCTTTGACTGCCAACGTTCTGTGGCAGCTGTAATCGCTTTTCCGTACAACCATTTCAACTGGGTCTTCCAAAGTCAGATGGGCACTTCCGGAGGCGCACACTGTTTCAGCTATTCCCCCAGCTTCTATTAGAATGGTCAGTTTGGCGTTGTCTCTGCGCAGTTTTTCTTTGAATCCTGCGTTTAGATCTGGCATGGCTTTGTCTGCCGACACTGCGATAATGCAGTCACCTCTTCTTGATAGGTCATCTTCTCTGGTGAACTCCAAGGTGGTAGGATGAGTGGCGAGAACGTTCCTGTGTCCCTTTGCAAATATGACTTCTCTCAGCTCGGCTGCATGCAAGCTATTCCAGAACCTCTATCGAGTCGACTTTTCCGTCCCCGTTCAGGTCGAAACCTTGAATGACTCTTGCGTACGGTTCCTCTCCACCGTAGCCTTTCAGAGTCTTCTGCCAGTAATCCGTCAACGCTAGCACGCAGGCTTTCGTGCCCACCGCCTTGTTTCCCGCTAGGACTATGACCCGCTTGTTCTTGTCCCATGGATTAACGACCTTTGCCACGATTCCAACGGCGTCTGCCGTGTAGACACGCCCAGTTTTCCTGGAGATTAGACCGCCAAAAAGAAATCCTTCCTCCGAAGCCTGCATGTTGAACTTGATAGGCAGACACTCGTTCACTTCTTCCGCGAGCAGGTTTGTTCCAGGCCCCCCTACGAGTATCAAGTTGTTTCTTTCCTCCTTCTCAGCCTTAACATCCACATCGAGCTTGATCGCAAAATCGTCAGGCGGCTTCGCAAACTGCCCCAGAAAGAAGGCCAAATGAGAAGCGTAGTGACCATCCCTCGCGCTCGTCTTGAACGGACCGTGGGGCGTTGGACTTCCCACGACTATTTTCCCCTCAAAAGTCCCGTCCTTCCTCACGAATTCCTTGAAGAACCCTTGGATTTGCCCCTCCATGCCCAACAATGAGAGTTTATTGATGGTTCTGTACTCCTGCGGAAGCTCAATCCCAAAAGCCGGCGCCGCGGCCTTGTAGTACTTGGCTATGGCGCCCTTCTTCTCCTCTTCCCTTGCAACCGTTATGGCTCCTGCTCTGCAGAGTTTTCTGATATGATAGTACACCTTCTGCTCATGGACACTCAGTTTTCTGGCTATTTCCAGAGGGTACATTTCCTTTTCAGAAAGCATCTTCAAGATTTTCCAGCTTAATGGGTTCAAGATCAGTTTGAGCTTTTGAGGGTCGTTAACCAAGGCTATGTCCTTGACCTTCTGCTTCTTGTTTTCTTCGCGCAGCAATAGTCTTTTGTCCATGGCTGTTCCAGACCATAGAGGCACATCCATTATTAAGAATTTTGTTATGGTAAACCAACTCCCTCGTCGCCCAGAAGACCTGACATGGATTGCAGACCGCTACAAAATATCTTTTAGCTGTCCCCGAAAATCCACTGTAATGCCCGAATACTTTATGGGAAAACCATCGAAACCATTTTTAGAACTGCGAATTTTCTCCTAAAAATGCTTATTAGAAATGCAGTTCTTGAATTGCGCTTACCAGCAAACGACGAGGACTAATAATGTGCGGTATATTTGGCTGCATCTCAAAGAAAGAAAACGTTGCACCACTGATACATGCGGCTCTTAAAAGACTTGAGTACCGTGGCTACGACTCAGTCGGCATCGTCACCGTGGACGACGGCAGACTCTACCTCAAGAAAGACCAGGGAAAGATAGATGATGTCAATAAAGTGCACAACTTAGACGATATGCCCGGCAAATTAGGAATCGGACACACAAGGTGGGCAACACACGGAGCCCCTCTGCAAGTGAACGCTCACCCCCACGTTGACTGTAGCGGGCGCATAGCGGTGGTTCACAATGGAATCATAGAGAATTTTGCCGACTTGAAAACTGAGCTCGAAAACCGCGGCCACGTTTTCAAGTCCAGAACGGACACCGAGGTGATACCCCACCTTATCGAGGAAAACCTCAAGAACAACCCCCTGAGCATCGAGAATGCCGTTCTCGAAACAGTGAAAAGACTAGAAGGGTCCTACGCAATCGCCGTTGTCTCCACGACTGAACCGAACAAGATAGTCTGCGCCAGAAACGAAAGCCCACTCGTAGTCGGGGTCAACCAAGACGCTGTCTACTTTGGATCTGACATCCCAGCTTTCCTGCCCCTGACAAACAAAGCCATCATCGTAGATGACGGTGAACTTGTCACGCTCTCAACAGAAAAAGTGGAAATCAAAAAGATCGCGGATTCAAAAATCGTAAGCCGTGAACCGAAAATCATCGACTGGACACCTGAAATGGCGGCAAAACAGGGCTATCCGCACTTCATGATCAAAGAGATTCACGAGCAGGCTGAATGTTTGAGAAACACGCTCAGGGTCCAAGAGCACTACGCGGATCTAATGGCCACATTTCTAGACCGCGCGCGAGAAGTGTACCTCGTCGCCTGCGGAACGTCCTACCATGCTTGCTGGGCCTCCTCGTACATGTTCTCGAAACTCGCTTTCCTGCCAACCTACCCGGTAATCGCCTCCGAATTTATAGAGCAGCACGGCAAATCCGTCAACATCGATAGCACTATCCTGGCCGTAAGCCAATCAGGTGAAACAGCAGACACCCTCGCCGCGGTGAACGCTGCCAGACAAAGGGCCGCAACAATACTCGGACTCACCAACACCATCGGCTCAACTCTGACGCGAGTTTCGCGAGTTTATATAGGCCAACAGTCCGGCCCAGAAATCGGCGTGGCAGCAACCAAGACATTCACATCACAACTCTCAGTCCTAGCCCAACTTGCCTTGAGGCTCGCAAAGAAAAGAGGCAAAGTCTCACAGGACGAAATGGACTACCTGGCCGAGAGACTGTGCACATTGCCCGACACGGTACAAACGATAGTCGACACGCAGGAAGAGAAGGCCAAGCAGATAGCCAAGAAATACAAGGCGAAAAAGGACTTCTTCTTCCTCGGACGGGGAATCAGCACGGCAACAGCCTATGAAGGCAGACTCAAACTCATGGAGATAGCCTACGCCCCTGCCATAGCATTCCCAGCCGGAGAAAGCAAACACGGCCCAATAAGCCTCATAGAACCCGGGTTCCCAGCGGTCTTCGTCTGTCCAAAGGATGAGACACATAAAACGTTGATAGGAAACATAATGGAAATGAAAGCCCGAGGAGCCTCAATAATAGCCGTCATTGAAGAAGGAGATGAAGAAGTCAAAAACCTAGCAGACGACTACATGGAAGTGCCGAGGGGCATCCCAGAAGTTCTCTCACCAGTAGCGTTTGTAATCCCGCTGCAACTCCTCGCGTACTACATGGCCGTCGAAAGAGGGTTCAATCCAGACATGCCTAGAAACCTCGCTAAATCAGTTACAGTGAAATAGCCAACCCAACACCAGCACAATCTGGCTCGGACTATCCCTACGACGCGAGGGTGCAAAATTCGCCGATCCATCCAAAGAATATACCAAGTTCCCATACGAGAGCTAGAAGCTTGCCACAGACCCTGTGCAAATTAGCGACCTAAGCTTACCGTTACTCCCTGAAAGAGCATGCGAGTTATGCTGTTCTTCAGCTCGCTGAAGCATTCGCTCAATCGTTTTGCATCCTCCTTTGACATTCCTTGTGAAACCAGTTGCTTCTCAAAGGCTCTCCTAGCCTTCCGCACCTTCCACCCGAGCGATATGTACATCCAGATAAGGCTGGTGCCCATCCTAGCCAGGTTCGGAGTTGACTTTATCAGTGTTTTGACAACTTGCGATGCGCTCACTCAAATCATCTCACGACAATGAAAGAGCAAAGGAAAGGTTATTCTTTTTCCTCTTCTTCGCTCTCCTTTCCTCTCTTGCCAAGCTTCTCGCGGATTCTTCTCTCGATTTCGTCGCCGACGGCATCTTCAGCTTTTTCAGAGTGCCTTCCTCCACCGACGGAGCCTCTTAGCATGTCGCCTATGCTGGTGAAGGTTCGCATGTAATCTTCAGTTAGCTTCACGGCTACCTGTTCAGGTAGTCCGCCGTTCTTCAGCTCTTTGTAGTAAGCCGCCGCGGCTTTGCCCATGTTTCGTCCTGCTTCTTCAGAGAACACTGATGCCAATAGACTCTTCATCAGCGCTGGAACTTCAGAGGAGACTATGCCGAGTATCTCTTTGACCTGTGCAGCCTCCATCTTGCCTTTTCTTTCTTCATCGTCAACCATGTCTTTCACCTCCCCGGCTTTTTTACCCCAGATTCAGATGCAGTCTCTGCGAAACCGCTCCCGCGATGATATCTTCCGACCTGACCTCTCTTGTGTACATCGACTGCGTCGCTTGAGTCATTTTCAGTGGCCTTGAACCTTTTCGCACAATGAAAGCGTGTGCATCATACTTGTTTTCTGTATTGCTTATGTATCTAAGCTTCATACGTTTTCACCTCGAACTATTACAGGAGTGGTCACAAGAGTTAGATGTTCTGTGCAAAAGTGACCAGCCTACTGATCAGCCTCTTCGAGTAACGCGTAAACTGGAACCCTTCCCTCCGATTTTGACACCACGCCCTGCTCAAGGAGCTTTTTCACTCTTTCACGCACTATGCGTCTGCTCGCCTTCCCCCGCATCGAGGCAACTTGTCGTGTGATGGCTGAAATGTTCAACGATCCCTTAACGGCTAAAGCCTGAACGACGCATCTGGAAATGTCATCTTGCCCGATTGGCTTCTGTCTCAAGTATCTTTCGGCGTTCTTCAGCCGAGAAGCAATCTTCAAGGGTTCGCCGTACATTCCAATTCCCATTTTCGTCAACCTCAACGTGGCAGCCAGCCCCTCGTACTCCGGCTTCTCAAGAATCAATTCTTCGAGAACATCAAGTCTATGAATTATCTGGTCAAGCTTCCTGCTCAACTCTTCCGCATTGGAAACAGATTTCTCTTGCCGGCTCAAACTCCACCTGCTTCGCAAACGCGACTGAGCTACAATAATATTCCAATGTTTAAATGATTGACTGCACAGAAACCGTGGGCAGGACGGACACACTCGACGCAACCTTCAATCTACGCCGTCAGCGCCATTGTCAACGAGGAAAGCATCGTTCACTGCTCAACATAGCATCATTTCTAATTCTACATCCTATTTTCAAATGCAAACGAGTTAATAACTCACTATGTGAATGTCTATTATGGTGCTCCAAGTGGATGGAAGTGCGTGGGAGAAACTCATTCAAGACCTCATCAATGATGGCATTCTCCGTTCTCCAAGGGTCATCGGAGCCATGCGCTCCGTTCCGAGAGAGAAGTTTCTCCCCGAAAACATGCGGTCTTACAGTGCGGCTGACACACCGCTTCCAATTGGCTTCGGGCAGACGGCCTCAGCGCCACATAGCCTCGGCTCACAGCCGAGGCTAGGCGAAACATGGTTTCCATAATGAATGAAGCCCTGCAGTTGGAAGTCGGCAACAAAGTGTTCGAAGTCGGAGCAGGCTCAGGCTGGCACGCCGCCACAATAGCGGAGCTAGTTGCGCCCAGCGGCGCTCCAAGAAGCGAGTACGGCCACGTCTACACCGTCGAAATCGTTCAAGCTCTAGCAGACTTTGCAAGAAAAAGCATCATGAAAGCCGGGTATGGAGACCGAGTCACGATAATCAACGGCGACGGCTCACTGGGCTACTCCGAGAAAGCCCCCTACGACAGAATGCTCGTAACCGCAGCAGCACCAGACATACCTAAACCGCTTATTGACCAGCTAAAATCAGGCGGCATCATGTTAATCCCAGTCGGAAACGCATCCCTATTCCAAAACCTGATCAAAGTGACGAAAAACAACGGAAGAATCAAAAAAGAAAACCTAGGCGGCGTAGCCTTCGTACCCCTAACAGGAAAGCACGGCCACAAACCCTGACCAAAACCTATGTCTGAAATCTCACATTTCTCTTACTACATCTCGTATGGCATTCAAGCGCGAGCTTTTCAGCATTTGTTACCAATACAGACAGCTCGCTAATCATTTAATCTCTAGTTTCTCTCTGTATGCTTCCAGGTCGAGCCAGCCGTGTCCGCTGATGTTCATGCATATCGTTTTTTCAGTGCCTGCTTTTTCAGCCTTGACCGCTTCGTCTATGCCCGCGCGAACAGCGTAGCTGGACTCTGGTGCGGGCAGCCATCCTTCGATTTGCAAGAACGTTCTTGCAGCTTCAAAGATTGATTTCTCGTCCACCGGATAAGCCACGGCCTTGACAATGTTGTGTTTCCTCAGAAGGCTTATGATCGGACCAGCTGCGTGATACCGTAAGCCGTCAGCCTTTATGGGCACCATGTCGGATCTGTGACCCAAGGTGTACATCTTCAGCAGAGGAGTGTGTTCTGCCACATCGCCGAAGTCGTACTTGTACTCTCCTTTCACTAGGTTCGGTGCGGCCTCCGACTGTGCTGCAAGAAACTCACATTTCCGCTTGCCTTTCAACACTTCGCCGATTATTGGAAGGGCGATTCCGCCGAAGTTGGAACCACCGCCCAAGCAGCCAACGATGAGGTCGGGCTTCTCCTCGATCATGTCAAACTGCTTAATTGTCTCAAGGCCAATTACGGACTGTTGCGTCATAACATGGTTCAACACTGAACCCAAGCAGTAGACGCAGTTCTTATGACTTTCCGTGTATTCCAACCCTTCCGAAATCGCGATGCCCAACGAGCCTGGACTCTTAGGGGTCTTAGAGAGGATCTCTCTGCCCGTCTCGGTCTCTTTGCTAGGCGAAGCAAAAACCTTCGCATCCAAAAGCTTCATCAGTGTTTTCCTGTCGGTCTTCCAATCATAGACCGATCTAACCCAGAAAACTATGCACTCAAGGTTCAACAGCTTCGCCGCGTATGCTAGCGCAGTTCCCCACTGCCCCGCGCCCGTCTCTGTGCTCAACGTCGTCTTACCCTCCTTCATCGCATAATAAGCCTGTGCAATAGCAGTGTTCGTCTTGTGCGAACCCGTGGGAGATAAATCCTCCCGTTTGTAGAACAATTTAACCTTCTTCAACCCCAAGCTTTTCTCCAGTCGCTTGGCGCGGTAGAGCGGCCTCGGCCTGCCCATGTGAATGTACAGTTCCCGAATCTCCTCAGGAATAGGAATCCAGCTCTGGCTGGACATCTCCTGACCCAGGCACTCCTTTATCATGGTTCTGCCCAAGTAGTCCATCCTTGAAGGCCCAGTTTCAGGCTCCTTCGGAGGCGGAAGAGGCTCAGGCAAGTCGGGCATAATGTTATACCATTTAGTGGGAAACTCATCGATAGGCAAAGCAATCTGATCAGGCTTCATAACCTTTCACCATTATGAGAAGCCTATAGTATGACACGTTGTGAATTAAAGATTTCCGTCAGCAGCCGAGACTAGCCGAACCACTTCTCCAACGTCGTCTTTCCCTTCTCCTTGACGATGCCCCTCTGCATCTTCTCCAACGCCCTGCGAACGCGGTCCTCCGAAAAATCTCTCCCCCTGCACATAAAGTCCACAACGCCCTCCACGTTGGGGTCACGCCACTCAAGCTTGTAATTGTCAGTCACCTTCGGATGCAGGAAAATCTCCCTGATTCTTTGGGGTTCAACCGGAAACTCGGCATTTTCAACATGAACAACGGCTTTCTCCAAGCTTCCATACTGCTTAATCATTTTTAAGGCTGTTTTCGGCCCTAACCCCTTGATCCCGTCAGGATTGAAGTCCGTTCCAATCAGTATGCCCACGTCAACCAGTTGCTCATGAGTTATCCCACAGTCATCCAAAACCTGCTGCAGTTCAACAATTTCCGGGATAACGTCGATGTAGATGTTCTTACTCGGAAGTTTCCTCCTTCCCGAAATGGTGATGTTCCTCACGAATCTGGGAGCCCCGAACAACAGACTGTCATAGTCCTGACTTGCGCAGTAATCAGCGTCTCTGCGCTTGGCCAAGTGGGCCGCCTGAGCCTCTCCTTCACTCGGGGCCTGAATCCAGGGAACCCCCATCAAATCCAACAGTTTCTTGCTGTCCTCCGCCATATAATTCTTCAAGTGCGACGTGGCCTGAGCATACACCCTAGCCTCCTCAGGCTTACCCTCCCTCAACGCCCGCTCATACCTCACAGCCGCCTCCTCCTTCACTCTCATCCGCCGCTTAATCTCCACCTCCTTAAGTGCGGGTGGCGCCCCGTCAAAAACGTAGGCCGGCTTGATGGCCAACTCAACCAAGTTGCTCGTCCGATAAAGCAGTCCGCTCAGATGGCTCGTAACCCTTCCACTCCTATCCTTCAACGGCGTGCCATCAGGCTGACGAATAATGGCCAAAAACTGGTATAAAGCGTTGTAAGCGTCTATGGCAATGGATCTGCCGCCCAAATCCTCGAGTTTGACAAGAGTTTTCGGAACGAGATCACGGAGGTTTACTCCCAAAGAAACCCCTTTTCAATATTGGTGGAGAACTAAAATAATAAAGTTGCGAAGCCCGAAACACAGAGGATATAAGCGAGTCTTACAATTACAGAATCGTCACCGAGGATGCTCACCATGACTGAAAAAGCGGCAACGATAATGCTGGTCACATGTACAAGCTGCAACAAACCAATCCCCCCTGGCGGGGAAGCCACCAAGTTCATGTGCCCAAGCTGCGGAGAAATCCAGATAAAACGCTGTGGGAAATGCCGCAAATTCGGTCGCCCCTACAAGTGTCCGAAATGCGGTTTCATCGGTCCGTGACTGGGGAAGTGTTGAAAAATGGGTTCCGTGATCGTTACGTACAAGGTTTTTCCAACAGACATAATAAACGATTTTACCCCAATGAAAAAGAACTTGGAAGCCAACCTGCCAGCATCCACATCCGTCCACGGGTACGGCGAGGAGCTCGTGGCCTACGGCCTCAAAGCCCTTCTAGTTCAAGTGAAGTTTCCAGAAGACCAAACAGGCCTAGTTGACGAGTTTGAGAAGAAACTTGAAATCATGGAAGGCGTAAGCCAAGTGCAAACGCTCATGGTGCGCAGAACAAGCACGTAGCCATGAGCCGCTGGTCAAGACATTTATATAGGAACACGCTCTTGTTTCGAAACGTACAATTATCGTGGAAGGATTCTAGTTGAGCGAAATACAGTTACATGTCGGAGACGCCAGACAAAGAGACGTTGGAAGAGGCATAGCCCGAATTGACCAGAAGACGATGCAGAAACTGGGAATATCAGCAGGCGACGTCATAGAAATATGCGGAAAAAGAACAACATCAGCCATAGCCTGGCCAGCCTACAGCGAAGATCAGAACCGAGACCTGCTCCGCATAGACGGTTTTTCACGCAAGAACGCCGGAGTCGCGATAAACGAATACGTCGTCGTTCGGGCAGCCAAGGTCAAAACGGCTCTGAGCCTCACACTGGCACCGGTTGACATGAGGTTGAACGTCGACGATGACTTCACCAACTTCGTCAGAAACCGCCTCATGGAAAGAACGCTGGTCGAGGGCGACACGACACTCGTCATGATGCTCGGCCACGCCATACCGTTCACCGTAACAAAAACACGGCCACACGGGATAGTGAAAATCACAGCTGAAACAAAGCTCACCATACTGAACGAGCCTGCTCCTGAAGGAAAAGGCCTGCCCAGAACCACCTACGAAGACGTCGGCGGACTCCACGAAGAAATCCAAAGAGTACGAGAGATGGTGGAACTCCCACTCAGACACCCCGAACTCTTCCAACGACTTGGAATAGAACCCCCGAAGGGAGTACTGCTGCACGGCCCGCCCGGATGCGGCAAAACACTGCTAGCCAGGGCTGTCGCAAACGAGTCGGAAGCCAACTTCTTCTCGATAAACGGCCCGGAAATAATGAGCAAGTTCTACGGTGAATCGGAAGCTAGGCTCCGAGAAATCTTCCAGCAAGCCCAGCAAAACGCGCCCAGCATAATATTCATAGATGAACTCGACGCCATCGCCCCGAAAAGAGAAGAAGTCACGGGCGAAGTGGAAAGACGCGTCGTCGCACAGCTCCTCGCGCTCATGGACGGGCTGTCCGGCCGAGGAAACGTCATAGTCATAGGTGCAACGAACCGTCCTGGCGCCCTCGACCCGGCTCTTCGCAGACCCGGCAGGTTTGACCGCGAAATAGAGATAGGCGTACCCGACAAGCAGGGAAGATACGAAGTCATGCAGATACACACGCGCGGCATGCCGCTGGCAGAGGACGTTGACCTCAAGAAACTGTCTGAAATGACCCACGGCTATACGGGTGCGGATCTCTCGGCGCTTGGAAGAGAAACGGCGATGAAAAGCCTGCGCCGATACCTCCCACAGATAAACCTAGAAGAAGAGCGAATACCGCCCAGCGTGCTGGAAAAAATGGATGTGACGATGGAAGACTTCAGTAATGCTTACAAAGAAATAACACCCACCGCAATGCGCGAGGTGTTCATAGAAATCCCCACTATACACTGGGAAGACATAGGCGGACTGGAAGAAGTCAAACAGGATTTGAAAGAAGCAGTAGAGTGGCCCCTGAAAAACCCAGAAATCTTCACGCGTCTAGGCATAAAACCGCCCAAAGGCATACTGCTCCACGGTCCACCAGGCTGCGGAAAAACCTTGCTGGGCAAAGCAGTCGCAACAGAAAGCGCAGCCAACTTCATAACCATCAAAGGTCCAGAAATCTTTTCAAAATGGGTGGGCGAATCCGAGAAAGCCATAAGAGAAGTGTTCAGAAAAGCCCGAATGGCCGCGCCCGCTGTGATATTCTTCGACGAAATCGACTCACTCCTACCCCGCAGAGGCCTGGGATTCTCAGACAGCGGCGCCAGCGAAAGAGTCATCAGTCAACTCCTAACAGAAATGGACGGCATGGTCACACTCGAAGACGTGGTCGTCATAGCTGCTACGAACAGGCCGGACATAGTCGACCCCGCAGTCCTCAGGCCAGGAAGATTCGACCGACTAATCTACGTGCCGGAACCTGACGAACAGAGCAGAATACAGATATTCAAAATCTACACGAAAGACATGCCTTTGGCAAAAGACGTAAGCACGGCACAGCTTGCAACGATGGCCAAGAACTATTCAGGAGCCGACATATCATCCCTCTGCCGAGAAGCAGCCATGTACGCCTTGAGAAAGGACGTGAACACGAAAGAAGTCACGACGGCAGACTTCGAAGAAGCCAAGAAAAGAATTGCACCGTCAGTTACGCCTGACATGGAAAAATGGTACAAGAGCTTCATGCAGCAGGCCAGACAGGTGCAGAAACCCGCCACGCCCGTAACATAGGTGAACAGACGTGCCCATGCCAACAAAAATCTGGAAAACCCTTCCTGCCTACCTCACCCTAATGGCAACCCTGCAGAAGAAAGGCGCCGTGGCAGATACGGAACTCTACGAAGCCTTGACCGAAGAATTCGAGGACTTAGGCTACAAGGATTTCAGCGACCTTCTGATGCGGCTAGAAATCAGCGGCAAAATACGTGTCACCTCCATGTCCCGTGGGAAAAGACGGGTTGAACTTGTAAGGTGAAAAGCATAATACCCATGAACGCCCCAGCGTGCAGCAGATGAACGACGCTTCAGATGCGCTGGTCGTCGGAGCAGGCCCATGCGGTTCCTTCACAGCCCTGAAACTCGCCAAGCTCGGCACATCCGTGACGGTTCTAGAAGAACACAGCCAGATAGGCGTTCCTACACATTGTGCAGGGCACCTGAGCATCAGAGGGTTGAAACAGCTGGGGCTCCACCCGCTTCCTACGGGCATAGTTGAAAACACTTTCTGCGGCGCAAACTTTTACTCTCCAAAAGGAAACGAATTCTCAGTGCACGTCACTCAGCCAGTAACATGCACAGTCGACCGTGCAGAGTTCGACAGGTACATTGCAAAAAAAGCCAAAGATGCAGGCGCAAGCTACAGCTTGAGCTCACGAGCCGAAGAATTGATTTTAGAAAACGCCTATGCAAAAGGCGTAATCACAAAACGAGAAGAGACGACAGAGCACATTCGGGCAAGCTTAGTCGTAGATGCAGAAGGAATATCCGCGAGGATAATGAGGCAAGCAGGCCTGCCCGCGCCCCACAAGCTCGTAAAAGCCGTAGAAGCAGAGGTCGAAAACCTCAAAGACACAGAGTCGGACACCGTTGATGTCTACCTGGGAAACAGCTATGCCCCTGGTTTCTACGCTTGGTTGATACCCAAGAAAAACGGAAAAGCGAAAGTTGGATTGGCAACAAAGACGGGGAACCCGAGAGAGCTCCTGCAAAAACTAATGCGCAAACATCCTGCAGCCTCAAGAAAACTGCAATCTGCAAGAACCATCAGAACTACGTTCCACCTAATAACGCTTGGAGGTATGACAGCGCAGGCCTACTCTAACGGGTTCCTGGCCGTAGGCGACACAGCTTCGCAAGTGAAACCCACTACAGGAGGCGGAGTCATCCTCGGCATGACCTGTGCCCAAGCAGCTGCTGAAGTAGCCGTTGAAGCCTTGCGCAGAAGCGACTTCTCCAAAGAGTTCCTGACCACGTATCAGCGCCGATGCACAGAACTCTTGGGTTTCGACATGAATATCATGCTCAGAATAAGAAACACGCTCGACGCGTTGCCCGACCGAAAAGTTGACCATGCAATCGCCATGTGCTCAAGACTCGGCTTGGACAAAACTCTCCAAAACGTCAAAGACATAGATTTTCAGGGCCAAACCCTTCTTCGGGCTTTCCGAAGTCCACGCATGCTGACAGCCATGGCCTACTTCTTATATGCATACCTATCTATGAACCTTTAAAATCTCCGGAATAGAAATGTACAGTAGGACAGGCGAGACGATGTCTGAGTTCCATTACAAACAGGTCATAGTCTTCCGGTCAAACCTCAGATTGAGCAAAGGCAAGACAGCAGCCCAAGCTGGGCATGCCGCAGTTTCTGCCGCAGAAGAAGCTCGCAAGCACCGCAAAGAATGGTTCGAAGGTTGGTCCAGAGAAGGGCAGTGTAAAATCGCTGTAAGAGTGAAAAATGAAGAAGAAATGTCGGAACTAGAAGCAGAAGCTAGAGAAATGGGTTTGCCTTACGCGTTGGTCATCGATAGGGGTCTCACGGAAGTCCCGCCTGGCACAGTTACCTGCCTCGGAATCGGCCCCGCGCCCATCGAAAAAGTTGACAAGATCACTCGTAGTCTTCCGCTTCTATGAGCAGGCGTCAACGTTGCAAGTCCCAAAACTCGAGAAGCAGATAGGCATAGAAGTCTACGCCACTAGATCAGCGGGCATCGGCGGAATCATCCGTGAGAGCGTTGAAGACTTCGTTGTCGAAGAAGTGCTAGTCGACGGTTCAAAGGCCCAAACAAAGGCTTCAGAGAGCTGCGCCGACCGCCAAGTCCTAGGCTGCACAACAACAAAGACTCGTTACCTGCTTTGCACCGTCGTCAAACGCAACTGGGACACACTTGTGGCCATCAAGAACATCGCCAAACAGCTTCACATCGAAATGCCAGAAATCCAAATTGCAGGAATAAAAGATGCAAAAGCCCTCACCGCCCAGCACATCACGATCGAAAATGCTTCACCTGAACAGATTCGGGAAATCCACATCAAAGACATAGAAATCTGTCCGTTGGGCTACTTGCACAACAAGCTTTCGACATATTACCTCTATGGAAACAGTTTCCACCTACGCATCAGGGCCGTAGACCATTCAACAACCGTGGTCACGCGAAGAATAGCGAAGACCGTTGAAGAGCTTCAAGCGATCTCCGGGATGCCGAACTTCTTCGGGCACCAACGTTTTGGAACAACCCGCCCGATAACGCATCTCGTTGGGAAAACCATCATTAAAAAAGACGTGGAGAAAGCCGCGATGCTGTTCCTAGCCAAGCCAAGCACCTACGAGCACCCCTCATCACGGCGGGCCCGCGCAGAGCTGTGGAAAACCCAAGACTACAAAGCTGCTCTGAAAGCCTTCCCCACGCAGTTGCGCTACGAAACATCCATGTTAAGACACCTCGTTAGGCACTCGGGCGATTTCTCCGGTGCATTCAGAACACTGCCCTTCAAACTTCGAGAAATGTTCATTATGGCCTATGAGTCATACTTGTTCAACAGGTTTCTGAGCATAAGAATAGCGGATGGGTTACGCGTGAATACAGCCGAAGTCGGAGACTACGTGGTGGCTGTAGAACGATCAGGACTACCTATGCCGAGCATCCACAGAACCGTTGACTCCGGAAAACTGGCAGAAATCAACAATGCGATGCAGGCTGGAAAACTACGGCTAGCAATTCCACTTATCGGATTCAAGCAGTACCCTTCAAAAGGAGCACAAGGAGAAATCGAAAGAAGAGTCTTGGAAGAAGAGGATGTCTCTCCTAAGGATTTCCGCACGAGTGCTATGCCTGAAGTCAGCGTTACGGGAAGACTTCGAGCAGCAATAACACCAATCAACGATTTCTCAGTTGAAAAAATCACGCCGAACACAAGTAGACCTAGCGGGAATGACGTGGAGACGACGTTTGCACTGCATCGAGGCTCGTATGCAACAACCTTATTACGGGAAATCATGAAGCCAAGAAACATCATAAAAGAAGGATTCTAGAGACATTCACGTAACGCTCGCTAGTTGCTAGCGCCACGAAAGCCAGATTCGAAGGTTTCTTCACACGCTGAAACGAAATGGCTCCTTACATTCTAAAGCTTTATCATCTAGCGGCTTTTGAATAGTTGACGAGATGAAAATGCTGTGGAAGCCGTCGAAGCCGCAAGAAACGCCCTAGAATGCGTTCTAGAAGCAAGGAAAGGGGAAAGCATAGTCATTTTCTGTGATGATGAAAAGACCGACGTCTGCGAACCGTTTTCCCTGGGCGCTCTACAGGTTGGTCTGAAAACCCATTTGGTCAAACTGAAAACTGAACGAACAGTGCGAAAAGAAATCCCTCCAGAGACTAAAGACACCCTCACAAAACAAAGAACGGACATTTTCATCAACTTGCTGCGCGGAAATAGAGAAGAAACAACTTTCAGGATAAAACTCACTGAAATGGAAACCAAAAATCGGAAAGCACGACTCGCACACTGCCCGGGCATAACATTGGACATGCTCACGGACGGAGCCCTAGCCCTGACAACTGAAGATCACAGAAAAATGCAAAACTTCGCAAACGGCCTCATCCAACGATTAAGACGGGCATCCCGTGTAGAAATAACAAACCCAGCAGGCACAAACATCTCGATGAGCGTTGAAGGAAGACCCTTCTTCACAGACACGATAGTCGACTGGACAACGCCGAGTTGGATAAACATGCCTACCGGGGAGGTCACAGTAGCACCTATGGAAAACTCCCTCGAGGGCAAGCTGGTCTGCGACATGGCCATAGGTGGAATAGGTCCGATAAAAGAGGCTGTAGAAATCACGGCGAAGAAAGGAAAAGTGCAGAAGACCGAATCTCAAGACAATCGGATACTAAGAATCGTTGAGAAATCATTAAGAACCGATAGCAGAGCAAACATTCTAGGCGAGTTTGCTTTCGGAATAAACCCCAAGGCAAGATTTGTCGAAGAGTTTCTAGAAGCTGAAAAAATCCTTGGCACTGTGCATGTAGCCTTTGGCAACAACACTGACATGCCCTGTGGAAAAAACTCGTCGATTAACCACATGGACCTCCTAATATCAAAACCCACCGTCACAATCGTCAACAAAGACAACTCCACCCTAGACGTGCTCTTAGACGGAACGTTCGGGCATTCTTAGATACGGGTATTTGAAATGCTTAAATGCTAAAAGTAAATTCTATGAGTGAAAGGTCGGGAAGCATGTCTAATGAGACAGAAGAGAAACTGCCCATTTCCGAGTTCTACAGAGTAGTCGACTCCGTAACAATTTTCAAAAATCAGAAATGGTGGGAAGCCATAGTCATCTTTGAATCATACGGAAAAAGGTCAATCGGCATGTACCTCTGGCAAAAGAGGCAAGACACTTGGAAGAGAAAACACAAATTCAATGTCAGGAATCTAGAAGAATGGACCAAGCTCAAGAACGCCGTTGAACAACTAGCTCCTAAGCTCGAGTCAGAATAATCTATTTCTACAATTCAGTACTTCAATCCTTATTTTGAATTAATATCTGAAATTGAATAGTCTTATTACTCTAGGCTAAGCAACTGAAACGCGGCGAATAGCATGGATGCTCAGGAGCAGGAAACAGAGCAAACTCAAGATTGGCAAGAGGAAACGGGCGAAGAAAGCCTGCAGCAAGATGTGGAAATTGACGTTGGGACTGAAAAAGAAGAAAGCAAGGCAGAAGAGGCACCTCGCCAGAGACGAAAAAAGAATGAACGGAAGCGTGGATTTGGTCTAACGAGGAGCAGTAGCAGTTTCGTTCATGGACTTGCTGCTGGTCTTGGCATCGGATGCATAATGGCGTTTGTTTTAATGTGGATAGCGGTTTTTTTCACTCCAAGGCTAGCATCAGGAATCACGTATGAGACCATGCTCGCAACGTTCATCTATCCACTAATCTATCTTTTCGCACTGGGTTTAGTCGCATTGACGGTAGGTATCGTGAGCGAACACTACACTTACAAGAGCCACGTCTAGTTGGAAACTTGCCGCCAATCAAGAGCTAAGTGTCGTAGACTGGAAACTGTATCGACTATTCTAGATGCTAATCAAAGCTACGCTGACTGCCCCTCAGAAGCTGTATTTGTCACCTCCAGATAAGACGCGCTCCAAAGCCGCATTGAGATTCAAAATTCCTTCGTTTGTTTTGGCTGAAACAGGGATCAATAGAAACTTTAGCCCCAACTTGTAAATTGCCTGCATCACGTTTCTTCCCAGCAAGCGTTTCGTACCTTCGAGTTTGTCGTCAATTTCCGAGGCCAATGAGTTAGGATCGGATGACCAGTCTACTACTTTGTCGACCTCTCCTTTTGGAAGCAGATCACACTTTGACAACAGATGCACTTGAGGTAGTGGAAAGCGGTGGTACACTGCTGCTGAAAGAAAAAGGTTCGAAACATAGTTGAGAGGGTTGGCCGAGAAGACGGCGTCGAACAGGTAAACTATGGTCTTAGGCTCTTTAGTAAGCTCGCTAACAATATACGGTCCGCTGGCCCTAAAGGCGAACAATTCCATCTGGCCCGAAGTGTCCACAAGAACTATGTCTGACTGCAATTCTTCAATTTCATTTGAAATCTTCTCCGTTTGATCCGCAATCAAGTCCGCAGCCATTATCAAAGCTCCATTTGGGCCCAAACCGTACTCGTCCATTAAGCTCTTAACATCGACATAATCACGAACATCCACTTCTGGCGAGTAAGGAAGCGTTGACACTCCAGGATCAAGATTCACAGTCACAACATCTTGTTTAGACATTTTTAGCCATTCGCCAAAAGCAGCTGTGAGCTGAGACTTGCCAGATCCTGCGGTTCCTATTATGAAAACGACGAACATTTCCTATGAGACTCCTGTTCCAGCGTGCATTCACGAGCAAGATATCAGAATTTCACACTCAAGTTAAAGCTTTCTTTGTTGCGAAGGAATCTCGGGCGCTTGAGGTTCTGATACCTCCGAATGAGCGTGTTTTGACATCAAATATGCAACCGCGCCAATGCTGACCAAAATTGCAGTCAAACTCAGTAGTCCAATCAGAAACCATGGCAGAACTGTTATCATTCTTATCTGACTGTCTGCAGAAGCGTAATCTTCATCTCCAGACCAGTTCGCTCGAAGATAACACATGCCGGAAACATCTGCAAGCCAAACATATTTGAAACGGCCGCTAGAGTCTGTGCACACCGTGCTCAATTCGGACCACGGCAAACCGTTTGCTTTGATGTAGATGGTGATTGTTTTGTTCTGCAGAGATGGTGAAAGCAGTCCTGAGAGCGTGACCTGGCTTCCTTGAATGAGGAATGACGCTGAAACATCCAGTGACGCCGTGGAAGATGCTAAGACTTTGTAGCTCGCCGAGACTTGTCCCGGGGCAGATTGCTCACAGTTTTCAAGGGTAATGACTTGTAATGATGCGCCTTTCAGATCGTCTGGACACTCGCCAACTCTCCATCCTCCCTGCCAGTTGCCTCCTGTGCATTCAGCCATATAGTATCTCGTGTTGTTGTAGGAGACGTAGTCGATTGTCCCTCTTGCACTATGCGGTTCATGTGAAAGGCTCACGCCGATGTTCATGTGTTCCTCATTTTCGTAATAAAAGAGGACTACCTCCATCCCTCCGGCTTTCAAAACAGAGGCCGCAATGTAGGAGAATAAGTCACAATCTCCTCTGTCTGCCACAATTGTCTCGACTGGGTATTCGGGAGGCCTAGTCTCTTCGTAGGCTATCTGGTGAACAATCATCAGAACGCCGTTTGCAAGATCCTCATCATCATTATATATTCCACGCAGGCAATTGGCAATCGGCTTCAAAGCATATGGTGTGACGAATTTGGCTAAGTCATTCTCGGAAACCAGTATATGGCTTTTTTCAGCATAATATTCCCGAAGCGACTCTGAGACTGCAACGTTCAACCTGTAATTTACAGATCCGTCTGGATGATTTTGAAGCTCATAGACAACGTAATAGTCTGACGAAAAAGCAATGCGAGGTAGAGATGAAAGCGTGATAAAAACAATCAGCACGACGAATGCTACATCAGACTTGATCCTCATCTTTATCTAGAAATGTTGTTGCACGCCAAATTTATGGCACTTATGAAGTGTGAATCAAAAGCAGAAAAATGGTTTAACCGTTCACATAAAACGCTCTTGAAAGTTCTAAATTCTCACGAACTTTCTCTCACGACTATCAAAGGTGCACGTATCCGTATATCCAACTCTTTTTGCCAAGACTATCGCTTCCTTGAAATTTCGCCCGACATCTCTTGGCACATGAGCATCTGATCCGAAGGTCACTGGAACACCGTTTTTGTGCAGCATTCTCAAGAACTGTTCGCGGGGATATATCTCGTGACATGGTCTTCTCAAGCCTCTCGTATTAATTTCTGCGCAAATGCCTGATTGGGCTAAAGTCTCAGCAGTTTCCTCTAGAATTTGCGAGAAATCTGCTTTCGGTCTTGCTCCGAAGATTTTTATGATATCTGGATGCCCCAGAATATCGAAAAGCCGAGAATCAGCCGCGCTTCTGACGAGACTGAAATACTCCTCATATATCTGTAGAGTATCCCTCCTTGAAAACTCGCGCTTCTCAACAGATCGTCAAAAATCCAGTCTCCAATTACATGAACAGATCCTATCACGTAGTCAAAAGGGTACATTTGAATAAACTTCTTTGTCTTGAGAAATTCATCGGGAAAAAATCTATTTCTATGCCCAGTCTCACGGTGAGATCCGAGTTTTCTTTAACATCGAGGAAATCTTGGGTATAACTAGGCATTTTCGAGGCGAAACTGTCTGGGCGCCGACTCAGAGGACATAGTAGAGCATGTTCCGAAAATCCTATTTCGAGGATTTTTCTCCTTTTCGCGGCGTTGATGTAATCTGCCATGTTTCCTGTAGCGTCGGTAGAAGCATGCGTGTGAAGGTGATAATCAGCAATCATCACATCATCTGTCCATAACCAAACAAGAAGGCTTGTGGGATCCATTACATTGCGATTTTTCCGCCACCTTCCTGCACAAGCTCAGATAGCTGTGCTATCGCCTCTTTCAGACGGTTTCTGGCGATTTTGGCATCATCGGCAGTCGTTGAAAAGTGCAGTTCAATATGTGACTTCCGTCCCTTAAACTGTCCGGTGGACTTCGTATAAACATGCGACTTTATGTAGACACAAGAGTTGCCGCACATAACTTGGTCGATCAATGGTGCCAAGGTTGATTCCATTATCCCTTCTGCGTAAATGCTCTTCTCGAAGAACATGGATGCTCCAGCTTTGTTCTTTATGATTTCTGCCAGAGATTCGGTGAAAATAGCTTCCATTTCAGGAGGAACGCCTGGCAACGCTACAATTAATGCTCCTCTTGTCTTAACCAGCACACCTGGAGCGGTGCCAACAGAATTAGTCAGTGGCTCTGCGCCCCTTGGCAGGGTTGCCATTTTGACGCGAGGCGCCGTCAGCTCGATCTTCTCGATTTTCCGCTGCTTGAGGTAGGCTTCGTATTTGGCTCTCACCATTTTCAAAGCTTTTACATTGACTCCGAGCCCACGACCCAGACCCTTGGCTATTCCTTCGAGTGTTTTGTCGTCGAAAGTCGGCCCTAACCCTCCTGTGGTTATAATGACACTGGGTTTGCGGGCCAAGGCTTCCTGTAGAGTCCTCGCAATCTCATCCACATCATCGCCTACTACCGTGATTCTTTTCACCATCAGTCCCAAGGAGGTGACACTCTTAGCCAGCCAAGTGGCGTTTGTGTTCAGAGTTTTTCCGATCAGCAATTCATTGCCTACGCAGATAATTTCCAAAGAGCCCACCTTTGCTTCTAGTTTACTGGCTTGTCCAATATAACCGTCGCCCAGATACGAGCGAATGCTCGGGACGCCGTTTCGAAAAGGCCTGCTTCCGGGTTAATGTGGGCGTGCAAAATGCTTAAAGACTTAGGAAACGTTAGAACGAACGTTTTCAACCATCATGGTGTTTGCTGAATTTCGATTCTAGAGCCGCGGAGGAGTTTATCATTTCTTGCTTAGATACCATTTAAGGTATTCTTTTTTCTTCCTCTCTCGTTCCTCTTCCTTCGATTCCAAGTTTGGTTTCAACTTGTCTCTTAGTTCCATAAGTTCTTGCTGAGTCACGGACAGTCCGCAGCTCTTGCAAACGTAGTGTTTGGTGGCTATCATGTACTGCATTTCGCCACCACACTCTGGGCAGTAAGGCATTCTTGCTCACTTTTCTGCTCCATGAAGAAATAACCGTTTGAGAAATAGCTTTCGCTGTGGTTAACGAGTTTAGGTTATGAAATTCGATAGATTTGCTTCTCTTGCCAACTGAATTGCTCTCAGCATTTCATCATGCGTTAGCCTTCTGTTCAACTCTGGAACCTCAGACGCCTTCCACTCGGGCCTGTATTGAAACATGATGTTCACCCGGGTTTCTACGTCCAAGTTCTTGCCAATCCAATTAACGATCGCCTTGAAACAACACTCTAAGTGGTTTGGCAGAACAAGTATTCTTATTATGAGTTCTCCTTGTTTCTTTGCTTCCAAGTGGTTGTACAGACACGTTTTCCAGTAGTCTTGAGCGTCCGAAATTTCTTTTGCACACCGACCTGGACCGTATTTAAAATCTAGCAGGTAGATGTCAGCAAAGCCGGCCAAGAGGGCCCCGCTTTCAGGGCTGTAATAGCTGTTTGAGTTCCAGACAACTGGAATGTCCATATCAACGTGCTTGAATGTCTGAAGCCACTGTTGAAGCCAAGGAGTGGGCTCTCCTCCCACAAGGTTTGCATTTCTGCAGCCGCCAAGACGTAGCCGTTCGACCTCCCGTGCTAGGTCCACGAGTTTATAGACATCGCCTTTTTCAATCCATTGGGAAATGGCCCAGTTTTGGCAGTGCTTGCACCGCATCGTGCAGCCTTGGGTGAAAACTGTTCCGGAAGGCACGAGTTCAGGCTCTTCACCTAGATGCTCAAAAATGCTTGAGACTACTATTCGTGAACCGCACCCACAATAGCCTGTATTTCCTTCCAACCTGTTGACACCACATTTGCGCGCACATAGGTGGCAAGAGGATAGAATTCTGTCTGCAATTTCGATTTTTAAATCCATGTAGGATTTTTCTGGTCTTTCCATTGCTTCAAATTCCATTTGTTTATCGTCGACTTCTCTCTGAATTCTGCCAAACTCATGTGAAAGTCTCGCATGTTCTTGCCACAGTTGCTCAGTGGTGTCGTTCGTGTTGAAATCAGCTTGGATCTTCTTGGCTATAAGGAATTTTGCTGGCAGCTGATTCTGCATGATAGCAAAATATCGGGCCAAGCTTCTCTTGGCCAACCTGTCTTCTAGTACGGCGAGGGCATCCGGGCGCTGAAATCTCCACATTTTCGCTCAGTCTTACTCGAGAGTAACGAAATATTAAAACAATGCATACGGATAGGATTGCCCGCTTGAGTGCAGTTTTCCTTTAATCGGGATTTCTTGCCCGCATACTGGACAATGCATGTCCTTCGTTAGATTCCATCGCGTAATCATGAAATTGTAACGCTTGATCAGCGTTTCATTACAATTCGGACAGTAGGTGTTTTCGCATGGATGCCCGGGGACGTTTCCGACATAGACGTAGTTCAGACCTGCATCCTTTGCAGCCACGTAAGCTTTTTCCAGAGTTTCAATAGGGGTTGCTGGGATTGTGGTCACCTGATAGTCTGGATGGAAACGAAGCAGGTGAAAAGGGGTTTCTTTCCCAATTCCATCCCTGATCCAGACTGCAAGTTCCTTTATTCTCTCAATCGAATCCCCTGATTTCGGCACGATGAGGTTTGTGATTTCTATGTGGATGTTGTTTCGCTTCATTTCCTTCAAGGCCTCAAAAATAGGTGTAACTGAGGGAACTGCGGAAAAGGTCTTGTAGAATTCTGGATCTGCACCTCCTTTGAAATCCACCGTCGCAGCGTCGAGGTATGGAGCTATGGTTTTGACTGCCTCTGGTGTCATGTAACCGTTAGTGACAAAAGTGTTGAAGAACCCAACTTGGCGGGCTAGTTTCGCAGTGTCATATGCGTATTCGAAGAAAATAGTTGGTTCGGTGTAAGTATAGCTTATTCCTTCGCAGCCGTTGTCTCTAGCTGCCTTTATCACCTCCTCGGGAGGGAAGTTTTTGCCGCTAACCTTCTTCTCTTGGCTTATCATCCAGTTGTCGCAGAATTGACAGCGGAAGTTGCACCCTACCGTGGCAATTGACATCACAGAGGCACCTGGATTGAAGTGAGCAAGCGGTTTTTTCTCAAGGGGATCTACAGCTGCAGATATAGCCCTCGCGTAATTGAGTGAGAAAAGAGCACCGCCCTCGTTCTTTCTCACCAAACAGAATCCTGTGCCGCCATCACTTATGAGACATCTTCGCGCGCACAAATGGCAGTTGACCTTTTTGTCTGCCAGTTTTTCGTAAAGCATCGCTTCATGAAGCGACATTCAATCAACCTCCTCGGTTTTTCAGGTAAATCCTAACAGTTCACAGGATATGACCTCTACTCGCTTGCCTCAGAACGATTGCTTTCCTTTATCTCAAAAACCAACGGTGGAGACGTCGTCTTCACGTCCACCTCTACAGCAAGCAAACCTTCCACAAACCCCGCCCAGATTTCGGATTCACTTATAAAAGGAGTTTTTATGAGAAAGTACTTGTCCTTCAGATAGAAGTCGCCGAATCCCTGGACCCTTAAACGCTTGAAAACATCCGGCCACTTCTCACGGTTTGTGGTTTGTATTCCAATTGCTGTTTCAATGGAGATTCTTGTTGCCTCACCCATTTTCTTTCCGATCTCACGCCACTTCTCGGTCGGAACATTATCAATCAGAATGCCAACCAATTCCGCATTCACGAAGGCGATCCTACTTATACCACAATAGTATTCGCCAGGGAAACGCCAGTCATAGATCATCATGCTTCTGTAAACATCAAGCATTTTTGAAATGAGAGGCTTAATTCCCGGCTCCTTTCCTTCTTTGATCAAAGAGTCTACAAATTCTCTTTCATCCTTCTCCAAGATTATTGTCGTTCTCCTAGCCGAGGTCCTGTTCTTCTTCAACAATTCTTGGAGTTTCTTCTCTTTGTCTTCCCGCATAATCAATATACTCTGCAGCATATTTTATATAATTTATGTAGCGCCCAAGCATATCAAAGCATATTTGCTGTGGGAGAGGAACGTCTAGTAGCGACGGCAATCGGGAGAAACACGTTAATTCACCACAAACGGAGCAGTTTTCCAACACAGTTGCTGCAACCGAACGATTTTTAACAGCTATAACCATCTCTTAGAATTGCCGATGACGAGACCTTTTCGTCTGAAAAGATGATGTACTCTAGGGTATCTGAGGCAGAAAGAGTCTATTCGGGGTCTTAAAACACGCACACATTACGAAATAACCTTGCGCTTCACAAGGTACCACACGAGCAGAAGACCTATTGCAAGCGAGACAAAACCTCCAGTGAAAGAAAAGAAGACGCCTCGCTTCAGGAAATCAGATGCCATGAAAGTTACGTAGGGCGCGCCAAACGTGAATAGCCCCGCTAGGATGACTAGCAGCAATCTCCAGTGCTTGGAGTCCGTCCTTCTGGTTCCGGTCGCTTTGGTTTCCTCGGTCAAATGCCTCACGTTCCGCGTTTATCTAAATTTCACGTCTTCTCTTATAACCCTTCCTTCACTTCATTGCCCAGGGCTTTCATCAAGAATTTGAAGACTAAGAAGCCTGCTCCGCGATCTGCCTTGAAGCCTGCAGTTGCGCCCAATAAGCATATGCCTTCCAAACCGCGTTCCTTTGCAAGAGCCAATGTTAGACCTGTTGCTCCGACAATCCTGCCCTTGCTGTAGATTACAGCGCCTTTTTCCATAAACTCCATAGCAAGACGAGGGGACGTAGCCGCAACATACACTTGCGACTTTTCTTCTGTGATTGGCGCACCACCGACCGTTACAAGAAAACTACAACCTTGTTTTTCAACAAAATCCAACGTTTCACTGCATAACGTATAATGGGCGGCAACGTCGTCAAACGAAGGTTGCGTGTCTCCGGTCATTATAATAAAATCGTTCTTCTCCATGGGTGCAGCATAGAACTCATAGCGTGGTAGACGGCAAATTCCCTTCGAATTCACCGAAACATAATCCGGAAAATATGGGGAGTATAAATCAGCAAAGGGTTTTGCACTGCAGAATTTCAGCAGTAGGTAGGCCGCAATCTTCCCAACGTTTCCGAAGCCTGGCAGACCCTGCACAAAAATCGGACTCTCAAGATCTGGGTTGGCAATTCGACGGAAATAGGGCTTATCCAATCGGACTCACACCAGCATCAATAGGTGAAGGGTGTAGGTCTAAAACGTTTCGTTCTTGAGCGCTAGTGAATGGTTGTTCCTAGGCGTGTCAATGCTCTCTAAGTCTAGGGGCTTTGTGAGTCTTGACAGTACAAGGAATTTCAGAAGCACCGAGATTCTGAGCCCTTAGCAAAGTGATTAGTGCTGACTCGAAGTACTTCTTGTATGTTGGTGGCTTTACACACAAACCGATAATTTAACTCAAAGACAGAACTCCACGCCGAAGTAGGATATTTGAAGGAATAACATTCAAATGAGAAAATTGAGATATGAAATCCTATTGGGAATAGCTCTGCTGTGTGTTTCTGTGTCGTCAATAGTCTGGGTTTATAGCATGCTCTGTTCCGCATCTGAAGTCGGAACTATGGATCGGAAAGACATGAAGCAATGGTCTCTGGTCCTCGTGCTCCAGAGCGTGACCACTCTATTCATAGGAAGTGTGGGAGGATATCTCATCGGAAAATATCTGCATGTTTCATACAGCCAACCAGAATTCTTGACACATACAAACCACCAAGCATGCGGAGGCGAGGCCATGGCCCCATCATCGTGCCCACCACAATAGGGTAACCAAACATTTCAACGTTCAATTCGTGAATTCAGGAGCCTGAACAAAACGACCCTCATCCAAACTATTTTGTCCGCTCGCCCATCAACTTTGGACGCTAAGAAACCTCAATTCCTATTTGTAATTCATAACCGTTTTATGCCAAAGTCTTCCAAGTCTATCTTATTCATCTTGCTTGGGGACGTCTATCGGTGCCAGCCAAGGATTTTGAGAGGTTTCTACTTGATTCTATCGACGAAGCACTGTCTTCAACAGAAGAGAAGTTGAAAGCAACCTATGCTCAAATAGAAAGCCTTGGCATACCACGGTACGAAATTCCTCGACACATAGGGACATTCGGCAGAATCATTGAAAGAGTTTTTGAGGCGAGCGCTGATGACATTAAACTCTTGATATTGAAACTACTCCACGAAAAAAATGGATGGCCGTTCAGAAGAATAGAATTTGATGAGATGACATTTTCAGAACAAATCGAACGTTTATGCGGAAGAACGTATTCCGAAATTATAAACAAAATGCAGAGCCCTGTTGCAGTCTTCCATCTTGAAGATACAGGCCATCCGAGCTCGCTCAGACTTATCGCTATGAATCCGAGTGCCGCGAAAACTACAGGAGTGAATACGGAAAACGCCGTGGGAAAGACCATTCATGAAGTGTATCCTGAGCTTTCTGGAACTCCTGCAGAAAAGATAATTCTGGAAGTTATCCGTGGAGGAAGAGCAAAGAGTCTAGGGAGGTTTCAGCTTCGCAAAGAAACTGGCAACATTGGCGTCCTTTCCGCAACAGCTTTTCCGTTTTCAAGCAACTGTGTAGGATTGACCTTCAAGCAAGTCGCCGAGGATAGTGCGATCTCAGCAAAATGGCGTCAGGATGAGAAGCATTTTGAAGAAGAGGATGCTGGCTCTGGTGATTGGAGATGGGAGCTGGACACTCTAGGACGCCAGATATCTGCGGATCGCTCACGTACACGAGAAAGATGGGTCAGAAAGGAAATCACGCATGAACCTCATCGCGCTGACTATTTTTCGATAAGAGGGAAAGAATACATGGAGAGCGGGGATTTACTCAGGGCTAGAGAGTTTTTCCAAAAAGCTGAAGAAATGTACCAGAGATCAAATGAAATTGATGACGCGTTTCAAAACGCGTCACAATGCATTAGGACATACATTTTTGAGGAGAGAATAGCCGTGGAGGAATACCTAGAAGCTGTGGAAGAGTATCTTCACAAATACGCGGATTTCTTCATGCACGAGAATTTCATAGAAAACCTTGCCCATTACTGCCAATGGAAAGGTTTCAAGCAGAATGAAGAGCGCAGGTTCGAAGATGCCAGGGCATCCTATGCAGAAGCAGAAGAAATGTTTCTAACACTCAAACAAGGAAACAAAGCGCTTTTCAATGCATCTCGACGTGTCCTGACCTACAGAACCGAAAACATGATCGAGACGTATGAACAATCGGGTGAAGATTTTTTCGACAAGTACAGTGAATTTGCAGGGAATAAATACTACAAGGAAATACGCGCCCATTACTACTCCTGTAAGGCGGAAAAGTCAGACGATGCCTTGCAGACTATGAAGTTCCGAAGCGAGGCTGAAAGACTCTTTTTGGAAATCAATCAAAGAGAACTGGCGTTTGAGAATGCATGCAGACTCCTTGATCTTCACTGGGAAAACATCTCATCCAGAAATGAACAGTTAATCCAGAAATGTCTCGACGCAACGGAAAGCTTTTTCGAAAAGTATCAAGACTTCTCGGAGCACGAATATTACAGAAAGAGAATGGCTGAATACTACCTTTTACAAGCCCGAGCACTAGCTTCACATTTGAAAGAAGTCTTACGTTAGACCATTTTAAGGCTGATTTATCTCCGAACCACTGAAATCTTTACACGCCTGGCGTCAGCACCTGTTGAATATTTCCAAAGGCTCCGCCAAACGACACGTTCATCATGGTTTCAGCCCCAATCCACGCAGCGCCACTAAGAATTAGCAGGAGTCCAGCATACATGAGGCTGGTCCCCCAGAATCCACCTCGAGCTTCCTTCAAGGTTAGTGAATTGAGGATAGTTGTGAGTAGGATCATGAAAACGTTTCCTATCATGATTACGTCAGTCGGTATTGCCCCAAACGTAAAGTAAGGCACTGACGTCAGGGTCTGAGAGAAATACTTAGTCATGAATGTAAGGATAGTCAGAAGAGCAACTGTGATCGGCTGAAGAAGGAAGGTTGTGGCTTCTATTGTCTTCGCCACTGCTTCTCTCTTCTTTCTGAACTCAAGATTCTTCACGCAGTTGTTGCCTAATATCTTGCCCACTGCCAGCAGATCCGCACCACAGCTAAAGGCGTCTAGGAACATCCTGTTCGTCATGTAAACAGTGTGTGATGCAGCTTCTGAGGATAACAGAGTCAAGGTCTTCGCGTTGTCTACACCAATCTTGACTCTTGCATAAGCCCGCCTCAAAAGGTCTTTAAGACGGCCAAGTTCCAAGTATAGAACGTAGGAAAGGGCATTCTGAAGACTTGACGATGCCGCCATGTTTTCGCCCAAGCCTTTGATGAGAGTGGGATAGTTTTCATTGACTCCTACGACGAACGTTTCAAATTTGTAGGCAAAGTACCCTGGAACCAGAAAGGCTAAGCCACAAACAAAAAAACCGTACGGGTAGCCGAATATTATGCTAACCAGTATGGCAGGCACTATGCACGCAAAGGCTATGGGCAGAGCTACTTTGAAGCGTGTGTAAGGTTTAGGTGGCAGATTCTTGTCGATGTGGATGAGAACGTCCTTGGGTACAACAGTTCTAACGCCGAGATACATTACTACTAGGACTGCAGATGCTACTAGGTATCCGAAATAGACAAGGTTCGGCTCGTTCGTGAAAACGACGATTATGTCAAGTATCATGATTATGAAGGTCGAGACGCTTGAGAAGGTGCTGTAAACGCCTCCAAGCATGTCAATAGACTTTATTGCCCTTTCGTAGTAGCCCGAATATTCTTCAATCATTGTTGATGCTTCTAATTCTAGGTAACCTTTCGGGTTCGTCGACGAAAAAGCTTGCTGACACCTGATAAGAACGTCTTTGAACGGTGGCTTGGTGGCATTGGCCATTTCGGAGGTCGCCTTGGTAATTCCGTAGCCGTATTCTTTTGCTAGCTTGCGGATTCCGCTGAAGATTTCACTGTAGTAACCATAATCCTTTGTTTCTGCAATCGTTTTGACAAGGTCATCGGGCGTGATTTCACCATGTGAAATCGCGTACATATGAATAAGTAATGAGACGAGCTGCTCGTCAATCTTGTTTGGAATCCTCTTTCTGATGAAAAACAGCAGAAACACCATCGTGCCGGCTACTGAATTCACAGCGACAAGGCTGATTAAATCACCCCTAGTAGCAAGGTACGAAGAGACCAGAGCGTTGAAGACGAGGATTATTGCTACTTGCTTCTTCAACGAAATTAATCTGATAGCCATGTGAATTGACCTTCTTTGACTTTTCTGTAGACTTCTTCCACACCTTCACTTCCAACTTCTATTACCGTGTTCCACACATCTTTGAATCTTGGATGCTTGTCGGCAAGTGCCGACAGAATGCCTGCACGCATCTTAAGCTCCTCGTACAACTCCGGGAGTCTCTCTGCGGGCCAGCCTCTGTAGGGAAGAATCTTCGCTTCCATCAGGAAACTCGTACCTGAAAAGCGCAATAGGTCTTCGTCTGAATCAAATGTGAAAATGGGCAAGAAGTTGAGCTGCCCCTCTTCTGAATCGTAATTTATGATCTCATTGACAGAAGTTACTCTTCTGACCAGTTTAAGTCCCCTCTTAATCCTGTTCTGAAAAATAGCGACGTTCAAACCGTTCATGTGAGACTTTGGCACGTCTATAGGCGATGAAGTCAACCTCTGAAAAAGCGTCTGCAAGTCTCCAGCGTGTATAGTGGACACCACTGGGTGGCCAGTTTCAATAGCCTGAAATGCAATCTGACCCTCCTCACCCCTAATCTCTCCCACGATGATCTGGTCAGGCCTCTGCCTTAGAGCGGCCTTCAATAGATCAAACATAGTCACTTTGCTTCCAGTATGCAGCCGAGTGACCTCTCTAACCCAGTTCCTGTGGGCCAAGTTCACCTCAGGCGTTTCCTCAATGCTGACGATTTTTGCATCAGGCTTTATGAGACCCACGAAAGCGTTCAAGCTGGTTGTCTTTCCTGAAGCAGTTTCTCCGCACATGAAGAATGAAATTCCCACCTCTAGAAGAATCCACATGTAGGCAGCCAATTCCGCCGACATTGTTCTCCATTTTATACAGTGCGCCACTGAGATGGGTTCTTTTGGGAACTTCCTTATCGTGAAATTGCTTCCTTTGATACTGATGTCTTCTCCAAAAACAATGTTGAACCTGGATCCGTCGTCCAAATGTACGTCCAGAATCGGATTGGTATAGCTGAGGACTTTACCGTGTCTTTCGGCCAAACCTCTCAACAGGCTTTCTCCATCTTCCAGAGATATTTCGGTGTTGCTTTCTAGTGCACCAAAAAATTTATGATAGACGTATACGTGACCAGCTCCGGGAACGCTTATGTCTTCAAGCCACGGATCGGCTAGGAAATCGTCGAGCACTCCGTGACCCACCTTTTCTCTCAGGAAATGGTACAGAACACTTTTTTGTTTACCCGGGGGCAACTTCAATATCCTCTTCTTAACTGCCTCTTTGAAGAGTTTCTCAATGAGTCTTTCCTTTTCTTTTGAGCCTTCGGCAACCATTGTGTTTTCTGTTACCGCTTGTGCAATTGCATCCTCAACTTGTTCCAGAATTCTCCTAGGGGGTTTTTCGGGCTCAATGATGTTGTATTTGCCGTATTCTCCTCCGAATTTTATGTGGATGAACGCGCCGAGTCCAATGGGATACACTATGTCCAAAACGAATGCTGCAGACATCAAGTCAGCATCAGTCCCAACCATGCTCGGATCAATCACGTACTCCGGCGTGATGCCTGCAGTCTCAGTGTATGTCTTCAAGTACGGATACTTTTCGTATGCTCCTTCGAGCGTCTTTGGCACTTCTAAGTCGTATAGACTAACAAACTTTGCTTTTCCGCTTTGTTTCCCATCGGTCTTGTGAATTTGGATTGCTTTCTGGTCTGCGTTCTGGCTTGTCTTCTGGCCCGCATTCTGATCCTGTTTTTTCTTCGAAGTGGAAAAAGGGAATTTCATTTAGATCTTTACACCACCAAGTGGCAGTACTCGCAGACCAAGGTGCGGGTTAACTTCTAGACTGACTGACTCTTTCCTGTCGCCGGTGGTGCCCCACAGTTTGACTATTTTCAGAACCTTGACTTGGACTCCTGCGACTTTGGCATTCGAAATGCGAAAGTAAACATCAGACGAGGCTTTAAGCTTCATACTAGAATTTTCCGGCAGGAAATTCGGATGAAAAGTGAGAATTATTGTTTTCCCAATTGAAACTAGGTTCTTCATTCTTGTGACGAAGGTCAGGAACACGTGTGGCGGAGTGTCTGCTGCCAGCATGCTGAGGCTGTCGATTACGATGAAGTCGTACCGTTTCTTGTACATCTCGAGAAAGTTTCTCGTGACCTTGAAAAACATTGATGATAGGAACTGGCTCCACTTTCCCCCTTCAACGTGCAAAGCAAATACATCTAGCTTTGCACTTACGTAGTAAGGGTACGGGTCTATCTTTATGGATTTCATCATTCCAAGGTACTCTTTGGCCGTTGTCTCGCTGGTCACCACACAAACTCTGAAGCCTGCTTTCAACGCAGAATACACTATTTGCTGAGTGACTGCAGTCTTCCCTGAGCCAAAATCCCCCTCGATCGACGCAAGGCACGGATAGGGGAACCCTCCTCCTAGACTCTTGTCGAGATCCTTTATACCTAACGACATCACATTCATGTTAAATTCCTTCTAACATCTTCGAGTTCTCATTTGCGAATTTGAAGTCATGTTGTCGAACGACAAACGTTCCAACCGAGGAAACATCACCATGCTGCCGTCATCCACGCTTTTCCGGGTCGCTTCAGATTTTTTGTGTTCAGACTTCGACTTCAAATCCAGATTATCAGTTCACAAGCTTCGACGAAACAGCTATTTGACCCTTCTGAACCACAAATACTTATTAATAATTCAGGTTGTTGCTTTTCTTCAATCACAGAGCGATTCCGTCGGAACGCAATCGCAAATATCGCTGCTATAATGAACAACGAAGCGGTGTCCAAGGGAGCAAACTTTCGCACAACCGTATACACGGTGTTGTCATTAGTTTTCTTTGACCTTTAGCGCGCGCACAGGCGAGTATCCGGTACGTTAAGTGGGCATTCGCTTGTTGCCAGAAATCCTGATAGGGGAAGTCTGTGAGCCTAGAAGCGTTGAACACTATCTGACTTTGTTTCCGTTGACCAGTAGTATGCTTGAGAGATTGACGCGTGCCTTTTCTGCCGATTAAAATAGTCTTGTTAGCGGATATGTTTCGTAACTTCTTTCCGGCTTCTGGCGTCATGACGCACGGCAGAATCATGCGCATTAGCCTTGGATAGTTACTGTAGAAGACGAATGGGCATCTTTTTCTGGAATCCGTTCAATTGTCTCTAGCATGCGAATGTGTCTTAGCCAGGCCTACCGCCGCCGATGCTGTATCCGCTAAGACTCGTCGAGATCTGCGGACCGTACGTTGACACGAAGATTTCTTGTGCGACGCTGACGCCGTAGTGAGATGCAAAAACAACATTGACAATGCTACCAGTGAGAATTTCGGGTGTACCTGTCGGCATATCTATCTCTACTAGCGCTTGTTCTCCAGGTTTGATACTCTGATGAGACGCAACGTCGAACGATTCGTTTGTTCCGGCTACGTTAATGGTTAAAACTGTATAGTTTTCAATCAGGTAGGTTTGCCAGTCCGTATTGTTGTACGTGACTATAACCGTGTTCCAGGCAAACGTCTCGTTCCTCAGAAAAATGTCCCTAGAACCAATGTTCAGCACGGAGATATTGATTGATCTGCTTTCGACGCCTTCAATTCGGAGCCCCAGTTGGACGCTGAGCCTAATGTCGTCGCTTGAGGTGGAGTTAACCAGGGACCCTATGTCATTAAATGCGGTAAGCATAGTGGCTGAGATTGTCCCGACGAAGGCTATCCAACCTACCAGCACGATTGCTGAAGCTATTGATACTGAGAGTCCCATACATCATCACCAGTCTAAGGGGGTGAAAACAGGTAGCTGCTTGGGATTCCCCTGTAAGGAACGATTTTTGCTTCATACAGGCCGCCCGACACGTTTGTCGCATTGTACACTTGTATGAAGGCGGCTTCTCCCATCTGGACAACACCGTCTCCATTTGCGTCAGTCATGTTGAAATATCCGCTTCCTGTAGTCGCATTCGAATTGTATGTGTAAAGCATGGCCTGGCCGTAGGAACCGACGTAGACGCTGATGAGACCATAGTCTGAAACTGGAAGATTTCCACCGTTCTTTATGTAAATTGTAAACAGAGGGCTTGGGTTCGCTGTTTCGTTGACTACTGCGTATACTATGTCTAAACGTGTGTCCATGCTCCTCTTAGCATTTTCGAGGCTTTGCATTATGTTGCTCTGAAGTGAAGACCCAGCGTATATTGCGTAGGCTGCGAAGCTGCTTGCCATAACGACAGATGCTATAACCATGATTGCTTCTGTTATTGTAAGAGAAAAACCCATTTACGGCTCTGCCGCCTTGCATTTCTTCAACACGCGCATTATCAGCCCGCTTAAATCATGCGAGTCCGTTTTGACTCCAGCAGCGTGTGCGGCACCGTAGATGCTGAGAATCACTTCTTCAGCCGATATGTTCTGGGATCTCGCTCTGACGACGGCGCCGACCAAGTTTGACACGTGCTCACTGTACCCTTTTGGCATGAAATCTGAGAATTCGCAATAGTCGCATATCCTGTGTATGCTCTCTTCATCAAAACCGAGATCCAACATCGTGTAAACCCACTGCACGATTGAGGTCCCTTTGTTTGTACTGCCCATTCCTTCCAAAGGATTTTCAACCATTCTTTCTTTTCCTCCTGTTTCTCTAACTTGCTTTTCTGTGGTGAACCCTCTTTCGGGCTTCTCGATTTCAGACACTGCGGGCGTGCTCGCAACGTCCTTTGTGTCAATGTAGCTTTCCACGGCGAACCCGACTTCTTCAGTCTTCTTAGGCTCATATGCGATAGGCATCTGTGTTTCTGATGTACTCTTTGCCTCAAGTTTTCCTGCTGCTTGCTCCTTCGCCAGAAGTTTGTTCTCGATAATCGGTTTTGCTTGTACCACCTTGTTGAGGTCTTCCTCGCTTGTTATGAGCTGCAGGAGATTGAACGGATTCTGACTCTCACTGAGAAGACTTCGAATATCCACGATTGTATTCTTCAAATCTTCTACTGTGTTCTTGAGCGCCATGAAATTGTCAACATCAGCCTTGAGCTTCTTGACATCCTTCTCAACATCTTCAATCCTGTTGTTCTCATTCGCACCGACATTCGGATTCGTATTCGTTGCGACACTCGGATTCTCGCTCATACCATCACCTTCAACCATTCACCTAATGTTCTGGATCGGATTTCTACTCTGAATCCAGATTGACACTTCACAAGCTTCGAAGACCTATTTGATACTTCTGAACTCGAAATATGAATTGGTAATACAGCTTGCCTATCCATAAAAGCACTAAACAAAAATTGTTCCAACGTTCGAAGAAAGTTGATTTGAAGGAAAAGTTAAACTCCAAAAGTCCAGCAATCGACAAGGCTCATGTTTCAGAAATACTGTTCGACTTGAAGGATTAGAGATTTTCACGGTTGATATTGACAGATTCTTCATAAGGTTCATACCCAACGCTGCGATCACGGTTGATAAAGTGCACATCATCCTGCAATAGGAACTTCAAGAAGGACTTGACCGAGATTGATCGCAAAGATTACACCTATTTTCGTTTCAATCGCAGTAATTGCATGGTTAACAGTCAGCATGCTCGTTCCCCAGATAACGAATCCGCCCCCACCGTCGACCCTTTTAAACAAAACAGTCACCCTTAATGACGAAAACTACGAGATCGGATACCCCCTCGCGCTCACAAAAGGCGAAAAAATCGGCATAAAGGTATCGGGCAACGGGCAACCAGTCGACTTCAGAATCGCGAATAGTCAGTCCTCAGCGCTAATAGAAGAAAGGGGAGAAACGTTCTACGACTTTCCCTGGACAGCTCCGGCAGATGGAACTTATACATTCTACGTCAGCGCCTACGCAGGTGACGTCAAAGCCACGTTAATAGTGGCCAAAGTATGACAGTTCCATTTCCAGGCGTCTCTTCACATTTCGTCCCATCAGGATCATTGATACTTATCAGGAATTCATAAATCTCTTTAATATAGTGGGCCAACAATGAAAAAACAAAAACATAATCGAAGGTGAAACAATGTCTGCGGAAGTCGTTGTCCCGCGTCCAGTTGAGATCAAGAAGAAGAGCACAGGCGTAAATTGCTTGCTATGGAGGATGTGCCCTGTTGTCACCCTCAAGGAGAAGAATTGCATCCACAAAGGCAGCCCCTCTTGCAAAGAGTTCATCAGATGGTTAAACAACTCAGAAGGGCGATACACGGGAGACCTGCGCTAAACAAGCATCCTACAGCATGCGACTAGCGCGACGCAGAGCGAGAACGCCTGTGCACCTTTTTTCACGTAAAAGACCGATTTGACAATATACATGAACATAAGCAAATGAGCGCAACTCTACGACGTTAAGACCTATTTCTGGAATACTGCTCTCCATAAACCATCAACACAGAAAATAGCGAATCTGAGGTTCAAGGATGGGGAACTCGTACGAAAATCATTCGTGCATAGGAAACTTTCCTACTATTGGGAAAATTGTTGAGCCCAAGATGCCCATGTGAAACCAAAAGCGAATAGACGCATGCGAGAGGTGTGGAGGTGAAAAAGACTGGAATCGCATACGCCTCTCGCACAGGCACCTGAGTTTATGGCTGTGGACACGCGGACGAGACAGAGCCATGGTTCACCAGATTGGCAAGCCCGAAATATATCTTTAATATTAATACTTAATAAGGCTTCCCGTCGAGCTGTACAACAGAAACACAGAATACTAAATCCGAAAACTTGGCATCACGCAACAAACATCTGCCGCCAAATACATGTACAACCGACACTTATTTGGCATGTTTCTCGTCGAAACAATCTCTTTCTCTGATGATTCTGAACCTGAATTGAAAATCAAGATTCCATATTCATAACTGATATCAATATAGAGCCGAAAAGTTGACTCCGTGGTAGCTTTGGCAAAAGCTTTAGCCTTGAAAAGGAAGCTTTTAGTTCTAGGCATAATCATCATGATGATGTCATTTTTCACCAGACTGGAACTTGATGTAAGAGCCCAACCCGGCTCAGAATATCAAAGATATGTACACAATTACGCAAACAGTACATACATCGAAAAACCGATGTTCCCAGTAATGATCAATGACTCCCAAATACCTGTAGGTCAAAACTGGACAATATCCTCTCCACTTCAGGCAGGACATTCTTATCACGCTTATCTCTACGGTGCCTGGGTCAACAACGGCTCACAGCCAAAAACAGACTACAACGTCTACGTGTACGACCCAAGTAACACACTCGTGGGCAATCACACAGAATCTGCAGGACTGCCGGAACACCTAGGAGACACTGTGGACTCGCCCTTCTTCACCGCACAACAGACGGGCAACTACACATTCATAATAACAAACAACGCAGGCACAAGCCAAGCAGCACAACAAGCAACCTTCATGATAATCGAAAACATCCAAACCAACACCTGGCACCAACAATACATAGAAGGACAGAGATTCGGTCTGCCCATGTTCAACACAAGCTGGGCTTACGATTTTGTGTCGGACAGCCAACACGTGGAAATACAAGTGAAGGTTCCGGACACACTGGACATGTACGAAGCCAGACTCTACACAATGGCTGACCCGACACTCAAGAACGAAACAGTATTAAGCGGCGTGCCGCTCGCGTGGGAACCAGGACTATACGGCAACACCACCAATTCAACAAGCCCAATCGGCATGAACACCACAATCGGCGGCTACAACTTGGACAGCGAAGGCTTCCGGGGAGCGGCCTATGCAAGCTGCGAATATCCAGGTCAAGACATGCTCATAAACTACACATCACCACACACAGGACAAACCCTCTACCACCTAGTACTAATAGGCGAATACGGAACAGGAACAGTGAACTTCCTAGTCAAAACAATATTCGACGCTTCCCTTCAACCATCAGTCATCCCGGGCAAAGTGTATTTGGACACTAACGCCACCATAGCTTACGTTTCAAAGTCCACAGACCTACTCAACGCAACACTACAATACTCAACCGACAACTGGACAAGAACAACCACCATTCCAATGGCAATCTTGGGAGACAACAGAACATGTACTGTCGTCATTCCAGCACAACCTGCAAGCACCCTTGTCAGCTACACAGTTCAAGCCTACGATTATCTGGAGGATCTACTTGTCGCGAGCGGAAACTACACCGTTAGGCAGCCCTCGATAACTTACCTGGAAAAGCCAATGTTCCCAGCATTCTTCAATGATTCACAGATTGAGATAGGCCGAGACTGGAGCGTCGTATCGCCTTTGCAGGCAGGACATTCTTATCACGTTTACCTCTACGGTGCCTGGGTCAACAACGGCTCACAGCCAAAAACAGACTACGACGTCTACGTCTACAACCCAGATAACACGCTGGCAAGCTACCATACAGAATCTGCAGGACTGCCGGAACACCTAGGAGACACTGTGGACTCGCCCTTCTTCACCGCACAACAGACGGGCAACTACACATTCATAATAACAAACAACGCAGGCACAAGCCAAGCAGCACAAC